>JAESGY010000016.1_pt1 | contig 245608 bp, 237 predicted proteins | sample 9269841 | NCBI WGS metagenome assembly JAESGY01 (sample SAMN17022865, study PRJNA683097) | algae metagenome | isolation source: Spirirestis rafaelensis WJT71-NPBG6 and co-occurring heterotrophs from... | place: USA: Pinto Wells, Joshua Tree National Park, Colorado Desert, CA | collected...
CTCGACTTCGGTCGAGCCGCCGACGCGGATCACCGCGACGCCGCCCGCGAGCTTGGCGAGGCGCTCCTGGAGCTTCTCGCGGTCGTAGTCCGAGGTGGTCTCCTCGATCTGCGCCCGGATCTGCTGCACGCGGGCCTCGATGTCGCGCTTGTCGCCGGCGCCGTCCACGATGGTGGTGTTCTCCTTCTCGATCACCACCTTCTTGGCGCGGCCGAGCATGTTCAGCGTCACGTTCTCCAGCTTGATGCCGAGGTCCTCGGAGATCGTCTGCCCCTTGGTGAGGGTGGCGATGTCCTCGAGCATGGCCTTGCGGCGGTCGCCGAAGCCCGGAGCCTTCACGGCGGCGATCTTGAGGCCGCCGCGCAGCTTGTTCACCACCAGGGTGGCGAGAGCCTCGCCTTCCACGTCCTCGGCGATGATCAGCAGCGGCTTGCCGGTCTGAACCACGGCTTCCAGCACGGGCAGCATGGCCTGCAGGCCCGACAGCTTCTTCTCATGGATGAGGATGTAGGGATCCTCCAGCTCGACCCGCATCTTCTCGGCATTGGTGATGAAGTACGGGGAGAGATAGCCGCGGTCGAACTGCATGCCCTCGACCACGTCGAGCTCGGTCTCCAGGGACTTGGCCTCCTCGACGGTGATCACGCCCTCATTGCCCACCTTCTGCATGGCCTCCGCCAGCATGCGGCCGACTTCCGCGTCGCCGTTGGCCGAGATGGTGCCCACCTGGGCGATCTCGTCGTTGGAGGTCACCTTCTTGGCGTTCTTCCTGAGGTCCGCCACAACGGCTTCCACCGCCATGTCGATGCCGCGCTTGAGGTCCATGGGGTTCATGCCGGCGGCCACCGCCTTGGCGCCTTCCTTGACGATCGCCTGGGCGAGAACGGTTGCCGTGGTGGTGCCGTCGCCCGCATGGTCGTTCTGCTTCGAGGCCACTTCGCGCACCATCTGGGCGCCCATGTTCTCGAACTTGTCGGCGAGCTCGATCTCCTTGGCGACGGTGACGCCGTCCTTGGTGATGCGGGGAGCGCCGAAGCTCTTCTCGATCACCACGTTGCGGCCCTTGGGGCCGAGGGTGACCTTCACCGCGTCGGCGAGGATGTCCACGCCGCGCAGCATCCTGTCGCGGGCGTCGGCGGAAAATTTGACGTCTTTAGCAGCCATGTTTCGTCACTCCTTGAGACGTAACGATTGGTGACTCTGGGGACTGGCCTCAGGCGGCCTTCTTGTGGGCGACGGCCTGCTCGACCACGCCCATGATGTCGCTCTCCTTCATGATGAGGAGATCCTCGCCGTCGATCTTCACCTCCGTGCCGGACCACTTGCCGAACAGCACGGTGTCGCCGACCTGGACGTCGAGGGCGAGGAGCTGGCCCGCCTCGTTGCGGGCGCCGGGACCGACCGCGATCACCTGGCCCTGCTGGGGCTTCTCCTTGGCGGTGTCGGGGATGATGATGCCCCCCGCCGTCTTCTCTTCCGCATCGATCCGCCGAACCAGGACTCGATCATGCAAAGGACGGAACTTCATGAAGCTTCCTCCAATGATTTCAGTGCGTTAACGTCTTGCGCAGGGCCCTGTGGCCCCTCCGCGGTCGACAATTTGGGTGGATAAGCTTCGCCGTTCAAGAGGGTCGCCGAAAATTTTTGGCACTCCTGGCAGGAGAGCGCCAGAACCCCTCGCCGCCGCCTGCTAGCAGCCAAGCCTGGATGCTGCTAAAAGTCTGGATTTATTGGGTTAATGCGCCTTTCCCCTTGCCCGCTCTTCAGGCTTTTGCTTCACTTCAGGGGTGGCAGAACACGAGGGGCTCCCATGAATGTCTCGCCGGATTTCGTCCGCCAGCTCCAGGGCTACGGCCTTACCACCGCGCAGATCCTCTACCGCATTCCCGACCACCGCTCCCTGGTGCAGGAATATGTCTGGCAGGAGTATGACCTGTTTCCGGATTTTCCCGCCCTCACCAAGTTTCTCGCCTTCTGGCAGGAGAAGCTGGACGGGCCGCTGCACTCGGTCACGGTCGCTCATGCGAGGCTGATCAAACCGGCCGAGATGCGAACGGTGAAGGGGGAGTTCAGGCTGCAATAGGCACAGCCTGCCCTGCAGGCCTCCCGGTGTTTTTCGCAGGCGGCGCCAGCCTCCGCAATTTGCGGAAGCCCAAGGATCGCCCGTTACGACCACAAGGCTGCGCCGCGCGTTCCCCTCCCCGCGAGGAGGGAAGAGCGCGCCATATCCTACATGAGATCCCCTTCCCTCGCCTACGGCTCGCCGGGGATGACACCAAGCCTCGCACGCACCGTGTCAGACACTCTGTCGTCATGGCCGGGCCTGTCCCGGCCATCCACGCCTTCAACCTGCGGAAAAGACGTGGATGCCCGGCACAAGGCCGGGCATGACAAGCAGAGTGTCACTTTCGGCCGAAGCGCAGCGGAGGGAATCCATCCAGGGCGCATCCGGGCGTCTCATCAATAATGCGGCGGGCGCTCCGGCGCGGTGGGGCCGTCCTCCACGTCCTGGACCCGGTCGAGAAGCTCGGCGAGCTGGCGCTTGAGGCCGTCGATTCTCTTCCACTGGTCGATGATCGCCTGGTTGAGGTCCTCGATCACCTGATCCTGGTAGGCGACGCGCATTTCGAGGGCATCGATGCGGGCGTTCATGCCGTCTGCGTCACTCATCGGACGGCCCATCTCCCTGCGGGTCCCCCTTGCCCGGGCGCTCGACGAGGCCGTGGCCGAGGGACACGCGCTCGTCGAACACGAAGCACCCGCCCCGCCACCGGCTCTCGGCCTCCGGCACCTCCTCCAGGTATTGGAGGATGCCCCCCTTGAGGTGGTAGACCTCCTCGAACCCCTGCGCGAGCATGTAGGCGCTGGCCTTCTCGCATCGGATGCCGCCGGTGCAGAACATGGCGACCTTCCTGTGGGTCTTCGGGTCGAGTTGGCGCCGCACGAAATCCTTGAACTCGCCGAAGCGGCTGATCCCCGGATCGACCGCGCCCTCGAAGGTGCCCATCTCGACCTCGAAGGCGTTGCGCGTGTCGAGCAGCACGAGGCCCGGCGTGTCGAGGAGCGCGTTCCAGTCCTTGGCCGACACATAGGCGCCCTTGAGCCGGCTGGGGTCCACCCCCGGATCGCCCAGGGTCACGATCTCCTTCTTGAGCCGCACCTTCATGCGCCCGAACGGCATCTCGGAGGCGGTGGAGAACTTCAGCTCCAGATCGTCGAGACGCCCGCCGAACAGGGGCCCGTCGCGCAGCTCCGCCACCAGGGCGTCGACCGCGGCGTCCGGCCCCGCGACGGTGCCGTTGATCCCTTCCCGGGCGAGCAGCAGGGTGCCCTTGATCCCCAGGCCCGCGCAGACGCGATGAAGCGGCTCCCGGAGATCGGGCGCGTCGGGCAGGGAAACGAACTGGTAGAGGGCAGCGACCTTGTACGTCATCGGGGCTGTCTACCAGCCTGACGGCCCGCGGAAAACCCTTTCACGGGGTGGCGAGACGTCCCGGTTTCGCGCCGGCGGAGTCCCTTCCCTCGCCGATGATTGTCAGCGCGTTCCGAGGGACCGGCGGGATGACGCTGGTGAACCGCTCTGTGTCATTCTGCCGGTCCCTCGGACCGGACCGGGCGCATTGCAGCGGGGGCCGGGACGCAGTCCCGCAGAAGGGAAGCCCCCTCCCGTGGCGACACCCTCGCCTGTCATCCCCGCGCAGGCGGGGATCCATAAACACTTATGGTGGGAGGAAGGGCGGAACCGTCTGCGCTTCATCCTGCCCTGTCAGCGGCTATGGATCCCGGGCTCCGCTGCGCGGCCCCGGGATGACAGCGCGGGCGTTACAAGCGTGGATCCCCTTCCCTCGCTACGCTCGCCGGGGATGACAGCAGGCGTCACACGTTCAGTGTCATTCCCGGCCGGAGCGGAGCGGAGGGGAAGGGAATCCATAACCTGGAACTGCGCCCTCTTTTCCCTTCCCACAGGGGGAGCAGAGCCTGCGTCGCGCTGCCTGTGCAAAGAACAGCAGATCCCGGCGAACCCCCGCTACAGCTCCGGCCACAGCCGCCGGTCCGGGCACATCTCCTCCCAGGCCTGCGCGAGGCGCAGCACGCCCATGTCGTCGAACCGCCGCCCGACGATCTGGAGGCCGATGGGAAGGCCCGCCTCCGTGAAGCCCGCGTTGACCGACGCCGCCGGCTGGTCCGACATGTTGAAGGCGACCGTGTAGCCGATATGCTCGAAGGGCTCCTCCGGGTCGTGGATCGGGGATGCGAGCTCGGCCTCGTAGGCCACGCAGGGAGCCACCGGCGAGATCACGAAGTCGAAGCGCCGGGTCGCGGCGACGGCCGCATGGCGCATCATCATCATCTGGTTCATGCCCGCATAGACCTGCGCGCCGGTCAGCGCCCTGCCGCCCTCCGCCCATTGGCGGATGTAGGGCAGCACCCGGGCGCGCTCCTCGTCGCCCAGCGCGCCGATGTCCATCCAGGCCCGCTGCCGCCAGAAATCGTCGAGGCCGTCGAGCATCTCGCGGGTGATGAAGGCGGGCGCCTCCTCGACCAGGGCCCCCGCGTCGGCGAAGGCGTTCGCGGCGCTCCTCACGGCGGCGCGGATGCCTGGGTCGAGGCTCATGCCGACGCCCGCCTCCATCATCACGCCGATCCTCAGGCCCTTGAGGTCGATGGCAAGATCGAGCCAGGGCAGGTCCTGGTACGGCAGGCTCATGGGATCGCGCGGGTCCGGCCGCGACAGGCTTCGCATCATCAGGGCGGCGTCGCGCACGGTGCGCGTCATCGGGCCCGCCACGCGCCCGTAATAGGTCGGGTCGATGGGGATGCGGCCGAAACTGGGTTTGAGCCCGAACACGCCGCACCAGGCCGCGGGCAGGCGGATCGAGCCGCCGATGTCGGTGCCCACATGGAACGGCCCGTAGCCCGCCGCCGCGGCCGCTCCCGCCCCGGCCGAACTGCCGCCCGGGTTCCTGGACGGGTCCCACGGGTTTCGCGTCAGGGGATGGAAGCTCGACAGCCCGGAGGACAGCATGCCGTAATCCGGCATGGTGGTCTTGGCGAGAATGACCGCGCCGTCCTCGCGCAGGCGGGCGGCGGGCGGGGCGTCCTCCGGGGCGGGAACCAGGGGGCGCGCCGCCGTGCCGAGCGGCACGGGCGTGCCCCTCGTGGCGATGTTGTCCTTGATCGTCGCCGGAATCCCGTCGAGGGGCCTCGGCTCCCCCCGCATCCAGCGCTCCTCGGAGGCCCTTGCGTCGCGTAAGGCCCCCTCCGGGTCATAGGCGTAGAGGGCCTGGAGGCGGGGCTCATACCGGTCGATTCGCGCGATCACGGCTTCGACCACGTCCACGGGAGAAACCTGCCTTGCCGCATAGGCCGCGAGAAGCTCCGGGCCGGACCAGTCGGCCATGTTCTCGGGAAGGTCCCGGCCGGGACGGGAGGAAGAGGATGACGCGCTCACTTAAGGTCTCCTGAGGCAGAGGCTCGTTCGCCTCGCCGCCATGCTGCGACATCCGCCGGCAGGGGTAAACGGCCTTTGCGTCATTTCGGGCGCAGGCGGTTCGGTCATCAAGGTTCCGGAGCGGAAAGGGCGGCCTGAAATCCGGTGCGCGCCCGAGCAAAACTTTCATCGTCTATGGATTTATTCTCAGAAAATCACCGGACGATAGCAAGAAAGGAGAGGTTCCCCTCTAGAGTTGTGCTAAGGTCGGACTGCACATGCGTTCCTTGCCATGGGCCAAGGAACCGCATCAGGTGGTGATACCTTGCCATGAAGAGCGCGGCGAAGGCGATCGATCATCGGGCCAACCGGCTCCTCTCCGCTCTGGAGCCCGCGGACTTTGCGTGGCTTGAGCCTCACCTCGAAATCGTGGATCTGCCCAAGGGCAAGGTGATCTACGAGGTTGGCGACGCCATCGGGTACACCTATTTCCCCCATGACACCTTCGTGTCCCTCGTGACGGTCCTGAAGAACGGCGGCTCCGTGGAGGTGGCCGTGTTCGGGCGCGAATCGGCGCTCGGCTTTGTGAGCGCCCTGATCTCGCGCCGGTCCTTCGGCCAATATGTCGTGCAGTTCGCCGGCACGGCGTCGCGCATCTCCATCGAGCGCCTGCACCAGGCCATCGGCACGCGCCCCAAGGTCAGGCACCTGCTCCTCCGTTTCACGGAGGCCATGCTGGCGCAATCGCTCCAGACCGTCGCGTGCAACGCGGTCCATAGCGTCGAGGCGCGCTGCTGCCGGTGGATCCTGAGCACCCGCGACCGCATGGATCAGGATACGCTGCCCCTGACCCACGAGGTGCTGGCGGAGATGCTGGGCGTGCAGCGCTCCACGGTGAGCAGCATTACCCGGTCGCTTCAGATGTCCGGCCTGATCCGGCAGGGAAGAGGCGTGATCACCATCACGGATCGCGAAGGGCTCGAGAACACGGCCTGCGAATGCTACGACGTCATCCGCCAGAGCTTCGCGCGCCTCCTGCCGGCGAACGACGAAAAGGCTTGAGCGAGCCTGCCGCCGCCTGCCTCGAAACCATAACCCTACTAACAAAGGTTAAAAGTTTTTAACCCTTCTGTCGGGTTCCCAACAGACGCGGCCGGCCTTCCCCAGTATCCTTGTGGGTACTAACGTAAGGTTAGTGCGAGGGAACGCATGAAAGAAACCGGATTACGCCAACCCTACCCCGGGCGAGAAGCACCCGCCGCAAGGATCTATTCGCCCAATCTGCAGCCTCTGCTCCAGACGCTTCTGTCGGCTCTGGCCGACATCGATTTCGAATACGAATGCGAGCGCGAAAAGCTCGATGGCAATCCGCTGGATCTCCCGACGAAGACCCGGCTTCTCGACAAGCTCAAGGCCCGCCACCACGAACGGCGGATGCCCTATGTCTGGCAGCTCGCCATTCTCCAGAAGCGCATGTCGGATCTGCGACCGCTCTGATCGTCAACACGCCGGCGACCAGGGCGCAGGAAAGCGCGGAGCCGGAGCAAGAGAACGCCTCGGGGGCACATGCGGCAAGGGCCGGATCCAGCGATGGCTGGATCGGGATGGACCTGCCAGGCCGGAGGAGTATCACCTATGACCGAAGAGGAAGTCGAAGTCGTCGCCGAGGAACTCGCCAAGGTGGGCGGCCTCTCCTGGTATCCGGGACGCCAGGAAGGCACCCTCATGCGGGTCGTGACCGAGCGCTATCGCGACCGGGCCCGCGTCGCCATTGCGGCCCTCGAGCGGCTTCACGCCAGCAGGCTGGCCGCCGCGCAGGACAAGCGGGCGAGCGAAAGGCGGCCGGCCAACGACTTCATGGCCATTGTCGAGGGGGATGACGACGTCAAGCCCGGCGCGACCGTGGTCTACCGCCCTCCCGGGGACCGCAGGGCCTATTCCTGCCGCGTGGTGGAGATCGAAGGCAACCGGGCCTATCTGGCGCCGATCCTGAGAGCCTGCACCGATTGGGTGTCGGTCGAGCATCTCGCGCCCTCGACACAGGAATCCGAAACGCGTCTCGCCGGCGAATAGGAGGGAAGCGCCTGGAGCGTGTTTCGGCGAAGCGCCTCGGGCTCGCCGAAACGGGATGGAAGAGACAAGAGGCGCTTCACGCAAGGGGAACGGCTCCCGTTCCCGGCCTCGTTGAGAGCTTCGACCATGAGAAAGGGCTGCGGCGGCTTCCGATGCCACCGCAGCCCTTTTCATGACGCAGCCGCTATTTCTTGGCGCAGATCGCCCGGGCGCGGGTGGCGCCGGCGTTCTCGTCCGTCGAGAAGCAGTAGATGCTGCTCTCGTCCATATCGAGCCGGTCGCCGCGGTTGCATGTGCCGTTGATCGGATACTCGTCATCGGCGCAGCGCGCGACGCAGCGGCCTCCGGAAGTGCATTGCTGGACCAGCACGCGCAGGATCGACGCGGCGGTGGCAGCCTTGCCTTCCGGGCCCATGGGTCCGGGCGGGCCCGGCGGTCCTGCCATTCCGGTCTCACCCCGCGGCCCCGGCGCGCCCTGCGCGCCCTGCGGGCCCTGGTGGCCGGCAACTCCCTGGGGACCCTGGGGACCGGGAGGTCCTGGAGGACCCGCAGGTCCTTCGGGCCCGGCGGGGCCCGGCTGGCCCTCGGCAGCGGTCTGGCTTGCAGGCCCAGGGGGGCCTTGGGGCCCCGGAGGACCTTGCGGTCCCGGAGGGCCGGGCGGTCCCGCAGCCCCGTTGGCCCCGGCCGGGCCGGGAGGCCCGAGGGGTCCGGGCGCTCCGGGCTCCCCCGGGGGTCCGGCGGGTCCCTGTAATCCTTGCGGCCCTTGCGGGCCCTGCGGCCCGGGAGCGCCCGGCGGTCCCATGGCTCCGGCTGGGCCCATGGCTCCTGCTGGGCCCATGGCCCCCACCGGGCCCGCAGCCCCCGCCGGGCCCGCGGCCCCTGGCTGGCCTGCGGCGGGCTGCTCGGCGGCGGCGCTCGCTTCGGTTCTCTGCCCCTCCGGTCCCCGCTGGCCGCAGAACCCGACCACGGCCTCCCGCCGCTCCTCGTCCGCCTGGAGCGTGACGATGCAGCTCGCCGGGTGATAGGCCAGGCGGAACGTGAAACGCCCGTTCGCCTCGCTCCTCGTCTGATGGGTCCCGTCGAGGGTGACGGAGGTCTGCCGCGGCCTCGTCAGACGTCCGACCACGCGCAGCTCGCCGGCCGTGATCATGGCCTGATCGACGATGATGTCGGCCATGGCCGGCGTGCTGCTCAAGACCACCGCAACTCCTGCCAACAGGCGCCAGAACATCGGCCCACCCTTCTCCTGAGAACCCTGCCGCAGCTTCGCTTCAAGCAGGAGGAGGCGTCAATGACGGCACCCTTGATCAACGGGATAGCGGCAGGTCTCAAACGACTTAACACGACAAGATAGGCTTGCGGCCCGCCGCAAGGTCTCGAAGTGAAGACACCGCTCCGCAGGCGGCCTGCCCTTGCCTGTCGTGGCTGGCGCTCGGATTCGTGGCCGGCGGCTTTTCGCCGGTGCGCCGATGATCGGCCTGCCTACTTCCCGGCCGTTTCCGAGAACAGGTTGATGAGCACGACGCCCGCCAGGATGAGGGCGATGCCTGCGATGGCGGGCCAGTCCAGGTTCTGCCGGTAGAACACCCAGCCCACAAGGGAGATCAGCACGATGCCGCAGCCGGACCAGATCGCATAGGCGACCCCCACGGGGATCGTCCGCAGGGTCAGGGCGAGGAAGAAGAAGGCGATCCCATAGGTGACCACCACGATGGCGGAGGGCGCGAGGCGGGTGAAGCCCTCGGACGCCTTCAGGGCGGTGGTTCCGGCCACCTCGGCGCAGATCGCCACGATGAGATAGAGATGGTTCACAGGTTCGCTCCACGGCTCGCAAGGGACGGCGGGGCATGGCGTGCAGGAGCCGGTTGGCCTTTTGCCCGCATCATCTCCTGCCGTGCCCCATCTTTGAACGGCGCGCCACTCCGGTTGAAGAATGCTCCGGGCGCAGGGAGCGGCTCGCTCCGGTCATCGAAGGGCTTCGCCGAACAGCTCCTTCATGTCGCTGATGCTGTCGAGGCAGAGATCGCTCAAGGGCGAAAGCGTCTCGCGCGTCCCGCTGCCCGTCAGCACGCCGATGGTCAGGCCCGCCCGGGCTGCGCGGCCCATTCCCACGTCATGGGCGTTGTCGCCGATCATGGCCACCTGCTGCGGCAGGAGGCCGGTCGCCTCGCAGAACGCGATCAGCACCGCAGGATCGGGCTTGACCCCATGGCCGCTGTCGTAGCCGGCGACGAAATCGAGGTGGTCCACGATGCCAACCGCGCGGGCGACGGCCCAGACGGCATCCTCGGTGTCGCTGCTGGCGATGCCGAGCTTGAAGCCCCTCGCCCTGAACCAGGAGAAGAGGGCCGGCAGATCGGTGACCGGAACGATGTCGGCCACCGCGTCGCGGAAGATCTGGTCCAGGGCGCGGGCGAGGCTGTCCCGGTCGAAGGGCGCTCCGCCCCGGACCCAGGCCTCGGCGATGACCACCGCCGTTCCGGCGCTCATGATGCTGTCGGCGGCCGCAACGCCCGTGGCCGTGTCGACCCCCGCCAGTTCGAGAAGGCGCTGCGCCAGCGCCGGATCGCCCCCGGCGGCGAAGGCGGCGGCGCGGTCATTCGCCCGCCGCCAGCTCGCATCATAGTCCAGCAGGGTGCCGTCCTTGTCGAACAGCAGGCCGCGAATGCCGGCGCATTTCTCGTGCAGGACGCTTGGAGAGGGGGAAGTGGCGGTCATGGGCTCGCGTCGATCGGGAAAGGGTCGGAGGGACCTAGAGTCAGGCCCCCCGTTCGGCTAGAGCTGTTTCCGCCCGCTTGGGAAATGCCCTGTTCTTGCGGCACCGCATGATCTGCATGGCACAGGATGCGCTTCGCCGCCGACTACTCCCCTCGCGGCCGCAAACTCGCCTTGCGCTCCCTCCGGCGGTTGGCGCATTGTCACCGTCGGGCCCCTCGCCCGCCGATTCCTTTGCCGGCTCCCCTCCTACCCTGGCGCGCCAGTTTTTCCATGCCCAATGACGCCATCCTTGCGGTGCTGCTCGGCGCGCTCCTTCACGCGAGCTGGAACGCCGCCATCAAGTCGGGGCGGGACAAGTTTCTCGACACGGTGCTGGTGGCCGGGGGCGCAGGGATCATCGCGGCCCTGGGGCTGCCGTTCCTTCCCCTGCCCGCCCCGGAGAGCATCCCGTACCTGCTCACGTCGAGCGTGCTGCAACTGGTCTATTTCCTGCTCGTGGCGGCGGCCTACCGGACCGGCGACATGAGCTACGCCTACCCGCTCATGCGCGGAACCGCGGTGCTGCTCGTGGCCTCGGCCAGCAGCCTGTTCATCGGCGAGCACCTGACCGGGCGGGCCTGGATCGGCATCCTGTCCATCAGCGCGGGCGTGCTGGCGCTCACCCTGCTGTACCGGCGCTCCGCCCCCAGCCTCGCCCCCACGGCCTTCGCGCTCGGCAACGCCGCCATCATCGCGGGCTACACCCTGGTGGACGGGATCGGCGCGCGGCTCTCCGGGCAGTCGGTCGCCTATACCCTGTGGCTGTCGCTTCTCACCGCCGTTCCCCTGCTCGCCTGGACCACGTGGAACCGCCCGGCGGCCTTTGCGGGCTATTTCAAGACGCGGTGGATGGTGGGGCTCGGGGGCGGGTTCTGCACGCTCGCCTCCTACGGGCTTGCGCTCTGGGCCATGACCCGCGCGCCGGTGGCCACCACGGCGGCCCTGCGCGAAACCTCGATCCTGTTCGGAATGCTGATCTCCGCCGGCTTCCTGAAGGAGCGCGTCGGGCTCCCGCGGATGGCGGCGGGCGCAGTCATCGCCCTGGGAGCCGCGGCCCTGCGGCTTCCGGGCTGAGACCTCTCACGCGGCCTTGCCGGCGCTCTCGTCCAGCACGAGCAGATCGTCCCTGGAGAAGCTGACGGTGACCGGCTGGCCCCGCTCCGGCAGGCTCATGCCCGGATTGTTGAAGGTGTCCATGGAGATGATGTTCTCCCGGAACCGCACGCGGATGCGAACCACCGAACCGAGGAAGCTCACCTCGCCGATGGTGCCGTTCAGCTGGTTACGGTCGCCTCCCTGCTGGCCGAGCAGCACCGCCTCCGGCCGCAGGGCCAGGGAGCAGGCGTCGCCTTTTCTCGCGTCCGCGAGGCCCGCCGCCACCACAAGCTCCTGGCCGTCCACCGAAACCCGGCCCGTCGCCGCATCGACCACCGTGGCCTTGAGGATGTTCAGGGTGCCGACGAAGGAGGCCACGAAGCGGGTTCTCGGGCGATTATAGATCTCGAACGGGGTGCCCATCTGCTCGACCCTGCCCTCGTTCATCACCACGATCCGGTCCGACATGGACAGGGCTTCCTCCTGGTCGTGGGTCACGTAGACGGTGGTGATGCCGAGTTCCCGCTGCACCGCGCGGATCTCCTCCCGCAGGGACACGCGGATCTTGGCGTCCAGCGCCGAGAGTGGCTCGTCGAGGAGCAGCACCTGGGGCTTGGGCGCCAGCGCCCGGGCGAGCGCCACGCGCTGCTGCTGGCCGCCGGAGAGCTGGAACGGGTAGCGGTCGCCGAGCTTCGGCAGGCCGATGAGCGCCAGCATCTCCTTAACGCGCTGGGCGACCTCGTCGGCGGGCTTCTTCGCCACCTTCAGCCCGAAGGCCACGTTGTCGGCCACCGTCATGTTGGGGAAGAGCGCATAGGACTGGAACACCATGCCGATCTTGCGCTGGTTGGGGCGCAGGCCCGTGATGTCCTGGCTGTTGACCCGGATCGAGCCGGTGGTGGGCGTCTCGAAGCCGGCGATCATGCGCAGCGTCGTGGTCTTGCCGCATCCGGAGGGGCCGAGGAACGAGATGAACTCGCCCTTGTCGATCTTCATCTCGAAATGCTGGACGGCGTGGTAGGTGCCGAAGGATTTGCGCAGGTTGCTGATTTCAAGAAACATGAGGGGGCCCTTGGGGCGACGTCACCGGGCGGCCCGTGCGCCCGGCGCCTGTCGCGCAAAGATCTGGATCAGGCCCATGCAGGCCCAGGTGATGGCGAAGGCGATGATGGCGAGCGCCGCCGGCTCGTAGGCCCGGTTGGCGCCGATGAGCTGGAGATAGGGCCCGAAGGCCGGGCGGCTCAAAAGGCTCGCCACGGTGAATTCGCCGATGACGATGGCGAAGGTGATGAGCGCGCCGCTCAGCACCGCGACCCGGATGTTGGGCAGGATGATGCGGAACAGGATCGTGGGCCAGCGCGCGCCCAGGTTCTCGGCCGCTTCCGTGAGGGAGTGGATGTCGATGGCCTGCAGCCCCGCATCGACGGAGCGGTACATGTAGGGCAGCGCGAGCGTCACGTAGCCGAAGGTCAGCAGGATGTTGGTGCCCATGTCCGTATCGGTCATGGGCAGGAACGAGGACGAGTTGTACATCCTCAGGTAGCCGAACACGATGACGATGGCCGGAATGACCAGCGGCAGCAGGGTGATGAACTCGACCACGGGCCGCAGTTGCGGCAGGCGCAGGCGCACCCAATAGGCGGTGGGAACCACCAGCAGGGTTCCCACCACAATGGTGGCGAGCGCGATCATGGTCGAATAGCTGAAGGTGGATTGGAAGCGCGGATCGGTGAGAACGATGGTGAACGCGTCGAAGGTGTATTGCCCGCGCCGGATCCGCATGGCGAACTCGAAGGTCGCCACGAGGGGCACCAGGAAGTAGAGGGCGCCGAACGCGAAGGCGAGCCAGGCGCCGAGTCTGGATTGCCTCATCGCATCCACCTCTCGCTGCGGCGGCGCAGCCACATATAGGCCAGGTTCGACAACCCGGTGATCACAATCATGCCGAGGGCCAACGCGTAGCCGAGATTGGGGTTGTGCAGAACGTCGCCGCGAATCTGGGCATAGAGCAGGATCGGCACGATGTTCAGGGACGAGCCGGTGAGGCCGTAGGCGGTGGCGATGGCCCCGAAGGCGTTGGCGAAGAGCAGCAGGGTGCTGCCGAGAAGGCTCGGCCAAATGATGGGGAAGGCGACCCGAGACCAGTACTGCCACTTGCTCGCCCCGAGGATCTCGGCGGCCTCCCGCCATTCCCGCTTCAGGCCGTCCATCGCCGGAAGCATGATCAGGATCATCAGCGGGATCTGGAAATACAGGTAGGTGATCACCAGGCCCCAGAAACTGAGAAGATTGAAGCCCGCGCCGTAGATGTTGAAGTCGAAGAGATAGATCAGCAGGGTCGTGACCAGGCCCATGCGCCCGAGGGTCGCCAGGAACGCGAAGGCGAGCGGAATGCCCGCGAAATTGGAGGCGACCCCCGAGAAGGTCACCACGGTGGGGCGGATCCATCGCGGCAGGCCGCCGAACACCACCGCCGCCACCAGAAGGGAGCCGATGATCGCGCCGCCCAGGGCGGAGGCCGTGCTCACCTGCAGGCTGATCTTGTAAGCGCTGACGATGGACGGCTGCGAGAGGTTGGCGATGTTCTCGAGGGTGAAGTTGCCCTCCGGGTCCTGGAAGGCTCCCACCACCAGATAGGCCGTGGGCAGGATCAGGAACAGCAGCGAGAACAGGAGGAACGGCGTGACGCCGAGCCATTTCCAGACGGGCACGCTCAGCCGCGGTCGCGGCGCGACCAGCGGAAGAGGAGCGATATCATGGGCCTGGGTCATGGGTCGGGTCTTGGCTCGCGTTGCCTTTGCGGTCTTGTTCGTGGCGCGGCACCGGCCCGCCGGGAGCCGGTGCCGCGCTATGGAGACGGTCGTGACTTACTTCACGTTGGCTCCGACCACCTTGTCCCACTGGCTGGTGATGGCGGTCTTGGCGGCATCCTGCTGCTCGAGGGTCGGGAACACCGCCTTCTCGTAGGAGGCGGCCGGGGGCAGCTTGGCGAGGAGGTCCGCCGGGATCTTGTTGTTCTTGGCGAGATCCTGGAAGCGGATCGGGTGGCAGTAGCCCTTCAGCCAGGCCAATTGCCCCTCGTCGGAGTACAGGTGCTCCATCCACAATTTGGCGGCGTTCGGGTGCGGCGCGTAGGCGCTGATCGCCTGCACGTAGACGCCCGCCACCACGCCGGTCTTCGGCACCACCACGTCGATGGCCGGATTGCCCTTCAGGGTGTCCCGGTCGGAAAGTGCGTTGTAGTCCCAGCGGATGATGATGGGCGTTGCGCCCTGGGCGATGGAGGCCGCCTTGCCGATCACCGGCACGAAGTTGCCGTTCTTGTTCAGCTCGGCGAAGAACTGGAGGCCCGCCTCGGCGGCCTTGCTGGCGTCGCCGTTCGCCCTCGACAGGCCGGCCGCGTAGACGCCCTGGATCGCCTGGCTCGACGTGCGCGGATCGCCCGCGAGAGCCACCGAATTCTTGTATTCGGGCTTCAGGAGATCGGGCCAGTCCTGGGGCACGTTCTTGACGATGTCCTTGTTCACCTCGAAGGCGAGAACGCCGTAATAGTCGCCGTACCAGTAGCCTTCGGCGTCCTTCTGCCCATCCGGGATCGACGCCCAGGTGGCCACCTTGTAGGGCTGCAGCAGGCCTTCCTTCTTGGCCGAGGGGCCGAAGGAGAGGCCCACGTCGATCACGTCCGGAGCCTGCGGCCCCTTGTTGCCCTTGTTGGCCTTGATGGCCTCGATCTCGTCGCCGGAGCCCGCGTCGGGATTCAGTTCGTTGACGTTGATGCCGTACTTCGCCTTGAAGCTCTTGATGAGTTCGCCGTAGCCGCACCAGTCATGCGGAAGCGCGATGGTGGTGAGCGTTCCCTCGGCTTTCGCCGCCGCGATGAGGCTCTCCATGGATTGCTGTGCGAACGCAACGTTCGTCGTCACCATGAGCGCCACAGCCGATACGCTCGTGAGTTTCTTCCAAGTGCTACGCATGGTCCTGCCCTTTGTTTTGTGCAAAGCCGACACGGCCTGCATCATAGCGCATATAAATTCCGCATGTCACTTTCGTGTCGGCGGGTATTTAGTCGACTATCCTGTAAGCTTTCAGAAACTTTATAATCTCGCAAGAGGCAAGTGCCCGGAGCCATGTGTTCGGCGGGCCTTTCCTCACGAATGTGCCGGGGCCATGGGGCGGCGGCAGCCTGAGAAGCGGGCGCCCCTCGCCTATCCGGGCCGCCGGTCATGGGCGCCTCCCCGCTGCACCAGTCCCCGGTAGATCTCGGCGTTGCCGCACAGGCCGGCGAGCCGCCCGAGCTGGTCCACGAGCAGGATCGCGTGGCTCGTCTGCCGCTTCAGCGCCACGGCCGCGCGCAGCTTGAGATGGGCCGGCGCGACGATCACGTCGCAGGGGGCCTGGAGCGCCGCAAGATCCCCGTCCACGATCCCGAGAGTGCCCTCGCGCCCGTCCACCTGCACGCCCACGGGCCGGTCGGCGGAGTCGACCCGGACGCGGACGCGCCCCTCGGGATCGAGGATGATGGCGTCGGAATCGCGCCGGATGCGCCCTGCGGGCGTCATCACGGCCGTTCCGCGCAGCACGTTTAGCGGGTTCATGTGCTTGACGAACTCGGCCACGTAGTCGTTGGCCGGGTTCAGGAGAATGTCCTCGTCCGTCCCGGCCTGGACGATGCGGCCGCCCTCCATGATGGCGATGCGGTTGCCGATCTTCAGGGCCTCGTCCAGGTCGTGGCTGACGAACACGATGGTTTTCTGGATGCGCCTCTGCAGGTCGAGGAGCTCGTCCTGGAGCTTCTCGCGGATCAGGGGATCGAGCGCCGAGAACGGCTCGTCCATGAGGAGAATGTCCGCGTCCGTGGCGAAGGCCCGGGCCAGCCCCACGCGCTGCTGCATCCCGCCCGACAATTCGTACACGTACTTGTCGGCCCATTGGGTCAGCCCGACCATGGCGAGCTTCTCGTCGACGATGCGCTTTCTCTCGGCCGACGGCACGCCGCGGATCTCCAGGCCGAAGCCCGCATTTTCCCGCACGGTCCTCCAGGGCAGGAGCCCGAACTGCTGGAACACCATGGAGACCGTGCGGGTGCGGATGTCCCGCAGCGTGCGCTCGTTGCAGCGCGCCACATCGACGGGCTTGCCATCGTGGGACACCAGCACCTCGCCGCGGGCCACCTCGTTGAGCCGGTTGACGGCGCGCAGCAGGGTCGACTTGCCCGAGCCGGACAGGCCCATGAGCACGCAGATCTCCCCGCGCTCGACCGCGAGATTGACGCCCGCCGCGCCCAGCACGCAGCCGGTCCTGGCGATGATCTCGTCGCGGCCTGCGCCATCGTCCACCATCTGAAGGGCGGCCTTGCGGCGGCTTCCGAAGATGATGTCCACGTTGCGGAATTCGACAACCGCCATGGGTCAGGTTCTCCGCTCGAGGCGATAGGGCGTCTTGAAGACGCGGTCCAGCACGATGGCGAGCACCACGATGGCGGCCCCGGCCTCGAACCCCATGGAGATGTTCACGGTGTTGAGCGCCCGCACCACCGGCTTGCCGAGCCCGTCCGCGCCCACCAGGGCGGCGATGACCACCATGGACAGGCTGAGCATGATGCATTGCGTGATCCCGGCCATGATCGTCGGCAGGGCATGGGGCAGCTCCACCTTGAACAGCAATTGACGCTTGGTCGCCCCGAAGGCCTTTCCGGCCTCGTAGAGCTGCACCGGCACCGACGAGATGCCGAGATGGGTGAGGCGGATGGGGGCCGGAAGAGCGAAGATCACCGTGGAGATCAGGCCCGGCACCGTGCCGAGGCCGAAGAGGACCAGGGTGGGAATGAGGTAGACGAAGGTGGGGATCGTCTGCATCAGGTCGAGGATCGGCCGCAGGCCGGTATAGAGCCAGGGCCGGTGGGCCGCCGCGATCCCGAGGGGCAGGCCGATGATCACGCAGATCATCGTGCTGCAGATCACCAGCGACAGGGTTTCGAGGGTCGCCTCCCAGTAGCCGAGATTGACCACGAGAAGCAGCGCCAGGGCCGCGAAGACCGCAAGGCTGATCGAGCGGTGCAGCGCGTAGGCGAGGCCCGCGAAGATGGCGATCAGCAGCAGGGGAGGAACCGCCACCAGGATCGCCGTCAGGCCGTCGATCCAGGCGCCGATCACGAGGGAGATGAAATCGAAGACCACCTGCGCGTGCTCGTTGAGCAGATCGACGAAGGACTTCACCCAGGACCCGAGCGGGATCTTGTGCTCGACCAGCCAGTCATACATGCCGAACAGCCTCCGGTGGAATCAGGCGTCGTCGGTGAGGATGGTGCGGCGGGGCGCGACGGTCGCGCCCCGCCGGGTCTCGGGCTGTTCCTAGAGCTTGAGGCTCTTCCTGACGGCCTCCAGGCCGGGCTTGCCGTCGAAGGTGGTCACGCCCGCAAGCCAGGGCTCCCACGCCTTCGGGTTCGCCTTCAGCCACTTCTCGGCGGCCTTGGGGGCTTCCATGCTGTCGAACAGGATGTAGCCCATCACCGTATTCTCCAGGTCGAGGGAGAATTTCAGGTTCTTGATGAAGGCGCCCGCATTGGGGCATTCCGAGGCGTAGCCCGCGCGGGTGTTGGTGTAGATGGTCGCGCCGCCGAGATTCGGGCCGAACACGTCGTCGCCCCCTTCGAGATATTTCAGCTGGAACTTGGAGTTCATGGGATGCGGCTCCCATCCGAGGAACACGATGGGCTCCTTGCGCTTGGAGGCGCGCTCCACCTGGGCCAGCATCCCCTGCTCACTCGATTCGACGATCTGGAACTTCTTCAGCCCGAACTTGCCGTCCTTGATCATCCCCATGATCAGGCGGTTGCCGTCGTTGCCCGGCTCGATGCCGTAGATCTTGCCGGCGAGCTGCTTCTCGAACTTCGCGATGTCGTTGAACGATTTCAGGCCCTGGTCGAAGAGGTACTTCGGCACCGCGAGGGTGTATTTGGCGCCTTCGAGGTTCGCGTTGAGAACTTCGACCGACTTGTCTTCCACGAAGGGCTTCCGGTCCGCCTCCATGGTGGGCATCCAGTTGCCCAGGAACACGTCGATGTCCTTGTTCTTCATGGAGGTGTAGGTGACCGGCACGGACAGAACCTGGGTCTTCGGGGTGTACCCGAGCCCTTCCAGCAGGCGGCTGGCGATGGCCGTGGTGGCCGTGATGTCGGTCCATCCCACGTCGGCGAAGCGCGGGGTCTTGCAGGCTGCGGGCTCCGCCGCAAAGGCCGTCGAAGCGCCCGCCAGCCCCAGCATCAGCGGGATGATCAATTTGGTCAGATAGGCTCGAGCCATCATGTGTCCTCCAAGGCACGGCTCCCGCCCCGGGACTTGCCCCTGGGGAAAGGCCGAAAGTTCTCTCCAGCGCCTGCTTTTGCAGTGTCGTTGAACTGCCATTCAATACAACGTCCGCACGCTTGTCACGCACAATGTTTGCGCGTTTCGATGGGGAAACGAGCAGAATAGGTCAGTTTTCGTGCCCTAAACGACGCCCGTCATCACCGGGCCCGTGCGAGCCGGAGGCGAAAATCCCAAGCCGGCACCATAGAGGTTGAACGGCCGTTCAACATCGGCAACAATGGCCCCTGCGGGACAGGAGCAGGGGCGATGGCCGACATTGCAATCGATCATCGGGACGCGGAGGACATCCGCCGCCGGCAGCTGATCCAGGCGACCATCGAGTCCATCGCCGATGTGGGTTTCGCCGCCTGCACCTTGAGCGACATCGCCAAGCGGGCCGGCGTTTCCCCCGGCCTCTTCGCCCATTATTTCGGCGACAAGGACGGGCTGCTGGAGGCGACCCTGCGCTCCATGGCGGCGCGGCTGGGCCGGGCCGCCGCCGCGCGCCTGCGCGCCGCCCGCCTTCCGAGGGAGCGCATCCAGGCCATCATCGACGTGAACCTGGCCTCGGAGGAGTTCGACCGGCGCACCAGCAGCGTGTGGCTGGCGTTCTGGGGTCAGGTGATCCACTCCGCCCGCTTCAAGCGCGTGCAGAACATCTATCAGCGCCGCATGCTGTCGAACCTGCGCCACGCCCTCAAGCAGATCGCGCCCCGAAGCGAGGCGGAGCCCATCGCCATCGGCATCTCGGCCATGATCGACGGGCTGTGGCTGCGCGCCACCCTGTCGGGCGATTTCGAGCTGGACAGCGCCCGCGCCCGGGCGCTGGCCACCGCCTACGTGGACATGCAGCTTCAATACGCCGACAGGACAGACCCCATGGCAGAATCCCCCGCCGGCCTTCCCCGCATCCGCAACCACATCGGCGGCCGCTTCAGGGACGGCCACAACCCAAAAACCTTCCTGTCCACCAACCCGGCCACCGGGGAGCCCCTGGCCGAGGTCGAGATCGCGGGGGAGGCGGAGGTGGAGCAGGCGGTGGCCGCGGCGCGGGCCGGACAGGAGGTCTGGGGCAGGATGACCGGCGCGGAGCGCGGCCGGATCATGAAGCGGGTCGCCGATCTCCTGCGCGAGCGCAACGACGAGCTCGCGCGACTGGAGACCCTCGACACCGGCAAGCCGATTCAGGAAACCCTTGTGGTGGACGTGATCTCGGGGGCGGACTGCATCGAGTATTTCGCGGGCCTTGCCGCGACGATCGCGGGCGAGCATGTGGATCTCGGCCCCACGGCCTTCGGCTATACCAGGCGGGAGCCCCTGGGCGTGGCGGCGGGCATCGGGGCCTGGAACTACCCGCTCCAGATCGCCTGCTGGAAGGCCGCTCCGGCGCTCGCCTGCGGCAACGCCATGATCTTCAAGCCCGCGGAGCTCACGCCGCTCACCGCCGTGAAGCTCGCCGAGATCATGACCGAGGCGGGGGTTCCCGACGGGGTGTTCAACGTGGTCCAGGGCTTTGCCGAGACCGGCCGGATGCTCACCCGCCACCCTGGCATCGCCAAGATCTCCCTCACGGGCGAGGTGGGCACCGGCAAGAAGGTGATGGCGGACGCCGCCGAGACCCTCAAGCACGTGACCCTCGAACTCGGCGGCAAGTCGCCCCTGATCGTGTTCGACGACGCCAGCTTGGACGACGCGGTCTCGGGCGCGCTTCTGGCCAATTTCTATTCGGCCGGGGAGGTCTGCTCCAACGGCACCCGCGTCTATGTGCAAAGGGGCGTCTACGACGCCTTCATGGAAAAGCTGGTGGCGCGGGTTCGCAGGATGCGGATCGGCGACCCCCTCGACCCGGAAACCCATGTGGGGGCCCTCGTGTCCGAGGCGCACATGAACAAGGTGCTGGGCTATATCGAGCAGGGCAAGGCGGAGGGCGCCGAGATCGCCGTCGGCGGCAGCCGGGTCACGGACGGCGCTCTCGCCAAGGGCTTCTTCGTGGCTCCCACGGTGTTCGCCGCCTGCTCCGAGGAGATGAGAGTCGTCCGCGAGGAGATTTTCGGCCCCGTCATGGCGGTGCTGGCCTTCGACGACGAGGACGAGGTTCTGCGCCGCGCCAACGACACCCCCTACGGCCTTGCGGCCGGCGTGTTCACCCGCGACCTCGCCCGGGGTCACCGGGTCATCGCCCGGCTCGAGGCCGGCACCTGCTGGATCAACCACTACAACGTGACCCCCATCGAGCTGCCCTTCGGGGGCGCGAAGCTCTCGGGCCTCGGACGGGAGAACGGCAAGGCCGCCATCGAGCATTACACCCAGCTCAAGAGCGTCTACGTGAATCTCGGCCCCGTGGACGCGCCGTATTGATGGGAAGCCGCCATGCCCGTGCGTGACATGCAAGCATTCGATTTCATCATCGTCGGGGCGGGCTCCGCCGGCTGCGTGCTGGCCGACCGGCTCTCCGCGGAGGGCGGCAAGGTGCTGGTGCTGGAGTTCGGCGGCTCCGACCGCTCGGTGCTGATCCAGATGCCGGCGGCGCTCTCCATCCCCATGAACATGCCGAAGTACAACTGGGGCTACGAGAGCGAGCCGGAGCCGCATCTGGATGGCCGCCGCCTCCACTGCCCCCGCGGCAAGGTGATCGGCGGCTCCTCGTCCATCAACGGCCTCGTCTATGTGCGCGGCAATCCGCTGGATTTCGAGCGCTGGGAGGAGGAAGGCGCGTCGGGCTGGGGCTATCGCCATGTGCTGCCCTATTTCCAGCGCGCGGAATCCCGCCAGGAGGGCGGGGATTCCTGGCGCGGCGGCTCCGGGCCGCTCGCCACCCGCTACGGGCGCATCGAGAACCCCCTCTACACCGCCTTCGTGGAGGCCGCCCGGCAGGCGGGCTATCCGGCCACCGGCGACATCAACGGGGAGCAGCAGGAAGGCTTCGGCCGCATGGACATGACGGTCAAGAACGGCGTGCGCTGGTCGGCCGCCAACGCCTATCTGAAACCCGCCATGAAGCGCCCGAACCTCCAGGTGCGCACCCATGCGCTGGCGACCCGCATCCTGTTCGAGGGCAAGCGCGCGGTGGGCGTGCGCTACCTTCAGGGCAACGTGGAGCACGAGGTGCGGGCAAGCCGCGAGGTGATCCTGTCGGGCGGTCCCATCAACTCCCCTCACCTGCTCAAGCTCTCGGGAATCGGCCCCGCCGGGGAATTGAAGGCCTTGGGCATCGACGTGGTCCACCACCTGCCGGGCGTGGGCGAGAACCTGCAGGATCACCTGGAATTCTACTTCCAGGTTGCCTGCACCAAACCCATCACCCTCTATTCGCGGCAGAACCTGGTGAGCAAGGGCGCCATCGGGGCGCGCTGGCTCCTGCGCCGCGACGGGCTGGGGGCCACCAACCATTTCGAGACCTGCGGCTTCATCCGCTCCCGTCCGGGCGTCCGCTACCCGGACATCCAGTACCATTTCCTCCCCCTTGCGGTGACCTATGACGGAAAGGGGCTCGCGTCCGAGCACGGGTTCCAGGCCCATGTGGGCCCCATGCGCTCCAAGAGCCGCGGCTTCGTGCGCCTGAAATCCGCCGACCCGCGGGAGTATCCCCGCATCCAGTTCAACTACATGAGCCATGAGGACGACTGGACGGAGATGCGCGCCTGCGTGCGCCTGACCCGGGAGATCTTCGCCCAAAAGGCCTTCGATCCCTATCGCGGCCGGGAGATCCAGCCCGGCACCGAGGTCAACACCGACGAGGAGATCGACGCCTTCATCCGCCAGAAGGTGGAAAGCGCCTACCACCCCTCCTGCTCGTGCAAGATGGGAAGCCCAGGGGACCCCATGGCGGTGGTCGATCCGGAAACCCGCGTCATCGGCCTGGAAAGCCTGCGGGTGGTGGATTCCTCCATCATGCCCTCCGTCACCACCGGCAACCTCAACGCGCCGACGATCATGATCGGCGAAAAGGGAGCCGACCACATCCTCGGCAAGCCCCTCGCGGCGGCCTCGAACGCCGGCTACTACGTGGCGGAGAACTGGCAGAGCGCGCAGCGGTGAAGGCGAGGCGTCCCCTCTCCCGGGTGGGAGAGGGAGACTCGCGGCGGGAGGCCTACCGATCCACCACCAAATCGCTCATGGGCTTCGAGCAGCACAGGAGCCGCATCCCGGCCTCGATCTCCCGCGGGCGGATGCCGCCGGCGGGCTTCATGTCCACGGCGCCGGAGATCAGCTTGGACTTGCAGGTGCCGCAGACGCCCTTGGTGCAGGAGGACGGCAGGCGCATGCCGGCGCGGCGGGCGGCCTCCAGCACCGTCGTGCCCTCGGGGCATTCGATGACGCGCCGCGTCTTGGCGAACTCGACGCGATAGACCTTCTCGGCGGCGGCCTCCTCCGCCTCGATCACGGCTTCCTGCTCGGCCAGGGGGAGTTCCTCGAAGTTGAAGCTCTCCTCGTGGTAGCGCGCCATGTCGTGGCCCGCCCCCCGCAGCATCTCCCGAACCACCGCCATGTAGGGCGAGGGACCGCAGACGAAAGCCTCCCGGTCGCGGAAATCCGGCACCGCGAGTTCGAGCATGGGCAGGGACAGCCGCCCCTTGAACCCGCTCCAGGCCTCCCCCGCAGAGTCGCCCTCGCACACCGGCACGAAGCGGAAGCGCGGGTTGTGCCGGGCCATCAGCTCGAGCTCGGCCCGGAAGATGATGTCCTCCGGCGAGCGGGCGCTGTGGACGAAGGCCACGTCCCCCGGCTCCGCGAGATCGTGGATGGTGCGCGCCATGGACATGGACGGGGTGATGCCGCTCCCGCCCGACAGGAACAGGTATTTGTCGCTCGGGTGCTCCACATGGGTGAACTCGCCCATGGGCCCCACGGCCTTCAAGGTGGCGCCGGGCTTGAGGTTGTCGTGCAGCCAGTTGGACGCCGGCCCGCCGGGCACGCGCTTCACCGTGATCGAGACCGCGTTGGGCCGCGTGGGCGCGGCCGAGATCGTGTAGCAGCGGTGGATCGCCTGCCCGTCGATGTTCAGCTCGAAGGTGAGGAACTGGCCCGGCTTGTAGGCGAAGCGGCGCGGCTCGCGGGCGCCCAGCACGAAGGTCTTCACGTCCGGCGTTTCGACCCGCACCGCGCGGCAGACCAGGATGTCGTCCGCGTCGGAATCCCACACCGGCGCCCCTGCGAGAAGCCCCTGCGACGCCTGCAAACCGTTCCGGCCGTCCATGTCAGCCGCCGAGATGGTCGAGCATGCGCTTGACGTACCAGTTGCAGAACTTCTCCACCAGCATCTCGGTGTTGGGCGAATAGGGCCCGGGCTCGTAGGCGGGGCTGCGCACGCCCGCCTGGCAATAGCCCACCAGGGTGCTGTCCTGGAGGTTCGTGGCCTGCCAGACCTCGGTGAGCCGCTCCAGGTCGTAGTCGACCCCTTCCACCGCGTCCTTGTGCACCAGCCACTTGGTCCGCACCAGGGTGCGCTCCGCATCCAGGGGAATGGCCGAGAAAGTGACGATGTGGTCGCCCATGAAGTGGTGCCAGGAATTGGGCTGCGTCCAGAACGACAACCCGCCCAGCTTGGCGTTGGTCAGGCCGCCGAGCAGAACCCGGCAGGCCGCCTTGGTGTCGATGGTATGGGACTCGCCCTCCCCGTCGAGCGGCAGGCGCTCGGTGCGAAAGCCTGTGATCCGGTCGTCGAGGTGCTCCACCTCCCGGGACGGCAGGCCGTCTGCCTCCCATTGCATGTGCTTGTCCTTGAGCATGCAGGCGTAGCGCTCCGCATTGGCGCGCTCGGTCTCGTCCAGCTCCTCCGGCGCGAAGCCGAAGCCGTAGGCGAAGAGCGGCACCGTCAGCTCGGGATGGTTGCCCGAGCAATGGTAGCATTCCCGGTTGTTCTCCATCACGAATTTCCAGTTGCCCTGCTCGACGATGTCGGACTGGATCGCGATCTTGGTGTCGCGCACGTTGTGGGGCGCGATGTAGGGCCCCATGACCCGGGCCATGTCGTCGAAATCCGCCGGCGGCTCGTCGGAGAGGCAGATGAAGAGCAGCCCTTCGAGGGAGCGCACGTGGACCGGCTTCAAGCCGTGGCAGGAGCGGTCGAAGTCCGGCCCCATGTGGTCGGCGTGGATGAGCTGGCCCGTGAGGTCGTAGGTCCAGGAATGATAGCGGCAGACGATGTTGCCCACCGTGGTCTTCTCGTCGTGCAGGAGGCGCGCGCCCCGGTGCCGGCAGACGTTGTGGAAGGCGCGGATCTCCATGTCGTCGTCGCGCACGATGGCGACCGAGGTGGAGCCGATATCCACCACCATGGCGTCGCCGGGCTCCGGCACGTCGGACTCGACCCCCACATAGATCCAGTGCCGCCCGAAGATGATCTCCATGTCGGCCGCGAACACCTCGGGGCTGGTGTAGAAGGGCGCATCCAGGCTGTAGCCGGGCCTGCGGCCGCTGAAGAGAGCGCGAAGCGGGGTATGGGGAACGTGGAGCATCCTGGTCTCGCTGACGTCGACCGCGGCCGGGCGCAGTCGGTTACGCCCCATCTTGGTCGTCCGGCCCGGCGGCACTCGCCTGGGAGCGACACGTTTTGTGCAAGCGGCGACATCCGGCGCTCCGGGCCCATCCCGCCGCCCTCGTCCTGAGGAGGCCACGGAGTGGCCGTCTCGAAGGATGATCCAGAGGGCACGGGAAGCACCAACGGTCTCCCTCTCCCGTGCGGGAGAGGGTTGGGGTGAGGGAAGGCCCTCTCCGATCAAAGCTCAGCGCAGGGTCAGCAGCGCAAGGCGCAGCGTTCCATCCTGCATCGTCCTGCCCTCACCCCTGCCCCTCTCCCACACGGGAGAGGGGTTCTCACGTCAGCGGAACACCACCGTCTTGTTGCCGTTCAGGAGCACCCGGTGCTCGATGTGGAACTTGACCGCCCGGGAGAGCGCCATACTCTCCACGTCGCGGCCGATGGCGGTCAGGTCGTCGGGGGAGTGCTCGTGGCTCACCCGGTGCACCTCCTGCTCGATGATCGGGCCCTCGTCCAGCTCCGGGGTGATGTAATGGGCGGTGGCGCCGATGAGCTTGACGCCGCGGATATAGGCCTGGGTGTAGGGCGCCGCGCCCTTGAAGCTCGGGAGGAAGGAGTGGTGGATGTTGATGGCCCGGCCCGACAGGTACTGGCACATGTCGTCCGACAGCACCTGCATGTAGCGGGCGAGCACCACCAGATCCACGCCCGCGGTCTCGATCACGTCCCGCAGCCGCGCCTCCTGCTCGGCCTTGGTGTCCGGGGTGACCGGCATGTAGTGGAACGGGATGTTGCGGTTTGACGCGAGGTCCTCGAAGTCCCGGTGGTTTGACACGATGCCCGCCACGTCCATGTGCAGCGCGCCGATGCGCTGGCGGTAGAGCAGGTCGTTGAGGCAGTGGCCGAAGCGCGACACCATGAGCAGCACCTTGGACCGGGCGGTGGTGTCGTGCATGCTCCAGTCCATCCCGTAGCGCTCGGCGATGGGCCGGAACAGGCCGGCGAGCGCCGGAAGCTGCGTGCGGGGGTCGAGGGGCGCGAAGGCCACCCGCATGAAGAACCTCTCGGTCTGCCGGTCGCCGAACTGCGAGCTGGTGACGATGTTGCAGCCGTTCTGGGTGAGGAACCCCGAGATGGCGTGCACGATGCCGATCGTGTCGTAGCAGGAGAATTTCAGAACATAGCGCGGGTCGTCGAGCTTCATGATGGGCCCCTGGCGGGATCGAAGGCTTGGGAACGGGCAAGGCTTGGGAACGGGTGGTCAGGCTCAGGTCGCGGGTCTTGCCCCATTCAGCACTCGGCCACGTTGACCGCAAGGCCGCCCAGGGAGGTTTCCTTGTATTTCGACTGCATGTCCGCCCCGGTCTGGCGCATGGTCTCGATCACCTGGTCGAGGGACACGTAGTGGGTTCCGTCCCCGCACAGGGCGAGGGACGCCGCCGCGATGGCCTTGTTGGCCCCGAAGGCGTTGCGCTCGATGCAGGGGATCTGCACCAGGCCGCCGATGGGGTCGCAGGTCATGCCGAGATGATGCTCGATGGCGATCTCCGCCGCGTTCTCGATCTGGGCCGGGGTGCCTCCCAGCACCGCCGCCAGACCGGCCGCCGCCATGGAGGCGGCGGAGCCCACCTCCCCCTGGCATCCCACCTCGGCTCCCGAGATGGAGGCGTTGCGCTTGATCAGGCTGCCGATGGCGGCCGCCGTGAGCAGGAAGGTGCGGCTGCCTTCGGGCGTGTATTCGGCGCAGAAGTCGCGGCAGTAGCGCAGCACCGCGGGCACGATCCCGGCGGCCCCGTTGGTGGGAGCCGTCACCACCCGGCCCCCGGAGGCGTTCTCCTCGTTGACCGCGATTGCATAGGTGCTGACCCAGTCCATCACCTCGTGCGGGGCGCGCTGGTTCCGGCCGCGGGCCTGCACCAGGCGCTCGTGCAGCCCCTTGGCCCGGCGCTTGACCCTGAGACTCCCCGGCAGCTCGCCCTCCAGGGCGAGGCCCCGGTCGATGCAGGCGAACATGGCGTCGCGGATGGCGTCCAGGCCCCGGTCGATCTCATGGCGGGAGCGCAAGGCAAGCTCGTTGGCGAGCTGCACCTCGGCGATGGACAGGTTTCTCTCCCGGCAGATGCGCAGGAGTTCGCCGCCGGTGGCGAACGGATAGGGCTCGGCCGCGGCCCTGGCGGCCTCCGCCTCCCCGTCGCGCACCACGAAGCCGCCGCCGATGGAGTAGAACACGCTCTCCGAGAGGGTCGCGCCGCTCGCGTCGAGGGCGGAAAAGCGCATGCCGTTGGAATGGCCCGGAAGCACGTCCGTCATGTTGAAGACGATGTCCTGCGCCGGATCGAACGCTGCCGATGCGCCGTCGCGCACCGGAACCCGCTTCGCCTCCCGCACATGGCGCACCAGGGCCGCCACGTCGTCGGGATCGATGGCGGCCGGAGCCTCGCCCATGAGGCCGAGGCAGATGGCCGTGTCGGTGCTGTGCCCGCGCCCGGTCCAGGCGAGCGAGCCGTAGATCTCCACCACGATGCGGCTCGGGTCGAAGCGGTCGCGCCTCAGGTCGTCCATGAAGCGCTTGGCCGCCACCATGGGGCCCACCGTATGCGAGCTCGACGGGCCGATGCCGATCTTGAACAGGTCGAAAGCGCTGGTCATGGGGCGGACGGCGCGAACTCGCGCGCCGCCTCGCTCAGGTAGTCGTGCACGTAAGGGGAGAACGACCGCCAGCACTCCACCTGATAGGTGGGCCCGTCGTCGAGGCGCATGAGCACGATCTCGGCCTTGCCCAGAAGGGTGCGCGTGGCCATGCCGGCGGGGAACGCGGCCTCCGCGAGATCGAGGGGGCAGCCGCTGTTGAGCACGTCCGCCGCCCGGGGCCCCGACACCTGGATGCCCACGTTGCGGTGGCTGATGTCCACCAGGGCATGGAAGCGCCCGGCAAGCGCCGCCTCGATTCCCCCGGCGATCAGATCCGCGTCCCCATCCGGGCCGATCAGGAGCCATTCGTTGGGGCCGAGGCGGGTCGAGGACAGCTCCGCCGAGCCCGTGCGGGTGTTGATCGGCATGTGGAGCCGGAAGCCCGCCGCCGCGCCGACGCTTGCGGCCTCGTCCGCGTGAAGGCGCAGCGAGAAGCGCGCCTGCGCGGCGAGCGGCCGGATGACCACGCTCTCGGAAGCGCCCGCACCGGCGGCCGCCTGCGCAGGCGGCAGGGACATGATGCGGCGCGCCGCATGGCTGATCTCAAGCATTGATGCGCTCCCCTGCCGGATCGAAGAACACCGGCTCGCAGATTTTCGCCGTGGTGAAGCCCTTCGGCGTGGTGACGTGGACGCGGGCTCCCATGCGCGAGCGTCCGCCCGCCACGAGGGCGAGGGCGATGGAGCGGCCGCAATTGGCGCTCCAGTAGCTCGACGTGACGTGGCCGACCATGCGCATGGGAATGGCCTGGTGGGGATCCATCACGATCTGCGCGCCCTCGTCCAGCACCTCGTTCGGGTCGTCGGCCGCGAGGCCGACGAGCTGCTTGCGGCCGGCGCCCACGATGTCGGGCCGGGACAGGGATCGCTTGCCCACGAAATCGGGCTTGGCCTTGGCGATGAGACCCGACAGGCCGAGATCGTCCGGCGTCACGGTGCCGTCGGTTTCCTGCCCGACGATGATGAAGCCCTTCTCGGCGCGCAGCACGTGCATGGTCTCGGTGCCGTAGGGCGTGATGCCGAAGGCCTTGCCGCGCTCGACGATGGCCTCCCACACGGACTGCCCGTAATCGGCCGGAACGTTGATCTCGAAGCCGAGCTCGCCCGTGAACGACACCCGGAACAGCCGGCACGGCACGCCGCAGATGAAGCCCGTGCGCACGGACATGTGCGGGAACGCCTCCGGCGACAGGTCGATGTCGGCCACCAGGGGCGCGATCACCTCGCGGGCCTTCGGGCCCTGCAGGGCGATCACCGCGTATTGCTCGGTGATCGAGGTGAGGAACACCCGCAGATCCGGCCATTCGGTCTGGAGGTAATCCTCCATGTGGTTGAGCACGCGGGGCGCGCCGCCGGTGGTGGTGGTCACGTGGAAGCGGTCATGGGCAAGCCGCGCCACGACGCCGTCGTCCATGACGTAGCCGTCCTCCTTGAGCATGAGCCCGTAGCGGCAGCGCCCCGGCTCCAGCTTCAGCCACGCATTGGTGTAGAGGCGGTTCATGAACTCGGCGGCATCGGGCCCCACCACCTCGATCTTGCCGAGCGTCGAGGCGTCGAAGATGCCCACATTCTCGCGCACCGCCTTGCACTCCCGCGCCACGGCGGCGTGCATGTCCTCGCCGGCTTTCGGGAAGTACCAGGCGCGCTTCCACAGGCCCACGTTCTCGAACTCCGCGCCTTGCGCTGCGGCCCATTCGTGGATCGGCGTGGTGCGGATCGGGTCGAACAGCTTGTGGCGGCTCGGGCCCACGAAGGCCCCGAAGGTGACCGGCGTATAGGGCAGCCGGAACGTGGTGGTGCCCACCGCGGGCAGCGGGCGGTCGAGGATGCCCGCCACGAGGCCGAGCGCGTTCATGTTCGACGTCTTGCCCTGGTCCGTGGCCATGCCCGTGGTGGTGTAGCGCTTCACGTGCTCGATGGACTCGAAGCCCTCGCGCACGGCAAGCTTGATGTCCTTCGCCGTCACGTCGTTCTGGAAGTCGATGAAGGCGCGCACGCGGCCGGGCTTGCGGTCCGTGGGCAGCACCCGCACGGGCATGAACCCGGCCGGGGCTTGCGTGGCGTCGAAGCGGCGCTCCTCCCCATGGCCTGCGGCCTGCGCGCCCGCGGCCCAGCCCTCGGACAGGCACTCGGACAGGTCGTAGGTGCCCTTGGACGCTCCGGCGGAGCGTTCCGCCTGCACGGAGGTTCCCGGCACGAAGGCGTCGAGGGCCGGGTCGAACCGGGCCTTGCCGCGGGATTGCGAGAACAGGTGGATGGCGGGCGTCCAGCCGCCGGACATGCCGGCGCAGTCGCAAGGCAGGGTGCGGCGCGCGCCCACCTTTCCGTCCGCTCCGACCGGAGCCACGATGAGGCCCGTGACGCGCTTGCGCCCTTGCGCTCCCACCACCGTATGGCCGGTCAGCACCTCGCAGCCGAGCGACCGCAGCCTCCCGGCCTCCGGGCACTGGTCCTCGCCCCGCAGGTCCACGATGGACACGTCGAGCCCCGCCGCCCTGGCGTCGGCGGCGGCCGCATAGGCGGAATCGCCGCTGGTGGCGAACACGATCCTCCGCCCCGGCGCGACCCCGTAGCGGTTGATGAAGGCGCGCACGCTCTCGGCCAGCATGATGCCCGGCCGGTCGTTGTCGGCGAACACCAGCGGGCGCTCGTGGGAGCCGGTGGCGAGCACCACCTGCCCGGCGCGCACCTGCCACAGGCGCTCCCGCGGCAGGTTGGCGGACGGATCGGCCATGTGGTCGGTGACGCGTTCGGCCAGCGCCATGTGGTTGTGGTTGTAATAGCCGAAGGCGGTGGTGCGCGGCAGAACCACCACGTTGGCGCGGGAATCGAGGGCATCGACCGCCTGCCTGACCCAGTCCTGCGCCGCCATCCCGTCGATGGTCGAGGTCACGTCGTGCAGCAGGGAGCCGCCGAGATCCGCCTGCTCGTCCACGAGGATCACCCGCTTGCCGCTCTCGGACGCGGCGAGCGCCGCCGCGAGCCCGGCGGGGCCGGAGCCCACCACCAGCACGTCGCAATGGGCGTGGCGGTACTGGTAGCGGTCCGGGTCCGGGATGGTGGGCGCGCGGCCGAGGCCCGCCGCCGCCCGGATGCGCGGCTCGTAGACCTTGGTCCAGAACGAGCGCGGCCACATGAAGGTCTTGTAGTAGAACCCGGACGGCAGCAGGGGCGACAGCAGGTCGTTGACCTCGCCCACGTCGAAGTCGAGGGACGGCCAATGGTTCTGCGAGGTCACGTTCAGGCCCTCGAAGGCCTCCACCACCGTGGCGCGGTTGTTGGGGTCGGCGCGGCCCCGGCCCCGGTCCACGTCGAGAAGCGCGTTCGGCTCGTCCGACCCGTGGGCGACGATGCCCCGCGGGCGGTGGTACTTGAACGAGCGGGCGACGAGGTGGATGCCGTTGGCGAGCAGCGCCGACGCCACCGTGTCGCCGTGATAGCCCCCCACGCTCTCGCCGTTGAAGCGGAACGTGACGGGCCGCGCGCGGCCGATGCGCCCGCCCGTGGGAAGTCGGAACGCCTGGGCCATCACAGCCTCTCCTGCGCGCGGTCGGGCCGCGTCTCGCCCATGAGGTAGGTTTGGAGGATCCTGTCGCTCGCCGTGTCGCGCAGCGCGTTGAACCAGCGCTGGCAGCCATGGGCATGGTTCCAGCGCTCGGCATAGACGCCCTTGGGGTTGGTGCGCACGAACAGGTATTCGGCCCAGTCCCCGTCGCTCACCTTTGACGGATCGGCCGGGCGCGCGATATGCGCCTGGCCGCCGCAGCGGAACTCGATCTCGGGGCGCGGGCCGCAATAGGGGCAGGTCACGAGCAGCATGGGGGCCTCAATGGGCGACCGCCGCCGCCGCCGCCTCGTCGATGAGGCGGCCGGTGCGGAAGCGGTCCAGGGTGAAGGGCGCGGCGATGGGATGCGGCTCGCCCCGGGCGATGGTGTGGGCGAACACGTGGCCGGAGCCCGGGGTCGCCTTGAAGCCGCCGGTGCCCCAGCCGCAATTGACGAACAGCCCCGGCACCGGGGTCTTGCCGATGATGGGCGAGCGGTCCGGGGTCACGTCGACGATGCCGCCCCAGTTGCGCAGCATCCTCATGCGGGTGAATTGCGGGAAGAGCTCGCAGATGGCGTCGAGGGTGTGGGTCGGAATGTGGATGCCGCCCTGCTGGCTGTAGGACACGTACTGGTCCGTGCCCGCCCCGATGACCAGCTCGCCCTTGTCCGATTGCGAGATGTAGGCGTGCACCGCGTTGGACATGACCACGCAGGGGAAGACCGGCTTGACCGGCTCCGACACCAGCGCCTGGAGGGGGAAGCTCTCCAGCGGCATGCGCACGCCCGCCTTCTCCATGATCACGCTGGTGTGGCCCGCCGCCACCACGCCGATGCGTGGCGTGCGGATGAAGCCGCGGGTGGTCTCCACCCCCTCCACCGCCCCGTTGAGGGCGCGGCGGATTCCCGTGACCTCGCAGTTCTGGACGATGTCTACGCCGAGCGCATCGGCCGCGCGGGCATAGCCCCAGGCCACCGCGTCGTGGCGGGCGGTGCCGCCGCGCCGTTGCAGGGCCGCGCCCATGACCGGGTAGCGCAGGCTCCTGGAGATGTTGAGCGGCGGGCAGAATTCCTTGGCCTCTTCCGGCGTCAGCCACTCGTTGTCGATGCCGTTGAGGCGGTTGGCGTAGACGTGGCGCTTGAAGCTCTGCACGTCGTGCACGTTGTGGGCGAGCATCATCACCCCGCGGGCCGAATACATGACGTTGTAGTTCAGCTCCCGGGACATGGTCTCCCAGAGCTTGAGGGCGTGCTCGTAGATGGCCGCGCTCTCGTCGTAGAGATAGTTCGACCGGATGATGGTGGTGTTGCGGCCCGTGTTGCCGCCGCCGATCCATCCCTTCTCCAGCACGGCGATGTTGCGCATCCCGTGCTCCTTGGCGAGGTAATAGGCCGTGGCGAGCCCGTGCCCGCCGCCGCCGACGATCACCGCGTCATAGCCGACCTTGGGCTCCGGCGCGCGCCACTGGCGGCCCCAGCCCTCATGAGCGTTCGCCGACTCCCGCAGGAGCGACAGAAGCGAGAAGCGTCGCATGGCTGACCTCATCCTATGGGGGCAACTTAGGCCCGATCGGGGGCGAATTCTTGTATGAATGCGACATCCTGCTAGGATGAAACCGTCAAACAGGCCTGTAACGATGTTAAAAGAATCGCCCCGGCTCAAGGTCGGCTTCGTGCTCATGCCCAGGTTCACCCTGACGGCCTTCTCCACCTTCCTGGACGTGCTGCGCCTGGCCGCCGACGAGGGGGACCGCAGCCGGCCCATCGCCTGCGCCTGGGAGGTGATGAGCCCCCGCCTCCAGCCCATCCGCTCGAGCTGCGGCATCGAGATCCAGCCCACCTCCGACCTCGCGGAGCCGGGGGGCTTCGACTACCTGGTGATCGTGGGCGGACTCCTCGGGGGGGCGTCCACGGTGGCGCCGGAGATCGCCGCCTATCTGAGGAAGGCCGCGGGGGCCGGGGTCAGGCTCGCGGGGATCTGCACCGGAAGCTTCGTGCTCGCCCGCCTCGGGCTCATGAAGGGCCGGCAGTGCTGCGTGAGCTGGTACCATTACCGGGATTTCGTGGAGGAATTCGCCGATCTGACCCCCGTGGCGGACCGCCTCTACGTGATCGACGGCGACCGGATCACCTGCTCCGGCGGCGCGGGAGTGGCCGATCTCGCGGCCAACCTGGTCGGCCGCCATGTGGGGGCGGCGCCCGCCCGCAAGGCCATGCACATCCTCAACATCGAGCGGCCCCGGTCCGAGGAGGCCTCCCAGCCCGCCCCTCCCCTGGCCATGGCGAGCGAGGACTGGCGCGTGTCCCGGGCGCTGCTCCTCATGGAGCAGAACCTGTCCGAGCCGCTCTCCATCCGGGAGATCGCCGGGGCTCTCGACCTCGGGGTGCGGCAGCTGGAGCGGCATTTCCACGCCAGCCTGGGGGTCGGCCCCCAGGAGACCTACATGGCCCTTCGCCTCAAGCACGCCCGCTGGATGCTCGAGAACACCGCCCTGTCGGCGGCCCGCATCGCCTCCGAGCTCGGCTTCTCCGACAGCTCCCATTTCTGCCGCAGCTTCAAGGCCCGCTACGGTTCGACGCCGAGCGATTTCCGCCAAAGCGCCGGCCCCGGGAAACGGAACCCCCGGTCCAGGCCCGGCAACTCCCGCGCGGGAGACAATGCGGACCGCCGGGTGTTCGAATAGGTTTCGGCCGCGTCGCGCCCTCGCCGGGAGGAACGCAGAGCCTGCTCCGGCCGATCCGGGGACAGGCTTCTCCAGGGAGCGCAGGAAGCACCCCCTCTCCCGTGCGGGAGAGGGGCAGGGGTGAGGGCAAGACGGTGCAGAATGCGGCGATGCGCCTTGCGCTGCTCACCCCCGCTTGCGCTTCCTTCGGAGAGGGCCTTCCCTCACCCCAACCCTCTCCCACTCGGGAGAGGGAGAGATCCGTCGCGCTTCCCCTGCCCTCTGGACGATCCTTCGAGACGGCCACTCCGTAGCCTCCTCAGCAAGTTACAAGGATGAGGGCGGAGCCATAAGCTGGCCTCTCCCAACGGCGGGGCTACTTCGGCTGAATCAGAAAGTCATCGCCCTGGGGTATTGTCATAACGTTTCCGAGTCCTACCTGACCGCCTCAACGGCGGCAGACGCTACAGGACCGGAGCACACCTATGGCCATTCGCATCGGGACGAACAACAGTACAAACTACATCTTCAGTTTGATCACCGACGCCAACTACAACTATGGCCTGGAGGACGACCGCGTCGTCGGGCTCAGCGGTAACGACGTTCTCTTCACAGGAGCCGGCAACGATTATCTGGAGGGGGCGACGGCAACAACACCTATGCGGATGGTGACGGCAACGACATCTACTATGGCGGGGGCGGTAGCGACGTTCTGTGGTTCGATATGATCCACTACGGGTTCAAAGGATCCTTCAAGTTAGCCTTTCAGGGCGTCACGGTCGACCTGTCCCTCACATCGGCTCAGGATCTCGGCGAGTTCGGGGTCGATCGCTTCTTCGGCTTTGAGAATGTCTACGGCTCCTATGGCAATGACACCATCCTCGGAGACGACGGCGACAATGGCATCGACGGCTGGGAGGGCAATGACGTCATATACGGGCGCGGCGGCAACGATGATCTTTACGGCGTTAACGGCGCTGACACGCTCATCGGCGGCCTTGGCCAGGATGACATCTTCAACGGAGACGGCGGCGTGACCGGCTTCCGCGATGTGGTCCGCTACGAGAGCCTGAAGGACAGCGGCGCGACGGCTGACACCCGCGACCTGATCACCCAGTTTACTCACGGCCAGGATAAGATCGACCTGAGCAAGATTGACGCCAACCTCGGCCTGAAGGGCAATCAGGCCTTCAAGGTGGTGAAGGGCTTCACCAAGGCCTTCGGCGAGGTCAAGATCGTGAAGTCAGGCGCAGACACCCTCGTGCAGGTGGACGGCGACAAGGACAAGGCCGTGGACATGACTATCTATGTGTACAACGCGCACCTCACCAAGGCCGACTTCATCCTGTGAAGGTCAGCGCCTTCGCAGCCTCACCCTGAGGAGCCCCCGCAGCAGGCGTCTCGAAGGATGATCCAGGAATCGCGGGAAACGCCCCCTCTCCCGAGTGGGAGAGGGGCAGGGGTGAGGGCAGGACGATGCAGGATGGAACGCTGCACCCTGCCGTGCTCACCACCGGCTGTGCTCTGTTCGGAGAGGGCCTTCCCTCACCCCTCACCCTCTCCCACCCGGGAGAGGGAGTTGCGGCGCGTTTCCGCGTTCACTGGATCCTCCTTCGAGACGCCTACTGCGGGGGCTCCTCACGATGAGGCGTCCTGAGGGAGCACGGGAAGCGGGCCAAATCCCCCAGAGAGGGGGCAATCCTCATGCCCGCAGGCGCAGGTTGTCCGGGTCGAAGGGCGACTCGGGGACCACGATGGCCCGGTGGTCCCGGCCGTAGATGCGGATGTCGAGCTCGCTGCCGATTTCGGCCAGCTCCGGCCTGACCATGCCGAGGGCCAGGGACTTGCCCACGCGCCAGCCGTAGCCGCCGGAGGTGCAGCGGCCGACGATGCGGCCGTCGAGCAGGATCGGCTCGGAGCCGCGGGCGTCCGCGTCGGTCACGCCCTGCACTTCGAGCGTCACGAAGCGGTTCTGGAAGCCGCGCTGCTGCCAGGCCACCAGGCCGTCGCGGCCGATGAACCCGCCCTTGTTGGGATGCACGAAGCGGTCGAGGCCGGATTCGAGCGCCGCGTATTCGATGGACAGCTCCCGCGGGATGAGGCGGTAGGACTTCTCGAGCCGCAGGGTATCCATGGCCCTCATGCCGAAGGGCTTGATGCCGTAGGGGCGGCCCGCCTCCATGAGCAGGTCGAAGATGTAGTTCTGCATCTCGATGGGGTGATGCAGCTCCCAGCCCAATTCGCCCACGAAATTGACCCGGAGCGCCCGCGCATGGGCCGCGCCCACGTCGATCACCTTGCCCGAGAGCCAGGGGAAGGCCTTGTTGGACAAATCCGCGTCGGTGACCTTCTGGAGCACGTCGCGGGCGTGCGGACCCGCCACGATGAGCACGCCGTATTGGGTGGTGACCTTCTGGAGGTCCACCGAGCCGTCCCGGGGGCGCAGCTTGGACAGGTAGTCGAAATCGTGCCGCTCGGCCGAGCCCATGCCCACCAGATAGAACCGGTCCGCCGCCTCGCGCAGCACCGTGAACTCGGAGCGCACGCCGCCGTTCAGCGACAGCATGTGCGTGAGGGCCACGCGGCCGACCTTCTGCGGCAGCTTGTTGGCCACGAGGTTGTCGAGGAAGGCCTCGGCGCCGGGGCCGGAGACCTCGTACTTGGCGAACGCGCTCATGTCCTGGAGGCCCACCGCCTCGTGGACGTGGCGGGCCTCCCGGCCGACGATGTCGAAATAGTTGGAGCGGCGGAAGCTCCACTTCTCCTTCGGCCGCTCGCCCTCCTTCACGGGCGGGTGGTTCTCGTTGAGGAGCACGTCCGGCTTGTCGAGGTCCTCCTCGGAGAGGCCGTAGCCCTCCGGCGCGAACCAGTTGGGGCGCTCCCAGCCGTAGACGGAGCCGAACACGGCGCCCAGCGCCTTCATGCGGTCGTAGCACGGGGCGCGCTTGAGGGGGCGGGCAGCGGCGCGCTCCTCGTCCGGGTAATGCACCGTGAACACGTTGGCATAGGCCTCCTCGTTCTTTTGGCGCAGGTAGCCGCGGGTGGCGTAGGGGCCGAAGCGGCGGGGGTCCACGCCCATCATGTCGATGCTGGGCTCGCCCTCCACGATCCATTCGGCGAGCTGCCAGCCCGCCCCGCCCGCGGCGGTGATGCCGAAGCTGTGGCCCTCATTGAGCCAGAAGTTCCTCAGGTCCCAGGCCGGGCCGATGATCGGGCTGCCGTCCGGGGTGTAGGCGATGGCGCCGTTATACACTTTCTTGACGCCCACCTCCCCGAAGGCCGGGACCCGCGCCATGGCGGCCTCGATATGGGGCCCCAGCCGCTCCAGGTCCTCCTGGAACAGCTCGTATTCGGAATTGTCGTCCGGCCCGTCCAGGTAGCAGCAGGGAGCGCCCGCCTCGTAGGGGCCGAGGATGAAGCCGCCGTTCTCCTCGCGCAGGTACCAGGAGGAATCCGCCTCGCGCAGCACGCCCATCTCGGGCAGGCCCTGCCGGTGGCGCTCCAGCACCGCCGGGTGCGGCTCGGTCACGATGTACTGGTGCTCCACGGGGATCACCGGGATCTCCAGCCCCACCATGGCGCCCGTGCGGCGGGCGAAGTTGCCGGTGGCCGACACCACGTGCTCGCAGGCGATGTCGCCCCGGTCCGTGCGCACCAGCCATTCCCCGTTGGGCCGGGCCTCGATGGCGGTGACCGTGGTGTTGCGGTAGATCTCCGCCCCGCGGGAGCGCGCGCCCTTGGCCATGGCCTGGGTGAGGTCGGCGGGCTGGATGTAGCCGTCATCCGGGTGGCGGATGGCGCCGATGATCCCGTCCGTGTCGCAGAGCGGCCAGAGCTCCTTCACCTGGGCCGGGGTGAGCACCTCCACCTGGATGCCGATCGTGTCCGCCACGCCCTTGTAGTACATGAACTCGTCCCAGCGGTCCCGGGTGCGGGCGAGGCGGATGTTCGACACCTGCTTGAAGCCCACGGGCTGGCCGGTCTCCTCCTCCAGGGTCTTGTAGAGATTGACCGAGTACTTGTGGATCTGCCCGACCGAGTAGCTCATGTTGAACAGGGGCAGCAGGCCGGCGGCGTGCCAGGTGGAGCCGGAGGTGAGCTCCTTGCGCTCGATGAGAACCACGTCGCTCCAGCCCTTCCGGGCGAGGTGGTACAGGGTCCCCACCCCGACGACGCCGCCCCCGATGACGACAACGCGAGCCTGCGATTTCATGAGCGTGCAATCCTGTTGTTGTGCTGCCCCGTCGGCGGCAGGCATCCCTTATGGCTTGCCCGAACGGTCGCCGTCCTCGGGCGTGGCGTCTAACGCAAACACGACAATCTGTGTCGCAGGAGCGTCACCGACATCTGACAGCGCAGCATCTAGGCAGCAGCTTCCAGGCCCTTGCCGCAGGATGTGGAAGGAGCCTCCAGCCTCCCCAGCCTTGACCGGAGCCCGTCGAGGGGACAAAATGCCCCCATGACGATGCTCCCGCCTCCCGCCCGGTACACCCTGCCCCCTCCCCGCAAGGGCTAGGGCCGCACTCGCATCGTCCGACACAACGTACCGGGACTTTTCTCCATGAACACAACCACTTCTCCGGCCCTCGCGGGCGCGGGGCTCGTCGTCCTCAGCGCCGTTCTCTGGGGCACGGTGGGCATCGCCTCGAAACTCCTGTTCGGCATGGCCGACATCGCCCCCCTCACCGCGGGCTTCTACCGCCTGGCCATCGCCGCGCCCCTCCTGTTCGTCCTGGCCCGGCTCCTGCCGGGAATCCCCTGGACCAGGATCGACCGGCGCAGCGCCCTCCTGTTCCTGGCCCTGGGCGTCACCCAGGCGGGCTACCAGGGCTTCTACTTCGTCGCCGTCGCCCGGCTGGGCGTCACCCAGGCGACGCTGATCGCCCTCTGCTCCGCGCCGGTGCTGATCACGATCCTGGCGGCCCTCCTGCTCGCCGAGCGGGCCTCCCTGCTCTCATGGATCGCGGTGCCCGTCGCGGCCCTCGGAACCCTGCTCCTGGTGGGCGGCCCGGGCCTGGAGATCGGGGGGGCCGGCGACCCATGGGGCTATGCGGCGGCGGTCGGGGCGGCCCTGTCCTACGCCCTGTTCGCCCTGGCGAGCCGCCGGCTGGCCCGCCACTACCACCCGTTCCAGCTCGTGGCGCTCGGCTTCGGGGCGGGAGCCCTCATTCTCCTGCCCTTCGCGTTCCTTCAGGGCCTCTCCCTTGCCATTAGCCCTGCCGCATGGGGCCTGATCCTGTACATGGCCGTGGTTCCGACCGCGGTCGCCTATGCGGTTTTCCTGTACGCCCTGCGCTTCGTCACCGCCACGGCGTCCGGAATCCTGGTGCTGGTGGAGCCGCTGACGGCCGCGATCCTGGCAAGCCTCCTCTTCGGGGAGGCCCTCGGGCCCTGGGGCCTCATAGGAGGCGGGCTGCTGATCGGGGCAGTCGTGCTGGTCAGCCTCCCTGACCGGAAGCCGGCCCTGGCGGCGGAGCCCCGACAGGTCGGCTCCTGAGCAAACCGCCCAATCCCCAAGGAACTTCGTGGGGATTGGGCGCGACAGTAGCGGGGGTTGACGCTCCCGGGCCCGGCCATGATCATGCCGGAAGGGAGCGTTGCCGCCCGTCAGGGCCGCCCTCCTGGGGGAAGGACCACATGCTAAAATCGGTGGAGGCGCCGTCGTCGCAGCCCGAGAACCCGCGGGTGATCGGGTTCTTCTGCGTGCCGCGCTTCTCCATGATCGCCTTCACGTCGGCCATCGAGCCCCTGCGGCTGGCGAACCGGATGTCAGGCCGCAAGCTCTACGAGTGGCGTCTGTTCTCCCAGGACGGCAAGCCGGTTTGCGCCTCCAACGATGTGGAGATCACGGCGAGCGGGTCGTTTGCCGGCGCGCGGGGCCTGAACGCGGCGGTCGTCTGCTCCGGGCTCGACGTGCAGACCTTCGACCACCGGGACCTGATGGCGTCCCTTCGCCGCCTGTCCTCCTTCGGGGCCGAGATCGGCGCCGTCTGCACCGGCACCTACGTGCTGGCGAAGGCCGGCCTGGTGGACGGCTACCAGAGCACGATCCACTGGGAGAACCACGCGGGCCTCATGGCCGAATTCCCGCATCTGGAGGTGAGCCAGGAGCTGTTCCAGATCGACCGGAACCGGTTCACCTGCGCCGGGGGCACGGCCGCGGTGGACATGATGCTGGCCCTCATCACCCGGGATTACGGCCACGCCATCGCGGCTCAGGTCACCGACATGCTCATCCACCACCGCATTCGCGAAGCGCACGAGCAGCAGCGCATGGATCTGCGGGCGCGCCTCGGCGTGTCCCATCCCAAGCTCCTCTCCGTCGTCGCCCTCATGGAGCGGACCATCGAGAAGCCGCTCAGCTGCGAGGTCCTGGCCTCCACGGCGAAAGTGTCGACGCGGCAGCTGGAGCGCCTGTTCAGGAAATATCTCGGGCATTCGCCCACCAAGCATTACCAGCTCATCCGCCTGGAGCGGGCGCGCTACCTCCTGCGCCAGACCAGCATGCCGATCCTGTCCATCGCCATGGCCTGCGGCTACGAATCCGCCTCGCATTTCTCGAAGAGCTACAACGAGCATTTCGGCTGCACGCCCAGCGCCGAACGGCGCAGGCCCGCGGATCGCGGAGCAAGCCACCCGCGCGCGGCCGACCCTGCCGAGCCGGAGGATCAGCGGGCCGCCGCCTACACGGCCGAGGGTTCAGGCGGATAGGGCGTCGACCGGGAGGCCGGCCGCTCACTCCAACCCCAACTGGCCTCGCAGCCAGGATCGAAACAGCGTCACCACCTTCGATCCCGCGCCTGCGCGGCGATGGACGAGGTAGTAGCCTTTCTCCGTCATCACCGATCGGTCGAGGGCCGGCACGAGCTGCCCGCGATCGAGAAGGTCGTCCACGAGAGGACGCCAGCCGAGCGCGACCCCCTGCCCGGCCAGGGCCGCCTGGATGACCAGGCTGTAGTTGTTGATGGTGATGCGCTGCTCCGTTGTGGGCGAGCTCACGCCGAGGGCCTGGAACCAGCCCGGCCAGTCGAGCCACTGCGTATCGGTCCCCGACTCCAGATGGAGCAGGGGCAGGGCATGAAGATCGCGGGGAGCCGTCGGAGCCGCACGTCCCGCCAGGAGCCCGGGCGCACAGACCGGGAGAACGGACTCCCTCACCACCAGTTCGGCGACGCAGCCGGGCCAGTGGCCCGAGCCGAACACGATGGCCACATCGATGGGCTCGCGCTGAACGTCCAGCTCCGTCTGGGAGGTGACCACCCGCACGTCGAGTTCCGGCGCGGCCTCCCGCAGGGACGGGAGCCGGGGAACGAGCCAGAAGGCCGCGAACCCGAAATCCGTGGTGACGGACAGGGTGCCTCCCCGGCCGTGCCGGCGCGCCTCCTCGACCGCGGTTTCGATGAGGCCGAGGCCCTCATGAAGCCCCTGGAGGAGGACGATCCCCTCCGGCGTGAGCTGCACGCCTCGGGCCAAGCGCTTGAACAGGGTGACCTGGAGGCTGGCCTCCAGATGCGCGATGCGCTGGCTCACCGCCGGCTGGGAGGTGCCGAGCGCCGCCGCGGCCGATCCGAAGCTCTTATGGCGCGCAGCCGCCTCGAAGGCCAACAGCCATGACAATGGAGGAATTCGCCGCTCGGAACCCATAACGGCTCATTATGGGTGCATATCAGGAAATTGTCTTCTCAGATTTAGGGCCCGGCAGGAAGGTTCAGAGCCTTCCAAGGAGACAAGACCCCGTGGGCAAAAGACCGAACGTCCTTGTTTTCATGGCCGACCAGATGACGCCCCTGTCTCTGCCCTTCTACGGACACAACGTCACCCGTGCTCCGCACATGTCGGAGGTAGCGGCAGAGGGCGTGGTGTTCGAATCCGCCTACTGCAACTTCCCGCTCTGCGCCCCATCCCGGTACGCTTTCATGAGCGGGCGCCTGCCCTCCCGCATCGGCGCCTACGACAACGCCGCCGAGTTCCCCGCCGAGATCCCGACCTTCGCCCATGCCCTGCGCAACGGCGGCTACCGCACGATCCTGTCGGGGAAGATGCATTTCTGCGGCGCCGACCAGCTCCATGGATTCGAGGAGCGTCTCACGACCGACATCTATCCGTCGGACTTCAACTGGACGCCCGATTGGGAGAAGCCCCACGACCGCCAGGAATGGTACCACAACATGAGCTCGGTGCTCGACGCCGGGCCCTGCGTTCGCACCAACCAGCTCGATTACGACGACGAGGTGGTCTTCGCGGCGGAGCGCAAACTCTACGAGATGGTCCGCGACAAAGACGAGCGGCCGTTCTTCATGGTGGTCTCGATGACCCACCCGCACGATCCCTTCGCGATCCCGGAGGAGTACTGGAACCGCTATTCCGACCAAGAGATCGATCTTCCCCGTCACGTCCTGCCCTTCGAGAGGGCCGATCCGCATTCCCAGCGCGTGCGCGCCATGTGCGAGACGGATGCGACGCCGCCGAGCGAGGAGCAGATCCGGGCCGCGCGCCGGGCCTATTACGGGGCGATCTCTTATGTGGACGACCAGTTCGGCCGCCTGCGCCGGGCGCTTCAGGCAACCCGGCTCGCCGAGGATACGATCATCGTGATCGTCTCCGACCATGGCGAGATGCTCGGCGAGCGCGGCCTCTGGTACAAGATGACCTTCTTCGAGGGCTCGATCCGCATTCCGCTCGTGGTGCATGCGCCCAAGCGTTTCGCGCCCCGCCGGGTGTCGGCATCGGTCTCCTCCATGGACCTGCTGCCGACCTTCCTCGATCTGACCGGGACCCCGCCGCTCCCGAGCAGGATCGAAGGCCGCAGCCTCCTGCCCCATCTCGAAGGCAGGCCGGGGCACGACGAGGTTGTGGCGGAATATCTCGCCGAGGGAGCCCTGGCGCCCATCGTGATGATCCGCCGCGGACGCTACAAGATCATCCATTCCCCCGCCGACCCCGATCAGCTCTACGATCTCGCCGCGGACCCGCAGGAGCTGGTCAACCTGGCGGAGCATCCATCGGAACGGGGCCTCCTGGAAGAGATGCGGCGGGAATGCGCCGAGCGTTGGGATCTGGCGTCTCTGCACGAGAGCATCGTGCAGAGCCAGCGTCGGAGGCGCTTCGTCTTTCGGGCGCTGGCCACAGGAGCCCTGACGCCGTGGGACTTCCAGCCCGTGTCGGATGCGAGCCGCCAATACGTTCGCAGCCATATGGATCTGGACGACGTGGAAGCGATGGCTCGCTTCCCGAGTGTGAGGACCAGGTAACCGAGCCGGCCGAAGGCGGCTCATGTGGAAGGGGACTACGATGATCAAACGCAGTATCGCCGCGACTTTGACAATGGCTGCTCTCCTGGCTTCGGGAGGCGCATGGGCGGCGGAGCCCGCCAAGTGCAAGCTCGTGCGCATGTCCGATCCAGGCTGGTCGGACATCACCTCGACCAACGCCCTGATGGGGGTTGTCCTGAAGGGGCTCGGCTACGAGCAGAAGGTCGATACGCTCGCCGTGCCGATCACCTACAAGAGCCTGGGCGAAGGCATCATCGATGTGTTCCTCGGCAACTGGATGCCGGCGCAGAAGAAGTTCGTCGAGCCGCTGATCGCGGAGGGCAAGATGCAGGTCGTCCGCAAGAACCTGAGCGATCTCAAGTTCACCCTTGCGGTTCCGAGCTATGTGGCCGAAGGCGGCGTCCGCACGGTGGAGGACCTGGCAAAGCACGCCGACAAGTTCAACAAGAAGATCTACGGCATCGAGCCCGGCGCTCCGGTCAACCAGAACATGCAGGCGATGATCAAGGCCGGCGATTACGGGCTGAGCGGCTGGGAGGTGGTCGAATCGAGCGAGCAGGCCATGCTCGCGCAGGTGGACCGGGCCGGGCGGCAGAAGAACTGGGTGGTCTTCGTCGGCTGGGAGCCGCACCCCATGAACACCAAGCTCAAGATGACCTATCTGTCCGGAGGCGAGAAAACCTTCGGGGCGAATTACGGCGCCTCCGAGGTGTTCACGGTGGCGCGCAAGGGACTCGCCGAGGATTGCCCCAATCTGACGCGCCTTCTGCGCCAGACCTCCTTCACGGTTCCCATGGAAAACGAAATCATGGCCGCCATGGAAGCGGGCAAAAAGCCTGAGGAGGCCGCATCGGCCTGGCTGAAGGCCAACCCTGCCACGATTGCTCCATGGATCGAGGGAGTCACCACCTTCGACGGCAAGGACGGCGCAGGCGCCGTTAAAGCGTCCCTTGGCCTTTGATGGCGCCGGGGTCTCCGGCGCGTTCCGGGAGGCGCTCTGCCGCCTGAAGGGGCAAGGCAGGGCGATCCTCTCCGCCCCTTATGTCTGAAGGCGAGTCAGGACGAGGCAGTCGAGCACGGCTCCGTAATGGCACGCCGCCGCCGCCAGGACGAAGCCGTGCCAGATGGCGTTCTGGAATCGGAGGCTCTCCCAGAGATGGAAGACCACGCCTGCGGTGTAGAGAATTCCGCCGGCCACTAGCAGCCGGATCGTCGAACCTGGGAGAGCGCCGAAGATGGCCTCGAAGACGAGAACCCCGCTCCAGCTCACGAGAAGGTACAGGGCGATGGAAAGCCGGTCGAAACGTCCGGGAAGAAAAAGCTTCAGGGCGATTCCCACCGCGGAGATCGTCCACAGGCTGACCGCCAGGGCGATCGACTCGATTCCCACCTTCATCTGCGTGAGGAACGGCGTGTAGGTTCCTGCGATCAGAAGATAGATGGCCGAATGATCGAAGCGGCGCAGGGTCCACTTCACCGGCGAGGCGGGCCACATGTTGTAGAGCGCCGACACGATCAGCACCGTCAGCAATGCGGCCCCGTAGATGAGGATGGCGGTGAATTCCCATGGACCCACGGTCCATGCGGCGATCACGCACAGGCCGATGATGGCGATGAGCCCGAGCAGGATCCCCAACCCGTGGATGATCCCGTCCGCGAGAAGCTCTCCCTTGTCGTAGTGCCACCTCATCAGTCAAAGAACTCCTGCGCCCCCATGCGGATGAGGGCTTCGTTTGAACGAGACCATCATGCCCTCGCCCATCATGTCGGGCTCGGGCATGTTGTTCCACCGGGAGCGCGCCAGACCGGATGAGGGTCTGGCGGGCTGCCTTACGATGACACCGGAGACGCTGCTGCCGGATCGGACTGAGCGAGGAAGAAGCGCAGCATCTCTCGGCTCGCGTCGGGCCCGCGCGGCTCCGTGTAGGAACCGGCAGGGCTGCCGCCCGACCAGGCGTGGCCTGCTCCGTGAAGCACCCACTGCTCGATCACCGGCCGTCCGCTCCCGTCGGTTTCGACAATAAAGGTGTAAGCCATGCCGCCGGGAGACACCCCGCGACTTGTGGTCGTATGGAGATCCGACCCCGCCTTCGACTGGGCGATCACCTGATCGCCGTTCACGGGATTGACGGTGGTGTCCCGGTCGCCATGGAACACGATCGTCGGCACCGGCCGGGCCCCAGGGCTGCGACGGGGCGCTCCGCCCTGCCGCATGGCGGCGAAAGCGGACGGCATGTCGCTGGCCGCGCCGCAGGCCAGGCCGGAATGAACGCCCACCGCGGCATAGAGTTCAGGGTAGGCCGAACCCATAATGGCCGCCGCCGCTCCTCCGGCCGAGAGGCCCGCCACATAGACCCGCCCCGGCTCCACGGCAAACTCGCTCATGATCTGACGGGTAATGCCCGCGATCAGCGCAGGCTCGCCGCGATCGCGTTGCTGGTCTCCCGCGTTGAACCAGTTCCAGCATTTGGAGGCGTTGGCGGACTGAGACTGCGCCGGATAGGCGACCAGGAAGCTCTGCTCCTCGGCGAGTTGGTTCATCTGCGTGCCGGCCGCAAAATCATCCGGAGACTGCGTGCAGCCATGCAGCATCACCACGAGAGGAACCGCCTGTCCGGCATATCCGCTCGGGACATACACCTTGTACGACCGGCTCCCTGCCCCATCGGCAAACGTCCGCTCCTCGAAGCGCGCTCCCTCCGGCAGAGGAGCCGGAGCGCGACCCAAGCCGCCGTCGAGACCCGGCATGGAGCCCAGCGACCCCATGCGGTCGAGGAATCCTCGCAGCGCTTCGGGCGTCTGCGGTTGCGCCGCTGCCCCAGGGAAGCCCTTGAAGGACTTGCGCGCAGCCTGCGCGGCGGCAAGATTCGCAGGGGTCCAGGCTCCTCCTGCCGACGAAGGAGGAACCATGTCGATGAACGCCGGGGCGAATGACCGGCTCCTTGCCGGATCGCCCTCTCCTGGGGCCGCAGATGGATGGAGGCCGGTCCTGTCTCCCCGGAGGATGGCCATGGCTTCCGCAAGCTTTCCTTCGCGGGTGAGGCGGGTCGCCTCCATCATGTCGATGTTGGGAATGGCGTTCATGAAATCGGTCCTGTTGCAGAAGGGTTTCGGGCGAGCGGCGCGCTTGTCCGTCGTAAGATCGGAAAGAATCGGCATAGGTTGGAGGATGCGGCCGGGCCGGAGTTGGCCCTGCGTTAGCGGATGCGATCCTTCAGCGCCTGCTTGACGGCCGGGCTGGCGTGCAGGGCGCCGAGGACATGGATGGACGCAATGGTCTGCCGCGCCAGTTCCGGGGTCACGTCATCGGCGATGCTGGCGAGGCCCAGCACCTGGATGTGCAGCATTTCGCCGGCCGCCCCTGCGGCCTCAAGGTCCCGGCGGGTGTACTGGCGCAAGCCCAGATCGAGCTGGTGGCGCGCGACGGATTTCCTGACCACGTCATGATGACGTTCGAGCTGGTTGCGAATGGCCGTTCTGATGAAGTCGGTGCGGTTGGAATAGAAACCGTCCTGCACCAGAAGGTCGATATGGCCCAGGTCGACAAACCCGAGATTGATGGTGATCTTCTCGCTTTCGGCTGCCTTGGGCCGAAGCTCGTGCACATTGTCCGACATGACCAACCATCCCATTACCATCTATCTGGATGGTATTTGGAGGGTAGAGCGGTGAATTCAAGGGTCGGCACAGTCTTATTCTAGAACAGCGCGGCGCAATCGTTCCCTGTGGGGCGTAGGATCGTTGCATCGCGCCAGAGCCGGGGTGCAGCAGCCGATGGGGAAGCGCAGCCTCGGAACTTCGATCTTCCCTTCTGGTTGTCCGCTAGCTTGGATCGGTTCACCGACCGGGATCGACACATTGCGTCATGCGGAGCGAAACGATGAGTGATACTGAGCATTCCGGCCAGCCTTCCCCCGACGCCACCGAGGCAAAGCCCCCCGCAGACGCAACCGACGCAGCGGCAGTGCCTGCGCCTGAAGCGCCTGCCGATCTGGCTGCAACGCCTGCTGATCCGGCTGCCAGCCCCGTGGCCGCGCCGGAAGCCGCAACGGCAGCCTCTCCCGAGGCGGGTCAGCCCCAGGTTGCGGCTCCGTCCGAGGCGCAGGCGCGCCCGAAGACGAAGGGCGTGGCCGATATCGTGTTTCTCGTGGACGTCAGCGGCAGCATGTCTCCCTGCATCGATGCCCTGCGCAGGAACATCGAAGCCTTCATCGATTCCTTGAGTCAGGGCGACGCGAACAATGCTGCGCCCGTGCGGGACTGGCGCGGCAAGGTTGTCGGATACCGGGACATCGAATCGGCCCAATCCGAAGGCATGCCCTGGATTGTCGACAATGCCTTCGTGCGCGATGCCGGGGCGCTGAAGGCGCAGCTCGGCACCTTGCAGGCCGGCGGCGGCGGCGACGAGCCCGAGTCCCTGCTCGACGCCCTTTACAAGGTCGCCTCCATGGAGGCGGTTCCGAAGGGTTCGCAGAGCGAGGATCCGGGAAAGTGGCGCTACAGGAGCGATGCGGCGCGCGTCGTCATCGTGTTCACCGACGCTTCCTTCAAGGAGACCATGAGCATCCCGGAGGCCAAGGGCGGCTCGCTCCAGGACGTTGCGAACCTCGTGATGGCCAACCGCATCATCCTCAGCCTCTTCGCGCCGAATTTCGAAGGCTATGATCGGCTCAGCCAGATCGACAAGTCGGAATGGGAGGTCGTGGAATACGAGGGCCTGAACCCGCAGGAAGCCCTGCAGAAGTTCACGTCGGACCCGGTGAATTTCCGCAACACCCTGAAGCAGCTGGCGGCCAGCGTGTCGCGGTCGGCCGCGACCGTGGCGTTGTAGACGCTCGGTCCCGCTGAGCGCAGCCCATGGCCAAGAAGCTGAAAGTCGGCGACCAGATCCGCCAATACCGCGTCACCAAGGTGTTCGGACCGGGCATGATGGCGATCTCCTACGGGGCGCAGGCACCCTCCGGCGAGAAGGTGTTCCTGAAGCAGTACAAGTCGCCTGCGCCCACGGTGGTCTGGTACAAGGCTTTCGTGGCCTATCAGCACGAACTCTCCAACCGTGTCCGAAACGGCAGGGCGGGCCAGTTCGCGGTGCGCCAGGTCGATGCGTTCGAGGAGATGTGGGGCGGACTCTGCTACTTCCAGGCCTATGAATTCGTGGAGAACGGCGCCGATCTGCAGCAGATGCTCGACGAGGAGCGCGAGCTGCATCGCCGCACGAAATCAGCCGCCACGAACGACCCTGCGGTCTGGGCCCGCCATGTCACCTGGGCGAAGGTCTTCATGACCGGAATGGCGGCCCTGCACGAATCCAAGATCGTGCACGCCGACCTGAAGCCGGCCAATGCCTACCTGATGCAGGACCCGACCATCAGCTCCGGCTACCAGCTCAAGCTGATCGACATGGACTTCTCGCTCCTGGCGGATCGCCGGGCGCCCTGGCACGGGCACCAGGGATATGTGGGCACGGATAATTACCGCTCCCCCGAGCACATGATCAAGGGATCCGTGCCGGGACTTGCATCCGATGTCTTCACCTGCGGTCTGATGCTCTATGAGCTCCTCGCAGGCTATCACCCCTATTGGACGGAGGACCAGGCCGAGTACGCCAAGCTGGTGCAGAGCCATGCCGCCAAGCCTCCTGCGCTCGCCGGCGTGTTGCCGTCGCCGGCGAGCAATGCGGAGGTGAGTTCCATCCTGCACCGCTGCCTGTCTCCCGATGCCGCAGCCAGGCCGACCGCCGCGGAGCTGCGCGCGGTCCTGAGCGGACGCGGCGCAGCCCCCGCCGTGCCGAAGGCGGAGCCCGCCCGCGCGACGGCAGCGGCCTCGCCGGGAGGCGCCCCGCGTAGCGAGGCCGCATTGATCGCGTCCGAGAGGATCGAGTTGCTCGGCCCCGATGGCCGGTCGATACAGGTCGGCATCCGCACGGAACTCGGCAGGACGCTGCTGCGGCAGTTCGGACCGGACAGCGACTTCTGGGACAGCCGTCAATGCGTGCTGGACCGCCAGCCCGGCAGGCAATGGGTCCTGTCACCCGTCGATGGAACCACGAACGAGACCCTCGTGAACGGCCAGGCGCTCCTGGCGCCCCGCCCGCTCCGGCAGGGCGACGTGATCGCGGTGGGGCGCCAGGCCAAGGGCATCGCCAAGATGCCGCTGACCGTGCGGGCCTTGAAATGAGCGCGACGGGCGGCCCTGAAGCGCCTGAGCCGGACCGTCCACGCGAGGAGCCCGGGAACACGGAAACCGGTCCGGCCGCCGCAGAGACGCCGGGGGATCAAGCCGTCGTCAGCGATGCGGCTGCCGGACCCTCGGAAGCTCCCTTAGGCAATGCCGAAGAAGCATCCGGGAGCCCCTCTCCCGCCCCGTCTCCGGGCGAGCCTCCGGCTGAGGCGGGCCCGCTGCCCCCGGACGAGGGTCAACATCCCGCTCCGATCCCTGAGACGCCACCCGTCATCGACGTTCAGGACCTCGATTGGCCGGCTGTTCGCAAGGCCGTCAACCCTTCCGCCGTTCGAGCCCTTATGCGAGGCATCGTCGAGCGGATGGAGACCTTGCTCGACAAAGCGGGTGGCCCCGGCCTGCTGTTCGACCAGGACCGCGCCGATGGGGCCGACAAGGCGATCCGGGTCTCTGCGCTGGATGCCGGGAGCCCTTTGTGGATCATCGGCGATCTGCACGGCGATCTCCTGGCGCTGGAAGCGGCTCTGGCGGTGATCCGCGACCCGCGGTCGCAAAACGGGGGGGCCAAGCCGCGGATCGTGTTTCTGGGCGACCTGTTCGATGACGAAGGATTCGGACTCGAAGTCCTTCTTCGCGTCTTCGAGCTGATCGTCGAGACGCCGGGTCTCGTCTGCGTCATCGCCGGCAACCACGATGAGGCCCTGTCCTATGACGGCGTGCGCTTTGCCTCGAGCGTCGCGCCGTCGGACTTCACGGACTTCCTCAACGCCAATCTCACCCACGAATGGATCGAGCGCGCGGGCAAGCTCGCCGTGCGCCTGTTCGCGCAAGCGCCCCGCGCCCTCTTCTTCCCCGACGGCCTGCTCCTCGCCCATGGGGGCTTTCCGCTGGTGGACCTGCACCCGCGCCTGGCCGAGACAGGGGATTGGAACGATCCCGTGTGCCTGTCGGATTTCGTGTGGACCCGCGCCCATGCGAAAGCCCGCAAGAAGCTTCCCAACCGCTTCACCCGCGGCAGCCAGTTCGGGCACCAGGACTTCGCGGAATTCTGTGCGCTCAGCGCCCATCTCGGCCGGCCCGTCACCCACATGGTGCGGGGCCACGATCACATTGAGGAGCGGTATGCGGTCTATCCTGCCTACCGTTCTCACCCGGTGCTGACCACCGTGGCGCTCTCGCGCCGGCTGAGCCGGGAGAACTTCGGGCCCTATGAGCGCATTCCGACGATCGCGCGGTTCGTCGAGGGGGCTCTTCCGCAGGTCTACCGGCTTCATATTCCTGCTGACGTCGTTCGCGATGTCTATCCCGAACCCGAGCCCGGAAGCGCTCCAGATCACGAAACCGTCGAGGAAGCTCATCCATGACCGGCGTAGCGCTGCGTTGCCCCAACTGCGGCACCAACAAGTCCACTCCCGGCGAGTGCGACGCGTGCCACGAGGCGCAGGTCCGCTATTACTGCACCAACCACAAGCCCGGCCGCTGGCTGGATACGCCCGCGTGCCCGCAATGCGGCGCAAAATTCGGTGACCCCGTGCGTCCGGCGGCTCCTCCTCCCCCACCCCCACGACCGACTGTCTCTCCCTCTCGGGAACCAGCGCGAACGGGCTCAGTCAGGCCGCCGCCGGCGCCGAGCCGCGCGCCTTGGGGCCGGCGCGAACGGGCGCCCGCTCCCGAGAGAACGGTTGAAGCCGGACATGACCGCGCATCCGTGCGCGAGGCCCGAACGGCGAGACTGCTGGAGATCCTCAGGGCCGCGTCCCGAAGGCCGCGGGACGTGACCTATATTCCAGAGGCTCCACCGGCCGGAGCCGCCTTCGGCGGCTGCCTGATGCGCTTCATCGTGCTGGTGATGTTCATGCTCATCGTCTTCTCGTTCATGCTCTCCATGGTGGGCGGCTCGCTGATCCAGATGTTCGGCGGCTACTACTACTAGAAGGCAGCAGAGGTCGTGAGAGAGGCAGCCCCAGCGTCATCATGAGGATCGGCACCGCCGGGTGGAGCATCCCGAAGGAACAGGCGGCTCTCTTCCCGCCTGCGGGATCGCATCTGGAGCGCTATGGCGCCGTCCTGAACGCGGTGGAGATCAACTCGTCCTTCTATCGTCCCCATCGCAAGGCCACCTACGAGCGCTGGTCGGCTGCGGTTCCCGACGATTTTCGCTTCGCGGTCAAGATCCCCAAAGCCATCACCCATGAGCGTCGCCTCAAGGATGCGGGCGACCTGCTGGACCGCTTCCTGTCGGAGGCGGGAGGGCTCGGACCCAAGCTCGGCCCGCTCCTGGTCCAGTTGCCCCCGAGCCTGGATTTTAAGGACGATGTGTCCGAGGGCTTCCTTCGAGAGCTGCGGGGCCGTGTCGGGGGCGGCATCGTCTGCGAGCCGCGCCACCCGACCTGGTTCACGCCCGATGTGGAGAATCTCCTCGACGATCTTCGCATTGCCCGGGTGGCCGCCGATCCGGCCCGGGTTCCGGGCGCGGGCGAGCCGGGAGGCTGGCGCGGCTTGTCCTATTACCGGCTGCACGGATCGCCGCGGATCTACTACTCCCCTTACAGCCCGGAGGCTTTATCCGGCGTCGCCGACCGGCTCCTGCGGGATGCTGCGGCAGGCGCGGAAACCTGGTGCATCTTCGACAACACGGCAGCCTTCGCGGCGACCGGTGACGCGCTCACGACCAGGAGCCTCATCGAGGCCCGATCCCAGGGGGAGGCTGATCAGGGTCCCTGAGCTCACATGGAGAAGCCTGCGCCCGATCCCAGCTCGGGAGGGCCGGCCTCACGCTGTTTGACGCTTCCGCTCGATAAGGGCGACGAAATCTCCGACATTGCGCAGGCCCTCGATCTCCGAGGTCCGGAACTTCACGCCAAAGCGCATCTCGGCCGCCAGCACCACATTGATGTGGTTGAATGAATCCCATTCGGGCACATCCTTGGCCGACAGGTCCGGCGTCGCCAGGATGGACGGGTTGTCGAATACGTCGCGAAGGATGTCTGTGAGTTCTTCATAGACCTTGTCCTGGCTCATTGGGCGGCCTCTGCGGTTGTGAGGAGGGAGAAGTATTCCGGCATCGCGATGACCTGATCGGCCAGGATGAATTCCCACAGGGTCTCGTCGCCCCCTGCGCCCTCCGCGACAGGCTTGAATCCCAGCCTCGGAAAGAGATCGCGCACCATTCCATTCTTGGGCGTCGGCCGGTAATGCCCGATCAGCCGCCCGATTCCGGCCTGGCGGGCCGTATCGGCCACAACAGCCAGAATGGCATTCTCCACAGAGCGGCCAAGCACCCGGCAGCTCATGAGCCATGTGTCGAGATCGAGCGCCCGCCCGCCCTCCTGCGCCACGATACGGCCGATGACGATGCTGACGATGCCGTTGGAGCCGAAGCAATCGTCAAGGCGCGCCGAGAACGTGAGGGTGGATGGGTCGTTCATCATGCCGGCCACCTCGGCTTCCGTATACCGCCGCGTGGTGACGTTGAACTGGTTCGTCTTGTTGATGAGCTGCGCGATGCGCGGAACGTCGACGGGCCTGAACGGCAGGACAGCCAGGCGCATGTGGAGATCGCGCAGGAAGCCCTGGAGGTCCGTGGTCGACGCCTCGAGCTGCCTGCGGCGTGAATTGGCGGCATATTGCTCCGTGCGCTGGCGGTCGTCCGCCGTGAAGGCCACGGCCTCGAAATACCCTGCCTCGCCCAGGCAGGCGATATATTGCTCCACCGCCTCCGGAACTTCGGGAACCGCCACCATGGGCAAGGTCTGCCGCACGAGTTCCCGCTCGGCGGGATTGTCGTCGAAGAACACCAGGGAATCGAGGCCGACATTCAGGTCCTGGGCGATCCGGCGCAGGGCCGCCGGCTTGTCGCCCCAGCTTGCCTCGAAGGCGGCGATGTCCTGCCGCTTCAGCACCATCTCGGGATGAGTGCCGAAGGCCGCCTCCGCAACCGCCGCGTCGTTCTTGGAGCTGACCGCGAGAATGACGCCGCGCTCGGACAGGCCCTTCACATATCGCTGAAAGGCCGCATAGGCTTCGCCCGCCGCGCTGCCCTGCCCGAGGACGATGCCCTCGATGCCGTCATCGCCGATGACGCCGCCCCAGAGGGTATTGTCGAGATCGAGCACGAGAACCTTCTTCGACAGGCCGCGCATGGCCGCAAGGATGCGGCCGATCTGATCGCCCACCCAGGGCACGGCCGTTGGGGCGATCTCCTGCTTGGCATGATGCCAGAGCATGAGGTTCGTCATGGATTGGGCGCCGACCTCAAGAGCCGCGGCCCGCAGGTCCAGGAGGATCACTCCCTCCCGCCCGGCGGCGTTGACGAGCCTGTAGTCGAACTGAGCCGCGACTGCGCCCCGTGAGGCAGGGACCAGCCGCTCGAAATGGCCGAACATCGGCGGCTCGATGGGCAGGACGGTCTGCTGAATGATGGCGGCGCCCAGCCGCTCCTTCGCCGTCCGCCACAGGCTGACGATCTCCTCGATCCTCGCATCCAATCGTTCGGCGACCTCGTCTGCCGATGCCCCAAGCGGGATGTCGGGCACGAGAGCCCTGGCGTCGAGGGAGAGGAACACGGCGTCAGGCGCGAACTGGTAGAGGCCGGAGGCGGGATCGAGGATCTCCTGCCGCCACTGGCCGAAGGGCGCGAGCCACGACTCCACCAGCAGGCCGCGCCGGAGCGCGCCAATCCGAATACCCGGAACCAAATGATCAAGGGTGGCGCTGCCGATCAGCGCCACCTTCATGCCGGCCCTTTGAGGCAGGTCGAGGGATGCCTCGGCCCTGGCGAGAGCTCGATCGAGCTTGATCGTCTGCAGGAAATCGAGCCTCCTGCCGCCGAGAGCGACGAGCGCTTCCCAGCGCTCGTGAACATCTTCGTTCCCGAGAGCGGCGGCAAGGTTCTTGTTGAAGTCGCCCGGCCCTGGAAGCCAATGGAGAGAAAGATCGATTTGCGGGTGTGTCATGGTCTGGCCGGTGCAATCGGAACTGAGGAGGTCGTATTCATGTCGATGATCGAGGACCGCATGCTTGGCGACGCGTTGGCAGCCGCCTTGTTCGGCAACACCAGGTCGGCCAACCTGTCGGAGAACCGTTGCACGGCCGTCCATTGAAGATGGACGGCATCGAAGAAGTCCGCTGCCTTGAAGTCGCTTTCGCTCATGTCGAAGAAATCGACGCCCTTGCTGAGTTCGGCTCCCACCTTGCCGCCGACTTCCTTCAGCCGTTGGGTCGCCTCAGGGTATTTCTGGCGGTATTCAGGATGGACCGGTGAGAACACCACCACGGGACGAATGCCCTTCGCCTTGATCTCCGCCACCGTCTGAAGAAGCCTGTCAACGCAGGAGCGGTCGAACTTCAAAGCTTCATACCGCAACCCTCTCATCATGTCCGGGGTCAATTGCAACGGGCTCGAACCGTACTCGTCCATCCAGAAGTCGCCCCTCAGCGGAACCCGGCGCTCGTGAAAGTTCCGCGCGCGGCGCAAATAGAGAACCGGCGCGAAATAGCGCAGGTAAAGGGGGGCTGCGATGTGCTGCTTGAACGCATAGCCGCTCGCATCTTCCGGGTCGAAGAGATCCGCCGGCGTCGTGGTGCAGTTCTCGAAGTCGGGCGGTCCCAGCATCAGAACGATCGTCTGGAGCTTGGGCAGGTGCTCCATGTAGAACGAGGTGAGAAAGCGGGTCTGGTGCACGTTTATCAGCGTCGACGCGCCGTTCAGCACGTGCTTTTGTCCGAGCCGGGACGCGAAGGGGCGGCCGTCGAACTGGCGCAGGGCCATCGACGAGCCGACGAGCACGAATGTGGGGTCGAGATCCCGGCGCTCCCGCAGGAAGCGGAGCTTCTCGTCGAGGAACTCGACCTTGGTAATGGGCGGAGCCGGAAGGCGGTCGGTCCAGGCCAGCAATCCGAGGCCGCCCGCGATCATGGCGAATGCCACGAGAGCCCCTCCGAGAAGGCCCATATAGTACCTCCGGGTCGGAATCTCTGTTTCTGGCTGTTTCGCTTCCATGGTCGGAGATGCTCCCGGCTCAGAACGTGAAGTACAGGAATTGCGATGGAACGACGCCGAAGACGCGGATCAAGGCGAAGCAGCTGAGGGCGCCCACGAACGCGCCATGGCCGAGGGAGGGCGACCATTTCCAGCGCAAGGGCTTCCAGGCCGTGATCCAGGACCACCCCATCTTCTTGGTCTTGCTCGGAGCCTCGAACCCCTGATCCTCGAACCCGCCGACCCATTGCAGCGCGTTCGGCAGAAGCCAGATGATGGCGAGGCCAAGGAAGACGAGCGCGATATCCGAGTTGAGGAACAAACCGCCGGTCGAGGGAAAGAGAGGCCCTGTCACGGCGGCCAGCCCGCGGAACACGATGAGCGCCTGCTCGACGCTTCCGGCCCTGAAGAACACGAGGGCAAGCACCACGCCGGTGAATGTCAAGGCGATGCCGAGGGGACGGAAGGGTCTTCCCACCTCGGGGCCGATCCCGTAGGCATGCCGGAACGCCTTCCAGCCATGGTTGACCACGAGCATCAGCCCATGCAGCAGCCCCCAGATCACGAACTGCCAGCCCGCCCCATGCCAGATCCCCGAGAGAAGCATGGTGAGAAGGGTCGGTACGACCAAGAGCGAGATGAAGGGCCCGGGGGCGAAGGCTGAGCGCCGCAGGAGCGGCTTGCCCTGCTTCATCCGCTTGCGCGTGAGATGCATGAGGATGGGGTTGTAGACATAGGTGGTCAGGAACCGCGTGAGCGTGATGTGCCACCGGCTCCAGAACTCGATGATGCTGGCGGATTTGTAGGGTGACCAGAAATTGATCGGCAGCCGGATATTGAACATGAGGGCGAGGCCGATCGCCATGTCGGAATATCCGGAGAAGTCGAAGTAGAGCTGAACCGCATAGGCAAGCATGCCGATCCAGGCCTCGCCAAAGGTGGGCGCAACTCCGGCAGCTGCGTTCCTGAAGAGGCCATCGGCGATCGGGCCGACCGCGTCGGCCAGGCATGTCTTCTTGAACAGGCCGATGGCGAAGATCGTCAGGCCGAAGACCAGATGCGTTCTGTTGAACCGGAAGGTCTCGGGAGAGGTGAGCTGGCGGCGGACGTCCTGATACAGGACGATGGGTCCGGCGATCAGGTGCGGGAAGAACAGCACGAAGCAGGAGTAGCGCAGGAAGTTGGTCTCCGCGTCCCCGCTGTCATAGGTGTCGACTAGATAGGCGATCTGCTGGAACGTATAGAAGGAGATCGCAAGCGGCAGCGCGATGGCCGGGAGGCTGAACCCCGCGCCAAAGGCCCAGTCGATGTTGTCGACTAGGAAATTGGCGTACTTGAACCAGCCGAGAAGGAGAAGATTTGCTCCGATGCCGGCTCCAAGAAGCCATTTGCTCTGTTGCCGTCCGAGGGCGCGGCCCAAGGCGTAGTTGGCCAGGAGCGACATGGCCAGGATGGGAACGAATGCCACGTTCCAATAGGAATAGAACAGGCTGGAGGTCAGGACGAGCCAAGCGACGCTGGCAGCGGGTTTGTTCAGACGCCCCACGAGGTAATATCCCCCGAGAGCAATCGGAAGGAACAGAAGCACGAACTCTGAAGAGTTGAATAGCATGTTGTTGCATCTTCCAAGGATTGGTCGGCTTCAATCACAGTCGATTCGATGATCTTCAGTCATCCTGAGAGCTAGCCAGGAGAATGCTCACTGGTCCGGCCTCAACTGCAATGGTTCGGGAACGACGCAAGAACCACGCTATGGCGAGGGTACGTTCGCGTGCAGCTAATGCGTCCCAGCCCTAGCTGGTCGGCATCGCCGGCAGCCTTGGCTTGAGCGCTGCTAGTGCATTATTGAGGCTAGGGCGGAGCGACGGGAATGCTGCGTGGCCCGAAGATACCAACGACGCGATGCGGCAACCTCCAGCGTGTGAACAGCTGAAGCGAATAATGCCCTGAGTACAGGCGGTTCGATTGCGCCAGCTCCACCCAATACGGGACATGGGCGTTATGTTGATCTCTGCTGGCAGCAAGATATATCATACATGAAATTATAGTTGGTGTGCCCTTTAAGGGAAGCTGCTCATGTGGCCAAGGGGAGAATCAATCGGATTAATCCTCATTGAGCAAGGGGGTGAACACGGATCTTCAATCCTGCCAGAAAGGCTCAAGACCCGCGAATTGCCGATAGTGTGCGCTCGCATCAGCCAAGAGGCCGTCGACCCGCGCCATCTGCTCCTCATGAATGGCATCTGCCACGGAGGAAGAGTTCATGTGGGAGCCAACGGCGATGTCGTTCAGTTCCCCCAACGACTCCTGCAGGGCCTCAAGCGCGCTCAGGGAGGCCCGCATCCTCTTCTTGCTGCCGGCCTTCTTGAACAAGCTCTCGAAAAACTCGGTCGCATAGCGAAGCTTCTTGATCTCGATCCGCACCTGGTGGCGCTCATCCGGATCGAGCGCGACAAGATCCCGGCCGCGTTTGAGGATCCTTTTCCTGCGGCGACCAAGCTCCTCTCCGGCGAGCGCCGCGATGGGCTGGTCACGGCGCTTGCGGTCTGATTTGCTCTCACTTGGCAGCCAGTCCCCAGCCTGGATCCAAGCAGCCGTTTCCAAGATGCCGTTGATGAATCGGCATGAGGCGATGGTCTCCTGAACCACCTCGTATGCTCGCTCACGCCGCTGCCGGTATTCGGCCAGGAGGTCCTGATAGCCCTTGTCCTTGCCGTGCACATCCTGCGCAGGCTCAAGGACCTTGGTGATGTAGACGTCCAGGTCCCTTGCCTCGCCCAGCACGTTCGCCATCCACTTGAGCTCGGCCTTGATCGGGTCGCGACGCTCATCCGCAACCACGGCCTTGAACAAGGTGGTGGCGGCCCGCAGACGCCGCAGGGCGACCCGCATCTGGTGTACGGCGTCAGCCTCCCGGGTGCGCCGAACGATCGCCTCGTTGGTCATGAGATGCTCCAGGCAGGATGCACCGATCAGCTGAAAGGCGGCTGCGCTCGTCATCTTGCGCTTGAGCACAACCGGCGGCGCCTTAACGCGCTTGGGAAGTGCCCCGGAGGCGGCCTCGAAGCCGCGCTCGGCCTTGGTCCTGAAACTCAGCCGAAGAGGCGTTGCTGTTGAAAGGGCAAGGGCGAGCCGAAACAGATCGGCTGGCGTACCGTCCTTAAGCTCAAGCTCGAGCTCGCTGAAGGAAACCGTTTGCTCCTTTGCCTCAACCTTGCCGTTGTCGGCCGCGATCTCGATGGTGGAGTTCCCGAACGAGACGTTGCGCAGCGTCCGCTCCGTCGTCACACGGAAGACTGGCTGGATCGAGGCGCTGTTCTTGAGCAGCGGCTTGAGGGCCGTTTCCCCTGCAATTATGTAGTCGGGGCTGTCACTCTCGATTTCGTGTTCCCACTCGTTTCGGGTCAGAATGATGCCCTCCGGCGCGCGAGCGGCTTTGACGGTTTGGATGCGCCTGTCCCCGCTGCGTCTGACCCTGAGGGTGATCCCAGCCTGTTGCAGCCTATGATCCGGTGTATCGAAATAGGTGGAATGGAGGGTTTGCGTTGCCGGCCCATCGGGCTGACTGATGAGGAGCGGATGTCCCAGCACCTTCTTCATCTCAGAAGGTGCAACCTCCAGCTTCAGCTCGACTTCTTGGGGCGACGTGGGGGCGGCCGGCATGGAGCATCTCTGTTTCCATTACTGGAGTTCGGAACGCGAGGCCGCCATCGCGGTTCCACAACGGTAGGGCTTTGCCAGGAAGACGTTGAGTCATGTTCTTGCAAGGAGTCATCGATCGTGTGTTTAAGCCCTACCGTCAATTTGGGGCTTTGCCGTTCAAGTGGAGCCACAGCGGCTCCCTGAAGGTGCTGCTTGTGACGACCCGGGGGCGCAAGCGCTGGATGATCCCGAAGGGCTGGCCGGTCCGAGGTCTCGAGCCCCACGAAAGCGCCGCCAGGGAGGCTTTCGAGGAGGCCGGGCTGATCGGAAACGTCCAGGCCGAGGCGGTGGGGTCATTTCAGTACATCAAGCGCCTCGGCTCCGGACGGCAGGTCAGGTGCACGGTCGAGGTTTTTCCGCTCCATGTCGATCATCAGAGGCCCCATTGGCTTGAGAAGGGGGAGCGGGAGACGAGGTGGGTGAGCGCCAAGAAGGCAGCAAGCCTCGTGTCCGAGCCTGAGCTGAAGAAGATCCTCCTGCACTTTGACCCCGCCCGAACCCTGTCTGACGCAGCAGAAGGCAGGTCGTTCAACCCCCACTCGGATCCGGGCACGAGCGGCTGAATGTGCCGATAAGGCCGCCGGGATCATCGTGCGGCGCACGAGCGTCAGGCTTGCCGACCTCCCGCGCCTGAGTCTGCTCGCTAAGTGCTGTGCAACCCGGCTGAACCATGTCGGGGCACACCTGCCGCGCGATGTTTCCTCCAGATACCTAGCGTCTTCGCAGGATTCGAAAACAGCGTCTGTAAGGAGCGCCGGATAAGGGCACCAGCAACGCGAAGGCAGAAGGACGCTATAGGGAACGACCCGCCTAAATTAATGCTGAAACAGTGAAGATCCATGAGGGTAGGATACGTCCTGCTCACCTTAGGAAGCACCTCTGAATCGGCAGAGACAGCGTGTCCTGGGCGCTGGACGGGACTCAGGCAGTAGCGTAAATCTCTGCAGGAACTCACATTCGTCCATACGTTGGTACGCAAAGACGTATAGGCGCAATAACCGGGAGGTCTGCCCTCTACAACCTTTCTAGAGGCCCCTCACGGCAGTGAGGCATGTCGAGGATCATCTTGTGTCGATCAAGGCTAAGACAAATAGAGTGCCCGCAACATTCATCCGTATGACCATGATTGGCGTCGTTCTGGTTGCAGGGTTCGCCTATGGGGTTGGCGTAGGTCGGTATGAGTGGCCGCCGGCTGCATATCTCAGATCGGCGCACCACCTGATCCTCGGATACACCGGAACAAACCCGAAGGACGTGGCTTACATCGAAGCGCAACGTTCGATTTTTCAGAGTACGCCTGGAGACGCCGAGGTGGTGATGCTCGGCGATTCCCTTACAGAGCGCGGCAATTGGCAGGAGATCCTGCCCGAGTTCAAAGTGATCAACCGCGGTATCAGCAGTGATGAGACCAGCGGCGTGCTTGCAAGACTGCCAGAGGTTATTTCGCGGCATCCGCGCCAGGTGTTCCTGATGATCGGTGCAAACGATCTCCAGCGGGGCATCGAGCCAGAAGTGGTTGCTGCGAATATTGAGCAGGTCGTTCGCTCCGTCCAAGAGGCCCACGTCTCCCCTGTCCTGGAATCCGTTCTCTTCGTAGGCGATAAGCTCGTTGCCGAAGGATACCGTGACATCAATCCGTCTACTGAACGGCTTAATAATTTACTGCGCAACGTTGCACGCAACATGAATGTCCCATTCCTAGAACTTAATTCAACCTTGGCGCCTTCGGGGCGTCTAGCGTCGGAGTTCACATATGATGGGCAACATCTCAAGGGAGAAGCTTACATCCGGTGGCGGGATGCGATTAGATCCCTGACAGGGAGGGAGGCCACCATACACTAGTCAGAGAGGGTTTTTGCCTCGGCATGGTCACATGCCCCCTGTGCAGGGTCTATCATGCGAACAGGCGCACTCGGCAGCTAGACTTGAAGCTGCGAGCTGTCCGGACGTCGGCAGAACTCCGGTCCCCGGTGAAGACGCGCCCCTTTGCGGTTCCGATCAGCGTCTCGGCGTCGGACGCCGCGGCTGACAAGGCGGCCGAGATGATCGCAGGCGGGATTGGCATCCTGCCGATCAGCCCCCCTGATAACCTGCCGGTTCAGGACCTCCTGCGCTCATCCTCGATGGACGCCTCAACGAAGGCGACGAAATGCGTGAGAGCTGTCGGTGTCCAGAAATGACCTGCCAGCAAGAACGCCCAGCAAACGAGTCGCATCGCCAAATTGCGCCGCGTGTTGGCAGCCAAGTACGCCATCTTACCCCTGTCCTGGGACAAAGGGTTAGGTATATGCTCAAGTTCTTCGGATGAATTCATGATGTGCACTGGTTAACGAATAGCTAAGCTGCGGTGCGTTCATGTTCGCATCGCCTGCTTCCAGTTTCACGGTGAATTCAGTAGTACTCCATGAGCTCTGCGGAAGGCTCGGCATTGTTCCGAACGCCTCGTAGGGCGCAGAAGATGTCGAGTAACATGTGATCGCGAGCACCGCAGGAGGCTATCGCAGACGGCATCTCGGCCTCGGCTATCGCGGGCCTTGCTGAGGCGCTGGCGATCCGAGCCGGCTGGTGAGGCCGCTTCACCATGTTGACCGCGTGGCATCTCATGCCTTGCTTGCAGCCATTTGCGTGTTCACACCACCCGCCGCGGTTCAGAATCTTTCCGGCCGCGCTGCGATCGCTGACGGCGATACGCAGGGCACCTGCGGAGAGCAGGCCCGCATACGGGGTTACGGCATTGATGCTCCGGAAGGGAAGCAAACCTGCGGCGACACCACGGTAAGACCCTCTCTATGCGGGTCCCGGTCTGCTGACGCTCTCGCCGGGATCATTGGCCGCAATGGTGTGACCCGCGCAGAGTATCACCGGTGGCGCTTCCATGCCGAGTCTCTGATCGAGCAGGCCATCAGCATCCTCGACACCCTGGATGCGGACGGGAACCGTCCCTTGCGTCTCCTGCCGGCGGGGAAGGCCAGATCACATGGTGTGCCCGTGCTGACGGCGACGTGAATGGAAAAACGGCGGCCAGTCCAAGGACGAGTTCCGCACTCCAGCCCGAGCATAAAGCAGGCAGGCGCACCGCAAGAGAAAGCAACGAAATCAGAACCTTAACAGGGGAAATGGCGGAGACGGAGTCCGACGAACTACCGTGCGCAGACGTTCCAATGTATCGCACATAACCTCAACTAGTTCAGTAGGTTAACTGCATCATCTCGCTGTTATGTCCCAGCTTGTCCGGTTGCGTTCCCATAAAGCCAGCGTACTATTGGGGGACGGTTTTGGGAACGGAGAAGCGCCATGCCTCGGAAGCTCAGCAATGCCCTAACGCCTTTGGCAGTGAAGAATGCGAAACCGGGTCGCCATGCGGACGGCGGTGGGCTGCATCTGCTGGTCAAAGAAACCGGCGCACGTTCATGGGTGTATCGCTTCATGCTCAGGGGGAAGTCGCGGGATGTTGGCTTGGGTGCGGCAGCGGGACCGGGCGCTATTTCCCTTGCCGAGGCACGGCTCGCGGCAACGAGGCTGCGGCTTAAGGTAAAGGCGGGGATTGATCCCCTACAGGAACGCCAAAGGGAGGCCGTTGAGGCCCTTGCGGCTGCCCAAGCGGCACAGATAGCCGGGATCACATTCAAGGCCGTAGCAGAAGCCTATATCGCCGCTAATGTGAGCAGTTGGCGCAACGATAAGCATCGGCAGCAATGGTGTAACACGCTTTCAACGTACGTGTACCCGGTCATGGGCGACGTGCCGGCTTCTGACATCAGCACAGCACACGTCCTCAAGGTCTTGGAACCGATTTGGACTGACAAGCCTGAGACGGCCAGCCGTGTTCGTGGGCGCATCGAAACTGTTCTCGACGCAGCTAAGGCCCGGGGGTACCGGAGCGGTGAAAACCCCGCTAGGTGGCGGGGCCATATCGCACAGATCCTTCCAGCCCGCCGCCGCCTATCGCGCGGGCACCATACAGCCATGCCGTATGAGGCCGTTCCGACCTTTGTTTCGCAGCTTCGGACCCGGAATGCCATGGCGTCACTGGCGCTAGAGTTCGTTATACTGACCGCAGCTCGAACCAGCGAAGTTCTCGGAGCAACCTGGGCCGAAGTTGATCGCGACAAGGCGATTTGGACAATTCCAGCCGCCCGCATGAAGGCAGGCAAGGAGCATCGCGTTCCCTTGTCGCCGCGGGCCGTCGAAATTCTGGAGACGGTGAAGCCGCTCGGGAATGACTGGCTCTTTCCTGGCGACCGGGGCGGCAAGTTATCCGGCATGGCGATGGCCATGCTGCTGCGCCGTATGAAGGTTGATGTGACCGTGCACGGCTTCAGGTCCGGTTTCCGCGACTGGGCTGCCGAAAGCACTTCCTACGCCCATGACGTCTGCGAAATGGCGCTGGCCCATGTGATCGGCAACAAGGCCGAGGCTGCTTACCGGCGCGGCGACCTATTCGAAAAGCGGCGCCGGTTGATGGCTGATTGGGCGAACTACTGCGCCAGCAGTGGCGCCCCTGAAGGCAAGGTTATGCCAATACGAGGAGCGGCGGCATGACTCCTAGGGTTGCCCGTCCGCTAGCTTCGCCGAGATATTTCCTCACGAACGCGCCTACCAGTCGGGGGGCGAGATGAGCCGTTATCGGTGGCTGCGTCCGTCGAAGTGTATTGAAACCATGGAATTTTTCCCTGCCCTCAAAGAAGAAACGTATGAGGAACTTCAGAAGCGGCTGTTTGATGCAGTTTCGCGGGGCGATGTACGAGCCATGCTGAATAATGAGACCGTGCCGAAAGCTCATATTGCCATTTACCTGCGCTTGTATGCGCTCGCGTCACCTGACCAAGACCCAAACACGGTGCCGCCGGATCTTACATTGAGCCTTGATGATTTGAACGAAGTCTTTGACAGGCGCTCAATCGATAACCGCAAGCGGGGAAGGCCAGCCAAAGAGCATTCGAGCTGGTCTGAGGATCGCAGGTTAGCAGATGAGATGCACCGCATGTTAGCCGGACATCCCACCTTCCGGCGAGCGGGGTCGGCTGCGGAGGCTGCTCGCATATTGGTGAAAGCTGGTCGCGTCTCGGGCGCGGGTACACCAGAAAGTCGCGCGAAGCGTTTGGAGCGCGCCTTCCGGAAATACTATTCCTCCTGACAGCATTTAAAATCCTTTTTGATCCTTTGCATGGCCTTCGAACTGGGGGCAAATGATTGATCCGCAAGTGTCCGCAATTAACCCCGGGCACAGCGGAGAATGACAATGAATACACCTATTGCGGTCACGATCCCGGATGCCGTGAAGGCAACCGGCATGTCACGCACTTCGATCTATGAAGCGTTGAAGCGCGGTGATCTAACGGCACGGAAGGCAGGGCGGCGCACGTTGATCTCGTTCGCCGATCTCCAAGCCTACCTGGCTCGCCTCCCGACCTATCAGGCGGGAGCATGATCCATGAGACTTCAAATGCAAAACCCCGGCTGGCAGGCCGGGGCTTCGCGATCTGGTGTGTGGTTGCTCGTAGCCTCTATCTCATATCGGATTGGATCGACCAGCGCAAACGCTTGGCTCCCGTTCCTCCCTGCCGCCTCAGATGGTGCAGAATTTGGCATGGCTCTGGTTATCGGAGGTCTGCAATGACTGAGCAGCCTTTTGAGCATCACAGGCAGGCCGCGCTCGCACTCCTGAACCATCGTCCGGATCTCCCGCACAAAGCGGCCGGCTTCCTTGGGCACGTCTGCGTTGCTCCCATCCTGAGCGAGAGGCAGCGCGACTGGCTGCTGAAGTTGTTGAAGCGGTACGGGCAACCGCCACTTGTTCAGGGAGCCGCAGCATGACCGGTTACCCTATCGCACCGGGTCACCGGAACGTAGAAACCTCCATTGCGGCGGCCGAGGCGCTCGCGCCGAAGCTGGGACGGCTTCAACAAATGGCGGAGGCGGCAATCCGCGATGCCGGCCCAAACGGACTTACCGCCGATGAGTTGGCAGCGTCGCTGGGTATGGACCGGTGGTCTATCCAACCCCGCACCAGCGAGTTGTGCCGTAGGGGGCTCATCCGAGACAGCGGGCAGCGCAGGCTGAATGCCACTGGCCGCCATGCCATTGTCTGGATTGCTTCGCCGCGTCCGGACGCTCAATCCGATGGCGAGAATTGATGTTGAGCGCCATGTCGAAGCGTATGGCCTTTAATCGGCATGGCAGTGCTTTGAAACTTCACCGAAGCGCGTGTTTCGGTGAAGTTTCAATCGCACTGCTCCAGCCGAAAAGCCCCATAAAACCAGAGGTGTCCGCGGATGGCACGGTCCTTGCTATTAACTACCTTACCTCAGGTGTGGCAGCACATCTGGCTTGCAAGACCACCAGGGGCGGAGCGCGCAACCGAGCCGGCCGGGAAAGCCATGCACTGACTGCGGCGCATGTTGCTATCCTGACGGCGGCCACAGTCCACGCAACCAACATTGGGCTGCCGTTCACCCGCATGATTACGATCCATTGGGGGGCGGCTGGAGTTTCCTTAGAAGTCATGGCCAAAGCGACCAGACGCTTCCTCGATCTTATGAGCAAGGCACTCGCGCGCCACGGTTGCCAGACGGCATGGCTCTGGACGCACGAGAACGGCGACGGGGAGGGCGGGCATTGTCATATGCTTGTCCACGTGCCTGCCACACTCGCACTAATCGTGACGGGGCTGCAAAAGGGCTGGTTGCGCAGGATCACTGGCAACCCTTATCGGGCCCGTGTGATCCACAGCAGGCCCGTAGGCGGGCGGCTAGGGCTGGAGACGGGCAATCCCGATCTCCATGCGATCAATCTACAGGCAGCGCTGTCCTACGTCCTCAAAGGCACGAGCAAGGCAGCGGGGGCACAATTCGGCTTAGAGCGATTGGAGCCGGGGGGCCGCGTGATCGGCAAGCGCTGCGGCACCTCTCAGAACATTGGCGCGAAGGCGCGCAAAGCAGGAGCAAACACGTGACGAAACCGAAGAAGGCTCAATCCGGCGAGGGGCTGGTGAGAAAGGGCAAAACCGACAAGCTGGAGATCGAACAGCGAGACGGCGAACCAATCGGCAGGACTATGGCACGTGTCGCACTTGATCCGTCAGCGCGCCACGCCAGCCTTACGGGGGCGTTTGCATACCATGCCCTCGGTGCCGAGCAACGGCCGAACATCATGGAAACGATTGCGGTTTTGGGGGAGGAGATTAGCAAGGCCGCCAATGGCGACCTGACGTTGGCGAGCCGGATCCTCGCTTCACAGGCGGTATCGCTGGACGCGCTGTTTACCGAAATGGCTCGTCGATCCGGAAGCAACATGGGCCTGCATCCGGACGCCATGGAGCGCTACATGCGTTTAGCGCTCAAGGCACAGGCGAATTGCCGTGCCACACTGGAAGCTCTGGCAAGGCTCCACCAGCCGCGAGAGCAGACCGTCAAACACGTGCACGTAAACCACGGGGCGCAGGCTGTCGTCGCCGATGAATTCCATCACCACACAGGGGATAAGAAAAATGGAAAATCAGACGAACAATCCTATGCAACCAGAACAACTAGCCAATGTGATGCGCTGCCTCGCGCGGACGCGGTCGGGAACCGAGTGCCAATCTCCTGCCGTCAAGGGGAAGCGGCGATGCAGGATGCACGGCGGGACCAACCCGGGCGCGCCGAAGGGAAACCGCAACGCTTGGAAGCACGGCGGGCGGTCGGCTGAAGCGATGGCAGCAGCGTATTACCTAAAAATAACGGCGAGCCTCCTACAGGTTTAACAGCCCGCTTTCTCGTGACACAACTCGGATCAGGTGCCCACCCACATATACTCGGCACCGGCCGAGCAAGAGTGGGGTTTGATCTCGGCGCCGGGCGACAGCGCTTCAAGCCGCGAAGGCACTTAGCTTCCTCTAGTGGACCGACCAGCAGATTGGATGACCTGCTCCGGAACCAAACATAACTGAGTACGTGTTGATGGCACAGAATGAAGAGACAGGCGGGTTTGATCTTTGGGGGCTTGAAGAAGCGGAGATGCTCGCGGCAGAACAGCGTGGGGAGCTACGGAACTTCGTGGTCGGCCAGCGTGAGGGCTTCGAGCGCCTCAATGACTTGATGGACAAGATCTCCGAAGACCTTGAGAAGATCAATGAGTGGTGCCGGAGCAACAACATTCGGTTCTTTTAGCAACAGCTCCATCTGTAACGTGTCCTCCTTTAGAATTATCTCTTTTTCGGAGGAGACGAGAGGATGCTCACCCGCTCTATCTATTACAAATAGATTGTTAACGAACTGAAAATTGTTTAAGTTTGCGATTAGATCGGCGCTTGAAACCGCGCGATAAAATGTAGTGATCAGGAAGCGATGCTTTTCAAGATTATTTAATTTGCTGAGCGCCCACAGAAGCTTATTACCATCTTCATCGTAATACGGCTTAAATCCGTCCACAATTGCTTGCCATACGTGAGGGGCCACTTTGAAGAGCTGATCCCTATTGCGTTTGGCCATCAACGTCCTTTTTTCTTTTTCAAACGGGAACATGATCCGCGAGTCCATCTTCCCTGTAATCGCTGCGGCGATTGTACTCGTTAGATGGTCGAGCGCACTGCGGAGGTGATGGAGTATCTCACCAGTTAGTAGCGGGACTGCTACTGGCGCGGGCGGAACGATCAGTTTGAGTGTAAACATCTGCGGATCAGCTTGCTGCTCTATCAGCAGACGCGCTCCCTTTTCCGCCTGAAACTCGGAACTCGCTTTTTCGAGGTGTTCAATAAGGCTGCGGGCTCGTTGAAGTTTGAAGCGAGGAGAGGCGTACCCTATTCTTCTGGAACCTGATTGCATAAGGGACACTCACGGCATTGATGACACACGGCAAGATGCAGCTTCAAAACGTAGGTTGAGCTTGCGGCACCTTACCCATCTCACGGTACTTCGCGAACGGATGGCACTACGCTTTCCGCCTCCTTGTGCTCTGGCTATCGGGGATCTGTTATGGGAACAGTACGCTCCAGTGCAAAAAAAGCCTGCAAATTCAAAATATAATGGCGGAGACGGAGGGATTCGAACCCTCGATACCCTTTTGGGGTATGCTCATTTAGCAAACGAGTGCCTTCAGCCGCTCGGCCACGTCTCCGGAGCGCAGAAAAGCAGGGCATGTCCCCCGCTTCGCGCAGGTGGCGCAATAGACGCGAACGGCCGGTTTTCGTCAAGGCTAAAATCGGGCTGCCTCCGGACCCCCTCATGGGTTGGGCTTGGAAGCGTTCTTCAGGGCGCTGAGGCGCTTCTTCTCGTAGTGCTTGGCCAGGCGAAGGTGGCGGGAGATGGCATAGTTCATGGCCGTCAGGAAGCCGTAGGTGCCGCGCAGGGCGTGGCGGCGCCCGATATAGGCTTTGACGAAGGCGGCCGGCAGCTCGAAGAAAACCCGCCATGTGGGGATCGAAACGCCCCGGATCTCGAGGTCGACCGCCTGCTGATCGGAATAGCGGTTGAGCTTGGCCACCTGGTCGCCGAGGGACCGCACGGACCGATGGTGCACGATGCCCTTCAGGGTCCCGACCTTCGTTCCCGGCTTCAGGTCGACCCGGTCGTGGACCAGGGACGGGGAATACCGGCCGGCATCCTTGCGGTAGAGCCGGACCGGAGCCAGGGAGTAGGTCATCGGGTGGGGCGCGCGCTCGCCTGGAAAGATCTCGGCGATGCGGATCCGGTAGGCCTGGCGCGGGGGGCTCCCCTGCGCGAAGAGCGCCCGGATCTCCCCCGCCAGGCCGGGCGACACCACCTCGTCCGCATCCAGGTTCAGGAGCCACTCATGCCGGCACTGGTCCTCGGCGAAGCGCTTCTGGGGGCCATAGCCCGGCCATTCGTTGAAGATCACCCGCGCGCCGTGCTCCTCCGCGATGGCCTGAGTTCCATCCGTCGAGCCCGAATCCACCACGATGAGGTCATCCGTCAGGTCCCGGACGGCCCGGATGGTCTCGCCGATGCGGTCGGCTTCGTTCTTGGTGATGATGAAGACGGAAACAGGGAGCATGACTGGGGATGGGCCACAACAGGCGTTGCCTAGCGGCCCCAAAGGTCCATGGCAAGAGCCTTGGCCGGCCGCCGGCCGCTTCCCGCTCCCCTGTGGCCGGAAAACCGCCTCCGGGACCAGGCGCTTACAGGAGCTCGTCCTCCGGAGCCTGGGCAAGCCCGGGCCTGGCCGCCCGCGGCCTGTCGCGGACGCGCAGTTCCGCCAGCAGGGGAAAATGGTCCGACGCCACCCGCGTCAGCAGGCTCCGCACCGGTCCCGCAGTGACCACTTCCACTGACCGGGTGACGAACACATGGTCGAGCCGCAGGACCGGCGCACGGGTGTGAAAGGTCGGCTGGGGCTCGCCGGAGGGGTTGGAGAGCTGGGCGTCCCGCATGCGTTCGGCGATGAGCCGATAGGAGCGCGAATAGGGCGGCGCGTTGAAGTCGCCGAGGAGGATGGCCGGGTCGGCGCAATCCGGATGGCCGATCCAATCCGGCCCCACCAGGGCGGCGGCCTGCCCCCTCCTCTCCCGCGAGCGCAGGGACAGGTGGGCGTTGACCACCTGCACCCTCTGGCCGTCGACGTCGACGCAGGCCCACAGGGCGCAGCGCTTTTCGAAGGACGGCCCTTGGGATTGGGTCGGCAGGCGCTCGGCCTTGACGATCCGGGACGGATGTCGGGACAGGATGGCGATGCCGTACTGCTCGCCCAGGATGCGGATCGTGGGCTGGAAGTGGAGCTCCATGCCCAGCCTGGCCGCCACGGTGGCGGCCTGATCCGCCTCGCCCGCCTGGACCCGCCCGACGCGCACCTCCTGCAGGGCCACGATATCGGGTTCGCAGGAGGCGATGACCTCCGCAATCCGATCCGGCGAGATCTTTCTGTCCGTGCCGAGCCAGCGGTGAACGTTGTAGGTCAGGAGACGGAGGATGCGCCCCGGTTTATCCGTATGCTTCAAGGGTCAGTACCGGCTCAGACAGGCGTTCATGATGGCGCGCCCATGGATCGGCGCGGGCGAAGGGTCTTGAATCGCGACCTATTGTCGAAACGTGTCGGATCAATGACTCAGGATTGGCGGGGGTTCCGGCCGGTGACAAGCCTCAATCTTCAGTGGTTCCCCCTCAGGACGAGGGAGGCATGAGGAAAAATCAGGCCGCCATCTCCACCTCGCGGCCGCGGCCCAGATCCCGCATCAGCTCCACGAAATGCGGAAAGCGCCCGATCTGGCGGCCGTAATGGCGCCGGAGCGCCTCGGTCAGGCGACCCTCCCGAGACAGAAGGCCGTCGGCGAAGCCGACCATGCGGGAGTTCGGCCAAGCCTGGGGCCGGATCTCGGCTAGGCGCTCCAGCAGCCGATCCTCCGCCTCCTGGGGATGGACCTGCGCCATCAAGGCCAGCATCGCGGCGGTGGAGCGCGACACGCCCATGTGGCAGTGGACGAGCAGATGCCCATTCGCCCGCTCGAGGCGGCTGTGGGCCAGATCGTCCCCGAACCGCAGGATCGCCTCCACATGCTCAGGCTCGGGCAGGACCACCCCAGGGGCCGGCTGAATGGCGTCATGGAAGCGCAGCACCGTCCTGTGATGGGGGTCGTAGGCCCCGAAGGCCTCCGGGTCCGGGTGGTCCGGGTCGAGGATCGACAGGACATGGGTGACGGATCGCGCAGACTGGTCCGGCAGTTCGGAAATGCCGCAGATCGTGAGCATGGAGATGGATACAGGCTTCATCGAGGACTCATTTCCGGGCTGAAGGCAGGCGGCGCTCGTGATGGTGGCGCCCGTGGTTCTACGCCATTGGCGCAGGATGGTTCAACCCGGCCGGCCGATGTGCCCTGCGGGGCACAGCCGAGGTTCATCACTTTTTCGCCATCCGCAATCCACCTTCTGGACATGCCGGGGGTCAAGACCACATCCACCTGCACCGCCCCCGGGCGGCTTTCGACGCCAAGAACAAAACGGCAGGTCCCCCACTGATGTCCGCTGCTCCGGCCCCAAGCTCGTCCCCGATGCGAAAAGCGATCCGCTTCGGCGTCCTGATCGTCCCGCTGGCGCTGGCCGCCTGCGTCTCGGCCGCGCCTCCCCCGCAGACCGCCATTCCTGCCATCGATCCCACCTACGTGGCCATGTACGGTCCCAGGCTCGACGAGCCTCATCCGCTCCCCGCCACGGACATCTCCGAGGTGGACCCGCGCTTCCTGCGCCGGGAGGTCGATTATGGGGGCCGGGAGGAGCCCGGCACCGTGGTGGTCGACACCGCCGCCCGGTACCTCTACCTCGTGCGCGAGAACGGACGCGCGATCCGCTACGGCATCGGCGTCGGCCGGGAGGGCCTTGCCTGGAGCGGGCGCGCCCGCGTCGGCCGCAAGACCCCTTGGCCGAACTGGACCCCGACCCCTACGATGATCAGGCGTGACCCGGAGCGCAACGCCCCCTGGGCCGGCGGCATGGAGGGGGGCCTCGACAACCCGCTGGGCGCCCGCGCCCTCTACCTCTACGCAGGCGGCCGGGACACCATGTACCGCATCCACGGCACCACGGAGCCCTGGTCCATCGGCCAGTCGGTCTCCAGCGGCTGCATCCGCATGTTCAACCAGGACGTCATCGACCTCTACAGCCGGGTGCCCGTGGGTTCGCCCGTGGTGGTGAAGAACAGCGGGGAGCCGGTCGATCCGGACGAAGAATTCGAGATGTCGGCGTTGGAGTGATGCCTATCGCAAGGGAGCTGGAGCCGGGGGCGGCCCCCGAGCCTGCCTGCCGCGAGTGATCTCCCCTCCCCCGGAGGCCATGTTGTCCTATCATTGAGGATCCGGACAGCCTGAAGGATCGCTCATGGACGACTGGTTTCCTCACGCCTTGAAACTGACGACGCGCGCCATCGAAATCGGCGGCATCGCCATCATTGTCCTCGGCATCGTCGGAGCGACGGTCTTCGTCCTCTGGCAGGTCCTGCGGGGTCGTTCCGGGTCCGACGCTTTCGGCCTCTATCGCTCGAACCTGGGGCGGGCCATTCTTCTGGGGCTCGAGTTCCTCGTGGCCGCCGACATCATCAGCACGGTCGCCCTGGAGCCGACGCTCCAGAGTCTTCTGATCCTCGGGGGCATCGTTCTCATCAGGACGTTCCTGAGTTTCTCGCTGGAAGTCGAGATCGAGGGACGCTGGCCCTGGGACCGGCACAAGGGCGAGACCGCCGGCAAATCCTGAAAGGCCCAGCTTTACTTTACGTTAGGATCAATTCAAGACTTCGGCCTTACGGTGCTCCGCCGGAGTACGACAAACAGGGCACGACTTCAGAATGGACACAAGGGCTGGATGCCAGGGGTGCCGGAACGGCGAGCCGCTCCCCTTCACTTTCACCATGGCATTCCATCCCATCGTGGATGTCGAGCGGGAGAAGGTTTGGGGATACGAAGCCCTCATCCGCGGCACGGAGGGCCAATCCGCCTATTCCATCCTCAGCCAGGTGGATGAGAGACGGCAGTATCGCTTCGACCAGGACTGCCGGGTGAAGGCCCTGGAACTGGCGGGACGGCTGTTCCCCCGGGACAGCGACGCGCGGCTGTCGGTCAACTTCATGCCCACAATGCGGTCTACGAACCCGCCGCCTGCATCAGGACCTCCCTCGAATCCGCCCGCCGCGTCGGCTTCGACACGAGGCGCATCATGTTCGAATTCACCGAGAACGAACGCCTCACGGATACGGGCCACGTGGCGCGCATCATCGCGGAGTACAAGCGGCTCGGGTTCGTCACCGCCATCGACGATTTCGGCGCCGGCCATGCCGGGCTCAACCTCCTCGCCAGCTTCCAGCCGGACATCCTCAAGATCGACATGGAGCTGATCCGCGGCATCGGCGATTCCCCCGCCCGCCAGGCCATCGTCTCGGGCCTCATGGTGATGGCCCGCGCCCTCGGCATCACGGTGATCGCCGAGGGCATCGAGACGCAACGGGAGCTCTCGACCCTGCGGGAGGCCGGGATCACCCTGTTTCAGGGCTTCCTGTTCGCCAAGCCCGCCATCGAGCGCCTGCCGGACGTCACCTTCGGTTCGTGACGGCATAAGGGCTGGGCGACGCGGAGGGCAGGCATCGCGGATCGCCCGGTGCAGGATGTCTCAAACCGGCCATTGACCATCGCAACGGCCGCGCTTAGGAAGAGCCGCCGCCCGCAGGCCGCCGCCGCTCTTCCAGCGTCCGTCGGCCCCCGCATCCCTGCCTTTTCGTCGCTCCAGCCCCATGGCTGGCGCGCCCTGCCGCTCGACCATCGCGGCGGCGCTTCTCCGGCAGGTTGTTATCGACCGACGGCGCCCCCGCACGGATGGCCTGACCGCCTGCCTGCCCGGCACTGTCTCATTGCGACAGAACCACCATGAAGACCCTTGAAACAGGCCTGTTCCTGAACAGGATTCCCTTCGCGAAAATCGGCTCCGGCGCGAACCCGGTCGTTGTGCTCAACGGCGGGCAGGCCTTCGTCAGACGTCCCACCCCTGCGCGAACCCGGCGCGACGCCGGGCGGATCGCCCGCCTCCTGCCGCCGCAGCGGACGATCTACGTGCTCGGCTACGATTCCGCGCCTGCCGCCGGTTACAGAATCGACACCATCGTGCATGACGTCGCGGGGATCCTGCGGGACGAGATCGGCCCCGCAAGCCTCATGGGCATCTCCTTCGGCGGCTTCGTCGCCGCGCGCCTTGCCGCCGATCACCCGAGCCTCGTGAAAAGCCTGATCCTGCTGGTGAGCGCCCACCGCTTCTCGCCGGAGGGACGCCGCAGCATCGACCGGCAGATCGCCTGCGTCTGGGCCGGCGACTTCCAGGGCTTCCTCGACGAGTTTGGCCTGGTCTTCCGCCGCCCCTGGCTCAACTGGCTGCTCCGCCTGCGCCTTCGGCAGGAGCGGGAGAAGCTGCACGAGACGATGAACGATCCCGCCACTATCGTGCGGGGCCTCAACGCGGTGGCCGGGGAGGATTTCGGCGCGGATCCTGCCTGGCTGAAACGCATCCAGGCCCGCACCCTGGTCGTGGGCGGAACGAAGGACCCGTTCTTCGATGTGGAGGCGATGGCGGAAACGGCCCGCTTGATTCCCTCGGCGCAACTGAAGCTGTTCAGGGGCGAGACGCACATGCTGCCCGTGGAGCGGCCGCGGGATGTGCGGAGGGTGATGGCGGAGTTCCTTTGATATATGTTTCCTCGTTGCATTGGACTAGTCTGGTCCAAAGAGCCAGCAGGCTGTCTGCAGGAGATGGGCTGTTGTCGAATCAGGCGAGGCGCTCAATGACGACGATGTTCAACACTGGCGATATGCTGAGTCGCCTCGAAGGTTGGTATGTGAGCCAGTGCAACGGGATGTGGGAACACGCCCATGGTTTCACACTGGGCACCATCGACAATCCCGGGTGGACACTCACGGTCGATCTCGCCGAGACCGAGTGGGCAAGCCGCGAATTCTCGAATGTGCGGATCAAGCGGAGCGAGCACAATTGGCTGCATTGCTGGTTCAAGGACGAACAGTTCAATGCCGCAGGAGGACCGCTCAATTTACGCGAGATGATTGAAACCTTCCTGTGGTTCGTCGATCCGTTCTACGACCCAGCCGTGGAGACCCCGCACCTGAGCACGCTTGAGACGAAGCCGCTCGGGTGAACCCGCCTCGAATCACTGATGCGTACAGACCGGTCTCTGACAAACCATCATGACTGCTCAGCATTGATGAAGCAGCGGTGCGGTATTCTATGCTCCAGGTACTTCGCTCGGTTTACTCTGGAGAGGGCTTACCAATGCAATGGGGCGGGCTCCATCATAGAGCGTGAATTTGTATCGAGAGAGCCAACCATGCGGCGCGTCTTCCGCCAAGAAGCGGACATGTCCATTCTGCGAACCATCGACGGGTGATCGGGGTCCGTCAAAACGCAGGACAACACTCCATGCTTCTCGACGCCATTCCGCCTCATCCTGATGCTCGAAGTGAGCCGGGGACGACCAGATCGGCCCTGGAGGAGGTCGCATGGCCCGCTCACCCAACCACAGGATCCTGACTGGTATCCCTGAAGTCATGGCATGTATCCCCGGCATTACCTGAAATACCCCGCCAGATTCCTCCGAATCCGCTCCAGCACCGGAACGCCCGCATCCGGCAGCGCGAAAGTCTGCCCGGTGATCCGCTCGAACGCGTCGATATAGACCCGCGACGTCGCCAGGACCACGTCGGCCGGGATCTTTGGGACCGGGTCCCTGTAGGGGTCGCAGCGGGCGACGACCCAGTTGCGAACGAAGTCCTTGTCGAAGCTCTCGGGCCGCTCGCCCGCCTCGAAGCGCCGCTCGTAGCTCTCCAGGAACCAGTAGCGGCTGCTGTCCGGGGTGTGGATCTCGTCGGCGATCATGATCCGGCCGCTCTCGTCCATGCCGAACTCGTATTTCGTGTCGACCAGGATCAGTCCCCGCGCGCGGGCCATCTCTCGGCCCCTGGCGAAGAGCGCCAGGGCATAGGCGGAGACCTTGCCCCATTGCTCCTCGGTGAGCAGGCGGCGCCCGACGATCTCGGCAGGGGTCAGGGGCTCGTCGTGGCCGCCGTGAAAGGCCTTCGTGGTGGGCGTGATGATGGTCCGGGGCAGCCTCTCGTTGTCGCGCATCCTGTCCGGCAGGCGGACGCCGTACATCTCCCGCCGCCCCGCCTTGTAGAGAGACAGGATCGAGGTGCCGGTGGTGCCGGCGAGATAGTCGCGCACCACGATCTCCACCGGCAGGATCGTGAGCTTCTTGCAGACAACCACGTTCGGATCCGGGTATTCGATCACGTGGTTGGGGCAGAGATCGGCGGTGGCCTCGAACCAGAACCGGGCGGTCTGGGTCAGCACCTGGCCCTTCAGCGGGATGGCCGCGAGGCTGATGTCGAAGGCGCTGAGCCGGTCCGACGCGATGATGATGCGCCGCCCGTCCGGAAGGTCGTAGTTGTCCCGCACCTTGCCCCGGTAATGGTTGGGCAGCTCCGGGATCGTGGCGTCCTCGAGGACGTAGTCCGCGTAAGACCCGAGGGCCGCTTGATCCACCATGCTCACCTGCCGAAGGCTCGTTGGCGCGGCCCCTCACGGGCGGGCCGATTCGCCGGCTGCGTTCTTAGACCGAATCCGGGGGCAAAGCAGGCCCTTTTCGCGAAATCCCCTGCCTCCGGGTGCCCCTCAATTGGTGGCCCGGGCGTCCTTCTTGTGCGTCACGTTGAGGTTCGAGAGGGAGACGGATGTCTCGTAGCCTTGGCTGTCGACGATGCTCCACTGCCGGAGGGCATTGGCGCGGGCGTCGAAGCGCAGGGTGATCCGCGAGGTGCCGCCGAAGGTGGCGCTGTCGTCGAACCGCACGGTGACGAGGCCGTCTCGCCCCACCTGCACGTCGCGCACCTTGGTGTCCCGCCCCAGATCGACGTTCTCCTGCAGCAGGAACTTCAGGGGCGTCTGCCCCACCGGGTAGACGTCGTTGGTGCCGAGCTTCTTGTCGCGGATCGCCACGCTGCGGCCGTCGGAGACGATCTCGAGGGCGCTCGGCGGCGCATAGGCGAAGCGGAGGATGCCCGGGCGCTTGACGGCGAGCGTCCCCTCCACCTGTTGGCCGTTGGGGTTCTTCTGCACGAAATAGGCGGTCAGCTGGTCGATGCCGTTGAAGTAGCTGTTGACCTGGTCGAGGGCAGCCGCCGGCGAGGCCGGGATCGGCGAGGGGGTCTGAACCTTGGCGGCGACCGGTGTTGCGGGAGGGGTCGGGGCCAGCGGCGCTTCCACCGCCTTCGGAGCCTCCCGCACGGGAGCCGGCGGCGTCGCGGGCTTTGCCGGCTCGGCGGGCTTGGCCGCTGCCTCGACGGGGGGTTTGGGGTCCGGTTTGGGCGGCTCCGCGGCCCCTGCGGGCGGGGCTGCGGCAGGCTTGGGCGGCTCGGGCTTCGCCTCCACCACCCCCTCAGGAGGCCGCGCCAGGGGCTTTGCCTCGGACTTCGGCTCCGCCTTCGGGGGGGCCGGCTGCGCCTGAAGCTGCGGCTGCGCGGGTTTCGGATCCTGCTTCGGCGCGGCGGCCTTCTGGGGCGGGGTCTTCCCGGGTTCCGCCTGGGACGGCTGCTGGGCGCGCGCCGCCGGGGGCTGGGCCCGTGGCGCTGGAGCGGCCCGCGGCGCCGGCCGAGGCTGCTCAGTCGCCCCTGGCTGGGCGTTTCCCGACTGACCGGCCGGGGGCTTGAAGAAGCTGTCGAGGAGGCGGGTCAGCGGATCGCCCGCCTGCTGAGCCAGGGCCGGCGTGAGCCACGCGAGCACCGCACCCACACCCAGAATGTAACGCAGATACCGAAGGAGCATCATTCCGTTGCTCATTGAAACAACACGAACACGCCGGAGCCAAAGGACCGGCACGCTCCTATTGTGAGTTTCGTTAGAGGCTGAATGAAGGCAGAAGCTTCCATCTCGGCTCACAGGGGTTTCGGCAGCCGAGGGCCATGCCCTAGGCCGCGTCTGCGTATTCGTCCTCGTCGGCGGCGGGACGGGCGGGCGCGGGCTTGGGCCGCGGGCTCTGGGAACGCGGGCGCTTCTTCTTGGGCGCCGCCTTCTTAGCGGCGGCTCCCTTCCACCAAGCCTGCCAGCTCCACTCGCCCGGTCCGGTGACGATGGAGAGCAGCAGCCCGGCGGCGACGCCCAGATGCGCCAGGAAGATCGCCTGTTCGGCATAGCGGGTGAGGCCACCGTAATCCCAGAAGCGGTGCAGGGCCCCGGTCGTCACCAAGGTCGCCGCGATCAGCACGGATGCGCTCAGGCGCGGAGCAAGGCCGAGGATCAGGGCCAGAGAGCCGAAGAGTTCGGCCAGGACGATCAGGGTGGCGGCCACATCCGCATAGGGAATGCCCTTCATGGTGAGCGAGGCCGCAAAGCCCGAGATGTTGGACATGTGTCCGACCGCCGAGGGAAGAAAGCATCCGCCCAGGAGCAGGCGGCTCAGCAGCAGAATCCCGTTGGAAACATAAAGCCCCCTGCCCTCGCCCATCCGTGCCCCCTGTCCTTTCCAGGCCCGAGAATCGCCGGGCCGCTCCGACAGCATTTGAAACGGAGGTCCTTAAGCCTCCCTTAGCGGGGAATTCGCCCGGGGGCGGCGCGGGGCAACGGCGGCCGGTCTCCGATTGATTTGCATCAATGCCGCTCCCCCGGCCGCGCCTTAGAGCCCTTGATGGAGGACGAAGCTCATTGGCTCGTCCCCGATGGGAAGGTTAAGGCTCATGGCTTACGCGGCACCAGCCCCGACAAAAACGATGACATTCGGCGAGGCCGGCTCGGCCTTCGCCTTCGCAATCCTGGCTTTTCTGAGCGTGATCGTCGCGGCGAAAGCCTACACGCCGGAATATGCCTTCCACGCCTATCTGTTCGCCGCCGCCGGCGCCGCGGCCGCCTTCAAGATCGTGGACCGCTATTTCGACCGCCCGGCGCAGCTTCCGCCCCTGACCGTGAACGGCCGGCCCAACTACAACATGGGGCCGGTGAAGTTCGCCACCATCGCGTCCGTGTTCTGGGGGGTGGCCGGCTTCGCCATCGGCCTCCTCATCGCCCTGCAGCTCGCCTTCCCGGCGCTCAACTTCGACACCGCCTGGCTTTCCTTCGGGCGCATGCGGCCCTTGCACACCTCGGCGGTGATCTTCGCCTTCGGCGGCAACGTGCTGATCGCGACCTCGTTCTACGTGGTCCAGCGCACCTGCCGCGCCCGCCTCGTGGGCGACATCACCCCCTGGTTCGTGGTGCTGGGCTACAACTTCTTCATCGTCATCGCCGGCACGGGCTACCTGCTCGGCGTCACCCAGGGCAAGGAATACGCCGAGCCCGAATGGTATGCGGACCTGTGGCTCACGGTCGTGTGGGTGGCCTATTTCCTGGTGTTCCTGGGCACGGTCATGCGCCGCAAGGAGCCGCACATCTATGTGGCGAACTGGTTCTATCTCGCCTTCATCCTGACCATCGCGGTCCTGCATCTGGGCAACAACGCCTCGATCCCGGTGTCTATCTTCTCGCCCAAGAGCTACATCGTCTGGTCGGGGGTACAGGATGCACTGGTGCAGTGGTGGTACGGCCACAACGCGGTGGGCTTCTTCCTCACCGCCGGCTTCCTCGCCATCATGTACTACTTCATCCCCAAGCGGGCCGAGCGGCCGGTCTATTCCTACCGCCTCTCCATCATCCACTTCTGGGCCCTGATCTTCATGTATATCTGGGCGGGCCCGCACCACCTGCACTACACCGCCCTGCCCGATTGGGCGCAGACCTTAGGCATGGTGTTCTCGATCATGCTGTGGATGCCCTCCTGGGGCGGCATGATTAACGGGCTCATGACCCTCTCGGGCGCCTGGGACAAGCTCCGCACCGATCCCGTGCTGCGGCTCATGGTTGTGTCGGTCGCCTTCTACGGCATGGCGACCTTCGAGGGCCCGCTCATGTCCGTGAAGGCCGTGAACTCCCTGTCGCACTACACCGACTGGACCATCGGCCACGTGCACGCCGGCGCCCTCGGCTGGGTGGCCTACGTGTCCTTCGGGGCCATCTACTGCCTCGTTCCGTGGCTGTGGAACAAGAAGGAGCTCTATTCCCTCAAGGCCGTCTCCTGGCACTTCTGGATCTCGACGCTCGGCATCGTCCTGTACATCTCGTCCATGTGGGTCGCCGGCATCCTGCAGGGCCTCATGTGGCGCGCCTACACCTCCCTCGGCTTCCTCGAATACTCCTTCATCGAGACCGTCGAGGCGATGAATCCCTTCTATGTCATCCGTGCGCTCGGCGGCGCGTTCTTCGTGGCCGGCAGCCTGATCATGGTGTGGAACGTCTGGAAGACGATCGCCGCCGGTCAGGAGATCGAGGCCGAAATCCCGCAAGCCACGCAGCCCGCCCTCGTGGCGGCCGAGTAAAGGAAACGGTCATGTCCCTCTGGTCCCGCCACAAGATCTTCGAGACCAACTCGATCATCCTCATCCTGGGCGTGCTGATCGTCATTTCCATCGGCGGCCTCGTGGAGATCGTGCCCCTCTTCTACCTGAAGAGCACCATCGAGAAGGTGGAGGGCGTCCGGCCCTACACCCCGCTCGAGCTCGCCGGGCGCAACATCTACGTGCGCGAGGGCTGCTACAACTGCCACAGCCAGATGGTGCGTCCGCTCCGGGACGAGGTGGAGCGCTACGGCCATTACTCGCTCGCCGCCGAGAGCATGTACGACCGGCCCTTCCAATGGGGCTCCAAGCGCACGGGCCCGGACCTCGCCCGCGTCGGCGCGAAGTATTCCGACGACTGGCACCGGGATCACCTGAACGACCCGCGCGCGGTGGTGCCCGGCTCGATTATGCCGGCCTATCCCTGGCTCGAACAGAACGAGCTCGACGCCGCCGGGGTCGCTCAGGACCTGAAGGTGCAGGCCACCCTCGGCGTGCCCTACAGCCCCGAGATGATCGCCAGGGCCGAGAGCGACATTCGCACCCAGGCCAACGCGGACGATCCGAACGCCGCCGAGCTGGCCAGGCGCTACCCGAATGCGCAGTCGCGCAATTTCGACGGCAACCCGCAGAAGGTGACCGAAGCGGATGCGCTGATCGCCTATCTGCAGATGCTGGGCACGCAGATCGACTTCAAGCTCTACGACAACAAGGCCAACGTGCGCTGAGGACAAGCCAACATGCCAGCCGCATACAAGTTCTTCGCCGAATTCGCCCAGACCTGGGGGCTCGTCTATTTCGTCGCCGTCTTCCTGGCGGTGCTGATCTACGCCCTCGCCCCCTCGCGGAAGGACCGCTTCGATGCGGCCGCCCGCATGCCTCTCCAGGAGGACTGATCCCATGGCCCGTCAGACCCATGAACAGGTCGACGCCGTCACCGGCGTCGCTACGACCGGGCACAGCTGGGACGACATCCAGGAGCTCAACAACCCGCTGCCGCGCTGGTGGCTGTGGAGCTTCTACGCGAGTATCGTCTGGGGTGTCCTGTACATGATCGCCTACCCGGCCGTGCCCCTGATCACGTCCTACACCAAGGGCCTTCTCGGCTGGCAGTCCCGCGAAGCGGTCGAGGTGGATCTTGCGGCGCTCAAGGATCTGCGCTCGGGCATGACGGCGAAGCTCGCCGCAAGCTCCCTCGACGAGATCAAGCAGAACCCGGAGCTGTTCGCCTTCGCGCGGGCCCAGGGCAAGGCCTCCTTCGGCGACAACTGCGCTCCCTGCCACGGGGCGGGCGGCGGCGGAGCCAAGGGCTATCCGAACCTGAACGACGACGACTGGCTGTGGGGTGGCTCCCTTGCCCAAGTCGAGCACACCATCCGTTACGGCGCGCGCTCGACGAGCGACAAGGGCCACCAGGGTTCCATGCCGGCGTTCGGCCGGGACGGGATTCTCAAGCGGGAGGAGATCTCGCAGGCGGCGGATTACGTGCGCTCCCTCTCGGGCCTTCCCACGGACAAGGGGGCGAACCTTGCCGCCGGGGCCAAGGTCTTCGCCGACAACTGCGCCGCCTGCCACGGGGACAAGGGCCAGGGCAACCTGGAGCTCGGCGCGCCGAACCTGTCGGACAAGATCTGGCTCTTCGGCTCCGACAAGGCCGCCATCGCGGAAGGCCTCGTGAACGGCCGCGGCGGCGTGATGCCCGCATGGCACGGCCGCCTCGACGACACGACCATCAAGGCCCTGACGCTCTACGTCCATTCGCTGGGCGGCAATCAGCCCTGATCGCGCGGCAGCCTCCCCTGTCCATCCAAGCCGCGGCCGGAACCCCTCTTCCGGCCGTGGCTTGACTCAAATCAAGGCGGCTCGCCCGCCTCCATCCTATTCCGGGTCATCCCAGATCGACGACCTGTGACGGATTCGATGGCTGACACCCCCCTCTCCCAGTTCATGCCGAGCGCCGCACCGGCTTCCGCCGATGACGCCCCTCTCTATGTCCCGCGCAGGGCCATCTACCCGCAGGCCGTGAAAGGCCGCTTCCGCACGATCAAATGGGTCGTGCTCGCCATCACGCTCGGCATCTACTACTTCCTGCCGTTCATCCGCTGGGATCGCGGCCCGAATGCGCCGGACCAGGCGATTCTCGTCGACCTGGCCAATGGCCGGTTCTATTTCTTCTTCATCGAGATCTGGCCGCAGGAGGTCTATTACCTCACCGGCCTCCTGGTCCTGGCGGCCCTGACGCTCTTCCTCATGAACGCTGTCGCGGGCCGCATCTGGTGCGGCTATCTCTGCCCGCAGACGGTCTGGACCGACCTCTTCTACGCGGTCGAGCGATGGATCGAAGGCGACCGGCGCGAACGGTTGCGGCAGGCCAAGGATAAGCTCACGCTGGATGTTGCGGCCCGGAAGGCCCTGAAGCACGCGATCTGGCTGTTCATCGCCTGGTGGACTGGCGGCGTCTGGGTACTCTACTTCTCCGACGCTCCCACCCTCGTTTATGAGCTGGCCACGTTCCAGGCCCCGGCCCTGGCTTATGTCTGGATCGGCATCCTCACCTTCACCACCTACACCCTCGCGGGCTTCATGCGCGAGCAGGTCTGCACCTACATGTGCCCGTGGCCGCGCATCCAGGCGGCGCTGACGGACGAATACGCCCTCAACGTCACCTACCGCTACGACCGGGGCGAGCCCCGCGGCTCTATGAAGAAGAACGAGGCGCTGAAGAAGCAGGGCCTTCCTGCCGGCGACTGCATCGATTGCGACCAGTGCGTCGCCGTCTGCCCCACCGGGGTCGACATCCGCAAAGGGCTGCAGCTCGACTGCATCCAGTGCGGCCTGTGCATCGACGCCTGCAACAATGTCATGGCGAAGATCGGCCGCCCCGCCGACCTCATCGCCTACGACACCGACATGAACGTGAAGGCGCGCATGGAGGGCCGCCCCGAGGTGCTCCGCATCCTGCGTCCGCGCACCCTCTTCTATGCGGGCATCATGGTTGTCGTCGGGGCGATCATGATCACGTCCCTCGCCATGCGCCAGAGCCTCTCTCTCACCGTGATGCACGACCGCAATCCGCTCTTCGTGCGCCTGTCGGACGGCTCGATCCGCAACGGCTTCACCATCCGGGTCGCCAACAAGAAGCTCGACGAGCGCCGCTATTCGCTCACCGTCGACGGCCTTGCTGAGGCCAAGCTCGACATCGTGGGCGGGGAGGTCGATCAGCATGGCCGCGCCATCGTCACTGTCGGGCCGGACCAGACGCTGGAGGCTCGCATTCTGGTGACCGCGCAGGGGTCCTCCCTGCCCTCCTCGACGGATGTTCACTTCACCCTCACCGACCTGGCGAGCGGCGACGCGGTTCGCATGAACGACCACTTCAAGGCGCCCTAAGGAACAACCCCGATGTCCAGCACCGCAATAGCAAGCCGCGCTCCCCGCATTCTCACCGGACGCATGGTTCTGTTCTACTTCATCGTCTTCTTCGGCGTCGTCTTCACCATGAACTTCTTCATGGTGCGCGTCGCGATCTCAAGCTTCAGCGGCGTGGAGACGGAGAGCGCCTACAAGGCTGGGCTTTCCTTCAAGAACGACGTGGCCGCAGCCCATGCGCAGGATGCGCGCCACTGGGCTGTGGAGGCCAGCCTGCAACGGGGAGGCGATGCGACCCGCCTCATCATCACGGCCCGCGATGAGGGGTTCCGGCCGCTCCCGGGGCTGACCCCTGAGGTGCGCCTCGCCCACCCCACCGACAAGCGCCGCGACGTCCCAGTGGAATTCGTCGAGGTCACGGCTGGACGGTTCCAGAACCTCACCCCCATGCCACAGGGCCGGTGGGATCTGGTGATCGCCCTCAAGCGCGCCGACGAGACCGTCTTCCGCTCCAAGAGCCGCATCTCGCTCTAAGGAACCCCTGCCATGGCCGAGACCCTCGACCTCTCCATCTTCGTGAAGCGCCAGGAAGACGGCACGGCCCATCTCGACCTTGCAGTCGAAGGGATTGACTGCGCCGCCTGCATCGACGAGATCGAAGGCGGCCTGTGCCGGCTGCCGGGCGTCCTCGATGCGCGGCTCAACTACACCAACCACCGCCTTGCGGTGGAATGGCAGGACGGAGCGGTTTCGCCCGCCGAGGTGGTGGAGGAGCTGCAGCGCCTGGGCTATCGCGCCCACCCCTTCCAGTCGCGCCTCGTGGAGGAGGAGGAGACCCGCCGCGCCCAATGGCTCCTGAAGTGCCTCGCGGTGGCAGGCTTCGCCTCCATGAACATCATGCTGCTGGCGGTTTCGGTGTGGTCCGGCAACGTGACCGACATCACCCCCGAGACCCGCGACTTCTTCCACTGGCTTGCGGCGCTCATCGCCCTGCCGGCGGTGGCCTATGCGGGCCAGCCCTTCTTCGCGAGCGCCATGAACGCGCTGCGCAACCGGCGCACCAACATGGACGTGCCGGTCGTCATCGGCATCCTGATCGCGCTCACCATGTCGGTGGTCGAGACCATCCGTTCCGCCGAGCACACCTATTTCGATTCCGTGGTGATGCTGCTCTTCTTCCTGCTCTGCGGCCGCTATCTCGATCAGGCCATGCGCCGCAAGACCCGGGCGGTGGCGAGCAATCTCGCTTCCCTGAAGGCGGAGGTCGCGCACCGCATCGAGGAGAACGGCGAGGTCGTTCTGGTGCCCACCGCAGCGCTCAACGGGGGCGACAGGGTGCTGGTGCGTCCGGGCGAGCGCATTGCCGTCGACGGCGTCGTGCTCTCCGGCTCCTCGGAGATCGACGAGAGCCTGGTGACGGGCGAGACCGCCCATCGGGCCGTGAGCGCCCGCCAGGAGGTCTATGCGGGCAGCCTCAACTACAACGGCACCCTCACCCTGCGGGTGACGGCAGCGGGCACGGGCACGCTTCTCGACGAGGTCGAGCGCCTGCTGGAGAGCGCAGCGACCGCAAAGTCCCGCTACGTGCAACTGGCCGACCGGGTGGCGCGGGCCTATGCGCCGGTGGTGCATACGGCGGCAGCCCTCACGGCGCTCGTCTGGATCGCCACCGGCTCGTCGGCTCACGATGCCCTCATCACGGCAGTTTCCGTTCTCATCATCACCTGCCCCTGCGCCCTGGCGCTGGCCGTGCCCGTGGTGCAGATGGTCGCCTCGGGCGCGCTCTTCCGGGCGGGAATCTTCCTCAATGCGGGCGATGCGTTCGAGCGGCTGGCGGCGGTGGACACCATCGTGTTCGACAAGACCGGCACCCTGACCCTGCCCGCCATGAGCGTCGTGAATGCGGGGGAAATCGCGCCCGACCTCCTGGAGGCGGCAAGCCGCCTTGCCCTGTCGAGCCGCCATCCGCTTGCGGCCGCGGTGGCGCGGAACGCCCATGACCGCCGTCCCTATGAGGGCGCCGTCGAGGAACCGGGCCAGGGCGTCCGCGCCGTGGTGGACGGCGTCGAGATGCGCCTCGGCAGCCCTGTCTTCTGCGGCGCCGGGACCCTGGCGCAGGATGCGGCGAAGAGCGATTCGACCGCCTCCCTGATCGCCTTCTCGTGGGGCGGGAAACGAACCGTGCTCCGGGTCCGGCAGGCGCTGCGTCCCGATGCGGCTGCGGCGGTCGGGAGCCTGCGCGAGCGCGGCTTCGACTGCCGCATTCTCTCCGGAGACCGGCCGGAGGCCGTGGCTCCCGTGGCCGATGCCCTCGGCATCGGACTGTGGCGCGGCGGCTGCAAGCCTGCCGACAAGATCGCCATGCTGGAGGATCTGAAGGCGGAGGGCCGCAGGGTGCTCATGGTCGGCGACGGGCTCAACGACGCTCCGGCGCTCGCGGTCGCGCACGTGTCGCTCTCCCCCATCAGCGCCGCCGACCTGACCCAGGCCCAGGCCGATGCGGTCTTCCTCGGCGACAGGCTGGAGCCGGTGCGGGAAGCCCTCGACATCGCCCGCCGCGCCCGTGCGCTCATGCGCCAGAATCTCGGCATCGCGCTCGTCTACAACCTCATCGCGGTGCCCCTCGCGTTCCTGGGGTACGTCACGCCCCTGGTCGCAGCGCTGGCCATGTCCGGGTCGTCGACCCTCGTCACCCTCAATGCGCTGCGGGCGCGGGGCCGCGCCCCTGCGGTCGAGCCCGCCGTTCATCCCGCCCCCGCCGTGCAAGGAGCCTGACCATGGACGTTCTGATCTACCTCGTTCCCATGGCGCTGATGCTCGGCCTCGCCGGGCTTGCCGCCTTCATGTGGTCGCTCAGGAACGGCCAATACGACGATGTGCAGGGCGCGGCCGTGCGCGTCCTGTCCGATGACGACGTGAAGCGATGACAGCCTCCCCCGCTCTCCCGCGGGCCGGGCGGCTCGACTGCCTGTGCGAGCCCGGCGCGCCTGGCGAAGGCGCGGCCGACCGCGGCGGCGTCGCCCTTCTGGCGGTCGGCTTTGCCCTGTCGGTTCTATCCCAGGTGCTGAGCCTGAGCATCCTGCCCCTGGCCGGACTGGCCTTCGCGCCGAGCCGCGGCCTGGCGATGCTGCCCTATGCGGCCTTTTACGCGGGCGCGGCCCTGGCGAGCCTGCCCGCATCGCTCCTGCTGGATTCCTTCGGCCGCCGCGCCGCCTTTTCTCTGGGGGCAAGCCTGGGGGCCGCGGGCGGCCTGGTGCTCGTCTGGGCCCTGGTGAAGATGCATTTCGGTGCGCTCGCCCTCGGGGCCTTCTGGCTCGGCATCGCCAGCGGCTTCAGCCTGTTCTACCGCCATGCGGCCGTGCCCCTGGGGGGCCGGGGCAGGAGCGCCCTGCTGCTTGTTTTCGGAGCCGCGACCCTTGCGGCTCTCGTGGCCCCGACCCTGGCAACCGCCGCCGAGGCTCCCGCGTCGCCCGGGGCTTTCGTCGGCATGGCGGTTGCCGCAGCCCTCGCTCATGTGGGATCGCTCACCGCCACCTCCGCCCTGCCCTACGGCCGGATTCGCGCGGTGGAGAGCCGGGCCGAAGGACCGCAGGACTGGCGCAGGATCCTGCCGCCGACGATGATCGGGGCTCTCGCCTGGTTTGCGATGACCGGCCTCATGGGTGCGACCCCCGTGACCATGGTCGGATGCGGCCTCTCCGGGGCTGTCGCGGGCGCGGTGGCCTGGCATGTGATGGCCATGTACGCGCCCTCCCTGGCGCTTGCCTGCCTGCCGGGGGCGCCTCGCCCGATCCCGATGGCGGCGGCGGGACTCACCCTGCTGGCCGCCGGGACCCTGGCCTTCGCCCTGTCCCGTCAGGCGGAAGGCTTCTCCCTCGCGGCGGCTCTTCTGGGCATCGGCTGGTCCCTGGCGACGCTCGGCACGACCCTGTGGGTTCACCGGGACGGGCAGCCCTCCCGCTGGCTCCTGGGCCTTCATGACGGCGCGCTGCTCGGCGCAGCCCTCCTCGGAGCCGTGGCGGCCAGCGCCTTCGCGTGAGCCGACATCCCTCCCCTTGGAACCTTTCGGCCCTCAACTGCTCATCTTCGTGACACCAGCAGGTTCGGGCGATCATGGGTTTGACCTACGCCATCGGCGACATTCACGGGCGGCACGACCTCCTGCAGGCGCTCCTGCCGCGCATCCGTGAGCACGCGGAGGACCGCCCGCACAAGCTCGTGTTCCTGGGGGATTACATCGACCGCGGCCCCGACAGCGCGGCGGTGATCGAGACCGTTCGGTCGATCCAGGCGCGATCCGAGAGCGAGGTGGTCTGCCTCAAGGGAAATCACGAATCCATGCTCTTGGAGGTGGTCGAGCGGCCCGATCTCGTCCCGTGGTGGATCGACAATGGCGGCGATGCGACCCTTGCGTCCTTCGGAGCCGCCTCCACCCGCGGGATCGCGGCGGAGGTTCTGGACTGGCTCGGCTCGCTGCCAACGTCCCACGAGGACGAGCGCCGCTATTATGTGCACGCCGGCCTCATGCCGGGCTGGCGCTTCGAGGATCAGACCGAGAAGCACAAGATCTGGATCAGGGAGCCGTTCCTCGGCATGGACTACGATTTCGGCAAGCACGTGGTCCATGGGCACACGCCCCTGGCTTCGGCTCGTCCGGAGGTGCGCCCCTTCCGAACCAACCTCGACACGGCGGCGGTGTTCGGCGGAGCGCTGACGGCGGGGATCTTCACGGACGAAGCGGGACCGCCCGTGGGCTTCCTGCAAGTGGCTTGAATTTCAGCCGAGGCGCTGCCCGCTCTAGAACCTGAGATTCCTCTCGCGCAGCATGGTCTCCCAGCGCAGGGTGTGCTCCACGATCCTGGACAGATCGTCGTATTGCGGCTCCCGTCCCAGCCGGGAGCGGATGCGAGAGGAATCCGCCACGATGGCTGCCGGGTCTCCCGCCCGGCGCGGGGCGATGCGGGCCTCGATCGGCCTGCCTGAAACCTTGCACACCGTGTCGATGACCTCCGACACCGAGTAGCCGTGGCCATAGCCGCAATTCACCACAAGGCTCTCGCCGCCGTCGCTCAGATGATCGAGAGCCTGCATGTGGGCGGCCACGAGATCGCTCACATGGATGTAGTCGCGGATGCAGGTGCCGTCGCGGGTGGGATAATCCGACCCGTAGACCTCCATATGGGAGCGCATGCCGAGCGCCGTCTGGACCGCCACCTTAATGAGGTGGGTGGCGTTCCCGGTGGACTGGCCGTGGCGCATGGCCGGGTCGGCTCCGGCGACGTTGAAGTAGCGCAGCACCGCGTAGCGCATGGGGTGCGCCGCCGCCACGTCGCGAAGCATCACTTCGGTGAGCTGCTTCGAGCTGCCGTAGGGCGACAGGGGCGATAGGGGCGCGTCTTCCCCGATCGGTTGGCTGGATACGTTCCCGTAGACCGCCGCAGTGGAGGAGAAGACGAAGATCCCGACGCCTGCCGCCACGGCCACAGCCAGGAGGGCGCGGCTCTTGACCGTGTTGTTCAGGTAATAGCCGAGCGGGTCCGCCACCGACTCCGGCACCACCAGCTTTGCGGCGAAATGCACGATGGCGTCGATCCTGTGAGTTTTAAGGGTTTGAAGAACCAGTTCGTGATCGCCCACGTCGCCCACCACGAGGGGCACGCCGTCGGGCACCGACCAGCGGAACCCCGTCGACAGGTTGTCGAATGCCACGGGCCTTTGGCCGGCATCCAGCAAGGCCAGAACCATGTGGCCGCCGATGTAGCCGGCTCCTCCAGTCACGAGAACGTTCACGGGGCCCCTCTTGAAGATCGCATCATGGCTCCTTGATGGCCCGGTCCGTTCTGGATTTCCAGATCAACCAGCCTCCGATAACAGGTAGAGTACTCCGCCAACAACAAGGGGATGCAAGATGGACGAGCGCGCCGAATACTGGTGGGTCCGCCACGGATCCGAGGTCAAGCCGGCCCGGGTCGCCTTCGTGGGCGGCATTCCGGCCCAGATCCAGATGATTGGAAGCCCCAACCCCATCCCGGCCGCTGCTGTCGAGCTGATCGAGCGGCTGCCCAACCCTCCGGCGCCGGTGTTCAGGCAGCAGGACCAGCAGCAGGCGCCGCCCGCCCGGCCGCAACGCTCCGGCTCCCTGCTCTGGTTCGTGGGCGTTCTTCTCCTGATCCTCGTGGCCCAGTGCTCGGGCTCGCTTTTCGACGCGATCGGGTAGCCCCGAAGCCTGTCCGGCAGAGATCCGGCAACAATCTCCTATCAGAAATTAACGACATAACGTTTGATTTCCCCTTGAAGTGATTAAATAAGTCACTTATCATCTCTATATGAGATCCAAGGTTTCATCTCCGTCGACGAGCCTCCGCTACGTGCTTCATCTGGGGCCTGCGGATCGGGAGGCGATTGCCGACACCCTCGGCCAATACGCCTTCATGATGAGCGTGCTGGAGGAGACCGCGGATCGGGAGGGCATCAGGTCCGACGTGGTGCGCCTCCAGAAGCTCGCCTACGAGCGGATCCGCTCCGAGACGGGGCTTCCGGCCCAGATGGTTCTTCTCGGCATCCGCGATTTCGCGGCCCGGCGCAGCTCCGGAGAGGAGCTGCCGGGAATCCCCCTCGACGAGAAGCTCTACGCGGTCAAAGGGCCGACCATGCTCACCCTCTCCACCGTCCAGGGCCGCGTCACCGTGCATTACGACGTGGCCGGCTACCAGGAGGGCTGGCGCGGCTCCGCCCCCGCCCGCCTCGTTCCGAGCGATTCCGGCTTCGAGATCGTGGTCGGCGTCAAACCATTCATTCGTCCAGCAGAGGAGAAGTCCATGGCTTATGAAGGCATTCTGTCCCGTGTCGGCCGTCTGGTGGCCGGGATCGCTCACGCGACCGTCGACCGGGTTGAGCAGGCGGATCCCATCGCGGTGGTCGAGCAGGCGATCCGGGAGATCGACCGGGAGGCCGAGGAGGCCCGCGCCGCCCTAGGCAAGCACACGGCCGAGCAACACCGGCTCGAAAGCCGCGCCCGGGAGCTGCACGCCGAGCTGTCGAGCCTCGCCGACAGGATCGGCACCGCCCTCGGGCAGGGGCGCGAGGATCTCGCCAAGGCCGGGATCGAGCGGCAGATCGACATTGAGGCCCAGATCGGCGCCCTCGACGTGGCCGTCGCGGACGTGAACGAACGCATCCAGGAGGCTCAGAAGGCCGTCCATGCGGTCATCGCGGCCCGCCGCGAGGGCGAGGCGCGCCTGGCCGAGCTGAAGCGCTCCCTCGCCAGGGAGCAAGCCTCCTCAGGCGTCGGGGCCGGACAACCCCGGTCCGCCTCCCCCGAGGACAAGGCCTTCCGCTCCCTCGAAGCCATCTCCCGCGTGACCGGCGTCCCCTCCTCCGGCGCAAGCCCCCATGCGTCGCAGATGAACGAGTTGGAAAAGCTGCACCGGGACAAGACGGTGGAAGAGCGGCTTGCGGCCCTCAAGGCCAAGGGCAACGGCTAGTCGGAGAGAACCCCATGGACGCCCTCCTTGTCCCAGGCTACCAGCCGTTCACGGTCGCCGGCCTCGTCATGGCAGGCCTGGTCCTGATCGAGACCATCTCCCTGGTGGCGGGCTTTTCCCTCAGCGAGTTCATGGACCAGGGCTTCGATCTCGATTCCCATGGGGGCCACCATGCCGATATCGGCGAGAGCGGCCTCATGGGAGGATTGCTGGGCTGGGTCAATGCCGGCCGGGTGCCGGTCCTGATCCTCATCATCGCCTGGCTTGCCGCCTTTGCGGCGGCGGGCTTCGTGATCCAGACCGTCGCCATCGGCCTCTGGGCGGCGCTGCCCGCCCTGGCGGCGAGCCTCCTGGCCTTCCTGCTGGCGCTTCCCGCCACCCGCTTCGCTACGCGGGCGGTGTCCGCCATCATCCCGCGGGAGGAGACCTATGCGGTCTCCGACGACGACCTTGTGGGCCGGGTTGCGGAGGTCACCCTGGGGCCGCTGGACCAGGGGCCCGCCGGACGGGTCAAGGTTCGGGATTCCCACGGGAACTGGCATTTCCTCATGGCCAAGGCCGCCGAGGGCCAGGAGCCCCTCCCCGTGGGGGCCCAGGCCCTCCTCGTCGACCGGAAGGGCTCCACCTTCCTGGTCATCCCCGCTCCCCAAGAACTCAGAAAAACCAGCTAACGCCCATCGCGGAGAACCCTCATGCTCAACGGCATCGTCATCCCGGTTGCCCTCGCCCTCGTCGCCATCTTCGGCATCGGCGTGGTGATCGCCATCCTCTACAGGCGCTCGACGCGCGATCAGGCCTATGTGCGAACAGGCCTGGGCGGCAAGAAGGTGGTGCTCGACGGCGGCTCCGTCGTCCTGCCGGTCTTCCATTCCATCGCCTGGGTGAACCTCAACACCCTGCGCCTGGAGGTCCGCCGCGGCGAAGGCGACGCCCTGATCACCCGGGACCGCATGCGGGTGGACATCGGGGCCGAGTTCTACGTGCGGGTCCGCCCGGAAGCCGATTCCATCGCCCTGGCGGCCCAAACCCTCGGCGACCGCACCAACAACGCCGACGCCCTGCGCCAGCTCATTGAGGCCAAGTTCGTGGACGCGCTCCGCTCGGTGGCCGCCACCATGTCCCTGAACGACCTCCAGGAGAAGCGCACCGAATTCGTGAAGGCGGTGCAGGAGACCGTGGCGGCCGACCTCACGTCGAACGGCCTCGAGCTTGAGAGCGTGTCGCTCACCCGCCTCGACCAGACCGACATCAAGCACTTCAACCCGAACAACAGCTTCGACGCGGAAGGCCTGGCGACGCTCACCAAGATCACCGAGCAGCGCAAGAAGGAGCGCAACGAGGTGGTGCGCGACACGGAGGTGGCCATCGCCGAGAAGGACCGCGAGGCGCTTCAGCGCAAGCTGGAGATCGACCGCTCCTCGAAGGAGGCCGAACTCACCCAGCAGCGCGACATCGCCAACGCAACGGCCAAGACCCGCGCCGAGCAGGCCGAGAAGGAAGCCGCCGCCCGGCAGGCGGAAGAAACCGCCAGGATCGCGTCCGAACTCGCCATCGCCGAACGCCAGGCCGAGGCCAAGCGCGTCAAGGAAAGCGCCAACATCGTGGCCAGCCGCGCCGTGCAGCAATCGGAGCTGGAGGCCAAGCGCGACGTGCAGATCGTCGCGCAGGAGAGCGCCATCGCGGTGGCCAACAAGAGCCGGGAGGAATCCGAGGCCAAGGCGGCCGCCAAGGAGGCGGAGGCCCTTGCGGTCGCGGCCGACGAAAAGGTGGCCACCGCGCGGGAGGTCGAGATCGCCGAGCGTCAGAAGCGCATCGCGGTGATCGCCGCGCAGCAGGAGGCCGAGACCGAGGCCACGACCGTGACCGTCGCGGCCCAGGCCGAGAGGAATGCGGCCGAGGACAGATCCGCGGCCATCAAGACCATTGCGCTCGCCAATGCGGAGGCCGCCAAGATCGAGGCCGAGGGCATCCGCGAGAAGGGCGCCGCCCAGGCCGAGGCGGAAGCGGCCATGACGGAGGCCCGCAACAAGCTGTCCGCCGCCCTCATCGAGTTCGAACTCGCCCGCGAGCGCATCCGCATCATCCCGTCGGCCCTGGCCGAGGCGGTGAGGCCAATCGAGAAGATCAATGAAATCCGGATCTTCGATACGGGCGGCCTCGTCAACGGAAAGGCCGCTTCAGACGGCGGGATCGGCCTGGGAGACGGGCTTGCGGGCCAGCTCCTGTCCCTTCAGGCCAACAAGCCCATCGTCGACACGATCCTGGCGGAGGCGGGGTTTTCGGGCGGAGGCAACGCCCTCGACACCCTCCTAGGCTCCGCGTCGAAGGGCCCCCTTCGGGTGGAGCGGACCTCGGACAGCCTCGCCAGGCCCTCGTCCCAGGAGACGTCCGGGCTGAACCCGCGATCCAACGGCTAAGGTGGAACTCAGGCAAAGCGTAACCGTTGACGTGAGCTTTGCCTTTCCACTCCGCCTTGGGAGCCCCGCATGGGTGAGAAGCCGCGTTGTCGCGTCCTGGTCGTCGAAGACGAAGCGATGATCGCCATGCTGGTCGAGGACATGGTCCTCGACTTCGGCAGCGAGGTCGTGGGGCCGGTCGCCAACCTGAACGACGCCATCAGCCTCGCCCGCTCGGCCGAACTTGATGCGGCGATCCTCGACATCAACGTGGGCGGCTCGGTGATCTTTCCGGTCGCCGATATCCTCACCGAACGCGGCATCTCCCTGATCTTCGCTACCGGCTACGGATCGAAGGGACTTCCTCCCCGCTTCCAGAACAGTCCCACCCTCCCCAAGCCTTTCAGCTACCAATCCCTGGAGGAGGCGCTTCGCAACGCTCTGGCCGGGCAACCGTGCCATACGGAAGCGGTCTGAACATCCTTGAAGGTCAGGTTGCTTGGAATCCAGCCAGTCATGGCTTCATCTCGGCCTCGACCGTCTCTGTTTCATCTTTGCACTGCTCTGGACGGGGAGCGTTAGGGTCAAAAATCTGCTTCTCAATGATGAGCTTATTCCCTTCGACCCAAGCCTGTGAAAAGCAAGGCACCCAGGATTCTCCTATGGCAGTCAGAACACGCACTTTCTCAGTTTGTGGTTTCAGCACATCCGGCTGAATAGTTTGCTCTTCGATCCGATAAGTCGTGATATAGTTATCTGTCAGAAGAAGAACAAACAGACCCGAAAGGGTTCTACCGATCACTTGATATTTGAAAATCTCACCTTCAATCATGACGGAAGCAGAGTCATCTTCGACCGTGACGGGATCTTTATGAAATCCCCAATTGCTGTCTTGACAATTATCTAGGACAATTGATCTTACTATGATGCCGCCGTCGCTCAACCACGGGCGCATCTTGTGAATACAAACAGGATTGATGGCTTGGCCATCAAGGTTGAAGCCTTGATATGACTCCGCTGCCTGTGCCTGCGAGAGGCTCATCAATGTCATGGTGCCTATCAGAGCGATGCTTCTGAACATCGAAACCTCCCTTGTCGCTAGACCTGTCGATCTCGCAGCGGTGGCTCCACACGGACCGGAGCTAATCCGTATTCCGCTGATCGAGGTATTTTGTCTCACTGTAATTCATATCGAGCACTCTCTGATTGGCAAGCTTCAGCCTGTGCGGGTGAACACCGGCTTCGAGGAAGAGGGCGTGCTGGTGTTCGATGACGAGCAGCGGCTGGTGGCCGTGCTGGTCCACCTCTCGGACCGCCATGAGGTCGCCCCGGGGCAATGGTTTCTGGAGGCAGGCTTTGGTCCGCTGGACGACGTGAGCCATCCTGCCTTTGCGGATCTTGAAGAGGCGCAGGATTGGATCAGCCGGCGCCTTGCCGACCCGGCTCGGGTCAGCCCGGCAGCTCCATAGACGGCTTGTCGCGAGACTGTCGCGGCGAGCACCTGGCGCGCCAAACTCAGAGGCGCGCCCCAAGACGTCCAGAGCAATCAGCTTGGCGCCCTGGCTAGTCGCCGAGGGCGCGCCTCATAGCCATGTCCATGTGGCGTTCCATGGCGGCGATGGCGGCAGGTTCGTCGCGCTGCTCCAGACTGGCCACGATGGCGAAATGCTCCTCGAGGGTCTGCCGGACGAGCGGCGGACTGAGCACGTATCGCTGATCGACGCGGATCAGCAGGATCTGCTCCTCATTGCGCCGATAGAACACGTCGATGATCGGATTGCGCAAGCTTCCGATGATCGCCGTGTGAAAGCCCTTGTCGACGTCGGTCAGCTCATCCCCCAGTTCGGGCTGGCGAAGCGAACCGCTTTCTATGCGGTCCTGAAGTTCGGCGTGGCGAAGCCGCCACCGGGCGATTTCGTCGTCCGAGGACACCTTGAGGAACTGCCGCACGCCCTCCCGTTCCAGGATGCGCCGAAGCTGGAACGTATGGCGGATGAGATCCGTATCGGGCTTTGGGATCCGGATGCCGCTCCGTGGCAGGATTTCCACGAGACCTTCGGCCTGGAGGGTGCGGATGGCGTCGCGCAGCGGTGTGACCGGAACGTCCAGCAGCTCGCAGAGCTCCGATTGCGACATGACGGCGCCCAGGGGCAGTTCACGGGCGAAAAGCCGCTTCTTGAACCGTTCATACGCAACCTGGCTGAGGTTCATGGCTGGCTCCCTCCCTTCGCGACGCCGCTTGCTACCATAATAGGGATCATGCTATGCCCTGCCTGATATATCAAATGGGGAGTTTGATGCATCAAGACGTGAGAGCCTCGGACGGAGCGGAAGCCAACGCTCACCTGCGGAGCGGCCCGCCGGCCGTTGTGGCGAACTCCCGGATCCTCCGCTTCTCGTTTCCCCGTGATCGGCTGATCGGCGACAGCCAGGTTCGCATCGACATGGCGCATATCGGCGTCCTTGAGATCGAGACGGCCGACGGGCTCGTCGGCACCGGATTTTTTCAGGATCTCTTCCATCCCCTCCCGGACGAAGCGGAATTGCAGCGCCAGTTCGACGCCCAGGTGTTCGAGGGGGTCCGCGGCCAGCCTGTCGCGGCCCCTCTCAACCGGATATCGAGGCCGCGAGGCGGCAACAACCGACCGGTGTCGTTCGGCTTTTCCGAGGCGCTCGATCAGGCCTTGTGGGACATCCACGCCCAGTCGCTCGCCCTTCCCCTCTGGCGTCTTCTGGGCGGATCGGAGCCGAAGGTCCGAACCTATGCCAGCGGTCTCGACTTTCATCTGTCCGATCGTCACTTCGTCGAGTTCTTCAGGACGGTGAGGGAGCTTGGATACGAGGCGTTCAAGATCAAGGTCGGCCATCCGGATGTCCGGTGGGACCTGAACCGCTTGAACCTGCTGCGCGAGGCGACGGGGCCGGACGTGCTCGTGATGATCGACGCCAACGAGGCCTGGACTCCCAAGGAGGCTATTCGGCGTCTGGCCATGTTCCGAGAGGCCGGGCACCCGATCTATTGGGTCGAGGACCCCTGCCTCCGCGACGACTTCGAAGGCTTGCGGCAGGTGGGCGAGGCAGCGGCCTTCACACACCTGAACACCGGAGAATACCTCGATCTTTCAGGCAAGCGCCGCCTCATCGCAGCCCGTGCGGTCGACATTCTCAACGTCCACGGCCGCATCTCCGACGTCCTGAAGGCCGGTTGGCTGGCTGGGGAGCATGGAATCGCAATGTCCCTGGGCAACACGGCGATGGAGCTCGGCGTGCACCTTGCGGCTGCTCTGCCGGAGTGCCGCTGGCTCGAGTACAGCTTCCACAACACCGCCTTTCTTCTGGAGGAGCCCGTGCGCATCGAAGGCGGCTGGGCCTACGCTCCGGACCGCCCCGGCCATGGGTTGAAGATTTCCGATATGGCACGTCGTGAGTTCAGGACTCCCGCATCAGGCGATGTTGTCCCGCGCTCCCGCGTTCCCGCGCCGCCGGTCCCTCTCTCCCTGTCGAGTGCGGCTGCGGAATAGGCCGGACGATGCTCGTACGCTCCCACGAGGCGCCGGCCCATCAGAATGGATACAAGCCGCCCTTGGCCGCGGCGGTCAATCCACTCTACTGGGCCGAGAGCGCCTCGGAGGGGCGCTTCTGGGTCGCCATGCTTGTGCTTCCCGCCATTCTCGTGATTGCCGTCATCGTCCTTTATCCCACGCTCTACGGCATCGGCCTCAGCGTCCGCGAGATGCGCCTGACGCGACCGGACCTCGGCACGGGCTTCGTCGGTCTCAAGCACTACGCGGCGCTCATCTCGGACCCCGTGTTCTGGACTGCGATCCGCAACACGGCGGTCTGGGTTGCAGCCTCGGTCGGGGCCGAGGTCGCGCTGGGGCTGATCAGCGCATTGGTGCTCAACCGGCCCCTTCCGGGCTTGAAGGCCGCAGCGGTGCTCGTGCTCATCCCGTGGTTCCTTCCCAACGTTGTGGCGGGCAACATGTGGGCGCTGCTGCTCGATGCCCGGCTTGGCGTGTTGAACGACATCGGCGTGCGCGTGGGCATCCTCGACAGCTACAAGGCTTGGTTCGCCGATCCGGCCACGGCGCTTGCGGCGGCGATCCTGGTGGAGGCGTGGCACGGCTTTCCCTTCTTCACGCTTCTGTTCATGGCGGCGCTCAAGGGAATTCCGGAAGAGCTCAACGAAGCAGCCTACGTTGATGGAGCAGGCCTCCGGCAGCGGCTCCGGTTCGTGACCCTCCCGATGCTGAAGCCCATCATCGTCGTCTCGGTCATCCTGAGGGTCATAGGCCTGGTGAACTCGCCGGAACTGCTGCTGATCCTGACCGGCGGCGGCCCCGGCCACGCCACCATGGTTCTGTCGCTTTACGCCTTCGAGACGGCCTACCGGGCTTTCGATTTCGGGTATTCCGGCGCCCTGTCCGTGGTGGCGCTCTGCCTGCTGATGTTTTTCGCCTACATCTATGTTCGCGCCACGAACGTCGTGAGAGACGCATGAGAGTGGTACGCCGCCAAAGAGCTCTCGACGCCTGCACCTACCTGCTGGCTGCAATCATCGTGGCCTTCTGCATCTGCCCGATCGTCTGGCTCGTTCTCACGTCCCTGAAGCTGGAGAGCGACATCGTGACGAGCGAAGGGGTGATCTACCTTCCCAGCCGTCTGACGCTCCAGCACTATGCGGAGGTGTGGAGCCAGACGGACTTTCCGACCCTGTTCAGGAACAGCCTCGTCACCGCCCTCACAACCATCGGCATTTGTGTCCTGTGCGGGACGCCGGCGGCCTACGCGCTTGCGCGCCAGACCTTCAGGGGCCGACGAACCCTGCTTCTCAGCCTTCTGGTCGTTCGCATGTTCCCGGCCGTGATGGTCATCGTTCCTCTCTTCGTGATCATGCGCTCGTTGGGTCTGCTCGACAGCAACGTGGGCCTTGCCCTCGCGTATTCGAGCTTCCTCCTGCCTCTCTTCATCTGGCTCGTGAAGGGTTTCTTCGACGCCCTTCCCCCAGACCTGGAGGATGCAGCGCGGATCGACGGGTGCTCGCGGCTCGGTGCGCTCGTTCGCATCGCCCTTCCGCTGGCGCGCAACGGCATTCTGGCAACCAGCGTGTCCGTCGCCATCGCCGCCTGGAACGAGTTCCTGTTCGCCCTGATGCTGACCACGAGCGCCGGTTCGCGAACTTGGCCCGTCGGGCTTCAGCTCATGATCGGTGAATTCCAGCTGCCTTGGGGAGCTCTGGCGGCCGGAGGCGTTCTGAGCATCATTCCGGTGGTTCTGCTCTTCGCCTTGGTTCAGAGGACGATGGTGCAGGGGCTGACCGAGGGAGCGACCAAGGGTTGAGGCTCAGGGAGCCATCAAGGTCATCGACCAACAAAGGGAGGAAAACATGACCGCCTACAACATCTCACGACGCGCCGTTCTCGCGGGAGGAGCCGCAGCCGCCGCTTTCGGATCGCGATCAGCTCTGGCCGCGACACCGGTCAGCTACTGGCATCACTTCACGCCCCCGAGGCGAAGGGCCTGACAAGGGTTGCGTCCCTCTTCTCCGAGAAGAACAAGGACCTGAACCTGGCCATCGAATCGATACCGCAATCGGAGTACCTGACAAAGGTGACCGCAGCCGTGATGGCCGGGAGCCGACCCGATTCCGGGATGGTCACCGCATTCCGGTTTGGTGACCTGACGGCCATGAACGCCCTCATCGACTTGACGCAGAATGTCTCGAACTGGGCCAGCAAAGCCAACTTCGCCCCGGATGCCTGGGAGCCGGCGACCCGGGATGGACGGATCTACGGTGTTCCCTCGACGGCCTTCGTAAACTGGGTCTACTACCGCAAGGACTACTTCGACGAAGCGGGGATCAGCAGCCCGCCGGATACCTTCGACCAGTTCCTCGATGCCTGCATCAAACTCACCAATCCAGCCAAGAACCGGTACGGGTTCGGCATGCGAGGTGGGGCGGGCGGCTACTTCAACCTCATGGACATGCTGCGCGCTTGGGGTTCGCCCATCGTCGAGGGAGGCAAGCCGGCGATGGATCGCGTCAAAGCCATCGAGGCGGTCCGCTTCTACTCGGAGCTCTACACGAAGCATAAGGTCACTCCGCCGAGCACCCCGAACGACGGCTTCCGTCAGATCATGGAAGGCCTCAAGACGGGGCAAACCGCCACGTTGTGGCACCACACGGGCTCCCTCACCGAGATCGCTCCCGCTGTCGGGGAAGGCAAGTTCCTGACGACGATCAGGCCAAAGGGCCCGGCTGCGCGGATCGCCCAGGTGGAGTATGCCTACAACGGCGTCATGAACGACAAGAACCGTGACGCGGCGTGGAAGTGGGTGAGCTACTGGGCGGAGCCGGAAGCGGCATTGGCGTTCCTCGAGGAAACGGGCTACTTCCCTGCGTCACAATCGGTCGCGCAACATCCCCGCATTACCGGCAATCCGCTCTACAAGGCTGCAACCGATACCCTGAAGTTCGGCGTTCAGATGCCCAACTTCCCCGGTTTCGATGCCTGGGCTTCGCAAACTGCCTTCCCCGCCTTCCAGAAGGTTCTGGTCGGGGGGTCCACCGTTGAAGCCGCCGTCGACACCATGATGAGCGGACTGGAAAAGACACTGAAGCGGTAAGCGCATCGTTCAATCCCATGAGCCCCCTCGGAGCACCCGAGGGGGCGCCCCCGTGAACGGCACACGCAGGAGCGGCAGCGCCCTGTCTCTGCCGTTCCGCCCGGGTGAGCTGCCGCGATCCGGGATCTGACAGCAGGTGGAGGGTCGCAGCGTGGCGCTCAGGACCGGAAGGGCGCCGCAAGCCGGGCCCCTGCTCCCAGCTCTTCCTCGATGCGCAGGACCTCGTTCCACTTTGCCATGCGCTCTGACCGCGCGAACGAGCCGACCTTCAACTGTCCGGCATCCCAGCCCACGGCAAGGTGGGCGATCGTGACATCCTCCGTCTCGCCCGAACGGGCTGAGACGATCGTGCCGAGGCCATGGGCTTTTGCCGCATCCAGTGCGGCTTTCGTTTCCGTGATGGTGCCTGCCTGATTGGGTTTGATGAGCACGGCCGTGCAGGCTCCCGCCGAGGCGGCCTCCTGGATGCGCCCTGCGTTCGTGACCAGGTAGTCGTCCCCGATCACTTGCGTCTTGGCCCCATAGGCCTCCGTGAAGGCCCGAAAGCCCTCCGGGTCGTCCTCGGCCAAGGGATCCTCGATCGAAACGATGGGATAGGTCTCCATCCACCGTCCCAGCAGCTCGATCATCCCGTCCCGATCTAGCTCCCGCTCGTCCAGGGACAACCGGTAACGTCCGTTCCGGCCGAATTCCGAGGCAGCCACGTCGAGGGAGATCGCCACTTCGTCGCCCGGCGTGAACCCGGCCGCCTCGATCGCCCGGACGAGCATGTCGAGGGCTTCCTCGTTCGACTGGAAAGCCGGCCAGTGGCCGCCTTCGTCGGCGACACCCTGCAACTGCCCCCGGTCCTTCATCAGCCGCCCCGCCGCAAGGTAGACCTCCGCCGTCCGGTCGAGCGCTTCCGAGAACGAGCGGGCCGTCGGGCAGACGACCATGAAGTCCTGGATATCGACGCGCCGGGCCGCATGGGCCCCGCCCCCGAAGATCTGAATCTCGGGCAGCGGGATGCGCACGGCGGCGTCGCCCGCCAGGTATCGCCAGAGGGGCAGATCCTGGGATTGGGCGGCGGCGTGGAGAACCGCCATGGATGCGGCAATCATCGCGTTGCCGCCGATGAGGGACTTGTTGGGCGTGCCGTCCAGGGCGATAAGGGTCTGGTCTACCAGGTTCTGGTCGAGGGCATTATGCCCCCGCAGAGCGGGCGCAATCAGGTTGCCAACGTTCGCGACGGCGCGCCTCACGTCGTACCCTGCAAACGCCGCCCCGCCGTCGCGCAGATCGAGGGCTTCCCCGGTTCCGGTGGATGCTCCTGCGGGGGCCATCGCCCGGCCAACGGCTCCTCCCGCCAGATGCACCTCGACCTCGACGGTGGGTCTCCCGCGGGAATCCCAAACCCGTCGTCCGCGAACCTGCTCGATCGTCACCGCTTCCATGGCCTGGTCCAATCTATCTGGCGCTGATCCGCTCGGCCCAGGCGCTTCGGATGTCGCCAAGCCTGTCGGTCGGATCGCGGAGGAGCGGGATAGCGGTCGCGCGGACCAGATCCTTGTCAACCTCGTCCGTCACGTATTCCACCGGAGACTTCCCATCCACACGGGCAAGAAACAATCCAGGCAAGAGATGGGCCGCACGGCGTTCGATCTCGCCCGCTGTGCTCCACCTGACTTCAGCCAGGTAGGCCGCACTCAAGGCATCGAAGGCCCTCAGGAACAGGTCCGCCGCAGGCCGGTTCCAGAGGCACTTCAGAAGGAGGTGGTTGAGACAGAACGCGAGGTCGAACGCCGGATCGCCATGCCAGGCGCATTCGGCATCGAGAAAGATCGGCCCGTGCGGACCGGCAAGAATATTCTTGGGCGAAACGTCCCCGTGGACCAGGGTCTCCTTGCGGCCGAGCGTCGCTTGGGACAGGCTCATGAGCCGCTCGGCGACGACCCTGTGATGCCTCGCGGTGGCCTCGAGGTATGGCTCCAGCCGTATGGACTGGAAGATGTGATCCGTTTGGAACCGCGTCGCGATGGAGGGATCTCGGGCGGTTGCGTCATGGAGCCGGCCAAGAACTCGTCCGACCGCGGCCGCAAAGGCCAGGTCGACGTCTCCGCCGTGCAGCTGCGCCTTCCATACGGGGTATTCCGTCGGATCCAGAAACGTCATGGCGAACGTTCCCGTGGCGGGGTCGTGGGCGAGAACTTCCGGAACGGCGCTTGGCTCGATGGCGCGCGCAGCGCGGAGCCAGGCGACCTCGAACATGTTTCGATCGACGGGAGCATGCCAGTCCGCAGCGACCTTGAGCTTGGGCAGCGCCCGCTTCACCGCAAATACCTGATGCCCCGACGTCACTTTGAGAATGTCCGACGAGACGCCGCCCGTGAGAGGCTCAACGGTGAGATTGGCTCTGTCGTCCAGGCCCAGCATCGTCAGGATGGGTTCAAGATGAGCCATCGAGTTCTTTGGCACGGAAAACTCGCTACGGTTCGGGCGCGAATCGAGTTCGAGCGGCGTCCTCTCTGTCCTTCAATCCTTCCAAGAACTTTGCAACCTCAGTCATCGGGATATTTGCCGATCCAACCTGCTGAACGAGCGCCCGCGCCATGGCCGGAAGGTCTAGCACAACCGATCAGGCGGCCAAGACCTTTGAGCCCTTCCTTGCGAACCGGAGGTCGGGCTGAAGCAAGGCGGCGCTCCAAGGATTCGCTTTCCCTGTCCATCGCCTTTCCTCAAGGGCTATTGCACTGCAAAGCAGCGTGCCCCGAGGCGCGAAAACAAGAGCGCCATGCCGAAGACGACTTCAGGAATTCACAATGATTTCAAGGGGAAGGGAATGGTGCCCAGGGGCGGAATCGAACCACCGACACTGCGATTTTCAGTCGCATGCTCTACCAACTGAGCTACCTGGGCGTCTGGCGCGCGGCGGGGCCGCTTGCGTCAGAGGCCGGTTGTATAGTCAGAGCCGCGGCGCATGTCCAGCGGTCCTTGGGATAAAAATTCAGGGGAAGCCGATCAGCCTTCCCGGTCGTCTTCGTCCCGGTCCTCATCGTCCTCCACCGCCGGAATGGCGTAGGTGCCCGAGAGCCAGCGGTTGAGGTCCACGTCGGCGCAGCGCTTGGAGCAGAAGGGCTTGAAATCCGGCCGCGTGGGCTTTCCGCAGATCGGGCACTTGCCCGACGACGCCAGGGGATTGTTTTCGTTGGCCGGGTTCATGCCTTGCCCTCCAGGCCGCTCAGGCGGCGTCGAGCCAGGTGAAGCGCACGGGAAACCCCTCCCCGTCGAGCAGCCCCACCGTCTCGTAAAGCGGCAGCCCCACCACGTTGGTGTAGGAGCCCACCAGCTTGACCACGAAGGTGCCGGCGAGCCCCTGGATGGCGTAGCCGCCCGCCTTTCCGCGCCATTCGCCGGAGGCCAGATAGCGGTCGAACTCGTCCCGGGACAGGCGCTTGAACCGCACCCGCGTCTCCACGAGGCGCTCGCGGATCGCGTCCCGGGGCGTCACGAGGCAGACCGAGGTGAGGACCCGGTGGGCGCGGCCGGAGAGCAAGCGCAGGCAGGCCGCCGCTTCGTCCACGATCTCCGCCTTCGGCAGCACCCGCCGCCCCACCACCACCACCGTGTCGGCCGAGAGGATGTAGGAATCCTTCAGCTCGTCCCCGTTGCGGGCGGTCTTGCGGGCGATCTCCGCCTTGGACCGGGCGAGGCGGCGGGCCAGCTCCCTGGCGCCTTCGTTCTTCAGAGGCGTCTCGTCCACGTCCCCCGGCAGGAGGGCGTCGGGCTCGATCCCCGCCTGCTGCAGCAGGGCCAGCCGTCGCGGCGAGGCGGAGGCCAGAACAAGCTTCGCACGCCCGCCGGGGTTCGACACATCGGAAGAGGACGCCACGATGATCTCCACGCTTCAGGATCCGCCTGGATCCTCACCAGATACTCGGTCGGACAGGGCCGCGCCGGTCACAAGATGGAACCGGGCGGAGCCGAATCAAGCGGCGGCTCGGCTCCGGGGGCGGGCTGCCGGTTTTCCGCCGGCTGCCGGGCGTCGGCGCGGGCGAGCTGGCGGTAGCGCGCCACGCTGAACGGAATGGAGCCCAGGAAGCAGATAGTGATCACCGTCAGCATCTCGAACGGGAAGCTCACCAGCAGGCCGAAGGCCGCCACCGACAGGACGAAGATCGGCAAGACCCAATGGCGGGGAACCTTCAGGCCGATGGTTTTGCCCGAATAGACCGGGATCGTGGACACCATCAGGAAGGCGAGGCCCAGCAGATAGACCAGCGCGACCGGCGCTGCGGCCGCCCCGATGGAAACCCCAAGGAAGGACAGGTAGAGGGGCAGCATCGAGGTCAGGGCCCCTGCGGGCGCAGGCATTCCGGTGAAGAAGTTCTTCTTCCATTCCGGCCTGTGGGGATCGTCGAGCATGACGTTGAAGCGGGCCAGGCGCAGGGCCATGGCGATGGCGAAGACCAGAACGGCGATCCAGCCGAGCGCCTTCAGGTCCCTCAGGAGGAAGCTGTAAAGGATGAGGGCCGGCGTCACGCCGAAATTGACGAAATCGGCAAGGGAATCGAGCTCCGCCCCGAAGCGGGAGGTTCCCTTCAGGAGGCGCGCGACCCGGCCGTCCACCCCGTCGAGGATCGCGGCGGCCACGATGGCGATGACCGCCGGCTCATAGCGCCCCTCGAAAGCCAGCCTGATCGCCGTCAGCCCCAGGCAGAGGGCGATCAGCGTGATGATGTTGGGGACGATGACGCGAAAGGGAACGGGCTTGAACAGCCGCTTGCGCGGCTCGTTGGGATCCGGGGCGAAAGGGGGGAAAAGGTCACTCATGGCCTGAATTTACGGGCAGCGGCCCTGAGCGGCAAGCAAGCTCTGCGGCGGGCTCCTGCCCCTTTGGATGAATGGCGGGCCACGCCCGGCGCTCCTGTTTCCATGGTTTCATGGGAACAGGCCCTCGCCTGCTCCGGGATGCCCTAGCCGACCCGGTACTGACGGGCCGGCTCGTTGGCCGTGAGATCGGCGAGCACCGTCTCGCCCGCCACGGCCGCCTGCCCCAGCCCGACCAGAACCTGGGCGGTGAGCGGCACGTAGATGTCCAGCCGGGAGCCGAAGCGGATCAGGCCGAAGCGCTCGCCCGTGCTCAAGGAATCGCCGATCTTGACGAAGGACACGATGCGGCGCGCCACCAGGCCGGCGATCTGCACGACGCCGATCCGGGCGCCCCCCGTCTCGATGACCAGGGCGTTGCGCTCGTTGTCGTCGCTGGCCTTGTCCAGCTCGGCGTTGAGGAACAGGCCCGGCGTATAGAGGATCTGCAGGATGCGGCCCGTGACCGGCGAGCGGTTCACGTGGCAGTCGAACACGTTCATGAACACGGAGATCCGGGTCATCGGCTCGGGCAGCAGGTCGAGCTCCGCGGGCGGCACCGCCGTGGTGATGAGGTTCACGCGCCCATCCGCCGGGGACACCACGAGGCCCTCCCGGATCGGAGTCACCCGCGGGGGATCGCGGAAGAAGTAGCACACCCATACGGTGAGGATCGTGCCGATCCAGCCGAACGGCGACCACAGGGCTCCCAGCAGCACCGTCGCCACGAGCGCGATCAGGATGAAGGGATAGCCCTCCTTGTGGATGGGGACGAAGATGCGGCGGATCGATTCCAGAAGATCGGTCATTCTCTTGAAGCCTCGGAGGTTTGCGTGGGGATGGCAGGCCCGGGCGGTTCCGTCAACCTGCCACGCTCTCCCTGACCTTGCTGCGCTCCTCGTCCTCCACCCGCTTGAGGGCCTCGCGGGCCTGGTCCGCCTCGCGCTGGCGGCTCCACATGGCGGCGTAAACCCCGCCCTGGGCGAGCAGGCCCGCATGGTTGCCGCGCTCCACCACGCGGCCCTGATCGAGGACGATGATCTCGTCCGCGCCGATCACCGTGGACAGGCGGTGGGCGATCACCAGGGTGGTGCGCCCGCGGCTGACCCGGTCCAGGGCGTCCTGGATCTCCTTTTCGGTGAAGGTGTCCAGCGCGGAGGTCGCCTCGTCGAGCACCAGGATCGGCGGCGCCTTCAGGATCGTCCGGGCGATGGCCACGCGTTGCTTCTCGCCGCCTGAAAGCTTCAGGCCGCGCTCGCCCACGGGGGTGTCGTAGCCTTCCGGCAGCAGCGCGATGAACCGGTCGATCTGCGCGAGGCGGGCGGCCTCCCGCATCTCCTCCGGCGAGGCGTCCCAGCGGCCGTACTGGATGTTGTAGCCGATGGTGTCGTTGAACAGCACCGTGTCCTGCGGGACCATGCCGATGACCCTGCGCAGGGAGGCCTGCTGCGCCTCGGCGATGTTCTGCCCGTCGATTAGGATGCGGCCGCTGGCCGGTTCGTAGAACCGGAACAGCAGGCGCGAAATGGTCGATTTGCCCGCCCCCGAAGGGCCCACGATGGCCACCGTGTGGCCGGCCGGAACCTCGAAGCTCACCCCCTTCAGGATGGGACGCTCGGGGTTGTAGGCGAAGTGCACGTCCTCGAAGCGCACGACCCCTTGCTTCACCTCCAGCGGCCTGGCGCCCGGCCTGTCCTGGATCTCCGGGTTGCGGTCGAGCACGGCGAACATATCGTCGATGTCGATGAGCGCCTGTTTGATCTCCCGGTACAGCATCCCCATGAAGTTCAGCGGAATATAGAGCTGCACCAGCATGGCGTTGACGAGCACGAAGCTGCCGATGGAGACCCGCCCCGCCATGATGTCCCGCGCCGCCAGCACCATGACGATGGCCATGCCGATGGAGAAGATCACCGCCTGGCCCGCGTTGAGCACGGCGAGCGAGGTATAGGTCTGGGTCGAGGCCTTCTCGTATTTCTCCATGGAGCGGTCGTAGCGCGCGGTCTCCCGCTGCTCCGCGTTGAAGTATTTTACGGTCTCGTAGTTCAGCAGGGAGTCGACCGCCTTGGTGTTGGCGTCCGTGTCGGAGTCGTTCATCTGCTTGCGGATCGAGATCCGCCACTGGGTGGCCTTGTAGGTATAGGCGAGGTACACCACCACCATGACCAGGACCACGAAGGAATAGATCCAGTCGAACTCCCAGGCCAGAATGCCAAGCACGAGGACGAATTCGAGGATGGTGGGCAGAAGGGTCAGCACCACCAGGCGCGACAATTCCTCGATGCCCTCCCGGCCCCGCTCCAGCACCCGCGTGAGCCCGCCGGTCTTGCGCTCCAGGTGGAAGCGCAGGGACAGGCGGTGCATGTGCTCGAAGGTCTCCAGCGCCAGCTTCCTGACCGCATGCATGGCCACCTTGGCGAAGAGACCGTCGCGCAATTGGGTCAGCACAGCCATCAGGATGCGGGTGGCTCCATAGATCACGGTGAGCAGGATCGGCGCCCGCCAGAGCCAGGAGCCCGCGGTGGCCGCAGCCTCGACGCTCCCGTTGTTGTTCCCCGTCACCGCCACAAGGGCGTCCGTCGCCCATTTGAAGGCGAAGGGCGTCACCATGGTCACCCCCTTGGCCACCAGGAGGAGCCCGAAGGCCAGGAAGATCCGTCGCTGGAGGTCCGGCCGCCCATGGGGCCAGAGATAGGGCCAGAGCTTCGTCCAGGTGGCGGCCAAGCCATTGGGCTTCGGCGCGGCTGCGCTCGCGGCAGGGACGGCAGTGGAGGAAGGCATTCCTGAGGATCCGATCAAGCTGTCGGCCCTCGATATAGATGATCGACGGGGCGAATTCACCCCGCCGGGCCGGATTTAGTCGGCCTGCGACTGGTTGCTCTGCTGCTCCTGCTCCCCAGGGAGCACGAAAACCTGCCCGGGATAGATCAGGTGAGGGTTGCGGATCTGCTGCTGGTTCGCCCCGTAGATCTCGGTATAGCGGTAGCCCTTGCCGTAGATGCGCTGGCTGATCCGCCAGAGGTTGTCCCCGCGGGCCACGAAGGCCGTGTTGATGCTCGGGATCACGACCGTTCCGGCGGTGGCCACCTGCGCGTCGGTCGGGCCCGTTCTGGCGCTTGTCTCAGGAGATGCCGGGACCGCAGGCGCGGGTTGCAGGGAGGCGGCCGGAGCGGCCAGCCTCGCGGGCGGCGCCTGGGGCGTCGCGGAGGCAACCTGGACCGGAACGTTGAAGACCACCTCGGCCCGGGATTTCACCTGGCCCGACACCGGATCCACGTCGTCGAGGCGGACCCGGTAGTCCCCGGGCCTGACGCCGCTGCCGATGGCGAAAGACACCTTGCCGTCGCCCCCTGCCCCGCCCGGAGCGATGAGGCTCTCGTTGAGATAGAGGCGGATCGTGGCTCCGGGCGCCGAGAGGCCCGACACGAAGAGCTTCCCGTCCTCCGCGTCGACGGTCACGATCTTGATCTGCGGGCGTTGAGCGGGCGGGGTCGCCTGGGCCGGAGGCGGCCCAGGTGCGGCGCTCGCCTGCTGCTGGGGCGCGGGCTGAGCGGGCGCTCCCGCCTGCGGGGCCGGCTTGGCGGGCTCGGCTGCCCCCGGCGCGGCCGGTTTGGCCTCGGCGGTCTTGGTCTCGGCGGTCTTGGTCTCGGCCCTGGGGTCCTGCGCGGGCTTGGCCTCCGGAATCTCCGGGTTCGACAGAAGCACCGTCGGCTTGTCGGGAGACGCGAGCGCAACGAGGGGCCGGGTCTTATCCGGGTTGATCACCACGGTCACGCTCTCGCGGGAGCGCTGGCGGGCTCCGTCTGGCGCGATCGACTGCAGAATGATCTGGTGGGAGCCGGACGGCAGGGGCGGAGGGATGATGGCGAAGAGACCGGACGCATCCGCCACGCCCCGGGCGTGAACCTGGTCGCCCCGCAGGAGCTCGATCGTGGCCCCGGGAGCGGAGCGTCCGGCGATCACGCTCTCCCCGTCCGGCTCCACGCGCACCACGTCGAAGGAGGGAGCCAGAGGCGCATCCGCCGGTGCGGCCGCGGTTTCCGGCGCGGGGGCAGGCGCCGCAGGCTTGGCCGCCGGGTCGGCCGGCAAGGCATTCGAGGTCGAGGCATTCGGGGTCGAGGTTGGTGCGTTCGGGCTCAGGCCTTGGGACGGCTGGATCGACGCCTGGGCGGGAGGCGTGTTGTTAGCTGCCGGCTTCTCGGGTCGGGACCAGTAAAGCGCTCCGAAAAGAACTCCCACGACCGCAACGGCAGTTGCGCCCAGAAGAGCGATGGTTCCGCCGATCCGTTTCTCGTTCGCCATGGTGCTTTTTCTCAAACGCGGCACTTTCCTGCATTAAAGCCGTTTATCTTTCAAAAGGCTACGGCCATAAGGGTCACAATAATGCTTTATGATTCAGTGCGGGAAGTCCCCCGCTTCCCTAAAATGCCCATGTCAGCGATCAAATCCATCTGCGTCTATTGCGGCTCCGGCTTCGGAGACGACCCGGTTTTCAAGGAAAACGCTGCTTCACTCGGCCGTTCCATGGCGGAACAAGGCATCAGCCTCGTCTATGGCGGCGGCAATGTGGGCCTCATGGGCACGGTGGCCCAGGCAGTCCTGGATCATGGGGGTTACGTCACGGGAATTATCCCGGAATTCCTGAAATCCCGCGAAAAACTCCTGGATGACGTGCAGGAAACCATCGTCGTTCCCGACATGCACACACGCAAGCGCCTGATGTTCGAGAAGGCGGACGCCTTCGTGGCCCTGCCCGGCGGCATCGGAACCCTCGAGGAGCTGGTCGAGCAGATGACTTGGGCGCAGCTCGGCCGGCACACCAAGCCGATCCTCATGCTCAGCTCCAAGGGTTTCTGGAAGCCGCTGCTCACCCTGCTCGCCCATATGCGCGAACAGGGCTTCATCCGCCCCGGCCTCGAGCTCAGCTATCTCGTGGCCGAGCGGGTGGAAGAGGTCATTCCCATGCTGGAGGCCTCCGTCCGGCGGACGGGCGGGGTCGGCAACGAGGAATTGATCGAGAGCCGGTTCTGACCCCAACGGACGGAAACGCCAGCATCAGGCTGACCTGAGAGGCTGGCCCCTCTCCCGCACGGGAGAGGGGACGCGTCGCGTTACGGCCGGTAGTCCCGCATCTCGGCCGCGATCTCGCCCCCGGAGACCAGGCTGAGCCTCTCGCCCGTCAACTCGTAGATGGCGGTGGCGTCGACCCTGGTCCCGTCGTCCCGCCGGCCGACATAGCGAATATGCAGGCGCCGTTCCTTGGTTCGCCAGCGCCCGCGAATCTCCCGGCAGGGCTCACCCTCCTCCTTCGCCCCGCAATCGCTGCTGGCCAGCGGGATGCCGCCCTCCGGGCCGATGGGCTTCATCCGCTCGTCCCGGATCAGGAACGGCTCGATCACGCTGAACTCCTGGCCCTGGAACGTGCCGCCGCCCTCGATCACGGCTCCGTCGACCGTCCCGAAGCGGGCCGGCCTGATCCCGTTCAGGTCTCCCGACGACCCGGTCTCGATGAAGTCGTCATCGAAGCCGACGGGCTTCAGGGCGCGCTTCTCCTTCCTGAGGAAAACCGCGCTCACCACCGCCGGGCATCCATGGCAGGCCTGCCCCGGCACCCCCGCCAGGGTGAACAGAACCACGTTCTCAGGGTATGAGAGGGCCTGATAGGGGTAGAGGCAGGGACCGGAGGCTCGCCCCCTGCCGTTCCGCCGCTCCACGGCTTTCGGATAGGCGGCCCTGAAGGCGCCCCGCAGGGTCGGGTTCCTTGCCATGACGGCGGAGGCGTTCGGACAGAGCGGCAGGGGCAGGTCCGCCGCCCAGGCCCCATCGGCAGCCGCCAAGAGGACGAACGCAGCGAAAGCAAGCCCTTTCAGCATCGAAACGAACCCTTCTCCGCTCCCGGCCGCCATGAGGCGCGCGACCGCGCCTCCCGACAGGGCTCCAGTCTCGGGGCGAAGTCTTTAGGAAGAATGAGCGCCCGCCTTCGGTTCGGAGCAGGCGGGCCATGGGATCGTCAGAGCGCCGCACCGCCCTTCAGGAGCTTGTAGACCATGGAATCCGTCAGGGCCTGGAACGAGGCGTCGATGATGTTGGGCGAGACGCCGATGGTGGTCCAACGCTCGCCGGAGGCGTCGGTGAACTCGATCAGCACGCGGGTCACCGCGTCCGAGCCGCCCTGGTAGATGCGCACCTTGTAGTCCACCAGCTCCAGGTCCTGGATCAGGGCCTGGTACTTGCCCAGGTCCTTGCGCAGGGCCACGTCGAGGGCGTTGACCGGGCCGTTGCCCTCGGCGGCGGAGATCATGATCTCGTCGCCCACGCGCACCTTCACGATGGCCTCCGACGCGGTCACCATCTCGCCCAGGGCGTTGAAGCGGCGCTCCACATTCACCGAGAAGCGCTCCACGTCGAAGAAGGCCGGCACCTCGCCCAGCATGCGCTTGACCAGCACGTAGAAGGAGGCATCCGCCCCTTCGAAGGCGAACCCCTGCGCCTCCTTGCGCTTCACCTCGTCGAGCACGCGGCCGATGCGCGGATCGCCCCTTTCGAGCTCAAAGCCGCAGCGCTTCAGCTCCGCCAGGATGTTCGACTGCCCGCCCTGGTCCGACACCAGGACTTTGCGCGCATTGCCGACGACCTCCGGCTCCACATGCTCGTAGGTGCGCGGGTCCTTGAGAACCGCGGAGGCATGGATGCCGGCCTTGGTGGCGAAGGCGCTCGCGCCCACGAAGGGCGCGTGGCGGTTCGGCTGGCGGTTGAGGATCTCGTCCACCTGCCGCGACACATGGGTGAGCTCGCCCAGGGCCTCGTCGGTGACGCCGAGATCGAAGCGGGCGGCGTAGGAATCCTTCAGCTTCAGGGCGCCGATGAGCGTGACCAGATTGGCGTTGCCGCAGCGCTCCCCGAGGCCGTTCAGGGTGCCCTGGATATGCCGGGCTCCCGCCTCCACGGCCGCCAGGGAATTGGCCACCGCGCAGCCGCAATCGTCATGGGCGTGGATGCCCAGGTGAGCGCCCGGCACGATCGCCATCACCGCCGTCACGATGCTCGTGACCTCGTGCGGCAGGGTGCCCCCGTTGGTGTCGCAGAGCACCACCCAGCGGGCCCCCGTCTCATAGGCGGTCCTGGCGCAGTCGAGGGCATAGGCGGGGTTGGCCTTGTAGCCGTCGAAGAAATGCTCGCAATCGACCACCACCTCCCGGCCCTTGGCGCGGGCGGCCTCCACGCTGTCCCGGATGCCGGCGAGGTTTTCCTCCAGGCTGGTCTCGAGGGCAACGCGCACGTGGTAGTCCCAGGCCTTGGCCACGAAGCAGATGGCGTCGGCCCGGGCTTCCAGGAGCGCCGCGACGCCGGGATCGTTGGACACGGAGCGCCCGGCGCGCTTGGTCATGCCGAAGGCCGTGAACTTGGCCTTCTTCGTGCGCTTTTCCGCAAAGAAAGCCGTGTCGAGGGGGTTCGCTCCCGGATAGCCGCCCTCCACGTAGTCGATGCCGAGCCGGTCGAGGAGGAGGGCTACGGCGCGCTTGTCGTCCAGGGAGAAATCCACCCCCGTGGTCTGCGCCCCGTCCCGCAGGGTGGTGTCGAAGAGATAGATGCGCTCGCTCATGAGGAAAGCTTCCGGTCTTCCGCGGGGGCGAGGCGCTTGTCCATGGTGGTGGTGCCGAGCCATTCGTCGCCGAGGGGCTTCGTGTTGCGGCGCTGGGGCGTGAAGCCGTGCTTCTGGAAGAAGGGAAGCGCGTTGTCGCTCACCTCCGCCGTCAGGCGCGCCGCGCCGCGGGCCCCGGCGAGCTTTTCGACCGCGTCGTAGAGCATGGTCCCCAGGCCCTGGCCGGCGGCCTCGGGATGAACGTAGAGCATCTCGATGAGCTCGTTGTCCTTGAGCGCGATGAACCCGGCCGGGGAGCCCTCCACCGTGGCGACCAGGGTCAGGCTCCCGGCGAGGCGTCCGGCGAAGGACTCGTCCTCGGCCATGGCCATCCAGGCCTCCTGCTGGCCCTGGCTGTAATCCTCCCCCGTCAGCTCCTCCACGCTCGCCTGAAGGATCTCCGCAAGCGCGGGCACATCGTCGGGAAGGAACGGCCGGAGCCCCGGCTTCGGCGAGAACTGTCCCATCAGAGCCGCCTTCCTTCAGTAAGCGTCCGACAATCCGTATACACGTCATGCCCGGGCGTGACCCGGGCATCCACGTCTTGAACGCCGCGAAGGCGTGGATGGCCGGAACAAGTCCGGCCATGGCGACGGAGAACCACAAAGGTCATCGCGCAACCTCCCAGGTGGTGGCGCCGTCCCTGTTGTCCTTCACCACCACGTTCATCGCCGCGAGCTCGTCGCGGATGCGGTCGGATTCGGCCCAGTTCCTGGCGGCGCGGGCCTCCTTGCGGGCGGCCAGCAGGGCTTCGACGCGCGCAGGATCGACGCCGAGCGACGCCTGCTTTCGCGCCTTCCACGCATCCGTGCCCTCGACCAGGAAGCCGAGAGCGCGCAGATTCGCGCCCAGCTCCTCATGAGCGCCTCCTCCGTCGAGCGCATGAAGCTCCGCCAGCATCCTGGGCGTGTTGAGGTCGTCCGCGAGGGCCTCAAGAACAGGCTCGGACAGGCGGGCGGATCGACCTTGACCCACCAGGTCATACCAGCGGTCGAGGGTCTTTTCGCTCTCCTCCACGCCCTTCAGGGTCCAGTCCATGGGCTGGCGGTAATGCGTCTTGAGCATGTTGAAGCGCAGCACCTCCCCCGGCCAGTCCTTCAAGAGGTCGGCGATGGTGAAGAAGTTGCCCAGGGACTTCGACATCTTCTCGCCTTCCACCTGCAGGAAGCCGTTGTGCATCCACACATTGGCCATTCGTGGGGTGTCGAAGGCGCAGCAGGACTGGGCGATCTCGTTCTCGTGGTGCGGGAACACGAGATCGATGCCGCCGCCGTGGATGTCGAAGATCTCGCGCTCGGTCGGGTCGGCGCAGGCGAGCCGGGTCTCGAAGGCCTGGATCAGGTGCTTCCACGCCATGGCCGAGCACTCGATGTGCCAGCCCGGACGTCCGGGGGTCCGGATGCCGGCCGGCGACGGCCAGGCCGGGTCCTGCGGCCCCGAGGGCTTCCAGAGCACGAAATCCATGGGGTCCCGCTTGTAGGGCGCCACATCCACCCGCGCGCCGGTGAGCAGCTCGTCCAGGGAGCGCCTGGAGAACGCGCCGTATTTCGGCACGCCCCCGAGCCCCTGCATGGCCGACACGGAAAAGAGCACATGCTCCTCGGCCACATAGGCCGCACCGCGGGCGATCAGCCGCTCGATGATCATCCGCATCTCGTCGATGTGGTCGGTGGCCCGGGGCTCCACGAAGCGCGGGGGCCGGCCGGGCTCGTTCACGTCCTCGGGCATCAGGACGCCAAGCGCCCGGATATCGGCGTGGAACTGCTCCTCCGTCTTGCCCGTCACCACACGGATGGCCTCGTTGTGAGACAGCTCCGGGTAGTCCCGGGCGGCGCGCTCGTTGATCTTGTCGTCCACATCCGTGATGTTCCGCACATACGTCACGGCTTCCGTACCGTAAGCATGCCTCAGCAGACGGAAGAGAAGATCGAAGACGATGATCGGGCGGGCGTTGCCGATATGAGCGTAGTCGTAAACGGTGGGGCCGCAGACATAGAGGCGCACGTTCTTCGGGTCGATGGGGACGAAATCCTCCTTCGACCGGGTGAGCGTGTTGTAGAGCCGAAGCTGGGGCGCCATGAAACCAAATCCCTATCAGGCCGCAGGCCGGAGAATGGTTTCGATCTTGGAATGAGAACGAGACGGCTCCAGCCAGCGAAATACGCTAGCCGCAAATAATCCCGGAAATGAGGATCGCTGCCGTGTTCATGGGAGAATCAATGCCTTGTCGGCCCAGGCGCGTCAAGGTTCCAGAATCGGTAAGCATAATTTTATTGCACAGGCGCATGAACCGCGTTCGCGGGAAGCGCGTTAGAGCTTTGTTCATCCACCCTCATGACTATAGGTCACGAGTTCAACCAAAGAGGTCTTCGATGCGCCGCGCATATACCATGCTCGGATTGGGTACTGCTGTTTTCTTCGCGGCCGCGTCCCTGACGCTGCTCCCCAACGGCACTCAGGCCTCGTCCACCGAGAAGACCTTCATGGTTCCGGCCGCCGACGGCTATGGCGTCGCGGAATGCCTCACTTCAAACCGCGCATGTGGCCAAGTTGTGGCGGACAGCTGGTGCGAGGCCCAGGGCTATGTCAAAGCCGCCTCCTTCCGCCAGATCCTGGCCGAGGAGCTGGCGAACGGGGTGCAGAAGGCGTCCCTCGGCTCCAGGGCGCAGCCGGTCGCCATCACCTGCACGAACTGAATTTACTCGCTTCCGAGCGCAGTGGCCGGGCCTCGTCCCGGCCATTCGCGTTTCTCGCGCCCGCCGGGTCCCTTCCCTGGCCTTGCAGGATCGGCGGGGTGGCGCCCTCTGTCATTCCCGATTGATCATGGTATTCTGTTGCGAGCCTCCCCTCGCGGCCTCGCCGGAGCCGCGCCGCTCGAGACAAGCGCCGGAATGGAATGCCCGCCAGAACCCTCTTTCTTTCCTTGAGCGTCCTTGTGCACCTGAGCCTTGCGGGCCTTCTGGGCTGCTCCGTCATTTTCCTGCTCATGAACGGGCTGACCGGCGGGTCCATGAACCTGTTCGGGGTCTGGGCGCACGAATTGGGAACCCTGCTGGAGGCGCTTCAGATGCCGCGGCGGCGGCTCTTCATCCTGTGCATCCTGGGCAATGCGGTGCTCCTGACCGGATTCGTCGGCCTGTGGGACGCCCGCGCCCTTCTGCGCGCCAGGGCAGGCTGCCTCGTCTGCGTCGCGGCCCTGGCGGCGGCGGCCTGCATCTTTCTCTATGTCTTGGCCGTCGGCGCGGTGGTCGCCTTCAGCCCCTTGCGGATCTCGGTCGTGGCAAGCGCCAAGATCTCCTTCTCCTTCATGTTCGTAGGAGTGTGGAACGTCATCTACATCCCGATCAGCGCCCTTGCCCACAAGGTGACCGCGCTGATCCACCGAAGGCTCTTTTCGCCCGGCCCGGAGCCTGCCGCGGCCTAGCCCCGCAGGAAGGCCCGCTAGGGCCCCAAGCGAGGGGCCCCCTTACTTGTTCAGCCACTCGCCGCAGGCCTGGGCAACCTCGGTGCCCCAGGGCATCAGCGGCACGGAGGAGGTCGAGTTCTTGGGGGAGCCCTCGATGGGCCGGTCCGAATAGACCATGTAGACCAGGGTGTTGCGCTTCGGGTCGCAGCCGCGCACGATCTGCATCTTCTTGAAGATCAGGGAGCGGCGCTCGCTGAACACCACGTCGCCTTGGCCGAACTTCTGCTTGAAGCGCACCGGACCCACCTGGCGGCAGGACAGCGAGATGTCGGAGACCTCCTCGGCGACCCCGAAGGTGCCGGACAGGCCGCCCCGCTCCGGGGTGGTGTAGTGGCAGGCCACGCCCTCCACCACGGGATCGTCGATCCCGTAGACCGCGAGCTTGTCGTCCGGGGTCAGCGCCCGCCAGACGGTGGACTTCTTGAAGATCAGGTCCGGCTCCTGCGCCGCAGCCCCGGAGGCTGCGCCGGCCACGAGAACCAAGGCCAAGGCGATTCGAGCAAGCATGTGTCGGTCTCCCAGGGACAAGCCGTTATGTAGGGACGGCCCGAAGGTTTCGCGAGGGGCCGCACGAGCAGGAACCCGGGCAGCCCGCACCCATGCGGTTCCTGAAAACCGCGCCCCGGGACGAGGGGAGCCGTGGAACGCCCGCGCCCGAATAAGGTCGTTTGCCCCGATGGTCGTATGGGAGTACATGCTGGTCTCCGGGGGCGCTGCTTCCGGGAAAGGCGCATGGGCTTTTCCGGGAGCCGGCAAGGCGTCAACCACATTAGGGTCAAATTCGGGCGTCAAAGGACTCCGCCACGGGTCCGGTTCTGCGACAGGCTTTATGACAAAGACATCCCTCCTCCGCTCCTTCCTCGCCTTGGCGGCCCTCCTGGGGGCGGGCCAGACGGCCCTGGGCCAATCCCCCGAGTGCCAGCGCTTCCGCGCGGAGCTGGCAGCCCTCGACCGGGGCGGCGGAGGCGCGCCCACGGGCGCCATGCAGGCCCAGCGCGCCGAGATCAACCGCCTGGTCGGCTATTACCGCAACATCGGCTGCGAGCGGGGTCCCCTGGGCTTCTTCTCCGGCCCCGCGCCCGCCGAGTGCCCGGCCATCGCCCAGCAGATCCGGCAGCTGGAAGGGGGCTATGCCCGTCTGTCGGCGCAATCCGTCGATCCGGCCGACGTGGAGTTCCGCCGCCGCCAGCTTCAGGCGGCGGTCCAGCAGACCTGCTCCACCGAGCCCCGCGGCCTCCTCGAATCGATCTTCGGCTCACCGCGCCAGCCCCAGCAGCAGCAGGTCGCCCCCGAGGGGCAGCCGATCATATCCGACGAGCCTTCTCTCGGCGGCGGCCGCCTCGTCTGCGTGAAGACCTGCGACGGCTCGTTCTTCCCCTTGAGCGCCCCTCCCGGCGGCCGGCAGGGCGCGGACGAGATGTGCCAGGCCCTCTGCCCGGGCACGGAAACCGTCGCCTTCTCCTATCCGGGCGGCGACGAGGGCCTCAACCGGGCCGTGGCGGTGTCCAGCAACCGGCCCTACACGTCCCTTCAGAACGCCTTCAAGTTCCGCAAGGCCTTCGACGAGAACTGCGCCTGCAAGAAGCCCAACGAAAGCTGGGCCGTGGTCCTGCGCAAGGCCGAGAGCATGCTGGAGCAGCGCAAGGGCGACATGATCGTGACCGCCCAGAAGGCCGAGGAGCTGTCGCGCCCCAAGGCGGTTCAGGCCCGCAAGGCCGCCGAGAAGAAGGTGAACGACGAGGCCCAGGAGGCCGCCGCCATCGCGGCCGCCGCGCCCACCGCCAGCGGCGAATCCGCCGGCATCGGGCCCCAGGCCATCGAGAACACGGCGGTGATCGGCCAGGGCGAAGGGCCCAAGCGCGAGGTCGTCACCGGCGAGGGCGCCAAGAAAACCGTGCGGGTGGTCGCCCCCAACGTGATCCCGGTGCCGAACCCGAAGAACTGAAGCCCGGCCCGGTTCCCCCGCTCCGGGGGTAGCCTTGGAATCGGCTTATCGGCACGACGGAATTTCAGCCTGCGGTTTTCCCGTGCTATCAGACCCGGCATGAAACCGCTCGATTCCATGCAGGCCCCGCGCCCCGCCCGCGCGTCGGACCCCATCATCGCCGTGTCCGGGCTCCACAAGACCTATGCGTCGGGCTTCCAGGCCCTGCGCGGGGTGGACCTGACTATCCGCCGCGGCGAGATCTTCGCCCTGCTGGGTCCCAACGGGGCCGGCAAGACCACCCTGATCAGCATCATCTGCGGGATCGTCAACCCGAGCGGCGGGACCATCCTGGCGGACGGCCATGACATCGCGCGGGACTACCGGGCGGCGCGCACCAAGATCGGCCTCGTGCCGCAGGAGCTGACCACCGACGCCTTCGAGAGCGTGTGGGCGACGGTGAAGTTCAGCCGCGGCCTCTTCGGGAAGCCGCCGAACCCGGCCTATCTCGAAAAGATCCTCAAGGACCTGTCCCTCTGGGACAAGAAGGACAGCAAGATCATGACCCTGTCGGGGGGTATGAAGCGCCGGGTGATGATCGCCAAGGCCCTGTCCCACGAGCCGAGCATCCTGTTCCTGGACGAGCCCTCGGCCGGGGTCGACGTGGAGTTGCGGCGGGACATGTGGAACATGGTCCGGTCCTTGAGGGAGAGCGGCGTCACCATCATCCTGACCACCCACTACATCGAGGAAGCTGAGGAGATGGCCGACCGGATCGGGGTGATCAGCAAGGGCGAGATCATCCTGGTGGAGGACAAGACGCTGCTGATGCAGAAGCTGGGAAAGAAGCAGCTGACCCTGCAGCTGCAAAGCCCCCTGGCCGCCCTGCCGCCGGACCTGCAATCCCCTCATCTTCAGCTTTCGGCCGAGGGGACGGAACTCGTCTACACCTTCGACACGCAGGGCGACGAGACCGGCATCGCGGGCCTCCTGCGCCGGCTCAACGAGCACGGCATCGACTTCAAGGACCTTCAGACCTCCCAGAGTTCGCTCGAGGAGATCTTCGTCAGCCTGGTGAGGGGACGGCCATGAACCTTTACGCCATCAGGGCCATCTACCTGTTCGAGATGGCCCGCACCTGGCGCACGGTGATGCAGAGCATCGCCTCGCCCGTGCTGTCCACCTCGCTCTATTTCATCGTCTTCGGCTCGGCCATCGGGTCGCGCATGGCGCAGATCGACGGGGTGAGCTACGGCGCCTTCATCGTGCCGGGGCTGATCATGCTGTCCATCCTGACGGAAAGCATCTCCAACGCCTCCTTCGGCATCTACATGCCGAAATTCACCGGCACCATCTACGAGATCCTCTCGGCCCCGGTCTCCGCCTTCGAGACGGTGGTGGGCTACGTGGGGGCGGCGGCCAGCAAGTCGGTGATCATCGGCCTGATCATCCTGGTCACGGCCCGGCTCTTCGTGGACTTCACCATCGTTCACCCCCTGTGGATGATCGCCTTCCTGGTGCTGACCTGCGTGACCTTCAGCCTCTTCGGCTTCATCATCGGCATCTGGGCGGACAGCTTCCAGAAGCTGCAGATCGTGCCCCTGATGATCGTGACGCCGCTCGCCTTCCTCGGCGGCAGCTTCTACTCGATCAACATGCTGCCGCCGTTCTGGCAGACGGTCGCCCTCTTCAACCCGGTGGTGTATCTGGTGAGCGGCTTCCGCTGGAGCTTCTACGGCGTCTCGGATGTGGGCGTTGGCGTGAGCCTGGCCATGACCTTCGCGTTCATGCTGATCTGCCTCGCGGCGGTCTGGTGGATCCTGCGCACGGGATACCGGATCAAGGCGTGATCCGGGCCGATCACGCCGGCTGTCCCGACAGCCTCGCCCTGGCGCGCTCCGGGCCCATCAGCGGCAGGAGCGCCGCCAGTTCGGGACCGTGATCCAGGCCGGTGAGCGCGAGGCGCAAGGGCATGAAGAGCGCCTTGCCCTTCGCCCCGGTCCTGGCCTTCACGGCCTCCGTCCAGGCCTTCCAGGTGGTCGCATCCCAGGGCGCGCCCGGCAGCGCTTCCATGGCGGCGGCGATGAAGGCCTTGTCGTCGATGACGGGCGTCACCGGACCCTGCACCACCCGGGCCCATTCGGCCGCATCCTGCACCTTGACGAGGTTGCCGCGCACGGCAAGCCAGAAGGCCTCGCCCGCATCCGCCCCCAGGGCCGCCAGCCTTTCGCGCGCGGCCTCATAGGGCATCTCGTGGATGAGCCGGGCGTTCAGGTGCTCCAGTTCCTGCTCGTCGAACCGCGCGGGCGCACGGGAGATGTGGGAGAAGTCGATGAGGCCGGCGAGTTCGTCGAGGTCCGCCACGGGCCGAACCGCTTCCGCGGAGCCCACGAGAACCGCAAGGGACGCCACCGCCTGGGGCTCGAGGCCCGCTTCCCGCAGGCCCTTAACGGAGAGATGGCCGTGGCGCTTGGAGAGCCCCTCGCCGCTCGCCGTGATCAGCAGGGAGTGATGGGCGAAGGCCGGGATCGAAGCCCCGAGAGCCTCGAAGATCTGGATCTGCACCGCCGTGTTGGTGACGTGATCCTCGCCCCGGATCACATGGGTAATCTTGAGGTCGATATCGTCCACCACGGACGGCAGGGTGTAGAGGTAGGTGCCGTCCTCGCGCACCAGCACGGGATCGGACAGGGAGCTGCAATCCACGTGGCACTCGCCCCGCACGAGGTCGTTCCACGCCACGTTCGTAGGGTCGAGGCGGAAGCGCCAATGGGGCCTGCGCCCCTCGGCTTCGAGGGCCGCCCGCTCCGCCTCCGAGAGCTTGAGGGCGGCGCGGTCGTAGATCGGCGGCAGGCCGCGGGCGAGCTGGCGCTTGCGGCGGAATTCCAGCTCCTCCGGAGTCTCGTAGCAGGCATAGAGGCGCCCGACCGCCTTCAGCCTCCCGGTCGCGTCCCCGTAGAGATCGAACCGCTCCGACTGGCGCACGATCATGGCGGGCGGAATGCCGAGCCAGCGCAGATCCGTCTCGATGGAATCCGCATATTCCTTCTTCGAGCGCCCGAGATCCGTATCGTCGAACCGCAGGATGAAGGTTCCCCCTTCCCGCCGCGCGAAGAGCGCGTTGAGGAAGGCGACGCGGGTGTTGCCGATATGGATGTGCCCGGTGGGCGACGGAGCGAAGCGAACGATGGGCTTTGACATGGGAAACCCTATGGCGAAGGGAGCCGGGCGGCGCAAGGGGGAGGAGAGCAGGTCGCGCTTGTGAAAGTGGATCCCCTTCCCTCGCCTTCGGCTCGCCGGGGATGACACTGGTGAGCCGCTCAGTGTCATTCCCGGTCGGAGCGAAGCGGAGGGCCGGGACGCAGTACCGCAGAAGGGGATCCACTCGCAGGCGCAACTCCAAGGCTCTCTCCCTGCCTGCGCCCGCCGAGTACACGCGGCGTTCTACACGTCCACTGGCCCGGTGCGCGGCTTGCCCATGGCGCGTTCCAGGGCCTCGTCGTTCCGGTGGGCGACCAGGCCCTGGTCCCGGAACCGGTTCACGATGGGATAGCGGCGGTCGCGGCCGAAATTCTTGCGGGTCACCTTCACGCCCGGAGCCGACTGGCGGCGCTTGTACTCGGCGATGTAGAGCAGGCGCTCCACCTTCCTGACGATCTCCATGTCGTAGCCCTTGGCGACGATCTCGGAGACGCGCAGCTCCTCTTCCACCAGGCCGCGCAGGATCTCGTCCAGGTCCTCGTAGGGCGGCAGGGAATCCTGGTCCTTCTGGTTCTCCCGCAGCTCAGCGGTGGGAGCCTTGGTCAGGATGTTCTCGGGGATCACGATGCCGTCCGGTCCCAGGGCCCCTTTCGGCTTCCAGCGGTTGCGCAGGGCCGACATGCGGTAGACCTCCATCTTGTAGAGGTCCTTGATCGGGTTGAAGCCGCCGTTCATGTCCCCGTAGATGGTGGCGTAGCCCACGGACATTTCCGACTTGTTGCCGGTGGTCACCACCATGGAGCCGAACTTGTTGGAGATCGCCATGAGGATCGTGCCGCGGGCGCGGCTCTGGAGGTTTTCCTCCGTGATGTCCCGGGGCCTGTCCCGGAACAGGGGCGCCAGGGAGGCCTCGAAGCCTTCCACCGGGTCGGCGATCGGCAGGATGTCGTAGCGCACGCCCAGCGCCTTGGCGCAGTCCTCCGCGTCCTTCAGGGATTCGCCCGAGGTGTAGCGGTAGGGCAGCATCACGCAATGGACCCGGTCGGGTCCCAGCGCATCCACCGCCATGGCGGCGCAGATGGCGGAGTCGATGCCGCCGGATAGGCCCAGCACCACGCCGGGAAAGCGGTTCTTCTCCACGTAGTCGCGCAGCCCCAGCATGCAGGCCGCGTAATCGGCCTCCCGGCCCTCCTCGATGCTGGCGAGCGGAGCGGCCCGGCACACCCAGCCCTCGTCGCCCTTCTCCCAGGTGGTCAGGGCGATGGTCTCCTCATAGGCCGGGAGCTGGCAGGCGAGCGAGCAATCCGCGTTCAGCACGAAGGACGCGCCGTCGAAGACCAGCTCGTCCTGGCCGCCGACCTGGTTCAGGTAGACCAGCGGCAGGCCCGACTCGGTCACCCGGGCGGCCGCGATGTTGAACCGCTCCTCGGTCTTGCCGCGATGATAGGGCGAGCCGTTGGGCACCAGGAGGATCTCGGCCCCCGTCTCGGCTAGGCACTCCACCACGTCCCCGCCCCAGATGTCCTCGCAGATCGGAACCCCGATCCGGATGCCGCGGAAGCTGACGGGTCCCGGCAGGGGGCCGGAATCGAAGTTCCGCTTCTCGTCGAACACGTCGTAATTGGGCAGGTCGACCTTGAAGCGGATGGACACCGCCCCGTTGTCGAGGAGCGCATAGGCGTTGTAGAGGGCCTCGCCCTCCCGCCAGGGCAGCCCGATCAGCACTCCCGGCCCCCCATCGGCCGTCTCGCGGGCGAGCCGTTCCAGGGCGGCGCGGCAGGAATCCTGGAAGGCGGGCTTCAGGACCAGGTCCTCGGCCGGGTAGCCGGCGAGGAACTGCTCGGCGAACATGACGAGATCGGCCCCCATCCGGGCCGCCTCGGCGCGGGCGTCACGAGCCTTCTGCTCGTTGCCGGCCACATCGCCGACGATGGGGTTGAGCTGCGCGAGCGCGATCTTGAGGGTTTTCTGAGCCATGGCACCTGGAGAATTAGCGCGAAGCCCTGTCGGCAGCAATGGATCGCCGGCCTTATCCCCCTGTCAGGTGGCCCAGGCCGCCTTCACTTATACCGCTGCGCCGGAGCCCGATCCAGGAAGAGACCTCTTTAAGGCTGCTCGACTTCGAGAAGACCAGTTATATCGACAACGAGGCTTTTACGGATCGGATTCATGAGGGCCGTTCGGTCTTCAAGCGCAGATAACCTGCCGAAGCACGGCAAGCAGCCTGTCGGAAGTGTATGCCTGCCGTGCCCTGAAATTTCGGATTCAAGCAAAAACGGGTGATCCCCAAGTCTCGGTGGAACCCGGAACAGCTCAGGTCGTTGTCCCAGCAGGTTCGAGACAGGAGACAATGATGCTTAAGGGTGGTTTGCTTTGGCTGATCGGCATTCCTCTGCCGATCATTCTTATCCTCTTCTTCATGGGTTGGCTGAGCTGAGGCTATAAGTTGCGTTCTTAGAGTTGCGTAAAAGAAAAGGGTGCCTCGCGCGCCCTTTTTTATTTTCCCTATCTCTAGGGCATCAGGAGAGCGCAACGGGCCGACCGGCTCGCCCATGCATTTGACGCCGGTTCCGGGTGCCTCTACGACCATCGCGCGATGGGGCGTGATGGACATGCAGGGCAGTGACAGGAAAGCCGCGATTGCGGCCTACAAGGAGCAGAAGGCGGCGGCGGGAATTTACGCCGTCAGGTGCGGGCCTTCCGGCCAGTGCTGGGTTGGACGCGCCCCCAACCTGTCCACCATCCAGAACCGGATCTGGTTCGGATTGCGCCAGGGCGGCGACCCGCATCGGAGCCTTCAGGCCGCCTGGAAGGAGCACGGCCCCGAGGCTTTCACGTTCGAGGTCGTCGAGCGGCTCGAAGACGAGGATTCCGCCTATATCCGCGACAGGACCCTGAAGGAGCGCTTCGATCATTGGGTGAAGGAGCTGGGGGCTGAGGCCCTCTAGCACGACCGCCCCCAAGGACAGCCATGAAAAAAGGGCGCCCGAGGCGCCCTTTCTCCGTTCCTACTCCGCGGCTTCCGCCGCCGGCCTCTCCCGCGACTGGCGCTCCCGCTTGATGAGCTCCGAGGTCAGGAAGGCGATTTCCAGGGCCTGCTCCGCGTTGAGGCGCGGATCGCAATAGGTGTGGTAGCGGTCGCTCAGGTCCGCGTCGGTGAGCGCCCGGGCGCCGCCGGTGCATTCCGTCACGTTCTTGCCGGTCATCTCCAGGTGGATGCCGCCCGCATGGGTCCCTTCCGCCTGGTGGATGGCGAAGAAGTCCCGCACCTCCCCCATGACGCGTTCGAAGGGCCGGGTCTTGTAGCCCGAGGCCGCCTTGATGGTGTTGCCGTGCATGGGATCGCACGACCAGACCACCGTGCGCCCTTCCCGCTCCACCGCCCGGACGAGGGCCGGCAGGTGGTCGCCCACCTTGTCGGCGCCGAAGCGGCAGATGAGGGTGAGGCGGCCCGCCTCGTCCTCGGGGTTGAGGGCGTCGATGAGCCTGAGCAGGCCGTCCGGCGTGGAGGACGGGCCGCATTTGAGGCCAATGGGGTTCCTGATGCCGCGCATGTATTCCACATGGGCATGGTCGGGCTGGCGGGTGCGGTCGCCGATCCAGAGCATGTGGCCGGAGGTGGCGTACCAGTCGCCGGTGGTGGAATCGATCCGGGTCATGGCCTGCTCGAAGCCCAGCAGCAGGGCCTCGTGGCTGGTGTAGAAATCCGTCGTGCGCATCTCGGGATGCACCTCGGGATCGATGCCGATGGCCCGCATGAACTCCAGGCTCTCGGTGATGCGCTCGGCCAGCTCGCTGTAGCGGGAGGATTGCGGCGAATCCTTCACGAAGCCCAGCATCCAGCGATGGGCGTTCTCGAGGTTCGCGTAGCCGCCGTTGGCGAAGGCGCGGATCAGGTTCAGGGTCGCGGCCGACTGGCGGTAGGCCTCGATCTGGCGGCGCGGGTCCGGAATGCGGGATTCCGGCGTGAACTCGATGTCGTTGATGATGTCGCCGCGATAGCTCGGCAGTTCCACCCCGTCGATGGTTTCCGTATCGGAAGAGCGGGGCTTGGCGAACTGGCCCGCGACCCGGCCGACCTTCACCACGGGCGAGCCGCCCGCGAAGGTGAGAACCACAGCCATCTGGAGGAACAGGCGGAAGAAATCGCGGATGTTGTCGGCGGAATGCTCGGCGAAGCTCTCGGCGCAATCGCCGCCCTGGAGCAGGAAAGCCTCGCCTTTGGCCACCTTGGCGAGCGTGCGCTTCAGCTTGCGCGCCTCACCTGCAAAAACGAGCGGCGGAAAGCCGGCGAGCTGCTGCTCGACGCCTTCGAGCGCCTCCGGGTCCGGAAAAGCCGGCACCTGCTGTATCGGCTTGCTCCTCCAGCTGTTGGGCGTCCACCGTTCAGTCATGACACTATCCCCCGTGTCGCTTGAAAATCCTTGTCGTTCACCGCAACAAGCGGCACGAAGCGGCACCTATACACGACATGATCGAAAAGGCGAGTGCGGAGAGAAGCCGCGCCTGAGGAGGGCGGCCCGCTGCATCTTGGAACGGAGGAATGTTCCTCAGCGCGCGTGGCGCTGGCGGCTCTCGCGCCGGGACATCCAGAGAGCGCCGAAGCCCATGGCGACTGCAATGACCGGAATCCCAAAGCAAACATAGGCTTCCAGAAGAGTCATGGCTTCAGGTCCCTCAAGATCAACCTCGCTATGGAATGTCGAATGAACCCGACGAAAAGCCAAATGATGCTCACAAGAATCGCAATTTCGTCTCTTGCCATAGCGGCCGAGCCGTAACCGACCGCCACCATGGGTCCGACGAATCCGGCAATGACGAACGCCACGGCCACGTTGTTGAGCGCCGTTGCGGTCAATTTCGTCTGTTCATTATGGACAAGGCTCAATTATCGCCCCCTTGGCGCCGCTCCGACGTCTCAACCCACCGCCACCGGGTGCTTGACCGCCACCGGGGAGCGCATGGTCACCAGCTCCTCCGCCGCGGTCGGGTGGACCGCGACGGTGCGGTCGAAATCGGCCTTGGTGGCTCCCATGGTGACGGCGACCCCTGCGAGCTGGATCATCTCGCCCGCGTCGTGGCCCATGATGTGAACGCCCACCACCTTGTCCGTGGCCTTGTCGACGATGAGCTTCATCAGGACCCGGTCGGCAGCCCCCGAGAGGGTCGCCCGCATGGGCCGGAAGGCGGTCCTGTAGACGTCGATTTCGCCATAGATCGAACGGGCCACGGCCTCGCTGCAGCCGATCACCCCGATTTCCGGCGTCGAGAACACCGCCGTGGGGATCAGGTCGTGGTCGACCATGGTGGGTTTATGGCCGAACACCGTATCGGCGAAGGCGTGGCCCTCCCGGATCGCGATGGGGGTGAGATTGGCCCGGTTAGTCACGTCGCCGATGGCATAGACCGAGGGGATCAGGGTCTGGGAATACGCATCCACCGGGATCGCGCCCACCTCGTCCACCGCGATGCCGGCCCGCTCCAGCCCGAGCCCGTCGGTGTTGGGCCGCCGCCCGGTCGCGACGAGAACTTGGTCCACGGTCAGGATCGAGCCGTCCGACAGGGCGGCGGCGATGCCGTCGTGGGCCTTGTCGAGGCGATGCACGGTCTTTCCCAGGGCGAGGTTGATCCCGCGCCGGGCGTAAGCCTCGCCCAGCGCGTCGCGCAGGTCCTCGTCGAAGCCGCGCAGGAGCTTGTCGCCCCGGTGCAGGAGCGTCACCTGGCTTCCCAGCCCGGCGAAGATTCCGGCGAATTCCACCGCGATATAGCCGCCGCCGACGATCATGATGCGCTCAGGCAGGCTCTCCAGATGAAAGACCTCATTGGAGGTGATGCCCAGTTCGCCCCCGGGAATGACAGGCTCCAGCGTCGGATGGGCGCCCACCGCCACCAGGATATAGCGCGCGCGGATCCGCGCCCCGGTCTTGAGCACGTGCACCGTATGCTCGTCCTCGATGACGGCCCGGCTGCCGACGATCTCGACCCCTGCCTTTTCCAGGTTCATCCGGTAGATGCCCTCGAGCCGGTCGATCTCCCTGTCCTTGTTGCGGATCAGGGTCGCCCAGTCGAAGCTCGCCTCGCCGAGGCTCCAGCCGAAGCCCGCCGCCTCCTCGAAATCGTGGGCGAAGCGGCTTGCGTAGACCATGAGCTTCTTGGGCACGCAGCCGCGGATCACGCAGGTGCCGCCGACCCGGTACTCCTCCGCCATCATGACCTTGGCGCCGTAGCCGGAGGCGATGCGGGCGGCGCGAACCCCGCCGGACCCGCCGCCGATGACGAAGAGATCAACATCGAATGGGGTCATAGCTTGGTCTCCGGTCGGGTTCTGGTGGGGGCGAGCAGCCATAATATGGCCCCTCCAAGGGAGGCTGCCCACCACCCCTGCCAGGCTCCGTGCCCCACCAGGGCGACGGTTGCGGCTCCGGCGATCAGGGCCAGGGACGCGCTCGCCATCATGCGGGGCTGACGGGCCACCGCGCGCAGAAGCATCAGCACCATGAGGAGGGCAAGGGCGACGCCCACGGCCCCGAGCTCGACCCAAATCTGGAGGGCGGCGTTGTGCGGGTGGCCGATGGCCAGCATGGCCCGCTGCTCCTTCGGCACCTTCCGGGCCACCTCCGTCAGGGCGATGCGGGGGCTTACGCCGAATCCCGCCCCCAGATAGGGCTGCTCGCGCACCGCCGCGCCGAAGCTGAGCCAGAGGCCCACCCGCTCGCGGGAATGGCCCTTCGCCATCATCTGGTGAAGGGAAGCCGGGATGAGGTCGCGTCCGGCGGGACCGGTCAGAGGGGCGCCGATCAGGGCGATGGCGAACCCGACCGCCGCCGCTCCCAGGGCAAGGCGGTGTGCGAACCATGCCGCCGGAAAGGCGAGGCCCGCGATCACGAGGCCCAACACGGCCGCCCCGCTGTCCGATACGAGCGCCGTTCCGCAGAGGACCGCCACAACGGCGGCCGCGAGAAGCCAGCCATGCCGCACATGGCCCAGGAACCAGGCGACGAGGGGCGGCGCCAGCACCAGCAGCGTCAGCACCGGACGGTTGAAGATGAACGTATGGGAGCGTCGCCCCAGGGCGTGCCGGAGGCTGAGCCCGGTTCTCAGCTCGAACACCATCATGGCGCAGGCGAGGACGAAGCCGCCCGCGAGCAGCCAGAAGCCGGCGCGGGTCATGCGGGACGCAAGGGTCTGGGACAGGACGAAGGCGGCCGCGACGGGAAGCCAGAACTCCCCGAAGGCCATCAGGGAGACGACCTTGAACTCGCTCCAGCCGACGGAGGCGAGCCCCCAGGCGAGGAACGCCAGAACCGCCGCTCCCAGGGGCGATGCCAGGGCGGAGACGCCCTCGCGGGACACCTGGCGCAGCCGCCCCTCGACAGCCACGGCCCCCAGGGAGAACAGGGCGCTCGCGGCGAGAAAGACCGGGCTGGAGCGATGGGCGATGGCCATGCCCACGGGCATCAGGGCCAGGGCCACGATCGCCGCGCGCCACAGCCCTTCCGCCAGCCGCAGCCGCTGGCCGGTGATCGCGCTGCCGGCAGGTGCCATTTCCAAGGTGTTCATGCCAGGGCTCATACGCCAAGGTTCAACAGGGATAAAGAACCAAGCGCTTGCCGCTCTTCAAATCCGCCTTTACGGTCTGACCAGAACGCTCTCAAGGTCATATCAGCGTCAATGGAGGAAACACGATGAGCCGATACCGCAAGAATCTCTGGCGCGGCGCGCTGGCCGCGGCGGCCGTTCTGGGCTTGGCCACGTCGGCCATGGCCCAGATGGAGCTGAAGATCATGGCCCCGGCGGCGCCGGGAGGCGGCTGGGACCAGACCGCCCGCTCCATGCAGCAGGCCCTGAGCCAGGCCGGCATCGCCAAGAGCGTGCAGGTCACCAACGTCCCGGGAGCCGGCGGCTCCATCGGCATCGCCCAGCTCGTCAACAATTCCAAGGGCGACGGCAACCAGCTCATGGTCATGGGCTACGTGATGGTGGGCGCGCTTCTCACCAACAAGTCGCCCATCACCCTAGACCAGACGACCCCCATCGCCCGGCTGACGACGGAATACGAGGCCATCGTGGTACCGGCCAATTCTCCGATCAAGGACGCCAAGGACCTTGCGGCAGCCATCAAGACGGACCCGTCCAAGGTCACCTGGGCCGGCGGCTCGGCGGGCGGCGTCGACCACATCGCGGCGGCGCTCTTCGCCAAGGCCGCGGGAGCCGACCCCACCAAGATCAACTACATCCCCTTCTCCGGCGGCGGCGAGGCGCTGGCGGCCATCCTGGGCGGCAAGGTGACGGCGGGCATCTCCGGCTACGGCGAGTTCGAGAGCCAGGTGAAGGCGGGCAAGCTGCGCCTCATCGGCCTGACCTCGCCCACCAAGACGGCCAATGTGGACGTGCCCTCGATCAAGGAGCAGGGCGTGGATCTGGAAATCGCCAACTGGCGGGCGGTGGTCGCTCCTCCCGGGATCTCGGCCGACCAGAAGAAGGCCTTGACCGATGTCATGGACCGCCTCGCCAAGTCCAAGGAATGGCAGGACATCCTGAAGCAGAAGGGCTGGGAGGACGCCTATGTGTCGGGGGACGCCTTCGCCAAGATCCTGGCCGAGGAGCAGGGCCGCACCAAGGAGGTGCTCACCGCCGTGGGACTGGTGAAGTCGTAAGCTTCATCCTAGAATGACCTCCGAAGCGTCGCGTCCCTCAGGCGCGGCGCTTCTTTTTTCGGGAATCTCCATGATTTCATCTCGGCAGCGGCGCATCGACGTGGCAGGGCTCATCATCGCCCTCGCCCTTCTCGCATTGGCGGGACTGGTCTGGTGGGACATGACCAAGCTCCAGATCCTGTCTCCCTACGACCTCGGCCCGAAGGTCATGCCTGTTGTCGTGTCGATCGGCCTTACCCTCCTGGCCATCGGCAACGCCATCGGGGCCTTCCGCGGCGATCTCCCCAGCCGCGACAGCCTCGACTGGAAGCCGATTCTCCTGATCCTGGGCGGGCTCGCCAGCCTGATTGTCCTCGTCAGGTTCGGCGGCGGCTTCATGATCGGAACCGCCCTGCTGTTCGCCGCCACCTCCACGGCCTTCGGACGCCGGGCCTTCCTGACGGATCTTGCGATCGGGGCCGCGATCGCCGTTCTCGTCTACCTGCTCTTCGCGAAGCTCCTCACCCTGACCCTGCCCACCGGGCCCCTCGAACGCCTGCTCTGAGGCCCGCCATGGAAGCCTTCGCGTCCCTTGCCGGCGGCCTGGCCGTGGCCGTCCAGCCGATGAACCTGCTGTTTGCCCTCGTGGGCGTCCTTCTCGGCACCGCCGTGGGCGTTCTGCCGGGCATCGGGCCGGCCCTGACGGTGGCCCTGCTTCTGCCGATCACCTTCAAGCTGGATCCTGCGGGCTCCATCATCATGTTCGCGGGCATCTACTACGGCGGCATGTATGGGGGTTCCACCACGGCGATCCTGATCAACACCCCGGGCGAGAGCGCCTCCATGGCCACCGCCCTGGAGGGCAACCTGATGGCCAAGGCCGGCCGCGGGGGCCCGGCGCTCGCCACCTCGGCCATCGGCTCCTTCGTGGCGGGCACGATCGCCACCCTCGGCCTCACCCTCCTGGCCCCCTATCTCGTGGATATCGCCGTCAGCTTCGGCCCCGAGGATTACTTCGCCCTCATGTGCGTGGCCTTCGTCACCGTGTCGGCGACCTTCGGCGACTCCCCCGTGCGCGGGCTGACGAGCCTGTTCGTCGGCCTGGCCCTCGGCCTCGTGGGCATCGACATCCTGTCCGGCCAGTCCCGGCTGAGCTTCGGTGTGCCGGAACTCTACGACAATATCGAGGTGACGACCCTGGCGGTCGGACTCTTCGCCGTGGGCGAGGCGCTCTATGTGGCCTCCCGCCGCCATGTTCACGAGGAGAAGCTTGAGGCGGTGCGCGGCTCCCTCTGGATGACCAAGGAGGATTGGAGCCGCTCCTGGAAGCCCTGGCTGCGCGGAACCGCCTTCGGCTTCCCTATCGGGGCTCTTCCGGCCGGGGGCGCGGAAATCCCCACCTTCCTGTCCTACTCGACCGAGAGGCGGCTGACCAAATACCCGGAGCAGTTCGGCAAGGGCGCCATCGAAGGCGTCGCCGGTCCGGAGGCCGCCAACAACGCCTCGGCCGCCGGCACCCTCGTGCCGCTCCTGACCCTGGGCCTGCCCACCTCCGCCACCGCCGCCATGCTGCTGGCGGGCTTCCAGCAATACGGCCTCAACCCCGGCCCCCTGCTCTTCGCCGAACGGCCCGATCTGGTCTGGGGCCTCATCGCGAGCCTGTTCATCGCCAACGGCATGCTGCTGGTGCTGAACCTTCCGCTGGTAGGCCTCTGGGTGCGTCTGCTGGCGATCCCCCAGCCCTGGCTCTATGCGGGCATCCTGGTCTTCGCCACCATGGGAACCATCGCGGCCCAGCCTTCGCCGGTGGAGCTCATCATGCTGACGGCCTTCGGCGTGCTCGGCTTCCTCATGCGCCGCTTCGATTTTCCCATCGCTCCCGTGGTGGTCGGCCTGATCCTGGGGCCCATCGCCGAAAGCCAGCTGCGCCGGGCGCTCTCGATCAGCCTCGGCGACCCGATGGTCCTGCTGCAGAGCCCGATCTCGGCCACCCTGCTCCTCATCGCCCTTGTCGCCCTGATCCTGCCCTTCGTCATGAAGGGCCTGGGGCGGTTCAGGGCGGTGGAGGATTGAGCGCGCAATAGGAAAGGCCCGGAAACCGGGCCTTTTCGATGGCTGGCAGGCGCTGCCGGAGCGGTTACTGCAGCTGGTGACCGCGCTTGCCCATCTCGGCCCGGGCGCGAGTGATGATGAATTCCGACAGCTCCTGCACCCAAAGCGCCAGGTCGCTGACCACATCGTCGAGGACGACGGGCTGGGTCTCCACATATCTCACGCCGGCCGCGGACTTGTAGAAGGTGGCGATGTCCTTCAGCTCTGCCTCGGTCAGCCGGCTCGCGAAGGCGCGGGCAGCCTTGTCGACCATGGCCTGCTTCTTCTGCTCGACTTCCGGCCGGATCAGGTTCACCACCTGATCGAGGTCGTTTCTGATTTCAGGGCGGGTCACGTTCATCTGCTGCAGCCGCGCCAGGAGCGGCTCGGTCATGGCGTCGAAGGAGCGGGTCATGCCTGAGCTGATGGCGACCTCGCGCGCCACGGTCAGGTGGCTGGGGCTCGGCTGGGGCTGCTGGGCGAAAACCGGGCTGGCGAGCATGAACAGCGCGACCGAGGCCGCTGCCAGACGGGAGACATTACGGATCATGGGGTGGAACTCCAACGTTGAGGCTTATGGCCGGATCTGACCGAGTTCGACAAGCCCTTCCCCGGTGGCGAGGATCGCCCCGGTGGCAAGGCCGATGAAAAGACCGTGCTCGACGACGCCCGGGATGTTGTTCAGGGTCGAGGCCAGCACGTTCGGCTTGTCGATGCGCCCGAGATGCGCATCAAGGATGAAATGCCCCCCGTCGGTCACGTAGGGGGCCCCGTCGGCGGCGCGCCGGAGGGCCATGCTGCCGCCGGCGCCCAGGCTGTCCAGCAGCCTGGCGATGGACCGCTCCACCGCCGTGAGGCCGAAGGGCACGACCTCGATCGGCAGCGGGTAGCGCCCGAGCTTGGCCACGTGCTTGGAGCCGTCCGCCACCACGATCATCCGCCGGCTGGCGGAGGCGACGATCTTTTCCCGCAGGAGGGCGCCGCCGCCGCCCTTGATCAGGCGAAGGTCGCCGTCCACCTCGTCCGCCCCATCGACCGTCAGGTCGAGTTCCGGGGTCTCATCGAGGGTGGTCAAGGGAATGCCCTCGCGCTGCGCCTGCTCCCGGGTCGCCTCCGAGGTGGGAACGCATGCGATTCTCAAGCCCGCTCGCACCCGCTCCCCGATGGCGGCGACGAAATGCGCCGCCGTCGAGCCGGAGCCCAGGCCGAGCCTCATGCCGTCGGTGACGAGCTCGGCGGCCCGTTCGGCTGCGGCGCGCTTGAGATGATCGCTCACTGATGACCTCTGATGATTGCATCCTGCCAGGGACCTGGCCCGCCAGGGGTCTGGCCGGGCCGCCTCTAGCACGTGAGGGCGTGGGGAAGAAAGAAGGTTTCACCGCCGCCGGGGCAAAAAGCCCCCCATGGCGACGGGGCTCACGGGCGCTGCGGCGAGGCTCCTGTGCCCGGGCGGACGGTGGGGGTGGCGGCAGGCGGCGCGATCATGGCGGCCGCAGGCGACGGGTTCGTCTGCGGCGTGCACACCACCCGCTCGTCGAACACGTAGCAGATGCTCATCTCGCCGGTCCGGTAGTTGACCCGGAAGACGCCCCCTTCCCGCTCGTGGCGGGAGGCGACGAGGCCATATTCCCCCGGGATCTGGGCGCCGGCCCCCTCGCCTGCGCTGAAGCACAGGGTGACCCCAATCGTGCCTTCTTGTAGGCCATACTGGCAGGAACTCACCTCTCCCGTGACCCGGTCGATCCGGTAGATGCGGTTCAGATCGGTCTGCGGGGCGGGAACGAAATCATAGGGTGCGGCCAGGGCGGGGCCCGGCGCGCCGGCAAAGGACAGGGCCGCCAGCGCAACCACCGCAGAACCTAACAGCCGCATTCATCACTCCATCCGGTAAGAACGAATCAACCATAGGCACTTTATCATCCCCCATGCTTGATTCCCGTGCCCTCAGCAGGTAGCCGACCTTCATGGCCATTGATAGCCCGCCCATCGCCGTCTTCGACCTCGACGGAACCCTGGCCGACACGGCCGGCGACCTTGTCGGAACCCTGAACGTCATCCTGGGGCGGGAGGGCTTGTCTCCCCTGCCGGTCAGGAAGGCCCGCGACATGATTGGCGCAGGCGCCCGCGCCCTGATCGAACGCGGCTTCGAGGCCGCCGGCAAGGAGCTGACCCCCGCTCGTCTCGACGAGCTTTTCCGCGGGTTCATGGCGCATTACGGCGAGAACATCTGCGTGCGCACCCGGCTTTATCCCGGGGTGAGGGCCGCCCTCGACCGGCTGGAAGCGGCCGGCTTCATCCTGGCGGTGTGCACCAACAAGGTCGAGGAGCACTCGGTCAAGCTGCTGCGCGAGCTTGGGATCGGCCACCGGTTCGCGGCCAATTGCGGCCGCGACACCTTTGCGTATTTCAAGCCGGACCCCCGCCACCTGCTGCTGACCATCGAGCGGGCGGGAGGAAACCCGGCCCGGGCCGTGATGGTGGGCGATTCCCGCACGGACATCGTGACGGCCCGGAACGCCGGCATCCCGGTGGTGGCGGTTCCCTTCGGCTACACGGACGTTCCGGTCCGGGACCTCCATCCCGATCTCGTGGTCGATCACTTCGATGGGTTGTTCGCCGCGGTGGAGCGAATCCTCAGGCCGCTGGCGGCCTGACGCAAACCGGCGACGGCGCTCCCGGTGGCGCACACGAAAATGTGAAGCTTGGCCGTCAGAGGAAAATGGTGGGCGCGACAGGGATTGAACCTGTGACCCTTCGCGTGTGAAGCGAATGCTCTCCCGCTGAGCTACGCGCCCTGACAAGGGCCTTCTACTGGCCCCAAACCCTTGGCGTCAAGCCAAAGAAGCGGAAATCGGCCAAACAATTTCCAGCCTGCAATTGTGGCGCCTTGGCTTTAACGGGCCGCTTACGACGCGGCGAAAATGTGGCGGCCCGACACTAGAATTTCCCTGCGGAATCCTGATAAGCCATGGATCCGAAGCGGGGCTGTTTGCGTTTAGCAATGACGAAACCCGGCATCAACCGTGTTCATTTCGAGGCAATTATGAGATTCACTCGCGCTGCCCTTTCCGGGCTCGCCTTCGCTTTCGTCGCCCTTGCGACGCCGGCCGAGGCATTCACCGCCATCGATCCCCTCACCCGCCAGCCGCTCTACCCTGTCCAGGACCCCTTCAAGGCGCAGGCGGCGCCGACGCATCGCGAGATCGTCTCCTTCAACGGCGGCCATGCGCCCGGCACCATCATCGTGTCGACCAGCGAGCGCCGCCTGTATTTCGTGCTCGGCAACGGTCAGGCCGTCCGCTACGGCGTCGGCGTCGGTCGTCCGGGCTTCACCTGGGCGGGCACCCATTCCGTCACCATGAAGCGCAAATGGCCCGATTGGCGTCCCCCGGCCGCCATGCTGAAGCGCCGCCCCGACCTGCCCCGCTACATGAAGGGCGGGCCGGACAACCCGCTCGGCGCCCGCGCCCTCTACATCGGCAGCACGATCTACCGCATCCACGGCTCCAACGAGCCGGAGACTATCGGCGAGGCCGTGTCCTCGGGCTGCATCCGCATGACCAACGAGGACGTGACGGACCTCTACAGCCGCGCCAGGGTCGGCGCGCGGGTCATCGTTCAGCGCTGACCGGGTTGCGGCCCCGGCCGCCAGGGAATGGAACCGAGGCCGGCTTCACGCCGGCCTTTTCTCATGGGGACCGGCCCTATGGGCGCAGCCTGTCCCGGGACAGGCCCTTGGCGGCCAGCTCGTCGAGATAGGCCTGCCATTTCACGGGTCGCTCAGCCCCGAGCCGATGGAGATAGCCCCAGCCATAGATCCCCGTGTCGTGCCCGTCGTCGAAGATGAGCTTCACCGCGTAGTTGCCCACGGGCTCCACGGCCACGATCTCCACGTCCCGCTTGCCCGGCACTGTCTTGCGCTCGGCGGGGCTGTGCCCCTGGACCTCCGCCGACGGGCTCGTCACCCGCAGATACTCGGCCGGCAGGTCGAAGGCCGAGCCGTCGTCGAAGGCGATGCGCAGGCTGCGCCTGTCCCTGGCGAGCCGGAGTTCCGTTGGCCAGCGCTCTGACGCCATGGCTCGCCCCTCTTCCACGATTGGAGGTTTCAAGTTACCTCCTGGATCATTAGATGATAGGCAGCCCAGCGCGAACAAGGATTTCTCCGTCATGGGAGCCCTTCCGGCTCAGATCGACACGCCTCTTCCCGGCCGGTCCCTCGTGGACCCCTTCGGCCGGGCGATCTCCTATCTTCGCGTGTCGGTGACGGACCGCTGCGACTTCCGCTGCGTCTACTGCATGTCCGAGGACATGGCGTTCCTGCCCAAGCGCGACCTCCTGACCCTGGAAGAGCTCGACCGCATCTGCTCGGCCTTCGTAGGGCGGGGGGTGAGAAAGCTGCGCATCACCGGCGGCGAGCCCCTGGTCAGGCGGGACATCATGACCCTGTTCCGCTCCCTCTCGCGCCACCTGTCCTCCGGCGCCCTCGACGAGCTGACCGTCACCACCAACGGATCGCAGCTTGCCCGCCATGCGGCGGATCTGGCCGCCTGCGGGGTGAAGCGGATCAACGTGTCCGTCGACACCCTCGACCCGGACAAGTTCCGCCGCATCACCCGCTGGGGCGACCTGGCCAAGGTGATGGACGGCCTCGATGCGGCTCAGACCGCAGGCCTCCGGGTCAAGATCAACGCGGTCGCCCTGAAGGACGTGAACGAGGACGAGATCGAGGCGCTTCTCGCATGGGCGCACGGCCGGGACATGGAGCTGACCCTCATCGAGGTCATGCCCCTGGGCGAGATCGACGGGCAGCGCATCGACCAGTTCCTGCCCCTGTCCACCGTCCGGGCGCGGCTCGAGGCGCGATACACCCTGGAGGATCTGCCGGACCGCACGGGCGGTCCCGCCCGCTACGTGCGGGTGCGGGAAACCGGGGGCAGGCTCGGCTTCATCACGCCCATGACCCACAATTTCTGCGAAAGCTGCAACCGGGTGCGGCTGACCTGCACCGGACAGCTCTTCATGTGCCTCGGCCAGGAGGACGCCGCCGACCTGCGCGCGCCGGTCCGCGCCTCCGGGACCGATGATCTTCTCGATCGGGCCATCGTGGACGCCATCGCCCGCAAGCCCAAGGGGCACGACTTCATCATCGACCGGAGCCATGCGCGGCCTGCCGTCAGCCGCCATATGAGCATGACGGGCGGTTGAGGTGTCCGGTGCACCTGCGGCATCGTATCCCGAGACCTTCCGTCGATTGACGGCCCGGCGCTTTCAAGGAATATCAGCCTCGACCATTCAGGCTGAACCATTGTGACCGGACCGATCCTCGGGCGAAGACTGGCAATCCTGGCAAGCCTTGTCATCGGGCTCGGATCGGCCTTGGCCGCAGCCCAGGAAGCCCCGCCGGCGCAGAAGCCGGTCATCCGCGTGGCCATCGAAGGAGCCTACCCGCCCTTCAACTTCATCGACCAGAACAACGAGCTGCAGGGCTTCGAGGTCGATCTCCTCAAGCGCCTCTGCGAGGTCATGGCGGCCGAATGCGTGCTCGTGCAGCACGAGTGGGACGGGATCATCAAGGGCCTGCTGAACCGCGACTACGATGCGATCATGTCCTCCCTGGAGATCACGGAGCGGCGCCAGAGGCGCATCGCCTTCTCCGATCCCTATTACCGCATCCCGGCCGTCTTCATCGGCTCCAAGGAAACCCCGCCAGGGGAGGTGTCGCCTTCGGCGATGGCCGGCAGGAAGATCGGCACCACGGACCGCAGCGACCATGAGGCCTATCTCAAGGAGTTCTATAGGGATTCCGAGATCGTCCTCTACGCCAAGCCGGACGAGGCCCATCTCGACCTGCTGGTCGGGCGGCTGGACGCGGTGTTCGGGGACGAGCTCCTGCTCTCGAAGTTCCTGGGAAGCCGGGAAGGCGCCTGCTGCCACATCATCGGCGACGCTCCGGCCGACCCGGTCTACCGGCGGGAATCCTACGGCATCGGCCTGCGCAAGGAGGACGAGGCCCTGCGCGCCCGGTTCAACGGCGCCATCGCGAAGGTGAAGGGCGACGGGAGCTACGACCAAATCCAGGCCAAATATTTTTCCTTCGACATCAAGTAGAGACGTTTGACCCCCACGCCCTCTCTCCATAAAACCGGATGGGAAAACGGGAGCGCGTGATGGCGAAGGTTGCATTTCTGGGTCTTGGCGTGATGGGCTACCCCATGGCGCGGCATCTCAGGGCGAGGGGCCATGAGGTGACGGTCTACAACCGCACGGCCGCGAAGGCCGAAGGGTGGGTGTCGGAGAATGGCGGCCGCGCCGCCGGAACCCCGCGGGAGGCGGCAAGGGGCCAGGAGATCGTGTTCGCCTGCGTCGGCAACGACGACGATCTGCGCCAGGTGACCATCGGCCCGGACGGCGCCTTCGAGGGTCTGGCCGCAGGCGCGATCTTCGTGGACCACACCACGGCCTCGGCGGAAGTGGCGCGCGAACTCGGTGGGGCGGCCCGGGCCAGGGGCGCGGCCTTCATCGACGCGCCGGTCTCCGGCGGCCAGGCCGGCGCGGAAAACGGCGTCCTCACGGTCATGTGCGGCGGCGACGGGGAGGCCTATGCCAGGGCCGAGCCCGTGATCATGAGCTTCGCCCGCGCCTGCCGCCTCATGGGTCCGGCCGGATCGGGCCAGCTCACCAAGATGATCAACCAGATCTGCATCGCCGGCCTCGTGCAGGGCCTGGCGGAGGGCATCCATTTCGGCAAGAAGGCCGGCCTCGACATCGAGGCGGTGCTCGACGTGATCTCCAAGGGCGCGGCCGGATCGTGGCAGATGGAGAACCGCGGCAAGACCATGAACCAGGGCAAGTTCGATTTCGGCTTCGCCGTGGACTGGATGCGCAAGGACCTGTCCATCGTCCTGGGCGAAGCGCGCAAGAACGGCGCCAGCCTCCCGGTCACCGCCCTGGTCGATCAGTTCTACGCCGACGTGCAGAAGATGGGCGGCCGCCGCTGGGATACGTCGAGCCTGATCGCGCGGCTGGACAAGTAGGACCCTCGCCCGTATCGCCAAAATGCGTCGGAGCCCCCGGAGGGCTCCGATGCTCTTCTTGCAAGCTCTTCGGCCTGGGTGAGAACGTCCCTTAGCGACGCGTCATCGTCAGATAGACGACGAACGCCCCGATGGCGACGGCCAGGCCCATGATCACCATCTGGCGGGTTTCGCCGGTGAAGGCCGCGTCCCGGTACATCTGCGACAGCCGCCCGGCCCGCTCGGGATCGCGCGACATGATGAGGCCGATGACGGCGCTTAAGGTGACGAGGGCCAGGATCCAATAGGTTGGGCGCATGGGGTTCCTCCTCACCGTCCCTGGAATGTCGGCGCGCGCTTCTCGCGGAAGGCCGCGATGCCCTCGGCGAAGTCGCGGCTGAAGCCCGCTTCCCGTTGCAGCCTCGCCTCGAGCGCGAGCTGCGCCTGAAGGTCGTTGGACAGGCTTTCGGCCACCGCCTGCTTGGTCAGGCGGTAGGCAAGGCCGGGTCCCTGCGCGAGCTTGGCCGCGAGGGCCTTCACGTCCCCTGCGAAGGAGGCGTCGTCGAACACCCTATAGACGAGCCCCAGGCGCTGCGCCTCCTCGGCCGGGATCGGCTCCGCGCTGAGCATGAGGGCGAGGGCCTGTTTCGGGCCCACGAGACGGGGCAGGATCCAGGTGCCGCCCGCATCGGGGATGAGGGCGATCCTGGCGAAGGCCTCCTGGAGATAGGCCGAGCGGGCGGCCACCACCACATCGCACGCAAGGGCGATGTTCATGGACGCGCCCACCGCCGGCCCGTTCAGCGCCGCCACGGTGACTTTCGGGTAATTCGCCAGCTTGAGAACCAGGGGATTGTAGTCGCGGGCGAGCGGCGGCCCGAGATCGATGCGGCCTTCGCCATCGCGGGGGAGGTCCTCCGTCAGGTCCTGCCCGGACGAGAAGGCTCGCCCCTCCCCGGTCAGCACCACCACGCGCACCGCCTCGTCCCGCTCGCAAATCTCCAGAGCCGCCCGCAGCTCCGCATGCATGGTGGCGTTGAGCGCGTTCAGCTTGTCGGGGCGGGCGAGCGCGACGGTGGCAACGGGACCATCGATGGTGCAGCGCAGGGTCGTCGGACTCACGATTCAAGCTCCTTATCGTCGAGCTTGAACATAGGGCGGAGCCGGCCCCGAAGCACGGACAAAAAGCGCGAAGGGTCCCGGAACGCCGAACAGGTCGTCCTATTCGCGCGGGCTCAGTTCCTTTTCATAGGCTACCCTGCTGTAGGTCTCGCCCGTGCTCTTGATCTCGTACCGAGGCTCCCCGCCGCCGGAGGGCAGGAGAGTGGTGATGACGAAGGCTCCGGTCCAGCCAGGGAGAAGAGTGCGGTTGCTTGCGAACGTCACATGCTGTCCGCATGCGTAGCGATGGTCGGACATGATCTATTCCTTTTTTGCGATTCGGATGGCAGCGTCAGCTCCGGTTCGATCATCGGCGCAATGTTCAGGAAACGAACTCGGCAGGGGCCGTCAGAAGCGTCGATCCAATCCCCAGATTTCCACGGCCTCGGCCGCCACGTCATGGGGAAGGCTGTAGCGCTCCTCCACCCTGGCGATCAGCTGCGCCTTGGTCCTGATCGCTGCGAGGTCCGATTCGGTCAGAGGATCCCACTTGGCCTGGGCGTCCCGCATATTGCTTCCGGCAAAAAGATTATTGTCTTGCTTGCAGGAAATGTCTGGCATGGCTCGTTTCTGGATTACCGTAAGGTAAACGCCCCAAGTAATACATAGTTCCTGCAAATGAAGATGCTTGCTGTAGTCCACTGGACTTCTGTTTTTTCTGACAGCGTATCGAAAATGAGAAGGTTTTATTTTCAGGATTTCAATATTCCCCTTATCTCGCTCTGAAGCACGGGCAGCAGCTCGGCCTCGAACCAGGGGTTTTTCCTGAGCCAGCCGTTGTTGCGCCAGGACGGGTGGGGAAGCGGCAGGATCCGGGGCTTTTGCGGGTTTGAGAGAATCTCCCGCCAGCGCCTGACGGTCTCGGTCAGGCCATCGCGAAAATCGTCGCCCAGGTGCCAGGCCTGCGCATATTGGCCGATCAGCAGCACGAGCTGGAGACCGGGCATCGCCTCGAAGAGCGGCCGGCGCCAGGCCTCGGCGCATTCCCGGCGCGGCGCCAGGTCTCCGCCCTTGGCGTCCTGCCCCGGAAAGCAGGAGCCCATGGGAACGATGGCCACCCTGGAGGCATCGTAGAACGCCGCCTCGTCGAGACCGAGCCATGCGCGCAGCCGGGAGCCGGAGCGGTCCGCGAACGGAATGCCGCTGGCATGGGCCCGCGTTCCGGGGGCCTGGCTTGCGATGCAGAGGCGGGCCGAGGCGCTGCCCTGAAGGATCGGGCGCGGCTCATGGGGCAGCGCCGCCCCGTAAAGGGGCGCGTCCCGGCAGATGCGGCAGGCTCTCAGTTGCAGGACGAGATCGTCGAAATCGGAGGCGGGATTCATCCCTCCTAGATGGGATTCGGGAGGCCCCTTAACGAGGGCCTGCGACGGCTGCCCGCGACGCGGCTGAGGCCTTAGAGCGGATCAAGGCGCGGCAGCCATCGGCCGAGCGCCCGCTCAGCCCCGGCCGGACCTCCGCCGCCGCCAATCCTGCGGGCGCTCGAATTCGCCGGACCAGAGCCCGGCTCCACGGCTTGCGGCGCGCCTCTCCTGCGTCTCGTATTCGCCTCCATAGGAGACGGCCCAGCCGTCCTCGACCATCCGGGCTCCGATGTCGCTCCCGTCCGCCGTGCAGCGCGCCAGGATCCGCCGGTAGCGGTCGCGGCCCGAGGCGCGGCATTGCACCCGGGAACCGGAGACAAGCTCGGTCAGCGCCCGTCGCGCCAGGTCTCCGCAGGCATAGGAGCGCCCGGAACGCAGGCAGCTCTGCTCCATTTCCGGGGCGTCGATGCCCTTCAGCCGGATCTTGGCCTCGTCCAGGTGGATCGTGTCGCCGTCCACCACATGAACCCTGCCCTCCAGCGAAGGGCTGTCCGGCTTGAAGAAGAACACCGCGCCGCCGGCAAGAGCCAGCGCGAGGGCCAGGGACGGGAGCCCGCTGGAGCCGAAGCGGGCGAAACGGCCCGGCATGGTCAGGACACGCGCTCGGAAACGCCCGCCTGGCTGAAGGTGGCCATGTCTCGGTGGATGGCGGCGGCGGCCTTGACGATCCCGGCCGCCAGCGCCGCGCCCGACCCCTCTCCGAGGCGCATCCCGAGGGCCAGCAGGGGAATCTTGCCCAGCCGTTCGAGCACGTCCTGGTGCGCGCCTTCCGCGCTCAGGTGGCCGGCGACGCAATGGTCGATGACGGAGGGGTGGATGGCATGGAGGATGGCCGCCGCGGCGGTGGCCACGTAGCCGTCGAGGATCACCGGAATCCGCTGCAGCCGCGCGGCCAGGATCGCGCCCGCCATGGCGGCGATCTCGCGCCCGCCGAGGCGGCGCAGGATTTCGAGGGGGTCCGTCAGGTGATCGCCGTGATAGGCGATGGCCGCCTCCACCGCCTCGACCTTGCGCCTCAGGCCCGCGTCGTCGACGCCGGTGCCGCGCCCCACCCAATGCTCGGGGGAGCCGCCATAGAGCGCCGTGTACAGGGCGGCCGCAACCGTGGTGTTGCCGATGCCCATCTCGCCCACGGCCAGGAGGTCGGTTCCTCCCGCAATCGCCTCCATGCCGAACGCCATGGTGGCGACGCAGGCCTTCTCGTCCATGGCGTCCGCCCCCGTGATGTCCCCGGTGGGCATCTCGATGGCGAGGTCGAAGACCTTGAAGCCCAGGCCGTAGGCGGCGCAGATCTGGTTGATGGCCGCCCCGCCCGCCGCGAAGTTCTCCAGCATCTGGCGGTTCACCTCCGGGGGATAGGCCGAGACGCCCCGCGCCGCCACCCCGTGGCTCGCCGCAAACACGCAGACCAGGGGGCGATCCACGCTCGGGTTGGGCTTGCCCTGCCAGGCGGCGAGCCACTCCGTGAGCCATTCCAGGCGGCCCAGGCTTCCGGCCGGCTTGGTGAGCTGCCGGTCCCGCCCCCGCACGGCCTCGACCGCCGCCTCGTCCGGTCCCGGAATCGTCGTGATCAGGCGGCGGATGTCGTCGAAAGGTGAGGACATGGGGTCGGTCATGGTGGGCTCCAGCCCGTCGGGCATTGCGGAATGGGAAGAGGCGTGACCTATAGCGGCCTGAGCGCACGGGGTGAAGCATGTCCGACCACATCGAAAAGACGCAGGGCTCCTCCCGGCCGGGCCTCCGGCGGGCGCTGACGGCCGATCTGGTCCAGGCCCTGCGCTTCTACTCGCGCCTGCCGCTGCCCGCCCTGCCCTGGGAGACGGACCCCCATGCGGTTCCCGACTTCCAGCGCCTCGCGCGGGTGCTTCCCCTGGCGGGCGTCGTTCTCGGGATTCCCTCGGCCCTGGCCATGGGAGCGGCGCTCGCCCTCGGCCTCGGCCCCTGGCTTGCGGCGACCCTCTCGGTCGCCGTCATGACCCTCACGACCGGGGCGCTCCATGAGGACGGCCTTGCCGACGCGGCCGACAGCTTCGGCGGCGCGACCCGGGAGCGGCGGCTCGAGATCATGCGGGACAGCCGGATCGGCTCCTTCGGCTCCGCGGCGCTCTTTCTCGCGCTGGCCCTTCGCATCGGCGCGCTCGCCGCTCTGGCCGCCCGGGCCGAATGGCCGGCCGTTCTGGCCGCCATCCCCATCGCGGCCGCCCTGTCCCGCACGGCGGGGCTCGCCCTGCTGACCTTCCTGCCCCCCGCCCGCCGGGAGGGAGCGTCCTATTCGGTCGGGCAGCCGACGCGGGAGACCTTCTGGCTCGCGGCGGGTCTTGCCGGCCTCGTCACCGTGGTCCTCGGCGTCCTGGGAGGCCTCCCGGCCTCGGGCCTGGGGCTGATGCTGGCGCTCTCCGCCCTATCGGGGCTGGCCCTCATGCGCTTGGCCGAGCGGCATATCGGCGGGCAGACGGGCGACATGGCGGGCGCGGCGCAGCAGGTGGCGGAGATCGCCGCGCTCATCGGCCTCTTGACCGTGCTCCAACCGTGACGACATGAAGATGATCCATGACCCGCGCTTCCAGCCCCTGCATCCGCGTGTGCTCCCTCGATCCTGAAACGGGTCTGTGCGAGGGCTGCGGCCGCACGCGGGAGGAGATCGGCCGCTGGTACCGGCTGCCGGAGGAGGAGCGGCTGCGCATCATGGCCGAGCTGCCGGAGCGCATGCGCAAGGCCTTCTTCCCCGAAAGCGACAAGGCCAGCTGATGCCGGGCATTCGCGGCGCCGGCAGCCTCATGATCACCGCGGCGCTCCTGGTGATCTTCTTCGCCCAGGAGCCCCTGGGCAGCCTGTCGCCCTCCGAGGCGGCGGCCCTGCTCGGGCTGGGCGGCGTTTCCATGGTGGTGGCGGCCGCCATCATCGAGGGGTTCCGCCGCCACTGGACCTATGGGGTGCAGGCCATCGCGGTCGGCGGTGGCGTCTTTGCGGCCCTGCTGATTCTCTACGGCTTCCGGGGAGAGTTGAGCGCCTCCCTCGACCGCCTCATCGGCGACGTCGCCATGGGACGCACCGTGGTCCTGTCCAGCGGGGAGGTGGTGGCCGCCCGGAAGACGGATGGAAGCTTCCTGATCAAGGGCTCCGTCAACGGACAGGAGGCCCGCTTCATCTTCGACACCGGCGCCAGCACGGTCGTCCTGCGGGCGGAGAACGCCGCCGCCCTGGGCTTCAGGCCGGAGGCGCTGAACTTTTCCATCCCGGTCTCCACCGCCAACGGCACCGCCCTTGCGGCCCCGGTCGTCATCGAGAGCCTGTCGGTCGGCTCCATCACCGAGAAGAACATCCCGGCCCTCATCGCCCGCACGGGCGTCCTGCACGCCAATCTGCTCGGCATGAGCTTCCTGGAGCGGCTCGGGTCCTACGAGGTGCGGGGCAACAGGCTGATCCTGCGGGCGAAGGACGGGTCAGGCTGACGCTGCGGACGCCAGCACCCGAGGAGGCTGCGCCTCGGCCCGGGACACATGGGCTACCGCATCCCGGAGGGTCTGCAGGTTCGCCCCGGGCTTGACCGCCTCCGTGGCGAGGTGGCGGCGATAGGCCCGGGCTCCGGGGCGGCCCGTGAAAAGGCCGAGCATGTGGCGGGTCATGGCGTGGAGGCGCTCGCCTTCCGCCAGACGCGCGGCCACATAGGGCTCGTAGGCCTCCACGGCCTCGAAGGCATCGGCCACGGGCGGCTCCTCCCCATGAAGCTCCGGATCGACCGCCAGAAGAATCTCGGGCTCGTGATAGGCCACGCGCCCCAGCATCACCCCGTCCACATGCCGCAGGTGCTCGCGCGCCTCGGCCATGGTGCGGATGCCGCCGTTGATGGCGACGGGAAGACCGGGCCGCGCCCGTTTCAGCCGGTAGACCCGGTCGTAGTCGAGGGGCGGGATGTCCCGGTTCTCCTTGGGCGACAGGCCCTGGAGCCAGGCCTTGCGGGCATGGACCGTCAGTTCGTCGCAGCCCGCCGCCGCCACGCCATCGGTCAGGCGGTCGAGAGCTTCCTCCGGGTCCTGGTCGTCCACGCCGATGCGGCACTTCACGGTGACCGGCAGGGGCACGGCGGCCTTCATGGCGGCGACGCATTCGCCCACCAGCACGGGCTCGCGCATGAGGCAGGCGCCGAAGCGGCCGTTCTGCACCCGGTCGGAGGGGCAGCCCACGTTCAGGTTGATCTCGTCATAGCCGAAATCGGCACAGATCCGGGCGGCCTGCGCCAGCTCCCCCGGATCGGAGCCTCCGAGCTGCACCGCCACCGGATGCTCCGCCTCGGAAAAGCCCAGGAGCCGCTCCCGCGGCCCGAAGATGACCGCCCCGGTGGTCACCATCTCCGTATAGAGCCGCGCCCGGCGCGACAGGACGCGATGGAGTGAGCGGCAATGCCGGTCAGTCCAGTCCATCATGGGAGCAACGGCGAAAAGCGTCCGGGTCATCTTCAACACAGCAAGGGGCGCGGGAGCGGGCCTTGTCCGATATGGGGATGAAGATCACAAGGAAAATAAGCGGGAGCCGGTGTCACAAGGGGTCACAGGGCCAGGAGCGCAACCCGGCCGGCCTGCGAAGGGCTATGGACATTCGGACAAGGACAGGAGGCTGTCGTTCCACTCCCCGTCCACGTGGGTGCGAAGATACTTCCCGTTGGGTCCGTTCACGACGCCGATGTCGCTTCGCTGGCCATCCACCACGATGTAGAACCTGTAATCCTCCCTGTCGATCCAGCTGATGAACTGCTGGCGGGTCCATTTCGCATTCGCATTGCCCAGGTGGGTGATGCCCTCGTGAGGATCATCGCGCGGCTGCCGATTGATGCATGTCACTTCAACGTCCGCCATGGCGTCCCTGCGGTTGAACGGGACGCATTTCACCCCCAATGGAATGCCAAAGCAACAGGTTTTCAACAGCAGGTTGAGCCGCTAGACCAATGCGGCGATCCTGGCATCCAGCGCCCTGGCCGCGTCGCGCGGGCTCAGGCGCACCTGCAGCCCCCTCTGGCCGCCATTGATGAAGACCTGGACATGGGCGAGGCCCGATTCCTCCATGAGGGTCGGCACCCGCTTCTTCTGCCCGAAGGGGCTGATGCCGCCTACGTGGTAGCCGGTGATGCGCTCCGCATCCGCGGGCTTCATCATCTGGGCCGCCTTGCCGCCGAGGGCCGATGCGAGCTTCTTCAGGTTCACCTCCCGGTCGGAGGGCAGGATCACGCAGGCCGGCCTGCCGTCCACCAGCACCATGAGGGTCTTGAGCACGCTGCCAGGGTCGGCCCCCATGGCCTCGGCGGCCTGGAGGCCGATGCGCTCCGCGTTCGGGTCGTAATCGTAGGCGTGGATCGTAAAGGCCACGCCCGCCTGCTGGAGGGCGAGGGTGGCGCGGGTGGTCTTGGACATGGTCTCGACGAGGGAAGCGGGGCCTTGCGCCGATCAGTGATCGTGCTTGTGCCCATGATGGTGATGATGGCCGCAGCCGCAGGCGTCGCCATGCCCATGATGGTCGTCGTGGCGATGCTCATGAGCATGGTGGTGCTCATGCTGGCCATGGGCGTGCTCGTGCGCATGGCCGTGATGGTGGTGAGCGTGGTCATGATCGCACGCATGGGCGCTGCGCTCCGGCCTGAAGGGGCGCTCCACGGGCGTGGCCGTGCAGCCCTGCCCCCGCGCCAGTTCGGCGAGAGCCGGATCGTTTTCGATGTAGAGGGCATCGCCCGCGACCTCCACGAGGCCGTGCTGGCTGCCCAGATGCCAGGCAAGGCGCGTCAGGCGAAGGGGGTTCTCGGCCCTGATCTCCAGAAGATGCTCCGCCGCAGCCTTCACCTGCACCAGGCTGCCGTCCTCCAGCCGCAGGGCGTCGCCGTCGTTGATGGTGGTCTCCATGTCGAGATCGAGCAGGATCTCGGTTCCGCCCTCGCCTTTCAGCGCCCCATGGCGGCGGTTCCTTGCGCCATGGTCGAGGGTCACCGTGTCGACGACACGGTCGGCCTTCACGGCAGGTTTGCGGACGATGGTGGCGACGCGGGGCATGGCTTTATCTCGTCGGTCGTGGGTTGTTCGGTGCTGGTGGTCAGTCGCATGATGCGGGATCGTTCGCTAGTCACGACCAACTAATAGCGAATCTTGTCCGGTTTGTCCGCCCAGGCGTCGAACACGGCCTTGGCCTCCAGGCTCGGCAGGTGATCCATGGGGATGAGGCGCTCGGAGACGGGCTTGGGGATCTCGTCATAGATCAGGCTGTCGTCGAAGCCGATCCCGGCCGCGTCCTGGCGCGTATTGGCGTAGACGATGCGGGAGACCCGCGCCCAGTAGGCGGAGGCGAGGCACATGGGGCAGGGCTCGCAGCTCGTGTAGAGGGTTGCGCCCTCCAGGGCGAAATCGCCCACCGCCTGACAGGCGCGGCGGATGGCCGTCACCTCCGCATGGGCCGTAGGGTCATTGGCGGTGGTGACCTGGTTCCATCCTTCCGCCAGAACCTTCCCGTCGCGCACGATCACCGCGCCGAAAGGCCCGCCGGCGCCGTCCTCCATATGCTCCCGCGAGAGGTCGATGGCGCGCTTCAGGTGGCGCTGGTCTTCTGTCTTCATGTCGCTCATGGGGGCTATGTATCGTTTGACGCGGCGGGAGGCGAGAGGTTTTGGGCAGGCGGCCCGTGCCGCCGCACCTGAAGGAGCTGCGCCACCACGGAGGCGGCGATCACCGCCGGGTCCTTGTCGGCGATGCCGGGGAGCCCGATGGGACAGGCCAGGGACCGGATCCTCCCCTCGTCTAGGCTCAGCTCCCGGAAGCGCTTCTCGAATCGCGCCCGCTTCGTGAGGCTGCCGATGAGACCCACATAGGGAAAGCCCCGCCGCAGGGCCGCCGCCGTGATCGCCATGTCAAGGGGGTGGTCATGGGTCATGACCAGGATGAGGGAGTTCGGTCCGGCCGCGGCGATCTCGGCCTCCGGGTCCCGCATGTGGACGGCCTTGGCCCCCGGCGGGATATGGGACGGAAAGGCGTCCTCCCGGCTGTCGAGCCAGCGGACAGAGAACGGCAGGGGCGCCAGGGCCAGAACCAGGGCGCGCCCCACATGGCCCGCCCCGAAGAGCAGGACGGGGGTCAGCGCCTCCCCATGGGTCTCCCGCCAGCCGGTCCACGGGTCGTCGCCCACGGCGGAGGACAGCTCCCGCCTCACGCGGCCCCCTTCCCGGCGGCATTCCACCTCGAACACGCCGCCCCTGGCCTCCAGAGCCGCGAGGGCCGCAAGATCTTCCAGGTCCCGGGCGTCGAAGGTCTCGATGAGGATCTTCACCCGGCCGCCGCAGCATTGGCCGAGATCGGGGCCCAGGGCCTGATCGACGACTTGCGCCGGGCCGCGGCCTTGCGCCAGCATCTTGCGGGCGATGTCGAGCATCCGGAATTCGAGCTGCCCTCCGCCGATGGTGCCGTGGAAAGCGCCGTCCGGCCGCACCACCATCCGGGCGCCCTTTTCCCGCGGAGCGGAGCCCTTGACCTCGTGCACCGTGATGAGGGCGGCAGCCTTGTGCCTTTCCACGAAGTCGCTGAGCTGCCGCCAGACCTTCACCCCAGGGGCCTCCCCCGCAGGGCCTCGCAGGCGCGCAGGATCGCCTCCGGCGTCGCGGGCGCGTTCAGGGGCACGGGCCGGGAGGGATCAAGGGCGTGGACCGCGTCCGCAAGGGCGCAGAACACGCTGTTCGCCAGCATGATCGGCGGCTCGCCCACGGCCTTGGAGCGGTAGATCGTCTCCTCCCGGTTGGAATTGGGATAGAGCGTCACGTTGAAATCGGCTGGCACGTCGGAGGCGACCGGGATCTTGTAGGTGGACGGCGCATGGGTGAGCAGACGCCCGTCCCGGCTGAAGACCAGCTCCTCCGTGGTGAGCCAGCCCATGCCCTGTACGAAGCCGCCCTCGATCTGGCCGATGTCGATGGCCGGATTCAGGGACTTGCCCGCATCGTAGAGGATGTCCGTGCGCAGGAGGCGGTTCTCGCCGGTGAGCGTATCCACCACCACCTCGGAGCAGGCCGCCCCATAGGCGAAATAGAAGAAGGGCCGTCCCGTCGCCTTGGCCCGGTCCCAGGTGATCTTCGGCGTCTTGTAGTGGCCAGCCTCCGAGAGGGACACGCGGGCGAGGATGCACTTCTTCGCCAGTTCGTCGAAGGGCAGGCTCTCGTTGCCGATGAAGACCCGGTCGTCGCGAAAGGCGATCTGCTCCTCCGGAACGCCATAGGCTTCCGACGCATGGGCGATCATGCGCCGCTTGATGGCGCCCGCCGCGATGCGCGCGGCCATGCCGTTGAGATCGGAGCCGGAGGACGCCGCCGTGGGCGAGGTGTTGGGCACCTTGGCGGTGGTGGTGGCGGTGATGCGAACCCGCTCCATGGAGACGCCGAACTCCTCGGCCACCACCTGGGCCACCTTGATGTAGAGCCCCTGCCCCATCTCGGTGCCGCCGTGGTTCAGGTGCACGGAGCCGTCCTGATAGACATGCACCAGGGCACCCGCCTGGTTCATGTGGGTGAGCGTGAAGCTGATGCCGAACTTCACCGGCGTCAGGGAGAGCCCGCGCTTCATGATCGGCGAGGAGGCGTTGAAGGCGGCGATCTCCTCGCGCCTGGCGCGATAGTTCGAGCTGCGCTCCAGGGTCTGCACGAGGCCCAGCAGCGTGTCGGTCTCCTCCACCTCCATGCCGTAGGGGGTGAGATTCTGGCCCGGCCGGTAGAAATTGGCGTAGCGCACGTCGAGCGGGTCGCGGCCCGTCGCCCAGGCGATCTGGTCCATCACGTGCTCGATGGCGATCATGCCCTGCGGGCCGCCGAAGCCGCGAAAGGCGGTGTTGGACACGGTGTTGGTTTTCAGCCGCTTGGACGCGATGTGGACGGCCGGCATCCAATAGGCGTTGTCCGCGTGGAACATGGCCCGGTCCACCACGCCGCCGGAGAGATCCGCCGAACAGCCGCAGCGGGCGAGCAGATCGACCCCGTAGCCCTGGATGCGCCCCTCCGGGTCGAAGCCCACGCGCCAGTCGCAGCGGAAATCGTGCCGTTTGCCGGTGAGGATGAAATCGTCGTCCCGGTCGAGGCGCAGCTTGCACGGCCTGCCGGTCACCCGCGCGGCAAGCGCCGCGGTCACCGCCCATTGGGTCGCCTGGCTCTCCTTGCCGCCGAAGCCCCCGCCCATGCGGCGGGTCTCGCAGGTCACGTAGGAATCGGGCAGGTCGAGGACGCGGGCCACCACATGCTGCACCTCGGTGGGGTGCTGCGTGGAGGAATAGACATGGATGTCCCCATCCTCGCCCGGGATGGCCAGGGCCACCTGCCCTTCGAGATAGAAATGCTCCTGCCCGCCGACCCGGAACTGCCCTTCGAGCCGGTGCGGCGCCAGCACGATGGCGGCGTCCGGATCGCCGCGCCCGTAGGCGTAGTCCGGCAGCACGGTCTCGCCGCGCTCCAGGGCATCCTCCACGGTGGTGCTGGGCTCCTCCGATTCGATCTCCATCACCGCCTGCTTGACCGCGCGGCGGGCGATGTCGCGGCTCGTCGCCACCACGGCGAAGAGCGCCTGGCCGAGGAAGCTGATCTCCCTGTCGACGAAGAGCGGATCGTCGCCGAAGGCGGGCGACACGTCGTTCTTGCCGGGAATGTCGGACGCGGTCAGCACCACGACCACGCCGGGAACCGCGCGCACCGCCGAGACATCGAGGGAGATCAGCCGCCCGCGCGCCTTCGGCGACTGGCCCACCGCCACATGAAGGGTGCCCTCCGGCTCGCGGATGTCGTCGATGTACTGCGCGGAGCCCTGCACGTGCTTGAAGCCGGAATCGTGCGGCACGGGCTTGCGGACATGGCGGAGCGATTCCGTGTCCGTCGGGGGTTTGGCGGGTGCGTTCATCACTCTACTCTGCCGCCGCAAGCGCCTCGCGCCGGCCGACGATGCGAGTGGCGCGGGTCTGGCCGGAGGCGGTCTCGCTCAAGGCCTTGAACAGGAGGTTGCGGGCGACCGCCGCGCGGTAGGCCGCGGACGCCCGGTGGTCGTCCAGGGGCTGGTAGTCGCGCCCGATCGCCGCCAGCGCCTCGCGCCAGGAGGACGGCTCGTCGAGGGACAGGCCGGCGAGCGCCCGTTCGGTTTCGGCGGCGCGCTTCGGGATGGCCGCCATGCCGCCGAAGGCGACCCGCGCCTCGGCGATGCGGCGGCCGTCGAGGGTGAAGCGGAACGCCCCCATGGCGGCCGAGATATCCTCGTCGAAGCGCTTCGAGACCTTGTAGGCGCGAAAGACCTCGTTTTCCTTCAGCTTCCGCACCGTGACCCGGCGCAGGAACTCGCCCGGGAGGCGATCCTGCCTGCGATAGGCGATGAAGAAGCTTTCGAGGGGGATCGTGCGAACGGCTTCGCCCTGGCGCAGCTCCAGCTCGGAGCCCAGGGCGATGAAGGCGGGCGCGAGGTCGCCGATGGGGGAGCCGTTGGCGATGTTGCCGCCCACCGTGCCCGAGGCGCGGACCTGCGCCGATCCGAACCGGCGCATGAGCTCCCCGAGATCGGGGTCGATGCGGGCGAGGAAGGGATAGGCTGCCGCATGGGTCGCGGTGGCGCCGAGGCCAAGGGTCTCGGGCCCATCGTCGATGACGTCGAGGCCGGACACGCGCCCGAGCCAGATGATCTTGTCCAGCTCGGCCATGCCCTTGGTGATCCACAGGCCCACATCGGTGCAGCCGGCCACAAGGGTGGCGTCGGGATGCCGGGCATAGAGGCCCGCAAGCGAATCCTCGTCGGCCGGAGCGGCGAAGAAGCCGCCCCCATTGCCGATGACGATGTCCTGCCCGTCCGCCAGTCCGGTGAGACCCCCGGCGGTTTCCCGGCTGGCCTGGGCGAAGGCGTCGTTCGGGGGCTCGCCGCAGGCCTGCAAGGCCGCATCCACGATGGGCCGGTAGCCCGTGCAGCGGCAGAGATTGCCCGCCAGGGCATCGTTGGCGGCCTCGCGGCTCAGGGGCCTCTCGCCCTCGTGATAGAGGGTGAACAGGCTCATGACGATGCCGGGGGTGCAGAACCCGCATTGGGAGCCATGGTTCCCCACAAGGGCCGATTGCACCGGATGCAGCTCTCCCTTGGAGGCCAGGTCCTCCACGGTCACGACCTCCGCCCCGTCCACCTGGCCCAGCAGCAGGATGCAGGCATTGACCGGCTCGTAATGCACCCGCCCGTCCCGCACCCGGCCGAGGGCCACGGTGCAGGCGCCGCAATCGCCCTCCGCACAGCCCTCCTTGGTGCCGACCCGGCGCTCCTCGAGCCTCAGATAGTCCAGAAGCGTGGTGCGCGGATGAAAGCCCGAGACCTCCACGGGCCGCCCCTGCCGCCAAAACCGGATCGCTTCACGTGCCAAGATGTTCCTCCGCCGGTTCTAGCCGGTCTATTATCGTAAGCCCCGTCCGGCGGCTGGGAAAGGCGCTTTCGCCACCCCTATCGTCACACGGGGTTCAGCGCGTGAAATCCGCCCCCGGGTCGCCTCCCCTACCACGTTCCTGTGTTCGGCATAGAGGCCCAGGGCTCCTGCGTCGGCTTCGGCTCGCCGCGCTGGAGCAGCTCGATGGAGATGTTGTCGGGGGTCTTGATGAAGGCCATGTACCCGTCCCGGGGCGGGCGGTTGATGGTGACGCCCGCCTCCATCAGCTTCCGGCAGGTCTCGTAGATGTCGTCCACCCGGTAGGCGAGATGGCCGAAATTCCGGCCGCCGGAATACTCATGCTCGTCCCAGTTATAGGTCAGCTCCAGCAGCGGGGCCCTGGTGTCGCGGGACTTTTCCACGTCGTCGGGGGCCGCCAGGAAGACCAGGGTGAAGCGTCCCTTCTCGTTCTCGATCCGGCGGACCTCCACGAGCCGGAACTTGTTGCAGAAGAAATCCAGCGACTGGTCGAGGTTGGACACCCGGACCATCGTATGAAGGTATTCCATGATCGTCTCCCGTTGTTCGGCCTAGGTGATGGCGCATCCGCCGGGGAGTTCAAGGCCTGCCTTGCTCCTGCGCGAAAAAAGCCTTGGATTGGCTCAAGGAGAAGCGCCTGCTAACTAGTGCCGCCCGGCCGGGTTGAAACCTGCGCCAGGGCCTCCGAGCTTCACCACGGCACCGACTCACGAGAGCTTCCGATGCGCACCGATACAGCCCAGATCGTCCGCCTGGCGGATTACCGGCCCAGCGACTTCCTGATCGACCGCGTCGAGCTGGATGTCAGGCTGCACGCCACCGCCACGCGGGTGACGGCGATCCTGTCCCTGCGGCCCAACCCCCTCGGCCGGGCCGATGCGCCCCTGGCGCTCGACGGGGACGAGGTGAACCTGAAGGCCCTGGCCCTCGACGGGCGAGCCCTGACGCCTGGCGAGTTCGAGGCTTCGCCGCAATCGCTCGTGATCGCCGGGCCTCCGCGCCAACCCTTCACGCTCACCATCGAGACCGAGATCGATCCGACCGCGAACACCAAGCTCATGGGCCTCTATCGGTCGAGCGGCAATTACTGCACCCAATGCGAGGCGGAAGGGTTCCGGCGCATCACCTATTTCCTCGACCGGCCCGACATCCTGGCCGTCTACACCACCCGCATCGAGGCCGAGCGGGACGAGGCCCCGGTTCTCCTCGGCAACGGCAATCCGGTGGAAAGCGGAGCCGTGGAAGGCACGAACCGGCATTATGCGATCTGGCACGACCCTCACCCCAAGCCGTCCTACCTCTTCGCCCTGGTGGGCGGCCGCCTCGGAAAGGTCGGCAAGACCTTCACCACGATGAGCGGGCGCGCGGTGGAGCTTGCGGTCTATGTGGAGCCCGGCAAGGAGAGCCGCGCCGACTACGCCCTCGACGCCCTTGAGCGCTCCATGCGCTGGGACGAGCGGGTCTTCGGCCGCGAATACGACCTCGACGTGTTCAGCATCGTGGCCGTGTCCGATTTCAACATGGGCGCCATGGAGAACAAGGGCCTCAACGTCTTCAACGACAAATACGTTCTGGCAAGCTCCGAGACCGCCACGGACCTGGACTACGCCAATATCGAGGCGATCATCGCCCACGAGTATTTCCACAATTGGTCCGGCAACCGGGTCACCTGCCGCGACTGGTTCCAGCTCTGCCTCAAGGAAGGCCTGACGGTCTTCCGCGACCAGGAGTTCTCGTCCGACGAGCGTTCGCGGCCCGTGCACCGCATCGCCGAGGTGAAGACCCTGCGGGCGCGGCAGTTCCTGGAGGATTCAGGGCCCCTCGCCCATCCCGTGCGACCGACGCAGTACCGGGAGATCAACAACTTCTACACGGCCACCGTCTACGAGAAGGGCGCGGAGATCGTGCGGATGCTCAAGACGATCATCGGCGAGAATGATTGCCGGCGCGGCATGGACCTCTATTTCGAGCGCTGCGACGGCACCGCCGCCACGGTCGAGGATTTCCTGAAGGCCTTCGCGGACGTGACGGGCCGCGACCTCGGCCATTTCGCCCGCTGGTACGAGCAGGCGGGAACGCCGCGCGTGACGGTGGCGGGACACTACGACGGGGCGGCGCAAACCTACCGGCTCGACTTCGCCCAGAGCACGCCGCCGACCCCCGGGCAGCCGACCAAGGAGCCCATGGTGATCCCGATCGCGCTGGGCCTCGTGGCCCAGGACGGGGGCCGCCTCGACGCCGCCTGCGACCGGGTGAACGCGAACGGCGTTTTCATCCTCGACCAGGCTGCCGACAGCATCACCTTCACGGGAGTGGCCTCGCCTCCCGTGCCCTCGCTGTTTCGCGCCTTCTCGGCGCCCGTGAAAACATCCCTCGACCTTTCGAGCGGGGAGCTGCTCGCCCTCCTCCGGCACGATGCGGATGCGTTCAACCGCTGGCAGGCGGCGCAGACCGCGGCCATGCGGCTGCTGGTGAGGCTTTCCACGGGAGCGGCGGCGGATGAACGGGAGCTCGAAGCCCTCTCGGCTGCGCTCGCCGCCTTCATGGATGCGGATGTCCTGAGCGATCCGGCCTTTGCGGCCCTCGTCCTGGCGCTTCCCAGCGAAGCCGATATCGCGCAGGAGATCGGCGCGGACGTGGATCCCGACGCCATCCACCGGGCCCGGCGCGAGTTGCGCCGGCGCATCGGCCAGGATTGCCGGGAGCGCCTGCAGCGCTTCCACAAGGCGCTCGCGGATGCGGGCCCCTACAGCCCCGATGCGGCAAGCGCCGGGCGACGCGCCCTGCGCAATGCATCCCTCGACCTTCTCGCGGCGGCCGACCCGGAGCTTGGCGAGAGGCTCGCCCTCGAGCAGTTCGATAAGGCAAGCAACATGACGGACCGCCTGGCATCCCTGGGCGTGCTGATGCATCTTCCGGGGGAAGCGCGCGAAAGGGCGGTCGCCGCGTTCGAGGGGCGCTACCAGGACGAGCCCCTCGTGCTCGACAAGTGGTTCACGCTTCAGGCCGCCATTCCCGAGGAGGGCGCCCTCGAGCGGGTGAAGCGCCTCATGGGGCATCCCGCCTTCTCCATGGGCAACCCCAACCGGGTGCGAGCGCTGATCGGCAGTTTCGCCATGCTCAACCAGGTGCAGTTCAATCGCGCCGATGGCGCAGGCTATGAGTTCCTGGCGGAGATCGTGCTGCGGCTCGACGAGGCGAATCCGCAGCTCGCGGCGCGGCTCCTCACCTCTTTCGGCGCATGGCGGATGATGAATCAGGACCGCCGTTCGAAGGCCCGGCAAACATTGCTGGCGATTGCCGGAAAGCCGAACCTTTCCCGCGATGTAGCCGACATCGTGAATCGATCCATCGAAGAAAGCTGAATTGCCGCAACCCTCTGACGCCGTTCGTTTTTTCCGGTTATCCAAGAAATCCCCAGGCGGGCCGGAACGAAGAAATTTTTTATTAACCGGAGAGGCCGCATAGCTAGACAAATCACCTTCCCGTGATTCTATTGTTAGTGATTCGGAGAGATGCGGCACGTCCTTCCGAAGCAGGACGCAAATGGTTCCGGAGGAACATCGCATGGCGGGGGCGGTGACCGCGTGCGTACCCGCACGTGCGGGTACGATTCTAGGGGTGACGCGAACTGACGCGAACCCGACCTATCGACGCCTTGAGCAATACGAGCCCCTTCTCAGGCTGGCCGTTCCCGCCGTTCTCATCCTCTTTCTCGTCACCCTCGCCGTCAGCGCATGGATCCAGGTGCGCGACGGGCGCAACGAAACCGTTCTCGACGCCATCAACGACATCGACATCGTGGCTTCCCTGTCGGCTGCGAAATTCACCAGCCGGTCGGCTCCCGTCGACCAGGAGCAGGCCGCCGCTCAGCTCAGCGAACTGGCCAAGGGCATGCCGGCCGGCGCTCTGGCGCAGAACCGCACCCTTCTCCTGATCGACCAGAAGGGCGCCGTTCTGGCCGTCTACCCGCCGGCCGAGACGGCGCCCCGCACCCTCGATGACGTGCTAGGCGACGCGCAGCCTCTCGCGCTCTTCGCCGACCGGGCCGGCGTCATGACCATCAGGATGCCCAACGGCCATGAGGGGATCGCCACGGTGCGTTCCCTGCACGCGTCATCGGGCCAGATCGCCGTCGTGCAGCCCCTGCCGCATGTTCTGGCCGGCTGGTGGACGCGCACCATCGGCCATGTGTCGCTGCTCGGCGCGACGATCATGGTTCTGCTGGGGATCGGCATCGCCTACGTGATGCAGGCGAACCGCGCCCGCGCCGCCGACGAGGTGTGCGAGAAGGTGCGCGACCGGATCGACTCGGCCCTCAACCGCGGGCGCTGCGGCCTGTGGGACTGGGACATCGGGCGCGGACGCATCTACTGGTCCGACTCCATGTACGAGCTTCTCGGCTACGAACGCCAGGACGAGTTCCTGTCCTTCGGGGAAGTGAACACCATGATCCATCCGGAGGATCAGGATCTCTATACGCTGGCCGAACAGCTCGCCTCCGCCAGCACCTCCCTCGTCGATTACGAATTCCGCATCCGCAGCGCCGGGGGCGACTGGGTGTGGCTGCGCGCCCGCGCCGAGCTGATGAACGACCCCGACGATGCGGCAAGCCATCTGGTCGGCATCGCCGTCGACGTGACCGAGCAACGCGGCCTGGAGGAAAAGACCGCCAAGGCCGACGCCCGCCTGCACGACGCCATCGAGGCGATCTCCGAGGCCTTCGTCCTGTGGGACGCCAACAACCACCTCGTGCTCTGCAACTCGAAATTCCAGAAGCTGCACGAGCTGCCTGCGGACACCGTCCTCCAGGGCAAGCCCTATGCGGAAGTGATGGCGCTCGGCCGGCCGCCGGAGGTGCAGCACCAGTTCCTGCGCCAGGAGCGCCAGGACGTGGGCGCGCGCACCTTCGAGGCCCGGCTTCAGGACGGCCGCTGGCTCCAGATCAACGAGCGGCGCACCAAGGACGGCGGCTACGTCTCCGTCGGCACGGACATCACCGCCCTCAAGCGCCACGAGCACCGTCTGGTGGAATCCGAGAAGGAGCTCATCGCCACGGTTCTCGACCTGAAGCAGTCGCGCCAGAAGCTTGAGGCGCAGGCGCAGCAGCTCGCCGATCTCGCCGAGCGCTATCTCGACCAGAAGGCCCAGGCGGAGAGCGCCAACCGCGCCAAATCCGAATTCCTGGCCAACATGAGCCACGAGCTGCGCACGCCGCTCAACGCCATCATCGGCTTTGCGGAGGTGATGCAGAGCGGGATCTTCGGCGCGCTCGGCTCGGACAAATACGAGGAATATTGCACCGACATCCGCTCGAGCGGCGAATATCTCCTGTCGGTGATCAACGACATCCTCGACATGTCGCGCATCGAGGCGGGCCGCACCACCCTGACCAAGCAGTCGATCGAGGTTCACGCCTCGATCCAGCGCGCCCTCAAGCTCGTGGGCGAGCAGACCCGCGCCAAGAACCTTTCGGTCACCGTGGACGTGAGCCCGGAGGACATCGCGGTGCAGGCGGACGAACGCGCCCTCCACCAGATTCTCGTGAACCTCCTGCAGAACGCCACCAAGTTCACCAGCGAGGGCGGCTGCATCACCGTGCGCACGCGCCAGGCCGCGGGCGCCGTCAACATCTATGTGGAGGACAACGGCATCGGCATTCCGGCCCACGCCCTGCACAAGCTCGGGCAGCCCTTCGAGCAGGTGGAGACCGAGTTCTCCAAGAGCTACAAGGGTTCGGGCCTCGGCCTCGCCATCGCCCGCTCGCTCACCGAGCTCCACGGCGGCACCCTGCGCATCAAGAGCCAGGAAGGCGTCGGCACCATCGTGCTGGTCCACCTGCCGCTGACGGAAGCGGCCCATTCGGACATCGCCCTGGCGGACGCGGCGGCTTGAGCCTTCGAGGGCGTCCTACCCTCTCCCATCCGGGAGAGGGAGAGGCGCTTCCAGCACCTTTCCATAGATCCCTGCGACCTGCGCCTGCGTCTCCTTCAGGTGATGCAGCAGCACTTTCGGGTTCGGCAATCCTGCGACCGTTGCAAGCCGCTTGAGGATGGCGGGAGACACGGCGGCGGGATCGAAGCGCCCTTCGATGGTCAGGCGCTGCCATTGGAAGATTGCATTGAAGAGCTTGTGAGCCTCGATCAGGGCATGGGCATCATTCTCGCCGAGGAGCCCGGCCTTGCGCGCTTCGGCGAACACCGTCTCGGACGCCAGGCCGATGAGGGACGGATGGGCGCCCGCATGGGCGAGCACGAGCCCTTGCGCGATGAAGTCTAGATCGGTCAGGCCTCCCCGCGCGAGCTTGAGGTCCCAAGGGTCGCCGTCGCCCTTCTCCTGGGCGATGAGCTCGCGCATGGAGCGCACCTCGGAGAACACGTGGGAGCGATCGCGCTCGGCTCCGACGATCCGGGTCACCGCGTCCTGAACCTCCCGGCAGAACGGCTCGTCGCCCGCCATGACGCGGGCCCGGGTCAGGGCCATGTGCTCCCACAGATCCGCTTCGCTGCCCTGATAGGCCATGAAGCCCCGGAACTGGGAGGCGACGGGTCCCTTGCCGCCCTGCGGACGGAGGCGCAGGTCCACCTCGTAGAGGCGTCCGCGCCGGGTCGGCACGGTGAGCGCCGCCACGAGGCGCTGGGTGAGCCTGGTGAAATAGACCACCGCATCCAGGGGACGCGGCCCGGAACTCTCCCGGCGCTCCTCGTCGAAATCGTAGATCACTACAAGGTCGAGGTCGGAGCCTGCGGTGAGCTCGCGGGTGCCGAGACGCCCGAGGCCCAGGATGGCGATCCGGCCGCCTGGGACGACCCCGTGCTCGGCCTCGAAGACCTGCCGGACCTGCTCGAAGGACGCGCGGATGATGGCGCGGGCGATGGCCGCATAGGCCTCGCCCACCTGGGCGGGCGAGATGATGCCGGAGAGAAGCCTCGCCCCGGTCACGAAGCGCATCTGCCGCGCCGCGTCGCGGGCGCGATCCAGGAAGTCCTCATGGCCGTTCGGCTGCCCGATGAACTGCCGGATCTGCTCCTCGATGGGAGCATCCTCCGTGAGCGGCTCGCCGAAGGCGGGATCGATGAGGGTGTCGAGCACGTGGGGAGCCTGCGCGACCATGTCGGCGAGGCGCGGCGCGGTGCCCAGCAGATCGGCGAAGAGAAGGCGCAGACGATCATGGGACTGCATGATGGTCAAAAGCTCCACCGCGGCGGGCATCCTGCCGAAGGCCCGGTCCAGGGCCGCGAGGGCGCCGTCCGGGTCCGCCGTGCCGCCAAGCGCCGAGAGGAGCGCCGGCACCAGTTCGGTCAAGACCTCGCGTGCCCGGTTGCTGGTGATGGCGGAGCGCCGCCCGAAATGCCAGCCGCGCACGGTCTCGGCCACCTGCTCGGGATGATGGAAGCCCAGGCGCTGCAAGGTGGCAAGGGTGTCGGGATCGTCCGCCGTGCCGGTGAACACGAGGCTGCCCACATCGGAGGCAAGCTCCGGCCCCTCCTCGAACAGCAGCGCGTAATGGCCCTGGACGATGCGGGCCTGATCGGTCAGCGCCCGGGAGAAGGCTTTCAGGTTGGGATAGCAGCAGAACTTAGCGAAGCGCTTCAGCGCCTCCTCGTCCGACGGCAGGCGCTGGGTCTGCTCGTCCGCGACCATCTGGAGCCTGTGTTCGATGGTGCGCAGGAAGCGATAGGCCTCCGAGAGCTCGTCCCGCGCCTTGCCGGTGATCCAGCCCTCGTCGTGGAGCGCCTTCAGCATATCGAGGGTGCGCTGCCCCCGCAGGCCCGGACGTCGCCCGCCGAAGACGAGCTGCTGCGTCTGCACGAAGAACTCGATCTCGCGGATGCCGCCGCGTCCGAGCTTGATGTCGTGGCCGGCCACCGCGATCTCGTCATGCCCGCGCACCGCATGGATCTGCCGCTTCATGGCGTGAACGTCGGCAATGGAGGCGAAGTCGAAGTACTTGCGCCAGATGAAGGGGCGCAGCTCCTTCAGGAAATTCTCGCCCAGCGCCAGGTCTCCCGCCACCGGCCTTGCCTTGATGAACGCCGCCCGCTCCCAGTTCTGCCCCACGGTCTCGTAATAGACGTAAGCGGAGGGAAGGGATACGGCGGTGGGCGTGGAGCCGGGGTCCGGTCGCAGGCGATAATCGACCCGGTGCACATAGCCGTCAGGGGTCCGCTCCTGCAGCAGGCGGGCGAGCTGCTGGGCGATGCGCGTGTAGACCGTCGCAGCCTCGGCTCCCTCCTTCAGGGCGGGGGTCTCCGGATCGAAGAAGATGACGAGGTCGATATCGCTGGAATAATTGAGCTCTCCTGCCCCGTGCTTGCCCAGGGCCAGAACGGTGAAGCCGGAGCCCTCCCCCGGCCGATCCGGATCGGGGAGATCGAGGCGCCCCAGACCGGCGGCTTCCGTCAACACCAGGTTCACCCCGCCGCTGACGGAGGCATCGGCGAAATCGGAGAGGGCCTGCGTGACCTCCTCCACATTCCAGAGGCCGCCGATATCGGCCAGGGCCACCAGCAGGGCATGGGCGTTGCGGTTGCGGCGGAAGGCGCGCACCGCGTCGTCGCGGCTCGTCGCGCCAGACCGGACCCCGCGGAAGAGGTTGGCCTGGTCTTCGACGATGGCGCGGTGAGTCTCCTCCGGCGAGGACAGGGCAAGGGTCGCCACCCTGGCGGGGTCGCTCACCACGAGCCGCCACAGGAAGGGGGAATGATCGGCGAGCGCCAGCAGGAGATCGCGCAAGGGGCCGCCTTCGAGATGGGAGAGCAGCGCGGCGGCCTCGGGCTCGTCGCGGACGCGCCCGACGAGATCCGCCAGCTGCGCCTTCGCCCGCCGGGCATCGGCGACAGGGGGCGCTTGGGTCAGGCGGCTGACAAGAGAGGGTTTGGATTCCGACACGGCCGATCCGTCATGTTCCTGCGGTGGCGTGAGTGTTCATGCCCTTTGGCCCGAGGCAACCGAAAATGTGCCGCCGGCCTTGCAAATCAGGCTGCGGATTGCAGCGCCGGCTGCGGGATCTCGGCTTTTTTCAGGGGAAGAGCGAGGACCACCCGCAGGCCGGGCTCGTTATCCTCCAGCTGAAGCGTTCCGCCATGGAGCCTCGCAACCGCCGCCGCGAGGCTCAACCCCAGGCCGAAGCCGGGCCGCGAGCGGGCCGTCTCGAGCCGGACGAAGCGCTCCAGCACATGGCCGCGCTCCGCCGCCGGGATGCCGGGACCCCTGTCCGCCACCACGATCCTCGCCTCGTCGCCGGCCCGGCGGGCCGCAACGGCGATCGCCTGGGGCGTCTCACCGGCGGCGCCGTATTTCAGGGCGTTGTCGAGGAGGTTGGCCATGGCCTGGCCCAGGAGCTCGCGGCTGCCGTGAATGGGAAGGTCGTTCTCCACCGACACTTCGAGCGACACGCCGGCTTCCTCCGCCAGGGCCTCGTAGAGCTCGGCCACGTCGCGCACCGCCTCCGAGGCGTCGAAATCCGCCAACCCCTCGCGGGCATTGCCTGCTTCCAGGCGCGCGATCATCAGAAGGGCGTTGAAGATGCGGATGAGGTTATCGCTTTCCTCGATGGTGGCCTCCAGGGCTCCCTTCAGCTCGTCGGGGGACTTGGCCGTCCGCAGGGCCTCGTCGGCCTTGTTGCGCAGGCGGGTCAGGGGCGTCTTCAGGTCGTGGGCGATGTTGTCGGACACCTCCTGCATGCCGCGCATGAGTTCGCCGATGCGGTCGAGCATGTCGTTGAGGTTCTGAGCGAGGCGGTCGAGCTCGTCCCCGGTGCCGGCAATCCGCAGGCGGCCGCCGAGATCGCCCGCCATGATGCCGCGGGTGGTGTCCGTCATGTCGTCGACGCGCTTGAGAACCCTGCGGGCGATGAACCAGCTGCCCAGGCAGCCCAGAACCCCGATGAACAGCAGCGAATAGGTGAAGGCGCGCTGGATGATGTCGCGCAGGCGCCTGCGCTCCTCCACGTCCCGCCCGACCATGAGGCGAAACCCTCCCGGCAGGAGATAGACGCGCACGATGGCCCGGCTGGGCTCGGCGTCCGTCTCGTCGGTGCGGCTGTAGAAGGTTTCGAACTGCCCGACCTGATCGATGATGCCGGGGGGCAGCGCCCCGATATTGCCGGCGATCCGCTCTCCGGCATTGGTGGTGACAAGGTAGAGGGAGGCTCCGGGCGTGCGCGAGCGCCGCTCCACCACGTTGACCAGACGGCGCAGGCCGCCCTGCCTGTACTGCTCGGACAGGCCGTTGATCTCCGCCTCGACGGTGGAGACGAATTGCTCGGTGAGCAGCCTCTGGGCGCTCCAGGCCACATAGCCTAGGGTCACGAAGGCGAAGACCGTGAAGATGGCCAGATAGGCGAAGGACAGCTTGAAGGCCGTGGTCCGGAAGAGCTTGCCGAGGGCGCTCATCGCCGTGTTCACGGGAGCATTCAACGGAGCGCCCTCATTCCTCATGTCCTTCCGACCCGACGCGGACCATGTAGCCGGCGCCGCGGATCGTGTGGATGAGCGGCTTGTCGAACCCCTTGTCGATCTTGGCGCGCAGCCGCGACACGTGAACGTCGATCACGTTGGTCTGCGGATCGAAATGGTAGTCCCACACGTGTTCCAGGAGCATGGTGCGGGTGACCACCTTGTTGGCGTTCCGCATCAGGTATTCGAGCAGCCGGTACTCGCGCGGCTGCAGGACGATCTCGTGACCGGAGCGCGTGACCCGATGGGACAACCGGTCGAGCTCCAGGTCGGCGATGCGGTAGAGCGTGGGCTCGGCGTTCGGCGCTGCCGCCCGGCGGCGGGACAGGACCTCGATGCGGGCCAGCAGTTCGGAAAAGGCATAGGGCTTGGGAAGGTAATCGTCCCCGCCGGCGCGCAGGCCCTTCACCCGGTCGTCCACTTGGCCCAGGGCCGAGAGGATCAGGACCGGCGTCTCGACCTTCTGCTCCCGCAGGGAGCGGATCAGGGACAGGCCGTCGAGCTTCGGCAGCATCCGGTCGACCACGAGCACGTCGTAATCCCCCGCCTCCGCCATGGCGTAGCCGTCCAGGCCGTCGGCGGCATGATCCGCCACATGGCCCGCTTCACGGAAGGCCTTGACCAGGTAGGAGGCCGCCTCCCGGTCGTCCTCGATGATGAGAATCCGCATGATGCCCAGCGTAACGCAGTTTGAACCCGACGGCAGGCCGGCCCTGGAGGGAAGGAGGCCAGCCTGCCGCGGGCAGAAGACACCAGACGTCGGGGGCAATCAACAATTAAGCCTGGCGCCCTACTCTGTCGGAAGGGTTAGGCGCCCTTCGGTTGGCTTGCCACCTCAAGGGTGACGTTGCGCTCCTTGCCGTCGCGATAGAGCGTGATCGACAGGGACTTGCCCGGAGTGACCTGGGCCACCTTGCGGGACAGGTCCTTGGCCTCCTTGATCGGCTCGCCGTCGACGGCCAGGATGGTGTCGCCCGTCCTGATGCCGGCCTTGGCGGCGGGTCCGTCCTTGATGGCCTCGGCCACCAGGGCGCCCCTCGGCTCCTTGAGGCCGATGGCCTCCGCGATCTCCTTGGTCACCGGCTGCATCTGCACGCCGATGAAGCCGCGGGTCACCGAGCCCTTGTCCTTGAGCGCCGTGACGATCTGATCGACCGTGCTCGCGGGGATCGCGAAGGCGATGCCCACGTTGCCGCCGGACGGCGAGAAGATCGCCGTGTTCACGCCCACGACCTCGCCCGAGAGGTTGAAGGTGGGACCGCCCGAGTTGCCCTTGTTCACGGACGCGTCGATCTGGATGAAGTCGTCATAGGGACCGGCGCCGATGTCCCGGTGCTGGGCCGAGACGATGCCGGCCGTCACCGTGCCGCCGAGGCCGAACGGGTTGCCGATGGCCACCACCCAGTCGCCAATCCGGGCCTTCTGGCCGGCGAGGCGCACATAGGGGAAGTCGCTGCCTTCCACCTTGAGAAGGGCCAGATCGGTCTTCGGATCCGTACCGATCACCTTGGCGTCGAGGGTCTTGCCGTCGTCCATGGTCACCTGCACCTCGGAGGCCTTGTCGATCACGTGGTTGTTGGTGACCACGTAGCCGTCGGCCGAGATGAAGAAGCCGGAGCCCAGGGACTGGCCGAACTGGCGCGGACGCTGGCCGCGCTCGCCACGCTGACCATCACGGAACTGGCGGAAGAACCGCTCCATGGGATGGCCGGGGGGAAGGTCGGGCGCCGAGAAGCCGGGATTATCGTTGTCGTCGCGGGAGGCCACGTTCTGCACCTTCACCTTCACGGCCACGACGGCAGGCTTCACCTGCTCGATCACATCGGCGAAGGACGGAACGTTCTGAATCGGCTGCGCCATGGAGCGCAGTTCCGCATGGGCGGAATTGGGGGCCACCAGACCGCTCTCGACGGCTCCGCCCGCGATCAGCGCGGCAACGGCCGCCGCGCCGAGCCATTTGGCGGTGCGCTTGCGGGCCGGAATGGAAACCTTGTCCAACATGTCTGTCTCTCCTTGAGGAACCCCTTTGGGTTCGTCGTGAGAGCAAGATGGGGTCGGGCGCCTTACGGCGCTCTCACCTCAGGATGAAATCTTCGTAAGGTTTGCCGAAGCGTCGATAGGCTCGTGGAACGAGTAGGGCCGCGCCCCGGCTTGTTCTTGTCCGAGTGCGCGGCCCTCAGCCCGTAGTCTGCCCCCTCGGGCGCCCAGATCCTCTCTTTTCGAGAGTGGTTTTCCTGGCCAGTCCAGACGAAAGCACTACCTCGCCTTAGACCCGCAGGGGCCTATGAAAGAGATTGCGCCAGCGCTAGACATATCGCCCGACCGATTATTTTTGCCCCTATCGGTCGATCCTCAAGCGCCTCAGAGATGAGGTGCTTTTTTTTATTTCGTGATGTGGATCGACCGGCGCCCACATTACTGACGATCTCATCGTGCCGCTATTAGGCCAGATGGTCTAATCGACGCCTCTGCTGACCTAAATCGAATGCAAGGAAACAACAGAACGTCACATCATCCTTTCACATCTGGAGATCGGATGTCCGGATGCTTGCGAAATCTTCATCGCCTGCCAGCGCAACTCCTTTTGAGGCGGCTGTCTCTGCAATCCGTGCGCCGCCTGCCCTCCCAATACTGTCCGGGCCGGCTGATCCGACCTAACGCCGCTCGACGCGCAGCGCGATCCGGCGGGATTTTTTCTTTACAAGGATGCGGCGCGTCTCCTGCCCATCATCCTTCCCCTTGGCGATCTCTCTCTTCGGCGGAAGCGGCGGGGGTTTGAGCGCGCCCGCCATGCACTGGGTCACGTGGGCGTTCCGCAATTCCACGATGCGCTGGTATCCGTCGACGCCGATCTTTCCTTTCGGGAAGATGCGCATCCTCGCGTCCAGGCGACAGGCTTCGCGCTTGGCCACGAGGTTCTCGTCCGCCCTGGAGGCGAAAGGCAGAACGAGCAGGATCAAACCCAAGAGGGCCGCTGGCTTCACGACCGTACCTTTCTGGCGAAATGCGGGGAATGGGACGGCCGATATCACCCGCATCCAGCCTTGGCCCAGCGACAAATTGGCGTGACGAAAGAAGGATGGCGGGTGTTGCGCCGAAGCCTAGGAGCCGCTGCCCATCGGCGGAGACTTGTCCTGCGGCCAAGCTTGGGCAGGAAGAAAAGCCCTGAGCAGGTTGCGGCCGCCCGGCGCCCTGGATGATGCAGGAGGAATTACGCGCTCGCGTCCCGATTGAGCACCGCGTCCAGCGCCTTCCGCTCGTCGTCGTCGAGGGCGGACGATGGAGGCGGACGCCGTCTCAGGGCCGCATAGACCCCGAACGCGCCGAGCGCGAGAACGAGAACGGGCGTCAGCCAGAGCAGCAGGTTATGGGCCTTGAAGGTGGGCTTCAGCAGAACGAACTCGCCGTAGCGCTGGACGAGGTAATCTCTCACCGCCTGGTCCGAATCCCCGGCCACGAGGCGCTCGCGCACGAGCAGCCTCAGATCCTTGGCGAGCTGCGCGTCGGAATCGTCGATGGACTGGTTCTGGCACACGAGGCAGCGCAGGCCCGACGAAATCTCGCGGGCGCGATGTTCCAGGGCAGGATCCTTCAGCACCTCGTCCGGCTGCACCGCGAGAGCCGCGCCGCCGAACGCGAAAGCCGCCATGAGGGCGAGGACGAAGCGCATCGCCTACTCCGCCGGAACCGCTGCGGCCGGCCCCGACTTCGCCCGCGCCGGAGCGCCGATGCGCAGGCGCCTGTCCGTCAGGGAGAGGGCTCCGCCCGCCGCCATCACGACGGAGCCCAGCCAGATCAGCAGAACCAGAGGCTTGTGGTAGAGGCGCACGCCCATCGAGCCGTCCGGCTGCACCTCCCCGAGGCTGGCGTAAACCTGGCCGAGGCCGACGGTCATGATCCCCGCCTCCGTGGTGGGCATGCCGCGGGTCACGTAGAGACGCTTCATGGTCTCGACGGCGCCCAGCTCCCGGCCGCCCCGGGAGATCGTCAGGATGGCGACATCCTCCCGGTAATTGGCCTCGATGCGCGGAATGATGCGCTCGAGCCTTGCCTCATAGGCGCCTGCCTTGAGGCTCTGGCCGGGCTTGAGGGTCCCGAGCGCTTCGACGCCCCAGGCGGTGGCGGCAACGCCGATCACCGTGAGGCCCACCCCGGCGTGGGCCGTCACCGTGCCCCAGGTGGAGCGCGGCAGACCGGAGGCCCTGCGCCAGGCGGCCGAAAGGGTACTGCCCCTGGTCCAGGAGCGGGTCGCGATCTCGTTGAGGGAGCCCAGGACCAGGAAAAGGCCCAGGCCGATGCCCAGCGGAGCCGCGACTGGTCCGCCATGCTCGAAGGCCAGCAGGGCGAGCGCCCCCAGCAGGGACAGGCCGAAGGCCGCGTAGAGCCGCTGGGCCGAGCCCAGGAAGTTGCCCCGCTTCCAGGCAAGCGTTTGCCCGAGGGGCAGGAGCAGCAGGAGCGGAACGATCAGGGGCAGGAAGGTGAAGTTGAAGAAGGGCGCGCCGACGGAAATCTTCTCACCCGTGAGCGCCTCCAGGGCCATGGGATAGAGGGTGCCGATGAACACGGTCGCGCAGGCGGTGGCCAGGAACAGGTTGTTGAGGACGAGCGCCCCCTCCCGGGACACGGGCGCGAACAGGCCGCCCTGCTTGAGGAGCGGCGCGCGCCAGGCGAACAGCGCCAGCGACCCGCCGATGAAGACCATGAGGATGCCGAGGATGAAGGTGCCGCGCTCCGGATCGACCGCGAAGGAATGAACCGAGGTCAGCACGCCCGAGCGGACCAGGAAGGTTCCGAGCAGGGACAGGGAGAAGGTGAGGATCGCCAGCAGGATCGTCCAGACCTTCAGGGCGTCGCGCTTTTCCATCACCACGGTGGAATGGAGCAGGGCCGTGCCGGCGAGCCACGGCATGAGGGAGGCGTTCTCCACCGGATCCCAGAACCACCAGCCGCCCCAGCCGAGTTCGTAATAGGCCCAGTAGGAGCCCATGGCGATGCCGAGCGTCAGGAAGGCCCAGGCGCCCAGGGTCCAGGGGCGGACGATCCGGGCCCAGACCGCATCGATGCGCCCGTCGATCAGGGCCGCGCAGGCGAAGGCGAAGGAGATCGAGAAGCCCACATAGCCGATGTAGAGAAGCGGCGGATGGATGGCGAGGCCGGGGTCCTGGAGCAGGGGGTTGAGATCCTGTCCCTCCACGGGCGCGGGAACGACCCGGGTGAAGGGGTTCGACGTCATGAGGACGAAGAGGAGGAAGGCGATGGTGATGGCGGCCTGAACGGCCAGCGTATTGGCCTGCAGCCGCACGGGAATGCTGTTCTTCGACAGGGCCACCACGGAGCCGAACAGGGCCAGGATCAGCACCCAGAGGAGCATGGAGCCCTCGTGGTTCCCCCACACGCCGGAAATCTTGTAGATCAGCGGCTTGGTGGAGTGCGAATTCTCCACCACGTTCAGCACCGAGAAGTCGGACGTCACATAGGCCACTGTCAGGCTCAGGAACGCGAAGGCGATGCAGATCAGCACCGCCACGGCGGTCGCGGGCCCCACCGCCATCAGCACGGGATCGTTCGCCCGCGCGCCCCAGAGGGGCACGATGCACTGGATCAGGGACAACCCGAGCGCCAGGGCGAGTGCAAAATGTCCGGCCTCGACCAACACGAGGATGCTCCCTTGCTACTGCGTCGGGGGCGAAGCGTTCGCCTCGCCCTGCCAATGCCCCTGACGCTTCAGGGTATCCGCCACTTCACGCGGCATGTAGTTCTCGTCGTGCTTGGCCAGCACCGTGTCGGCCCGGAAGACGCTCGGGCTTTCGAGCACGCCCTCGGCCACGATTCCCTGTCCCTCGCGGAACAGGTCCGGCAGCAATCCCCTGTAGCTGACCTGAATCGACTCCTGGGCGTCCATGACCACGAAGGTCACCTGCTGATCGCCCTCCCGCCGGACCGTTCCCTCCTTCACGAGGCCGCCGAGCCGGAAGCGGGTGCCGGGCTGCACGTTCTTGGCCTGGATGTCGGCCGGCGAATTGAAGAACACGATGGTGTCGTTCATGGCGTAGAGGACAAGACCGAGCGCAACCGCCAGGACGCATCCTGCGGCACCGATCAGGGTCAGTCGGCGTTGTTTCCTGGTCATTGCTCGGCGTCGGTCAGTTTCAGGTCACGGGCCATCGTATCGATGGCCTGAACGGCGCTGTCGTCCTGCGCCAGCACCTGCCGGGCGCGCCGGGCTGCGGCGAGGGCCTTGTCGCGCTGCCCCAGGACCACGTAGGAGCGCATCAGGCGCGCCCATTCCTCTGCGGTTCCGCCCTGGGCTTCCAGGCGGCCGGCGAGGCCCGACACCATGCGGGCGATATCCTCGGCTCCTATCTGGGGTCCTCCGCCCTGCCCTGCAACAGCCTCCGACGCGCCGAGGCGGGTCAGCTGCTGCCTGACGGCGGAAGCCCAGGGCGCATCGGCGGGCGAGGTGGCCAGAAGATCCTCATAGGCCCCTTTGGCCTTCTCGATCTCGCCGTCCTGCTCGGCGGCGCGGGCGAGATAGAAGCGGGCCTTGGGCGACGCCCGATCGAGCCTCAGGGCCTGCTCGAAGGCGGCCTGAGCCTCCGCCGAGACGAGCCCGTCCTTGGCGATCACGAGGGTTTCGCCGTAATTGGCCAGACGGTTCGCGTCGGGACCGAGATAGCGCAGGGCCGACTCGTAGGCCTTGGCCGCATCGTCCACGCGCCCCATGCGCAGATAGACCGGGGCGACCACCTCCCAGCCCCGTCCGTCCTGCGGGTTCTGCGCCAGATGGCTCTCGATCTGGGCGACCGCCTTCATGAGATCGAGCCTGTCCGCCTGCTCCTGGATTTGGGAGCCCGGCGGGCGGGCGAGAAGATGGGGCGAGCCATAGGCGCCGTAGACGGCGAGCGCCAGGATGGGAATGGCGGAGAGCGCCAGGGCCGACACGGCGCGGCGGCGGCGCAGGGCCGGCTCCCCCAGGGCGGCAGGGTCCCTGCCCTGCGGGCCGGTGGCGCGCAGCAACCGGCGGCCGGCTTCAGCCTTGGCGGCCTCGGCCTCGCCGGGCAGGAGCACGCCGCGCTCCCGGTCGCGCTCGATCTCGGCGATCTGCTCGCGGTAGAACTGCGTATCGGGATCCGCCTGCCGGGCGACGGCGTAATGGCGCGACAGCGGCCAAAGGACCGCCATCACGGCGAGCGCCGTCATTGCCAGGAGGATGATCCAGATCACCATAAAATCCTAATTACCGCGACTCCCGGTCAAGCACGATGGTGGCACGGTGTCACGCGTAAAATTACATAGTGTCGGCCCGGTCCCCCGGCAGTTCCAGCACGGCCCGCAGGCCTCCCAGGGGCGAGGCTTCGAGGCTGAGGGAGCCGCGATAAAGGGCCGCGAGATCGGTGACGATGGACAGCCCCAGGCCCGAGCCCGGCTTGGTTTCGTCGAGGCGGCGGCCGCGCTTGAGCATCTCGGCCCTTGCGGCTTCCGGCAGGCCGGGGCCGTCGTCGTCGATGAGCAGGCGGAAGCGCGGCCGCTCCGCATCGTCGCGGGTCACCTCGACCGTCAGCACCACCTTGCGCGACGCCCACTTGGCCGCATTGTCGATGAGGTTGCCGGCCATCTCCTCCAGGTCCTGCCTCTCGCCCCGGAAGCGCAGGTCCGGGGGGATCGCCAGCTCGATCTCCGGATTCTTGTCGCGGTAGATCTTGGCGAAGGTGCGGGCGAGGCCGGCGATGACGGGCTCCACCTCCGTCAGGGTGCCCAGGGTTCCGGCGAGCGCCGCCGCCCGGGCCCGGTCGAGATAGTAGTTCACCTGGTCCCGCATCAGGGTCGCCTGCTCGCGGATGCGGGCGGCCACCTCGTCCGGCGCGCTCTCGGCCTCGTTCATGATGATGCTGAGCGGCGTCTTGAGGGCGTGGGCCAGGTTGCCCACCTGGGTGCGGGCCCGCTCCAGGATCTCCCGGTTGGTGTCGAGGAGCAGGTTCAGTTCGCCGGCGAGCGGCGAGATGTCCCGGGGGAACTCGCCCGCGATCCGCTCCGCCTCCCCGCGCCGGATCGTTCCGAGCGCGCTGCGAAGGTTCGACAGAGGCCGAAGGCCGAAGCGGATCTGCAGGAGGGTGGTGAAGCCGAGCGCCAGGCCGAGAAGCGCGAAGGTGACGGTAAGCGCGAAGATGAAGTCGCGCACGCCCGCGTCGATCTCGTCCGAGGGACCCGCCACGCGGATGATGTAGCGTCCGTCCTCGCCCAGGTCGATGTCCCGCTCGATGATCCGGAGGTTGCGGTCGTCGGGAGCCTTGTCGTAGCCCCGGCGGATCTGGCCGAACCGCTCGTCATGGGCCATGGCGAGGCTCGGGAGCTGCCCGCCGAACAGGGATTTCGAGGACCGGATCTCCCCCGGCACGGCGTTGGGCCGCGCCACCTGCCAGTACCAGCCGGACAGGGGCAGCTCGAACCGGGGATCGCCGATGGGCCCCAGGTCCCGGTCCGGGTCGCCCGGGGCCACCAGGTTGGACGCCAGGGTGTTGGCGTAGACCAGCAGGCGCTGGTCGAAGGCCCGCTCCGTGGTGTCCCGGTAGAGGGTCGACAGGATCAGCCCTGCGATGAGCAGGATCACGAAGCTCCAGAAGACGGCGGAGACTGCGAGCCGGACGGCGATGGGCCGTCCGGCGAACTGGTTGAGGATCGGGTGAAGGTCGATCACGTCTTCGTCTGGCTGGCGTCGAGGAGATAACCCAGCCCGCGCACGGTCTGGATGATGTCCACCCCGAGCTTCTTGCGCAGCCGTCCGATGAACACCTCGATGGTGTTGGAGTCGCGGTCGAAGTCCTGGTCGTAGAGATGCTCCGTCAGCTCGCCCCGGGAGACGATGCGGCCCATGTGGTGCATGAGGTAGGACAGGAGCCGGTATTCGTGGGAGGTCAACTTCACCGGATTGCCGTCCACGGCAACCCGGCCGGAGCGGGTGTCGAGCTTGACCGGACCGCAGGCGATCTCGCTGGTGGCGTGGCCGGTGGCGCGGCGCAGCAGGGCGCGCACCCGGGCGAGAAGCTCCTCCACGTGGAAGGGCTTGGTCACGTAGTCGTCGGCGCCGGCGTCGAAGCCCTGCACCTTGTCGCTCCAGCGGTCGCGGGCGGTGAGGATGATGACGGGGGTCTTCCGGCCCTCGCGCCGCCAGGCGGTCAGGACGGAGACGCCGTCCACCTTGGGCAGGCCGAGATCGAGGATGATGGCGTCGTAGGGTTCCGTATCCCCCAGGAACTGCCCCTCCTCGCCGTCGAACGCGGCGTCGACCGCGTAGCCCGCCTGTTCGAGGGCGGTCACGATCTGCTTATTGAGGATCTTGTCGTCCTCGACAACGAGAAGGCGCACGTTTCGAGCTTTCCTTAATGAACCGATTTCACGCGTCCGGAGGACCCGTCGATCATCACTTGCACGACGCGGCCATCCTTTTGCAAGGCCATGATCACGTAAACCAGAGTATCGCTGCTGCGGCAGAGATTGGCCCGCACCACGTCCGAATTGGGAACCTGGCGGCGGGCGGTCATCACGGCCGAGGCCGGGGCGACGACGCCCTTGGAGGCCACCGCCTCCTGCATCTCGCGGGGCGGCAGGCAGTTCTGGAGAGCGGCCGCCGCGCTTTGCGCATGGGCGCTCCCCGTCAATCCCCACAGCGCTATGACCAGGCAAACCACACGCATGGGAGAACCTTGTCCTTGCGGCTCTGAACGAGGCCTGAATACCGTTCTAGTTCAGGATCTGCTTCGTGGCCAGGATGCGGAACACCGTCGAGGCGACGAAGCTTGCGGCCGCCACCAGCTGGACGGCGGCCTCCTGGAAGGCCCCGGTGTTCAGGGCCCAGGCGTCGAACCCGAGGAGGCTCAGGGCAAGGGCCGCGAGCCCGATCAGGTTGGCCCAGATCGTGCGGCTGGCGAGAATGGTCTTGGTGTCGATCATGTCGGTGGTTCCTTGAGGCGATGATGAGGCGGCGAGCCGGAGGGCCTGCTGCTCGACGGCGAGAACCCGCCTGCGCCAGCCCCGTCCGAAGACGGGCCAGGTGGACAGGCGGGCGAGAAAGCCGAGCCGGGCCCGCGTCAGGCGGCGGATCGTCTCGGCGGGATCGGCCCCGCGGGCGGCGGTCAGGGTCAGGGGGCCGACGATCCCGTCCGGCTCGACCCCGAGCACCCCCTGGAGCATCCGCACGGCGCGGGCGGGACCGGAATTGACCGCAAGGTCGAACAGGGCGAGGCCCAGCCCCTGCGGCAGCTCGTCGGCGCGCACCACGTCCCAGTAGAAGCGCCGGTAGATGGCGGCGGCCTCGGCCCTCGTCAGATGGCGCACATCCTCCACGGAGGCCGCACGGCCCCTGGCCCGCGACAGGGTCCCGCAGGTGATCCCGAACCGGGTGGCCCCGCCGGGGTCGCGGGGATGTTGGACGAATCCGCCCTCGTGCAGCAGCACGAGATCAAGGGAGCGCTCGAACGAGGAGGGGGAGTTCGGGGACACCTTACAGCTCCGCCTGGAGGACGACGAAGCTGGAACTTCCGGAATAGAGATGACCCACGGCCCCCGCCGCGCCGCTGAACGAGGTTCCGGCCTGGAACCTCAGGATCACGGCGGACGCGCTGGAAGCGACGGCGGTGGTAACGGTGAGGCCTCCCGTCAGGGTGACCCAGGCCGCGCCGGCATTGTCGTAGAAGCCGACCGTATTGCCCACGGGCGAGCCGCCGATCCAGGTGAACCCGTTCGTCGCAAGGGTCGGAGCAGCCTGCATGGGCACGGGAAGGCTGTAGGGGATGTGAATGGCGTTGGCCCCGACCCGCTGCCCCAGGACGCCCAGGATGGCGGGGGTTCCGCCGCTCACCGCAAGCCTCTGGTAATAGCGGCGGCAGCGGAATTCCTCGATCTCGATCGGATCTCCCACCCACGGCGTCGCCGAGGGCCCGACCTCCAGCTTCACGCGCCTGAAGGAGCAGGCGCTGGCCGACTGAAGCCGCACGAGGATGTTGCCGGTCTCGGAAGGGTCCAGGGTGATCGTCGCGGAGCGGGGCCCCTGCCCGGCCGGGATGGCGGCTGATTTCGTGCCGATCGTCACCGACAGGGGCGAGGAGGGATCCTGGACGGAGAGGGTGAGCGTCTGCCCGGCAAGATTGCTCGGTCCCATCGAGGCCGCGGCCTGGGCTGCGTGTACCACCTGATCGACAGAGCCCGTGAGCGTCACCGTCCCATCCGCCACATTGCTGAGCGCGCATCCGCCCGGCCCCGCCTTCCAGCGGTCGAAGCCGTAGCTTCCAGCGGCCAGATTGCCTCCCGCGAAGCCGCGCTGGTTCACGCGGAAAGCGGAGTTGATGAGCAGATTGGCTCCGGGCGCGGCCCACACCCCGCTCGGAAAGGAGACGATCCCCGTCTGGCAGTCGATGAGGAGCGCATCGCGCCACTGGCTTCCATCCATGGAGACGCGAATGGCGAAATCATCGCTGCCGATCAGCCCCGTTTCGGCCCGCCCGATGAAGCCGCGCTGGTAGAGCTGGGAGAGCACATTGGTCGGCTGGTCCTTGTTGAGGACGAAGCGCAGGTCCCCGGTTCCCCCTTCGGCGGCTTCCAGGGCCGTGAACAGGGCCGCATTCAGCTTCGCCGAGAGCCGGTTCACGCTGTCCGCGGCGGCGCCGATTCCCAGCTTGTCGAGATTGTCGAAGCCTTTGACGTAGTGATCGAGCCCATGCCATTGCGCGCCGTCGAAGACGGCGATCCTGTCCTCGGCCTCCACATAGGCCCGCCAGCCCGGACCCGGCGCGAAGAACCGCCAGAGGCCGAGATCGAACAGGGCCACTTCATCCTCGTGGCCGGCGAAAGCGCCCGTCGCGCCCGCGCCGACGAGATAGCGGTCCCCCTCGGCGGGAGAACCCGGCGGGAGGGTCCGATCGCGCTCCTTCACGGCGAGATGGACGAGCGCATCGAGGGACGCCATGGCTTCGTTGTGGGTGACATGCTTTTGCGCCTGCGCGGCGGCGAGCAGCGGCAGGGCCAGATGAGGCGTGGATGACATCGAGGAAGCCTGTTGAATCACGGCGGCGCAAGCACCGCATCGTTCTGTTGGTCGGAGGGGAGTTGGGGACGGGCGGGTCTAGAGAACGGGAACCGTGACGATCCGCTCGAAGCCGCGCCCGGCGACGGCGCTCACCTGGGCGATGCGAAGGTCGAGCACCGTCTGGGGCGCGCCGAAATCGGCCGTTTCCTGCGCGGCCGCGTAAAGAACCGAAGGGTCCAGGACCGCCAGGGAGCGCAGGACCGCCCCGTTGCCGAGAATCTCGACTTCGTAGCGCTCCGCCTCCTCGTCCAGCGGCACCTCCGCGGCGTCCCACCCGTCGCCGCCGACGCGGGTGCGGCGCAGCCACCGGATGCGCACGCCGCCCGCCTCCCGGCGCGCCGTCACATGGACCGGGCTCAGGGGCTTGAGGGCCTCCCGCCCCACCGTTGCGGCGATCTCCGCCACCGAAGGGTCCGCATGATCCCGGCCCGCGGGGCCGATCCGGTAGCGCCAGGTTTGCCCGAGATCCTGCAGGCTGCTGGTCAGGGGAGCGACGGCCTCGTCCAGGCGAACGACGGACGCGCCGGCCGGCACCGGGCGGGCGGCCTCCGGCTCGCTGCCGGCAAGCCCGCGCAGGAGCCGGGACAGGCGATAGGTGCGCTCGCCGATGAGCTCGACCCCTGCGGCCGAGAGGATCTCCCAGCGGCCGTCCTGCCCCCTGACGGCGAAAAGATTGCCGCCCGCGAGCGCAGCCTCGTCGTCGATGGCGCTCAACGCTCCCGTGGAGATTTCCACGTCGAGAACGGCCTTGCGATCCCAGCGCCAGAGCGGCCCCGGCAGGAGCGCGGTCTTCGTCAGCCCGATCACCGCCGGCAGGCCCAGGATGCGGTGCGGCGCGAAGCTCGCGCCGTTTCCCGAACGCCAGATCGTCACCGCCCCCGGCCAGGGATCCGCGGCCACGGCGATGTATTGCAGCGCCGTGGGATTGCCCGCGCTCACGGGCAGATCGAGGATGATGGCCTGAGGCTTTCCCGGCACCGGCGGCGGGCGGCGCTTCGGCCTCGGGATCGAGGCGCCGGGCCTCTCGAAGATCGCGGGCTCCACGGCCCGCACGGACATCTTGCGCGTGGGGCCGTCGGCGATGCGCAGGATCCTGTGCAGCCTCGGTCCCGCATCGGTGGGAAGGGAGATCATGTCCCCGGGTTCGAGGTCGATCCGCCGCGGCGAGAGCTCGAACTCGGCGCTCTCCCGCGCGGCCCACAGATCCTGCAGCCAGGTATCCGCAAGGCGCTGCGCCTCCGCCCGGCGGGTGATGATGGCGGAATCCGCCCGCGCCTCCCGGCGGCTGGAGCCGGACAGGCGGCGCGAGGCCGCGGCGGCGCGGCGATAATCCACCTCGCCTTCCGTGAAGCCGATTTCCACCTGCTGCGGCAGCTCGGTCTCCTGGGAGCGGGTGAGCCGGAGCGAGGGCTCGCCCGCCTCCATCACCAGATCCTCCTTGGCGAGCGCGGCCACCGCCCGTCCGCAGCGGCCGCGCCAGGCGACCTTGCCGCCGCTGGCCACCGCATCCACGCCGAACAGGCGCATCAGGGGCTCGAGCGCCCCGCGGGCCGACATGGGCCGGTCGATCACATAGCCGTCCACGAAGCCGTCCACCGGGATGGAGGCCGGAACGTCGAGGCCGAAATCCTTGAGGATGGACGCGATGAGGCGATCGAGCGGCGCTCCCTCAAGGCGGCCCGTGATCCAGTGGCCGGTCTCCCAATGGGCCCCGTCCCGCCACACCTTGTCGAAATCCGGGAAGGCCGGGAACGGCCTTGCGTCCCAGGCCCACACATAGATGTTGGCCGGGTCCACCATGCGGCCGCCATAGGCGGGGGACACGGGGTTGCAGGCGGCCGCAAACCCCTTCTGGGCGGGATCGAAGCGGGAGAGGATGGCCTCCAGCGCGCGGGCCTGAACGAGATCGTCGCGCACGCCCCGGGAGAACGGCGGATAGGCCGATTCCGACGACTTGGGATCGGGAAAGACGTTGGGTCCGTTCGGCCCCTTGTCCACGGCCGGAACGCCGATCTCCGTGAGCCAGATCGGCTTCGATTTCGGGTCCCAGGCGGTCGTCTTGACCTCGACCCCGCCGGAGCGCTCCACATGCGGGTTCGACCACCAGGACACGAGATCCTTGGCGCGGAAGATCCAGGGCTTGCCATAGGCTCCGTCGGTGATCGCGCTGCGCGCCTGGGCGGCGCGGGCGGCGGCCGTGGGATAGTGCCAGTCGAAGGCCTCGCCGCCGCCGAGCCGCGCCCGCAGGTAATCCACATCGTAGATGCTGCGCCCGAGGGCGAGGTCCGCATGATCGAGTCCGTCGCGCCAATCGGAGATGGGCGGATAATAATCGATGCCGACCGCATCGATGCTTTCGGAGGCGAAGAGCGGATCGAGGGGGAAGCGCACCTCATCGCCGCCATCGAGGACGTGCGATCCGTATTCCGTCCAATCGGCCGCATAGACGATCCTGGCGCCGTTGCCCACAAGAGCCCGGACCTCCCCTGCGAGCGCTTTCAGCTTCTGCACCGCCGGATAGACCCCCGGCGAAGAACGGACCCGCGTCAGGCCGACCAGTTCGCTGCCCAGGATGAAGCCGTCGACCCCGCCGGCCTTCCCCGCAAGACCGGCATAGTGAAGGATGAAGTTCCGATAGCCCCATGGGTGCGTGAACCATTGATCGATCTGCGTGGCGGCTGCGTTCGTGGCGTCGGGCGAACCCGGCCGACCGGGCGCCGGGTGGCAGGTGATGCGCCCGCGCCAGGGATAGGCCGGCTGGCCCGTGCCGCCATAGGGATCGGGCAGGCCGTTGCCGGAGGGCACGTCCATCATGACGAAGGGGTAGAGCACGACCTCCAGGTCGCGGTCCTTCAGATGCTTGATCAGCCGGATGACCGATTCATCCGAAGGCGTGCCCCCATAGGCGGGGGCGTCGTCCACGAGGGAGACGGGCTTGGCCCCCTCGCGGGTCAGTCCCGCAACGGACCACACGGCCCCGTCCGTGGTCTTGGCGGTCACGTCCACCCGCGGCTCGATGCGGCAGGAGCCCGCCCTGAGATCGTTCCCGAACCAGCTCACCACCAGGGAGACGCGCTTGAGGTTCGGGCACATGGCCTCCAGCGCGTCGAGGGACGCCTGCACGTCGCTCCTGCGCTTGAGCTGATGGCGGTTCTCGGGAGAGGTCTTGCCGAGGGCGAGAACCTGGGTGACCGGCAGGGTATCGTAGCCGAACTCGCTCGCCCCCGGGATGAGGCAGACGGCGCGGATCATGCGGTTGAGCCCATCCACGGGCCGCACCACCTCGAAGGCGAATTGCGGAACGCGATTGCCGAAATCCTCCAGGGGCAGCCGCTCGAACACCACGTAGGCGAGGCCGCGATAGGCCGGCGCATTCGCGAGGCCTTCCTTGGCGACGATGAGCGGATCGGGGTCCTGGGTCTCGGAGCCGCGATGCACCCGCATGGTGACGCCGGTGAGATCGATCTCGCGGCCATCGGCCCAGACGCGGCGGACGAAGGCGATGGAGCCCTCGCAGAGTCCCACCGCCAGGTTGGCGAAATAGGAATAGGTGGTGGTGACGGTCTTGGGGCCGCCCATGCCCTTGCCGCCCTGGCTGCCGGAGCGCTCCACCGCCGTGTTCGCCGCCTCCTCCAGGCGCGTCGCCCAGATGAGCTGGCCGCCGACCCGCGCCCGGCCGTAGACCCGGGGGATGGCGGTTCCCTCCGTGGAGGTGAGGCCGTCGATCTCCTTGAGCCGCGGCCCCTCCACATACTTGGTGTTGTCGCCGCCCAGCAGGGCGTTGTCGATGGCGGCCCCGGCAAGCCCGCCGAGGGCCCGGCCCACCATGGCTCCCAGGGGCCCGGCGATCATGCCGCCCACGGCGGAGCCTACGGTTTGAAGAACGATGGTGGCCATGAGCATTTCCAGGAAAAGTGGGAACCGGTTTTCCGTTCGGAAAATGCGGCTGCGGAAGATCGGCGGAGTGTTTGCAGGCTGCTTCGAATGCGAACCGCTCTAGTGTTCCGGAAAGCGAAAGGCGTGGGCGAGATGCCGCCGCCACCAGGAGCAGAGCGCCACCTCCACCACCGACGCGCCGTCATGGGCGTGGATCATGCGGTCCGGCGAGGTGGCGACGGCGCAGTGCTTGGCCGGGAGAGCGTCGCGCCAGCGAAAGAGCAGCACGTCGCCCGGCGCGATCTCGCGCCGGCCGATCTCCACGAGGTAGCGGCGCGCCGCCGCCACGAGGGTATCGGCTCCGGCCTCCGCCCAGTCCGGCGAATAGGGCGGCAATTCGGGCTCCCGGCCCATGACCTCGCGCCATACCCCGCGCAGGAGGCCGAGGCAGTCGCAGCCGACCCCCTTGAGCGAAGCCTGATGGCGGTAGGGCGTCCCGATCCAGGAGCGCGCCGCCATGACGATGCGGTCCTGCGGGTTCATCGGAAGAAGCTCCCCCCGTCGAGGCCGGGCTCGCCCTGGCGGGGCATGCGGATGATGAAATCGTTGCCGGGCATGTGCGGAAAGCCGCGGAAGCTGGCGGCGTTCTTGAACTTGTCGCGGCAGACCGCATGGGTCTTGTCGCATCCGGCGGTGACCTTGAATCCATCGCCCGCCTTGATGGGCTGCGGCGCGCGCTGCCACAGGTCGAACTCGTCCGTCCCATTGATGGCGCGGTGCACCTTGATCTCGACGGAGAGGCCCGCATTGTCGCCGCTCGTCCAGGTGAGCTTGCCGCCCGTGCACCAGCCGTCCTTGAAGCCGATGCCGGAGGCGGTGATGCTCAAGCGGCCGTCCGTGCCCGTGACGGCGCCGCTGTCGCCATAGGCAGGGAGCGACAGGTTCACGCCGCACCGGGCATCGCCCAGATCCGCCGCGCAGGTGGCCCGGAACAGGCGGCCGCGCTCCTCGTCGAAGCGGTGCATGAGGCCCCTCACCTCGGCCACGAAGCTGCCGTCCTGGCGGCGGATCTCGCCGATGGAGCCGATGTCGAGAAGCAGGCGCTCGGCCACGTTGCTCCAGTTCACCAGCCAGGTTTCCACGCTCGCATCGTCGTAGAGCCCCGACGCGATGTCGTCCTCGGTCAGGCCTGCGGACACCAGCGCCCCGGCCACCTCGCCGCCGCCCACCGCAAAGCCGAGCTCCGCCGTCGCCTCGGCGGCCTCCAGCCCCGACCGCGCCGCGAAGGTGACGCCGCCGAAGGCGAGGTCGCGGTCATGGTCCGTGAAGCCGAAGGTCGTGCCGTCGCGACGGATGAGCTTCCAGCAATGGCAGAGATTCGTCACCCCGTCCGCCAGATGGGCGGCGAGGCCTGAGGGAATGGTGCGCATGATGATTTTCTTCGGGATGTCGCGGGTGATGGGAGGGCGCGCTCTTCCCTCCCCGCAAGAGGGAAGAGTCGGCGTTACGCTTAAGGATGGATCTCCTTCCCTCGCTACGCTCGCCGGGGATGACACCTAGTCATAACCTCAGTGTCATTCCCGGCCGAAGCGGAGGGGAAGGGAATCCACCCGGACCTGCCGCAGCCCTGAAACCGTCGCCGATGGTTACGGAACGATCTCGACCAGCGGGATCTTCGGGATCTCGCCCGCGTCGAAGGCGGAGAGGTCGATGTCGAGTTCGTCCGTGTCGAACCGGACGGGCACGTCGAAGGCGAAGCCTGCCGTGACGATGGCGCCCGCCGGCGGCGCGGCCGCAAGGGTGACGAGGCCGGTCAGGGGATCGCAGTTGAAGCCCGAGCCCACCGCCTGCTCGACGCCGTCGAGCGCCACGCGCACCGAGCCGCCCACCGGCTTGGCGATGGGGCGCTGATAGGGCGCGAAGGAGGAGCCGTAGGTCTTGACGAGGGGAAAGCTCAAGGCCTTGCCGTCGCCGGTGCTGATGCGCTGGTCCGTCGGCGTCGGCTCCTGGGAGGGCGGGCCGGAGCGCCAGTCCGTCCGGTCGCGGAAGCGGAAGCCGATGAGCCGTCCGCGCCGCTCCTCGAAGAAGGCCACCACCGCGTGCAGCGCGTCGATGCTGCGCACCCCCAGGCCCGCATCGTAGCGGCGTCGGGAGCCCTCCCAGCGGCTGTTGCGGTGCTCGCGGCCGGACGACAGGGTGACGATGTCGGTGCGCCGCACGGGCCCGCCCCGGCTGCCGAGGCTGACGTCGAGGGGAAAGCGAACCTCATGGAAATCGGACGCCATGGCGATCCTTCGCAATGATGAAACGAAAAAAGAGCGGGTGACGTTGTTGTCGCGAGCGATCAGCCACAAGGAGACGGCAGGCGATGAGCAACACTCCCAACGACCTCGCGGAGGACTTCCCGGACAAGGTGGAGCGCATCCACCAGCTCAAGACCGGCAACAACCGCTTCGCCCGGCTCTACGACGAGTACAACGAGCTGAACCGCACCATCCACCGGGTGGAGACCCGCGTGGAGCCCAGGACCGAGGACGAGGAAGAGGAGCTCAAGCGCAGCCGCGTGCGCCTCAAGGACGAGATCATGGCGATGCTGGAGGACGGGAGCGCCTGATCCGCCTCACATCCCGCGCTGGCCCCGGGCCACGGCCCGCGCCAGGGCGGCGGAGACCTGCGCCTCGGAGCGCCGGAAGCTCTCCGCATCCGGCGTCGAAATGTTGACGGTGATCGAGGCCGGCCGCGCCGCGGCGCCCGCCTGAACGCCGAGGCGCCCGTCCGGCCCGCGCGCCAGGGGCATCACCGCCTCCGCGCCCCTTTCGCCCATGAGGCCGAGCCCGCGCCCGAGGGGGAAATAGGCCGGCGCGCCCACCACTCCGCCCTTGGCGAACGGCATCACCATGCCGCGGGAGAACACGCCGCCCCTGGCGAAGGGAGATGCGGCGACGGCCTCGTGGGCCGAGGCCGATGGGCCGAAGAGAGAGCCGAAGAGTGAACCGACGCCCTTGAAGAGGCCCCCGAGCAGGCCGCCACCGTCAAGCGGCAGCGATCCCCCCATGGACCCGGCCGTCATGGACTTCACGCTCTGGCTCAGAGCCAGCTGAAGCGGCGCCAGCGCCAGCCGCAGCCCGGTTTCCACAAGAGACTGGCGCAGCGATTTGAGAACGTTATCAAATTTCTTGCCTTCCGCGATGTTCTTGGCGAAAGCCTTGCTCAGGGAGTCACCGAATTTGTCGGAGAGGCCGATGAGCGTGTTGAGCTGGCGTTCCCTATCCTTCTCTAGCTCTGCCTCAAAAGGATCGTTTGATCCTGGGTTCTTTTCAACCACGTTACGCATCCTGTTGATCGGTTCATTCACCATCTTGGCGGCCTGCAACCGTAGGCCTCAACCCGAATCCGTCTTCGACTTAGGGGACCTGTCCCAGAAAGATGCGTCCCGTGCGAGAGCCGAGTGCAAGCTTGAAGCCGAGAAGGCCGCCATGCGGGCCAAGAACAGCGTCACTGCCGGGGAGAATTGGCGAAAGATCTTCATCCTTTGCATAGAAGCAAAGGGCGCCCGGTATCTCGGAACGACGGACGGTTCCCTTGACGTCAAGGGAAAGCCGGTTTGAGGCTCCCGCTGCCGCCTCGTGCGCGTCTCATCCCGTCCATGGTTCTTTCCTCCCTCAAGGACGTGCCTGGATCAGGCAGGCGTCGGACGAACGTTCATCCATCCGGAAAAGCCGCCATCAGCCTCTCGAGATCGCGCCCTATCGCGGGCTCCATGGGGCGTCCGCCGTTCAGGCCGTCCCAGGCCGCCATCAGTTCGCGCGGCGTGGCGCGCCAGAAGTCCTTCGGGCTCCACCGCAGGACGCCGAGGCCGAGCATCATGGCGTCGTCCCAGGGGAAGGCCTGGGGACCATCGCGTCCTGCGGCTGCGGAGGGTTTGAGAAGGCGGCCTCCCCGCCGAAGGCGGCCACCAGAAGATCGGCGATGGCTGCCGCCACCGGCGCAAGGCCGTCGCGGAGCGGCAACTGCGCGACGTCCGCATCGCTCACCTCATGACCGCCGCCGCGCAGGGCGACGGCAAGCAGCGCGAGCAGGTCGCGGCTCGACAGGCGGCCGGCGCCGAAGCGCTCGGCGAGCGCCATGAGATCCTCGACGCCGAAAGCCTCCTCCAGCTCGGCGAGCGCGCCGAGGGTCAGGCAGAGGGTGTAGCGCCGGTCCCCGAGCTGCAGCGCCACCTCGCCGCGTCTTGCATTGGGCATGGAATGTCCTTGTATTTCGTTTGCCGGTTTCGGAGGTGGAGTGGGGGCGGCATCCTCTGCGCGTCCCTTGTCATTCCCGTTGCTGTCATCCCGCGCAGGCGGGGATCCATATGCATGAGGATTCGAGGAAGGGCGGGACGGTCTGCGCCTCATGCTCGACCGTCAGCGTTTATGGATCCCGGGCTCCGCTGCGCGGCCCCGGGATGACAGCGGGTGTGAATGGATCCCCTTCCCTCGCTTCGCTCGCCGGGGATGACACTGGTGAAGCCCTCCCGTGTCATTCCCGGCCGGAGCGCAGCGGAGGGGAAGGGAATCCACACCGCCGTCACAAGCGGCACCACGTGTTTCCCTCCCCCTTGTGGGGAGGGCCAGGGTGGGGGTGTGAGCGCCATACCTTCATCGGCTATCGCTCACACCCCCACCTCCACCTCCTCCCCACAAGGGGGGAGGAGAGCCCGGCGCGCACCCCGGCTCGCGCAACGGGAACGCAGATCTGGGACACATCCGAGAGAGAAGCCCGCCAGGATGGTGGTCACCCCGCCTCCGTCACCGCCCGCAGGCTCAATGTCGCGCGGGTGAGCCCGGTGTCCTTGTCGCGCGCGGAGACGAGTTCGGTGGTGCGCAGGTTGACGAGGCGGTGGCCGTCGAGGAGGAGCGGGGCGTCGTCGAGGATCGCGGCGAAGCGCTCGGCGGCGGCGAGCGCCAGGCGCGCGCCGCCAGGCTGGGACCAGACCACGATGGCGAGGTCCTGCTCGTGGCCGCGGTCGAAATCCGTGGACCAGTCCGCGGCCGTCACGTCGCCGAAGAGCGCGTAGACCGGCTCGGCCCCGCGCGGCGGCTCGTCGTAGAGGCGCAACGATCCGCCCATGAGGGCTTTCAGCGGCAGGTCCGCGGCCGCCGCCGCGAGGATGGCTTGGCGCAGCGCCAGAACCGGGCTCGTCATGGCTTCATTTCCTCGACCAGGCAGACCAGGTTCCGGCGCGATCCGTCCGGGTCGGAGGCGGCCCGGATGGCGAAGCGGCGGGGGCCTGCCGTCAGGCGGTTGGCCCCCGTCACCCCGTCCCGGTAGCGCAGGGTGATCCGGTGGGTCAGGCTCTGCTCGGGCCGGTCGGCGCGGATGCGCTCCGCGCCGGAGAGCATCTCCATCATGCCCCAGACCTGCGGTCCCGGCGCATAGGAGCGGATGACGCCCCCGAACCCGTCCGGGCTCTCCAGGGGCAGTTCGAGAACGAACCGGCGCGAACGCGCGCCGATGGGCAGGGATTTTGTTGTCATGGCGATGCGTTGAAAGGAGTGAATGGTTTGCCGACAGGTCATGGGTTCGCAGGCGTCGGCGCCCTCCTGTCACCCCGCGGGGGCGGGGATCCATAAACAGGACGATGGGAGGACGAGCGGGGCCGTCCGTGCTTCATCCTGCCCTGTCAGCGGCTATGGATTCCGGGCTCCGCTGCGCGCCCGCGGAATGACAGCGGCAGGGAAGGATCAGAGCCGCGCCCGCCGGAACGGCGCCACGAGGGCGAAGGCTTCCGGCGGCAGGGTCTGCTCGCCCGCCACGTCGCCCCGGTTCTCGAACCAATGGGCCACCAGGATCTTGATGGCGAGCCGCAGGCCCGCCGGCACCGCCTCCGCCGCGCCGCCGTATCCGGCGAGCACCTCGATGAGGATGCCGTTGCGGGCCCTGCCCGGCTCGGGAGCATCGGGAACGGCGATGCGCGGCGGATCGCTGAACCGGTCGCTGTCGATGGCCCCGGCCGCGATGCTGGCGGCCGCGCCCTTGGGGTCGAACACCTTGATCGACTCGACGGAGATCAGCGGCGAGAGGGGCAGCAGCACCACCCGATCCTGCGGCCAGCGGTCCAACGCCACGCGCCAGCGCTGCTCGATGAGGACGCGGCGGGAGGCCCCCTCCACCGTGAGCCGCGCCGCCTTGACGAGCCCGGCGATCACCGAATCCTGGGCAGGGTCGTCATCGTCGACCCGCAGATAGGCTTTCATCTCGGAGAGCGTGATGGGCTCGACGGCGGGGCCGTCGACCAATATGGGAATCATGCAACAGGAATCCTTCAGGTTATGAAACGGCTCATCGCTTCCCTCCTCGCCCTGCCGCTTGCCGCGACCGGCGCCGAGGCCATCGTCGGCGGCGCGGAGGATGGGGGTCCCCTCGCCCGCCGGAGCGTGATGGTCTTGAGTTCGAACGGCGGCGTGTGCAGCGCCGTGGTGCTCGCCGAGGACGTGGTGCTCACCGCGGCCCATTGCGTGACCGGAGCCGCGGAGCACCGGGTGCATTTCCGCAGCGAGGCGGGAGAGCCGGTGCTGATCGCGCCCGTCGCGAAGGCGGTGCATCCGGGCTATGACCCCAAGGCCATCGAGATGCGGCGGCGCTCCATCGACCTGGCCCTCCTGCGCATCCCCGAGCCCCTGCCGGCCCGGTTCGAGACGGCGGCGCTGACGCCCGTGAAGCCCGCCAAAGACGGGACGGTGGTCGTGGGCGGCTACGGCCTCTCCCGGGAGGGGGACCCCAAGTCCACCGGCACGTTCCGCACCGCATCCCTTCGGGTCGTCGAGCCCTATGGCCCGAGCCGGATCCTGCTGTGGTCGCAGGGGGCCGGGACCGCAGGCGCGTGCCAGGGCGATTCGGGCGGACCGATGATGCTGGGCGACGGCGTTGCGGCCATCACCACCTGGTCGGCCCCGGCCAGGGGCCGGAACTGCGGGGGCGTGACCCAGGGCGTTCTGGTGGGACCGCAGCGGGACTGGATCGAACGGACCGCGCGGGGGTGGAACCGCCCTGTGCGGTGGAGCGAAAACTAGGGCCGAAACGTTAATCCGCGCGGAACTATCCTGGGCTTAAGGCTCTTGCCCTCCTGTCACGCCCTCCCTCACCGCAACGGACCCGATGCGCCTCCTGCCAGCTCTTGCCCCAGCTTTTGCCCTTGCCGCCCTCGCCCTGCTCGCGGGCCCTGCCCATGCGATCCTGCTGGGCTCGGTCAACCGCGATCCCGACGGCCTCCGGCGCTCGGTGGTGTCCATCGAGAACTCCATCGGCGAGCTCTGCTCCGGGGCGCTGATCGCCCCGGACCTCGTGCTCACGGCCGCCCATTGCCTCACGGACCAGGCGTCCTACCGGGTGGTGGCGGTCAACCGGGCCTTCAGGCTCCAGCGCCTCAGGATCGTGGCGGCGGCGGTGCATCCGGCCTTCGTGCCCGGAACCACCCCGCGCACGCAGCCCGGGGTCGATCTGGCGATCGTCAAGGTCGAGCGCCCGCTGGGCGCGGATTTCCTGCCCCTCGATCCGAGGCTTTCGGGCCGCATCGATGCGGGCGAGGCGGTGACCATCGCCGGATTCGGCGTGTCGTCCGAACGGCTCAAGGGAACGGCCCGCACCCTGCGCCAGACCAACCTGGTCTCCCTCGGGCCGGTGCAGGTGGCCAACCGCGTGCTGATCGTGGTCGATCCGCAGCGGCTGGCCGAGACCACGGGCGCAGGCGCCTGCCGCGGCGATTCGGGCGGGCCGATCCTGGCGGCGGGCCCTGGGGGCAACCGGCTCTACGGCATCATCAGCTGGTCGAGCGGCGCGCTCCGCACGCGCACGCCGAGCGCCTGCGGCGGCCTCACCGCCGTCACCCCCGTGGCCGAGCATCTCGGCTGGATCCTGTCGGGCGCCAGCAGCCTCAGCGGCCTGGACGGCGCGTGGACGAGGCGCTGACTCGGTCCGTGCCCGTCCACGCCCGTCACGCCTCTCAGGCCGCGAACTTCAGCAGCTTGATGGCAGCAAAGTCCTGCACCCCGCCGCCCACGCGCTTGGTGGTGTAGAACAGCACGTAGGGCTTGGCCGAGTAGGGGTCGCGCAGCACGCGCATCCCGGCCCGGTCGACGATGAGGTAGCCGCGCTTGAAGTCGCCGAAGGCCACCGCGCAGGCGCCCGCCGCGATGTCCGGCATGTCCTCCGCCTCCACCACGGGAAAGCCCATCAGCGTCGCCGCCTGGCCGGGGCTCGCGGGAGGGGCCCAGAGATACCCGCCGTTGTCGTCCTTGAACTTGCGGATGGCGCTCTGCGTCTTGCGGTTCATGACGAAGGAGGCGTTCTGGCGATAGCCCGCCTTGAGGGCGTAGATCAGCTCCACCAGCAGGTCGGACGGGCTGCCCGCCGGGAAGGCCGCGCCGCCCGCATGAACGGCGCCGAGCTTGCCCCAGTCCCAGGAATCGTCCTTCACGATGTCGGAGGCGAGAAAGCCCTTCGGCTTGCTCACCCCGTCGCCGGTGACGAAGGCGGCGCTTTCCTGCTCGGCGAAGGCGGCCTCCACCTCCTCGGCGATCCAGCGGTCGATATCCACCACCGCGTCGTCGAGCAGGGTCTGGGTGGCGGCCGGCATGGCGTAGAGCTCCATGGCCGGGAAGCTCAGCTCGGAGAGCGCCGGACCCGCGGTCTGCGGCCGCGCCGCCGTCTCGCCCACCCAGCCCGTGGCTGGGCCGGTGCGGGAGAAGGCGCGCTTGTACTGGCCGCCGGAGATCACCCGCACCGACGCGATGGCGCGGATCGGCGACACGCCGGAGAGGCGGCGCAGCACCTCCGCCTCCACCGTGTCGGGCACGAGATAGCCCCCGTCCGGGCCGGAGCCGGCGGAGAGCGCCTTCTCCTCCAGGCGCTTCAGGCCCGAGGCCTCGCCGGAGCGGATATAGGCGTGAAAGGCGCTCTTGTGCTCGGCCTGGGCCGGATCGCGGGCGGCCTCCGGGCCTCCGGCGAGGGGCGGACGGGAGCGGTCGAGGGCGAGGCGGTCCAGGCGGCGCTTGGCGTCGTCGAGCGCAGCGTCGATGCGGGTGAGCTTCTCGTCCGTCACCACGTCGCCGGAAAGGCGCGTTTCGAGCTCCGACAGGCGCGTATCGTTGGTGTCCTTGAAGGCCTCGAAGGCCCGGGCGAAATCCTCGAAGGCCGAGGCGACGTCGTCGGACATGGACTTGGTTTCAACAGCAGGAATCATGGCAATCCAGGGTTTGAAAAGGGTTCAACAAAAAAGGCCCGCCGGAGGGCGGGCCCGCTCATTCCCGATGGGGAATCAGTCAGCGGCGGCGGGCGCGGCGGGTGGTGGCCTGCACCCTGTTCGACACGGTGGGTCCGGCCGCAGCCCCGATGGCCCCGCCGGCGACGGCGCCCACGGGACCCGCCACCGCGCCGACGCCGGCGCCCACGGCGGCGCCGCCGATCCGTTCCTCGGTGGTGGTGCAGGCGGCGGCCGCAAGGGCGAGGAGAACCGCAACAGCGAGCTTCTTCATGAAAACCTCCTGGGAGGCGGACGCCGAAAAACGTCTCACGAAAGGGCTGCCCGCAGCGTCCGCACCTCCGCGGGCCCTTTGGGCTAACGCGCCCCGGCGGCGGATGTTCAGGAGAACGGCCGACGGGCGGTTCCTCGGATGGCGAGGGGGAGCGTGGGCGAGCCCTGCTTCACCGCCTCCACCCGCGCCCCGGGGAGCATGGGGAAGGTGACCACGGAGATCTCCCACAGGTCGAGCTTTTCGAGCCGCCGCAGCCCGGTGGGCCGCTCGGCCCTCGCCCGCTCCACGCGAAAGCCGATGGACAGGCCGTCCACCGCGCCCTCGCGCAGGAGGGCATGGATGTCGCGCGCCCGCTCCACCGCGAGGCTGAGCCTGCCGCGAACCTTCAGGCCGCGCCGGTCCTCCTCGATGGAGAGCCAGCACCCGATGGGCGCGGCGGGATCGTGCTGCCAGAGCATCCGCACGCCCGCGGCGGCGCGGCTTTTCAGGCTGTCCGCGAAGGCTCCCGGCATGACCACGTCCTTGCCGAGATCCGCCACGCCGAACAGGCTCGCGTAGCCCTCGAAGACCCCGTCCCCCTCGACGGCGCTCAAGGGTCCGGGAAGGAACTTGGTCTCCTGCGTGGCGGGAACGCGGGAGGGCTTCATCGCCCTGCCCCGCGGGCGGGCTTGGGCGGGCTCGCGTCGAGCTTCTCGAGCTGGCGCACGAAGTCGCGGAACACGAGGGAGGCCCGGCTCTGCGTCTCCCGCGCGGCTCTCGGCTTGCGGGGGGGACGGGACGAACGGATCATGAGGAATCTCCGGAATGGCGGCGGTTGAACAGGGCGAGCTCGCGCACGAAGGCGTCGAAGCGGCGGTGGGCCGCAAACAGATCGCGAATGGTCATGGCCAGCAGCGCGGAAGCTCCGCTCGCCCAGACGAACAGGGCGAGATGGGCAAGATCCCCGCGGCTGATGACGGCCTCGGTGATCTGATCGAATGCGTTCATGTTTTGTTCCTGCGCCAAGTTCCCTTAAGGCGGGACGCGCGTCGGAAGCGGAAATGAAAGGGATTGAAAAAATGACGCGACGGATAGGCGTTCGGCGTTATCCCGGACGCCGCAAAGGGACCCGGGAATAGGTCAGGATCGGGCTGATCGCCCGTAGGCTCTCGCCCTGAAAATGGGGGCTTTTCATGCCGCTCTCATGCTGAGGAGCCCACATCGTGGGCGTCTCGAAGGATCGTCGAGAGGACGCGGGAGACGCGACGGATCTCCCTCTCCCGGGTGGGAGAGGGTGAGGGGTGAGGGAAGGCCCTCTCCGAACAGAGCACGGCCGGTGGTGAGCTGAGGCCTGAGAGCTTTACTGAAGAGCCGTCCTGCCCTCACCCCTGCCCCTCTCCCACCCGGGAGAGGGGGGAGATTCCCGCGCCTTCTGGATCATCCTTCGAGACAGCCTACCGCCTCCCCAGCACGAGGCCTGCGTGAATATGAGACCCGACAAAAGTCTTTCGCTTGCGAGCAGCCTCACCTCCCTTTCCCGGCCGGGGCGGCGCGCCCATATCCCACCGCCTCGCGCTTCTCGTCCTCGCTGAGGAACGCCGCCGCCGACACCCTGCGCCAGAGGCTTTCGCGCTCGTCCGCCAGGGCCTCGATGGCGTCGAGGTCGGGTTCGAGCTGCAGCGGCTCCCCGTAGGCAGGGGCGAGCCAATGGGCCAGGGCTTCCGCCGTGCGCCTGGCGAGCGGGATCACGGTCTGGCGGTAGAAGGCTCGGTTGGCTTCCGCGTAGTTGGCGTGGGTGCTGTCGCCGGGCAGGCCGAGCAGCAGGGGCGGCACGCCGAAGGCCAGCGCGATCTCCCGCGCGGCCGCCGCCTTGGCCTCCACGAAATCCATGTCCTTCGGGGACAGGGACAGGGGCTTCCAGTCGAGGCGGCCTTCGAGCAGCAGGGGCCGGCCCGCATTGCCCGCTCCCTGATAATTGGCCTCCAGCTCGCCCTTGAGGCGGTCGAACTGCGCCTCGGTGAGGGCCGCGCCGCCCACCACCAGCGCGCCCGAGGGACGGGCCGCGTTGTCGAGCAGCGCCTTGTTCCAGGCCCCCGCCGCGTTGTGGATGTCCAGCGCCGTGGCCGCCGCCTCCATGGGCGAGAGCCCATAATGATCATCCGCCGGATGGAACAGGGTCAGGTGCAGGATCGGCGGCATGGCCTCTCCCGTTGCGACGGCAAACCGGATCGTCTGCGCGCCGACCGCGTATTCGTAAGCGGCCGGCCAGCCGTCGGGGCCCGGCACCACGCGCATCCGGTCGGGGCGCAGGGCGTGGAGCTCGCGGGGGCTGCCCTCCACGGCAGCCGCCTCCACATAGGCGTTGCCCGACACCATCAGGTGCCCGTACAGGCCTTCGAGGAAGCGCTGCCCGCCCTCCCGCGGATTGGGCCTTGCGAGAAGCGACAGGAGCGGGTGCGCCTGGAGCTCCCGGCCCTCGGCTTTGAGGACCAGCGGCAGGGAGGCCGCCGCCTCCGCCACCAGGCGCACAGCCCGGTGCACGACGGCGTTCTTCTGAAACCCCTCCCGGGCGAGCGCCGCATAGTCCCGCGGCGTCCACACGGCGCGGCCGCCCACATAGAACGCCACCGCCGCCTGGGCGCGGGACGCCTTGGCGTCAGGCGGCCCCTGAAGCCAACGGGTCAATCGATTCAGCATGAAAGGCTCCTGCCCATCCATGGGCGCACGAGAGGGACGCTGCGGGTTCGCGTGTCGAAGGCTGCATTCTCGCAGTCCGCTCCCCTCATCCGGAGGAGGTGCGACGCGCGGTCTTGAGGACCTCATCGCTGAGGAAGCCGCAGGCCGTCTCGAAGGATGATCCAGAGGGCGCGGGAGACGCAGCGCTAATCCCCTCTCCCGGGTGGGAGAGGGGCAGGGGTGAGGGCAGGACGGTGCAGGATGAAACACTCCGCTTCATCTGCTCACCCCCTGCTGTGCTCTGTTCGGAGAGGGCCTACCCTCACCCCTCACCCTCTCCCACCCGGGAGAGGGAGATTTGTCGCGTTTCCGCGCTCCCTGGAGCATCCTTCGAGACGCCGCTGGCGCGGCTCCTCAGACAGGCGGGTGTCGCAAAGGTGGATCCCCTTCCCTCGCTGCGCTCGCCGGGGATGACACTGGTGAACCGCTCCGTGTCATTCCCGGCCGGAGCGAAGCGGAGGGGAAGGGAATCCACACCTCTGCTCTCGCAGGCGGCACCACTGGTTTCCCTCCCCCTTGTGGGGAGGGCCAGGGTGGGGGTGTTGGCGCCACACCTTCATAGGCTATCGCACACACCCACCTCCTCCCCATAAGCGTGAGGAGAACTCGCGTCGCGCTTGAAGATGACTCCCATTGCCCTGCTGCGACCCCGAACGATCACAACGCCCGCACCCGCGGCTCCCTTTTTTCCCGCAGCATCAGCTCGGTGAGCGCCCAGACGAGGGCGTCGAGGCGGTCGGGGGAGCGGCCGGAGGACAGGCCGCCGGGGCCGAAATCGCACAGCTCGTCCTCCAGCGCCGGCAGCGCGCCCACGTGGCGCACGCGGCCCTGCGCATAGAGCACGGAGACGGGCTCCGCGCGCAGGTATTTTCCCCGGGTGGCGCGCACGCCCGCCACGGGCACGGAGGGGTCCACCTCGCGGATCACGCCGGTGGCCATGTCGCCGCCCTGGTTGGTCTCGACCACGAGGGCGTCCGCCTGGAGCCTGCGGTAGAGCGCGACGGCCCGCGCCGCCCATTCGGGCGGCTTGAGGCCCGACGCGGTGGCGTCCTCCAGCACATAGGCCGTGCCGCCCTCGTCCACCCCCGCAGCCACGATGCCGCAGGCGTCCGCCCGCTTCGACGAGGAGGCGGGCGGGTCCACGGCCACCACGATGCGCGCCCGGGGCGGCGCGAGGTCCGTGCGGCTCGCCTCCATGAGGTCGCGGGTCCAGAGCGCGTCGGGGCGATCCTCGATGATGTCGCCGTCGAGCTCCTGCCGCCCGAGGCGCGTGCCCGCATAGCGGCCGACCACCGCCTCCAGGAAGGCGGGCGCCAGATGGGCCGCATTGTCGGCGGTTCTCGCCCGCGACACGGCCACCGCCGGATCGGCCAGGAAGCGCTTGAGCAGCGGGATCGGCCGGGGCGTGGTGGTCACCATCTGGCGCGGGCGCAGCCCGAGGCGGAGCCCGAACTGCAGCATGTCCCAGGTCTCCTCCACGTGCTTCCACTTGGCGAGCTCGTCCGCCCAGGCGGCCTCGAATTGCGGGCCGCGCAGGGAATCGGGGTCCTCCGCCGAGAACACATGGGCCACCGCCCCGTTGGGCCATTCGAGCTTGCGCAGGGACGGCGACCAGCTCGGCCTCTCATGGGGCTCATGCACCGCCAGGACGCCGGAGGGCCCCTCCACCATCACGTTGCGGGCGTCCGCAAAGGTCTCGCCCACGAGGGCGATGCGGCGCAGGGCCGGCTCGGCGAAATCGGGCTCGCCCAGGGCGATGCCGCGCACCCATTCGGCGCCGGTGCGGGTCTTGCCCGCCCCGCGCCCGCCGAGCATGAGCCAGATCGTCCAGGGGTCGAGCCTGCGGGCCACGCCCGGCACGCTCTGCTCCCGGCGGCAGTTGAGCATCCAGTGGCGCAGGATCCGGCGGAAGTCCGCCTCAGACCAGGAGGCCGTCGCGTCCGCAAGCCTCCTCCTCCGCGATAATCCGCTCAAGGCGACGAGCAAGCTCGTCGCGCAGTTCGTGGATGGTGCGGGGATCGTCGCGATGCCCGGCATGATGCTGCTCGTCGTCATCGAGCCTCAAACTTTCCTGTTCCAGAAGCGCCTGCGCCGTGGTGAGCGTCTTGGCGTAGGACGCCAGCGCCTTCGACGCCTTGTCGTGATCGGTCCGGCCGGCGCGCTGCTCTTTCATGAGGGCGTGGATGTGAGAACGGGTCGCCATCGTCAGCGCCAGCGCCGCCGCCCTCAAAGAGGACGGAGGCGCGGCGTCCTTCGCGGGACCCTCTTCCCGAACCGTCCCGGCCTCCTCACGATTCCCGGCGTTCAGGGCAATCGCAGCCGCACGGCACGGCCAGCCCCAGCGGTCCCGGAGACGAACGAAGGTGCTCTGGCTCACCCCGAGAAAGGCCTCGATGTCATGCAGGGATTTCGAGGGGTGATTGACGTAGAAATCATAGGCCTGCCGCTGCTTGTCGGCAGGAATCTCGATCATCGCAATCGGCATTGGGACAGCCAATAAAAAAACCGCCCAAGCGGGGCTTGAGCGGCAGGGGTCTTGCGAAGCGGCGGACCAGAGGCGATGTCCATTCACACTTCGTCAGTGTTCTTGTTTTGTACCCTAAGAGCGTCGCGCTGTCAAGGTGAATCTCGCGGGCCGACATATGAGGCCCGTCGCCGTGAAAGCCTGCGGCGAGGCCCTGCTTCAAAACCGCAGATCCACCGCCAGCATCTCGTGGTCGGACAGCGCCCTGCCCTGCTCGTCCAGGGCCGGGACCACCTGGGGGTTTTCGGCGGTCACGCCGCGCACGACGATCCAATCGAGCTTACCGAAGGGCGGCTTCGGCTTGTGCGAGGGACCCGTGCGCTGGGTGGGCTCGGCGAGGTTCGACGCCGCCCAGGAAAAGCCCGCGCCTCTCAGGTCTGCGAAGAGCAGCTCATGACGCTCAGGGGCTTCGAGCAGGAGACGCCGCTTCTCATCGCCGCGCGGCAGGGCCTTGGTGTTGAAGTCGCCGCCGATCACGAGGGCTGCGTCGGGTGCCAGGGCATCGAGCGCCCGCAGGAGGTTTGCCATCTGCGCCCGGCGGTCCCCTGGGCCGGTCTTGCTTTCCAGGTGGACGCTCACCACCCACAGGGGTTTTGGGCCGCCCGCCAGTTGCGCCGCAAGGGCCATGCGTGCGCCGATTCGCCGTTGCGCGCCCTCATATCCTTGAAACCAGAACCCGCTTTCCTCGAGGGGAATGAGACAGGCCGATTCGATCCGAAGGGCGGTCACGACGGCGTTGCCGTGGAAGCCGCAGGCGTTGCGCTCGCCCGCGTGCTCCCGCATTTCGCGGGCGTTGCCGAGATCGAGCTCCACGAACTCGACCCCGTAGAGATAGCCCTCCCCCGAGGACGCCGTCAGCGCCCGGACCGTGTGGAGGTTGCCGGACCGGGCCATCCCGAGGTCGGCCTCGCTCAGGAGGCCTACCTGCGCCCCGGTTCGGTCCATCAGCCGCCGGACGCCGGCCGGGGCCTTAAGCCGCTCCGTGTTGAAGGCGCAAAGGCGCAGCACGTTCGGCCAAGGGGCCGGGCGGGAGGGCGGCCGCCCCTCGATCATATGAAAGGCTTCGATGCGGCTCAGGAACTGTTCGTGCGCGGCGGTGGAGCCGGATCCCCGGGCCTCGGCCAGAACGGCCTCGTCGGGAACGGGAAGGTCGGGCACGATCCGGGTGACGGGGGAGCGCATGGAGGGCAGCCGTTTCCTGGCGGATGGTGCGGAAAGATATGGCGGCCGCCGCCATGGTCGAGGGATGGGGAAACGCGCGATTTTTCGCTTGGACTCGGGAACCTTTCTGCGGCATAGGGGTTCACGGTTCGCACAAAAATAAATGCCGGGAGAGAGCCCATGATCACTTGGGCTACCATCGTCGCGCTCGCTATGGGCGCCTTCGTCTATGTCGCCGATACCTCTTCCATCCTAGTCGAGCTGGCCGAACTGGGCGGCGTGATCGCCCTCTTCGCTCTGGTCTGCGCGGCGGAGGCCTACAGCGAACCGAAGAGCTGACGCCTTCGTCCCTGCTCTGGTCCTCCATTCCGGCCTTCCTCCGAGGCGCCGGATCGCGGCCCCGTGGCGGAAACGGATCAGCATCGATCCGGTGAGGCGCTCAGAGGCCCGCCGGTCGCGCCTCCGGCACGGGGGCGGGCCCATCCATTGGGGCGAAGGCTTCTCACGTCCTGCGGCGGGTCCTGAAGGCTTCGCCCGCAGGAGGGACATGCCTTTTTTCTTAAGCATGAACGGAATGTGATCCTTATTCTCTAGATCATTGGTCGATAGACGCCTGAAACCTTCTTGCGGGCACCCCCTCTCATGGTGTCAATAGAGCGCAAGTGACAGAGGTCACTATCCAGGGAGGAGTATATTTCCATGAAACGTCGTCAGTTTTTGCAGGCCGCTACCATCGGCGCCGCCTCCACGGCCGTCGCCGCCCCGGCCATCGCCCAGTCGATGCCGGAGCTGAAGTGGCGCATGCAATCGGGCTTCCCGAAGTCCCTCGACACGATCTACGGCGGCGCCGAGGTGATCGCCAAATACGTCGCCGAAGCGACGGACGGCAAGTTCCAGATCCAGCCCTTCGCGGCGGGTGAAATCGTCGGCACCGCCCAGGTGGCCGATGCGGTGGGCAACGGCACCATCGAGATGGGCCATACCTGTTCCTATTATTACTTCGGCAAGGACCCGACCTTCGCAATCGGCACCGCCCTGCCCTTCGGCCTCAACGCCCGCCAGATGAACGCCTGGCTCTATCACGGCACGGGCAACGACCTGCTCAACGAGTTCTACGCCAAGCACAACCTCTACGGCATGCCCGCGGGCAACACCGGCGTGCAGATGGGCGGCTGGTTCCGCAAGGAGATCAAGACCGTCCAGGACATGCAGGGCCTGAAGATGCGCATCGCCGGCCTCGCCGGCCAGGTGATGACCAAGCTCGGCGTGGTGCCGCAGCAGATCCCGGGCGGCGACATCTATCCGGCCCTCGAGCGCGGCACCATTGACGCCGCCGAATGGGTCGGACCCTATGACGACGAGAAGCTCGGCTTCGCCAAAGTCGCCCCGTTCTACTACTATCCGGGCTTCTGGGAAGGCGGCCCCTCCATCCACCTGTTCATCAACCAGGCCAAGTGGAAAGAACTCCCGAAGTCGTATCAGGCCATCCTGACCACCGCCGCGGGCTACGCCAACAGCGACATGCTGGCCAAGTACGACGCCCGCAACCCGGCGGCCCTGCGCCGCCTGCTCGGCGCCGGCACCCAGCTGCGTCCCTTCGCGCCGGAGATCATGGAAGCGGCCTTCAAGGCGGCCAACGAGGTCTACGACGACGTGTCGTCCAAGAACGCCGACTTCAAGAAGATCTACGACAGCGTCCGGGCTTTCCGGAACGAAGAATACCTCTGGTTCCAAGTGGCCGAATACGCCTTCGACAACTTCATGATCCGCGCCCGGGCCCGCGGCTAAGCGCCCAAACCTCACGATCTGAAAAGGGCGCCTCCAGGCCGCCCTTTTTTGTTGCTCCAAAGCCTTGAAGGGCATCGCCGATCCCCAACCTGACCACTTCCTGCGGAGCGATACGCGACATTCGCACCCATTGAACCTTTCCCGGCCGGTCTCATCTAAGCGGATCGCTCGGCGCTCACCCGTCGATGGATGGCCTCATCGAGGAGGATCCGTGACCGACATGCGCTGGACGCTCCGCATCAGCTTCTTTCTATTCCTGGCCTGGCTCATCTTCCTGTCCTCGCCGTTCGTCGCCCTCTACGACCTGTCCAAGGCCGTGCAGGCGAAGGATCTTGCGCGGATCAGCGAGCGCGTGAATTTCAACGCCCTGCGGGTCTCCCTGTCGCGGCAGATCCTGGGGGCCTTTGTGGACGGGCGCGATCTGGGCGATCTCGACCGGCAGTTCGCGATCGGCGCGGGCGCGGCCGTCCTCAACCCGGTGGTGGAGGAGCTCGTGACGCCGGAGGCCCTTGTCGATCTCCTGGAGGACGGCTGGCCGCAGCAGGTCACCGGGGGCGGCAATGGAGCAGCGCCTCCTCTACGCATCGACACCGCATCCTTCGGGCTGGCGTGGCGGACCTACATCGCGTCGGAATCCCAGGGCTTTCGCAGCATCACCATTCCCCTGCCCGCAACGGAGCCGAAGGAGAAGCAGTTCAGGGTGACCCTGCGCCTTCGGGGCACCACCTGGCGTCTTACCGGCATCGAACTTCCGCAATCCCTTCGTGATGTTCTGATCAAACGGGCCTCGCAAATAGCCAACAAAGACAAATCCAAGTAGACCTGTGGCGGAACATGCCTCGTTCTGGTGCGTTCGACACCAGAACTCTTTGTCACGAGGATTATATCATGCGTAAGATTATCGTTCTTGCCTCCGCGGCCACCTTCTTTGCTATTCCCCACCTGGCTTCTGCTCAGGAAGGCACGGCCGCCGGTGCGGCGACGGGCGCCGTGACCGGAGCCATCATCGGCGGCCCTGTCGGCGCCGTGATCGGCGCGGGCGTCGGCGGCGTGGCGGGCGGCATCGCGGAGCAGAACTCGCGGATGCAGCCCCCGGCCGGCACCATCGTGGTTCCGTCGGACGCCACCACGACCGGCTCGATCCGCCAGCGCACCTGCGTCGAGGACGCCTATGGCAACCTGCGCTGCCGCGACGTCATTCGCTAGAGGCGCCTGCCCGACAAAGAAAGAGCCCGCCGAGTGATCTCAGGCGGGCTTTTCTTTACCGATAGAGTAGATGGAAAGTCAGACAGACGGGAGCCTACCAAATCATTCTGAAAAGTATAAAGTATTTGCGCTCAGTGCATGAAGAGCCAGCCCACGGCCGCGACCGGGAATACGGTTCCGAGCATGAAACAGATCACGTTCGAGGTCATTTGATATCCCTCCTTACCCGATATTAACTTTTCATTCGAGATTACGTTCCTAGCCCATTGGGATCACTTCAGCGTGAATACATCCCCGCTCGGACCAAGCCTTCGGCGACGAGCCGCCGTGTTTCGGGGAACCAAGCTTCGCCGCTGAGATTGTCCGCTAGACGAGAAGCAGGACAGGCAGGCGATGAACGATCAGGACCGCTCCTTTGGCAGCATGATGGGCGATGCCGAGTTCGTGCGGAAAACGCTGATCGTTCTGGGGATCCTCGTCTTCGCCCTGCTGCTCTGGAAGCTGGCGGATGTGCTTCTTCTGGCATTCGGGGCCGTTCTCGTCGCCATCATCCTCCATGCCTCCGCCGAGGCGCTCGTCCGGTATCTGAGCGTTCCCAGCCGGTGGAGCCTGACGGTCGCGAGCATCCTGATCTTCGCGGCGCTGCTGGGCGTGGTCGCCCTGTTCGGAACCCAGATCCGCTCGCAATTCGCCAACGTGATGGAGCAGCTTCCCTTCGCGGTCGACAACTTCACCAACAACCTCGGCATCGGCCCCGTCACCGACGATCTGTCGAAAATGCTGGACGCGGTGCCCACCGGCGGTCTCGCGGCGCGCATCGCCGGCATCGGCGGCGTGATTCTGAGCGGCCTCGGGGACCTGCTGCTGGTGCTGATCGCGGGCATCTACATCGCCGCAAACCCGCGGCTTTACGCGCGAGGTCTCGTCAAGCTCTTCCCCATCCGTCACCACGAGCAGGTGGAAAGCTCGCTCCAGGCCTCGGGGCAGGCTCTCAAGCTCTGGCTGATGTCGCAGCTGATCGCCATGGTGTGCGTGGCCGTGCTCTCCACCCTGGCCTATTGGCTGATCGGCCTGCCGTCCCCCTATGCGCTCGGCCTGATTGCCGGGCTGGCGGATTTCATCCCGTTCCTGGGCCCGATCTTCGGCGCGGTGCCTGCCCTCCTGATCGCCTTCACGGTGAGCGGCGAGGCCGCCCTCTGGACGATTCTCGCCGTTCTGGCGATCCAGCAGATCGAGGGCAACGTGATCTTTCCCCTGGTCGCCCGCAGCGTCATCGCCATTCCGCCGGCCCTCGCCCTGTTCGCCATCGTGGTGGGCAGCGTCCTGTTCGGCACCCTGGGGCTGATCTTCGGCTTCCCGCTCGCGGTGGTCGCCTATGTGCTGGTGAAGAAGCTCTACGTCCGCGAGACCCTCGGGGAGAGCACGACCGTCCCGGGAGAGAAGGAAGCAGCCGAGTCGGACAGCCCGGACAAGGTGCTATAGGGCCAGCGGCCCCGTGCCCCGCTCGGACCCTTCCCGCTCGGGGTCTTCCATGGGCCAGTCGGTGATGCGCTCCAGGAGCTCGGCGATGCTGAAATTCTCCTCCGGCCCGGCCACCCGGTCGCGCACCGAGATTCCGGCCGCATGAACGCTCCCCGGGTCGCCGGAGACGAGCGGGTGCCACCAATAGAGGTCCCGCCCCTCGGCCACGAGCCGGTAGGCACAGGTTTCCGGCAGCCAGGACAGGCCCCGGACCGCCTCCGGCGTGAGGCGCACGCAATCGGGAACCCTGGCCTGGCGGGCCGGATAATCCCGGCAGCGGCAGGCCTGATCGTCCAGGAGGGTGCAGCCCACATCCGTATAGAGAACCTCGCCCGTATCCTCGTCCTCCAGCTTGACGAGGCAGCAGCGCCCGCAGCCGTCGCACAGGCTCTCCCATTCCTCGGCGCTCAGGGCTTCGAGGGTCTTCAGGCGCCAGAAGGGCTGCTCCTCCGGCTCGGAGGCGATAGCGGACACGGCGTTTGGCATGGGGGGTACTTGGTGGCCCTTTGAGGCGGTTTGAAGGTGCGACTTCGCACCCGCCGCACCCGATCGGCCTTTTTCTCGAAAGAGGTAGGGCCATATGAAACGCTGAACATCTTTGAGAGTTGTTGATAGTACGCCTCTTCTCGTGCAAAGCGTTGCCGTACCGTAAAGAAACGACCATAAGCAGGCGGATCAGGGCCCTCCTGACCTGCCCCCGAAGGACCAAAGTGCGCCAGCTTCCTCCCACCCCCCTCTCGACACGGATCAAGCGTGCCGCGCTCGCATTCGACGCCTGGCTCAACTCGTTCCTGTTCCAGAGCGGCCGGGGCCTCGGGCAGGCCTGGGAATCCTATTCGGAAAAGCTCAAGTGCCTGCGGTTTCGCGGTCCCCTTCGGGCCGTTCTCGACCTGACCAGCGAGGCGACCACCTTGGGGCTGGTGGGCGGCGTGGTCATGCTGGCCCTGGCCCTTCCGGCCTTCCGGGAAACGGAGGAGGACTGGCTCAAGACCCAGGATCTCGCCGTCACCTTCCTCGACCGCTACGGGCAGGAGGTGGGCCGCCGCGGCCTCCACCTCGACGATTCCTACAAGCTTGAGGATTTCCCGGACTACATGATCAAGGCGGCTCTCGCCACGGAGGACCGGCGCTTCTACGATCACTGGGGCATCGACCCCATCGGCACCGCCCGCGCCCTCATGGTCAACGCCCAGGGCGGCGGCGTGGTGCAGGGCGGATCCTCGATCACGCAGCAGCTCGCCAAGAACCTGTTTCTCACCAACGAGCGTTCCCTCGAACGCAAGATCAAGGAAGCCTTCCTGGCGGTGTGGCTCGAATTCCACCTATCCAAGGATCAGATCCTCAAGCTCTATCTCGACCGAGCCTATATGGGCGGCGGCGCCCACGGCGTCGTGGCAGCGTCGGATTATTACTTCGGCAAGCCCGCCAAGGACCTGACCCTGGCCGAGTCGGCCATGCTGGCGGGCCTGTTCAAGGCTCCCACCAAATACGCCCCCCACGTCAACCTGCCGGCCGCCCGCGCCCGCGCCAACGAGGTTCTGCGCAACATGGTCGAGGCGGGCTTCCTGACGGAAGGCCAGATCCAGATCGCCCGCCGCAACCCGGCCACCCCGGTCAACCGCAACCGCGAGACGACCCCGGACTTCTATCTCGACTGGGCCTTCGAGCAGGTGAAGGCGCTCGCCACCGAGAAGAAGCTCGGCCAGGACCGGGTGCTGATCGTCAAGACGCCCCTGGACACCAACCTCCAGCGCCACGCGGAGCAGACGCTCGAAGACATGCTTCGCCAGCACGGCCGCCAGTACAAGGCCGGCCAGGGAGCCATGGTGGTCATGGACGTGGACGGCGCGGTCAGGTCCATCGTCGGCGGGCGGGATTACGGCCAGAGCCAGTTCAACCGCGCCACCGACGCCCTCCGTCAGCCCGGCTCGTCCTTCAAGCCCTTCGTCTATGCCGCCGCCATGACCACCAATCCGAAGCTGCGGCCGAACTCCGTCGTGGTCGACCAGCCGATCTGCCTCGGCAACTGGTGCCCGCAGAACTACGGCCGGTCGTTCTCCGGCAGCATGCCCCTGGTGTCGGCGCTCGCGCGCTCCATCAACTCAATCCCGGTGCGCATGTCCCTGGAAATCGGCAAGGGCAACGCCAAGGCCGGACGCGCGGTGATCATCGACACGGCCAAGCGGATGGGCCTTGTCCACCCGCTCTCCGATTCGAGTTCGCTCCCCATCGGCGCCGCCGAGGTGACGGTCATGGACATGACCGCCTCCTACGCGGTCTTCGCCAATGGCGGCCGTCGGGCCCATCCTTACGCCGCCTGGGAGGTGCGCAACTCCTCGGGCGAGATCATCTACCGGCACGATCGCGCCGTTCAGCCCAAGCAGGTGCTGGAAACGCGCGTCGTCAACGACATGAACTTCATGCTGAACAAGGTGGTCGAGGAGGGCACCGGCAAGCGCGCGATCCTCGAAGGCATCAAGGCCGCCGGCAAGACCGGCACCACCAACGCCTATCGCGATGCATGGTTCGTCGGCTACACGGGCAATCTCGTGGCCGCCGTCTGGTACGGCAACGACGACCACAGCACCATGAACGACATGACCGGCGGCACCCTTCCGGCCATGACCTGGAAGGAAGTGATGGCGGTGGCCCACCAGAACCTGGAGATCCGCCCCATGCCCGGCCTTGAGCCGGAGAGCCCAGGCCGCGTCGCCTCCTCCAATCGCCCGGCGGCCGACCAGGCCCAGAGCGCCTCGCAGGCCTATCTGGCCGGCACCCTGTCCCGCCGGTCCTTTGAGGTCCTGGGCGGCATCGGCTCGCTCTTCCAGTCGGCCGGCCAGTCCACCTCCACCGTCAGTCAGGCGACCGATCCCTCGCGCCAGGTGGCGATGCCTTAAGGATGGAAGGCGAGGCCATATTGACGAAAGCCTCGGGGGCCGCTTCCATGCGCGGCTTCTCCACGACCCCGTTGCCCGTGACCTCCAGACCCGTTCCCACCGTGCTCCTGATCCTGTACTCACTCCTGCTCGCCCTGGGGCTGGGGCTCGGCTCGGCCTATCTGGCCCTGAGCGGCGATCCGCCCTTCGGCAGCCTTCGCGTGGGTCCCTGGACCGTATGGCCCAGACTCGGCTCCCCCGCGGCCGATCCCTACATGCGCGCCATCATCGCCCGGCGCGGCGACGTCCCGCTCGCGACCGGCGAAGGGATCGCCCTGTCGGCCCGCGTCGACAGTAGCGGACAAGCGCTCGATTCCAACTGCTCGTACCGCATCGGCTCCGCGATGCCTGCGGCCCGGCTGTGGACCTTGACCCTCTACGACGAGGCGGGGCGGCTTCTCGTGTCCGAACTCGGACGCAGCAGCTTCACCTCCGCCGAGATCGTCCGTGACGCGGATGACCGCTTCACCATCGCCCTGTCGCGCAACCTCCAGACGGGCAATTGGCTTCAGCTTCCGCCCTCGGGCTCCTTCCAGGCGGTCCTGCGTCTCTACGATCCGCCCGGCGCGGCAGCCGCCATTCTCAGCGAGAGCACATTCCCGGGCATCGAACGCATCGGGTGCGGAGCATGAGGAACCGCGGCCGCTTCCTCATCGCCACCCTCTGCGGCCTCGTGATCGCGGCGGGCGTCCACATCGTGGCGATCCTCGCCAGTCCCTTCTTTGCCGAGCAGGACACCTTCGGCAGGGTCCAGTCGACCCTGACCGCCGACACCGCGCAGATCATCAGCGCGCCGGGCGGACAGAACACCTGGCTTCCCCTGCCCGATCCGGCCGTGGCGGTGGCGGCCTGCGCCTTCGATCTGCGCGACGGCCCCATGCGCGTGGCGGCCAGGACGGGAGCGCTCATCCTGTCCTTCTCGTTCCACACGAAGACCGGCGGCGTCTTCTTCGCCGTGACCGACCGCGCCGCGGTGCGGGGCGAACTCGAGATCGTGGCCATGACGGCGCGCCAGCTCGACGAAGCGCGCGCGGCGGAAGACGAGAACGAGCCCTCTCGCGACGTGCGGATTGTCGCCCCCGAGCAGCAGGGCTTCGTGATCGTGCGTGTCGCCGCCCCGACCCCAAGCCTGCGCCCCCAGGCCGAGGAAGCCGCGAAGGCGGTATCCTGCGCGGCGGACCAGGACGTCGCCGGCTGATGCCCTGGCGGCCCATGAACCTGCAGGACCTGGACAGGGTGCAGGTTCTGGCGGATGCCATTCATCCGGATCATCCCGAAAGCAGGGACGTGTTCACGGAGCGCCAGCGCCTCTACCCCCAGGGCTGTCATGTGCTTGAAGTGGAGGGGCGCGTCACGGGCTATGCCCTGACCCATCCCTGGCGCTGGGGCGAGCCGCCGCCGTTGAATTCACCCCTGGGCGAAATCCCCCACGGGGCTTCGACCTTCTACATCCATGACGTTGCTCTCCTGCCGGAGGCGCGCGGCAAGGGTCACGCGTCGCGGATCGTCGAGCACGCGGCCGAACATGCCCGTGGAGCGGGCCTCGGCAATCTCTCGCTCGTTGCGGTGAACAGGTCGCAGGTGGTTTGGGAGAGGCTGGGCTTCCGGGCAGCGGCCGTTCCGGGCCTGGACGGGAAGCTTATGAGCTATGGGTCGGATGCAGTGCTGATGGTGCGCGATCTGACCGAGGCGAAAGGCTGACGCGGCAGATGGCGTCCGGCCATCGGGGCAGGCCAGGAATCAGGAGCGGCGGCGGGTGCTTGGCCCGCGGGACGCGAAGGGACGGGTCGGCCCGGGCTTCGGCGCTGGCCGTTCGTAACGAATGCCCGTGAAGAGAAGGATCTCACCCCTTGGCTCATTGGCGGCCAATGGAGGTTGCGGTCTTTCAGCGGCATCCGGGAATGCGATCACCACTGCGGGGGATCTCGACCAGACGTCCTGCATTTTTCCCTCCTTCTCAATGGCCACCGCTTACCTCCACGACTGCCCCACAAGAAGTGATCCATGGTTAACAGGCCGTTTCCAGCAGGGGCTTGGCATGAAAAACCCCGCTGGCCTCGAAACAACCCTTACGGCCGCGCTTCTGTTCCGTCCGCGGGCGATCACAATCTTGACAATTTCAACCGGGCTGACGATACGCCCGGTGTGTGTCGCTTCTTCGTCGCGCGACCCTGTGGGCATCGACATCTTTGAAACACGGGGCCTTCGGCTCTTGCCTGACGCGGGTCACGCAGCCGCGTCGATTCCATCGCCGCGCACACTGCGCCATGGCGCAGGCATCGACATCCCGGTCGCTTAATCGTTGGAGGCGAGATCGAGGAAATGGCGGCCTGCCCGGTCGTCCACCTCCACCAGCCAGAGATCGGAATCGAAGCGCAGTTCGCGCGTCATCCGCTCCTCCACGTCGAGAGGCGTCACAGCCTCCAGAACGGGCATGAAGAGGCGCTCGCCGCTCTCGTCGAGAAAGAGCTGGGGCGCGGGGCCGTAGAGGCTTGCGGTGCCGTCGAGATGATCGACCTTCACGAAGATGGCTCCGGCCTCCGCTGCGCCGCGCTTGCGCAGGACCGCGTCGACTCCCTCCACGCCGCAGCGGCGCAGATAGGCGGAGACCCAGAAATCCGAGCGAAGCCTTGACACTATGGAACCGCGATGCCTGAGGCCGCCGACAATTCACGCAGGGTGCGCGGGCCGAACTCGCCCGTCACCGGCAGGCGGCGGTCCTGCTCGAAACGCTCGATGGCCTGGCGCGTTCCCGCGCCCATCACGCCGTCGGGCCTGATCCCATATCCCAGCTTCGCGAGCGCCCGCTGACCGGCCAGGATCGCATCGCCGGAATCCGGCCTGCCCACATTGGCGGGCGGCTTCGGCACAGGCCCGCCCATCCGGATGATCTCGGCGATGGGGTCGCGGGCCGCCGGCGCTTTCGCGGGAGCGGCAGGCGCGGGCGGCACGGCCGGGGGCGCGGCCCTCGGATTGGCCGTTGCCACAGGAGCGGCGTCGCCGCCGTTGCGGATCAACTCGGCGATCGCTCCCCGCGGCGGAGGCTTCGGCGTGGACACGGTAGGCGCGGGAGCCTGTGGGGACGTGAGAGGAGCATGTGAAGCAGGCGCCTCCGTCGCAGGAGCGAAGGGTTGCGTCTCGTCGAAGGCAGGCGCCGGTCGCGCGGGAGGCAGCAACCGCGACTGAGCCGGCATGGGCGCAGGCGGAGCATCCCGCTGGGTGAAAAGCGGCGCGGGATGGGGCGCAGTCTGCTGCACCAGGGCGTTCCAGGCGATCATGCCGCCGCAGCCGGTGAGCAGGACGGCGGCAACGATCTGGCGCGGATGGCCAAGCACGAAGGACATGGCGCGCTCGCCGGCGCTGATCCTCTTCGGTTTGGGCCTGACGGCGGATTTCCGCCGAACCGGCGCGGACAGCACGAAATCGTCATCAGGTCGGGCGGCAAGAGCTTCACGCAAGGAGGGTCATCCCGTCTTCAAAACAAGAATATCATGGTTGGAGCGAGTCGCCTCCGGAGGTAAATCCGGGGCTGCGCGGCGAGCATCCACGGGCAGGCTGATCCTGACCCAGGCGCCGCCGCCGGGCGTGCTCGCCATTCGTATGCGGCCGTGGTGCAGGGCGACCAGCCCGCGAGCGACGGACAGACCCAGGCTGCCTTCCGGCTCGGGCCTGCTGTGCGTCGAATCACGATGGACGGTCGTGCCGAGGCGCGGGAGGTCCGGCCCGGTCGTGCCCTTTCCGCGCAGGCTCAGAACCACTGCGTCGCCCTCCTGGCGGGCATCGACGCTCACGTGCCCCTCCGGCTTCGTGCTCGTGATGGCGTCGGAGAGAAGATTGAGGAGAATCCGACGGCAGGCGCGGCGGTCGGCCACCACACGAGGCAGTCCGGGTGAGAGGGCATGGCTCAGGCAGATGCCGGCCCGCTGCGCCGGCAAGGCCATGTCCCGGCAGCATTCCTGAACGAGATCGGCCATGTCGATCTCCTCGAAGGTCAGGTGGTAGCGGCCGGCCTCGATGGACGAGAGATCGAGCGCCGCATCCACCGTCCCAAGCATGTGCTCGCTGGATCGACGGATAATCTCGGCATAGCCCTGTCGTGTTTCGGAAAGACCCGATCCGCCCTTCCCCATGAGGATGTCGGAATAGCCGATGATCGCGTTGAGCGGCGGGCGCAGTTCGTGACCGACCTTCGCCAGCAGATCGGCGCGGGCCGCCTTGGCGCCCGCAGCATCCCGCCGCATGGCGTCGAGGCTCTCCTCCAGGCGCTTGTGCTCGGAGACGTCCCGCATGACGGCCACGGCGGCGCAGCGATCGTCGCCATCGAGCCTCAGGCGGTGAACCCGCATGTCGAGCCACAGCATGGCATGGTCTGCCGCGTCCGCGCCCCTTCGTACGCGAAAGCAGGCGCGGGCCGGTCCGGCACCGTTGATGCCGTCGCTGACGGCCTTCAGGAACGCGGGCCGGTCCCCCACGTGAATGCGCCCGAACAGCCCGTCTCCCTGAACCGCCGAGGGCGGCAGCCCGAGAAGTCGCGCAGATGCGCCGTTGGAGCGCAAGATCGCGCCGTTGGCGTCATGCCACGTGACGAGATCACCGATGGCGCGCAATGTCTCCCCTTCCCGCTCCGCGCCCAGCCTGGCGGCGTCCGCAACGAGGATGTCAAGTTTTTGGTTGATCAGGCGACGGGCCAGCACATGCCCCAGAGCCACGGCTCCGGCCACCGCGAGGATTGCGCCGGGGGACAGGCTGCGATCCGGCAGGCCCATGGCTTGCAGCACGAACGACAGCGGAATCCCGAGAAGCGCGAGCAGGCAGGACAGGGCAAAGCCGCGCCTTGTTTCGGACGCTGTGGCTTCGAGGGGCACCGCGAGAAGTGCCAGGAAGGCGGACGGAAGAGACCCGCCGCCCGCGATGACCGCATGGGCGACGAACAGGGTGAGCGCAGCGGACGCCAGCCCCTGAGCCGCATCGAGCCACCCCCAGCGGGACAGGACGAAGACGGCCGCGAGCGGCGCAAGCGTCAGCACGGCCCAATGTTCGAGAAATCCGGGAGAAGCCCCAGCCAGCAGGGACAGGGGAAGCGTCACCAGAGCGACGAGCGAGGTCACCAGCTTGCTCGCAACGAAAAGCTGCCGCCGCATCTGCTCGGCGGGCGAGGCAGCCGTGGAGCGATGAATGAGCCCGGCGAGCCATTCGTCGGTCCATCGCGCAACCCGGCCGGGCGGTGTGAGATCTGTCTGCAAGTCCTGCGCGACGGCTCCCGCCGCTCCTCGTCTTCCTGTCGGGAGACCTTGGCAGATGGCGCTTAAGCGAACCCTAAGGGTGGGAGCGGCCCATGGTCGGGGAGCGATCCGCTTTGGGCGGGCAGGAAGCGCGCCTGCGGTCAGCGCTGCATCACAGTTTCGGATTTGGCGTTCGATTGCATGGCCTTGGCACATGCCCGCCAGGGGGCATCCAGCGTAAGAATTCGTTCACCCTGTTCGCAGGTTCTCGGACGGCCGCCGGTGCTGCGGGTTATGGTGGGCCCCGTCGCCCTTTTCAGGCAACCTGCAGCCGACCCATGTTCGCGATCCTCCGTTTCATCCTCGTCGTTGGCGTCATCTTCTACTACTCGCCGGTGCGGCAGCAGGGCGAGGGAACGGCCGCCATCGATGCATGGCTGACGCCGAAGAAGGGCGGCCCCGCGGCCGCGTCGCCCGCTCCTCCGGCCGAGAGCAATCCGGGCCATCTGGAAACCGTGTGGCAGGCGCTTCCCAACGGGGCCAAGCAGGCGGTGATCGACAAGATCCTCACCACCTCCGGCCTCACCGCACCTGACGCCAAGGCAAAGGACACCCTGCAGGCGGGAGACCGTCAGCCCGGGTGGCGCAGCGAGGCCGCAAGGCCGCGCAGCTGATCGTCGCGCCTTTCTCGCCAAAGAGCCCCCGGACGCCTATATGGTCGGCAGACCAAAGCAGGGATGCCATGCTGCCGAGTATTGACGAGATCGTCTCCACCTTCGAGCTGCTCGACGACTGGGAAGAGCGCTACCGCTATGTCATCGAGCTGGGGCGGCTCATGGAGCCCCTGCCCGAGGATGCCCGCACGGATTCCAACAAGGTGCAGGGCTGCGCGAGCCAGGTCTGGCTGCGGACGGGACTCGACCCCTCGCAGGGCGGACCCGTCCTCCACCTGGTGGGCGACAGCGACGCCCATATCGTGCGCGGGCTGGTGGCCCTCCTGATCTCCCTCTACGACGGCAAGACCGCCTCGGAGGCGCTTTCCACGGATGCCCTGGCCCTGTTCAAGGAGCTCGGCCTCGAGGAGCATCTGACGCCGCAACGGTCGAACGGCGTCAGATCCATGGTCGAGCGCATCCGACGCGACGCCCAGATGGCCCTGGCGACGTCCTAGGCGATCCGCGGGCCGATTCGGGCCGCGGCAGGAGCCGGGCCCCTGCCCTTCAAACCCGCCCGCCGTCGATCACCACCGCCTGCCAGGCTCTGATTCCCCGCGAGGCCGCGGGGCCGCGGGCTGCCGATTCGATCCCGTAATGCTCCGCCAGCCTGGCCAGAGCCATTCTCACCACGATCTTGGCGGAACGCAGGGGCCAGCGCCGTTCGCGCTCGATCAGCTCCAGGCCCTTGAGGAAGCCGCAGAGATCCATGAGGAGGTCGCTGAAGTCGGCGCCCACCGCGTCGAAGGCGTTCCGGATGCGCTGGCGCGCGGCGATCATCCGGTCCGTGGCGTCGGCGGGCGAAACGGGTCCGCCGCTCCTCGGGGTGGCGTCCCAGCGGGCGGTCACCCCCGGCAGAAGTCCGGCCAGCATGATGTCCGTGCGCAGCCGCTCCCCGGCCTGGTAGGACGCCTCGTCGATCATGGGCTCGCCGTCGCGCCCCCTGCGGCGGCGCAGCCAGTCGAGGGGGCTTTCCTCCGTGTCGATGCGAACCCGCTTGGCTCCCGCATCCGTTTCGACCACCGCAGCGGCGGTCTCGCGATGCTGATGGAAGAAGGCGGAATCCGGCTCGGGCGCATTCGCCCGGCGCAGATTCGCCTGTCCCGCCTCGGTGAGGGACAAGGTTCTGGGCCCCGGCGCGGCCTGATCCCAGCGGGCGAGATCCTGCCGCGTGAGACAATCGGCAGCCGCCCGCGAAAAGCGCCCGGCGCCCACCGAAATGCCCCCACGCTTCTTGTGGAGAATCACGCTCGCCTCGTCCGTGGGATCGATGAAGACCCGCGCCTCGGGCAAACCTAGGGCTGCAAGCAGCCGCCTTGCGTCCCTGGCGAGGGAATCACCTGCGTCATCGTTCGCGCCGCCCCTGGTCCGCCTCCGCGTACGCCTTGAATTTCCAACGGATTTGCCCTGCCCATTCATGGAATCCTTCTGCCTTGCAATGTCTTGGTGAACGCAATCGTTCTCGTTCTTGTTCATGTTTTGTTCCCACACAAATAAAAATGGAGAGACACTCCCTCCACTCTCGATAGTGGGTCCATATTCCTAGTTGTCAACGAGTTTCAGAACTGTTGATAACAACGAGGATAAGTCCGGTGGAGCCCGCGCCGACCACAGATTCGCCGCGATGAAAGCCCCTCGCCCCAAGGGCAAGGGGCATCCCGCAGGATCAGGCGGCAGACGACCGGGCAACGGCCCCGGGCTCGGCGCCATGGGCGAAGGCGAAGCCCTCGTCGGCCCATCCCGTGATGCCGCCCAGCATGAGCTTGACCGGGCGGCCGAGCTCCGACAGCCGCAGGGCCGCCCGGTCGGCTCCGTTGCAATGGGGCCCGGCGCAATAGACCACGAACAGGGTCTCTCGCGGCCAGGCGGCCATGCGCTCCAGGGTCATGTCCCGCCACGGCAGGTTGAGAGCGCCGGGCACATGCGCTCGCGCATAGGAGTTCGGCCCGCGCACGTCGAGCAGCACGAAATCCGCAGGCGGGTCGAGCAGGGATGCGTGAACGTCGGCGCAATCGGTCTCGAAGGACAAGCGGTTTGCGAAATGGGCGGCGGCCCGTTCGGGCGAGGCGGCCGCAATGGCGGCGACGGGGCTGGCTGGCATGGGAACCTCCTTGAAAAGCCGCCCTAGACTTGCGCTGCCGGGTCGTGCTGAAAAGTGGCAGGTCTGCCAACGAGCGTGAACATCATGCCAAACCGCCTCGTCGTGGCCCTCGCCTATGACGGCCTGTGCACCTTCGAGTTCGGCATCGCCATCGAGGTCTTCGGCCTGCCCCGGCCCGAGATGGGGCCCGACTGGTACCGATTCGCGATCTGCGCGGTCGACCAGGGGCCCATGCGGGCGGTCGGCGGCTTTCAGGTGGTGGCCGATGGCGGGCTCGAACTCCTGGAGGACGCGGGCACCATCATCATCCCGGGCTGGCGCAGCGCTCAGGGCGCGCCGATCCCGCCGGCGCTGATCGAGAGCCTCCGGCGCGCCCATGCCAGGGGCGTGCGTCTCATGTCCATCTGCTCGGGGGTCTTCGTGCTGGCGGCGGCCGGGCTCCTGTCGGGCCGGAGGGCGACGACCCACTGGCACTACGTGGAGCGCCTCTCGGCGGCCTACCCGGAGATCAGAGTCGAGCCGGATGTGCTCTACACGGACGAGGGGAGCCTTCTCACGTCCGCCGGCAGCGCCGCGGGAATCGACCTCTGCCTGCATGTGGTGCGGCGCGACTTCGGGGCCGAGGTGGCGAACCGTCTGGCCCGCCGGCTCGTGGTACCGCCGCACCGGGAAGGCGGGCAGGCCCAGTTCATCGAACGTCCGATGCCGCCGGCCCGGGAGGGGATCCGCCTCGGACCCCTGTTCGACCGGATGCGGGCCCGCCTCGCCGAGGAGCAGAGGGTGGCGGATCTGGCGGCCGAGACGGGCATGAGCGTGCGCACCTTCCTGCGCCGCTTCAAGGCCGCCACGGGAGTGCCGCCTGGCGAATGGCTTCTCGCCGAGCGCCTGCTTCGCGCCCGCGACCTGCTGGAGACCACCCCTCACTCGGTCGAGGACATCGCCGTGGCGTCCGGGTTCGGCTCCTCGGCGACCCTGCGGCACCACTTCCGGACGCGGCTCGCCACAAGCCCTGCGGCCTACAGGGCCCGTTTCAGCCGGAGCGTGAGCCGTCCAGGGGCCCAGGTTGCCCTGACGGAATGAAAAAAGCCGCCCGAGGGGCGGCTGATCTGGAGGCCAGAGCCGATTTACGGAGAAGCGGCTCCGCTTCGCCGTCGGAAAGGACGGCCGGGCAACGACGGGGGCTGATCCCGGAGGATCAGCCCTGGAGTCCGGCCTAGCCGCGGGAGGAGCGGCGCTTGCGGCGCTGCTGGCCGAGGCCCATTTCCTTGGCCAGCTCGGAGCGGGCCTTGGCGTAGTTGGGAGCAACCATCGGGTAATCGACGGGCAGGCCCCACTTCTCCCGGTATTGCTCGGGGGTCATGTTGTACTGCGTGCGCAGATGGCGCTTCAGCGACTTGAACTTCTTTCCGTCCTCCAAGCAGACGATGTAGTCCGGGGTGACGGACTTCTTCAGCGGAACGGCAGGCTTGGGCGCCTCGATGGGGGCCTCCACGGTGCCGCCGCCGACCCGCATGAGAGCGGAATGGATCTCGTTGATCAGGGTCGGAAGATCGCCCGTCGGCACCGAATTGTTGCTCACATAAGCCGAAACGATGTCGGCAGCCAATTCGATGTAGTTTGCTCCAGCGATGTTGTCACTCATCTTGACTTTGTTCCTTTCCGGTCCCTTCGAGCAGCTCAAAAAAGCTTTTTAGCCTATAGCCTGAGCAGCTTGTCAGAAGCAATGCTTACTTCATCCTTGAACCGCACTGTACTCGCACTGAAATCGTGCCTGTTTGTTCAGGTATGGCAATTCCGATCAGATGACAAGATGTTCAAAAGGAAAACTTCTGAAAACTGAGTATCATCTATCCTTATGCAATAAAACTTTGCATTAACAGGTTGTGGACAGCACTAGGGATTGGGCCGCGATCCATCGAATGCCTGCGCCATGGACCCGAAGAAGTAGCCAACAAGTTCTTTAGGCTTACGGCGCCCCCCGAAGGCTTTTTCATTAAGGACCCCACATGGCTCATCGGAGTTATGCGCTATGTATGCTGGCCGAACCCGGCCCCGCGATCTGTCCTGGATGGTTTCATGAAGCTTGAGCGCCTTTCCTTGCAACGACTGCCGCCTGCTCCCTCGGTTCCCGCAAAGGCCCACAGCTTCGAGGTTCATGGCGTCCGGATTCATGACGATTACTCTTGGTTGAAGGCGGAGAACTGGAAGGAGGTCCTGAAAAGCCCTGAGGCCCTCGACCCCTCGATCCGCGCCTGCCTGGAGCAGGAGAACGCCTATACGGCCGCCGCCTTCGCCGGAACCGAGGAGTTCCAGGCGCGTCTGGTCGCCGAAATGCGCGGCCGAATCAAGGAGGACGACTCCTCCGTTCCCGAGCCTGACGGGCCCTTCGCCTATTTCAACCGCTACCGGGAAGGGGGGCAGCACCCGCTCGTCTGCCGCACCCCCCGGGACGGCGGGGGCGAGACGATCATGCTCGACGGGGACAAGGAGGCCGAAGGCCATACCTTCTTCGACCTGGGCGGCGCGGAGCATTCCCCGAATCACCGGCTCATGGCCTGGGGCGCCGACACCAAGGGCTCGGAGTACTTCACCATCCGGGTCAGGGACCTGGACAGCGGCGCGGATCTCGCCGACGAGGTTCCCCAGGCTTCCGGCGGCGCGGTATGGCTCAGCGACTCGTCGGGCTTCTACTACGTGGAACTCGACGAGAACCACCGCCCCGTGCGGGTCAAGCGCCATCTCCTCGGCAGGCCCACCGAACAGGACGACGTCGTCTACGAGGAGAAGGATTCCGGCTTTTTCGTGCGGCTCGGCGTCACCCAGTCGGACGCCTTCGTGCTCATCGAGGCGAGCGATCACGAGACGTCCGAGGTGCGGCTCATCGACCGCGCCGATCCGTCGGCCGCGCCCCGTCTGGTGGAGCCGCGCACCCCGCAGTTGCAATACGACGTGGAGCATCACGGGGACAGCCTGATCATCCGCACCAATGCGGACGGGGCCGAGGACTTCAAGATCGTGACGGCCCCCGTCGGCACCCCCGGCCGCGCCCATTGGCGCGATCTGGTGCCCTACAGGCCGGGAACGATGATCCTCTCCGTGGTCGCCCTCGCCCGCTACCTCGTGCGCCTGGAGCGGGAGAACGCCAGCCCGCGGATCGTGCTGCGCGAGATCGCCACAGGACGCGAGGACCGGATCGCCTTCGACGAGGAGGCCTATTCCCTGGGCTTCACGCCGGGATACGAGTTCGACACGGACGTGATCCGCTATCACTACTCTTCCCTCACCACCCCGAGCGAGGTCGTCGACTACAACCTGCGCACCGGGGAGCGGACCCTGCGCAAGCGGCAGGAAGTGCCGAGCGGCCACAACCCGGCCGACTACGTCACCCGCCGCCTGTTCGCCACCGCGCCGGACGGCGAGCAGGTGCCGATCTCCATCGTCCACAGGCGGGACGTGGCCTTGGACGGATCGGCCCCCTGCCTGCTCTACGGCTATGGTTCCTACGGGATGTCCATGCCGGCGAGCTTCCGCACCGGCATCCTGTCCCTCGTGGACCGGGGCTTCGTCTACGCCATCGCCCATATCCGCGGCGGCACGGAGAAGGGCTGGCGCTGGTATGTGGACGGCAAGCGCGAGAAGAAGACCAATACTTTCAGGGACTTCATTGCCTGCGGCGAGGCTCTGGCGGAGGCGCGCTATACCGCCCGCGGGCGGATCGTGGCCCATGGCGGCAGCGCCGGCGGCATGCTCATGGGCGCGGTGGCCAACATGGCGCCGGACCTGTTTGCCGGCATCGTCGCCGAGGTTCCCTTCGTGGACGTGCTCAACACCATGCTCGACGCCGAGCTTCCGCTCACCCCGCCCGAATGGCCGGAATGGGGCAACCCTGCAGCGGACGAGGCCGCCTTCCGGACGATCCTGTCCTACTCGCCCTACGACAACGTGAAGCCGCAAGCCTATCCGGCCATCCTGGCGCTCGCCGGCCTCACCGATCCGCGGGTGACCTACTGGGAACCGGCCAAATGGGCTGCCAGGCTCAGGGCCAATATGACCGGGGGAGGACCGATCCTGCTCAAGCTCAACATGGAGGCGGGGCACGGCGGGGCGGCGGGGCGGTTCGACCGCCTCGAAGAGGTCGCCCTCGCCTATACCTTCGCGATCAAATGCCTAGAGGGGTTCCAGACCTGACCCACAACCCTATATCCCGGCCGTTATCAGATCCATTGATCGGGACTGGCCCCTTCCACGCGGCCCAGATTGCCACAGGATCATCCGAGAGTATGCGTCCATGACCCAACGGAGCGATCGATCGATCGCAGGCGATGTCGCTCCTCCCGACCGGGGCGACAGGCAGCGCTTCGCAGAACTGGAGAACCGCCTCCGCGAGGCGGAGGATGCCCTCCGCCTGAGCAACGGCCAGTTGCGGACGGCGCTCGATGCGGGAAAGCTCGGCTCCTGGGACTGCGATCCGGACACCGGCCTGGTCAGCGGAACCGCAGCCTTCGAGGCGAGTCTCGGCCTTCGGGAGGACGGCCCGCTGACCCTTGAGCAATGGCAGCGGATGATCCACCCCGACGATGTGGAGCCGTTCCGGCAGGCCATCTCCTCCTCCCTCGCGGCGGGAGGCGACTTCGAAGGCGAGCACCGCATCCTCAGGGCCGACGGCAGCCCGGGACGGGTTCTGGTCAGGGGCAGCGCCGTTCGCGACGAGAACGGCAGGCCCGTTCGTCTCGTCGGTGTGACGCAGGACCTGACCGGGGAGGAACCGCACGGGACCGACGCCCGCCTGCGCGCCATCGCCGGATCCCTGCCCGCCCTGGTCTGGATCGTCGATGCGAACCTCGAACTCACCTATGTCAACGACCGCTGGGTCGCCTATGCGGGCCTTCCGCGGTCGGAGGCCATCGGCCATAGCTGGGAACGATGGGTGCACCCGGACGATCTGCCCCGTTTTCTCGACGGCCTGAAGGATGCGCACGAGAACGGGTCGCCCTACGCCACGGAGGTGCGCTACCTGTCGGCGGGGGGCGTCTATCGCTGGCACATGGTCCAGGCCGCGCCCCTGCAGGACGCCGCCGGATCGCTGACGGGATGGGTCGGCACGAGCGTCGACATCCACGACATCAAGGCCACGGAAGCGGCCCTGCGCAGCAACGAGCAGCAGCTTCGCATCGCCCTTCAGGCGGCCCGGATGGGAGACTGGAGCTGGGATGCGGCATCCGACACCATGCTCCTGTCGGAACGAGCGGCGGAGATTTTCGGGCTGCCGCCGGAAGAGCCCAGGACCTGGACCAAGCTCACCGAGCAGCTTCATCCGGCGGACGCGGCCCGCGCCATCGCGGCCATGCGGAAGGCCGCCGAAACGCAGACCGGCTACAATCTGGAATATCGGGTGACGCGGGCCGACAACGGCGCCCGGGTGTGGGTGGCGGCCCAGGGCCGGGCGCTTTACGACAAGGAAGGAACCTTCACGGGCATGACCGGCGTGGTGCAGGACATCACGGACCGCAAACATGCCGAACAGCGCCAGCACCTCCTGATCCGCGAGCTGCATCACCGGGTCAAGAACACCCTGGCCACGGTCCAGGCCATCGTCGGGTCCACCGCCCGAACGGCTTCGAGCATCGACGAGTTCTACCAGGGCTTCGTGGGGCGCATCGTGTCCCTGGCGCGCACCCACAACCTCCTCACGGAGGACCTCTGGCAGAAGGCGGCCCTGGAAGAGCTCATCAAGACCGAGCTCGGCCCCTACGAGGACGAGGCGCGCAACCGCATCGTGGTCGAAGGCCCGCATGTGGAATTGCCTTCCGAAGCCGCGGTTCCCATCGGCATGGCCATCCACGAACTCACCACCAACGCCGCAAAGCACGGGGCGCTCTCGACCTTCGGCGGCCAGGTGGACGTGAAATGGCGCATCGAACCGGGGGAGGAGCGGTCCATGCTGCATTTCTTCTGGACCGAGCACGGCGGCCCCAGGGTCACGCAACCCTCGCGGCAGGGCTTCGGCTCGCGCCTGCTGCAGCGGGTTCTGACCACCCAGCTCCAGGCCCAGGTCACCATGGATTTCCAGGAGGAGGGCCTGCGCTTCTCCATGGTCATGCCCATGCCGGGCGACCCGCCCCTCTTCAACCCGGACAAGTAGGCCCCCATGCTCATGAACGCCGAGCGCTCGCACCTGATGGTCGTCGATCTCCAGGCCCGGCTCATGCCGGCGATCCTCGACGGCGAGACGATCATCCCGCGGGTCAACATCCTCTCAAGGGCCGCCGCGCGCCTCGGGGTGCCGGTGACCGTGACGGAGCAATACCCCCGGGGGCTGGGCCCGACCGTGCCGGCGGTGCTGGAGGCCGTCCCAGAGGACGCGGCCGTGCTCCCCAAGACGAGCTTTTCCGCAGCGGCGGACCCGGCCACGGCCGAGCGCGTGACCTCCCTGCGCGGCGGCCGACGGGATCAGCTCGTGATCTGCGGGGTGGAAGCCCATGTCTGCGTGCTGCAAACCGCCCTGGGGTTCAGGAGCGCCGGGTTCGACGTCTTCGTGGTCGCCGACGCGGTGTCGAGCCGGTCGGCCCATAGCGTCAGCGCCGCCTGCGCGCGGCTGCTCCATGCGGGCTGCCACTGGGTGACCACCGAGATGGTGGTGTTCGAATGGCTGGAGCGGGCCGCAACGGAGGATTTCCGCGCCCTCGCTCCCCTGCTCAAATAGGCCGAGCCCCTCAGGCGGCCGTCGAGCCGCCCTCGCCGCCGGAGGCGATGAATTCCTTCAGCTCGTCCAGGGAGTTGAACCGGAACACCCCTCCCGGGGTCTGAGCCTCGATGGAGCCGTCCGAGAACATCACGTATCGGTTGTCGCCGGAATTATAGGTGCCGACGATCGTCACCGGACGCGGCTCTTCCGGAACCGCTTCCGGCTCGGGCTCGGGCTCAGCCGACACGGCCGGCTCAACCGTTTCAACGGCCTCAGGGACCTCGGCCTCAGGCGCGGGCCAGGCGGCCGGCGTCACATCCTCGGCGGCATCGACCCCCGGTTCGGGCTTCTCCTCGGGTTCCTCGGCCGCCGGTTCGGCTGCCGGGAGGGAGACGTCCGGCTCAGGGGTGCGGGCCTCCTCGTCGGCGTCCCGGAAGCGGTCCCCCAGCAGGAACTCGGGCACCTTGGCCCCGAGGGGCTCCTCCTCAGGAGAGGATGGGGAACCCGCATAGATCCTCGGCCTGAACGGCACCACCGCCTCGGCATGTTCGGAAGCCGGCGAACGATCGGAAGGCCCCTCGGCCGCCTCCTCGTCCTCAAGGGTCTCCGCGGGCCTATCCCGATCCGGGAAGGGAAGAAGGGGCTCGATCTCGTCCCGGTCCTCGGTCGCGCCGGCCGCCGGTGCGCCCAGGACGCCACCCGGAAGGGCCGCGGCCGAAGGCTCCACGGGGGCGAGCGGCATCGCCGCGTGAGGGCTCCCGCCCTGAAAGGCTCCGTGCAGGCGCGCGAGTTCGGCCTGAATGCGCGCCAGCTTCGAAACCGCCGCCGTGATGCCGAGCAGAAGCGCTCCGCCGGCGGCGCTGATGCTGCCGGCGAGCACCATCGTCCAGCCACGTTCGACCAGTATGATGTCCCAACCCAAGAAGATCGTGAAAAGCCCGCCGAGGATCATCGCAAGGGCGAGGGCCAGTAGGGCGATGATCATGCCGCCTCCATCATACGCATACCATAGACTTTCTAAGGCAAAGCTACGCTCTTATAGGTCAATGGCAACATGAAGAAAAGCTGGAGCGGAAAAAAGACGGAAGCTGAGCCGTTGCCCTTGCGCTCCGGGCGCTTTAACTAACGCAGCAGGTCGCTCAACCCCCAAAGGAGACGCCGATGTCGTTCACTCTGCCGGAACTGCCTTATGCCTACGATGCCCTGCAGCCCTACATGTCGCGGGAGACCCTGGAGTTTCACCACGACAAGCACCACGCCGCCTATGTGAACACCGGCAACAACCTGCTCAAGGGCACCGAGTTCGAGGGCAAGAGCGTCGAGGAGGTCGTGCAGGGCTCCTACGGCAAGAACCAGGCCCTCTTCAACAATGCGGGCCAGCACTACAACCACATCCATTTCTGGATGTGGATGAAGCCGAACGGCGGCGGATCGCTTCCCGGCAGGCTCGAGAAGAGGATCGTCGAGGATCTGGGCTCCGTGGACAAGATGAAGGAGGACTTCGTCCAGGCCGGCGTGGGCCAGTTCGGCTCGGGCTGGGCCTGGCTTGCCGTCAAGGACGGCAAGATCCAGATCATGAAGACCCCCAACGGCGAGAACCCTCTGGTCCACGGCGCCCAGCCGATCCTCGGCTGCGACGTGTGGGAGCATTCCTACTACATCGACTACCGCAACCGCCGTCCCGACTACCTCAAGGCCTTCCTCGACAACCTCGTGAACTGGGAGCACGTGGAGGAGATGTTCGAGAACGCTACCCGGTAAATCGGACCTCATGCATCAGGCGGGCCTCCTCGGAGGCCCGTTTCTTTTCGTGTCTCATTCCTCAAGGATCAAGCCGTGGCCGACTTCCTGTACCGCTCCATCCTCCTCGGCATCGGCGCGACGGCGCTCTTCGACCTCTGGGTGCTCCTCCTGAAGCACGTCTTCGGGATTCCGGGCGGGAACTGGGGGCCGGTCGGGCGCTGGTTCTGCCATCTGGCCGGCGGCAAGGTGTTTCACGAGGATATCGCGAAGGCGCAGCCCTTCGCCCACGAGAAGGCGGCCGGCTGGATCGGCCATTATGCGGTGGGCATCCTGTTCGCCGCCATCCTCCTCCTGGTCGCGCCGGCGGGCTGGACCGCGCAGCCGACCCTGATGCCTCCCCTGATCGTCGGCCTCGTGACGGTGGGCGCAGGCTGGTTCCTGCTCCAGCCCGGCATGGGCGCGGGCATCGCCGCCTCGAAGCGGCCCAATCCCAACCAGGCCCGGATGCTCAACATCGCCGGGCACATCGTCTTCGGCCTGGGGCTTTACCTCACCGCCCTTCTCATCCGGTAGGATCAAGGAGGTGAGGCGACGAGCCTGATCCCGCGCCGCTCCAGCAGGTCGCGAAAGGCATCGGACTTCAGGTAGGCCAGCTCCGCCGGGCGGCTCTCCACCGCCGGGTCGAGACCGCGCAACTCGTCATCCCCATGGCCCGGATGGCACATGACGAGGGGGCTCTCCCCCAGGGTCGAGAACGCCTCCTCGAATACGCGGCGGGCCGGAACCGAGAGATCGAGGGGGGCAAAGCCGGAGAAGCCCCCGTTGGTCCGAAATCCAGCCTCACGAGCGCTCCTGGAAAAGCCCCATGCCAGGGACCCAACGATCAGCGCCTTGCTGCGCCCGATGGGGCGGCGCAGGATCGCCGCCAGCCGGTCCGAGGGATCGCGCAGCCAGACGCGCCCGGCAAAGCCCCCTTCCCCGAGCACCCGGAACAGGGCTCCCCGGATGACGGGCAGCACATGCACGTGCTGGTGCCCGTCGATGAAGGACGGAGGCTCCCCGTGAGCCTCCTCGAAGGCATCGAGCTGGCGCGCAATCTCCCTGGCGATCTCGTCTCCGTCGAGCCCGCGCCTCAGGGCCTTCGGCAGCAACTCCCGCAACGGCGGGAAGCCTCCCGATGGGGCCAGGATCGGCATCGGGCCCAGGGGTGAGCCCGTGGTGAGGTTGAGATGCAGGCCGATGCCGATCCTAGCCCTCAGGGGCCTGAGCTCCGCCGCCGCCCGCCGCCAGCCCGGCATGTTGGTCATGGCCCCGGCGGCGGAGAGCCGCCCCATGGCGGCCAGTTCCACGATCCCCCGGCTCACACCCTCCGCGAGGCCGAAATCATCGGCGCAGAGCACGACGGAGCGGAAGGCGGGCATGAGGGTCCTCTGGAAGCACGACGGGCGCATTCTGCCCGGGGGTTGAAGCAGCCGACAAGGCGTTATCTATTGCAACTTGATAACGGAAGTGCATTTGGCTCCTTAAACAAGGATGGTGCCCCATGCCCAGCTTTCTCGCCAAGATGAAAGCCTCCTTCCCGAACGACATGCCACTCCCGACGGAGTTTGAGATGCTGTTCGCGTGGATGGAAGCTAATGACTTCGTCCGTCACGGTAGGGACGGTTCGGAGACCGCGGCTGTTTATCCGAGAAAGCTTGCTGAGAAAGCCCGTTTCGGCATGGAATTCGAACCGGTCAACCCGGAACTCGCGCGCGTGTTGACGAACAGCGACGACCCCGCCGTATTCAGCCGTCTCGTCCCCTTCGTGAATATGATGTTCGGGAGCTCTCACATCGCCCTCTGGCGCGACGACGCGGGCAGGCAGAAATTCGTGCACTTCGGCTCCGAGTCCAACTCCTGGGTGCTCTGCACATTGACGGACAACCCGGTCGACGCCCTCCGATTTCTAGCGATCGGTTATGTCGAACTTCGCCAGCCTGAGGATTACGAGATGATTCCTGAGGAGGTCTACGAGAAGTGGCGCGATGAGGACGACCCGCCATACGTGCCTCCCCTTCACTTCCGAAAATGGGTGGAGGAGACGTTCGGAGTCGATATACCCAGGACCGCATCCGCAATCGTTACCAAGCTCTCACACCTGGACGACGCCGACTCCGACGACCCGTTCTGGTACTGGATCTGGAAGCAGCAGGGCCGGTGGGAGCCGTCCTCCCTTCACTGACGCGGCAAAATAGGCTTCTCCGGCCCCTTGAGTAAACCGCCGAACTCGGCTTTTGATGCCTGAATCATCCGAGGGTCCTTGCGTGCCATCGCCCAAGCTGAGCGTCGTCATTCCCGTCCACAACGAGAGCGCCAATATCGCGCCCCTGTGCGAGCGGCTGCTTCCGGTGCTGGAGCGGATCGACCCCGCCTGGGAGGCGATCTTCGTCGATGACGGCAGCCGGGACGAGACCTGGAGCCTCGTCAAGGACCTGAGCCGCCGGGAGCCCCGGATCGGGGCCGTCTCGTTCAGCCGCAATTTCGGCAAGGAGATCGCCATCGCGGCGGGGCTCGACCATGCCCGGGGCGACGCGGTGGTGATCATGGACGCCGACCTCCAGCACCCGCCCGAGATGATCGAGGCCTTCGTGGAGCGCTGGAAGCAGGGCTACGACATGGTCTACGGCCAGCGCACGGACCGCTCGGATGAGACCCGGACCCGGCGCGGCTTCGCCCATCTCTTCTACCGCTGGTTCTCCCAGTTCGGCGAGGTCGGCCTTCCCGAGGGCGCGGGCGATTTCCGGCTCATCGACCGCAAGGGGGTCGAGGTGCTGAAGACCCTGGGCGAGAAGGCGCGCTTCTCCAAGGGCCTCTATGCCTGGATCGGGTTCAGGGGCACGGGCGTGCCCTTCGTGGTGGAGGAGCGCCGGTTCGGCACCACCAAATGGAGCTTCCGCAAGCTCGTCCGCTTCGCCTTCGACGGCATCGCGGCCTTCTCGACGGTGCCCCTGCGGATCTGGACCTACCTGGGCTTCGTGATCTCGTTCCTGTCGATCGCCAGCGCGGTCTTCTTCTTCATCCGGACCATGCTGTTCGGCACCGACCTGCCGGGCTTTCCCAGCCTCATCGTGTCGATCATGTTCTTCTCCGGCATCCAGCTCATGTCGCTCGGCATCATCGGCGAATACGTGGGCCGCATCTTCGCGGAGGTGAAGCGCCGCCCGCTCTACGTGGTGGCCGAGCGGATCGGCGGCGCGGCGCAGGTGAGCGACAGCCTGGTCCCGGACAACTACCTCCTGCGCCAGGCCTGACCGATGTTCCGGAAGATCCTTTCCGTCGGCGGGTGGACCCTGCTGTCCCGCCTGACGGGCTTCGTTCGCGACGTGGTGATCGCGGCCGTGATGGGGGTCGGCCCCATCGCCGACGCCTTCTTCGTGGCCCTGCGCATCCCCAACCACTTCCGGGCAATCTTCGGCGAGGGAGCGTTCAACAACGCCTTCCTGCCGGTCTATGCGCAGGTTCTCGAGGCGGAGGGCAGGCCCGCCGCCGGTTCCTTCGCCGGCTGCATCACCACCCTGATGCTCCTGGTGCAGATCGCGCTGCTGATTGCGGCCTTCCTGGCCATGCCCGCCGTGGTGGCCCTTCTCGCCCCCGGCTTCGTGGCCGATCCGGCGAAGTTCGACCTGGCCGTGACCCTGACGCGGATCACGTTCCCCTACCTTCTCTTCATCACCATCGTGACGATCTATTCGGGCATCCTGAACGCCCATGATCGCTTCGCCGCAGCAGCCGCCGCGCCGATCCTGCTCAACGTGGCCATGGTGGCGGCGCTTGCGGTGGCGTTCCTGTTTCCGAACGCGGGCTATGCCGCCGCCTGGGGCGTCACCGCCGCGGGCATCCTCGAACTGCTGCTGGTGTGGGGATCGGCGCGGCGGCTCGGCGTCGCGCCCGGGGTGGAGAAGCCCCGCCTCGACCCGCCCATGCGAACCTTCTTCAAGGCCCTCGGGCCCGCCGTGATCGGCTCCGCCGGCGTGCAGCTGGCGATCTTCGCCGATACCATCATCGCGTCGTTCCTGCCCACGGGCGCGGTGTCCTCCCTGTATTTCGCCGACCGGATCTATCAGCTTCCCCTCGGGGTGATCGGGATCGCCGCCGGCACGGTGCTGCTGCCGGAGATGAGCCGCCGGATCGCTGCCGGTGACGAGGCCGGGGCCTATGGGGCGCAGAACCGGACCATCGGCCTGACCCTTGCGCTCGCGGCGCCATTTCTCGTCGCCTTCCTGGCCATGCCGGAGCTGATCATGTCCGCCCTGTTCCAGCGCGGCGCCTTCGATGCGGCGGCGGCGGAGCGCGCGGGCGCGGTTCTGGCGGCCTATGGCCTGGGCCTTCCGGCCGCCGTGCTGATCCGCTCGGCGGTGTCGAGCTTTTATGCCCGCTCCGACACCACGACGCCGCTCATCGCCTCCCTGACGGCGGTGGGGGTCAACATCCTGGTCAAGATCCTGCTCATGGAGCGCTACGGGGTCGTGGGCCTTGCCCTCGGCACCGCCATCGGCGTGTGGGTCAATCTCGGCCTGCTCTTCGCCCTGGCCTATCGCCGCGGCTGGACGGCCCCGAACGCGACCCTGGGCAAGGCCCTCCTCGCCGTCGCCGCGGCCAGCCTGCTGCTTGCCGCCTTTGCGGCCTATGCGCCCGGCCCGGTCTCGGCCTGGACCGGCGGGCTTCCGGCCTGGCGCAGCGAGATCGGGCTCGCTGTCGTGGGCGCAGGCGGCGCGTTGGTCTACGGCGGCGCGCTGCTGCTGGCGCTCAGGGCCCTGGGGGTTAGGCTCTCGCGGCGCTGATGGACGCCAGGGTGAACAGCTCCCGCTCGGCCGCAAAGCCGCGAAGGCGGTGGCGGCCGAGGGAGCGTACGGGCTCCGGGCTTGCAGCCGCCATGCTCGACGACATCACCAGGGGGCAATCGAGGGAGGCGCAGAGCGCCTCCATGCGGCTCGCCTCGTTCACGGCCGGCCCGATGACCGTGAAGTCGAGGCGGTTCGCAGCGCCGATATTGCCGTAGTACACGTCGCCGCAATGGAGCGCGATGTCGAGGCCGAGCGGCGTCTCCCCTGCGTAGAAGCGGTTGACGCTCTCGTTGCGGCCAAGGGCCGCCTGCCCTGCCCGCACGGCCGCCGCACAGGCCTCGTTCTGCGGCTGCGCGTCGCTGATCGGGAAAGCCGCCAGAAGGCCGTCGCCGAGGAATTTCAGCACCTCGCCGCCCTGCTCCGCCACGGGCTCCGCCATGGCTTCCAGGTGCCGGTCGAGGCGGGCGATAAGCCGGGTGCCGGCGGTGTCGGCCAGGGCCGTGAATCCCCGCAGGTCGGCGAACAGGAGCGCCGCCGTGAGCGTGGTGCCGAAGCCCCGGCGGATCTCGCCGCTCAGCACCCGCCGCCCGGCCGAAAGGCCCACATAGGTGTCCAGGATGCCGACCGTGAGGTCGAGGAGGGTCATGCGATAGGCGGCAAGGCCCAGCAGGGGCAGAACGGCGTCGATGCGCTCGACCTCCTCGGGCCGGAGCCCGCCGTCCCGGCCGCTGGAGAAGGCGGCCGCGATGCCCCGCAGGTCCGGCGCGGCGGCGTTCTCGAACCGGATCAGGCGGGCGAGATAATCCCTGCCGCCTCCGCGCCTGATTTCCTCGAAGATCGTGAAGGCATCCGCCTGCGGATCGTCGAAGCGCCAATGGCTCTTTGCGAGCTCGGACCGGAGCATGAACCCGAAGGGACTCACCTCGAAGGCGTCGGTGTTGCGCTCGTGGGAGACGCCTTCGATGAGCGTCCCCGATCGAGGGGTCCAGATGTGGTTGTAGACCCGAACGGTCGGGTTGACCGTCGGCAGGGCGATGTAGGACCTGACCAGCGGAATGCCTTCCGCCACCAGCTGCTCGGAAAAGCCTGCGATCAGAGACCCGATGTCAGACCCGTTGAGGCCCTGGTCGATGATCCAGTGTTCAAGATTCGCCATGGCGGGCAGCCTACCATTCTGACCTGGAATCTTTGCCCGTCATGCGACAGAGCGATGACGGGTTGGCACTAGCGGCCCGCGTGGCGGGTCGCCCCGCCCGTGCCCGCGATCTCCGTCAGGAGCTTGCGCCGGGCCGCGACCGCGAAGGGCTGGGTTTCGTTGGCGATCTCCACGAAGCTGCCCGGGCCGCCGATGACGCTCTGGCCGTAATAATCCTCCAGCGACATGCCGCCGGGACCGCCCGGTCGCCCGCTGCCCGGGCGGCGGATGGCCAGCGCATTGATGGTGAAGCCTTTCGCCAGGGCCTCGGCCCGCGCCAGGTCGAGGGGCCGGCCGTTCATATTGGGGCCGTCGCCGGACACGTCGATGACCTTGCGCGTCCCCTCATGGGCGTTGGACTCCACGAGCCGCACGGAAAAGTCGATGGCGTTGGAGATGGAATTGTAGCCGGAGGCGCCCCGGGGCGCGCTCAGGAGCTTGTCGGCGAACACCCTGGCGCTCGCCCCGTCGCGGATCACGTGCCAGTCGACGATGAGAACCTGCGAGTTCGGTCCGCCCCATTCCATATAGGCGACCGCAATGGCCCCCACGGGACCGTCCTTGATGCCGTTGAGCACGTCCTGGCTCGTGAGCGCATCGGCCCAGCCCTTGCGCTGGAGGCGGAGTTCCTCGTCGTCGATAGAGCCTGAGCCGTCGGCGGCGAAGACCAGTTCCAGGTCGACGGTTTCCGCCCGGGCGGGTGCGGCCAGGAGGCCGAGGAGCAGCAGGCCGGTCAGGAGGAGGCGCATCGGGATCTCCGGGGCTTGAGCGCAGTGCCGGAGCCATTTAGGGCGCAAGGCGGCCTTGGCCGCCTTGCGGGAGGATCACAACTTCGTTGAGGCGCTCTTCACGGCCGAGCCGGCGGCTCAAGCCGCCCGGCTCACGCCCTTGTCGTGGGCGAAGGCCCAGTAGAGTTCGCGGGCCTTGCGGTAGAAGGGTCCCGGCTGGAGTTCGCGCCCGTCGATGCGCAGGACCGGCATGACCTTGGAGTAGTTGCCCGAGATGAAGATCTCGTCCGCATTGGCGAAATCCTCGTAGCGCAGGGTGCCCTCGACCACGCTCGCGCCGTTGTCCCGCAGGAGCTGGATGACCCGCTGGCGGGTGATGCCGTTGAGGAAGGTGCCGTTGGGGGCCGGCGTATGGACCACCCCGTCCTTGGCCATGAACACGTTGGAGGTGCCGGTCTCGGCGACGTTGCCGAGGGCATCGCACACGAGGGCGTTGTCGAAGCCCTTCTCCTTGGCCTCGCGGATCACCCGGGCATTGTTGGGGTAAAGGCAGCCGGCCTTGGAATCGGTGGGCATGGAGTCCAGGGTCGGGCGGCGGAAGCTCGACTTCATCACCGAGAGGCCGCCCGGCACCGGCATGGGAGCCTCGAACAGCGAGAGGCAGAACTGGGTGGATTCCGGATCGGGCGCGATGGTGTAAAGGCCCTCGGCCTCGCCCCAGTACATGGGCTTCACGTAGAGCGCCGTGCCGGGAGCGAACTTCTTCGCGCCCTCGCGGACGAGGTCGGCGATGGCCTGCGGGCCCACGGTGGGCTTGAGGCCGATGGTCAGGGCGGAGCGGTTCACGCGCTCGCAGTGCCGGTCGATGTCGGGCATGACGCCCTCGAAGATCCGCGCTCCGTCGAAAACCGAGGAGCCGAGCCAGGCGGCATGGGAACGCGGCCCCATGATCGGCGGGTTGCCCTCATGCCACGCGCCGTTGAACCAGTTCCATGTTTGTGAATACCAAGCCACTTGCTTCAATCCTTATGGGAAAATCCTGCCGTATCGAATCCCTTAGCGATGCGGCCGTCAATCGTCTGGCGCCCCCTGGGGCATAAAGACTTGTGATGGATCCCTCGAGAGGGCGTGATCGATCCCCGGCTTGCCCTCCCCCGAGCCCGGTGCGAAGCTCCCCGCATGGAACCCGCCGCCCTTCCTGCTCACGCCAGGGCCGTGGCCTTCGACGCCTACGGCACCCTGTTCGACGTGCACTCCGCCGTCGGGCGGCACGCGGCGCAGGTGGGGCCCGATGCGGCGCGGCTCTCCGAGATCTGGCGCGCCAAGCAGCTCGAATATTCCTGGGTCCTGTCCCTGGCGGGACGGTACGAGCCGTTCTGGTCCCTGACGGAACAGGCCCTCGACTACGCCTTCGCCCGCCTCCCCCACATCGACCGCTCGATCGGGCCCCGCCTCCTCGAAGCCTACCAGAGCCTCGACGCCTACCCGGAGGTGCAGGCGGCCCTCGGCGCCTTGCGCGCCCGCGGCCTGCTCACGGGCATCCTGTCCAACGGCGACCCGGCCATGCTGAACGCCGCCGTCGCCTCGGCCGGGCTTGGCCCCGAGTTCGATGCGGTTCTGTCGGTCGATGCCGCCGGGGTCTTCAAGACCAGCCCGCGCAGCTATGATCTCGTGCTGCAGGCTTTTTCCCTGAAGGCGGACGAGGTCGTGTTCGTGTCCTCCAACCGCTGGGACATCGCAGGCGCCGCCGCCTTCGGCTTTCATCCGGTCTGGGTGAACCGGCTAGGATTGCCGGATGAGTACCCGGAGCTTGCGCCCCGCGCGGTGATTTCAGCGCTCGATGAACTCATCTGACACTTTCGTCATGGCCGGGCCTGCCCCGGCCATCCATGTCCTTGGTGCGGGACAAGACGTGGATCCCCGGGACAACCCCGAGGATGATGCTGGAGACATACGAGCGTGAAGGTCTCACGGTTACCTCGATAGAGCTGCCAGAATCCTGGCCCACGACCGCGTGCCCTTGTGGAAGCTCTTCAGGTCGTATTTCTCGTTGGGCGAGTGGATGCGGTCGTCGTCGAGGCCGAAGCCGACGAACAGGGTGTCGAGGCCGAGCGTGCGCTTGAAATCGCCGCCCACGGGGATCGAGCCGCCCATGCCGATCACGATGGGGTCCTTGTGCCACTCGTCGTGGAGCGCGGCTTTGGCGGCGGTGATCGCCGGGAAGTCGTGCGGCAGGGCAAGGGCGCGGGAGCCCTTGTGCTTGATGAACTCCACGGAGCAATCGGCCGGAATGCGCTCGCGCACGAAGGCCTGGAAGTTGGCGGAAATCGTCTCCGGGTCCTGATCGCCCACGAGGCGGAAGGAGATCTTGCAGGAGGCCTGCGCGGCGATCACCGTCTTGGTGCCCTCTCCCGTATAGCCGCCGATGATGCCGTTCACGTCGCAGGTGGGGCGGGACTGGATCTGCTCGATGAGCATGCGGCCCTTCTCGCCGGCGGATTCCTTGAGGCCGACCTGGCCGAGGAACTCCTCCTCCGTGAGGTTGAGGCCCTTCCACTGCTCCAGGACCTGGGACGGGGTTTCGGGAACGCCGTCATAGAAATCCTTGATGGTGATGCGGCCGTTCTCGTCGTGGATGGCGGCGATGATCTTGGAGAGCACATGGATCGGGTTGCGCGCTGCGCCGCCGAACTGGCCCGAATGCAGGTCCCGGTCGGCGCAGCGCACGATCACCTCCTCATAGACCATGCCCCGCAGGGAAGACGTGATGGCAGGCGTCTCCTGGTCCCACATGCCGGTGTCGCAGACGAGGGCCACATCGGCCTTCAGCTCGTCCTTGTTGGCCTCGATGAACTCCGGGAGGAACTTCGAGCCGTCCTCCTCCGCGCCCTCGATGAGGAAGGTGACGTTGATGGGCAGCGAGCCCGTCACCGCCTTCCAGGCCCGGCAGGCCTCGACGAAGGTCATGACCTGGCCCTTGTCGTCGGAGGAGCCGCGGGCGCTGATGGCCTTGCGGCCATCGGAAAGCGTGATGATCCGCGGCTCGAAAGGCGGCCTCTCCCACAGGTCCAGGGGATCGACCGGCTGCACGTCGTAATGCCCGTAGAACAGCACATGCGGCTTCGCCTCGCCCTTCGTCTCGCCCTTGGCGTGCCCCACCACGGCCGGGTGCCCGCCGGTCTCGCGCAAGGAGGCCTCGACGCCGATTCCCTTGAGCTCATCCACCAGCCACTGGCCGGCCGTGCGGCAATGGTCCTTGTAGGCCGGGTCGGTGGAGATCGAGGGAACCTTCAGCCACTGGAACAGCCGCTCCAGGGAGCTGTCGAGGTCGGCGTCGATCTTGGAGAGAACTTGGTCGAGTGAGGACATCATGGAATAGCTGCCTGATGGAAGGGTTGACCTGAGACCTACTCTCATAGGCCGGTCGGTCGCAAGTGCGGGCTCACGGTGGGGCGTCCAGACGCTTCGTCATATAGACCCGGCGGAACCCGTGCTCCTCGGCCCGGTGGGTTTCCACGAAGCCCAGGCGCTCATAGAGCGCAACGTTCTCGGTCATGGCTTCGTTCGTGTAGAGCCGGATCGCTCCCAGGCCCCGCTCCCGGGCCATCCTCTCGGCGAAGCCGATCAGCGTGCGGCCATGGCCGCGTCCCTGCGCGTCGGGACGTACGGCGACATTGTCGAGGAGCAACGCGCGCTCCTCGGGAATCAGGACGAGGATTGCAGAAATGCCGCGCTCGTCGGACAGGACATAAACATGCCCCTGCTCGATCAAGGCCGCATAATCGTCGAGCATGGGCCCCGGTTCGCGCCCGATGAGCAGGACATAGGGCGCATAGGCGGATCGGACGATGGCCTCGACCGCGGCAAGGTCCTCGGGACCGGCGGGGCGGATGTCGCCTGTCATGGGAGCCAGGGCATCGGCTCAGGCCTATCGCCTCAGCAACCCGCCCAGGGTCCCGCGCACGATGGCCCGGCCGATGGAGCTCCCCTGCCGGCCGCCGATGGACTTGCCGATCTGGGCCGCGATGTTGCCGACGGTCTGGTTGACCACGGTGCGGGTGACCTCGCGGGCGACCTTCTGGCCCACGGTCATCGATCCTTTCCGCTGCTCCCCCGCCCCGAAGAGGCCGCCGATCATGTCGAGGATGCCGCCTCCGCCTTCGGCGGCCTTCGCGTCGGCAGCCGCCTGCTCGGCGCGCTTGGCCAGCATCTCGTAGGCCGATTCGGGATCGACCGGCTGGTCGTACTTCCCCTTCATGGGGCTCGACCCCAGGATCTGCTGACGCAAGGGCAACTCGATCGGCCCCACCTGCCCCATGGGCGGCGCGACCAGGGTCCGCTCCACCATGGAGGGCGAGCCCTTGCCCTCGAGGGTCGACACGAGGGCTTCGCCCACGCCGAGCTCCGTGATAGCCTTCTCGGTCTGGAAGGCCGGGTTCTGGCGGAAGGTCTGCGCCGCCACGCGCACCGCCTTCTGCTCCCGCGGGGTATAGGCGCGAAGCGCGTGCTGCACCCGGTTGCCGAGCTGGGCCAGGATCGATTCCGGGATGTCCATGGGATTCTGGGTGATGAAATACACGCCCACCCCCTTGGAGCGTACGAGGCGCACCACCCGCTCCACCGTCTCGACCAGCGCCTTGGGCGCGTCGTTGAAGAGAAGATGCGCCTCGTCGAAGAAGAACACGAGCTTTGGCTGGTCCACGTCGCCCACCTCCGGCAGCTCCTCGAACAGCTCCGACATCAGCCAGAGGAGGAAGGTGGCGTAGAGGCGCGGATTGGCCATGAGCTTGTCCGCCGCCAGGATGTTGACCACGCCGCGCCCGTCCCGGTCGGTGCGCATGAAGTCCTTGATGTCCAGGGCCGGCTCCCCGAGGAACTCGTCGCCCTGCTGGTTCTCCAGCACCAGAAGCTGGCGCATGATGGTGCCCACCGTGGCCTTGGACACGTTGCCGTAAGCGGTCGTGAGTTCCCCCGCATTGTCGGCGATGAGCTGGAGAAGGGCGCGCAGATCCTTGAGGTCGAGGAGCAGGAGCCCCTGCTCGTCGGCGATGCGGAAGGCGATGTTGAGCACGCCCTCCTGGGTCTCGTTCAGGTCGAGAAGGCGGGCGAGCAGCAGCGGCCCCATCTCGGACACGGTCGCCCGCACGCGGTGCCCCTGCTCGCCGAAGAGGTCCCAGAACACCACAGGGAACTTGTCCGGCTGGTACTCGACGCCGATTTCCCGGGCGCGCTTGACCAGGGGCTCCTTGCCGTTGCCCGGCGCCGCCATGCCCGACAGGTCGCCCTTGATGTCGGCGGCGAAGACCGGAACGCCCGCGCTGGAGAACCCTTCCGCCAGCACCTGGAGCGACACGGTCTTGCCCGTGCCGGTCGCGCCGGTGATGAGGCCGTGGCGGTTGGCGAGCGCCAGGTCCAGATATTCCGGCTTGGTGCTTTTGCCGATGAAGATCTTCCCGTCTTCGAGCATCGTGTCTCTCCAGCTTCCCATAAGTCATAGGGAACCTTGCGGCCCGTTTCCACTCCCGGGGCTCCTTGATTTCACGCCTTTCCGGCCGAAGTATCGCGTCCATCACGGTTTTTCAGGAGAATCAGATGGAAGAGCTCATCGCCCGCGTGACCCAGAAAACAGGCCTTGACGCCGCCACCGCCCGCAAGGCCATCGGCATCATCCTCGGCTACCTCCAGAAGGAAGGGCCCCAGAACGAGGTCAACCAGCTGATCCAGTCCCTGCCCGGCGCCATGGACGCCATCGAGCAGGCCAAGACCGGCGCAAGCGGCGGCCTCATGGGCATGATGGGCAACATGGGTGGCGGCGTGATGGCGCTCGGCGGTCAGCTCATGGGCGCAGGGGTCTCCATGGGCCAGATGCAGCCCCTGGGCCAGGAGCTCTTCGCCTATGGCCGCGAGAAGGCGGGCGAGGACGTGATGGGCCCCATCGTCGGCTCGATCCCCGGGCTGTCCCAGTTCGTCTAAAGACCTCGACGGGACCATTCCGGGCGCAACAGACGATCCGGGATGGCTCTCGGCCGAGCCGTCGCCCCTCCACCTTCACGAGTGAAGCGTTTCCGCCGGTCGGGTGACAAGATCCTCCCCGGAAGGCCGGATCAGGAGCTTCCTTCCTGCAAAGGTGCGGGGTCTTTGGGAGTGACCATTGTCTAGAGGCTTTGTCCTCGGGAAATTTCTTCCGCCGCATCAGGGTCATGTGTACCTGTGCGACTTCGCCCGGAACTATGCGGATGACCTCACCATCCTGGTGTGCTCCCTGGACCGCGATCCCATTCCAGGTCATCTTCGGCACGCCTGGATGACCGAGATGTTCCCGCGCTGCCGCGTTCTCCACCTGCACGACAACCATGTGCCGCAGGAGCCCTCGGAGCATCCCGACTTCTGGAGCATCTGGCGCTCGATTGTCCATAGCCACCATCCCGAGCCCCTCGACTTCGTCTTCGCGTCGGAGACCTACGGTCATCGCCTGGCGGAAGAGGTCGGCGCAAGATTCGTGCCCGTCGACATCGACCGCGAGGTCGTCCCGGTCTCAGGCACGAAAGTGCGGGATCGGCCCTTTCTCCACTGGCGGGATATCCCGGCCGCGGTCCGTCCGTATTTCCTCAAGCGGGTCTGTGTTTTCGGCCCCGAGAGCACCGGAAAATCGACCTTGGCCCTCAGACTCGCCGAGGCCTACGAGACGACCTGGGTGCCGGAATACGGCCGCATCTACACGGATCATTTCGGCACCAGGGTGACCGTGGCGGACCTTCTCAACATCGTCCGAGGCCATCGCGCCTCCGAGAAGGCGGCGTCGAAGATCGCCAATCGCATCCTGATCGAGGATACCGATCCCTACCTCACCCTGGTCTGGTCCGACATGCTGCTCCATTCCCGCGATCCCGCGCTTGTCGCCGCCGTGGAAGCCGCACCGCCAGCCGATCTGTATCTCCTCACGGATATCGACGTTCCCTGGGTGAATGACGGAACCCGCTCTTTCGGAGAAGACCACCTGCGGCGCCGCTTCCTCCACTTGTGTGAGGGCGAGCTTGCGGCGCGCGGAATGACCTCCGTCACCTTGAAGGGGAATTGGGACGAACGCTCTCGGACTGCAATCGCCGCCATCGATGCGCTCTTGCGGGACTGAAGGCCTTTACCGCCGGGCCCCGCCCTTTGGGGCATTTGCACCACCCCCTCGACCCGGTATCGTCCCGGGCAAACTCCCGCGGACGAGGACGACCCGATGGATGACCTGACCTTGGCGGCCGACTTCCCTCAAGCCACCCGCGAGCAATGGCTCAAGCTCGTGGAGGGCGTGCTGAAGGGCGCGGATTTCGGCAGGAAGCTCGTCGGCAAGACCCATGACGGCATCGCCATCCAGCCGCTCTATCCCAAGGCCGAAGGCGCTGCTCCGGTGGCGCGGGAACAGGCGGGCCGATGGCGGGTATCGCAGCGGGTCGACCATCCCGACCCGACAAAGGCCAACGAGCTTGCCCTCCTCGATCTCGAAGGCGGCGCGGATGCCCTGACCCTCGTCACCCGCCGGGCCCCCGCCTCCCGGGGGTTCGGGGTGAGGGTCGATTCCCTCGACGATATCGATCGGGCCCTGTCCGGCGTGATGCTCGACCTGATCCACCTGCGCCTCGATGCCGGCGGGCATGGGCGGCAGATGGCGGCGCTGGTTCTGGCGCTTGCCGAGCGGCGGGGGCACAAGCTCTCCGACCTCTCCGTCGATCTCGGCCTCGACCCGGTGGGCGCGATGGCGTCGCTCGGCAGGATGTCGGCCTCCTGGGATGCGGTGGCGCACCGCATGGGCGACACCCTCGACGACCTGACCGGGCGCGGCTTCAAGGGCCGCGCCTTCCTGGCGGACGGCCGCGCCTACCATGAGGCGGGAGCGAGCGAGGCGCAGGAGCTGGCCGCCGTGCTGGCCACCGGCCTCGCCTATCTGCGCGGCCTGGAAGCCCATGGCCACGGCCTGGACGCGGCCCGCGCCTCCCTGGCCTTCCTCCTGGCGGCGGATGCGGACGAGTTCCTGACGGTGGCGAAGTTCCGGGCCCTGCGCCGTCTCTGGGCGCGGGTGGAGCAGGCCTGCGGCCTCGAGCCGAAGCCGATCCGTCTCCACGGGGAGACGGCTTGGCGCATGACCACTCGGCGCGACCCCTGGGTGAACATGCTGCGCGCGACGATTGCCGCCTTCTCGGCCGGGATCGGCGGGGCCGACGCCATCACGGTCCTGCCGTTCACGGCAGCCTTGGGGCTCCCGGACGCCTTCGCCCGCCGGGTGGCGCGCAACACGCAGATCATCCTGCTCGACGAGTCCAATCTGGCCCGCGTGGCCGATCCGGCCGCCGGCGCGGGTGGCTTCGAGGCGCTCACGGACGCCCTGTGCGAGCGGGCCTGGGGGCTGCTCCAGGAGATCGAGCGCGAGGGCGGAATCCTGGAGAGCCTGAAGCGCAGCGCCCTCCAGGAGCGCATCGCCACTGTCAGGGCGCAGCGGGACAGGGCGGCAGCCACCCGCCGGGAGCCGATCACCGGCACGAGCGAGTTCCCGAACCTCAATGAGGCCGACGTGGCGGTTTTATCCCCTTCCCCCCTGTGGGGAGAGGCCGGGGGTGGGAGCGATGGCCTATCGGGGCTCGGCGGCACCCCCGTCCCCTCCCCCCAAGGGGGAGGAGAGCAGGCTCCCTCCGCACCTCCAGCGGAAACTCCCTTCTCGGACCTCGTCCGGATGGCCGCGCAGGGCGCAGGCCTGCCCGAGCTCGCCGGCACGGCCGCAGGCCCCTCGCCGGTGGCGGTCGCCCCCCTGCCCTCCACCCGCACTGCAGAGCCGTTCGAGCGCCTGCGCGACCTCTCCGACGCCCATCTCGCCCGCACGGGCGCGCGACCGAAGGTGTTCCTCGCCAATCTCGGCCCGGCCGCGGCCTTCACCGCCCGCGCAACCTTCGCCAAGAATTTCTTCGAGGCAGGTGGAATAGAAGCCGTCGTCAATGATGGTTTCTCGGACCAGGATACGCTTCGGCAAGCCTATACCGCCAGTCAAGCCAAGCTTTCATGCATCTGTTCGACAGATGAAATTCATGAAACTCACGCCATTCAGACCGCGGAGACCTTGCGAAACGCCGGATCGACCCTCATCTCTCTGGCTGGACGCCCAGGGGAACGCGAAGATCAGCTGACCCGGGCGGGCATCACCACATTCATCTATGCCGGGTGCGACACCCTCAAGGCTTTGAGCACGGCCCTCGATGCGGCCTGCGCTTGAGTTTCGGGGTTTCCTCCCGGGCGTTTAAGACCGGGAGGAGAACGGTTCAATGAGTTTCGCGAAGCAATCGGCCATGGCCCTCGGTCTCGGCCTGACCCTGGTCGGCGGCGCCTGGGCCGCCTCCAGCCCGCATAACGGCACCTGGAGCGTCCAGATGGTGACGGATTCCGGCCTCTGCGACCGCAGCTACAGCTATTCCATCGCCATCGAGAACGGCAGCGTGCGCTACCTGCTCGCCCCCGGCGATTCTCCCACCACCGTGTCGGGCCGGGTCGGCCCCGACGGCACCGTCGATCTCGACATCCACCGCAGCATCGCCAAGGTCGACGCCAACGGCCGCCTGAACGGCAAGTCCGGTTCAGGCACCTGGCAGCTCGGCATGCTCGGCTGCTCGGGCCGCTGGACCGCCCAGAAGCGCTCCGCCACGGTCGAGAGCTGATATTCGCCGGCCGATCCGGCCGGGTCGTTCCACAAGCCGCCGCATGGGCCCATGCGGCGGCTTGTTGCGTTGGGACTGCGGCGGAACTCCGCAGGAACCGCCGCCAAAACCTTCACGTTGGTTCAGCCCAACCCCGAAGGTGACGGAGTATTCGATGCGTGTGATTTCCTGGCTGGGCGCAGCGGTCGCGGCAGCCTCGCTTCTTGCGCCCCAAGCCCAGGCGCAGACCAAGAGGTTCGACGGCACCTGGAGCGTGGAGGTGATCACCGAGCAGGGCGCCTGCGACCGGGCCTATCGCTACTCGGTGATCATCCAGAACGGCCGCGCCCGCCACGGCGGCCCCGAGAACTTCAACGTGAACGGACAGGTCCAGCAGAACGGCACGGTGGCCGCCAGCATCTCCCGCGGGCAGGACAGCGCCAATGTGCGCGGACGGCTCTCCGGCAGCACGGGCAACGGCACCTGGTCCACCTCGGGCGGGCGCACCTGCTCGGGCAACTGGAACGCGGAGAAGCGCGGCTGAAGCTACACCCCGGCGCCATCCCCGCGCAGCGCTGCCCGGAACAACAGGGGCGCACCCTACGATGCTCCGATAGCCTCTCCGGGTTGGATGCCCTAGAATGGAGCCCATCGTCAGATCGTTTCAGCCGGTGGGAGCATTCGCATTAGGGCCATGACGCGCATCCCGGATTTCGCCAGCCTCGACTGGGCCGAAGCCCCGCCGCCTGCCTCCACGGCTTCGTTTCGGCCGGAGCCCTGGCTCACCCCTGAAGGCATTGCGGTGAAGGGGACCTACGGCCCCCAGGACCGGGCCGGGCTCGACTTTCTCGACACCTATCCGGGCATCGCGCCGTACCTGCGCGGCCCCTATCCCACCATGTACGTCAACCAGCCCTGGACCGTGCGCCAATACGCGGGCTTCTCCACGGCCGAGGATTCCAACGCCTTCTACCGCCGCAACCTCGCGGCGGGCCAGAAGGGCCTGTCGGTGGCCTTCGATCTCGCCACCCACCGCGGCTACGATTCCAACCATCCCCGCGTCTCGGGCGACGTGGGCATGGCGGGCGTCGCCATCGATTCCATCTACGACATGCGCACCCTGTTCGCGGGCATCCCCCTCGACCGAATGAGCGTGTCGATGACCATGAACGGCGCGGTGCTGCCGATCCTGGCGCTCTACATCGTGGCCGCCGAGGAACAGGGGGTGCCGGCCCAGAAGCTCTCCGGCACGATCCAGAACGACATCCTGAAAGAGTTCATGGTGCGCAACACCTACATCTACCCGCCCAAGGGGTCGATGCGCATCATCTCGGACATCTTCGCCTACACGTCCGCCAACATGCCCAGGTTCAACTCCATCTCCATCTCCGGCTACCATATGCAGGAGGCGGGAGCGACGCAGGACCTGGAACTCGCCTATACGCTGGCCGACGGGGTCGAATACATCCGCGCGGGGATCGCGGCGGGCCTCACCGTGGACCAGTTCGCGCCGCGCCTGTCCTTCTTCTGGGCGGTGGGCATGAACTTCTTCATGGAAGTGGCCAAGCTGCGCGCCGCTCGCCTGCTCTGGGCCAAGCTCGTGAAAGGCTTCGACCCGCAATCCGAGAAGTCGCTGCCGCTTCGCACCCATTCCCAGACCTCCGGCTGGTCGCTCACCGCGCAGGACGTGTTCAACAACGTGGCGCGCACCTGCATCGAAGCCATGGCGGCCACGCAAGGCCATACCCAGTCGCTGCACACCAACGCGCTGGACGAGGCTCTGGCCCTGCCCACGGACTTCTCGGCCCGCATCGCCCGCAACACGCAGCTCTTCCTGCAGCAGGAAAGCGGCACCACGCGCATCATCGATCCCTGGGGCGGCTCCTATTACGTGGAGCGCCTGACCTACGAGCTCGCGCACAGGGCCTGGGGCCATATCCGGGAGGTGGAGGAGCTCGGCGGCATGGCGAAAGCCATCGAGGCGGGCATTCCGAAGCTGAAGATCGAGGAGGCCGCCGCCCGCACCCAGGCGCGGATCGATTCAGGCCATCAGAAGATCGTGGGCGTGAACTGCTTCAGGTCGGCGGACGAGGCCGTCATCGACCTCCTGAAGGTGGACAACGCGGCGGTGCGCGCGAGCCAGATCGACAAGCTCAAGCGCCTCAGGGCCGAGCGCCGCCAGGCCGACGTGGATGCGGCGCTCCACGCCCTGTCGCAGGGCGCGTCCTCCGGCGGGGGCAACCTGCTCGACCTGGCGGTGAAGGCCGCCCGCGCCAAGGCGACCGTGGGGGAGATATCCGACGCCCTCGAGAAGGTCTGGGGCCGCCACCGGGCGGAGATCAAGGCCATCTCGGGGGTCTACAAGCGGGAGGTGGGCATGACGTCCCCTGGTCTGGAGCGGGTGCGCGAACTGGTGGAAGCCTTCGAGCGCGACGACGGCCGCCGCCCGCGCATTCTCGTGGCCAAGATGGGCCAGGACGGGCACGACCGGGGCCAGAAGGTGATCGCCTCCGCCTTCGCGGATCTCGGCTTCGACGTGGATATCGGCCCCCTCTTCGCCACGCCCGCGGAAGCGGCGCGCCAGGCCATCGAGAACGACGTGCACATCATCGGCGTCTCGTCCCTGGCGGCGGGCCACCTGACCCTGGTGCCGGAGCTTCGGAACGAACTGGCGCAGTACGGCCGCGAGGACATCATGATCGTGGTGGGCGGCGTGATCCCGCCGCAGGATTTCGAGGCGCTCGCCAAAGCCGGGGCCTCGGCGATCTTCCCGCCCGGCACGGTGATCGCAGACGCCGCCGCGAACCTGATCGAGGACCTGAACCGCAGGCTCGGATACGGGCCCAAGCAGGCGGCGGAGTAAAAGGCCTCGAAGTCAGGTTCGGACGTCGGTGTAAAAATGCGTGGACCTGGCGCAGCCGCCAGCCGCACTGCGACTCGGCGTCTCCCTGCTACGGCCCCATTGACGTAAGGGAAAGCTTCATCAATGCTAAGCTTTCAAATGACGTTGTGGGGCACGAATGGCGCTTAATCTTGAAGGATACTCGTTGACTTTCTCCGACGAGTTCACCGGCGATTATATCAATACATCGGTCTGGGGCACGAAGTACTGGTGGGGCGGGCGCTCACTTTCGAGCAATGGCGAGATGCAGTACTTCGCCGACCGTTCGACACCGGTCGTCCAGCAGAACCCTCACCTCGACCCGTTCCGGATCTCCGCCGACCCGAACCAGGCGGGAGACGGCATCCTGACCATCACGGCCCGCCCCTCCCCGGACACCAGCCTCACGGACGGCCTGCCGTATGTGTCGGGGCTCATCAACACCCATGGCACCTTCTCGCAGACCTACGGCTATTTCGAGATCTCGGCCAAGGTGACCGCAGGCCAGGGATTGTGGCCGGCGTTCTGGCTGCTGCCGCAGAGCGGCAACTGGCCGCCGGAGATCGACGTGCTGGAACTGCTCGGGCACGACCCCTCGACCTACTACGTCGGGGCCCATTGGTCGCAGGGCGGCAGCCACGCCTTCGACACGCAGGCCTACGAGGCGCCGGTCGATCTCTCGCAGGGCTTTCACGATTACGGCACCCTGTGGACGGCGGACAGGATCACCTTCTACCTCGACGGGCAGGAGGTCTATTCCATGGCGACGCCCGCGGGCATGAACGAGCCCATGTACCTGCTCGCCGGCCTGGCGGTGGGCGGCAACTGGCCGGGCGCGCCGGATGAAACCACCGTATTCCCCGCCCAATTCCAGATCGACTCCATCAAGGCCTGGGCGCTTGACCTGGTCCCCACCATCAAGGGAACCGCAGGCAACGACATCCTCGTGGGCGACCGTCAGGCAGGCGCATTGAACGACATCATCTTCGCCTATGGGGGCAAGGACCAGCTGCAGGGGCTGAAGGGGAACGACACCCTCGCGGGCGGCGCTGGGGCCGACAAGTTCATCTACAGGTCCGCATCGTCGGGCCACGACGTCATTCACGACTTCGCTCCCACGGGCGGCGACGTGGTGGAGATCTCCAAGGCGGTCTCGGGGGTGAAGTTGTTCTCGACCCTGTACCGGAACGTCCGGGACAATGCTTCGGGAGACGCGGTGCTCAAGCTCGCCGATGGCGGCACGATCACCTTCGACGGGATCCGCAAGGCGCAGCTCGGATACGACGATTTTCTCCTCGTCTGACCGGACGCTCAACCCGCCTTTGCCATGCGCCGCGACAGGTCCAGGGCCGCAAGGGCTTCGGCAAGGCGCTTCCTGGCCCGCTCGACCTCGCCCTCCTGGATGGCGTCGAGGTCGAGGAAGAGATCGAGGCCCGTGACGTGCTCGATGATGACCTGGGGCCTCTGGGCGAGGTCTCCCAGGAGCCCCTCGACGGCGTAGGGCACCACCTCGCGCCGGATGCCCTTGATGGCGATGGGCGCCAGGGGCTGGGCCCGGACCATGTCGCGGACCAGCGCATAGGTCTCGTAGCTGAGGCAGATGCCGCCCGGCTCGGCGATGGCCTGCAATCTGGCGGCCAGGTTCGCCTCGGCCCCGATGATCGTGTAGGCCATCCGGTCGTCGCTGCCGAAATTGCCCACGTTGCAGAAGCCCGTGTTGATGCCCATGCGGACGCTGAGGGGCATTTCGACGCCGCGCTTGCGCCAGAGCGCGTTGAGCTGCTCCATCCGGTGCTGCATGGCCACCGCCATCCGCAGGCAGGCCCGGGCGTCCTCCTCGACGCCCTTGCTCTCGGGATCGCCGAAGAAGATGAGGATCGCATCGCCCAAGAACTTGTCGATGGTCGCCCCGTGCTGGAGGGCGATGGCCGACATCTCGGTGAAATAGTCGTTGAGCAGCGCCGTCAGGTCCTCCGGCTGGAGCCGTTCCGAGATGGCGGTGAAGTCCTTGATGTCGGAGAAGAAGATCGTGAGCTTCTTGCGCTCGGTGGCGATGGCCACGTCCTTCTGGCCGCTGAAGATGCTCTTGTAGATCTGCGGCGACAGGTACTTCGCCAGCTTCATGGAAATGCCGGCCAGGAAGTCGTTGGCCTCGGTCAGCTCCTGGTTCATGCCGCGGATCAGCCTCGCCTGGCGGCGCTGCAGCACGATGCAGGCAAGCCCCGCCAGGGACGCCAGGAACAGGTAGGACAGGGAATACTTGAACGAGAAGATGTTCGCGGAGATGGGCTGCGAGACCGAGACCTCCTGGATTCCGCGAACGTCGCCCACCTTCCAGTCCTGCTTGGGACTGTCGGGATGCACATTGTGGCAGCTCACGCAGACCTGCCCCATCAGGACGGGCGCGGCCACCCGCACCTGCTGGTTCAGGAACGACCCTCCGACCTCCACCGCGGGCTCCGTGGGATTGGCCCTCAACTGCGACAGCGCCTGTTTCTCGAAGCCGTCCAGCGGGTGGGGCTGGCGTCCCTTGAAGGTCATGTCGGACACGAAGCGGTACTTGACCGAGCCGTCATGGGCGCTGACGCGCTGTCCAAGTTCGATTGAAAGAGTGGCCGGGATGGGGATGGCGCCAGGCGTATCGCGGTAGTTATGGGTCACCGTGATCGGGTTGGGGGTCTGGAGCACGCGCCCGACCACATCGCTGCCGTAGAAGCCCCGCATGTCGTCGATGATGCGGCTGATCTCGCCCGCCTGGGTGCGCAGCACCCGTTCCGAGAGGATGCGCAGGTCGAGCCAGACGGCGATCGGCAGGCCCAGCAGGCCCAGGACTACAGCGGTGACCAGCAGCGGCCCCATGACCCGCTGCTGGTACGCATCCCGTTCGCCCAATCCAGCCATGGGCCAGCCTCGCCGTTGATCTCTTCCGTTCGGTCAGATCATTTCCCTTCGCGGCCGGGCTTTCAACCTCTATTTCTGACCTTCGGAAGTATGCCGGTCGCGGCGAGCCGGCGCTTAAACCGAAGAGCCGGATCTCACCCCCGCTCCCGCTCGATGGCCCGCTTGACCACCTGCTGCACTTCCGGGTTCGACAGGAAGAGGTCGTGGTTGATGATGCCGCCGCCGAACTCGGAAGCATCCGCCACCCGGACGCCGAGGGCCTCCAGCCGCTCGCGGTCGGCCGCCCCCGCCCTGATGATGCCGCCCGCCAGGCGGCTCGACACGGCGAGCGCCCGGTCGTTGGTGGAGCTGATCACGGTGATCTTGCGGGCATCCGGCCCCAGGCGCTCCAGCCCGCGGGCGAACAGGTCGATGTCGATGTCGGGAGCGGCCAGCACCACCGCGCCGATGCGCTCCATGGCGCTCTCGCCGCCGGAGCCGCGCAGCATCCGCAGGGTCTCAAGGGTCAGCAGGGTGCCCATGCTGTGCGCCACGATGTGGATGCGCCCGCCGCTCGGCGTCCTGGCCATGGCGGCGAGCAGATCCTCGAAGGCGTCCCGCGACCACATGGCGCTCTCGCGGTCGGCCACGTAGCTGAAGGTCGAAGCCGCGGACGGCCAGGTGAAGAGACCGGTCGCGCCCGGGAACCTGATGCCCTGGGAGAGTTCGACGGTGGAGGCGGCGGCGGTCTCGAAGCTTTCCCGGTAGCCGTGCACGTAGAGGAGCAGGTCGCGCCCGAGGGCCGCCTGCGCGAAGGCCCGCGCGGCCCCGGATCTGTCGAGGGCCTCGACCCCGGCGATGCTCCAGTTTCCGGACCCCAGCAGGGAACTCGAAGGCGGCGTCAGCCGGGCCTCCGCGAAGATCAGGTCCGGCGAGCGCTGGCTGCCGAACCAGGGCCTGCGGAGCGGTTCGCCCACCGGAAGCCGGGTGGTGGCCACGAGAAGCCGCGGGTCCCGCGACAGGCCGGGACCGGGGGACGCGGCAGGGCTCGTGAGCGCCGAATCATCCCCGAGGCAGCCGGAGAGGGCGAGGCTCGCAAGGGCCAGGAGAGCGAAGCGGGAAAGGCGGAACACCATGGGGCCTTGATGGGAAGGGGCAATCGGAACGCTGCTGTCTTGTCCCTGATCGTGGCGGGCGCAAGGCAGGCGCCGCGATTGCTCCTCCTCGCGGCCACAGCTCCTGCCGAATACGGTAAACCAATGGTGATGGCGTATCCCGGTGGCCTCCCTTGATGCGGTGGGACGGGCCTTATACCTTCCGGTCATGCTCCTCGTCCTTGCCCGCATCCTCCTTGTCATTCTCGGTCTTTTCCTCCTGCCCCTCGGAACGCACGCCCTCTGGTGGGCCCTGCGGGAGGACGTGGCGCCGAGCTGGCGCGCGGCCGATTGGTCGAGCGCGAAGCTCCTGCCCGAGCCCGCCCGGGCCCCTCAGGCTCTCGTGGCGGTCTACGCGGCGCGGGTCGGGCGCTGGCGGGGCATCTTCGCCCACCATACCTGGGTGGTGGTGAAAGAAGCCGGCGCGCAGCAATATACCCGCTACGACAAGGTGGGCTGGGGCAGCCCGGTGCGCACCAACGGCTGGGCGCCGGACGGGCGCTGGTTCGGCAACGCGCCGCATCCCGTGGCGGTCATCGAGGGAGCGGAGGCCGAGAGGCTGATCCCGCAGATCCAGAGGGCGGTCGCCGCCTACCCGTACCGGACCTTCGGCGCCTACAATGCCTGGCCGGGGCCGAACTCCAACACCTTCGTGGCGCATATCCTGCGCTCCGTCCCCGACCTCAACGCCGCCCTGCCGCCCACCGCGCTGGGCAAGGACTGGCAGCCCCTGCGGGAGCTGGTGGGCCTGACCCCGAGCCGGACCGGCATCCAGATTTCGCTCGGCGGCTATGCGGGCCTGGTCCTCGGCTGGGTCGAGGGGGTCGAGATCGACTTCCTGGGACTCGTGGCAGGCCTCGACATTCGCCGCCCCGCCATCAAGCTTCCCGGCTGGGGCCGGATCGGCATGGACCCGATCACCTGGTGAAAACCGCGCCGGAACCGGCTAAAGCTCTCCCATGACCGGGGGCTCACCGAAAAGGACCGATGTCACGGCCGAGGCCGTTCGGAGCGGCAGCCGCGCCGCGCTGGCGCGCGCCATCACCCTGATGGAATCCCGCCGTCCCGACCACCGGGAGGCGGCCCGCGCCCTCCTGCAGGCCCTGATGCCCGATACCGGAAAGGCCGTGCGCGTGGGCATCACCGGCGTTCCGGGGGTCGGCAAGTCCACCGCCATCGACACCCTGGGCGCCATGCTGACCGAGAAGGGGCACCGGGTCGCCGTGCTGGCGGTCGATCCCAGCTCGACCCGCACCGGCGGCGCGATCCTAGGCGACAAGACCAGGATGGCCCGGCTCTCGGTGGACCCGAACGCCTTCATCCGCCCCTCCCCCTCCTCCGGCACCCTCGGCGGCGTGGCCGCCAAGACCCGGGAGACGATGCTGCTCTGCGAGGCTGCGGGCTTCGACGTGATCCTGGTGGAAACCGTCGGCGTCGGCCAATCGGAGACCGCCGTGGCGGACCTGACGGATTTCTTCCTCGTCCTCATGCTGCCCGGGGCGGGCGACGAATTGCAGGGCATCAAGAAGGGCATCCTCGAACTGGCCGACCTGATCGCCGTCAACAAGGCCGACGATGCGGGCGCAAAGGCGAAAGCCGCCGCCGCCGAGTACAAGGCCGCCCTGCACATCCTCACCCCGGCCTCCAACGCCTGGACGCCGCCCGTGCTCACCGTCTCGGGGCTGACCGGCCAGGGGCTCGACGAGCTCTGGGCCAAGGTGCTCGACCACCGCAGCCGCCTGGGGGCCACGGGAGAACTTGCGGCCAAGCGGCGGGCGCAGGATACGAAATGGATGTGGGCGCTCGTCCATGAGCGCCTGCACGAACGCCTGACCCAGGACCCCTCCCTGCGCAGGCGCGTTCCCGAGGTCGAGCGGGCGATCGCGCAAGGGACCCTGTCGCCCACCGCGGCCGCCGCCGAGATCGTGGCCCTGCTGGGGCTTTGACCCTCCGCCGCCCGGGCTCCCGGAGGAGCGCCGTTCCTATCCGAGAAGATCGGGGGAGACCCGGACCCGCCCGACCTCGATGCCGTTCCAGTTCCTGAGCACGGGCTGCGCCAGGGCCTCCACGGCGGCCCTCTCCTGGCCGAGGGGCAGGAAGCGGAGCACGAGGGCGGCCATCATCGCCTCGGCCGCGCGGGCATTCCCGTCCTCCGCCTTGAGAGCGATGCCGAAGCCCAGTTCCGGAAGGGCGGCGCAATAGACGCCTTCCGCGCCCACCTTCACGAAGGCGCGCTCGCGCAGGATTTCCATCAGCCTGGTGTCGAAGCGCCCGGTGCCGGCCACCATGAAGGGGTGGCGGGCCACCGCCCGGCGGATGCGCTCGGCCGCCCCCCTGCCCTCGCGGGACAGCCCGGCGCCCGCGCCGAACCGGGCAAAGCCGAAGGCCAGCGACGGGAGCGGGATCGCATAGGTGGGGATCGAGCAGCCGTCGATGCCGCTCTTCTCCTCGGTGTGGCAGGCGCCGGTCAGGTCCTCGAGGGCATCGCGCACCCGGCGCTGCACCGGGTGCTCCGCCGTCACATAGCCCGTCGGATCCTCGTTCATGCCGCAGGCCAGGCAGATGAAGCCCGCGTGCTTGCCCGAGCAGTTGTTGTGCAGGGCGCTCGGGCCCTGGCCCTTGGCGGCAAGCGCGCGGTTGGCCGCCTCGCCCATGGGCCAATGCACCCCGCATTCCAGGCAAGCCTCGTCCAGGCCCGCCTTGGCCAGCATGGACCCTGCGGCGGCCACATGCTCCGGCTCTCCCGAATGGGAGGCGCAGGCGAGCGCGATCTCCTCGTCGGTCAGCCCATAGGCCTCGGCGATGCCGCTCTCCACCAGGGGCATGGCCTGGAGCGCCTTGACGGCCGAGCGCGGGAAGACCCGGCGGTCCACGTCCCCGAGGGACAGGACCGCGGCGCCATCGGCGTCGACGACCGAGACGCTGCCCCGGTGGCGCGATTCGACGAGAGCCCCGCGGGCCACCTCGACGAGAAAAGGGTTGTTCATGAAATCCCCGTATTGGAAAACGGCGCTCTTTTGGTCGCGGTTCGCCCGGATGTCAAAGGGGCATCGTGGCCAAAGAGGGTCCTGGGGCCGTTCCGCGGCCCGGGTTGCGGCCAGGCCCCTTCCATCCTAAACCCTGGTTTCCAAGACGACGGGAGTTCCTGATGCGCGTTGCGATGATCGGATCGGGCTATGTGGGCCTGGTCTCGGGCGCCTGCTTTGCCGATTTCGGCCATGACGTGTGCTGCGTCGACAAGGAACCCGGCAAGATCCAGGCCCTCAACCGGGGCGAGATCCCGAT
>JAESGY010000017.1_pt1 | contig 241191 bp, 232 predicted proteins | sample 9269841 | NCBI WGS metagenome assembly JAESGY01 (sample SAMN17022865, study PRJNA683097) | algae metagenome | isolation source: Spirirestis rafaelensis WJT71-NPBG6 and co-occurring heterotrophs from... | place: USA: Pinto Wells, Joshua Tree National Park, Colorado Desert, CA | collected...
TAAGGAGCGCAGTCTGCATCGAACCCTCGTTCTTTTCTTAGGATGACGTGGGTTCATGGGTACTGCCGGAACGGTAGAGCCGAAATTCAGGTCTGATACCTAAGGGGTTTTGCGTAGGTGATCCGGAAGCACCCGGACAGCCTTCGCGGAGGCTGATGGATCAGGGCAGGCCATTGGCGACAAGAGCGCCGAGGATCGCCCCGCTCAGAAGAGCGCTGTCGTGCAGCCCGAGGGCCCATCGGGAAACCGGGCCATCACGATGAATCCAGAGTGTCGTACCCAGTATTATCAGCGACCACCCGGTCCCGACGAGCGCTGCCGAAGCGGAAAAGCCTTCTGCCGTCGATGATGCCATAAAAGCAAGGGCCCCCGATGCCAACAGAAGGCATCCGCCGGCAGCCAGTGGAACCGGGCGGGCCGCCTGCGGGAAAACGGCAAGGCCCAGCGATGGGGCATACATGGCCATGACATGCCATGCGATTGCGCCGACGACAGCATCCGAGGGAGCGCATCCAATCACAGCGAGCGGGATCGTGCCCATAAGCGCCGTCATGGCAAACCAACCCAGGGCACCGATCAGCGAGGGAGGAAGAATGGCTCGCCAGCTTCCTCGCTCAGGTGACTCAGCCGTCACAGCCCGACGGTTGTGGTACGGCAGGGCAGCAGTGGCGCCAAGGGATGCAATATGGGCCAGGGCTGCGGCGGCAGCGGTTCCGGCAAAGACTTCCGACGATGCCAAGGCCTCCGCAAGACCTGAGATGGATGGAGCGGCCACGCTTGCAAGGGACGCAGCCCCGAAGACGAGGAGAAGCGCGCCGGCTCGGTTGCCTCCAACCGGCACGGCGACGTGGCGATAAAACAGGCTGAACCCTCCGGCGATGCCGAGCCAGAAGGCGCCGAGGACCAGGGCTCCGAAATGCAGCGTCACGAGAGCCCAGACCAGAACCAAGCCGCCGGCTGCGCCGAGGCTCGCCCCAAGCGAGAATGCGGCCCTGCGGCCGAAGGAATCGAGCAGAAGCGAGGCCGGGAGACTGGCAAGGGCCGCTCCCGCATAGAAGGCTGCGTAAGGCAGGGTCGCCAAGGCTTGGCTCGGGGCAAGGGAAAGGCCTGCGAGGGGGAGAATGCTTAAGGTCAGTACCTGAGCGAGAACGGAAAAGGCAAAGCCGGTTGCCAGAAGCGCCGTACCCCGGCAGTCGACTGCCTCATCGTTTAATGTCCCCGGCTCGCAGATGCATTCAAGCTGCCCCGCCCGGGGTATGGCACTCAGGGAGGTCATTTCCGGACATCATCGTCCGAGAGGACGCGCACGGCTGCGCCTTGGACATCGTCATATTGGCCGTTCCTGAGCGACCACAGGAAGGCTGCAAGCCCGGAGAGGCCGAGCAGCAGGGCCATGGGCACGAGATAGATGAGTACTTCCATGAAACTAAGCCTCCTGTACGGTCAGAGCCGGCGTGGGCGCGGGAGGCGCAGAGGACTCAGTCCGGCCGCGTGCCCGGAGGGCATTGAGGGTGACGATGGTCGAGGAGCCCGACATGGCGAGCGCCGCGACGAGGGGTGTGACATAGCCAAGGAAGGCGAGGGGGACGGCGAACAGGTTATAGATCAGCGCGATCCCGAGATTCTGGCGCATGAGAGCATGTGCTCGGCGGCCAATGACGATGACTTCCTGAATTGGCCTCAGCTTGTCCCCCAGAAAGACGGCATCCGCATGGGCCTGGGTCAGGTCCGCTGCGCTGATCGGGGAAAGCGAGACGTAGGCAGCCGCCAAAGCGGGGGCGTCATTGAGGCCGTCACCGACCATGAGGACCTTGCGGCCCTCGGCCTTCAGAACCTCAAGCATGCCAATCTTGTCGGCGGGTTTGCAGCCGCCGCGCCACATCTCGATGCCGAGCGCCTTGGCGATCGGCGCCACCGCTTCCAGCCTGTCGCCTGAAAGGATGCGGCACTCGATGCCTCGCCTGTGCAAATCCTGCACCACGACAACAGCGTCTGGGCGTAAGGCCTGTTCGACGAGAAGGATAGCGCGTCTATTTGCCCAAGAGAAGGCAAGCAGCGAAGCCGTAGCATTGTTTTCGATCACTTCAAGCGCCTGATCCTCGGCGCCGCAGAAGGCGGCACTGCCGAGGCGCATCTCGACTCCATCCACCATGGCATGGACGCCGTGGCCAGGCTCCTCGACAGCGTCTTCGTAGGGGCGGCGATCCCGGGCCAACTTCGCAACGGCAGCAGCAAGGGGATGATGGCTTGAAAGGGCAAGGCGGCTCGCCGCGTCCAGGAGATCCGGAGCGATATCGCCCGCATTGACGACGCTCATGGTCGGCAGGGTCAATGTGCCGGTCTTGTCGAAAACGACGGTGTCAACTTTCGCGACGCGCTCAAGGGCATCCCCTGAATTAAGGAAGACACCAGCCCGGAAAAGCGCGCCTGAAGCGACCACCTGCACCACCGGAATCGCCAGCGCGAGAGCGCAGGGGCAGGTGATGATGAGTACGGCAATCGCGGTGAGAAGCGCATCATGCACGGAGGAGCCCATTGCGATCCAGATCATGGCGGTGATTGCGGCGGCCGTGTGAACCACCGGCGCATAGGCCCGTGCCACCCGGTCTGCCAATTCGACATACCGGGACTTCGCAGTAGCCGCACCTTCCAGCAGGCGCTCGACCTCATCGAGAAGGGTGCCCTTGCCGGCCGCGGTCACCCGCACAGTAAGGGTGCCGTTGTAGTTCAGGCTACTGGCATAGACCCGGGCGCCTTCGTTCACGCTGCGACGGACGGTTTCACCGGTCACGAGGCTCTCGTCGACCTCGGACGAACCGGACAGCACGAGGCCGTCGACTGCGATACGCTCGCCGGGCCGGACCAAGACGCGGTCGCCGGGGTTCAGGGCAGCAGTTGGCAAGAGCACCACCTCGCCGCCGTCCTCGATCCGATGCGCCACCTCCGCTTTCAACGATGCGAGGTTGCTCGCAACCGCGCGGGTCTTGCGCCGCATCGCCTGATCAAGGTAGCGGCCGCAGAGAAGGAAGAACAGGAGCATGACCGCGGAGTCGAAATAGGTGTGCTCGGCATGGTTCAGGGTTTCAACCACCGACATGGTAAGCGCAAGCAGGATTCCGATGACGATCGGCACATCCATGTTGGTGCGGCGATTACACAAGGCGCCAAGGGCGCTCCGAAAGAATGGCTGACCCGCATAGGCTGTCGCGGGCAGGGCGATCAGGGCAGCAAGCCAATGAAAGAAGTCCCGGGTCTCGGGCGTGATATCGGTCACGTTGCCCGACCAGACCGAGACGGCCAGCAGCATAATGTTCATGGAAGCGAAGCCCGCAATCGCGAGGCACCTCAGAAGCCACTGGGAGCGGCGGGCCTCCTCCTCCTCGACGAGTCGCGACTGGAAGGGATGGGCACGGTACCCGAGACGCTGCAACTCCTCGACAACGGCAGCTGGCGAGACCTCGCCGTCCCTCCATTCCACGGCAAGGCGGTGATTGGTGTAGTTCAGGCGCGCATCCACGATACCCGGCAACTGACATAAGCCGCCCTCGATCTCGCCGATACAGGCAGCGCAGTCGATCCCTTCGATGGCGAGATCGAGATGGGAGGTGCCATCGTCCTGGCGCCTCACGAAGATTGAGAGGTCGAGCGTCTCGGCCATGATGAAGGTTCCTTAGAGCGAAATGCGGCTCTTGGAGCGGAAGACGGTCTCCGTCGCACGCCGCAGCTCAATAACGAGATCCCATTGGCCTTCCGGCATGGGCGTGAGGCTCCTGAACTGACCAGGAGCCAGCTCAGCGAGTCCCAGGAGGACGTCGCGACGCTTGTCAGTCGGGTGAGCCAGACGCACCTCAGGGTTAAGTCCTGGCAGGGGCTGGCCTTGCGCATCCCGGGCGGCGATCACCAAGCTGGTGGCATCGCCGCGCTGGAGAGAAGCTTCGACCGCCCAATGGCGCGCATCCTGTGTTTGGGCTGCCGCCACATCGTTCTTGAAAGACAGCCCGGCCTTGTAGGCGCTTTCCGTTTCGACTCCGCTGAAGCTCGAGACTGCCACACGTACCATGTAGAAGTTCATGGCAAAAATAATGCCGAAGAAGCCGATAAAATAGAGCAGGACCGTGCGTCCGGTGATCGGCCTGGGGGCCCGGCCTGTGGTGACAGTCGTGGACATGATATCAATCCTTAAGGAGCCTTGAAGTGATCGCCGGTGCGGGCGGTCTCGCCGCTGACGAGATCCGTCAGAACGAACCGAAGATCGGTGGAGTCGCTCGTTGCCGAGGTGGTGTTCGTGACGAGCACGCGGACCTCCAGCGTCTGGTCAGGGCCGACGGTCACGACGGTCCGGCCCAGGTGATCGACTTTTGCACCGACCACATCGACCTTGGCATCGGGGAGACCTTCAACCGTCAAACCGTAGTTGCGCTCGTCGAGCTTCTTGTTAGCCACGCGGATCGTGAAGCCGTTGCGGATCGAGCCGTCCGAGAGACGCACGAACAGCGGATTGCGGTCGTGCATGACACTGAGGTAAAGGTTCTGGCGCATGGCAAGGGAGGTGATCATAACCGACCCGACCAGAGCGATGAGGCCAGCATAGAACAGGGTACGCGGACGCACGATGCGGCGCACCTCCGGCCGGCCCTCGATGCGCGCCTGGACGTTCATGTCAGTGTCGTAGGCGATCAGGCCTTCCGGGCGGCCGATCTTCACCATGACGCTGTCACAGGCGTCCATGCACAGCCCGCACTGGATGCAATCGAGTTGCAGGCCCTTGCGGATGTCGACGCCGTTGGGGCACACGGCCACGCATTGATTGCAGTCGATGCAGTCGCCCGCCGGCAGTCCCTGAAGCTTCAGAGCTTCGTTCTTCTTCACTGAACCCCGGGGCTCGCCACGATCATAGCGATAGGTGACGTTGAGCGCATACTCGTCCGTCAGGGCTGCCTGGATGCGCGGCCAAGGGCACATATAGGTGCAGACCTGCTCGCACATGAAACCGGCGAGTGTATAGGTCGTGAAGGTCAGGAGGCCAATCCAGAGATAGGCCAGCGAAGAGGCTTGGAAGGTTGCCAGCTCATAGACGAGGGTTGGCGCATCCGCGAAGTAGAGCACCCAGGCGCCGCCGGTCCACCAGGCGATCATGAGCCAGATCGCATGCTTGAGAGCCTTCCGGCCAAAGACCGGCAGCGTCATCTTCTCCCTGTCGTGCCGCATCCGCTCGCGTCGGTCGCCCTCGATCCATCGCTCGACAGCGTAGAATAGATCGGTCCAGACGGTCTGCGGGCAGAGATAGCCGCACCAGATGCGGCCCGCGACGGCGTTCATGAGGAAGAGGGTCAGCGCGGCCAGAACCAGGAGGCCTGTGATGTAGTAGACTTCCTGCGGCCAGATTTCGATGAAGAAGAAATAGAAGCGGCCGTTGGCGAGATCGACCAGGATCGCTTGATCCGGAGCGTTGGGGCCGCGGTCCCACCGGATGAATGGCAGGAAGTAGTAGATGCCAAGCGTTATGGCGAGCACAACCCACTTGATCGTGCGGTAGAAGCCCTTGACGGCCTGCGGATAGATTTGCTTGCGAGCCGCATAGAGCGGCGCGTCCTCGTCTGAGGCGGCAGCTCCAAGAGGATGGAAAAGGGGGGTGTCAGCCATCGAATCCGTCGCGATCACCAGAAAACCGATGACGATGGATACGGCGCAGGCACCAACGGCGCCTTGATCTGAATCAAGCTGCGGCCGGAGGTTGCCCTCCGGCCGCCCGTCCACTCATCGGAGCCCCGAAGTCTCAGGGCCGCTGATCTCCCCCCAGCGAATGGACGTAGAGGGTCAGCGCCTTGATCGTCGTGTCGTCAAGGCGGCCGTGCCAGGTTGGCATCACGCCGCCACGGCCGTTGTTCAAGCCTTCCACGATGGTGACCTTGTCAGAGCCGAACAGCCAGATCTTGTCCGACAGGTTCGGGGCGCCGAGATCCTGCATGCCCTGGCCTTTGTCGCCATGGCAGGCGGCGCAGTTGTCGGCATAGACCTTGGCGCCGGCTTTCAGGTCTGCCGTCTTGTCCGTGGGAAGGCCGGAGAGTGAGCGGACGTAATCGGCCACATGGGAGATCTCCTCTCGTTTCAGCATGCCGTCGCGACCGAAGGCCGGCATGGTGCCGGAATGGCCCTTGTCGCTGGTGGAGCGGGCGCCGTAGCGGATCGTGTGCTCGACCTGGACCAGCGAGCCGCCCCAGAGCCAATCGTCGTCGTTCAGGTTCGGGTAGCCCTTGGCGCCAGCGCCGCCAGCGCCATGGCAGGGGGCGCAGTTATCGCCGAAGGAAGCTTTACCCTGGACCCGCGCGAAGGCGAACATCTCCGGGTCTTGCTTGATCTCGTCGAGTGAGCTGACAGCAAGCTTTGCCGTCATGCCGGACCGCTGCTGCTTGAGGGAAGCCAGATCAACCTCGACCGCCTCGCGCGACTGCCACCCGAGAACACCCTTGGTGTAGGAGGAGACCAGAGGAATTGCAGGATAGGCGATAGCGTAGAGCACTGACCAGAAGATGGTCAGGTAGAATGTCCAGAGCCACCAGCGCGGCAGAGGATTGTTGAGCTCCTGGATGTCGTCCCAGCTATGCCCCGTGGTAGCGACGCCGGTGACGGCATCGACCTGCTCGTGAGTGTCATGAACCATGGATCAATCCTCCTGGAGAGGCATGCGGGAGGCTGCGTCGAAGCGGTCCTTCCGCGAAGGGGCAAGAGCGTAGATCAGCACCGTCACGAAGACGGCGACGAAGTAAAGCAGGCCCCAGGTCTGGGCGAACTCGGCAAAGAACTTGTATGCGGCTGGCATGATCGTCCGTCCTCAGCGCACGTTGGCTTTGTTGTCGTAGAGCTTGAAGTCCACCTGCGTGCCGAGCATCTGCAGGTACGCAATCAGGGCATCCGCTTCGGTGACCTTCTGCGGGTTGCCGTCGAAGTTGCGCGACTGAGCGTTCGGGTAGCGCTTGGCGAGATCCGCGGTGTTCGGATCGTCGGCATTGGCCTGGGTGCGGATGTCGCTTTCAGCCTTTTTCAGCATCTCCTCGCTATAGGGTACGCCGAGGGTTGCCTGGACCTTCAGCTCCTGGGCGATGGCCGCCGCGTCGAGCTCGTTCTTTTCGAGCCAAGGGTAGCTCGGCATGATCGAGCCCGGCACCAAGGCACGTGGGTCGTTCAGGTGATCCTTGTGCCAGTCGTCGGAATACTTGTTGCCGACGCGGGCCAGATCCGGACCGGTGCGCTTGGATCCCCACTGGAACGGGCGGTCGTACATGCTCTCGGCCGCCAGTGAGTAATGGCCGTACCGCTCCACCTCGTCGCGCAGCGGACGCACCATCTGACTGTGACAGTTATAGCAGCCTTCCCGCACATAGATGTTGCGGCCGGCCATTTCGAGTGGGGTATAGGGCCTCACGCCCTCCACCTTCTCGATGGTGCTCTTCAGATAGAAGAGGGGCACGATCTCCACGAGGCCGCCGATGGAGATGACAATCAGTACGCCGATGATGAGGATGATCGAGTTGGTCTCGAAGATCTTATGACGGTACCAGAATGACATGGTCTTTTCCTTTATTCCGCAGCGATGAGTGCCGGCTGCATGGCTTGAGGAGCTTCCTCAAGGGCCTCGCCGACCGAAATCGTCTTCCAGACGTTCCAGGCCATGATCAGGCTGCCGGCCACGAAGAACGCCCCGCCGAGCGCACGGATGACATAGAAGGGATTCATCGCTTCCACGGTCTCGATGAACGAGTATTCAAGAAAGCCGAGGCTGGTATAGGCGCGCCACATGAGGCCCTGGAGGATGCCCGCGACCCACATCGACGAGATGTACAGGACGATGCCGAGAGTTGAGATCCAGAAGTGCCAGGAGACGGCCTTCATAGAGTAAAGCTCCCTCTTATTCCAAAGCCAGGGAACGAGGCAGTAGACGGCTCCGAAGGAGATGTAGGCAACCCAACCGAGCGCGCCGGCGTGAACGTGGCCGATGGTCCAGTCGGTGTAATGAGATAAGGAATTCACGGCCTTCACGGACATGAGCGGACCCTCGAAAGTGGCCATGCCATAGAAGGCAACAGACACCACCATGAGGCGCAGGATCGGGTCGGTGCGCAGCTTGTCCCAGGCTCCCGAGAGAGTCATGAGTCCGTTGATCATGCCGCCCCATGAAGGCATCCACAGCATGACCGAGAACACCATGCCAAGCGTCTGCGCCCAGTCGGGGAGGGCGGTGTAGTGCAGGTGATGGGGACCTGCCCAGATATACATGAAGATGAGCGACCAGAAGTGGATGATCGAGAGGCGGTAGGAATAGACTGGCCGCTCGGCCCGCTTGGGAATGAAGTAGTACATGATGGCGAGGAAGCCGGCAGTGAGGAAGAAGCCGACCGCGTTATGGCCGTACCACCATTGCACCAGAGCATCCTGCACGCCTGACCACACGATATAGCTCTTGGGCGAGAACAACGAGACTGGGATCGCCGCGTTGTTGCCAAGATGCAGGACGGCGATGGTCAGGATAAAGGCGAGGTAGAACCAGTTCGCTACATAAATGTGCGGTTCCTTGCGGCGCATCACCGTGCCGAGAAAGACCAAGAAGTACGTGACCCAAACAATGGTCAGGAAAAGGTCCGCATACCACTCCGGCTCGGCATATTCTTTGCCCTGGGTGATGCCGAGCAGATAGCCCGTGCCGGCGATCAGGATGAAGAAGTTGTAGCCTAGCACCACGAACCAGGGGGAGAGATCACCTACGAGGCGGGCGCGGCAGGTCCGCTGCACGACATAGAACGAGGTTGCGATCAGCACGTTGCCGCCGAAGGCGAAGATCACCGCCGAGGTGTGCAGCGGCCGCATCCGTCCGAAGGACAGCCATGAGGTATCGAAGTTCAGCGCTGGAAAAGCGAGCTGAAGGGCGATCAGCAGGCCGATGGTGAAGCCGGCGATGCCCCAGATCACGGACGCTATGGTCGCGAACTTGACCGGCCCCATGTTGTAGTTCGGCTTGCCGCCAATGGTCTGCGGGGGCAACTGAGCCGAACGCTCATAGTACCGGTTCACAATCGCGAACGTGGCGGCGACGCTGGTGGCCGCGAAAAGACAGGCATGGAAGGCGTATTCAGGCGTATAGGCCTTCGCCGCGATAATGATGCTGAGGAGTGCCAGTCCGGCGAAGGCAAGGGCTGATCCCGCTTCGCCGAAGGTCATTCCCTTTGAGGGTGCAACCGCTTGAGCCATAGGCTTCGACCTTCTGAAATTACCAGCAAAGCCTGGAGCTTTACCGTCAGCAGAATCCTTTAGGGGGAGGGGCGGAAGGGAGCATTGATGCAGATCAAAACTCCGGAGGTGCCGCCCGTCAGGCGGAAAGTTAAGAACGGACGGCGCCGGCCGCTCCGGAGCGGCCGGCGCCGTCGGATGAGTGAAGGCCGTTTCGCAGCCTGCGGGTCCGGTATTCTTCTGTGTATCGCCCTGATACATCCTGACGGAAGCAGATCGACTGGAGCCGGGCGGGAACTTCGAATTTCAATTGCATCGCGCTCGCCCCGTCAGAGCTTGTTGCGGTTCAATACTAGGTTGCATACAGGGCCCGCGGACTGTTCTCGGAGAAATTGAGCAATCTCAATGAACGCGGAGAAAAACTCTCATACTTATCGGTTCGACGCATTCCGCGGCGGCAAGCGTCCCGAGTAGGAGCCATCGCGATGAGAGAGAACCTGAGAGCGCAGTACGGAGAGGAGCGGCTTCCCCGCTACACGAGCTATCCGACGGCGCCGCAGTTCTCAGACGCCATAGGGCAGCAGACCTACGGGGAGTGGCTCGCCGCCATCCCAGGCGGAACTACGGCATCGCTGTACCTGCACGTGCCGTTCTGCCGTTCCATGTGCTGGTACTGCGGCTGCCACACCACAATCACCCAGCGGGATGCGCCGATTGTCGATTATCTTGAAGTGCTCCGCCGGGAGATCGGGCTCGTTGCCGATCACCTCAGCACCCGGCTGCCGGTGGGTCACGTGCATTTCGGTGGAGGCACGCCGACCATCATGGAACCCGCCGAGTTCATCGGCCTAATCGACCTCGTGCGGCAGAGGTTCTCCCTCGGTGCTGGCGCTGAGATCGCCGTCGAGATTGATCCGCGCACGCTCACCCGCACCATGATCGCTGCCCTCGGCGAGGCAGGCGTCACCCGTGCCAGCCTCGGCGTGCAGAGCTTCGATCCGGTCGTACAGCGTGCAATCAACCGCATCCAGAGTTTCGAGCAGACGGCACGGGCTGCGAGCGGGCTGAGGAATGCGGGCATCCGCGGGGTCAACTTCGATCTGATCTATGGCCTGCCGCACCAGACGGTCGAATCATGCGTCGAAACCGTTCGGCAGAGCATCGAGTTGCGCCCCGAACGCTTCTCGGTCTTCGGCTACGCGCATGTGCCCTCGTTCAAGAAGCACCAGCGCAGAATCGACGAGGCCGCACTGCCGGACGGCGCCGCCCGCTACGAGCAGGCGGAAGCCATCGCCGAGGCGTTGGTGAGTGCCGGATACCGCCGGATCGGACTGGATCACTACGCGCTACCGGAGGACTCCATGGTGCAGGCGCAGGCCGACGGCGTCCTGCACCGCAACTTTCAGGGCTACACCACCGATCCCAGCGACGTGCTGATCGGCTTCGGAGCCTCGGCCATCGGGCGCCTGCCGCAGGGCTATGTTCAGAACGAGGTCGTGCTGGGATGCTACGCCGAGCACATGTCTCGGGGAGGGGTGGCGACCGTCAAAGGGTACGCCCTGACCGCGGACGATCGCCTGCGGGCCGACCTGATCGAGCGGGTGATGTGCGACTTCCGCGTCGATGTCTCCCAGGTCTGCCGCACCCATGGAGCCGACCCGGACGCCCTCCTGCAATCGATCCCGCGGCTCCGGGCACTGGAGCGGGACGGCATTATCCAGCTGAAGGACAACGTGCTGTCGGTCAGCGATGACACCCGGTTTCTCGTCCGCACCGTCGCATCGGCATTCGATGCCAATCTGGGCAAATCCGGGAGAACGCACAGCCGTGCGGTCTAACCGACGCTTCAAGGAAGAATGCGCAGAGGCATACTGTCGATGACAGACGGTAGGCGATGCGGACCATTCCCGATGTCAGCGTTGTCGCAGGTTCGACAGCTGGAGTTAGAGAACCTCTGACATGACAGTATCGCCACGTTATACGTTGATCCGGCATCGGCCGATTAATGGATATCAACTGGGAGACCAGTCCTGGCAGGACTCTTCGCTTCTTTACGCTTAATTGGTTCGAAGCCTTGATCGGGCATGTCTTACGGCCTCTAGGTGAACCACATCTGCAGTCTCGTTACCGCCACTATACGGCCGGGCGCTTTGCCGTTCACAGCAGCTGCGAAGTTGTGGATATTGGCGTGAAATGTTCCTGTAAGGCGCAGCAGCAGTCTAAGATCTCACGTATCCGGGGTACTTGGCCTTAATCTCGTCTACATGAGCTAAGGTCCCGGACAGATGCTCCCGGAGATGCTGCTGTGCCTCATCAGGTTTCCCGTCGGCAATGGCCTGCACGATCAGCCTGTGATGATGCACAATGTTTTGAGCCTTGCCCGGAGTAGGAAGGTGTAATCGGCGTAAACGATCGATATGACCGCTGCGGCTGCGCACGAGTATCCAGAGTTCCTGCATCTGCGCAGCCTCATAGAGATGCTGGTGGAAATCTTGGTCAGCTGCGGCAAAGGCTTCAAAATCTTCCGCCTCCATCAGAGCCTGCTGTTGAGCTAGGAAGCCGTGAAGCCTCGCGATCAGCCGCTGATCGGGTGCGAGCGCCAAGCTCCTGACGATCTCGAGTTCCAGAGAGCGACGCAGGAAGTGAGCCTGGTGAGCAAGCGTCAGGTCAATCGGGCTGACAACGGTCGCATGCTGCGGGAAAATTTCCACCAAGCCCTCGTCCTGGAGCCTCAGGAGAGCATCTCGGATCGGCGTGGAGCTAAGGCCGAATTCCTTCTGTAGGGTAAGCCGGTTCAGCACCGTTCCCGGAGCAAGGGTGAGGGCGAGGATAGCCTCTCGCAGATACTCAAAAACCTGAGGGGCCGCATGGCGTGACCTGTCCCGGGGCCGCAACGAGGTTACCGTCAAGGTATCCATCTTTCCCATCCTTCCAGTCTCAACCTGTGATCCCCGAGCACTATTACATCAGAAAGTTGCATTAGAATACAAGTTGACAGACTAATGCATTAGCGTTTTAGTTGCCGCTGTTCCCGCTGGTGCATCCAGCCGTAAGCCCGCAGAGACGGGCGATCACAACCCACGTAAATCATAGGAGGAAGCGCATGAAGGCGCTGAAAGTGTTATCCGCCGCAGCCCTAGGCATCGTGATCTCTGCAACCGCGTTCGCTGCTGGATATCCGGAAAAGCCCGTGACGGTGGTGGTGCCATTCCCGGCAGGCGGAGCGTCCGACACGACGGCTCGTGTCACGACTCAGAAGATGCAGGAAAGCCTCGGGCAGCCTATCGTCGTGGAGAACAAGCCTGGCGCGAATGGCTCCCTCGGTGCGGGGCAGGTCGCAAAGGCGAAGGCTGACGGTTACACCCTGATTGTCGGCTCGATCGGCGTCTATGCCATCAACCCGGTTCTCTACAAGAGCTTGCCTTACGACCCGACCAAGGATTTCGACCTGCTCACGGTGGCCGTGCGCACGCCGAATGTTCTCGTAGCGAACCCCAACTTCCCGGCTAGCAACGTCAAGGAACTCGTCGAGCATCTCAAGAAAAATCCTGAGAAGGTCACATTCGCCTCGTCCGGCGCAGGCTCGTCCGACCATCTCACCGCAGCCTTGTTCTGGCAGAAGACCGGCACCACCGGCGTCCATGTGCCCTACAAGGGCGGCGCTCCCGCCATCACGGATCTGATTGGTGGCCACGCCGACGTGTCGTTCCAGAACCTCGGCGCCGTGTCGAACCACATCAAGGCCGGCAAGCTGAAGCTTCTGGCCGTCACGGCTGACAAGCGCAACCCCGCCTTCCCGGATGCGCCGACCATGAAGGAGGCAGGTGTCGAAGGCGTCGAGGTCTATTCCTGGCAGGCCGTCGCAGCCCCGAAGGGCCTTCCGGCCGACGTGAAGGGCAAGCTCGAGCAGTCGCTGACCTCCGCATTGAACTCGCCCGAGGTGAAGGGAAAGTTCAACGACATCGGCTTCGAGGTCGTCGCCAACACCAGCGGCCAGTTCTCTGACTTCCTGAACCAGGAAATCTCCCGTTGGAAGACCGTCGTCGAGACCGGCAAGATCACGGCTGACCAATAAGCCAGCCTGGCGGGGCGGCCACTACGGCTGCCCTGATCCTGATTTTCAATATTGCTGGGAATGCCGCCATCCGCCTCGTATTGCGTGGTCATCGTGCTCGCTGAGGTGATGACAAGACGGCTTACCTTCATTGCACCGGGAGGACGCTCGTGATGTCACACGTGCTCCAGAAGAAAGATTTTTGGGCTGGTGTTCTCTACATCGCCTCCGGCGCAGCCGCCTTCTGGATCGGCCGCGAGTATCCGATGGGCACGGCAGGGCGCATGGGCGCAGGCTATTTCCCCTCCATTCTCAGCATCATCCTCATGCTGCTCGGCCTGCTCTCGGCAGCACGCGCCTTCGTTCGGGATGGTGAAGCCGTTGGCACCATTGCCTGGAAACCTCTGGCGCTCGTCGTCGGCGCAACGGCTCTCTTCGGATTGCTGCTCCCGACTGCGGGGCTCATCGTCGCCTTGACGATCCTCATCCTCACCAGCGCCTTCGCGAGCCAGCATTTCCGCCTGGATCCCAAGGCCGTATTTGGGCTGATCCTTCTGGTGGCGTTCTGCGCGCTCGTTTTCGTCAAGGCTCTTGGCGTGCCGCTGCCGCTCGTCGGTTCGTGGTTCGGTGAGTAGGGGGTGAGCGATGGAAACGATGTCTAATCTGTGGCTCGGCCTTGAAACGGCGCTGACCTTCTGGAACCTCGCCTACTGCATGGTCGGTGTGCTCCTGGGCACGGCAATCGGGGTGCTGCCTGGACTCGGGCCGACCGCAACCATCGCGATGCTGCTGCCCGTCACCTTCGGCCTGCCGCCGGTCTCGGCCCTGATCATGCTGGCCGGCATCTATTATGGTGCGCAGTACGGCGGCTCGACGACCGCGATCCTGGTCAATCTGCCGGGCGAGTCGTCCAGCGTCGTCACGGCGCTCGACGGCTATCAGATGGCCCGTCAAGGCAAGGCGGGGAAGGCGCTGGCGACGGCTGCCATCGGCTCCTTCTTCGCCGGCACCGTCGCGACGGTGCTTCTGGCCGTCTTTGCTCCTCCGCTGGCTGATCTTGCCTTGCAGTTTGGTCCCGCCGAGTACTTCTCCCTCATGGTGCTCGGCCTCGTTGCCTCGGTTGTACTGGCGCATGGATCGCTGCTGCACGCTTTCGGCATGATTATCCTCGGCCTCATCCTGGGTCTGATCGGCACTGACGTGAATTCCGGAACGACCCGTTACACCTTCGGCTTCCCGCAGATCGCCGACGGTATCAATTTCGTCGTTGTCGCCATGGGCGTGTTCGGCCTCGGGGAGATCATCGGTAATCTTGAGAATGAGTCGACGCGCACGGCCATGCTCAAGAGTGTGACGGGCCTGATGCCCACGAGGGAGGACCTGAAGCGAATTGCTGCGCCTGTGCTGCGGGGCACCGTTCTCGGCTCGATGCTTGGCATTCTGCCAGGCGGCGGTGCTATGCTCGCCTCCTTTGCGGCTTACACCTTGGAGAAAAAGGTTTCGAAAACGCCGGAGCAGTTCGGCAAGGGCGCCATCGAGGGCGTTGCAGGTCCGGAGAGTGCCAACAACGCCGGTGCGCAAACCTCTTTTATTCCGATGCTGACGCTTGGCATTCCGTCCAATCCCGTCATGGCCCTCATGATCGGCGCGATGATCATGCAGGGCATCCAGCCGGGCCCCTCGGTGATGACCGAGCAACCGGTGCTCTTCTGGGGGCTCATTGTCTCCATGTGGATCGGCAACCTGTTCCTGCTCGTGCTCAACCTGCCGCTGATCGGCCTGTGGGTTCGCATGATCTCGGTGCCGTATCACTTCCTGTACCCGGCCATCCTGGTCTTCTGCGCCATCGGCGTGTTCAGCCTCAACAACGCGACCTTCGACATCTACTTGATGGCGATTTTTGGGTTTCTCGGGTACATCTTCCGCAAGCTCGATTGCGAGCCGGCCCCCATGCTGCTCGGCTTCATCCTTGGTCCGATGATGGAGGAGCATCTGCGCCGGGCCATGCTGATCGCCAAAGGTGACGCCATGGTGTTCCTAAGCCGTCCGATCAGCGCGACGATGCTGATCCTGGCGCTCATTCTCCTTGCGACGGTGCTTGCTCCGGCTGTTCGCCAGAAACGTGAAGAAGCCTTCCAGGAGGAAGGTTGAGCCTCCTGCTCATTCATCCGAATAAACCGACATCACAGGCATGACGTGAGTCCCATGACAGCCAAGACGAAAAAGCCGGAAGACCTTCGTAGCGCACGATGGTTCGCTCCCGACGACCTGCGTGGCTTCGGCCACCGCTCCCGCATCATGCAGATGGGCTATGCCCCCGAGGATTGGGTCGGCCGCCCGGTCATCGCCATCATCAACACCTGGTCGGATATCAATCCCTGCCATGCCCATTTCAAGCAGCGTGTCGAGGATGTGAAGCGCGGGGTATTCCAGGCCGGCGGCTTTCCCATCGAGCTGCCTGCGATCTCTCTCTCGGAGAATTTCGTCAAGCCGACCACCATGCTCTACCGCAACATGCTGGCCATGGACACGGAAGAGCTCATCCGCTCCCACCCGGTCGACGGCGTCGTGCTCATGGGCGGCTGCGACAAGACCACCCCTGGCCTGCTGCTGGGCGCAACGAGCGCCAACCTGCCGTCGATCTACATCCCGGCCGGCCCCATGCTGCGCGGCAATTGGAAGGGCAAGACTCTGGGCTCCGGCTCCGATGCCTGGAAGTACTGGGACGAGCGCCGGGCCGGGAACATCACCAAGGAGGATTGGGTGGAGGTTGAGGGCGGCATCGCCCGCAGCCACGGGCACTGCATGACCATGGGTACCGCCAGCACCATGACGGCGATTGCCGAGTCCATCGGCATGACGCTGCCGGGCGCCTCTTCCATTCCCGCGCCTGACGTCAACCACATCCGCATGTGCGCGGAAGCGGGTCGCCGGGCTGTCGAGATGGTGTGGGAGGACCTCACGCCTGGCAAGATCCAGACCCGGCCTGCCTATGAGAATGCCATCGCGGTCGCCATGGCCATGGGGTGCTCTACGAATGCCGTGATCCATCTCATTGCCATGGCACGTCGGGCTGGTCATGACATCGGCCTTGATGACTTTGAGATCGCGAGCCGCAAGGTTCCGGTGATCGCGAACGTTCGTCCGAGCGGCGCGGCCTATTTGATGGAAGACTTCTACTTCGCGGGAGGTCTGCCGGCGCTCATGACGCGCATTCGCGGCCACCTGCATCTCGATTGTATGACGGTGACGGGCAAGACCCTGGGCGAGAACATTGCCCGCGCGGAGGTCTACAACGACGATGTCATCCGCACGGTTGATAATGCCATTTACGAGGAAGGTGCGTTGGCCGTACTCAAAGGCAATCTCGCGCCGGACGGCTGCGTTATGAAGCCGAGCGCCTGCGAGCCGCGTCTGCGCAGGCATTCGGGACCGGCCCTCGTCTTCGACGATTACCCCTCCATGAAAGCTGCCATCGACGACGATGATCTCGATGTGACGGCCGGTCACATTCTGGTCCTGCGCAATGCAGGCCCACAGGGAGGCCCCGGCATGCCGGAATGGGGCATGCTGCCGATCCCGAAAAAGCTGGTGAGGCAGGGCGTGCGCGACATGCTGCGCCTGTCGGATGCCCGCATGAGCGGAACGAGCTACGGCGCATGCATCCTTCACGTGTCGCCGGAGGCGCATGTGGGCGGGCCGCTCGCGCTCGTGCGCACCGGCGACATCATCACCGTCGATATTCCCGCACGCCGTATCACCCTCGACGTCTCGGACGAGGAGCTTGAGATGAGGCGCGCCCTCCTGCCCGAGCGCAAGCCGCGCTTCGAGCGCGGCTACGGCTGGATGTTTACCAAGCACATTCGCCAGGCCCATGAGGGCTGCGATTTCGACTTCCTCGAGACGAGCCACGGCGCGCCGGTGGCCGAGCCCGATATTTTCTAGATTCCAGGAGATGCACCGATGACCGGCCTGAAGCCCGAGACCCGCGAGAAGCTCAAGAAGGTCGCAACACCGACGCTGATGACGGCGCTCTACAAGCGGGGCCTGCGCAACCAGTGGATCCAGGACGTTCACCGCATCAATCGGGATGCGGGCCCGATGGTAGGCGAGGCCTTCACCCTGCGCTACATGCCGGCCCGTGAGGACCTGAACCAGTTGAGCGTCTTCCGGGACCGGGAGCACCCGCAGCGCAAGGCTGTCGAAATCTGCCCTCCCGGAGCGGTTCTCGTGATGGACAGCCGCAAGAATCCGCGTGCGGCCTCTGCCGGCTCGATTCTGATTTCGCGCCTGATGGTGCGCGGCGTGGCAGGCGTGGTCACGGACGGCGGCTTCCGCGATACGCCCGAAATCGAGAACCTCGGCATCCCGGCCTATCACAACCGTCCTTCTGCACCGACCAACCTGACCCTGCATCAGGCCATTGACATCAACGTGCCGATAGGCTGCGGCGATGCGCCGGTGTTCCCCGGCGATGTGATCGTCGGCGATGCAGAGGGCGTGGTGGTGATCCCGGCTCACCTGGCCGATGAGATTGCGGACGAGACCACCGAGATGACGGCATTCGAAGATTTCGTGACCGAGGAGGTCCTGAAGGGGCGCTCGATCCTCGGCCTCTATCCGGCGACTGACGAGCAGACCAACATCGACTTCGCGGCTTGGCGCCAAGCCAACGGCCGCTGATCGAAACAAAAAGAGGGGTGCAGCGGCCCTTGCAAGCGGTGTTCCTTCGATGTCACGAATAAACCCAGACATGTTTATCCAAGCCGAGAGCCGCGATGAAGCCAAGTAGGATCAGTTCCCTATGGACTGAAGGAAAGCCCGTCCTCAATGGCTGGCTGTCCATCGCAAATGCGTTTTCAGCCGAGATCATGGCGGAGCAGGGATATGACTCAATCACCATTGATCTGCAGCACGGTGTTGTCGACTATCAGGCAATGGTCGGCATGCTGCAGGCCTTGCGCGCCAGTGAGGTCACACCTCTCGTGCGCGTGCCATGGCTGGATCCTGCTGCCGTGATGAGGGCTCTTGATGCGGGGGCCTATGGGGTGATCTGCCCCATGATCAATAACCGGGCTCAAGCGGCCGAACTCGTCTCCTACGTACGCTATCCGCCGGATGGAACCCGCAGCTTCGGGCCGACGCGGGCCGCGTTCTCGGCAGGACCGAACTATGCTGGAGAGGCTGATAGGAATGTCCTGTGCTTCGCGATGATCGAAACCGCGGAAGCCTTTCGGAACGTCGAGGATATTGTTTCGACCCCAGGCCTCGATGGGGTCTATATCGGCCCATCCGACCTGACCCTCGGGCTCACAGGAAAGAGATACCCATTCGGTTTCGACCGCGAGGAACCGGAGATGGTTGAAGCCATCCGCACGATCCTTGCCAAGGCGCATGATGCCGGCATCAGGGCCGGGCTCCATTGCGGCGGGTCAGCTTATGCTGCGAAGGCAGTGGGCTGGGGCTTCGACCTCATCACACTTCCCAATGATGTCCGTCTCCTTGCCGGTGCGGCTGCCGCCAGCGTTGCAGATACCCGGCGGCTCATCGCAGCCGGTTAGACAAGAGGCATGGATTGGGTCGTTATGCCCTATGGCAGGGTACAACCTGGGCGGCTCTCAGAGTCTCGTAGCTCTCTTTTTCAGATCTCCAAGCATCTGATCCCAGCGCAGTAACTGTAGCTAGGGCCTGCCCCCTAGAGCATTTTCCGGCGAAGTGGATCCGGTTCGCCGTCAGAAAATGCGGCAACCCAAAGAAGAGAGATGATTCCACGCAAGTGGAAACGGCTCTAGTATCGTATTCAGGATAGTATCTCTTCGGCAGGCGTGTAGTTGATCTGGTGAGCGTCTGCCACGGGTCTGCAAACGACCTTTCCATCGTGGATGTTGAGCCCGTCGCGCAGATAGCGGTCATCACGCAAGGCTTGCTGCCAGCCCTTGTTCGCAAGGGCAAGGGTGAACGGCAGGGTTACGTTGTTGAGTGCGAAGGTGGAGGTTCGGGCTACAGCTCCCGGCATGTTGGTCACGCAGTAATGAACCACATCGTCCATGATGTAGGTCGGATTGGAATGGGTGGTCGGCCGCGAAGTCTCGGAGCATCCGCCCTGGTCGATGGCGATGTCGACAATGACGGAACCCGGCTTCATCGTTTTCACCATCTCGGATGTAATCAGCTTCGGAGCGGCGGCGCCGGGCACGAGCACGGCGCCGATGAGAAGATCGGCTTGCTTCACAGCTTGGGCTATCGCGTCGCGCGTGGAGAAGACCGTGCGCACAGACGACCCGAACTGGGAGGAGAGGCGGCGTAGCACCTCAGCGGAGCGGTCGATGACTGTCACATGAGATCCCATGCCGAGCGCGATGGTGGCCGCATGCGTTCCGGATACGCCGCCGCCGAGGATCACCACGTCGGCCCCCGGCACGCCGGGCACTCCGCCGAGAAGTACGCCGCGTCCACCCTGAGCCTTTTCGAGGCAATGTGCGCCCACCTGAGGCGCAAGACGCCCCGCCACTTCCGACATCGGAGTCAGAAGCGGAAGAGCGCCGGAAGGCGATGTCACCGTCTCATAGGCAATGCAGGTGGCGCCACTCTCCATGAGATCCCTGGTCTGCTCGAGATCCGGAGCAAGGTGGAGATAGGTGAAGAGAATCTGTCCCTGGCGAAGGCGCTTACGCTCCTCCACCAGGGGCTCCTTGACCTTCACGATCATCTCGGCATCCCCGAAGACCGCATCGGGCCCATCGACGATGATGGCGCCTGCCGATTGGTATTCTTCATCCGCGAGCCCTGCGCCGAGACCCGCACCGCGTTCGATGATAACCTCATGGCCGTGATGAACGAGTTCTGTGACGGAGGAAGGCACGAGACCGACGCGGTACTCGTGGTTCTTGATCTCTTTCGGGACACCGATGCGCATGGCTCTTCTCACTTTTGATCGTCTGACGGATATCGTCTCGCTCCAGCCAAGGGAGCAGGTTGGAGCCGAATGGAGCTAGTTAACGCGGCCGAGAGCTTCTGATATTGTGATCATCATAGTATCGATATGCTCACGCTCGACAAGCAGGGGAGGTGACAGGGCTATGATATCTGGATGTCACCACCCAGGCCCAAGTGCTCGATCTGCTTCAAAAGCTGAAGACGGAGCAGGGGCTCACACTCATCTTCATTTCGCATGATTTTGCAGTGGTGAGCGCAATGTGCGCGCGCGTGATGGCCTTCAATGCAGGACGCGTTGTCGAGACAGGACCTATCAAGACCGTCATGACCTCGCCTGCGAGCGAGTATACGAAAGAATTGATCCGAGCCGTTCCGGCCCTCCATAGGCTCCGCACGGCCCATTCGCCTCTGGCAATGTCCAACAATCGGTAGCTTGACTTTCCAAAACGTTTTGGGAATCTATTTCCGTTCTAGGAGAGAGTGCTCCCTGTGTCGAGCCTGAAGCACCTCGCGCAATCGCTGGGCTTGTCGATCACAACAGTGTCGCGGGCGCTCGACGGCTATTCCGATGTGGCGCCGGCGACCCGAGAGCGTGTTCGGGCGGCCGCACAGGCTATCCAGTACCAACCGAACTCTGCAGCTCGTAGTCTGCGTCGGCGCAAGGCCGAAGCGGTGGCGGTGACCCTGCCGACGGAGCCGGGACGGTTCGGCCCCCCGACCTTCCTGAATATGCTGGCGGCCTGCGGCCAGAGGCTCGCCGAGGAGGGGCTGGATCTGATGCTGCTGCCGACAGGCGGCCGCATGGAGGAGATGGAGACCTACCGGCGGCTCCTGGACGGACGAAGGGCCGATGCGGTGATCGTGGTGCGCACGCGGCTGGATGACGAGCGCGTCGCCTTCCTGAAGGAACGGGACATCCCCTTCGTCACCCATGGCCGCACCGCCCGCGCCGACGAGCATGCTTTCATAGACGGAGATGGCGAAGCTGGCTTCCGGGAAGCCGTGCAGCATCTTGCATCCTTGGGACACCGCCGCATCGCTCATATTGGTGCTCCGCAGGATCTCACCTTTGCCCATCTGCGCCGCAAGGGCTGGCTGGCAGCCCTTGCAGAAGCTGGCTTCTCAGACAGGCCTGAATACACGGCGCAGCCGACGGAAGCGGGTGGTTACGAGGCCGCACGATGGCTCATGCGGCAGAACACCCCTCCTACGGCCCTATTATGCGCAACCGACAGCATGGCGATTGGCGCCTTGAGCGCGCTCAAGGAACTGGGCCTCAGGGCTGGACGCGATATAGCCCTGATCGGTCATGATAATCTGCCCTCTGCGGCGTTCACCGATCCGCCGCTCTCGACCATGGAAATCGCCGCCCCGGATGTGGGCCGGCAGCTGGCGGAGATGCTGATCGCTCGCCTGGGCGGCCGCGACAGCCGCGAGTTGCAGATCATTCTGCCGGTTCGGCAGGTTCCGAGAGCCACTCACGGATCGGCGAACTAAAGCAAACGCCCTCGACCTTCCGGCCCCGGGTCGAGCGGCACCAAGAAGGGACCGATGGAGGAAGGAAATGACGCATTCGGTATCGCTTCGCGCCATCGCCGCCGCGGCCGCCCTTTTCGGAGGGCTGACCGTGGCGCAGGCGCAGGAAACCATCTTCTACTCGACCCAGCTTCGCCCAATCGAAGAAGCCACGAAAGTCCGCGAGGTTCTGCTGAAAGGCCTGTCGGGCAAGACCACCTATGTGGTGGACGAACCTCCGGCCTTCGCTGTCCGCATGAAAGCGGAAACGCAGGCCGGCAAACGGACGGCAAGTGTCGTCGGCGCCTTGCATGGCGAGCTGCAGCCCCATGTTCCAGCCGATATCCAGCCTGTCGACGATGTCGCTGCAAAGCTGACGGCTCGCGGCATTCCGGCGAGCCTGATGGAGCTCGGCAAGCTCGGCACGGGCCAGCAGCAATACATCCCGTGGATGCAGGCCACCTACGTGATGGTCGCCAACAAGCAGGCGCTGCAATACCTGCCGGCAGGCGCGGACGTGAACAGCCTCACCTATGCGCAGCTGCAGCAGTGGGGCAAGAACATCATCGACAAGACCGGCCAGCGCCGCCTCGGCTTCCCGGCTGGCCCCACCGGCCTCCTGCCGCGCTTCTTCCAAGGATATTTTTATCCATCCTTCACGGGCGGCGTGGTCACGACCTTCAAGTCGGCTGACGCGGAAGCGGGTTGGAATGCCTTGAAGGAGCTGTGGGCCGTATCGAACCCGAATTCCACCAACTACAACTTCATGCAGGAGCCGCTGCTTGCGGGCGAGGTTTGGGTCGCATGGGATCACATCGCCCGCGTGAAGGAGGCGCTCACGCTGCAGCCCGATCAGTTCGTCGCTTTTCCGGCGCCCGCCGGCCCGAAGGGGCGCGGCTACATGCCGGTCATTGCGGGGCTCGCGATTCCGAAGGATGCGCCCAACCGCGCCGGTGCCGTGGCGGTGATCGAGCACATGACCAAGCCCGAGACACAGCTCGCAACTGCCGCTGAAGTTGGCTTCTTCCCCGTCGTGAAGGCAGACCTTCCGCCGAACCTTGCTCCCGGCATCAAGCTGCTGGCTGGCGCGGTCGCCGCGACGCAGAACGCGAAGGATGCGCTCGTCTCGCTTCTGCCGGTCGGTTTGGGAGCCAAGGGCGGCGAGTTCAACAAGGTCTATACGGACACTTTCCAGCGCATCGTGCTGCGCAACGAACCGGTCAAGGACGTGCTTGAGGCTCAGGCAAAGGTCCTCGATACGCTCATGAAGGACACTGGCGCACCGTGCTGGGCTCCCGACAAGCCGAGCCAGGGTGCCTGCTCCGTCCAGTAACCTGTGACCAAGGCCCGGCGGGCGTCGGTCCGCCGAGCTTCCCTGATGATCGGAGCGGCTGTCATGCCTGCGCGCACCTCCTGGATTCCCTATGCGCTGATCGCGCCCTCGGTCGTCTTCCTTGGTGCGCTGTTCCTCGTGCCGCTCGTTCAGACGATCTGGCTGTCTTTCTCGGCAGGCGACGGTTTCTCGATGGAGAACTATCAGCGCATGGCCGGCGACCTGAACTTCTCGCTTGCCGTCCGCAACACCTTCCTGCTCACGCTCGTGGTGGTGCCCCTCCAGGTCGTGCTGGCGCTCGCCATGGCCACCATGGTAACGAAGCTGGACAAGGGACGTGATCTGGTGCTGTGGGTGCTCACCATTCCTCTGGGCATCTCGGATCTCGCAGCCGGTCTCGCCTGGCTCGCGCTGCTTCAGAACACCGGCTACCTGAATTCCGCCTTGTATGCGCTCGGCCTCATCCAGGGACCGACAGGATGGCTCTCGCAGGAGACGCCTGTCGCCCTGTTCTTCGCCATCGTCCTCGCCGAACTCTGGCGGGCCACCGCGATCGTGCTGGTGATCCTGATCGCAGGTCTGCAGCTCATTCCGAAGGAGTTCTCGGAAGCCGCCGAGATCTTCGGCGCCAAGCCCTGGACGCGGTTCACAAGGATCACGCTGCCGCTTCTGAAGCCCAGCCTGCAATCGGCGCTGATCTTGCGCACAGTGCTCGCCTTCGAGGTGTTCGCCGTCGTCTACGCGCTTGGCGGGCGCAACTTCCCCGTTCTCGCTGGCGAAGCCTATGTCTGGCAGAACGACAACCAGAACTACGGTGTCGCTGCAGCCTACGCGGTGCTCATCATGGCGATTTCGCTCGCCGCGACAGCCGTCTACTTGCGTGTTCTGAGAACACGTCCGGAGCAGCTCCCATGACGATTCAAGCTGCCGAACTCCCGCAGATCGGCAAGAGCCGGAGCGTGGCCCTTCCTTCCGCCAGACGCCTACTGCTCTGGACCGGGCTTGCGGTGCTGCTCGCCTGGGTTCTCGTTCCCATCTACTTCGTTGCGCTTGGCGCTTTCGGTGGTCGGCTCGGTGTGTTCCGCTGGCCCAAAACCATCTGGCCGACGGACCTGTCCTTTGCGGCGATGAGCCAGTTCCTCGCCATCGAGGGCGTCTTCAATGCCCTCGTCAATTCGCTCATCGCTGCCGGCCTGACGGTGATCTTCTCGATCCTGCTCGGCGCTCCCGCAGGCTATGCGCTGGCGCGCTACACCTTCCCGGGGCAGAATGCCTATCGGCTGCTCGTGCTTCTCACCCGCGCCTTCCCGCTCGCCATTCTGGCGCTGCCGCTGACCGTCTCGTTCATCCGATTCGGCCTTTACGATACGCCCTTCGGTGTCTCGCTCATCCACACGGTGCTGGCGCTGCCCTTCGCGGCCCTCGTGACGCAGAGTCTCTTCATGGGCATCCCGCGCGAATACGAGGAGGCGGCCTGGGTGTTCGGCTGCACCCGGTTCCAGGCCTTCATGAAGGTGGTTCTGCCGCTGGCGCTGCCGGGCCTTGCGGCAACGGCGATCTTCGCTTTCGTGATCTCCTGGAACGAGGTCTTCGCCGCCTCGATCCTCACCGTGCGTGAGCGCACGCTCACCGCGTATCTGCTCAGGATCCTCTCTGAGAGCCCGCTGCATTACCGGTTCGCTGGCGGCTTCATCCTCATCATCCCCTCCGTGCTCTTCATCTTCGCCGTGAGACGCTACCTCTTCGCGGTGTGGGGCATTGCCAGCAAGTAACGGATCATCCCATGGCTGATATCGTCATCGACCGGGTCGTCAAGGAATTCGGCACCTTCCGCGCCCTGCAGGAAGTCTCGCTCACCGTCAACGATGGCGAGTTCGTCGCTCTGCTCGGCCCCTCGGGCTGCGGCAAGACCACGCTTTTGCGCATCATCGCAGGCCTTGAGACTCAAACCTCCGGCCGGGTCATCATCGGAGGGCAGGACGTGAGCAATCTCGCGCCGCGCAAGCGCGGACTGGCGATGGTGTTCCAGAACTATGCCGTCTTCCCGCACATGACCGTCTTCGAGAACGTCGCCTTCGGGTTGCGGATGCAGAAAGCCTCCCAGGCGGAGGTCAAGCGCAAGGTCGAGCGTGCCGCGGCTCTGCTGCACATCGAGAGCTATCTCGACCGCTACCCGGCAAAACTCTCAGGCGGCCAGCGCCAGCGCGTGGCAGTGGCCCGGGCGCTCGCCGTCGAGCCCGCCGTGCTGCTCATGGACGAGCCGCTCTCCAATCTCGATGCGCTCCTGCGCCTTGAAATGCGCACGGAGCTGAAGGCGGTTCTGCGCGAAGCCGGAACCACGACGATCTACGTCACGCACGACCAGACCGAGGCCATGGGCCTCGCCGACCGGATCGCTGTGATGTATGGCGGCAAGATCGATCAGATCGGATCGCCGCTCGAGATCTACGCGACGCCTGCGACCCGCTTCGTCGGCGGGTTCATCGGCTCGCCGCCCATGAACTTCATCAAGGTCCAATGCAGCCAGGGCACGGCGCGGATTGGTGACGCCGCCCTGCCTTGTCCTCCATCGGGCACAGATATGGAGCTCGGGTTGCGTGGTGAGGATGCGATCCTGAGCCCCAACAGTTCCGGCATTCCTTTCGACATCCGCGTCGTCGAGCCGATGGGCTCGCACCTGCTCCTGACAGGAACCATCAATGGCCAATCCGCCCGCATCGTCGCCCCGCCGACCGCGAAGGTGAATGCCGGCCAGCGCGTGGGCCTTGATGTCGATCCGGCCCGTGTCACCTGGATCGACAGCACGACCGGACGCGCTGTCGTCCGAGCTTAGATTTAAGGAATTTCCCAGATGATCAAGCTTCCCATGGAAGAGGCTGCGCACGCCATTCTCGCGCGCAACGACCGCGGCGGCTACACGGTTCCAACCGACCGGCTCTATCCGTTCCAGTGGAACTGGGACTCCGCCTTCGTCGCGACGGGTTTCGCCACCTTCGACGTGGATCGCGCCTATCGCGAGCTCGAGCGTTTGATCGAGGGGCAGTGGGTTGACGGCATGATCCCGCACATCGTGTTCCACGCGCCGAGCGACACCTACTTTCCCGGTCCTGACGTATGGGGCACGCGGCACCGAATTCCAACCTCCGGCATCACACAGCCCCCGGTCTTCGGCATGGCCCTGCGCCATATTCACGAGGCTGCCCTTGCAAACGGCATGGCTGACGCAGAAGTGCGCACCAGGGCTTTGTTCCAAGCCGCGTTGCGTTCGCACCGCTGGTGGCTTGAGGCCCGAGACCCGGAGGGTCTCGGGCTCGTAGCGATCCTCCACCCTTGGGAAAGCGGCAGCGACAACTCGCCGGCCTGGGACAAGGCGCTCGCTCGCGTGCCCACGACGACCACCACCACGATCCGCCGCAAGGACACGGGCCATGTGGATGCCTCCATGCGTCCGCGCGATGAGGATTACCAGCGCTTCATCCATCTCGTCGACGTCTATCGCGAGTGCGACTGGGATCCGACGCGGCAATGGGCGAGGGCTCCCTTCAAGGTGGCCGATGTACAAATGACGGCCATTCTCGCGCGGGCCACGGCAGATCTCATGCATCTGGCTGAGACCTTTGGAACCGACGAGGATCGAGCGGAGATGGCGCAAATGCATCGCAGACTGCTCGACGGCCTTGCACGCCGCTGGCGGCCTGATCTTTCACGCTTCGTCTCCCTCGATCTGATCTCGGGAGCTGACATCGAGGCTCCGACGCAAGCAGGCTTCATTCCGCTTGTCGCCGTGACCCTGGACGACGGGCAGAAGAGCGCTCTCACGGCGGAGATCGAGCGCTGGCTCGATGGCATGGTCGTCGGTGTTCCCTCGGCACCGCGCTTCTCGCCTGCCTTCGAGCCGAAACGCTATTGGCGTGGTCCGGTCTGGGCCGTCATCAACTGGCTCATTGCGGACGGCCTTCGCCTGAACGGGGCCGAAGACCTCGCCCGCCGGATCGAGCAGGTCACCGTCCGCGCTATCGAGAATGCCGGGTTCTGCGAATATTTCGACCCAACCACCGGCGAGGGCCTTGGTGGCGATACCTTCTCTTGGACCGCTGCCGCCTATCTTGTTCTCGGCCGACGCAGATAGGCTCGTGGAAGGCAGTCCATCCACCTTGTTTGCCTTATTCCATGGCTATTCTGCAAACATCCGGACCGATGAGGTGATACGCCCCGACATGATCAACCTCACGCTGATCAACATCACCCTGGAAGAGGATTCGAGTGGAGTCCTCGCGGATGAGGTTGAGCGCAGGCTTCTCGACGCACTTCGTCAGAACCTGCCTCCCAGCGATGGCAAGCCCCTCACGCTGGTTGCACGGGACCTGCAGGGAGGCATGACTGGCGGCCTGGTCGGTTCGACATCCTATGGCTGGCTTCTTGTGACGATGCTCTGGGTGGCAGAGGCGCTGCGCGGCCAAGGCCTTGGAGCAAGGCTCATGGCTGAGGCCGAGACCATCGCCCGGTCGCGCGGCTGCCACGGCGCATGGCTTGATACCTCCAGCGCAAGAGCCGAGCGTTTCTATACTAGGCTCGGTTATGAGCCATTTGCGGTCTTGATGAATGGTCCCGGAGAGCAGCCCCAGGGACACCGTCGCGCCTTTCTCGCCAAGCGCCTGACTGAAGAATTGCCCCAGCGCTGAGATTACCCATGAACATTCCTCTGCGAAACTCAAGCTGTGGGAAGTCAAGGGTGTGACATACAGATCACGTCAGCCCGGACGGTTGACGTGTCAGGGTCGGTCCTCTCCGGGGCAGGAGCGTCGTAGATGATCAGCAGGGCGCCTGCGCCTGCCTCAGGCCAGAGCTCAATCCCCTCCGGATGATCCGCATGCAACTGGTAGGGCAGTTCGGCGACCGTCTCGATGCGCTCGGGGGCGATGACGCCGGAGCTGTCGTCATGCGCCGCGCCCCGCCACCGCAGAACGAACGCCGGACCTTCCAGGGACATGGTCGGCCCAACCAGCAGCAGAAGATCATCACCCTTAAACCGCATGTCACGGATTCCCAAACCCCGGGTGTCCAGCAGGTGCTTGCGATACCGTCGCGCACCATCGATCCGGCGTGCCTTCAGCCGGTCTGGTGCCTTTTGCTTGAGCTCCAGATCGAGAACCACGGCGTGCCCGCGCAACACTGGCCCACGCAACCCAAGCCATACCCGATTTCCGCGCACGGCCATTCCCTCGATGTCGAAGCCATTCTCCTTCGACGGTATGCTCAGGAACGGCCCAAGGTGCGGATCGGCCGTTAGCCATCGCTCAAGGGCGCTGCGCCTCTTGCCGAGCTTGAGCCAGGCGGCATGGCGCTCCCCATCCGAACGAACAGGGGAGAAGTGCCCTGGCGCCTCCTCAACAAGAGGAAACCGCCCCAGGAAGTAGCGGTTCGCCTCGCGTTCAACATCCTCCATCTTCTGGAGAGCCTCGGCGTGGCCGTTCTCATCCCGCTTGGGCTTGCAGCGCTTGCGCGAATGAGACCCGACGACCCAGAGAAAGCCGTCATCGGCACAGAGGCCCTCGATATCCATCTCGCCATCGGCACCGGCGGGCAGGTCGACCAACTCGTCCAGGACAAATTGCTGGTGATCCCCGAAGCTGCCGTCGTCCAGGCGTCGAAGACGTTCGACGCTTGCGGTCTCGTCGCAGGCGAGAAAGAGGCAATCTCCAAGCCGGGTGACGGCCGAGAGGTCCTTGTGGAGCGGGTCTTCCAAATGGCGGACCGGCTTCCAATCGGAAAAGGCGAGGGGAACCCGAGCGACAGTTTCTGCAAGGCTGATGTCGGACACGACGACTCCTGATGCGCTGGTACTGGAGCAACAACGCACGAGACGACATATGAGCTATCACGCTGAGGCAACACAGACCATGGGTTAGCTCTTTCAGTAGCTTAGGCGTGCGGTGCTCACAGCCTGTACGGTATCTTATTGCGTGATCTGACAGCGCGGTTGCCGCAGCACCGTGTGAAGGATCAGCGTCTCTCCATGATGACGTAGAGACCGGCCACCGGCCGCGCGGCTTCGAGCCGAATGTTACCTTCCATGGTCTCCAGGATGGTGAAATCGCCGGCCGCTGCCTTGAGGTGCTTGAAGGAATGGGCGAAGCGGCCGGAGGGTTGAAGCGTGAAACCGTCTCCTGCGGCGACCTCGATGCTCAAGGCGAACAGGCCCCCTTGCACCATGGCACCGGCTGCGGCGCGCAGGAGCGGTCCGAGATCGCCGAAATAGATCAGCGAATCCGCCGCGAAAATGAGATCGAATCGGTTTGGGGTTGCCTCGAGATAGGCCATAGCCTCCGACTTGACGAGTTCGGTATATCCACCGCGCTTGGCTGCTTCGGCCAGCATGCCTGATGAGATGTCGACGCCGGTCAGGGGTGGCCCAAACGGCAGCAGTTCCTCGGCGGCCAGTCCGGTGCCGCATCCCAAGTCGAGCATGTGCTTGAAGCCGGTTCGGTGCCCGGCCAGAAGCCTCGTCATCTGGCGTGGGCCATCGTATTGAAGTGTCGCAAGCAGTTTGCTGTCGAACTGCGGCGCGAACTGGTCGAAATAGGTCTCGATATATTCCATGGGTGCGGCCGTCATGCTCCGTCCGAGAACGGCGTCGAGCAGGTAGCGCCTGACAGGATCGTCGGGCTTCTCGGCAAGCCGCATCCGGCCGATCTCGGCGGCCGCTTCCAGGTGGCCGGCGGCACTTAGGGCGGAAAAGGCATCCCGTGCGATGATGTCGAGGTCCTCGCGGTGCTCGCCTGCAATCTCGTTGTAGTCTCGAAGTGCCTCTTGAACGCGGCCTTCGATCATTGTCTGGAATGTCATCGCCCTTGCCCGCTTCTGCAAGGCTGCCGGATCGAGCGGCAATGTCAGCCGTGCGGCTTCGTCGAATGCTGCCGCACAGCCCGCAAAATCGGATGCGATGGAGCACAGGTGTCCGAGGGCATAATGGGCCAGGCCATTGACGGGATCGAGCGCAACGGACGCCCGCACGGCCGCCAGAGCTTCCTGGTAGTACTTCTTCCTGAACAGCAGCAGTCCAAGCCCAAGATGGGCAGCCGCGGCTTCCGGATTGAGAGCGACCGTTCGCCGATAGGCGTCCTCAGCCGTTTCGCTATCGTCCAGCCGGTCAGCCACGCTGGCGAGCGTCTGCCAGGACTGAGCATTGTGCGGATTGATCTTGAGGGATGTGCGTATCGCCGTCAGCGCCTGTTCGTCACGATCGGAACCGCTGTAGACGCTTGCCAGATCGCGCCAGATGTCAGGATCCTCAGGCATGAGGGAGAGTGCGGCCTCAAAAGTTCGGGCAGCCGTGTCGAAACGTCCGTTCTCCCAATGAACAAGACCAAGCCGCCGCAAAGCCGGAGCGGGATGCCCGCACTGATCGACGATGCGGCCAAAGTCCGGCAGGCTCGCCTGCAGATTGGCCACCAGTGCCATTGTAACACTGACGGCAGGGAGTTGGATGTTCGTCATGGGAAAAATCCGAATCTCATTGCAGGCTGAAGCCAAGTCACCGAGAGGATCACTATACCCATTGGCTTTGCTGAACCTTGCGGGCTGATGAGCATAAGGCCTGCGCATGCAGCGTTTCGTCATGGCCGGTGCTGCTGGTCCAGGGGCAGTCTCAAGGCCGGTTGAGCCGCGGATTACATTTCGCTGAAATGCCGGAGCATCCGCTCCTTATTCGCCTCCAGGCCTGTAAAATGCTGGAAGGCCCCGATGGCCTGAAAGACAGCCATGCCGCCCCCCGACATGGTGCGGCAGCCGCGGGCGCGGGCCTGGCGCAGCAGTTCCGTTTCAAGCGGGAAATAGACGATGTCGGCAACCCACAGCTCAGGGCGCAGGAGGTCCGGAGGAACCACCGTGCCGGGGTACTTTGCCATGCCCAACGGTGTCGTGTTGACCATGCCGTCGGCCGGAACCAGTGCCTCTGCGGGCGCGCTGACGGCAGTGGCACGGCCTTTGCCGAACCGTGCACACAGAGCGGCGGCGAGCTCCCTGGCACGGGCCTCGTCCGTGTCGATGATAACGACTTCTCCTGTTCCAAGGGTGAGAAGTGCATGCGCGACCGCCGCGCCTGCACCGCCGGCGCCGAACTGGACAACTCTGTCGCGACGCACGTCGGGCAGCTCACGTCTAAAGCTCTCTGCGAAGCCCCACCAATCGGTGTTGTACCCGATGCGCCGGCCGCCTGTCAGCACAACCGTATTCACGGCCCCGAGCGCCGCCGCATCCGGCGACAGCTCGTCGAGAAGAGGAATCACAGCCTGCTTGCAGGGATGCGTGATGTTGAGCCCGGCGAAGCCGAAGCGCTGGGCGGCCGTAAGGATCTCCGGGAGTGCACCTGCATCGAGGCCGAGCATCTCCAGGTCGATCAGCTTGTAGACATAGTGCAAACCCTGCTCCGCGCCTTCCCGTTCGTGGAGGGAAGGGGTTCGAGATGCCTGGATGCCCGTGCCCACCAGCCCGACGAGAACGGAGGGACGGCGCCATGATCCTGAGGCTTCACCGGTCCGGGATTGCGGTTCAGGTGAGGGGCCGCCCGCCATGGGTTTCAAGCCTTTGCCGGCAGGGTGCCGATCATGTCGAGCATGGCACGCACAGCGATCGGATAGCCCTTTGTGCCAAGGCCCGCGATGACGGCGGTCGCTACAGGGGAGACGTAGGATCTGTGATAGATCGGCTCACGCCGGTGGATGTTCGAGATGTGCAGCTCGATGAGCGGGCCTGAAAACATCTTCAGGGCATCCATGATGGCCATGGAGGTGAAGGTGAAAGCGGCCGGGTTGATGATAACCCCGCTGCCCTCGTCAATGGCCTCGTGCACCCATTCGATGATCTCGTATTCACGGTTCGACTGCCTGAAGACAATCGGATAGCCGGAAGCGGCATCCCGGCACATGGCTTCGACTTCGGCCAAGGTCGTGCGCCCATAGACGTCGGGTTCGCGGGTTCCGAGGCGGTTGAGATTGGGCCCATTGAGGATGTAGATCGGCTTGCTCATCGAAATCTGTCTCTGAAAAGGAGCAGGCTCATCCCTGGTAGCCGAAGAGGCGCGGCAGCCAGAGGACGGTTTCTGGCACGAAGGTCAGGATTGCGAGCGCAACGATCATGGCGAACAGGAAGGGAAGCGAGTCGCGGACGATGTCACGCAGGGGCTCGCCCGAGATGTTCGCCATGATGAACAGGAGCAGCCCATAGGGCGGCGTGATCAGCCCGATCATGATATTGACGACGACCACAACTCCGAAATGCACGAGATCGATGCCGAGGGCCTGCGCGGTCGGTATGAAGACCGGCACCACGATCAGCAGGATCGCCGTTCCTTCCAGAACGCACCCCAGGAGCAGCAGCAGGACGTTGACAAAGATCAGGAACCCGACGGAGGACAAGTTCCAGCCTGCAAGCAACGCCTTCACGCCTTCCGGAATGTTCTCGACGGTAATGACATAGTTGAACACGAGCGCGCCTGCGATCAGCATGCCGATGGAGGCCGTCGTTCTGGCGCTGACGGCCAGCGCATTGTAGAAGTCACGCCAGCTCACGCTGCGATAGAGCCCTGCCGATATGAGAAGCGCATAGCCCGCCGCAACAGCAGCTGCCTCCGTTGGAGTCATAACGCCGCTGTAGATGCCGCCGAGCAAAACGATCGGCATCATGAGGGACGGGAAGGCCTCCCAGGTGATCCGCGGAATCTTGCGCAAAGGAACTGGCTTCTCGACGGGGAAGTTCCGCCGGCGCGCGGTGGTTGCGACAATGATCATCTGACTCAAGGCCATCAGCAGGCCTGGAACGACTCCACCGAGGAAAAGGAAACCGATCGAGGCATCGGACACGAGGGCGTAGAGCACCATCGGAATGGATGGCGGGATGATCGGGCCGATCACCGACGAGACCGCCGTCAGAGCGGCAGCGTAGCTTCCCGGATAACGGCCATCGCGGGTCATCATGGCCTGCATCATGCGTCCCGTGCCGGCAGCATCGGCGATGGCCGAGCCGGACATGCCGGCGAAGATGATGCTCTGCAGGATGTTGACTTGGGCGAGGCCGCCGCGGAAACGGCCGACGAGGGCATTGCAGAACGCCATGAGGCGGTCCGTCATGCTGCCGATGTTCATGAACTCTGCAGCGAGAATGAACAGCGGGACCGACAGGATGACGTAGTTGGAATACATGCCGTTGAGCAACTGCTCGGCGGCCGTTCCCATGTCCAGTCCCGCCAGCAGCAGGTACAGGATCGAGCCTGCGATCATTGCATGACCGATCGGCAGGCCGAGAAAGGCGAGGGCGGTGATTGCAACGAGCGAGATCGAGAAGGGACTGGTCAGGTTCATACGCCGGAGCTCGCTTTGGTGGGGTCGAATTCATCCGGCGCCACGCCCCGCATGGCCTGCCAGGCGATCCATATGTAGCGGATGATAGTGGCGATGGCGAAGACCACATAAATCGAGAACAGCCAGTCGAACCGGATCTTGAGATAGCTGGTCTTCTCCACCTTCATGAAGGTGACGTAATCGACGACCGCTGGAAGCGAGATGGCGTAGAGGGCAATCACGGCAAGTGCGCTGACGAGCGCCATCACGCGCCGGGGCTTGGGCCCGACGGCCCCATAGATGATGTCGAATCGGATTTCCTCACGCTCGCTGACGACGAACGCGGCGCCCCACAGGACGAGCCAGAGCCAGAGGATCACGCTGATCTCGTGCGTCCATCCAATCGGGAGCCCCAGAAGGTACCGGAAGGCGATCTGCAGGAGGAAGGCTGCGAACATCCCGGCCAGCATGGCAGCGGCGATGTTCTCCGCGCGCCGGCCAAGCCAGGAGCCGAGTGCCCGCAATGATGAGGTCATGGGAGCCGTTTCCTTCGTGAGAAGGCGCTGAACACTTGTGAAGAGGCCGCCGGAACGGAATCCCGGCGGTCGAGGCTGTAAAGCCTTACATGGCGTTAATCTTGTCGACCATGCCGGCCGGCCAGCTCTTTGCCAGATCCGAGGCCAGGTACTTTTTCTGCGCGAATTCGCGGAACGCCTTCAGGTCGGGCGTGTAGACCTCAAGACCCTTTTCCTTGAAGAAGGTCGCGAGTTGCGCCTCCTGCTTCAGGTGTTCCTGTGTGCTCCACTCGATTGCCTTGTCGGCGGCTGCCTGGAAGGCGGCCTTCTTCTCCGGCGACAGAGAGTCCCAGACCTTGTTGGATACGGCCAGAACGTCAAAGCCGACGAGGTGGGAGGTCAGCGCGATCTGTGACATCACCTCGTAGAACTTCATGTTCTGCACGTTCGGCAGCGGGTTGTCCTGCCCGTCGATGGCGCCGGTCTGCAGCCCGGTATAGACCTCCGCGTACGCCATCGGTGTCGGATTTGCGCCGAGCGATTGGCCGAGGAACTGCCAGGCGTCGCCGCCGGGCATGCGCAGCTTGATGCCGGCGAGATCCTCAGGCTTGCTGATCTTCTTGTTGGGCTTGAGGCCCACATGGCGGGCACCGAAATAGGTCGGCCCGAGGATGTGGATGCCGAGCTTGTCGGACGCCATCTTCTTGAGCTGCTGGCCCACATCGCTCGCAAACACCTTCTTCAGGTGGTCGGCGTCGCGGAACAGGTAGGCCGAGGTGACGATGGACCATTCCGGGATCTGGTTCGAGATGTCCTGCGGGGCGATGTTGCCCATCTCGAGATTGCCGCGCTGCATGGCAACAAGCTCGGTGCCCTGCTTGAACAGGGTGCCGCCGTAATAGGGCTGAAGGTTGAAGCCCTGCGCCTTCACCGCCTCGCCGAACTGCTTCATCATGTTCGCTCGGATGTCCTGCTCCGAGAAGACGGCCGAGAATCTCAGGTTTGTCGGTGCCTGCGCAGCGGCTGGTCCGGCCGTGCCCCATGCCAGAAGGGCCGCGCCAGCAGCCATCAGAACACGCCGGTTGATATTAAATTCCATGACTTCCTCTCCTTCAGGTTGCTGCGCATTCATGTGCGTCTTGGGCAGCACTATCTGCTCCGAGGATTACAAAATCAATAGTCATTACGTAAATCCTCTGATATTTTGGCAGATAGCCTATAATGCGGCTGCTAGCCTCGCGGAAGCAGAGCGGCCCTGGGAGAGTTCATCGATGCCAAGGTATGAAACAATGGTGGCCGGATGAGCATCGAGCTGCTGGCAACATCCATTGCGGATCGCGCCTATGAACGGATCCGCACCGACATCGTGTTCGGGCGGCTCGCGCCCAGAGCACGCCTCCGGTTGGATCAGCTGGCCGGCGCCTACGGCGCGAGTGTCAGCACCCTGCGGGAGATCCTCAGCAGGCTCTCATCGGAAGGATTGGTGGTTGCCGAGGGGCAGCGCGGCTTCCGGGTTGCGCCCGTCTCGCCTGCCGGTTTCGAGGATGTGGCGGCCATGCGGCTGCTCCTGGAGACCTATGCCCTGCCTCTGTCCTTCAAGGCCGGTGATCTGGAATGGGAAAGCCGGGTCGTGGCCGCTCATCACAAGCTCGCCTTCATGGAGCGGCGGATGCTGGCCGGAGACCAGGAGGGAATGGAACTCTGGAAACGCTATGACCGCGAGTTCCATCAGACCCTGATCGAGGCCTGCGGCTCCCAGACCCTGCTCGATCTCTACGGCGGCGTTTTCGACCAGTATCTTCGCTACCAGATGGTGGCCGTCGTCTTTCGTGGAGAGATCGCGGCAGCGGAACACCGGACGCTGCTCGATTGCGCCCTGACGCGCAATGCCGACAGAGCCTGCACGGTGCTCACTCAGCATGTGAACGGATGCGTGGCCTACACGCTGGAAAGCGGGGCGCTGACATGACGGACGATACGCTCGTGATGCCACAACCCGGTACGGTTGGGGAAAGTGCCTACCAGAAGATCCGGTCCGATATCGTGTTCGGTCGCCTGGGTCCCGGCAAGAAGCTGAAGCTCGATCGCCTCAAGGCGGATTACGGCGCCAGCGTCAGCACGCTTCGCGAGATCCTGAACCGTCTCCATTCCGAGCGGCTCGTGGTGGCCGAGGGTCAGAAGGGCTTCGAGGTGGCTCCCGTGTCGATTGCGAACCTGAGGGAGATCGCCGCGCTTCGGCAACTCCTGGAGGGCAGGGCGCTGGAGCAGTCGTTCCGGGCTGGCGACATGGAATGGGAGGGCCGCGTCGTAGCCGCCCACCATCGTCTTGCCCGAATGGAAGAGCGGATGGCTCAAGGGGACAGATCCCAGACCGAGGAATGGAAGCGCTACGACTGGCAGTTCCATCAGGCACTCATCTCTGCCTGCGGATCCAAGATGCTGATCGACAACCACGCGGCGGTTTTCGACAAGTACCTGCGCTACCAGATGATCGCCCTGAGCTATCGCGGCGACATCGCGGCCAACGAACATGCCGAGCTTCTGGAATGCGCCTTGATGCGGGACGCCGCGCGCGCCTGCGAGGTGCTGACGCGCCACGTGGCCGGGGGCGTCGAGCATGCGCTGGCGACCGGAACCATCAGCTGACGACAGAAGGAGCCGGCCAGATCGGCACAGGCTCCCGACCACAACCGAGGAAACGGACCGACGAGCATGCGCACCGCCATCGCCACCGTCTGCCTGAGCGGCACCCTGACCGAGAAGATCGAAGCCATTGCGGCCGCGCAGTTCAAGGGCGTGGAGATCTTCGAGAACGATCTTCTCTCCTTCAACGGCACGCCTGCCGATGCCCGGCGCATCATCGAGGGGCTCAGACTTGAGACGATCACCTTCCAGCCATTCCGCGACTTCGAGGGTATGCCCGAGCCGCAGCGCTCGAAGGTGTTCGCCCGCGCCGAACGCAAGTTCGACGTCATGCAGGAGCTCGGCTGCGATCTCCTGATGGTGTGCAGCAACATCTCACCGGACTCGCTTGGCGGGATCGAGCGTGCCGCTGCGGATTTTCATGAACTCGGCGAGCGTGCTGCCAAGCGTGGCCTGCGGGTCGCCTTCGAGGCGCTCTCCTGGGGACGGCACATTCACGATTATCGCGATTCCTGGGAGGTCGTGCGGCGCGCGAATCATCCGGCCGTCGGTCTGGTGCTCGATTCCTTTCATGTGCTGGCGCGGGGAACGGACCTGTCGGCGATCCGATCGATCCCGTCAGATAAGATCTTCCTGGTGCAGATGGCCGATGCGCCAAGGCTCGACATGGACTACCTGTCCTGGAGCCGGCATTACCGCTGCTTTCCGGGGCAGGGCGACCTGCCCATCGACGATTTCATGGATGCGCTTCATGCGACGGGATTCGACGGGCTCCTGTCCCTCGAGATCTTCAACGACCGCTTCCGGGCGGGTTCTACGCGCAGCGTCGCCATTGACGGTCAACGCTCCCTGATCGTCATGCTCGACGAGCTCCGCCGGCGCACGGGCGCGCCTCTTCCCGGCGTCAAGGCTATCCCGCCCAAAGCCGTATGCTCCGGTGTTGAGTTCGTCGAATTCGCCGTGGACGAGCGGAGCGCCGTTGGATTGGAGCATACCTTAAGCGGTCTCGGCTTCCAGAAAGCAGGCCTCCACCGCTCGAAAGCTGTAACCCGCTGGCGGCAGGGCGACATCAACATCGTCGTGAACGCGGACAAGGAAGGCTTCGCCCATTCCTTCAACATCACACATGGCACCGCCATCTGTGCTTTGGCTCTTCGCGTCGATGATGCGCCGGGCACCGTCGACCGCGCCGGGACGCTTCTCGATCAGCCTTTTCAGCAGCCGGTGGGGCCGGGCGAGATGAACATACCGGCCGTTCGCGGCCTTGGCGGCAGTCTTCTGTACTTCGTCGATCATAAGTCGGGATTGGATCGACTCTGGGAGGTTGACTTCGAGCCGGTCGCTGCAGGTGACTTTTCTGGGTGCGGGCTGAAATCCATCGATCACATCTCGCAGTCGATGCATTACGAGGAGATGCTGACCTGGCTCCTGTTCTACACATCGCTTCTCGACGTCCGAAAAACGCCGGTTCAGGCGGTGATCGATCCCGGCGGCGTGGTTCAAAGTCAGGCGATCGAAACCCGTGACGGCGCGCTCCGCCTGATCCTCAATTCCTCCCAAAGCCAGCGCACCCTGTCTTCTCGGTTCCTGAACGAGCTCTTCGGGTCGGGCATCCAGCACATCGCGCTCGCGACCGACGACATCTTCGGGACCGTCGAGCGCCTCAAGGAACGCGGTGTCGATCTCCTGCCGATTCCGGAGAATTATTACGACGACCTGGAAGTGAGAACCGATCTGTCGGTCGAGGATATGGAGCGGCTGCGCGCCAGCAACGTCCTGTATGACCGGGAGGGCGGCGCCGAGTATTTCCAGGTCTATACGAAGTCCCTGGAGAGCGGGTTCTTCTTCGAGATCGTTGAACGACGGGACTATCAGGGTTATGGCGCCGCGAACGCGCCTATCCGCCTCGCATCCCAGACGCGTCTCGCCGTGGAGGCAGCGACTTCTGGGCTCTGAACGGACGACAAATCATCGGCGTATGGATGTGTCGGCCACGAGATCACTTATGATCCCAGTCCATAAAAGCGTTGAGCGGTGCCTCCGAAAACGGCGCTCTTCTGATCCGGAGACAGATGGGCGGTGAGTTCCTGCGCCCATCGCCACCATTGAACATAGCTGCTGCGCAAGGTGCAAACCGGCCAGTCGCTGCCGAACATGAGCCGCTCTGGTCCGAACAGATCCAGAAGAGCCTGGGAAACTGGCTCAAGGGCAGCCTTTGAGGTCTGCTCCCGGCACTCGGTCACGAGGCCTGAGAACTTGCAATGCACAAGGGGAATATCGGCTAGCTGGGCCAGATCCCTGTACCAGGAATGCAAAGGCTCCCCGATCGCCGGCTTGGCACCATGATCAATGACAACCTTCAGGTCCGGGTGGCGCTCGATCAGCCGCAGGAGATTGTGCAGGTGTCGAGGGAGAACAAGCGCGTCGAAGCGCAACCCGAGATCGACAACAGCCCTGTAGACGGGAGCAAGCTCGGCCTTGAGCATCCAGCCATCGTCCGGAATGTTCTGCAGCATGGGTCGAATTCCCCGAAGCAGGCTGTTGGAGGCCAAGCGTTCAAGCTGGTCCACGGCATCAGGTGCCAGCATGTCGATCCAGCCCACAACGCCCCTGACCCTGGGCTCGCTCTCCGCGACCGAGAGAAGGTAGCGGGTTTCCTCAAGGGTGGGTGCTGCCTGAACCAGGATCGCGTAATCGATGCCCGCCTGTTCCCAGCACGCTCGGACGTCCTCAACGGTAAAGTCGCGATAGATGGCGGTGAGGTCGGGGGTGAGCCAGCCATAATCCCCACGCGACAACTGCCAGACATGCATGTGCGCGTCGATGCGCGGTGGATGGCTCATCTTTGACCTACTACTGCACAGGAGAACGGGAGAGGGGGCAGCCCCTCTCCCGGAAGCGGGACCTCAATCGTAAAGAACGGAAGCGATCTTCGGATCGCTCATGTTCGACTTGTCGTAATAGAAGAAGCCGGTGTCGATCACCTTCTCGAGCTTCTCGCCCTTGAGGGCCTTCACGGCCGCTTCGACGGTCTTGTAGCCGATGCCAACCGGGTTCTGGGTGATGGCTCCCGCCATGAGACCGTCCTGGATGGCCTGCTTCTGCTGCTTTCCGGAATCGTAGCCGATGATGACGATCTTGCGGTTCATCTCCTTGGCGCCGTTGACCACGCCGATGGCCGAGCCTTCATTGGCGCCGAAAATGCCCTTGAGGCGAGGATTCGCCTGAAGTATCGACTTCGTGATCTCCGTCGACTTGAGGTGATCGCCGGAGCCGTACTGGACGCTCACGATCTTGATCTTCGGGTACTTTTCCTTGACCCGGTTCACGAAGCCGTCGCGGCGGTCGATGCCTGTGCGGCTGGTCTGGTCATGCACCACGAGGGCGATGTCGCCTTCCCCGCCGATCAGTTCCGCCATCTTGTCGGCAGCCAGGGCCGCGGCCGCAAGGTTGTTCGTGGTGGCCGTTGTCACCGGCACATCGCTGTCGACGCCGGAGTCGAAGGCCACGACCGGGATCTTGGCGGCCTGAGCCTTGCGCAGGAGCGGGATTGCCGCCTGACTGTCCAGCGCGGCGAAGCCGATTGCCTTGGGGTTCTTGGCGAGTGCAGCCGAGAGCATGTCGATCTGCTTGTCGACCATGGTCTCGCTGTCGGGGCCTTCGAACGTGATGCGCACGTTATGTTCTTTGGCAGCCTGCTCGGCCCCGGCCTTGACGGCCTGCCAGAACTGATGCTGGAAGCCCTTCGAGACGAGGGGAATATAGATCTCCTGGGCCGTTGCCGGACCCGAAAAGCCGATGAGCGCTGCGATGCCGACGGCACCGATCAGATTACGTCTGCTCCACATCTGTTCCTCCTGGATATCGTTCTTTGTCGGCCCCGATTGCCCGGGGTCAGCGTTATGACGGTGGGCGGGTGCTGTTGCGGGTTCGTCTGCTCCTTCATGATGGCGAGAGGTGAGGGGGCTTAGCTCCTGCGCCGCAGGATGTCGGCATAGACGGCCAGGATGATGATGATCCCCGTCACGACGGTCTGCCACTCCTGGGCGACGGAAAGGATCCGCAAACCGTTCGTGAGCACGCTGATGATCAGCGCGCCGATGATCGTGCCGAGAATGGTGCCGCGTCCACCGCTGAGCGATGTGCCGCCGATGACGACGGCCGCAATGGCATCGAGCTCATATCCTTGACCGAGGGCAGGCTGGGCGGAGTTGAGTCGGGAAGCGATTATGAGACCGGCAATGCCGCAGATCCCGCCCGAAACTGTGTAGACGATGATCTTCCAAAAGTCCGTGTTCACGCCCGAGAGGCGCACCGCTTCCTCGTTCGAGCCGAGCGCGAAGGTATAGCGGCCGAAAGCCGTGCGCGTGAGAACGAGGCTGGAGACGACTGCAACGATGAAGAGGATCAGCACCCCATTGGGGATCGGCAGGAAGGGCAGGACGGCTCCGATCAGGGATTCCTGTGAGATCATCGAGAAGTTCGGGGTATCGTTGAAGTAGATCGGCCGGGTCCCCGAGATCACCAGGGCCAGACCCTTCAGCAGCATCATCATGCCGAGGGTCGCGATGAATGGCGGGATCTTCATCTTGGCGATGAGGGTGCCGGAGACTGCCCCGCTCAGGGCGCCCGCGGCAATGGCCGCGAGGATACCCAAAGGCATGGGCAGCCCCCAATAGGTCAGGACGACGCCTGCGATGACGGCGCAGAACGTCATCAGGGTGCCAACCGAGAGATCGATCCCACCCGTGATGATGACGAAGGTCGCGGCGACCGCAAGAACGCCGTTTACCGCCGTGGCCTGCAGGATGCCGATAAGGTTGTCGCTCTGCAGGAAGTTTTCCGACGCGATGCTGAAGACGGCCATCAGGGCAATTAGGCTGGCGAAGGCCAAGATCTTCTGCCAAGCCCCCTGGCTCAGCACGGCTGACCTGACGACGGTTTGGGTTTCTTTTTCTACGATGGTCGTCACGTTTTTGATCCCCCAATCGCCGCGTTTGGGCTGTCCGCGGTCAGACTATGCCGTTGTGTTGCCAGACGCATGATGTCCTCCTGGGTTGCTCCGTCGGCTGGGAGCTCACCCGTAAGCCGCCCCTCGCACATCACGGCGATCCTGTGGCTCATGCGCAGGATTTCGGGCAGTTCGGATGAAATCATCACGATGGCCCGACCCTGAGAGGCGAGGGCGTTGAGGAGCTTGTAGATCTCGTTCTTCGCCCCGACATCAATGCCGCGGGTCGGCTCGTCGAAGAACAGGATCTCGCAATCCCGCGCCAGCCACTTCGCAATCACGATCTTCTGCTGGTTGCCGCCTGAAAGGAACCGCACCTCCTGAGCATCCGAGGGCGTCTTGATCCGCAGCTGCTTGATGTAGGACCGGGCCGTATCGCGGATCGCCCGCGTCTTGAGGATCATGTTCAGGGAGAGGAACTTGCTCAGGCACGGCATGACAATGTTCGCCGCCACATCCATGCCGGTTGCCAGCCCGAAACGCTTCCGGTCTTCTGACAGGTAGCCGATGCCAAGCCGCACGGCATCCTTCGGCGACCGGATCGTCACCGGCCTGCCCCTGACGATGATGTCTCCGCCGTCGAGCGGATCGGCTCCGAAGATCGCCCGCGCCACCTCCGTGCGACCGGCTCCCATCAGACCGGCGAAACCGAGAATCTCGCCCTTTAGCAGTTTGAAGCTGACGTCCTGGATCGCGTTGCTTCGGCGGAGATTGCGCACCTCCAGCACTACGTCGTGGCTCGACAGGTCGGGAACATCCGTCTTGGTTTCGGTGAGGCTGCGCCCAACCATCATCGAGATGATGGTGTCGACGCTGGTCGATTCAGTTGGGACCGTGCCGACATATTCACCGTCGCGCATGACGGTCACCCGATCCGAGATCTCCTTCAGCTCATCCATCTTGTGGGAGATATAGACGATGCCCACACCCTCAGATTTGAGCTGGCGGATGATGCCGAACAGCTCCGCAATCTCCGCCTTGTTCAGGGCGGCCGTGGGCTCATCCATGATCAAGACCCTGGACCTGAAGGACAGAGCCTTGGCGATCTCGACCATCTGCTGCATGGCGACCGTGAGGTCGCCGACCTCCGCCCGAGGATCGAGCGCGAGATTCATGCGTGAGAAGATCTCGGCGGCCGCCCGGTTCAGAGCTCCCTCGTCGAGCAGAAATCCCATGGCCCGCTTGGGTTCGCGGCCGATGAAGATGTTCTGCGCGGCAGTGAGTTCGTTCATCAGGTTCAGCTCCTGATGAATGATGCTGATTCCGAGATCCTGAGCAGCCCGCGGTGAAGCAATGTCGACGGCCTTGCCGTCAATGAGAATCTCGCCTGCATCTTTCTGATAAATGCCGGCGAGCACCTTCATCAATGTGGATTTGCCGGCTCCGTTCTCTCCCATGAGAGCGTGAACCTCGCCCGGAAGCAGTTCGAAGCGGGCTTTCCTGAGAGCCTTCACGCCGGGAAATGATTTGTCGAGATCCCTGATCGTGACGAGCGGCGTCATGCGCAACGCCCCGTTCGTCTCTGCATCATCGCGCGGAGTTGCCGCCGGGATGCCGAACATGGAACTGAGGCCGCATCGTTACGGGTGAGGCTAGGAGCCTCCGTGCACAGCCATGCGACGGCGGTTGGGCAGTCCAATGTCCAAATCGTTGCGGACGCCAACAGGACTTCGTCCTGCTCCTGCATCTGCTCCTCCCGACCGCCCCCTATGACGGTCCGCACCCACGGAGCCATTCTTCGGCTCTCCTTCGGGGCTCGGATCGAAAGCTCAAAAGGCTTTTCTTGGGAGGATGATATTCATGAACATCGGGGGCAAGCAACTAAAATGTTAGTGGGAGGAAACGGGCCAACATCGGTATTGCAACAGAGTTTTATGTCTTCCAAAACGGAGTGTTCCAGGGGCCTTGTCGCTTGCCTGCCCGGAGGCGCCGCCATAGGCTTGAGCCTATTCCTCGCCGGAATCGGATCGAAACTGTCGAGAGACACGAACGGAGTGATCAGATGCCCATGGAACCGACTCAGAACACCCCGCTCGGACGCACGGGACTCTCGGTATCAAGAATCTGCTTCGGCTCCTCGTCCTTGGGAGATATGCCCGGAACCTACGGCTATGACGTCAGCGAAGACCGCGCGCGAGAGACGGTGCGGGCCATCTTCTTGGGCCCGGTGAACTTTCTCGATACGTCCCGCATCTATGGCTTTGGTCGCAGCGAAGAACGGATCGGCGATGTCATTCGCGAGCGCGGGGGATTGCCGGACGGATTCGTGCTCTCGACCAAGCTCGATCGAGACCCGGAAACCAACCGTTTCGATGCCTCCCAGGCGCGGCGGTCTCTGGAGGAAAGCCTCAAAGCCCTCGGACTGGACCGCATCGACCTTCTTCATCTTCACGATCCGGAGCACGCCGACTCGCTGGAAGCCACCACGGGCACAAAGGGCGCACTTCCCGAACTGTTCAGGATGAAAGAGGAAGGCTTGGTCAAGGCGGTCGGTCTGGCCGCAGGGCCGGTGGATGTCATGATGCCGCTCCTGCGTGACTGGGACTTCGACGCGATGATCACGCACAACCGTTTCACGTTGGCAAACCGCAATGCGGACTCCATGATCAGCTTCGCGCATTCGAAAGGCATTGCCGTTCTCAACGCAGCACCCTACGCGGGGGGCGTCCTGGCGAAGGGATCCGACTCCTACCCACGGTACGTTTACCAGGAGGCCTCGGAAGACGTTCTGGACCCGATCCGCCGGATCGAAGCCATCTGCGCCAGGCATGGTGTTCCGCCCGGGGCAGTCGCCCTGCAATTCTCGATGCGCGACGAGCGGATCACCTCGACGATCTGCGGCGTCAGCAAACCCGAACGGGTTGCTCAGACGCTGGAGTGGGCACGCTGTTCCGTCCCGCAGGCCGTCTGGGACGAACTGGCATCTCTCTCTTATTCAACCGATGATCCCGAGGCGAGCCGCCAGTACAATCCAGGATAACCTCCCATGCTCAAGAACATCGATCCTCTCCTGTCTCCGGATCTGCTGATGGTGCTGCGCTCGATGGGGCATGGCGACGACATTGCCGTTGTCGACGCCAACTTCCCGGCGGCCGCCATGGCCCGGCGTCTCGTGCGGCTCGACGGACAGGCGGCGACGGACGTCACCGACGCGATCCTGTCGGTGATGCCCCTCGACGATTTCGTCCCGGAGGCGGCGTGGCGTATGGAAGTGGTGGGCGATCCTCAGGCGGAGCAGCCGATCTTCGATGAGTTCCGCGCCATCATTGCGCGTCATGAAGGCTCGAACTTTCGCCTCGCAAGCCTTGAACGCTTCGCCTTTTACGAGCAGGCCAAAGCTGCCTACGCGATCGTTTCAACGGGCGAAAGAAGGCTCTATGGCAACATCATCTTGAAGAAGGGTGTTGTCCGCGATCGATGATGTCGGCTGCTCTCCCACCAAGCACCTGAGCAGGTGCAGGGGATATCAGCCGATCTTCTCGAATTCCGTTGTGGCAATCTGCCGGACAGCCCTGTCGGCATAAAGCTGAAGCTCCGCCTTGTCGCCGCGGGAGAAGGAGCGGGGTTTCGTATCGATCAGGCACAGGGCGCCCAGCCTGATGTTCTTCAGGAAGATCAAAGGAGCACCGGCGTAGAACCGGATGAAGGGCGCTCCCGTCACGAAGGGGTTGTCCCTGACACGGTCGTCCGCCAAGGCGTCCTCGATGACGAAGACCTCATCGCTCAGGATCGTATAGTTGCAGAAGGCCACGTCCCGCGGCGTCTCGCCAGGTTCCAGGCCCTGCGCCGCCTTGATGCGCTGCCGGGCTCTGTCCAGCAGGGTCAGCGTGCAGATCGGAACCTCGAAATGCTGTCGGGCCTCATCGCAGATCATGTCGAGCGCGGGATCCGCCGTTGCATCGAGAGCGCCCGTCTCGATGAGAATTCTGAGGCGCTCCTCCTCGTGAGGACCTGTAGGGAAGGACATTGCTGTGGATACCAAGTGCTTCTTTCCGGAAGCGAAATCGAGCGAGAGGTTGCTGAAGGGTTGGAAGGCCGGTGGTTCAGCCAGCGTAGAGGCCGCTTTATGGTGGATGGGAATTGCCGGCATTGACAGTAACTCATTGGTGTTAATCAGTTCCTATGCAATGACCGGAGGAACTTGAACGAGCTTGGCGCGCGTTCAGGAGGGCATCCCTGACCCCATGCCAAGCCGGCTTTCTTCGGATCGCGCGGTCGAAGAGAAGCGGCCGCTGCGGGGTGCCGTCGGTCCGGGGCCTGAAGCCGTTCAGCCAGGTCCGGTCGTCGGAAAGCCCCCATGTGATCACGGCAAGGACCTCGGCCTCTTCGAGGACGAGATCGAGATAAGCCCGGTAGGTCTCAGCCACGATGGCGTCGCGCTGCCTCCGGTCTCGGGGGCAAAGGTGATCCGACACGTCCATTTCGGTGATCATGACGCTGAAGCCCATGGCCCGAACCTCCCGAAGGAAGGCTCGAAGCTCCGGATGATCCCGGGGCTGCTCCAGGGCGACGAGATGAGACTGGATGCCCAGACAGGCAATTGGGGTGCCCCGGGCTTTTTCCCGCTCAAGCAGGGCAAGCATCTGCCGGCGCTTTCGCTCCGCTGCGGGTGAGTCGTATTCGAGTCCCATCTCATTGAGAACAAGAATGGCTTTGGGGTCCCGGAGCGCTGCCTCGCGGAAGGCAGTCTCGATGTAATCGGGGCCGAAAACCGCGAGAAAGCGCGTCTCACGCAAGCCGTCTCTCCGGTTATGGTCAGGCTCCAGGGGTTCGTTAACCACATCCCAGGAATGTAACTGCCCGGCATAGCGGGCCACGGTGCTCTCCAGATGGGTGAGCGCAGCGTCCCGAAAGTGCTGGTCGGAACTCTTCTGAAAGCCTGGTGGAATGGCTTCATGCCACCAGAGAGTATGTCCATGGACTGCCAGAGCATTGTCCGACGCAAATGCAATCAGAGTGTCGGCGGCTGAATAGTCGAGGTTGCCTTGAGGCTGGCAGAGAGCATCCCATTTCAATTCATATTCTGGCGTAACAATAGAACAATTGCACAGAATTGCTCTGGTCGAGCGTTGCGACAGAAAGTCGGAGGTGCAAAGAGCGGTGCCGAAAAGCACATTGTTTTGAACAGCGGCGCTCGACAAGCTGCTCTTCTTTGGCTCATGGTGCATTCTTCATTCCTTACCCTGAATGATATCACAGGCAACTTCCCGTCCAACGCGATCCCGCTGTAGTCCCCATCTATGAAGATCCGCCATATTCTGTTGATCCTGACGGCATTCCTCGGTGCTGCCTTGCTGGTCGCTGTCGCGTTCCAGATTCGTGACGAGCTGCTGGAATATCAGACGGCAGAAAGGATGGTGGCATCGAATACGGTGCGGGAACGGCTTCTGCTCGGGACAGATGCCCTCGCGAACGAGCGCAGCCAGACATACGTGCTGTTGATCGGGCAGCGGAACGAAGCCGCCGGCCTCATGGAGCTGCGCGACGTCCGGCGGCAGGTGGATGATCTGCTGAATACGGCCGAGCGCGAGATCACCGCCACCCAGACATCCTTGAGCAACACCAGCAGCAGCCTGGCGACAGTGTCGCGCATTCGCCAGGAGATCGGGACCTTGCGGCAGCAGGCAGATGGACTGCTTGGGCTTGACGAGGATGCAAGAGGCGAAGAATTCGCTCCGCGCTGGTTCCAGGAGGCCACCCGCCTCGTGGAGGAGTTGCAATCATCCCGTATGACCATTCTGCAGCGGGAGAGGCCGCTCGACCCGGTTCTCAGAACCGAGGCCAATCTGAGAGCCTTTGGCGCCATCCTCAGTGAGAGCATCGCACGAAACCAGGCATTGATGAGCCGGGCTCTTGAGAACTCGTCCGCAATGGGAGGGCTTGAGATTGACGCGATCAGTCAAAATGCCGGCCGCGCGGCACTGGCGTGGGAACTCATTGACGGCCAGATGGTCGTGCCGTTGAGCGAGAGCGTCAAGGGAGCCGTCTCAAGAACCCATGAGAACTACAGCTCGACCTTCGCGCCGCTTCAAAGGTCTCTGCTTGCGGCACTGCTTGGAAAGGTGCCGCCCACGCTCCGTCCCGAGGAGTGGTATGACTTGACCGGGCAGACGCTGAGCAACATCGCGCTGATGCAGCGGGAACTCCTGCGCAGCACGCGGGAGCGGCTTGAGGCGGAGCTCAGCCGTGCTCGACGGTCCGTGGCCCTCTGGTCGGCCCTGCTCCTGCTGGGGGCTGCGGCCGTGCTCGCCAGCATCCTGGTCGTGCGTCGAAGGGTGGTCCGGCCCCTTGAAGGCCTCAGTCAGGCCATGCTCAGGCTGGCGGATAATGACCTGGAAATCCCCTTGCCTCGTCTGACCCGGGGTGACGAGATCGGCGCGATGAACGATGCGCTCAGAGTCTTCAAGGCAAATGCCATTCAGCGGCAGAGAACCCAGAACGAGAAGCAGGTCCTGCATGCCCGTCTGCGGGATGCCTACAGCCAGCTCCGGAAGGATCTCGAAGCCGCCGCCGTCATCCAGAGGACAATGCTGCCGCCGTCCGCGCGAATTGACGGAGTGGAGTATCACGGCCTGTTCCGGCCCTCGAGTCTCATTGCCGGCGACACCTATAACGTGGTGCGGCGTACCGATGGTGCGGTCGGCTTCTTCCAGGTCGACGTTGCGGGCCACGGAGCGGCGGCCGCGCTGGTGTCGGTTGCCTGCCACCATGCTCTTTCGCAGGCGATCCTAACCAGGACCCAAGGGACACCGCTGGAGGAGATCGTCGTGCAGATCAACGAGGAATGGCCCGACGATCTGCCATACTTCACGATGATCTTAGGGGAGATCGACTCCCGCTCCCAGCGCGCCAGCATCATTCAGGCGGGGCATCCGTCGCCGCTGGTGATCCGCTCCGATGGCGCCGTTGAGATGATCGGCGAGGGAGGATTCCCCGTCGGCATGCTGCCTGCCGCCTCTTACGAAAGGCTGGAGTTCGACCTGGGCCCGGGCGACCGCCTCTTCATCTACTCTGACGGGTTGGTCGAGGCTGAGAATCAAGGTGGCGAGCAGTTTTCCGACGACCGGCTGCGCGCTTTCGTGCGCGAGACCGGAACAGAACCGAGTGCCGTTCTGCTTGACAGGCTTGATGACGTCTTGCGGAACTGGCGCGGCTCTGAAACCCTGGAAGATGACTTGAGCGTTCTTATGCTGGAACGTTCAGCCGAAAGGATGCCTGCCAATGCTGTCCACTGATCTACGCAAGAATATTCTCGTCGTCCGGGTTGAAGAGAAGCGGATCGATGCCAGCAAGGCTCCGGCCTTCAAGGATGAGATGACCCAGTGCATCGAGGCGGGGCAGAATCAGATCGTTCTCGACCTGAGTCAGGTCGACTTCATCGACAGCTCCGGCCTGGGCGCTCTCGTCTCCTGCCTCAAGCGCCTCGGGCCGAGGGGCAGCCTCGCGGTGGCTGGAGCCACAGGAGCCGTCAGCCGTCTCTTCACGCTTACCCGAATGGACCGCGTCTTCGCCCTTCATCAGAGCGTGGATTCTGCGGTCGAACAGCTATCCGCCTGATCCCCGCCGCCAGAGCGCAGAAAGAGCCACGATGGTTTCCTCCATCAGCCTCTCAATCGACAGCGACCTCGACAAGGTGTCGCTTCTTGCCCGCGCCGTTCGAGCGCTATGCGCGGATCTGCTGAGTCCGGAGGATCAGGACGCGGTGGAACTCAGCCTCGTCGAGGCCATCAACAACGTCATCAAGCACGGCTATCACGGGGAACGGGGGAAGGACGTCCAGGTGGCGGTCGGACTTCAACCCGATCAGGTGGTGATCGAGATCATCGACCATGCTCCGCCCATGCCCGCTCAGGTGCTCGACAATGTCCCGGAGGACACTTTCGCGTTCGACGAAACCGATCTGGCCGATATCCCGGAGGGGGGCATGGGCCTTGCACTCATCCGTATGAACATGGATGAGGTCGAGTACCATTCGAGCGAATCCGAGAACCGCTTGCGCATGATCAAGCGTATCGAAGACCCCGACCTAAGGGGCTGAAGCCAAGCCTGCTATCCTGTCCTGCAAAGTCGGAAATGCCACCGCTGCGGCTCCCAACGCGGAGACGAGCACGGGCGTGACCTCGCCTGTCTGACGCTCCATGTCGGCAATGACCCTTTGGGCGCGGGTCAGGCCATCCTCTGGCCTCAGGATGCTGAGCTGCACGGCAGAGGCGAGGGATGTCAGCAGAGCCGCCCGCGAGGCCGCAGCATTCGGATCCGTGGAATAAGCCTCTTCCGACTGTTGGAGGTTGGCTCTCACTCTCGCATCGATTGCGGGCGAAATGCTCGCAGGAGCATTCCGCTGGCGTGCGAGCTCGGTCGCCACGCGGCCCTGGATCCGCTCCTCCGTATCGAGTGTCTCGAGATAGACGATGATCCCCGTCGAGATCGTGAGTGCCGCGATGAAGGTGATCTGCCCTCGGGCCTTGAGGAGGCCTTCTCTGAAAGTCAACGTTGAGCCTCCGGTAAGCTTGGTACGCGATACGACACGGCTTTGCCGTGGAAAGAGGTCCAAAACCTAATCGCCCTCAGCCCGACAAAGCAAGAGAGATGCGCAAGAGAGGCGAGGGAGAGTCTCTTGTCTTTTTGAAGCGAAGTAACATTTATTATTCGGTCATAATACCATCATCCGCATCTGCATTCTGGTGCGATCCTCCCCAAACCAGGGTAATCCGTCCGGGACGATTCGTCTGTCCGGCGGGCGGGAAAGCTCCTCCAGCTCAGCTTCGGCAGAAGGGTCGGACTCGAGTGAAGCAGGCCTGTGAGTGTTCCTATGCTTGGACCATCCCTTTTCATCCAGCCGCATTACGACGATGTTCCGTTGTCGTGCGGCGGGACCCTGGCGCTTCTGGCGGAGGGCGGGCATGAGCCGCGCATGATCACGGTGTTCGCCAGCGAACCGGTTGACGAGATGGTTGGTGAGTTCGCCGCCTGGAAGCATGAGCGGTGGAAGGTCAGGGATGCCGAGCAGGTTCTTGCGGTTCGCCGTCAGGAGGATGCAGAGGCTGCCCGGGCTCTTGGCTCCTCCGTTCGCTGGCTCGGGTTGCCGGATGCCATCTACCGGGGCGAGCGCTACAGGTCCGATCCCGAGCTTTTCGGAGCCTTGAAGCCCGAGGAGCTGGAACTCGCAGCCCACCTTGCGGAGGAAATACGACAGCTGCCGGAATGGCGCGACGACATGCAGGTCTTCGTTCCCCTGGGCATCGGCTCCCATGTGGATCATCAACTCGTCTTCGAGGCCGGCCGCCACCTCGCGACTGCGGGTGTCAGGGTCCACGCCTATGAAGACTGCCCTTATGCGATTCACACCCCTGCCGGTGTCGAGGCGCGCTTGACGGCCCTTGGAGATGCGGTCGGGCAGCCCGTTATCGTGCCCATCGCGAAGACCCTCCAGAAACGCCTCGACTCGATTGCCTGCTACCGATCACAGGTTCCCGTGATCTTCCGGTTCACGTCGGATTTCAGGCAGACCGTCACGGATTTTGCGCTTAAGACGGGCGGCGATGCCGGACCAGCCGAGCGGTTCTGGCCTGTTCATGCGTATGGTGGTGCACGATGATTGTTGAGATGGAACAAACAGAGCAGGGGATTGCCCTCGCCCGCCTATCAGGGCGGTTGGACGCTGCGGCGGCCCCTCATGTCCTGGCTCGTCTGAAGGACGCTGTAGCTGACGGGAAAAGCCGTCTTGCCGTTGATCTGTCCGAGGTTTCCTTCATTGACAGCACTGGGCTCGGCACCCTGGTATCCAGTCTCAAGGCTGCCCGCAGAGCCGAGGGCGATCTGCGCCTGATCGCACCCAGCCCTCAGGCGCAACGTCTCCTGCGCCTCACGACGCTTGATCGGGTGTTCGTCACGTCTGACACCCTCGACGAGGTGTGGGCTTAAGCCGCCTGCGACGGCAGCGCGCCTTCCACGATGGCAGCTTCGAATTCAGGATCGGGCTGCCAATAGGCGGCCCGGATGACCGGGAGCATCGACAGGGCATTGCTGAAACCCCAAAGGGTGTTGGCGATCATCGCCCCGAGCGTATAGCCCTCACGGCCCATGCCATAAGCCGCCCAGCCCCAGGCGAGGCCGGCCATGGTGACGACGACCAGGGCGATCTGCCATCTGACGAGGCGGCCATAGGTTCCAACCTGCCTGTCCTTGGGCGTGACGGGAAACGAAATCTTTTTCCCTCGTACGACGGCCCAGAGCGCCTGCATGTTCAGCGGGAACATGGCGAGGTACCAGGCGCGGCCCTTGGCGTTCGAGTTGCCCCACATGGCGACGAGCTGCGACAGCTCGTTGAGCAGCAGGAACGGCGCGATATGCACGAAGAAGTCGAGGGAATAGCCGGAAACCGGGGCGACGCCTGAGAACAGGAACACGATGGGCGAGATGAGGAAGACGATGTTCCAGATCGGGGACAGATACGAGTAGAAGGTCGATCCGTACATGAGCTTCTGCGGCAGCGTCAGGCCGCGCCGGAACAGCGGATTGTCGTGGGCGAGGATGTCCAGGGTGCCGCCCGCGTACTTGAAGCGCTGGATCGTCCAGCTGAGAAGGTCGTTCGGCGACAGCATCCGGGCCTGGACGACGGGATGCAGAACCGACTTCCACCCGCGCTCCCGGTCGCTGTGCAGGACGATGGATGTGTAGATGTCCTCGGAGACGTGGAACTTGTAGGGCTGGAATTCCTCTTCCAGCGCACTCTGCCAGCGCATGACATCGCTGATCGAATCGGTGATGGCCTCCTCGCCGGTCAGCTGGCGAGCGGCCTTCTCATTGCGCCCGGCCGCCGCTGCGACCTGATCGGACCATTGGCGAAGAGCAGCCTCCATGACGGCTTCACGCCGGTGGATCGAACCCGCCCCGCAGCAGAAGCTCGCATTCGCCCAGTTGCGCCGGCGCAGAATGACGTCGAAGAAAAGCTGTGGATCGTTGGCGAACGGATCCTCCCCGATCTGAACCGGCCCGAAGACGCGCTCGAACATCCTGCCGATTCCTCGGCCCACCGCTCCAAGACGACGTCCGAGCGCAGCCGGCAAGGGTATGCCCGGAGGGATGTCGTAGAACCAGTGCGGGGTCTGCACCCAGGCCACTTTCGGATCCCTGAAATAGCCGAGCGTCTCTTCCAGGAATGTCGGGAACGGATGCATGTCGGCATCGCAGATCAGAATGAAGTCCCCGGACGTGGAGGACATGGCATTTCTGAGGTTGCCGGCCTTGAAGCCCACATTGTCGGAGCGGGTGAGATAATTCACGCCCTCTTCCCGGGCGACCGCCTCCATGGCCGGACGCTTCCCATCGTCAAGGACGTGAATCTGCACATTGATCGGATAGGGATAGGTGAGCTTCTTGGCCGCCTGCAGGCCGACGCGTACAAGCTCCGGATCCTCGCTGTAGGTTGCGAAGAAAACATCGACGGCAACAGGCCTGTCGGGCACATCCGCATCATCGGTGCAGTCGCGGACAGTCATCGGAAGCGGAGCGCGCACCGGCGATTCTGCGCTCCAGAGATTTGCCGTGAAGAGCACGAGGCCGATGAAGGATCCCGTCTCGGCGATCAGCAGAGGGATCGAGAACCAGAGAGCGTCATAGTTGATGGAATAGAGCCACCGCCAGCCGATATACCATGTTCCAAAGACGAGGCTGGCCACGCACAGAAACTGCCACAACGTTTCGTGCCATGGGGAAAACGGAAGTGGGGTCCAGGGCGTCTGACTCTGAAAGCGGGACAAAGGACGGGACAAGTAAGACGGCTCCGGAAGATACGCTGGAGGCAAGATGCCTCTGGTCTGGGGATGAGAATAGGCTATTTTCTCGGAAAGAAAGTTAGGAGCGGCGAGGCTCTCGCCAGATCCGATCTTTACCTGCCATAAGGGCAAAATCCAGATACTGCCCCTCCTGAATTTGTGATTCGAGAATCTCAGACGATGCATCAGCGTAGGCTTGCCCTTCGTATCCGGTTCGCAAGCCTCGTTTTCCTCTGTGGGTTCGGGCTGGCCGCGTTACCCGCTCTGGCCCAATCGGCCCAGGAGGTCGTGGAGCAGGCCCGGCAGGCGGCTTCCACCAATGATAACCGTGAGGCCGCTCGTCTTTTCGAGCAGGCGATCAATCTCGCGCCCGATCGGCGTAACGAACTCCTGCTCGAATACGCTGATCAGGTTGCCTATTCCGGTCGCCCTGCCGACGCCGTGCCTCTCTATCGCGAGCGTCTGAACGATCCCGCTCTCGATGCCGCCAATCGCGAACGCGCCGAGCGTGGGCTGGCCTTCGCACTCCTGTGGGGCAGCCGTTTTCCCGAGGCTGTCCCCGCCTGGGAGGCTCGCCTGAGAGCTGACCCTGCCAGCGACGAAGCCAGGAAGGCATTGTCCGACGCTCTTGTCGGAGCGGCCCGACAGGCTGGCGAGCGCTCCGACAATGCGAATGCCAGGACGCTTCTCAGTCGTGCCATCGAGACCGCTTCGCAGCGCCGCCAGGAGCTTTTGCCGGAATTCGCCGACCAGACGGCCTATGCCGGCCAGCCCGATCAGGCCGTGCCGCTCTATCGTGAGGCCCTGCGGGACGGCAGCCGTCCCGCAGAGCAGCAGCGCCGTCTGAGGCGGGGGCTTGCTTTCGCCCTTCTGTGGAGCGGACAGTTTCCGGCTGCCGTCGCGGCCCTCGAGGATGTGCTTCGGGCAACTCCTGACGATGCTCAGGTCCGGCAGGGATTGGCAGAAGCCCGGGCCGGCATCGAAAGAGGCCGTGCACAGGCAGCACAGCCTTCTCAGGCTGCTCCAGCCCTGGCTCAACAAGCACCTGCTGCCGGTCCAGCCTCGCCCGCCGATGCGGCCATCGCGTCCGCCCGCGAAGCTGCCGGTCGCGGCGCAAACAAGGAAGCAGCTTCGCTTTTCGAGAGAGCGATTGCGCTCGATTCGTCGAAACGGGCACAGATCGGCCGCGAATATGCCGACCAGCTCGCTTTCTCCGGGGAGCCGGGGAGGGCCGTTCCCGTCTACCGCGAGGTTCTCGCCCGCCGGGATCTGCCGCCGGCGGAGCGTCAGCAGGCGACCCGTGCATTGGCCTTCGCGCTCCTGTGGAGCAGCCAGTTCCAGCCCGCGATCGAGGCCTGGGGCAACATCCTGCAGGCCGACCGGAGCGACGCGGAGGCACGCAAGACGCTTTCCGACGCCTATGTGGGCGCGGCCCGGCAGGCAGCCGAGCGCACCCGCAACGCCGATGCAACGTCCTTCTTCCGGAGAGCTATCGAGACCGCGCCTCAACGACGCCAGGAACTCCTGCCGGAATACGCCGATCAGACGGCTTATTCCGGCAATCCGGCGGGTGCGGTGTCCCTGTACCGGGAAGCTCTCCGCGATGGACAGCGCCCTGAGGCGGAGCGCCGGCGCGTCCGGCGCGGCCTTGCCTTCGCGCTCCTCTGGAGCAACCAGTTCCGCGAAGCCATTGCTGCCTGGCAGCCCCTGTTCCGGGAGAACCCGCGTGACGAGGAGGCCCGCAAGGCCTTCTCGGATGCTCTCGTGGGAGCGGCGCGCCAAGCGGCCGGGCAAACCCGCAACGCCGAAGCGGTGAACCTCTTCGAGCGCGCATTGACCGTCATGCCGGGGCGCCGCCGGGAGCTGCTGCGGGAATATGCCGAGCAGGTGCTCTATGCAGGCCAGCCGCTGAGAGCCATCCCGCTGTTCCAGGAAGTGCTTCAGCGCGGTGACCTGAACGGGCAGGAGAGGCGGGATGCCCGGCTTGGGCTCGCCCGTGCCCTGGCCTGGAGCGGGCAGCAGAAGCTTGCGATCCCGGTCTTCAGCGAGATCCTCGCGTGGAACACCAGCGACGTCGATGCCCTCATCGGGCGCGGCAACGCCCTCAACGACATCACCGACCACAGAGAGGCCCTGGCCGACTTCGAGGTGGTGCTCTCGCTCCAGCCCACCAATGCGGAGGCGATCCGCGGCGCTGCGACGGCTGAGAGGTCCATGGGATTGCCCCAGGCAGCCCTGGCTCGGCTCGAGCCTCTTGTTGCCAGCGGCGACCGGAATCCCGCAACTCTCTTCATCGCCGCCCAGGCGCGGCGGGAGATGGGGCGCTCGGATCTGTCGGAGGATGACGCGAAAGCCGTTCTGGTACAGAAGCCAGGTGACGCCGGTGCCCTGGCGCTGCTCGATCAGCTCTATCTCGAACGCCGGCCTCTGACCCGCATCGAGAGCTGGTATGCCCGCCGCTCGGACGATCTGGCGATCTGGTCGCTGCAGGCCTCTCACGAGCTGACCTTCAACGAGGGCCTGACGAAGTTCGGGCCTCAGGCCCGGTTCATGCGCTACCGCGGCGATGATTTCCCGAGCGTCGACATGTCGAGCATCGGCATCGCGGGTCAGCACAGGTTCGGCGACCACGTCGAGCTCAAGTCATCGCTGTTCCTGAACCTGGAGGACGAGTTCTGGCGCAACCGCCCGGACGGGGACGAAGATCAGGACGTCACGCTCACGCACGATACGACATTGAGCCTGATCCCATCCGATCTGCTCCGGTTCGACCTGAACCTGGTGCGCCGCTACGCGGACGAGAACACCCGTTCGATCGTGAACGATGTGCTGGCGAACGATTTCGTCCTGAAGGTTCTCGTGACGCCGGACAATGCCACCCGCTTTACCGCTCAGGCGATCTACAGCCACTACTCCGACGGCAATGAACGTGCCTGGGGGCAGGTGGAGTTCGCCAAGCGCTTCACGGCCAATCCCTATTTCTGGCTGGGGGCGCGCTACACGGCTTTCGAGTTCGACGAGGTGGTCGACAACGGCTACTGGAATCCCGAGCGCTACCAGTCCCTGGAGGCGAGCGTCCATTTCTATGGGCCGCTGGCCGAGAGATGGTGGTTCGATCTTCAGGGGGCTGCCGGATACGGCTGGAGCGAGCCCGGCGAAGGGGGCTTCGTCTCCTATGCCTCCGCGCGCCTGAACTACGACTTTACCTCCCAGGCGACCTTCGCCCTCTATGCAAGCCACCTCGTCTCCTATGCACGCTCGTCCGAAGACGACGGCAACTTCGATGCCGGAGGGGACGACGAGCCGTTCAGCCGCTGGTCCCTGGGTGGAGAGCTGAGGATACGATGGTAGGCGGGCTTCTACGGAGGTTTCCGCCTCATTCTGAGAGGCTGGTTGATATCGCGGTTATTCGCTCAAGCCCAAGTCGGTGGCTTTTCCCCTCCCCCCTTGTGGGGAGGGGGGCGCGACAGCGGCCGGGGTGGGGGTGTGAGCGCAGGACTGGACCAGCCTAGCGCCGACACCCCCACCTCCAACTCCTCCACACAAGGGGGAGGAGGGCGCTCGGTCAGAGTCTCAGGATTTTTCCATCGCATCCCTCGCAGAGGGCGATGGGAGCGACTATTTTCGCCCCATGACAGACTCACGCGACTGGTTCCCCTCGGACGAGGAGCCCAACCCCATGCGGGCCGCCCAGGCCGGCATGAAGCCCACCCTGCCGAAGCGCTTCTACAAGGAGGCCGGCGTCGAGGAGCGGGACGGCCTGTTCCACCTCACCCTCGACGGCCGTACGGCGAAGACCCCGAGCAAGCAGGCTCTGGCCGTGCCCTCGCGGGCGCTGGCCGAAGCCGTGGCCGAGGAATGGCAAGGGCAGGGGGGCGAGATCGACCCCTCCACCATGCCGGTCACCCGCATCGTCAACTCCGCCATTGACGGGGTCGCGCCTCGAAAGGCCGAGGTGGTCGACGATCTCGTCCGGTACGCCGGATCGGACCTCGTCTATTACAGGGCCGGCGAGCCCGAGCGCCTGGCCAAGTCCCAGGACGACGCCTGGAGCCCCGTGCTCGACTGGGCGAAGGAGACGCACGGGGCGCGCTTTACCCTCGGTGAGGGCGTGATGCATGTGGCGCAGCCGGAGGAGGCGGTCGCGGCCATCCGCCGGGCCATCGAGCAGATCGGATCGCCCTTTGCGCTTGCTGCACTGCACGTGATGACCACCCTGTCGGGCTCGGTGCTCATCGCCCTTGCCCATTCGGCGCGGCAGCTCGATGCGGACCAGGCCTGGGCCGCAGCCCATGTGGACGAGCTGTATCAGGAGAGCGTCTGGGGCGAGGATTACGAGGCCATGGAACGCCGCCGTCGGCGCGAGGCCGATTTCAGGGCCGCGTCCCTGGTTTATCGCCTGACGCAGGCATGAAAAAGCCGCCGGCGCGACAGGCACCGGCGGCTCATTTCGTTGGAAATCAGGCGCGCTGGAAGCTGATCCCGCACTTCTTCTGGATTGAAGCAGCCTCGATGGCCTGCATCTGCCCCTTCAGATTGGCGAGTTCCGCCGTCTTGGCATTGTCGCCGCCCACGAGGAAGGCTGCCGGCCAGAAGATGACGACGGCGGCCGTCGTGGCGACCGCATCCTTGGTCCGCTGGGAGTCCTGGGCGCCTGCAGCGGCGGCAGCCGCGCTGCTGCCCCGCTGAGCCTCAAGGCTTAACTCCTTGCAGCTGTAGCTCTGGTAGGTGACCGGCGACACAAAGGCCGCTCCCACGTCCTCGGAGCGGCTGGCGCAGCCGGCCGCCAGGAGCGAGAGGGAGACGGCAACAGCCGCAAGCTTGGTCCTGTTCATGTTCAGCCCCGTTGTAACATAATAATACTTCCTTCCTAAACGGCTCCACCCGGTCTGAGAAGTGCTGTGGAGCACACACCCATAGTGGGATTTTGACACAGCCACGGCTGTGCTAAGCGGGGGATCATTTTCCCCGGGAGTCAGGGTCCAGCCATGAAAGACATGCTCGAACGGCTTGAGGAGCGGCGCGCGCAGGCCCGCCTCGGCGGCGGCACGAAGCGCATCGAGGCGCAGCACGCCCGCGGCAAGCTCACTGCCCGCGAGCGCATCGAACTCCTGCTCGACAAGGGCTCCTTCGAGGAGTTCGACATGTTCGTCGAGCACCGCTCCACCGATTTCGGCATGGACAAGGCCAAGATCCCGGGCGACGGCGTGGTCACCGGCTGGGGCACGGTCAACGGCCGCACGGTCTTCGTCTTCGCCAAGGATTTCACCGTCTTCGGCGGCTCGCTCTCCGAGGCCCACGCCCAGAAGATCACCAAGATCCAGGACATGGCGCTCAAGATGCGGGCTCCCATCGTCGGCCTGTTCGATGCGGGCGGCGCCCGCATCCAGGAGGGCGTGGCGGCGCTCGGCGGCTATGGCGAGGTGTTCAAGCGCAACGTGATCGCCTCGGGCGTCATCCCGCAGATTTCCGTTATCATGGGCCCGTGTGCAGGCGGCGACGTCTATTCGCCGGCCATGACCGACTTCATCTTCATGGTGCGCGACCGCTCCTACATGTTCGTCACCGGGCCGGACGTGGTGAAGACCGTCACCAACGAGACCGTGACCTCGGAGGAGCTCGGCGGCGCCAAGGTCCACACCACCAAGTCGTCCGTGGCGGACGGCGCCTACGACAATGACGTGGAGGCGCTGCTCCAGGTGCGCCGCCTCATCGACTTCCTGCCTGCCAACAACATGGACGGCGTGCCGGAGATCCCGAGCTTCGACGACCCGGCCCGGGTGGACGACAGCCTCGACACCCTGATCCCGGACAACCCGAACAAACCCTACGACATGAAGGAACTGATCCTGAAGGTGGTGGACGAGGCGGATTTCTTCGAGATCCAGGAAGCCTACGCCAAGAACATCATCACCGGCTTCGGGCGCATCGAAGGCCGCACGGTGGGCTTCGTGGCCAACCAACCGATGGTGCTGGCTGGCGTGCTCGACGCGGACGCCTCGCGCAAGGCGGCCCGCTTCGTGCGCTTCTGCGACGCCTTCAACATCCCGGTCGTCACCTTCGAGGACGTGCCGGGCTTCCTGCCGGGCACCGCGCAGGAATACGGCGGCCTCATCAAGCACGGCGCCAAGCTGCTCTTCGCTTATTCCGAGGCCACCGTGCCGCTGGTGACGGTGATCACGCGCAAGGCCTTCGGCGGCGCCTATGACGTGATGGCGTCAAAGCATATCGGCGGTGACGTCAACTACGCCTGGCCCACCGCCCAGATCGCTGTGATGGGCGCCAAGGGCGCGGTGGAGATCATCTTCCGGCAGGACATCGGCGACGCGGAGAAGATCGCGGCCCGCACCAAGGAGTACGAGGACCGCTTCATGTCACCGTTCGTGGCTGCCGAGCGCGGCTACATCGACGAGGTGATCATGCCGCATTCGACGCGGCGGCGGATCGCGCGGGCCTTGGCAATGCTGCGGCACAAGGAGACCGAGCGGCCCTGGAAGAAGCACGACAATATCCCCCTTTGAGGTATCACCTATAAGTTGATTTAATCTGGAGTAAATGACCTTAAGTTGTGCATTCCATTAAGGACGGCACAATGTCAGGGCCTGCACCAGAAACAACAAACTGGACAGCTGTTGAAGACCGGCAACCTCCAGGCGTTCGCCTGAAGGTGACCGGCACTGTGACGACGACTCGGGGTAACCAAGAGCCACAACTGACGAAAGCAATTCCTCAGGGCATCAACCCGGCCATCCTATTGCTTGATCTCTCCATCGAGACGTCCGGTGACATCGGACCTGATGTGATGGGTAAGCGCGACGTCGAATTCAACGAGGAGATCAAGGCTGGTCAGTATACGAGCATCGACATTCGGTTTGGCGGCACGACCATCAAAGTCATCGACGAGATCAAGGCCGTCCATTAGCCAAGCCGTCGAGGTCGAATGTGCCAAGGGCTCACATGCCTTAGCGTTTCACTATCCGCTAAGGCATGCCCTTGATGCCTTGTGGGCCAGCTTTTTGTTTGAATGCTTCCAGTCCAATTCCTACTGCGATGTCCCGTGTACCAGCTCAGGCCGTCGAACCGTCTGAAACACATACCGCATCGCATCCGGCAGCAACTGCTTGAACGTATCCCAGTTGTGGGCACCGTCGATGACGCGCAGTTCCGCCGGAATCTTGTTGTCGCGCCAGATCTTGTAGAGGTTCGTGGCGTGATACTCGATCTGGAACTCGTCATGATCGCCGGAGCTGAAGTGGACCGGCATGCTGATCTTCTTCGCCAGGAAGCCGTCGAGAAGTGTCGGATAGTTCAGGGATTTCCACACTTCCGGATCGTACTGCTCTCCGAAGACACCGACACGCCGGGCGGATGAGGTTTCCGGCGGCTCCGGCACATAGATCGCCGGGCTGACCAGCGCGACGGCTGCGAACATCTCCGGGTTCTTGAGTGCAAAGCGGAGTGAGCCGTACCCGCCCATGGATACGCCGCCTATGACGCGGCCCATGCGGTCGGTCATGATGCGGAACTTGCCTTCGACCTCAGGCATAAGATCCTTCGTGAAAGCCGTTTCCATCGGCTCCTTGCGGTCCACGTACCAGGTGGTTGTTGCGGAAGGCAGGATCACGACCGCGGGCGGCATCTGACCGTCGGCAATCAGCCGATCAATGGTCTTCTGGGCTTCGCCCTTGGCGACCCACTCGTTTTCGTCGCCGCCATTGCCGTGCAGGAGATACATCACCGGGTAGCGAAGTCTGCCGCTCTCATAGCCATCCGGAAGGTAGACGTTGTAGACCCATTCTCGCTTGAGCGTCGGGGACTGGAACTTCTGCGACACGACCGTGCCTGCATCGGCCGTCCAGGCAGCCATCGTGGCGGCCAGCGCGACAGCGACCCTGCTCAAGGCCTGTGGTAGTCTCATGGCGTCCTCCCGTTTTTCTGGTTGGACAATGAAAGCTAGCGCCGGATCACGTTGCGGCAATTGTGGCTGTCGAACGAACTGTGCCATCGGGCAGGCAGATGCCTTGCATCGCTGCCCGGCACCACTTACCAAAGCATCCCATGAACAAGCCCTCTGCCCGCGCCTGGGTCTCCACCGCCATTCAGATCATCGAGGCGGATTTCAACCGCTCGTCGGACACGCACCTGTTGCGCGTCCCGCTGCCGGCGGTGCCGGGTGTCGAGCTCTACCTCAAGGATGAATCGACCCATCCCTCGGGCAGCCTGAAGCACCGGCTGGCGCGGTCGCTGTTTCTCTACGGGCTGTGCAACGGCTGGATCGGGCCGGACACCACGATCATCGAAGCCTCGAGCGGGTCGACGGCCGTGTCTGAGGCCTATTTCGCCCGGATGCTGGGCCTGCGGTTCATCGCTGTGATGCCGCGCTCCACATCCGCCGAAAAGATCGCCCAGATCGCCTTCTACGGCGGCGAGAGCCATTTCGTGGACTCACCCGCCGAGATGTATGCGGAGAGCGCCCACTTGGCCGAGGAACTCGGCGGCCACTACATGGACCAGTTTACTTACGCCGAGCGGGCGACGGACTGGCGTGGCAACAACAACATCGCCGAATCCATCTTCAGCCAGATGGCCCATGAAGAGCATCCGATCCCGAGCTGGATCGTCGTGGGGGCGGGGACCGGCGGCACCTCGGCGACGCTCGGGCGCTACATCCGCTACCGCCGCCTGCTGACCCGGCTGTGTCTCGCCGATCCAGAGGCTTCCGTGTTCCACCGGCATCTGGCGGACCGGCAGGTCTGCACCGTGTCAGGCCCGCCCTCTGTGATCGAAGGCATCGGCCGCCCGCGCTGCGAGCCGTCCTTCGTGCCGGAGCTCATCGACCGCGCCACTGCGGTGCCGGATGCGGCGAGCATCGCGGCCGCGCGCGTTCTCTCCCGCCGCATCGGCCGCTCCTGCGGCGGTTCCACGGGCACTAATCTCTGGGCGGTGGCGCAGATCGTCGGTGAGATGGTGAAGAACGGCGAGACGGGCTCCGTCGTGACGCTCCTGTGCGATTCCGGCGAGCGCTACCGCAGCACGCATTTCGACGATGCCTGGCTCGAATGCCGTGGCATCTGCATCAACGCAGCCGAGGAGGCAATGGAGCGGTTCTTCGAGACGGGAACTTTGAGCGTTCCATAGGTGGGGTGCCTCTTTGGCCTAAGACGTGGATGGCCGGGACGAGCCCGGCCATGACGATTGTACGCCCGACCTTATCACTGTCCTTCCGGAGCCGCGCAGCGGAGCCCGGAATCCATATCCGCTAACGGTGCGGAACGAGGCACGATGCTGATCGCCATTGCTTGAGACGTCGTGGGTATGGATCCCTGCCTGCGCGGGGATGACAGGCAGGGGTTCCGGAGCGCTTCTGAAAAGGAGCCTCACCCCAAAACGAAATCCACCAGCAGCTTTACGTTCAACACCACGATCACCGCCGCGATCACACCCGCAATGGCGGTGAGCCAGCGTGGGGTGACGAGGGCGCCCATTTTGGCTTTCGAGGCGGTCATCGTCACCAGCGGGATCACCGCGAAGGGCAGCTGGAGGCTCAGGATCACCTGGCTCAGGATCAGCAGTTTCGCCGTGCCGCTCTCGCCGTAGGCGATGGTGACGGCGGCGGCGGGAATGATCGCGATGCCGCGGGTGACGAGGCGGCGCATCCAGGGCGCCATCCTGAAGTTGATGAAGCCCTCCATGACGATCTGGCCCGCCATGGTGGCCGTGACAGTCGAGTTGAGGCCGCAGCACAGAAGCGACAGACCGAACAGCATCGGCGCGATGGCGCTGCCGAGGATCGGCTGGAGCAGGGTATGCGCCTCGCCGAGCTCGGCGATCTCCGTCCGTCCCGTGTGGTGGAAGGCGGCTGCCGCCAGGATGAGCAGCGACGCGTTGATCGTGAGGGCGAACATCAGTGCGATGGTGGAATCCCAGGTGGCGAAGCGCAGGGCCTCGCGCTTTTCGGGCAGCGTCTCGCCATAGGCGCGGGTCTGCACGATGCCGGAGTGCAGGTAGAGGTTATGCGGCATCACCGTCGCGCCGAGGATCCCGAGCGCGAGGTAAAGCATGTCGGGATTGGTGACGATCTCCGTCGTCGGCGCAAAGCCGGTGATCACGCCGGCCCAGTTCGGATCCGCCATGGCGATCTGAATGCCGAAGCAGACCGCGATCACCCCGAGCAGGGTGATGATGAAGGCCTCGACCCAGCGGAAACCCAGATTCTGCAGGTAGAGGATCAGGAACACGTCCAGCGCCGTGATGATGACGCCGATCTCCAGAGGGATGCCGAAGAGCAGATTGAGGCCGATGGCCGTGCCGATGACCTCGGCGAGGTCCGTGGCGCAGATCGCGAGCTCCGCCAGCAGCCACAATCCCCAGGCGACTGGCCTCGGGTAAGCGTCCCGGCAGGCCTGGGCGAGGTCGCGGCCGGTGGCCACCGCGAGGCGGGCGCAGAGCGACTGCAGGATGATCGCCATGATGTTGGAGATCAGCGCCACCGAGAGCAGGGCATAGCCGTACTTCGACCCGCCGGCGAGGGACGTCGCCCAGTTGCCCGGATCCATGTAGCCCACGGCCACCAGATAGCCCGGTCCGAGGAAGGCCGCTGCCCGTCGCCAGGTCGATCCCGACCGCACGGCGATCGAGCGGTTGACCTCCGGCAGGGAGGGCATATCCGGGGAACGCCGCCATGCGGCCTTCTGCACAAGGGAGACGGGAGCCGACTGATCCATGGTCACTTTCTGCAGTTGCAAATGATTTGCAATAAGAAACTAGCGTGGAACAATCGTTCCGGCAAGAGGAGAGTTGCACAAAGTTGCATAATGACAGGTGCTCTAGCCCCTATGAGACCATCGAGCTTGTTGGAGGACGAGCCTCCGAGGAGGTTCGCGCGTGACAAGAGGCTTGAGGTTTGCTCTAGGTCTCCCAAAACCTGAACAATCAGCAGATAAGGGATGGACATGCTCGAGAGCGTCCTGATTGCCAATCGCGGCGAGATCGCGTGCCGCATCATCCGCACCGCCCAACGCCTGGGCATGCACACCATCGCGGTCTACTCGGAAGCCGATGCGGATGCGCTTTTCGTGCAGATGGCCGACGAAGCTCATCCCATTGGCCCGCCGCCCGCCCGCGAGAGCTATCTCCAGATCGACAGGATCATCGAGGTCGCCAAGCGCACCAAGGCTGCATCCATCCATCCCGGCTACGGCTTCCTGTCCGAGCGGGCGGAGTTTGCCGAAGCGTGTGCTGCGAACGGCATCGTGTTCGTCGGTCCGCCGGCCTCCGCCATCAAGGCCATGGGCCTGAAGGATGCCGCCAAGGCTCTTGTGCAGCAGGCCGGCGTGCCGGTGGTGCCGGGCTATCACGGCGCCAAGCAGGATCCGGACTTCCTGCGCCAGAAGGCTTACGAGATCGGCTATCCTGTTCTCATCAAGGCGGTCGCAGGCGGCGGCGGCAAGGGCATGCGGCGGGTCGAGAAGGCGGCCGATTTCGACGCTGCGCTCGAGAGCGCCCAGCGCGAGGCATCGAGCGCGTTCGGCGATCCGCGCGTGCTGGTGGAGAAATACATCCTCTCGCCGCGCCACATCGAGATCCAGGTCTTCGCCGACAGCCACGGCAACGTGGTGCATCTCTTCGAGCGCGACTGCTCGCTCCAGCGCCGCCACCAGAAGGTCATCGAGGAGGCGCCGGCTCCCGGCATGCCGCCCGAGATGCGTGACGTGATGGGCCGGGCCGCCGTCGAGGCTGCCCGTGCGGTCGGCTATGTGGGCGCCGGCACAGTCGAGTTCATCGCCGACGGCCGCGAGGGCCTGCGCCCGGACCGGTTCTATTTCATGGAGATGAACACCCGCCTGCAGGTGGAACATCCCGTGACCGAGTTGATCACCGGGCTCGACCTCGTGGAGCTGCAGTTCCGCGCGGCGTCCGGCGAGACGCTGCCGTTTTCGCAAGGCGATCTTGCCATCGACGGTCATGCGGTCGAGGCGCGGCTCTACGCTGAGGATCCGGAGAAGGAGTTCCTGCCTTCGACCGGAAAGCTCTGGGCGCTGGAATTTCCGGAGGGCGAGGGCATCCGCATCGATACCGGCGTCGAGGCCGGAGCGGAGGTCACGCCCTATTACGACCCGATGATCGCGAAGGTCATCGCGCACGGCGCGACCCGCGAGGAGGCCCTGGACAGATTGGCGGAGGCGCTCGGGCAGACCATCGTCGCCGGCCCAAAAACCAACGCGGCCTTTCTCAAAAAGCTCTGCGAGGCGAAAGGCTTCAGGGCAGGACAGTTCGATACCGGCTTCATCGACCGCAATCTGGATGCCCTCGGCGTTGGGCCACAGCCACGCGACGATGTCGCCGTGTCGTTCGGAGCTGCCGCCCTCATCTCGCGGGAGGTCGAGCGGCTGCGCATGGCCGAACTGCAGAAGAGCGACGAGCCGTCCTCGCCCTGGTCGAATCCGGACGGCTTCCAACTGCTCGGAGCCCGCAGTGTCGGCGTGCCGCTTCTCGTGGATGGCGAGCGGGTTGATGCTCGTGAGGTGTTCAGCCCGGAGCATCACGGCGCGAGCACGGTGGCATTCGGCGAGAGCGACCCCTGGGCGGACGAGGAGATCGACCAAGAGGTCGAGGCACCGAATGGCGTCTACATTCTGCGCAACGGACGCCAGACGCTGGTGCAGCCTTACGATCCCTTCGATGTGGATCTCGAACACATGGACGAGGGCGGCTCGGTGAAGGCGCCGATGCACGGCAAGCTCGTCGCCGTGTTCGTGCAGCCGGGCGACCGGGTCGAGAAGGGGCAGCGGCTCGCGATCGTCGAAGCGATGAAGATGGAGCACGTGCTGGTGGCGCCCGCCGACGCGGAGGTGGCGGAGATCGCTGCCGAACCAGGGGCGCAGGTGGCGGAAGGCGCGCGCCTGATTTTGCTAAAGACGGAAGGATAACCTGCGGCGCATCGCCGGATGTCCGATCCGCGATGCGCATGGTTGAAAGCAGACATGGCACTTCACCTGATCAAACTCTGCGTCGGCTGCGACTCAATCACCGATCTCGAAGAATGGATCGAGGAGAATCGCGTCCTTCATCAGAGGCTCGGGCGCGACTACGAGCAGACGCACACGACCCGCATGGTGCCCAAGCGTGTGGACGAGCTTTTGGGCGGCGGATCGCTGTACTGGGTCATCAAAGGTCAGGTTGCGGCCCGGCAGGCGCTACTCGATGTGCGCCCCTTCACCGACGGTGATGGCATTGGGCGCTGCCGGCTGGTGCTTGACCCGAAGGTGGTCGCCGTGGAGCCGAGGCCCTACAGGCCGTTCCAGGGCTGGCGCTATCTCGTTGCCAAGGACGCTCCGCGTGATATCGATGGGCGGGCGGGCGATCTTGCCAAGATGCCCGAGGACATGCGCAGGGAACTGGCCGAACTCGGCCTTCTCTAACTTATGTGAATCCGCGGAGGCATTGCGATGAAGCTCCCGATCATCTTCTCCCTGCTGCTGATTGTCTCAGCCGGCCCGGCGCTTGCGAAAGAGTGCCGCACGCCGCACCTGCCGCCCGGCGTGGAGGTGAGGCTGGCGCCCGGCTGCGAGGAGCCCCTCCCGACAAGCCGTTCAAAGGCGGAAAGGCGCAACGGCCTCAGGGCGGACCAGGGTTTCATCGATCTGGGCAATGGTACGAAGGTGCGGATCAGCGGCCGCGTCCGGGCCGAATATGGGTTCAGCCGTTAGACTTTTTTGCTGGGGATCTTCCTGGAACCTCGCTGCCGCGATTCGCATTGGCTCAGCAGTTCAGTTGAGTGGAGGTTCCGATGCTGATGTGTGCATCCGAAGGCCGGCACTGGCGTTACGAGGTCTGTGAGCATGACGACGGCTATCTCGTCCAAATGCGCGACCTGACGACCGGGGAGCTGGATGAAGAATTCTCCACCATCTTCCGCACCCTGCCGGTCGCCTTCGCCTATGCCGAAATGTCGGCGGCTTATGAGCGCTATGCAGCCTGTGAGATGGAGCAGTCGGAGGACGAGCAGATCGAATTCGACGTGGAAGCCACCGAGCGTCACTTCATCGATCTGAGCGACAGGTTGCACGATTCGGGCATCAACGGCGTGGTCGTCCAAGCCTGGGAACGCGAAAGCCAGCGCGGCGCGGTTCGCCTTCTGCACTGAAACTTGATCGGCCGACAGCGGCTTCGCGTTTGCAAGCCGCTGTCGCCCCTCTAGCATCGCTCCACCACGACTCATGTCGATGATGGAGTTCCCATGGCCGATCTCTCTGCCTTCCCGATCACCAGCCGCTGGCCGGCCCGGCATCCTGACCGCATCCAGCTCTATTCCACGCCGACGCCGAACGGCGTGAAGGTCTCCATCATGCTGGAGGAGACCGGGCTGGCTTACGAGCCACACTTCATCAATATCGGTGAGAACGAGACCTGGGGTCCGGAATTCCTGTCCCTGAATCCGAACGGCAAGATCCCGGCGATCATCGATCCCGATGGACCGGATGGGAAACCGTTCGGTCTGTTCGAGTCGGGCGCCATCCTCCTGTACCTCGCCGAAAAGACCGGCCAGCTTCTGCCTTCCGACCCGGCGCGCCGCTATGAGACCATCCAGTGGGTGTTCTTCCAGATGGCCTCAGTCGGCCCGATGTTCGGTCAGCTCGGCTTCTTCCATAAGTTCGCCGGCCGGGAGATCGAGGACAAGCGGCCCCTGGAGCGGTACCGCAACGAATCCAAGCGCCTGCTGGGCGTGCTCGAGACCCGGCTCGAGGGTCGCGACTGGATCATGGGCCAGGACTACTCCATCGCCGACATCTCCCTGCTGGGCTGGGTGCGCAACCTGATCGGCTTCTACGGCGCAGGCGAACTGGTCGAGTTCGACAGCCTCAAGCGGGTGCCCGCATGGCTGGAGCGGGGCCTGGCCCGTCCGGCGGTTCAGCGCGGCCTCACCATCCCAGCGCGCCCGGTCTGAGCCTGGCGCCGCTGCATTCTTCCCGGCGGCGATTTACATCCGCCCCATCCCGGCCCACATGTTGGGGTGGGGACATAGAACCATGATGCTTCTTTTCGGAATCGCCGCAGTCGCCCTTCTGTGGTGGCTGGGCAAGACCTACACGCGCACCGACCCGAAGGCGTTGGCGAAGGCCGTCAGAACCATAGGCGGCGTTGCCGCTCTCGGCGCAGCCGTGTGGGTGGGGATCAAAGGCCAGCCCGGCCTTGCACTCCTCATCGGCGGGCTCGGCGCCTGGGTGCTGGGATGGAACGTCCTCAAGCTCTCTGGGCCGTGGAGCCGGTTTCAGCCCCAGCCGGGCCGCTTCTCCCGCATCCGCTCGGCCATGATCGAGATGGAGATCGACCATGCGACGGGTGCCGTCGAGGGCAGCGTTCTGGTCGGGGCCTTCGCGGGAAGGCGCCTGTCCAGTCTCGATCCGGGGAGCCTGCGCCGCCTCTACGACGAATGCAGCGCCCACGACCCACAGGGTGTCCCCCTCCTAGAAGCGTATCTTGATCGCCGGTTTGCCGGCTGGCGTGAAAACGCTCAGGGAGATCGTGACACGCGGACGCGCACTCATGCGCAGTCGGGCGTAATGACGAAAGAAGAAGCCTATCAGATCCTGGGGCTTCAGCCGGGTGCGAGCCTGGAGGAGGTCCGAAAAGCGCATCGAACCTTGATGAAGAGGCTCCATCCCGACCATGGAGGCACGGCGTATCTTGCGGCTCGTGTGAACGAGGCGCGAGAAGTCCTGCTGGGCCGACATCGCTGATACTCCACGCGCGATCCGGTTGTGTTCAAGCCGAGACGGTGCAAGCACACGCACCGTCTCAGGGTTCTTCAATCCTGCCTCAGGCGCGGGAGGCGAAGCAGTTCACGCCGCTCTTCTTGAGCTGCTTGCAGACTTTGGCAGCATCATCCGATTCCGAGAAGCCGGAGAAACGGGCGCGGTAGAGGGTGCTGCCGTCGACGGTCACCTTCTCGGTGAACGGCGCGGCCTTGCCGAGCACCTTGCCGAAGCGGCTGCGGGCGGAGTCCAGCATTTCCTTGGCCTTGGACTCGTCATCCGTGGCGCCGAGCTGGATCACCCAGCCGGTCACCGCCGGACGCTCGACCTTCTTCGGCTCGGGAGCTTCCACCTTGAGCGAGGCCGTCTTGGTCACGGCCGGGGTCGTTGCGGCAGGAACCGCCTCGACGGGCTTTGCCTCGATCTTGGCCACCAGGGCAGCTTTCTGCGACGCCGGAATCTGGGCCGGGGCGGCCTGCGGAGGCAGGGCGGCATAGGCCTGGGCGTTCAGCGGCAGCGGTTCCTGACCCTTCTGCCAGCGCACCGAGGAGGTGGAGGAGGGCGTGGTGGTGGAGCTTGCACCGGCTGCGGATGCCACCACCGGGCGCAGGGTGTTCAGGTCGAGCGGCTTGCGCTCCGGGGCGGGCTGCGGCGTCGTCGCCTGGGCCATGGGGGCCTCCGGGGTGGCGGACGCGACCCTGACTGGAGCCTGGACGGGAGCCGGCTCGACCGGACGGGGAGCGGGAGCCTCGGCCACCATGGTGGGCTGGGCGGAGCCTTCGACCACTGGCGGAGCGATGCGGGCGCCGGCATAGGCGCGGGGCAGGTGATCGCCGATCAGGCCGGCCATCTTCTGGTCGCGGGAGGCGCCGGAACGGCCGCCGAGCACCACGGCGACGATGCTGCGGCTCGCGGTGTTGACCGAGGTCAGCAGGTTGAAGCCGGACAGGCGTGTATAGCCGGTCTTGATCCCGTCCACGCCCTCCACCTTGCCCAGGAGGCGGTTATGGCCGCGGATCGTGCGCTTGCCGTACTGGAAGGAGCGGGTCTCGAAATAGGCGAAATACTTGGGGAAGCGGTCCTGGATCGCCCGGCCGAGCACGGACAGGTCGCGCGCGGTGGTGATGTTCGGCGGGTCATGCGGCAGGCCGTGCGGGTTGTAGAAGGCCGTGGAGCTCATGCCGAGCTCCCTGGCCTTGCGGGTCATCATCTGGGCAAAGGCTTCTTCCGAACCGGCAATGTTCTCGGCGACCACGACGGAGACGTCATTGGCCGAGAGGGTGACCATCGCCTTGATGGCATCGTCGACCTGGATGGTCGATCCGGGACGCAGTCCGAGCTTGGTCGGCGGCTGGCTGGCCGCATAGGACGACACCGTCAAGGGGGTATCCAGGTTTATCCGACCCCGTTCCATCTGTTCGAAGAGCAGGTAAAGGCTCATGACCTTCGTGATGGACGCGGGAATGCGAGGCGCATCGATGTTCTCGCCCTGCAGAATCTTGCCGGTCTTGGCATCGACGACGATGGAAGCGGTGGGAGGGCCGTAGCCGCCGCCGGCCGGAGCCCTGCGGCGGGCAGCCTCAGCAGGAGACGTGACCGTAATGGCAAACGACGCGACGATACCAACGAGAGCCCATGCCTTTCGGTGTCCTGTCCAAACCGAATTCATGCTGAAAAATCCCTGTTTCGTTTGGTTCTTAGGCCCTTGCGCCCGGCTCTCTAAAAGGAACCGTTGCCGGCGCAACACATGCTCTGACGGTAAGGGGTTGCGGTTACGGGGGGGTTAACAGGGACGATTCCGTTGCATGACATATTGTGCATTGCACAATAAAATTTGACAAATTTTTGTGCAGTGCATATATAGACCTCCGTCAGCCGCTCAGCGGCGCCGACCATCATTAAACGCCTTATTGTCGAGGTTCACAATGCTTCAGCCGTTCACCCAGATTCAGAAGCTCGGCCAGGACAACCTGGATGCCACCATGAAGGCGCTCGGTGCTTTCTCCAGCTCCTCTCAGGCGATCGCCACCGAGGCGGCCGAGTTCGCCCGCAAGTCGTTCGAGCACACCTCCTCCACGGTCGAGAAGCTGCTCGGCGTCCAGACCCTGGATAAGGCTGTCGAGATCCAGACGGCCTACGTAAAGGGCGCCTACGACAATCTGGTCAGCCAGTCGACCAAGATGGGCTCGCTCTACTCGAACCTCGCCACCGAGACCCTGAAGCCCTACGGAGGCCTCCTGTCCAAGACCGCTGCCTGACGCAAGCGAGTTCTCCTATCCTTTAGGATGAAGCGCCCGGCCTCGTGCTGGGCGTTTTTCGTTGAGGTGCAGGACGCCCGGCTGTCCGGCTGCCGGTGGCCGGTCGCGAAGGCGTGACCAAGATGTCGCTCTTTTCATCCATGCTGCGACCACCCATCTGGTTGATCTGGCGAACTGAATGGAGCGACTATAGATTTGGCTGTGTGATGTGGCTCGAACCGGGATGTGAGCCACGGGCAGGGCCAGGACTGAGAACAAGGGGCGGTCGTCCGACGATGCTGCGGTTAGCTTACAGTACTATGACTCTGTCGGGGCAGTCTCCGATTTCGGCTGCCGGCGGGTCCCAGCCTCCTGGGGGAGACCCCGGGGGCGAGGATGGCGGTCGCTCCAACACGGCCATCATCACGAAAACCAAGCCGCGCACGAAACGGCCGAACCTTTACCGCGTTCTCCTCTTGAACGATGATTACACCCCGATGGAGTTCGTGGTGCATGTGCTGGAGCGTTTCTTCAACAAGAACCGGGAAGATGCGACCCGGATCATGCTGCACGTGCACCAGAACGGCGTCGGGGAATGTGGAGTTTTTACCTACGAGATTGCCGAGACCAAGGTGACCCAGGTGATGGATTTCGCCCGGAAGCACCAGCACCCTCTGCAATGTGTAATGGAAAAGAATTAGCCGAGCCCCGCTCATAAAGGACAAGCCGTTGCCGAGCTTCTCTCGCAGTCTTGAACAAGCCCTTCACCGAGCCCTCGCTCTTGCCGGCGAGCGCCGCCACGAATACGCAACCCTCGAACACCTTCTCCTGGCCCTGATCGACGACCAGGATGCGGCCGCCGTCATGCGCGCCTGCAATGTCGATCTCGACGTTCTCCGCCGTAACCTGGTGGACTATGTCGACAGCGAACTCGCCAACCTCGTCGCGGACGGGCGTCAGGACTCCAAGCCGACGGCCGGCTTCCAGCGCGTGATCCAGCGGGCGGTGATTCATGTCCAGTCCTCGGGGCGGGATGAAGTGACCGGCGCCAACGTGCTGGTCGCCATCTTCGCCGAGCGGGAGAGCCATGCGGCCTACTTCCTGCAGGAGCAGGACATGACCCGCTACGACGCGGTCAACTACATCAGCCATGGCATTGCCAAGCGCCCGGGCCTCACCGAGAGCCGCTCTCCGCGCGGTTCCGAGGAGGAGTCGTCGAACGAGCGTCCGACCCAGGACGAGGGTGACGCGCGCCAGAAGAAAAAGGGCGACGCTCTCGAGGCTTACTGCGTCAATCTCAACAAGAAGGCGAAGGAAGGCCGGATCGATCCGCTTATCGGCCGCGAGTCGGAAGTCCAGCGCACCATTCAGGTCCTGTGCCGCCGCCAGAAGAACAACCCGCTCCTCGTCGGCGATCCCGGCGTCGGCAAGACCGCCATCGCGGAAGGCCTTGCCCGCAAGATCGTCCAGGGTCAGGTGCCGGAGGTTCTGAAGGGCGCAACCGTCTTCTCACTCGACATGGGCACGCTGCTCGCCGGCACCCGCTACCGCGGTGACTTCGAAGAGCGCCTGAAGCAGGTGATGAAGGAGATCGAGGCGCATCCGAACGCCATTATGTTCATCGATGAGATCCATACGGTGATCGGCGCCGGCGCCACCTCGGGCGGCGCCATGGATGCCTCGAACCTCCTGAAGCCTGCGCTCGCCCAGGGCAGCCTCCGCTGCATCGGCTCGACCACCTACAAGGAATACCGCCAGTATTTCGAGAAGGACCGGGCCCTCGTGCGTCGCTTCCAGAAGATCGACGTGAACGAGCCGTCCGTGCCGGATGCCATCGAGATCGTGAAGGGCCTGAAGCCCTATTTCGAGGACTTCCACAAGCTCAAGTACACCAACGACGCCGTGAAGGCGGCGGTGGAGCTGTCGGCCCGCTACATCAACGACCGGAAGCTGCCGGACAAGGCGATCGACGTGATCGACGAGACCGGCGCGTCTCAGATGCTCCTGCCCGAAGGCCGTCGCAAGAAGACCATCGGCATCAAGGAGATCGAGGCGACCATCGCCACCATGGCCCGGATCCCGCCCAAGACTGTGTCGAAGGACGACGCGGAGGTGCTCGCGCACCTTCAGGACACCCTGAAGCGGGTCGTCTATGGGCAGGACAAGGCCATCGAGGCGCTGTCCTCGGCGATCAAGCTGGCCCGCGCCGGCCTGCGCGATGCGGAAAAGCCCATCGGCTCCTATCTCTTCGCTGGCCCCACGGGCGTCGGCAAGACCGAGGTGGCCAAGCAGCTTGCCACATCGCTCGGCGTCGAGCTCCTGCGCTTCGATATGTCGGAGTACATGGAGCGGCACACGGTCAGCCGCCTGATCGGCGCGCCTCCCGGCTATGTGGGCTTCGACCAGGGCGGTCTCCTGACCGACGGCATCGACCAGCATCCGCATTGCGTGCTCCTGCTCGACGAGATTGAGAAGGCGCATCCGGATCTGTTCAACATCCTGCTCCAGGTCATGGACCACGGGAAGCTGACGGACCACAACGGCAAGCAGGTCGACTTCCGCAACGTGATCATCATCATGACCACGAATGCGGGCGCCGCCGACATGGCTCGCCCGGCCTACGGCTTCACCCGCACCAAGCGGGAGGGCGACGACACCGAGGCCGTGAACAAGCTGTTCACGCCGGAGTTCCGCAACCGTCTGGATGCCATCATCTCCTTCGGCCACCTGCCCAAGGAAGTGGTCCAGAAGGTTGTCGACAAGTTCGTCATGCAGCTGGACGCCCAGCTCGCCGACCGCAACGTGTCGATCGAGCTCACGGACGAGGCCCGCGACTGGCTGGTGGAGCATGGATACGACGAGGCCATGGGCGCCCGCCCCATGGGCCGTCTGATCCAGACGACCATCAAGACGCCGCTCGCGGACGAGGTCCTCTTCGGACGCCTCAAGGAGGGCGGAGCCGTCAAGGTCGTGGTCAAGACCGACGAGATCGGCCTGCAGAGCCTGGGCTTCGAATATGTGGAAGGCCCGGTGAAGCCGAAGCCCGAGAAGGTCGTGACGAACGCCAAGAAGAAGCCTAAGGCGAAGTCTACGTCCACGAAGGCGAAAAAGTCGGTGAAGCCGAAAGGCTCCGATGGTAATGGAGGCGGAGGTGTCCGCACCGTTCCGAAGGTTCCATTGGTTAGAGCATGACATCTGAACTTCACGAGGGGCCGTTGCAGGCCTCCCGCACCCTGGATGCCCCGGCGAAGGTCTCATGGCGCGAGAAGCGTTACCAGCGCCGTCGCCGGCGCGTCTGGCTTGAGGAAATCCTCGGCTGGATCCTCGTGCCGGTGATCATTCTTGGCTGCTACTGGTTCCTGGAAGTGAGCCTGAGCTCTCTCGGCACCTCGCCGGCGGCGATCATGGAAGGTATCGAGGCCATCATCGCTACTCTCTGAGGCCCAATCCTCAGCCGAGCTTATACAAAAGCCGTACCGGACCACCCTCCGGTACGGCTTTTCTTTATCTCCTCAGGCGATTGGAGCGCCGACAGTGCAGACGATGCCGGCCGGGGCGAAATCGATCATCGCTTTCCCGTGGAGATCCTGAGCAAGGCTGCGCTCGATGAGCCGGGTGCCGAAGCCCCGGCGTTTTGGGATCTCGACTGTCGGTCCGTTCGTCTCTGACCAAGTCAGATGCAGGCGCTTGTCCGATCCATCGCTTACCGACCAGGCAATCCGCACCTCGCCGCGCTCGTTGGACAGGGCACCATACTTCACCGCATTCGTGGCGAGTTCCTGGAGGGCCATGGCGATGGCCAGCGCCATGCGTGGCGAAAGGCGGGTGTCCGGCCCGTCCATATGGATGCGCCTCTCGCGCTCGTGCCTGTAAGGAGCCATGGCTTCCCGGACGATCTCGAGGAGGCCAGCCCCTTCCCAGTTCTCCCGGGTCAGCACGTCGTGCGCGCGGGAGAGGGCGAGCAGGCGCGCCTCCATGGCGGAGCGCGCGCCTTCCATGGTGTCGGCGTTGCGCAGCGTCTGGGAGGCAATGGACTGGACAGTCGCCAGGGTGTTCTTCACCCGGTGGTTCAACTCATTGATCAGCAGCTGCTGGTGCTCCTCCCAGCGCTTGCGCTCGGTGATGTCCATGACGACGCCGCGGGACCGGATGATGTTGTTCTTATCGTCGCGCACATATTCACCTCGCCCGTTCACCCACCGGATTGTGGCGTCAGGCATCATCAGGCGGAGCGTCCATTCGAAGTTGCGGAGGCTGGTGTCCTCCCGCTCCCGGTCGCGCTTGTCGATGATCTGCGCGACGTCGTCGGGGTGGTAGCGGGCCCGGATGTCCGCAAGGGTCAGCACATGATCGGCCGGGTAGCCGTAGAGCTCGCTGAGGCGAGGCGAGGGGTTCATCCTTCCCTGGATGTGATCGAAGTCGAAGATGGCGAGAGAGCCGGCCTCGAGAGCCGCCATCAGCTCCGCCTCCCTCTCGATCAGCGCCGCTTCGGCTTCCTTCCGATCGGTAATGTCCAGGAGAACGCCGATGGTTCTTGTTGGAAACCCATCGGGGCCGAGCAGCATCTCGGCGCGCATCAGGAGCCAACGCAGCGATCCATCGACCCTGTAGAACCGGTACTCGACCTCGAAGAACCGCTCACCCTTCTTGAGAGCGCCCATCGCGGCAGCTGTCAGCAACTCACGATCCCCGGGATAATACCGTGTTCGGACCTCGGCGATATCGAGTTCGGCATCCACCGGATACCCGAGCATGCGATTGAGCTCCGGGCTCGCCGTAATGCGATCGGTTGCCGTCTCATGCTCCCAGACAGCCATGCGGCCTGCATCGATGGCCAGCCGCAGGCGATCCTGGCTGGCCCGCAATGCGGTCTCCGCGCGGGCGCGCTGGACGGCATCCCACGTTCGCTCCGCGACATCTTCGATGAGTTTGACTTCGTTCTCGTTCCAGAGGCGAGGGGTTCTGTTGTGGACGTAGAGGGCCGCCACCATGCGTCCCTGCTTGACCAGGCTCACCGTGACCACGGCGGAGGTTTCCAGGTAGGCGAACGCTGCAAGGTGCTCCGGTGAATTGGTGCGCGGATCGACAGAAACGTCGTGGACCGCAAGAGTCTCCCCTCGTTTGAGGGCGCCATGAATCTTGGGACCAAACGCTGCGAGATCGTGGGTTCCGGTGCGATGAGCGACGGTACCGTCGGTCCAGTTGCGTTCCGTGGTGAAATAACGAGCCGTCTCCTCGACCTCTCCATAGCCGACACGGCTGGTTGCGAGATGGGCACCCAGCATCTCCTGGGCGGCTGTGATCACCTCGATGGGGTCGTGGAGCCCACGAAGGCGGTCGCTCAGCTGGACGAGGAAGTTGAGCCGCTGTTCGCTGAGCACCTTCGAGGTCGTTTCATGCACAATGCAGAGAACGCCGGCCACATCGCCGGTTTCGTCATGGACGGGGCTGTACGAGAAGGTCCACCATGTCTGTTCCGGGTACCCTTTCCGCTCAAGGGTAATCGGCAGATCCTCGAAATAGCTGGCCTCGCCGGCGAGGGCCTGTTCCGCAATCGGCCCCATCACGTCCCAGGCCTCCGACCAGATCTCCCGAAACGGGCGGCCGAGGGCCTCCGGCTTGGTGCCCAGCATGGGCCTGTAGGCGTCGTTATAGAAGGCAGTCAGCTCCGGCCCCCAGACCATGAAGGTCGGAAACTTCGAATGGAGCATCATGCTCACGGCCGTGCGCAGGGAGTGCGGCCAGGTCTGGATAGAGCCGACCGGGGTCGACGACCAATCGTATTGACGGATGCGCTCGCCCATGGTGCCGCCATTGGCAAGGAAGTCCGGTAGACGCGCAGGACGATGCTGCATCACGGGAGCTTCCAGTGGGTCGTGCGTGACGTCATCTGGCGACTTAGGACCTTGGAATTGCAGAAGATCGTCTCTGTTGGGCTGCATCGGAGACTTGGAGGGGATGATTCCATAAAACTTCAATGGGGTGGAAGGAGGGCTTGAAGTCCGCAGTATACATATGAACCGTTATCCCGTGATTTCTAGAACCCTGCGATCGACTCACCGATGTCGCAGAGCTAACGGCGGTGTCGCGTTGCCAACCTTGATGGTTTGACCTCGCCACACCCGGGGCATAGCCTGGATGAGGTTCTGATCCCGTAACGGAATGCCTAGACGGGCTTGGACAATTACGAGGTCCCCATGACGACACTGATCGGCCTGTCAGGCAGCCTGCGGCAGGCCTCTTACAACACCGCACTCCTTCGCAGCGCGGCCGGCATGATGCCGGACAATTCGGAACTCGTTGTCGAGACCATCCAGGGCATTCCGCTTTACGATGCAGACCTCGAAGCCTCGGAGGGAATCCCCGAGAGGGTGACGGCGCTGAAGGATGCGATCGCGGCTGCGGACGGGCTGCTCCTCGTGACGCCGGAATACAACAATTCGATCCCGGGCGTGTTCAAGAACGCGATCGACTGGCTTTCGCGCCCGGATTCGGACATCAAGCGCGTGTTCGGAAACAAGCCTGTGGCCGTGATCGGCGCCTCGCCCGGCGGTTTCGGCACCATCCTTTCTCAGAACGCATGGCTCCCGGTCCTGCGCACCCTGAAAGCCGAATTCTGGTCTGACGGCCGCCTGATGGTGTCACGCGCCGGGACGGTCTTCAATCAGGACGGCACCCTGGTCGACCAGAAGATCGAGGGCCAGATTCGGAAATTTCTTGAGGGCTTCGTTGCCTTCGCGCGTGCTGCGCGGCAAGGTGCGGCTGCTGCCGGCGCCTAGTCCTCTCCCCGGTGTTTGAACGGGGTCGCGTCCTCCAGTTCCTCGGCCGCCTCGGATACGTAGAGGCGCTCCTGATCGAGATAGGCCTGCACGGCCCGGCGCAGTCCGGGATCGGCGATATCGTGCGCCGATGAGGTGAGCACGGGCCGATAGCCGCGCGCCAGCTTGTGCTCGCCCTGCGCTCCCGCCTCAACCCGGTCGAGGCCACGTTCGATGGCGAACGCGATGGCCTGATAATAGCAGACCTCGAAATGCAGGAACGGGTGATCCTCGATGCAGCCCCAGTTGCGCCCGTAGAGGCGCTTGTCGCCGATGAAGTTGATGGCGCCTGCGATATAGCGGCCGTCGCGCTTGGCCATGACAAGCAGCACCCGGTCGGCCATGCGCTCACCGATGAGCGAGAAGAAGAGGCGGTTGAGATAGGGACGGCCCCATTTGCGGGACCCGGTATCCATGTAGAAGGCGAAGAAGGCGTCCCAATGTGCTTCAGTGATGTTCTTGCCCGTCACCCATTCGACCGTGATGCCGTTGGCCAGAGCATCGCGCCGCTCGCGCCGGATGGCCTTGCGCTTGCGGGAGGCAAGCGCCACCAGGAAATCGTCAAAGCTGCCATAGCCTTCGTTGAACCAGTGGAACTGCTGGTCGTTCCTGAGCAGGAACTCGTCAGACGTAAAGGCTTCGAGATCGTCCTGCTGCAGGAAGGTCGCATGGATGGACGAGGCGCCGGTCTGATCCCGCAGCGCCCGCAGGCCGGCGATGAGATAGGAGCGGGTCTCCGCCGCCTGGGGTCCGTTCGGCACCAGGAGGCGCGGGCCGGTAGCGGGCGTGAACGGCACAGCGACCTGGAGCTTGGGATAGTATCGCCCGCCGGCCCGCGAATAGGCATCCGCCCAGGAATGGTCGAACACGTATTCGCCCTGGGAGTGAGATTTCAGGTAGCAGGGCGCGGCGCCCAGGATCGCCTCGGCCTCGTCCTCCACAATAACGTGCAAGGGCGCCCAGCCGGTCTTTGCTCCGACACAGCCGGAGTCTTCCAGCGCGGACAGAAAGGCATAGGAAACGAAGGGATTGAACGGATCGTCGTCCCCTGATCCCGTGCCCTGGGCACAGACATCCCACTGGGCGGCAGGAACCGCCTTCAGGCCCTGGGCGATTTTGACTTGGACATTCACTGGGTGGAGGGACCCCGCCGTTAGGGATTAAGAGCTAATCACTGGGCAGTGTCCTTGCAACATCAAGAGTATGCGACAAACACCGACCTCTTCAAAGTCTGGCTCACAAAGGACCAGCCGCTCTCCTCATGTTATCACCGGCCTTGTGCCGGTGATCTCGATCATGTGAGGCAAAGTGCACTTCAGCATCGGGATGGCCGGGACTGATCCCCGGATCAAGTCCGGGACGGCCATGACAGGAGCCGAGATGTGTTCCGTTTTATGAGCCAGCCTCTGAGGATGAGGCTTGCGATTGGATCAGGGCAGGAAGCCTTCGAACACCATCTGGTCCGCGTGCTTCTCCGCATGGGCGCGTTCCTCTGGGCTCCGCACCGTCCAGGTCATGACCGGCAAGTTCCCGAGGAGCCTGCTCAGATGGGTTGAGGCGCAGGGGATGTCCTTCACGCGCCAGGACAGGAAGTGCGGCTGCGACTCGCTGAAGTGCAGCAGGTTGGCCATCCGGTGCTTCTTCTCGGGCGTCAGGAAGCTGTCGGCCTTGGAGGCGTATTCCAACTCGCCGATGAACCCGCGCGTGATGCCCGGCGCCTGCTCGCGCAGGTGGGCCACGATATCCGGATCGAACGACTTCACCACGAAGGGGCCGCTGTAATCCTTAAGGATCTCGATAACCCGCTTCGTCAGCCGCATGTCTTCGTTGAACTGGCTCTTGATCTCGACGACCAGCGGCGTGCGCCCGGCGATGGTGCCGAGATAATCCTTGAAAGAGGGAATCTTGTCTCCGCCCTTCGCACCGGCAATGTCGATCCGGGTCAGGTCGGAGAGCTTGCGCTCGGCCACCAGACCCTTTTCGCTGGTGAGGCGGTCGAGCTCGAAATCGTGGAAGACGATGGCCTCGTCGTCGGCGGTGAGCTGAATGTCGAGCTCGATGGGAAAGCCGCGCGCGATGGCGGCTTGTGCGGCCGAGACCGTGTTCTCGATGACGCCCTCGGACTTATTGTGAAGGCCGCGATGGGCAATGGGCTTCGCGACGAGCCAGCCGGGAATGCTCATTGGACTTCGAACATCCCTTCGACCTCGACGCAGGCATCGAGCGGCAGTTCCGCCACGCCGACGGTGGAGCGGGCATGCCGGCCGGCATCGCCCAGCACTTCGACCATCAGGTCCGAGGCGCCGTTCATGACGGGGGCGAGCGCCGCGAAGGTCGGCACCGCGTTGATGAAGCCGCCGAGGCGCACGCAGCGGGTGACCTTGTCCAGGTCGCCGACCGCCGCCTTCAGCTGGGCGAGAAGATTGATGGCGCAGAGCCGTGCGGCTTCTTGACCGACCTCCGGCGAAACTTCTGCGCCGACCTTGCCCTTGTGGGCGTCGGCCATCTTGCCGTCGAGCCCGAGGCAGAGCTGCCCGGAGATGATGACCAGGTTGCCGGTTCGAACGAACGGCACGTAATTTGCCACCGGTGCCGCCGGGGTCGGCAGGGTGATCCCCAGGTCCTGAAGTTTCTTGTCGACTTTGCTCATGGAGGCCTCGATCTGTGACATCATCCGGACGGAGTAGTGGCGGATGAGCCGGAAGGACGCAAGCGGGAACATTGCCCTGTGGGCAGGAGCGGCCTATCTTGGCTGGCGTTGCGTCGGGAGAAGATATGCGTTTGTTCGTTGCGGCCTTCGGCCTGTCCATCGCCTCGCTGATGCCCGCCGTTGCGGAGACAGCCAAGGCTCCGGTCCAACTCGCGCCTCATCGGGCCGTCTACGATCTGTCGCTCCTGCGGGCAGGCGGCTCCAACGGGGTCGAGAATGCGAGAGGGCGCATCGCCATGGAATTCGGCGGCGATGCCTGCGATGGCTACACCCTCAAGTACCGGCAGGTGACGATCCTCAACAGCAGCGAGTCCGGTGCCAACACCATGGACGTCCAGACCGCCACCTATGAGACCGGCGACGGCCGCTCCATGCATTTCAAGTCCACGTCGTTCCGGCAGGGCCTGATCAAGGACAGCGAGGTCGACGGCGACGCCAAGATCAGCCCGGACGGCATGCTCAATGTCGACCTCAAGCAGCCGAAGAAGACTGCATTCGGCGCCACCGGCGAGACGGTGTTCCCGACCGAGCACCTCAAGCGCCTCATCGAAGCCGGACGCCGGGGCGATACCACCCTGTCGGTCAAGGTCTATGACGGCTCCAATAAGGGCGACAAGGTTTACGACACTCTCGGGCTGATCGGCCGCAGGATCGAGCCCGGCGCGGCTTTGGCCACACTGGAGGAGCCCGTCCGGAAGGACGATCTCGCCTCCCTGGCGCGCTGGCCGATCACCATCAGCTATTTCGAGGAAGGCAAGGGCGACCGGACCCCGGTCTACCGCATTTCCTTCGAGCTCTTCGAGAACGGCATCAGCCGGGACCTCAAGCTCGATTATGGCGACTTCGCCCTCAAGGGCGAGCTGAAGAGCCTCGGTCTCCAGAAGACGAGCGGCTGCCGGCGCTAGACCCTGGCCTCTTCCAGCTAAGGCTTGCGCAGAACGATTCCCTTCTGCAGGGCGCCTGCGCCGAACTTGTCGCGGATCTTGTCGATGGCGGCCTCCATATGGGCCTGCCGCACCACGGACTGGTCCGCAAGGTCGCCCTTGTCTGCGTCCGCCGCATCGCACAGGTCGGCGGCGCCGATGCCGATGAGGCGGAAGGCAGTGCCGTCGCAGGAGGCTTTGAGCAGCTGCCGGGCCGGGTCGAACAGGCGGGCGGCGAGCTGCGTGGGCGCGAGGCCGGAGCGGGTGCGGGTGAGCAGCCGAAAGTCCTTGTCTTTCAATTTCAGGGTCACGCTGCGCCCGGCGAGGCCCGCCTTCTTGAGACGGCGCGAGACCTTCTCGGAGAGCCGCCAGAGGATCGGCTCAAGATCGTCGAATGACCGCAGGTCCGTCTCGAAGGTGGTTTCCGCCGAGATGCTCTTGGTCTCCCGCTCCGGCGTCACCTTCCGGTAATCCTCGCCCCAGGCGAGCCGCGACAGGCGCTGCGCGTCGCGGCCGAGCGCCTCGAACAGGGTCTTCAGATCCACGGCGCGCAGGTGTGCAATCTGGGTCACGCCGACCTTGGCGAGCCGAGCCTGAGCCGACGCACCGATGCCGGGAATGATCCCCACCGGCTTGTCGGCCAGGAAATCGGCGGCATCCTCGCAGCCGATGATCGAAAAACCCCGCGGCTTCTGGAGGTCGGACGCGATCTTGGCCAGGAACTTGTTGTAGGAGAGCCCAACCGAGATCGAGATCCCGATCTCGTTCTCCACCTTGCGGGCGAAACGCGCGAGCGTCAGGGCAGGGCTGCCGTGGTGCAGCCGCTCCGTTCCGGTGAGGTCCAGGAAGGCCTCGTCGATGGAGACCGGCTCCACCAGCGGGGTCAGTTCCAGCATGAGCTGGCGCACCTCGCGGCCGGCCTTGCTGTACTTCTCGCCGTTGGGCTTGATCACCGTCGCATGCGGGCAGAGCTTCAGGGCCTGGAACATGGGCATGGCGGAGCGCACCCCGTAGATGCGCGCCATGTAGCAGGCAGTCGACACGACCCCGCGCTTGCCGCCGCCGATGATCACCGGTTTGTCGGCGAGGCTCGGATCGTCCCGTTTCTCCACCGCCGCGAAGAAGGCGTCGCAATCCACATGCGCGATGGAGAGGCTGTCGCGCTCCTTGTGCCGCAGCAGGCGAGGGGACCCGCAGGCCGTGCACCGCGCCGCCAGGGGGCTGGCGGCCATGGTCAGGCAGTCACGGCAGAAGGGCGCATCGCTCATGGGATAGTGCGGCTATTCGAACTCGGAGGGAGACAGGGTCCAGCGGGCGCTCATGATGTGCTCCGGTTTGGTGTTCAGCTCCTTGGCGAGCGCGAGCAGCAGCGGCTCGTCGGAGACCACGTAGTCGAGGATGCCGGCGAAGAAGCCGGGTGACGAGGCGGCCGAGCGGATATTGTCCGGCCCGAGCCCTGAGACGGCCAGGAACCGTCCGAGCCGCTCCTCGTCGCTCGTGATGAAGCCAAAGGCTCCCACTGCGACATTTTCGGCCTCCTCGCGGGTAACTCTTTTTAAGGGTGTGTTCATGCTGTCAGTTTGCATTTCATCAATAGGTTTGGACCTAACTATACCATCAGACGAAAATTCGGGCCGGTGAAGTGCGTTTTGGGCCCCGGGATAGCGCCAATGAAGAAGACCGTGCTCATTGTTGAGGATAACGAACTCAACATGAAGCTCTTCAACGATCTCCTCGAGGCCCATGGCTATGCGACCCTTAAGACCAGCCATGGCATCGAGGCCATGGAACTGGCCCGGGCCCACAAGCCGGACCTGATCCTCATGGACATCCAGCTGCCCGAGGTCTCCGGTCTCGAGGTGACCCGCTGGCTCAAGGCGGATGAAGAGCTCAAGTCGATTCCCGTCATCGCCATCACGGCCTTTGCCATGAAGGGCGACGAGGAGAGGATTCGGGAAGGCGGCTGCGAAGCCTATATGTCCAAGCCGATCTCGGTGGCCAAGTTTATCGCGACCGTGAAGACTTACCTTGAGGCAGACAGCAAGCCGGCATGACTTCGGGAAATCCTAAGCCGGGTGAATCCGACGCCTGAGCAAGCGGATTCATCTTCTTGAGATAACTTCGCTTTAAATTTTTTGGGAAAATGCCGCTTTTTGGCCACATGGGCGCTTGCAACGCCTCATGTTTCCTATACGTTCGACCATAGTTTCCGCCTTGAGCGGAAGAAATGCCCTACGGATGCTCAGGTCCGCCGCATCTCCTGGGACTTCGTGGGCTCGGCCAGCCCGGGAGCAGATCGTTGCCTCCTCAACGCTGCTCCCGGCTGGCCAACATTTTTCCCAACAGGGCGCCGCAAGGCGCCTTTTGTTTTGGCCAGCTGCCCTCACAGGCGGGTCCAGGTCGAACCTCCCGTTTCTCCAAGCGAATCAGCTACATACCTGTTTAAGCCAAGCTTGGCCGTAAGGAAATATCCCTTTAGGTAAACCTTGCCCCCGTGCGATGCAGGATGCAGTTGCGATCCTGCCCTGCTAGCTTAAGCCGACGCTTTTAATCGGGATGAGGGATTATGGACCACCGCACACCTTCCTTGCCGCCCAAGACGGCGCTGACCCGCTTTTCCGTCTCTCCCCTGTCCACCATGACCCGGCGCCTGGCCGATGTGGCGTCGGGCCGCGCGCCTGCCGACCTCGTGATCACCGGCCCCCGGGTGCTGTCCACCTACAGCGAGCGCATTACGCCCGAGCGTGAGGTCTGGATCGCCGGCGGGCGGATCGCCGCCGTGAAGCCGGCCGGTTCCTACCGGCAGGCCGGGGGCTCGCCGGGCCGGGTCTATGACGCCAGGGGCGGCATCATCGCCCCGGGGTTGGTCGATCCGCACATCCATATCGAGAGCAGCATGATCACGGCCTGTGCCTATGCGGAGGCGGCGCTGCTCAACGGCACCACCACGATCTTCTGCGACAGCCACGAGATCGGCAACGTGATGGATGCAGCCGGCATCGAGATGATGTTGGAGGATGCACGCCACGCGCCGCTCTCGATCTTCCTCACGGTTCCCAGCACGGTTCCCGCCACCACGCCGGATCTCGAGACGGCGGGCGGCGACCTGACGCCGGAAAAAATCGCGGCGCTGTTTGACCGCTGGCCTGAAGCGGCGGCGCTGGGCGAGAAGATGGATTTCGTGCCCGTCACCATGGGCGACGAGCGCAGCCACGCGATCCTCGCAGCGGCGCTCGAACGCGGCAAGCCGGTGTCGGGCCATATCTACGGACGCGAGTTCGTGGCGGCATACGCGGCAAGCGGCGTCACAGACACGCATGAAGCCATTGACCGGGACATCGCCGACGATCTGCTCGATGCCGGCGTGTGGATCTTCCTGCGCGGCGGCCCGCCCACCACGCCGTGGCATTCCCTGTCCGAGGCGATCAAGACGATTACGGAGCTCGGCTCCTCGCACAAGCGCATCTGCGTCTGCACGGACGACCGGGACGCGGACGACCTGATGATGTTCGGGATGGACTGGGTGACGCGCGAAGCCCGCCGCGCCGGCATGAGCCGGGAGCAGGCCTGGAGCATGGGCTCGCTGCATCCCGCCACGCGCTTCGGCATGGACGGAGAGATCGGCGGCCTCGGCGGCGGACGCCGCGCCGATCTCGTGCTGCTCAACGACGATCTCGACGTGCAGAACACCTGGTATGGCGGTGAACTCGTTGTCGAGGGCAAAAGGATCACGCCCGTGCTCGATCAGGCGCTCTCGAATCGCTATCGCTATCCGGACGAGGCCTATCGCACGGTTCACATTCCGAGCGTGCCGAAATTGATTCCCGACCTGCCGACGCAGGCCTGCACGGCCAACGTGATCCGCGTGGCGCTGCCGGGCATCGTGCTCTTCCACGACAAGGTGCAACTGCAGAAGGAGGAGAGCTGGGACGCTCAGCTTTCAAAGAATGGCCTCACCTTCGTAACGGTCATCGAGCGCCACGGCCGCTCGGGCGGCAAGGGCATGGCGCACGGGCTGCTCAAGGATTTCGGCCTGAAGAGCGGTGCGGTCGCGAGCAGCGTCGGGCACGACTCGCACAACGTGATCGTGGCCGGCACCAACGAGGCTGACATGCGGCTGGCGCTGGAGACTCTGATCGAGAGCCAAGGCGGTGTCTGCGTGGTCGATCAGGGCCAGGTCGTCGCCATGGTGCCGCTGCCCATCGCAGGCCTTCTCTCCGACAAGCGCGTGACGGAGGTGGCGGAGGAGACCCGTGCGCTGAAAGTTGCCTGGGAGAAGGCCGGCTGCAAGATCCCCTATATGGGCTTCAACCTGATCCCGCTCTCGGTGATCCCGGAGATCCGCATCACTGACAAGGGGCTGGTGCTGGTGCCGGAAATGGAGCTGGTGCCGCTCTACGAGGTGTAAGAACAATCTTCATGGTCATGCCCGTCCCCGGACTTGATCAAGGAACAGTCCCGGGCATCCACGTCTTTTCGCGGCAAGTCTCCCTCCGGCCTCATTCTGAGAGGCTGGCTCATAGAGAGGAACACGCCTTGGCTTCCGTCATGGCCGGCCTTGTGCCGGCCATCCCGATGCGAAGAAACGCTGCGCTTCACCTGATCGAGATCACCGGCACAAGGCCGGTGATGACGGGAGGGCTGCCGGTCCTTGATGAGCCAGCCTCTGAGGAGCAGACGCAGTCTGCGTCTCGAAGGAGCTTCCAGAGAGCCCTGGAAACGCCCTCGTCCTTCGAGACGCGAGCAAGCTCGCTCCTCAGGATGAGGTCGTATTTGGAACAAAGACGTGGATGGCCGGAACAAGCCCGGCCATGACGGATCAAAAACAGCTTTATTGAAGCTTCTGCGGCGCGGCCCTCTCAATCTCCGCCAGCGCGTCCCGCATCGCAGCCACGAAACTGGGGTGCTGGTAGAGGTCGTTGTGCCCCGCATCCACGATCGTGCGGTCGAGAACGAGATTGGGGATGACGCTGCGCAGGGGCTCGCTGCGGCGCGCCGGCACGATGGTGTCGCGGCCAGCCGCGATCAGCGCCGTGGGCGTTGGCCGATCCTTCACCAGATCGACGGTCGGCATGTGATGGCGCAGGAGGAGGCCTGTCGGTGCCCAGGAGAAATGCTCCCGCGCCAGGGCCTTCAGCGAGTCGAACGGCGTGACAAGGATCAGGCCCGCGAGCTTCCGGTGGTGCGCCAGATTGGCCGCCACGCTGCTGCCGATGCTGAAGCCGACGGCAACCACCTTTGGGGTTCGCTGCTGTCGCAGGTGGTCGAAGATCGTCAAAGCATCCGCGAACAGCGCCTGCGCGCTCGGCGTCCCGCTGCTCGGCGGATAGCCGCGATAGTGAAAGGCGATCACCTCGTGCTCGGGAAACAGGCCATGCAGGGTGAGCGCGACGGCATCCGCGTTCCATGCATTGCCGCCGAATCCGAGCAGGAGAGGCTTCTCGCCAGACGCCTTTCCAAGCCGCGCACCGATGAGGCGATCGCGGTCGGGCGTGGTCAGTTCAAGTCTTTCTGCGAATGATGGCAGCGGCGGCCTGTTGGCGGCCGCCATCTGCGCCGGGAACAGCATCCTGGTCTGGAACAGGGCCGTCACAAGCACGAGGCCCGCGTAGAGCAGGGTGATGCCGAGAACGACGGTGAGAAGCCACATCGGTGCTGACCTGGATGTTCGAGCCACGGGGACGTCAACTCCCCGGCGCCGTTTTGGTGCGCCCAGAGGCCAACTCGTCAGTGCGCGCCAGAAGGTCGTTCAGGTTCTTCTGGAACTGCTCGAAGGCAAAACCCAGGGCGAAGATCTGTCCGAACGCCTGTGCGGGTAGCTCGCGGACAATCGCATCGGCGCGCAGCGCGTCCGCGTCTCGGGTGAAAACCTCCAGGGCTGCACGGAAGGCATCGGCGTCCGGCGGCTTCGTGTGGTGTCGCAGGGAATCTGAGAGATCCAAGAGAAGCGTCCGCGTGGCCTGATGCAGCGTCGTGAGCGAGGGGCTGAGCTTGTCCAGGACTGGAGCCGGCAGGGGGCTCGAGGCCGCGCGGCCGATCATCACGAGGTCATGACGCACCCGGTAGAGGGTGCGGATAAGGGGCTCGGGATCGGGCGCCTCGGTGAGGTGGGTCCGGCGCTCCCGCGCTGCTTCCTCGGCGGCGGCTTCCGCCTTCTTCAGGGCCGACCGGATCTGGGGGGATCTTCTGCAGGGCCGAGCGCCCTGCCGGGCTGGCGGTCAACTCATCGATGAACACGGAGTCGAGGTTCGCGTTGAGCTGCACCACCTTGGCGGCCGCGTCCGTCATCAGGGTATGGGCCCGCGCAGGGAGCACGAAAACGGCAACGAGCACGCCCACGATGTTGCGAGCGTGATCTCCAGCACCCGGTCGATGGCTGAGGCGAGGGGGCCGAAAGCCTGCCCTGTCGGCGGCAGCAGCATGATGAGCGACGTGAGCGGCGCCACGCGGAAGGCCGGCTTGACGGCCGCAAGCAGCGCCAGCGGGAACAGGGCCACAACGATGCTGATCCCGAGGGTGACGGCCGAGCCGTGCGGGACAAAAGCGGCGATCACCCCACCATAGACTGCTCCCGCAAGCGTGCCGCTGAACCGCTCTATGGCAGCCTTGAGGGAACCGCCGACGCTCGCCTGCATGACGACGACGGCGGTGATGACCGCCCAATAGCCTTGCGGCATGGCGAAGAAGCGGGTGACCGTGTTGGCAAGGACACCCGCGATGGTGACCCGCAGCGCCAGCTTCAGCTCCGCGCCCCGATGCGGTCGCCTGCCCGCTCGATCCACCCAGAGAATGCCATGCGATTCTCCTACGCATCGTGCGGAAAAGTGGACCCGGTTTTCCGGTCCACACGATGCGCTCCTTTTGAGAAGGAGCATCGGATGGATCCCAAAAGTGCAAGTCCACTTTTGGGCCCGATGCTCTAGCGCCGAGCATAGAGGGTGGTTCGCAGGATGGGCTATGGGGATGGCGCCGGGCGGGAGGATCCTATCCGCGCGGCAATACCATGAGGCTCGATCCGCAATCGTCGCAGATGCCGAGGCTGGGCGACGCGATCATCTGTGTTGTGCGGCATTCCGGGCAGCCCTTCAGGGCCATCCTGAGGGATCCCGCCATCCGGTGGGCGCTTTCGCGGTGGGTCTCACTTGCCTGGACGATTCTCTCGAACATGGCTGCCTCCCTTGTGGCGCCATGATGCTGCGCCTCACCGGCAGGCCCGTCAACGAAGCTTTCTGGGTATTCAGGCCGGTTCCCGGTGGCCTGTCGTCAGCATCGGTTCGAGACGTGTGACAAAGCACGCCACGACGGAGAACAGGCCGAAGAGAAGATGCGGCCAGAGCACCTGATCGGCAAAGCCGAACAGGAACGGGGAGGCTGCCAGCAAGATCCCGCCAAGCCCGTCGAGGATCAGATGCATGGGCATCGGCAGGATTTTGAGGAAACCAAGTTCGTAGGCTGTCACGACGGAATACAGGATCGCTCCCGCGCCGAACACGATGGCCACCCATGTGGCGGCCGGCACATCGGCGAAGCCGAAGAGCCAGGGGCTCGCCATGAGCGCGATGCCCCAGAGGTAGTCGATCACGCCGTGCACGCGAGTAGGGAGAAATCGCATGACGATCCTTTCACGCTCTAGCGGCGCCTTGACCACCGCCAAGATTCTGGTCGAGCCATTGGATGATGTCCCGGCTCTCCAGGATCGGCTCCCCATCGGCGACGAGGCACGGCACCTGGGTCTTGCCGGTCAGCTGTTCGAGCCTGTCCTTTGCGCCTTCCGTCTCGCTGACTTCCATGAACGAGATCTGGTCCTTCAATCCGCGCTCATCGATGAAATCGCGGACACGGGCCGAATAAGGGCAGGCCCATTTGTGGATGAGTTCAAGCTTCAAGGTCTCGTCCTTTCGGAGGTTGTTACTTGTGGGTGCGACGGCGCCGGCGGAGCAGCGTGGCGATCCCGACGATGAGGCCAGACAGCACGATGATCGTGCCGATCGTCATCAGCCAGATGGCGCCGCCCTCCATGGGGTCTCTCCCTCACGTCTGTTCGCCAACGTCGGGCGCGTGCGCCTGTTCCGTGAGGGGCTCGGCCTTGTGCGGGCACAGGCTCGCTCTACTTCGCCAGACTTCAGCGAGAGGACGCGGCGGCGCATGAGCAGGATCGAATGGCGGCAGGATCGGGTGGCTGGCGTGCCTCTCAACCGTCATGTCGGCTTCGTCGGGGCCATCGAGGTCGGCAGCGTGGCCTATGACGGCAGCAACCGGTTCTGGGTCTGGTCGACGCCTCTGCAGGAGGATGCCTGGGGCTACGGCCCCACGGAGCAGTCCGCCAGGACGGCCCTCGAGTTGTGGCTGGCATCCTGGCTGGAGAACTTCCGGCCGTTCTTTCAGGCCGGCGACGCCACGCCGCCAGCCTGACCATGGTGAATGCGCGCCGTTAGACCCGCGTGCTGCGGCCGCGGCCGAGGAAATAGAACAGCAGGGCCGCGATCACGACGACCGCCACGATGATCCAGACCCAGTCCATGCCCTCGCCTGCGGCACCACCGGGATTGGCACCCGTGGTCGTTCCTGACGGCGAGGTCGTTCCACCGCCCGGTGTGCCAGGCGTGCCGCCCGGGGATGTTTGGGCCATGGCAATGGCGCTCCAGACCGTCAGCATCATGGTCAGCAGGGAAACCTTGAGCGTCTCAATCATCTGATCTCTCCTCGTCCCGCTATCGGACATAGGATCAACGTCCGCATGCGACACACCGTTCCGGAAGCGCGAGGAGAGGCTGCAGCGGAACAAGGGCGGCCTGCCCCAGTTGTCGCGGCACGCTTTCTTCTTGGGACCAAGGAACGGGCAGGTGCCTTCACAAAATCCATCTCCGGTGATCGTTCTGGTGGACGAGGAGCCGACCATCCGGCAGGCCACGGCCCGCCATCTGCGGGAGGCGTCCTTCGAGGTCGTGGAGGCTGCGGATTCCGATGAGGCCCTGAAGCATCTCGAGGGTTCGTCCACGGTTCATGCCCTCGTGACGGATGCGCATCTTCCCGGCAGGATCGATGGCCATGAACTGGCAGGCCTAGCCCGCAAGCGCTGGCCGGATCTCGCGGTGGTGATGATGTCCGGCCATTCCGATGCCACCTCGGGTCCCGTGCCGACGGGAGGCGAGTTCATTGCCAAGCCGTATCTGATCACCCACCTCGTTCCGACCCTGAACCGGCTGCTGGGGAGAGGCCCATGACGCACGTGGTTCTGCTCGGCGACAGCATTTTCGACAACGGCGCCTATGTGCGGCGCGGCGAGCCCGACGTGATCAGGCAGGTTCAGGCGAAGCTGACAGGCGGCTGGAAGGCAACGCTCTGTGCGGTCGACGGCGCGGTCACCGGCGGGGTCCTGAGTCAGCTGTCCCGGCTGCCCCCGGACGCGAGCCATCTCGTCGTGAGCGTCGGCGGCAACGATGCCCTGCGTCACAGTGGGATCCTGCGCGAGCAGGCGCGCTCCGTTGCCGAGGTGATAGGGCGATTCGCTGCCGTGCAGGACGAGTTCGCCCGAAACTACCGCGCCATGCTGGACAGAATTCTCGAACGGCGCCTGCCGACCGCGGTCTGCACGATCTACGACGCCCGCTTCCCCGATCCCCAGGAGCAGCGCCTCGTCGTGACCGCCTTGTCCATCTTCAACGATGTCATCACCCGCGAGGCCTTCGCCCGGCGCCTCCCCCTGATCGACCTGCGCCTCATCTGCGACGAGCCGGACGACTACGCCAATCCCATCGAGCCCTCGGCGAAGGGTGGCGACAAGATCGCTGGCGTGATCGCCCAGGTTGTGGCCGGAAACACCATTTTCCCGCGCTCGCAGGTCTATGCGCAATGAGCGGTTCGGCCTCGCGCGAGGCTGCCGGCTTGTTAATCCAGGGCTCCTGTTGCTTCAGACGTGGAGCAATTCTGAACAAATTTTCAGAAAACCGCGATTTTATAAAGAAAAAGAAGGGTTTGCAGCTAAGCTGTGAACCAAAACTCAAGTTCTGAATTGGTTTTCCATTGAAGGGTATTTGCCGCTTCTCACGAGGTTCACCATGAAGAAGTTCGCATTACTGGCAAGTGTTGCCATCATCACTGTCGGGAGTGTCGGAACGGCCGACGCTCAGTACCGGCGTCATCACCGTGGCGGCTGGGATCGGGGCGGAGCGGTTGCCGCTGGCCTGATCGGCGGCGCTGTCCTTGGCGGTCTGCTCACCGCGGCAGCCACCCCGTCCTATGCTTATCCGGGCTATGGCTACTATCCCTACAGCGCTCCGGCCTACGGCTATCGCTCCACCTACAGCTATGGCTACGGCTATCCGGCCTACAGCTACCCGGCTTATGGCTATTACTCGGCACCGGTGACCCGCGTCGTTTACGAGCCGGCTCCCGTCTACCGGACCCGTGTGGTCTACCGCCAGCCGCGCGTGGCGACCCAGGTCGTCTACCGTGAGCCGCGCTACCGCACCCGGGTCGTGTACCGCGATCGCGACCGTCCCCGGGTCGTCCGTGCCTACCGCCGGGATGTGGTGAGCACCGGCTCCATCTGGCGCGAGCGTGAGAATGAACGCAGTCGCCTTCGCCAGGATTTGCTCTCGAGCCGCTAAGTGCCGGAGGGAGGCTCCAGCAAGTTGTCTTTACAGAACTCGGAAATGAAAAAACCGCCCGAAAGGGCGGTTTTTTGCATGAGCAGTTTTTAGGAAACCGATTACTTGATCTTGGCTTCCTTGAACTCGACGTGCTTCTTCGCGACCGGGTCGTACTTCTTGAAAGTCATCTTCTCGGTCATCGTGCGCGAGTTCTTCTTCGTCACGTAGAAATAGCCGGTGTCGGCGGTGGAGACGAGCTTCACTTTGATCGTTGCGGCTTTGGCCATGGTTCAGGACCCCTTGTTCGGTTCGGCGGTTCGGGTGGCCCAAGGCATCGCCGAAACGCAAAGGCCGGGCGAACCCGGCCGGAAAATCGTGCGGTTCCCATGCCTGATTATCAGGAGCCCGTCAAGGGAGGAGGACTGCTTTCCGGCCTTCTTCCTGTCATTCCCGGCCGGAGCGTAGCGAGGGAAGGGGATCCACTTTCACGTTCGGCGCTATGGAATCCCTTTCCCTCCGCTACGCTCCGGCCGGGAATGACATTGGACGGAAACTACAGCAATTCCCGCACGAACCGGCCGCGCTGCTGGTGGAAGAACGGCACTGGGAGCTGGAGGGCGAATCCCGCGGCGATGCGGGCCTCAAGCTCGCCCAGGATCACCGTGGTGATGGGCGGCAGGTCCAGGGCCTTGGCCTGGTCGATGGTGACCCAGGCCAGCTCCACAAGCTCGGCCTCCGGCCTGATGACCCCCTCGACCTCATCCGCGATGGCGGTGCGGTCCACGGCAAAGAACCGGGTGTCGAAGCGCCTCACGCGCTTCGGCGGGGTAATGGCGCGGCCGATGAAGTGCAGGGCTTCGAGATCCGGATGAACGCCCCGCTCCTGAAAGGCCGTCCAGGCCGTGCCGGCAGGCGCCCGTTCCGGGCTGCCGTACTCCTTGGTGCCGAGCATCAGGCCGGTCTCCTCGAAGGTCTCCCGGATGGCGGCGAGCGCCAGCGCCCGGCAGCGCTGTGTCGACGGGCGGGTGACCCGGGCCATGAGGGCCTGCTCGGCGCGGGGGTGGAGGGCGCCCGTCACCGTCATGGAGCGGTCGCCCGCCTCGATGCGCCCGCCGGGGAAGACGAACTTGCCCGGCATGAACTTGAGCCCCGCATGGCGCTTGCCCATGAGGACTTTGGGGATCTTCGGCTTGCGGTCGATGATGATGAGGGTTGCGGCGTCGACGGGGCGGAGGGCAGGGGCCTTGGGGTTGGTCTCAGCGGAAACGAGGCGATCCATCTTCGCCAGGGTTTCGATATCCGTCACGTGCATTGTCCTCGCTTGAGCATCGGATTTCTCCGATGCTCCATGTCTTTGGCTGGTGCATCGTCAATCGCGGAAAACCGGGTCCACTTTTCCGCACGATGCGCTGGCGTTCTTCTTAAGCCGGGCCGCCCCGAAGCCATGCATACCAAGCGCGTATTGCAGCCCCACGACAGTGCCTTTCACCGGCTGGAGCAAGGCAAGACACAGGATCAGGGTGAGCGCAGGCCACGTGGCCAGATGCACCCACATCGGCACCTCGAGCCTGGTCTCAGTCATGAGGATGCCGTAGCCGATGAGATGACTGACGATGAAGATCACCAGATAGGGCGGCAGGTCGTCGGCCCGGTGATGGTGGAACTCTGTCCCGCAGGATTCGCAGTGATCCACCACCTTCAGGAAGCGCCCGAAGAGGCGGCCGCGGTTGCAGGCCGGGCAATGGCCCAGGAAGCCGCGCCCCATGGCCGGAATGACCTTCACCTCTTCCGCATCCGCTGCGGTCTTGATCGTCAAAGGCATGCCTCGTCCTTACCTTAGGCGCGCCCGCGCCGCTTGACCTTCACCCGGGTCGGGGAGCGGGCAGAGGCTTCTACCGCCTTGGCCCGGCGGGCCGGCCGCTTGCCGCCCTTCCGGCCGCCACCACCGGTCTTGGCCGTGAACCGGCCCTTGGTGAGAAGCTCGAAGCGGAGCGCCCCGGCTACGGGCGCCGCCTCCACCAGCTTCACTTCCACCTTGTCGCCCAGGCGGTAGGTCTCGCCGGTATCCTCGCCGCGCATGGAGTGGGTCACCTCATCGTAACGGTAGTAGTCGTTGCCGATGGTGGCCGCCGGGACGAAGCCGTCCGCGCCGGTCTCGTTCAGCTTGATGAAGAGCCCGGCCTTCGACACACCCGAGATCTGCCCATGGAATGTGGCCCCGATCCGGTCGGCCAGGAAGTGCGCGATCAGGCGGTCAATTGTCTCACGCTCCGCGGCCATGGCCCGCCGCTCGGCGGCCGAGATCTTGGCGCTGATCTCGATCAGCTCCGCCCGGGCGGTGCTGGCGGGCAGCCCGTCCTTGCCGAACTTCAGGGCCGAGACCAGCGCCCTATGGACGATGAGGTCGGCATAGCGGCGGATGGGTGAGGTGAAGTGGGCGTAGCGCTTCAGGTTGAGGCCGAAATGGCCGTAATTCTCCGCCGCATATTCAGCCTGCGACTGGGAGCGCAGCACCACCTCGTTGATGAAGAGCTGGTGCTCCGAGCCGTCGACGCTGCGCAGGATCCGGTTGAACAGCTCCGGCCTGATCGGCCCCTGCCCAGGGATCTTGAGGCCGATGGAGGCGAGCACCTCGCTCAACGAGCGCATCTTCTCCAGGGAGGGCTCGTCGTGGACCCGGTAGATGAGGTCGGACTGCGCCTGCTCCAGGGCTTCCGCCGCCGCCACATTGGCGAGGATCATGAACTCCTCGATGAGTTTATGCGCCTCCAGCCGTTCCGGCACGAAGACCCGGTCCACGGTGCCGTCGGGTTTGAGCACGATCTTGCGCTCAGGCAGGTCGAGGAAGAGCGGCTCGCGGATGTCGCGCGCCTTCTTCACCAGCTCGTAGGCAGCCCAGAGAGGCTTCAGGATCGTGTCCAGGATCGGGGTCGTGACCTCGTCCGGACGGCCGTCGATGGCGGCTTGTGCCTGCTGGTATGAAAGTTTTTCCGCTGATCGCATCATCACCCGGTGGAAACTGTGGCGGATCTTTCGTCCGTCGGAGCCGATCACCATGCGCACGGCGAGCGCCGGGCGGTCCTCCCGCGGCCTCAAGGAGCAGAGATCGTTGGAGATCCGCTCCGGCAGCATGGGCACGACCCGGTCGGGGAAATAGACCGAGTTGCCGCGCTCCTGCGCCTCCCGGTCCATCGCGGAGCCGGGGCGCACATAGGCGGATACGTCGGCGATCGCCACGGTGACGATGAAGCCGCCGGGATTGTTTGGGTCCTCGTCCGGCACCGCATGGACGGCGTCGTCGTGGTCCTTGGCGTCGGGCGGGTCGATGGTCACGAGGGGCAGGCTGCGCCAATCCTCGCGGTCCTCCAGGGTGGCGGGTTTCGCGGCTGCGGCCTCGTCCAGCACCGCCTTCGGGAACTCGTTGGGAATGTTGTGGGCGAAGATTGCGATCAGGCTCACGGCCTTCTCGGATTTAACGGAACCTAGGCGCTCCTTCACCTTCGCGGTCGGCAGGCCGAAGCGGCCGTGCTTGACGATGGACACGGCAATCAGGTCACCGTCCTGGGCCTCGCCCTCATCGCCCGGCCTGATCTGCAGTTCCTGGTCGCGCGCCTTCTTGTCGACCGGGATCAGCCGTCCGCCGCCTTCGGGCATGCCCCGGAAGATGCCGAGCACCTGGGCCTGCTTCTTGGCAATGATCTTGGTGACGCGGCCGGAATAGCGATGGGTGTCGCCGGGTTTCAGCGGATCCACCCGCAGGAGCGCCCGGTCCCCGACACCGGCGACGGGCATCCCCGGCCGTGGCTTGCGCGGCGACACGATGATGATCGTCGGGACCGAGCCGTGCTCCTCCTCATCCCATTCCGTCGGCACGGCAATCAGTTCGCCGTCCCGATCCCGCCTGGTGATGTCCGCCATCACCACCGGCGGCAACTGACCGGCCTTGTGCATGGTCTTGCCGCGACGGTCGACAACACCCTCGATCTCAAGATCCTTGAGGATCTGCTTCAGCCAGATGCGGTCGTTTCCCTTGATGTTGAAGTGATGGGCGATCTCCCGCTTACCCACCTTGCCCTGAGCCTGGGTGATGAAGGACACGACCTCCTCGCGGGAGGGCAGGTTGGTCTGTTCGGTGGGGCGTTTGGCCAAGGGAGGAACTCGTTCGGTTGACGGGGCCTTGTCGCATGCAAGCTTGGCCGCGACCAGCCCGGCGGCTGTCATTGTCATGACGCGTGGGAGCGCCAAGAAGATCCATTCTGGGGTGACAGCCCGTTCAGGCAAAAAATAAGGCCCCCGCGAGGGAGCCTTGAGGGACCGGCCCGTGGGGGCAGAATGAGCCGGTGAGCTTGTACAACGTGCCCGTCAGAGGTTGGTTCCAGGCTTTTTGAAGATTTTTTGGGAAAAAGTTTTCAGAGGTTCAAAAACCTTCCTCGTCTTCCCCAGACTTGTTCCGGGGATCCACGTCTTCAGCCCGGCTGAAGACGTGGATGGCCGGGCGAAGCCCGGCCATGATGGCAGAGAGGATGGGCGGTCTTCTCTGACCCGGTTTTCCGATCAGATATCCAGATCCGCCTCGTTGGCAAACGCCGCGCGTTCCTGGATGAAGGCGAAGCGGGCTTCGGGCTTGTTGCCCATCAGGCGCTCCACCACATCGCTGGCCTCGGGCCTCTCGTCGTCGGCCACCACCACCTTCAAAAGCAGGCGCTTCTTCGGATCCATGGTGGTCTCCTTGAGCTGGCCCGGCAGCATCTCGCCAAGACCCTTGAAGCGGCTGATCTCGATCTTGCCGCTGCCCTTGAACACCGTCTTCATCAGGCGCTCCCGGTCGGCCTCGTCGCGGGCATAGGCCGATTTCGCCCCTTGGGTCAGCCGGTAGAGCGGCGGGACCGCCAGATACAGGTGCCCGTTATCGATGAGCTTGGGCATCTGCCGGTAGAAGAATGTGATCAGCAGGGTGGCGATGTGGGCCCCGTCCACGTCCGCGTCGGTCATGATGATGACCTTCTCGTAGCGAAGATCCGCCTCGCGGAACTGGGAGCCTTGGCCGCAGCCGAGCGCCTGGACGAGGTCGGAGATCTGCTGGTTCTGGTGCAGCTTGTCGCGACCGGCCGAGGCCACGTTCAGGATTTTTCCGCGTAAGGGGAGCACGGCTTGCGTGGCGCGGTCGCGGGCCTGCTTGGCGGAACCGCCGGCCGAGTCGCCCTCGACAAGGAAGAGCTCGGAGCCCTTGGCGCCGGCATTCGAGCAGTCCGCCAGCTTGCCGGGCAGGCGCAGCTTGCGGGTCGCGGTCTTGCGGGCGACCTCCTTCTCCTGACGGCGGCGCAGGCGCTCCTCGGCCCGGTCGATCACCCAGTCGAGCAGCTTGTTGGCCTGCTGCGGTGAGGCGGCGAGCCAGTGGTCGAAGGTGTCGCGGATCGAATTCTCGACGATGCGGCCGGCCTCGACGGTGGCCAGCTTGTCCTTGGTCTGGCCCTGGAATTCCGGCTCGCGGATGAACACCGACAGCATGGACGCGCAGGTGGCCATCACGTCGTCTGTGGTCACCGCGGCCATGCGCTTGGCCTGGTTCACGCGCTCGGCGTGCTCGCGAAGGCCCCGGAGCAGGGCGATGCGCAGGCCGTTCTCGTGGGTGCCGCCCTCAGGGGTGGGCACCGTGTTGCAGTACGAGGTGGAGAACCCGTCCTCGTTGGTCATCCAGGCGACCGCCCATTCCAGCGAACCGTGGCTGCCGGGCTTGGTGATCTTGCCGGAGAAGATCTGGTCCGTGACCAGCTCCTTGCCCTCGATGTCGTGAAGCAGGTAATCCTTCAGGCCGTTCGGGAACTTGAAGGTCGCCTCGGCCGGAACGTTGGCGACGCCCTCGACCAGCGACGGGGCGCATTTCCAGCGGATCTCGACGCCGCCGAACAGATAGGCCTTGGAGCGGGCCATCTTGAACAGGCGGCGGGGCTGGAAATGAGCCTCCTTGCCGAAGATCTGCCAGTCGGGCTTGAAGCGCACCTTGGTGCCGCGCCGGTTGAGCACGCGGCCCACGGTCTCGATCTTCCCTTGCGGAATGCCGCGGGAAAAGATCTGCCGGTAGAGGGTCTGGCCGCGGGCAACCTCGACCTCAAGAATCTCGGACAGCGCGTTCACCACCGAGACGCCGACGCCGTGCAGGCCGCCGGAGGTCTCGTAGACCTTCGAGTCGAACTTGCCGCCCGCATGCAGGGTGGTCATGATCACTTCAAGGGCCGACTTCTTCGGGAACTTGGGGTGCGGATCGACCGGGATGCCGCGCCCGTTGTCGGTGACGGAGAGCCAGCCGCCTTCCTCCAACTCCACCTCGATGAAGGTCGCGTGGCCTGCGACCGCCTCGTCCATGGAGTTGTCGATCACCTCAGCGAAGAGGTGGTGCAGAGCCTTCTCGTCCGTGCCGCCGATATACATGCCCGGCCGGCGGCGGACGGGCTCCAGCCCCTCCAGCACCTCGATGGCAGACGCGTCATAGCCGGCCTCGCCCGGCGTGCCTTGCTGGGGCGGCGCCTGGCGGGAGACCTTGACGGCGGCGTTGCGGGCCGTGGCAGGCGCGGCGCGCTTGGCCGCAGCGCCCCCGAAGAGATCGTCGTTATCTGTCATTGGGACCTTGGTCCGGGATGATGATTCGCGCTTCTTTACACTATTTCTCATCCCGTTTTTATACGAGAACAAAACGGAAACGTGAAGGTGATTTTCAGTCACAAGCCACAAATTTGAGGAGGAACTTAGTCCATAAAGGTTACCGGCAAATTCCCCCTAAAGGCTGTCTTACGTATGTCATCCGGAACTGTTTAAATTCCATTCACGTTGAATGGTTAAGCATGAGCTTAACGGGAGATCTGATCGTGACGACGCGGACGACTTTGGCGCCAGCCCAGAAGCTTCACCTCGACCGCGCCGCACGCAATGCAGGCGAAGCCTTCGCTTTCGACGAGCCCGACAACACACCGGCCGCATCGCGCTCCTATGGCTCAAGCCTGATCTGGCTCGGCATGGCGGCTGTGGCTGTGGTGGGCTTGAGCCTAGTCTTCTAAGGTTTCTTCATCCGAGCGTTTGCTCTTGCCGAAGACCCGGATGAGCTTTGCTTCGAGCCTGGTGCCGTAAGTCAGCAGGAACAGCGTGACGAGGGTGCCTGCCATTGTGATGAACCAGGCCCCTAGGCCTGCCGTCACCCCAAGACCCGCCGCGATCCACACCGTTGCGGCCGTCGTGAGGCCCTGGACCTCCGTACCGTCCTTAGCCCGCAGGATCGAGCCTGCGCCGAGAAATCCCAGACCGGTGAGAATGCCCTGCACGACGCGGCTGACCGCGTCCTGGGAGAAGTGAAGCCCCTCGTAGACCGAGCCCGACAGGATCACGATGGCGGAGCCCAGCGCCACCAAGCCCAGGGTTCGCATCCCGATGGGCTTGTTATGAATGTCCCGGTTGAGGCCGACCGCCATGCCGGCGATCGTCGCCACAAGCAGCCGCAGGGTGATCTCGACATGGTCGCCGTACTCTTCCTTCAGCCAGAACACCCACTCGTCCATTGTACTTAGCCTGCCTTGGCGGTCTTCTTTGCAGCCGTCTTGGTGGCGGCCTTCTTCGGTGCCGCCTTCTTGGCGGTGCTCTTCTTGGCGGCGGTCTTGGTCGCGGCCTTCTTGGCAGCAGGCGCCTTGGCGGCCGCCTTCTTGGCTGGAGCCTTGCGGCCACGGGCGGGCTTCTTCGACGGCCCGGCCGCCCGGCGCGCCTTCAGAAGCTCCACTGCATCGGCCAGCGTCGCCGCCTCCGCAGCCATCGAGCGCGGCAGGGTCGCGTTGGTCTCGCCGTCAGTTACGTAGGGGCCGAAGCGGCCGGCCTTCACCACGATGGGCTTGCCCGATTCCGGATCCTCACCCAGGGGGCGGCCCGGATCGGCCGCGCCGCGGCGGGCGCCGCCTCCGCCACTTTCCTTGGCGACGATCAGGTCGATGGCCCGGTTGGCGCCGATCTCCAGCACGTCATCGCCTGCGCCCAGATTGGCGTAGGTCTTGCCGTGCTGAACATAAGGCCCATAGCGACCGATGCTCGCCAGGATCGGCTCGCCCGATTCGGGGTGGATCGCCACCTGACGCGGCAGCGCCAGGAGCTTCAGGGCCTTCTCCAGATCGACCTGGGCGGGGGACAAACCCTTCGGCAGGGAGGAGCGCTTGGGCTTCTCGCCCTCGCCTAGCTGGACGAAGGGGCCGAAGCGGCCGTCGCGCAGGGTCACTTCAAGGCCCGTCTCTGGGTCCTGGCCCAGCACCTTCACGCCGGGCTGGCCGCCGTTCTCGGACGAGCCTTCGCCGTTGCCGTCGACGCCGGTGGCGGCGAGCTGGCGGGTGAACTTGCACTCGGGGTAGTTCGAGCAGCCGATGAAGGAGCCGAACTTGCCAAGTTTCAGCGAGAGCTGGCCCGTGCCGCAGGTCGGGCAGGTGCGCGGGTTGGAGCCGTCGCCCTTGTCAGGGAAGATATGCGGCCCGAGCAGCTCGTTGAGGGCATCGAGCACCTCCGTGGTGCGCAGCTCCTTGGTCTCGCCGATGGCCGCCGAGAAGTGATTCCAGAACTCGCGCATCACCTGCTTCCAGTCGATCTCGTTGTTCGAGACCCGGTCGAGCTGCTCCTCCAGGTCCGCCGTGAAATCGTATTCCACGTAGCGGCGGAAGAAGCTCTCCAGGAAGGCGGTGACGATGCGGCCCTTGTCCTCGGGGACAAGGCGCTTCTTCTCGATCTTGACGTATTCGCGGTCACGCAGGGTCTGCAGCACGGCAGCATAGGTCGACGGCCGACCGATGCCGAGCTCTTCCATGCGTTTGACGAGCGAGGCTTCCGAATAGCGCGGCGGCGGCTCGGTGAAGTGCTGGGTGGCAGCGATGCGGCGGCGCTCCAGGGGATCGCCGGCCTTCATCGGCGGCAGGCGGCCCTCGTCCTCGTCCGCCTCGTCGTCCTTGCTCTCGTTGTAGAGGGTCAGGAAGCCGTCGAACTTGATCACCTGGCCGGTGGCGCGCAGGTCCAGCTTGCGCGGTCCGACCTGGGCCGTGATGTCGGCGGTGGTGCGCTCAAGTTCCGCCGATTCCATCTGGCTCGCGATGGTGCGGGTCCAGATCAGGTCGTAGAGACGCGCCTGCTCGGGCTCCAGGTACTTGGCCACCTGCTTCGGCAGGCGGCTCATGTCCGTCGGGCGGACGGCCTCGTGGGCTTCCTGTGCGTTCTTGGCCTTGGTGGTGTACTTGCGCGGCGCGCCGGGCACGTAGCGGTCGCCGTATTCCTTGCCGATCACCCGACGGGCGGCCTGCACGGCTTCGGGCGCCATGTCGACGCCGTCGGTTCGCATATAGGTGATGAGGCCGACCGTCTCGCCGCCGATGTCCACACCCTCATAGAGCCGCTGCGCGATGCGCATGGTCTGGGCCGGGGCCAGCCCCAGCTTGCGTGAGGCCTCCTGCTGCAGGGTCGAGGTGGTGAAGGGAGGGTAGGGGTGGCGCTTGGCCGGCTTGGCCTCGATGTTCGCCACCGAGAAGGTCGCCAGCTCCAGGTCCTTCTTGAAGGCCTCGGCGTCCTTGCCGTTGCCGATGTCGAGGCGCTGGATCTTCTTGCCGTCGGCGCCCACGAGGCGCGCATCGAACACGCCGCCGTCCTTGGTGGCAAGCGTGGCGATCAGCGACCAGTATTCCCGCGGCTTGAAGGTCTCGATCTCGAGCTCGCGGTCGCAGACGAGGCGAAGCGCCACCGACTGCACGCGGCCGGCCGAGCGGGCGCCGGGGAGCTTGCGCCACAGCACCGGAGACAGGGTGAAGCCGACGAGATAGTCGAGGGCGCGGCGGGCGAGGTACGCATCCACCAGCGCCTGATCGATCTGACGCGGGTTGCGGAGTGCCGCCCGCACGGCATCCTTGGTGATGGCATTGAAGGTCACGCGCTCGACCGGCAGGTCCTTCAGCACGCGCTTTTCGCGCAGGGCTTCCAGCACGTGCCAGGAGATCGCCTCGCCCTCGCGGTCCGGGTCGGTGGCCAGGATGAGCTTCTCGGCGCCCTTGATCGCCTTGGCAATGTCGGAAACCCGCTTCGAGCCCCTGTCCTCGAGCGTCCAGATCATGCGGAAATCGGCATCCGGGTCCACCGAACCGTCCTTGGCGGGCAGATCGCGGATATGCCCGAAGGAGGCCAGAACCTCGTAATCCTTGCCGAGATATTTGTTGATCGTCTTGGCCTTGGCAGGCGACTCGACGACGAGGACTTTCATGGACGACTTCCTAAGCGCGGGAGCAGACGGACGCCCTGCTGCCAAGGCGTGACCGGCGGTCAGGCCTGACCGCCGCGGGGCGGGAATAAGTGGTTGATGATCGCGGACAAGTCAAATCGGACTTATCCGTACTTTTCTCATATGGCCACGAATGCCCTTTCCAGCAAGGGATTCACGGCTGGCCCAAGGTCGTTGGCACCGATCAGCCGGGCGGGGGCGGCGAGGCGGGTGAGGGCATAGGCCTCGGTGATTTCAGGCGGCGCGGAGCGAGCGAGCGCCGCCGTCGCCACCAGGAGGAACAGCCTCTCGGCGATGAACCGGGCCCGGGCTTCGGCGTCTGGCGAGTGGAGCGCCATTACGAGGTCCCGCGCCGCTTCGGAGGCGCCTGGAAGGTCCTGGATATCGGCCATCAGGCGCTCCAGCACGGCGGTGGCGATCTCCGGCTCGCGGGTCTCGGCGCGCAGGATGTCGAGGGCGATCACGTTGCCCGATCCCTCCCAGATCGCGTTGACGGGCGCCTCCCGGTAGAGCCGGGGCAGGGCGCTCTCCTCCACGTATCCGTTCCCGCCGAGGCACTCCATGGCTTCGTAGAGGAGGCGCGGGGCCGCCTTGCAGATGCCGAACTTGGCCGCCGGTGTGACGAGGCGGGCATAGCCGGCCTCCTGATCATCGGTGCCTTGCAGATCGAAGCTGCGCGCGGCACGTAAGGCGAGTGCCGTCATGGCCTCGCTCTCCAGGGCAAGGTCCGCCAGCACCATCCGCATAGCCGGCTGATCGATGAGCTTTTTCTGAAAGACGCTGCGGTGGTGGGCGTGATGCATGGCAAGCGCCAGCCCCATCCTCACGAGCCCGGCCGAGGCGACGGCGCAGTCGAGGCGGGTGAGTTGCACCATGTCGATGATGGTGCGCACCCCGCGGCCCTCCTCGCCGATCCGCCAGCCAAAGGCCGCGTGGAACTCCACCTCCGAGGAGGCATTCGAACGGTTGCCGAGCTTGTCCTTCAACCGCTGCAGGCGAAGGGCATTGAGGGTTCCATCGGGCCGGAAGCGCGGAACGAGGAAGCAGGTGAGCCCGCCCGGCGCCTGGGCCAGCACCAGGAAGGCGTCGCACATGGGGGCCGACATGAACCATTTATGGCCGGTAAGGGCATATTCATCGCCGGCCTTCGGGTCGGCCCGGGTGGAGTTGGCACGAACATCCGTCCCGCCCTGCTTCTCGCTCATGCCCATGCCGAGGGTCACGGCGGCTTTCTCCCAGAACGGGATAAAGCGTGAGTCGTAGGAGCGGGAGCGGATCTTCGGCAGCCAATCGGCGAGCCGGTTCGGGGAGGCGGCGAGGGCAGCCACCGAGGCGTGCGTCATGGTGATCGGGCAGATATGGCCACTCTCGACGCCCGCCGCCGTGTAGATGCGTGCGGCGCGTGCCACATGGGCATGGCCTGACCTCGCCTCGTCCCAGGTCGAAGCGTGGAGGCTGTCCTCGATGCTGGCGTGCATGAGCACGTGGTAGGCCGGGTGGAATTCGACCGCATCGATCCGGTAGCCCCGCGCATCATGGGTGCGCAGCCGCGGCGGGTTCTCGTTGGCGAGGCGCCCGAGATCGATCCGCTCCGCCGATCCCCATGCGGCGCCAAACGCGGTCAGGCCCTCTGCTTCCGGGTCGACGTCGTTGACCCTCAGCGCGTCAAGCAGGGGCTGGTTGGTAGCGATCAGGTTCACGTCCCCGAAGGGCGGCGTCTGATTGAAGACCTCGTGCGTGTCATGGTGATCCGACATGGCGCGATCCTCGGTGTTATCGATCTTCGATTGTAGCGCGCTCACCGATCCACAACAGGATTCCCTCCCCCTTGCGGGGAGGAGTAGGGGTGGGGCGGTGCGACCGGGTGAGCCCTTCTCCATTATCCCGGCACGTCATGGCCGGGGCGGAGCCGGCTATCCCGATCCGGTAAGGCTCAGCGCTTCATGCAATCGGGATCACCGGCACAAGGCCGGTGATGACGTGGTAGGAGATCATCGACGATTGATTGGAGGCAGCGCTCTGACTTTGTGACCCCCACCCTCGATCCCTCCCCGCAAGGGGGAGGGAAGAATGTGGACGCGAATGTTGGCTTGCCGCCGTTTCCCGGAGCGCCTATAGCCATCGCTTTAAGATGACAGACGCCCCCCGCTCCGTTTTTCCCCATCGGCATCTCCTCGGCATCGAGGGGCTGTCTCCCTTGGACATTCGGGCGCTGCTCGATCTCGCCGACGAACAGGTCGAGGTGAGCCGGCAGGTCGAGAAGCGGAAGACGACCCTCCGGGGACGGACCCAGATCAACCTCTTCTTCGAGGCCTCGACCCGCACGCAATCCTCCTTCGAGATCGCCGGCAAGCGGCTCGGCGCCGACGTGATGAACATGCAGGTCGGCTCGTCCTCGGTAAAGAAGGGCGAGACCCTCATCGACACGGCCGTGACGTTGAACGCCATGCGGCCGGACATCATCGTCGTGCGCCATCACTCGGCGGGCGCGGTGCATCTCCTGGCGCAGAAGGTCGACTGCTCGGTGGTGAATGCCGGCGACGGCGCGCACGAGCACCCGACCCAGGCGCTCCTCGACGCGCTCACCATCCGCCGCAACAAGGGCCGCATCGAGGGCCTCACGGTCGCGATCTGCGGCGACATCCTGCATTCGCGGGTGGCGCGTTCCAACATGATCCTGCTCGCCGCCATGGGCGCGCGGGTGCGGCTCGTCGCGCCCTCGACCTTGCTGCCGCCCGGCATCGCGCGCCTTGGCTTCGAGACCTTCACCAGCATGGAGAAGGGTTTGAGGGACGCCGACATCGTCATGATGCTGCGCCTCCAGCGCGAGCGCATGAACGGCTCCTTCGTGCCCTCCGTGAAAGAGTATTTCCGCTTCTACGGGCTCGACCAGGAAAAGCTCAACTTCGCCAAGCCCGACGCACTCGTGATGCATCCCGGCCCCATGAACCGGGGCGTCGAGATCTCCTCCGACGTGGCGGACGGCGCGCAGTCGCTCATCCGCGAACAGGTCGAAATGGGCGTCGCCGTGCGCATGGCGGTGCTGGAGGCTCTGGCGAGCCATCTGCCGAATAGGTGAGAGGCGTCATGAGCAACCAACCCATCTTCTTCAAGAACGCCCGCCTTATCGACCCCGCCAGTGAGCGCGAGCAGCGCGGCGGCGTGCTGGTGCGCGATGGCGTCATCCAGGCCATCGGACCGCAAGTTGCCGTTTCCGAAGACACCCAGGTGATCGATTGCGGCGGCCAGGTGCTGGCGCCCGGCCTCATCGACATGCGCGCCTTCATCGGCGAGCCGGGCGGGCCCTATCGCGAGACCCTGAAGAGCGCCGGCGAGGCGGCTGCGGCCGGCGGCGTCACCACCGTGGTGTCGATGCCGGACACGAGCCCGGCCCTCGACGATCCGGCTGTCATCGACTTCATCGTGCGCCGCGCCCGCGACACCTCCATGGTCAACATCCGCCCGGCTGCGGCTCTCACGAAGGGATTGCAGGGTGCCGAGATGGCGGAGATCGGCCGCCTGAAGGAAGCCGGCGCCATCGCCTTCACGGACGGCGCGCGCCCGGTCACCAACGCTCAGGTGATGCGCCGGGCGCTCACCTATGCCCGCGACTTCGATGCGCTGATCATCCATCATGTGGAGGATCCTGATCTCGTCGGGCAGGGCGTGATGAACGAAGGCGAGTTCGCCTCGCGGCTCGGCCTGCCGGGCATTCCGCGCGAGGCCGAGACGGTTATGCTGGAGCGGGACATCCGCCTCGTGCGCCTCACCGGCGGGCGCTACCACGCGGCCATGATCTCCTGCGCTGACTCGGCCGAGATCGTGCGCGCCGCAAAGGCGAGGGGACTGCCGGTCACCTGCGGCGTCTCCATCAACCACTTGGCGCTCAACGAAAATGACATCGGCGATTACCGCACCTTCCTGAAGCTCTCGCCGCCGCTGCGCCACGAGGACGACCGGCAGGCGATGATCGAGGCGCTGGCCGACGGCACCATCGACGTGATCGTCTCGGACCACAATCCACAGGATGTTGAGAACAAGCGCCTGCCCTTCGCCGAAGCCGCCGATGGGGCCGTGGGGCTCGAGACCCTGCTCTCGGCAGCCCTGCGCCTCGTCCACTCGGACCGCATTTCCCTGCCGAAGCTCCTGCGCGCCCTGTCCACGAAACCCGCGGAAATCCTTGGGCTTCCAGGTGGTCGTCTTGCGGTCGGTGCTCCCGCCGACCTGATCGTGTTCGATCCGGACGCGCCCTATGTGCTCGACAAGCGGCAGCTCAAGTCCCTGTCCAAGAACTCGCCCTTCGACGAAGCGCGCCTCGAAGGCCAGGTGACCATCACCATGGTGGCGGGCCGGGTGGTTTTTCAACGCGAAACGATGTAACGAGAAGAGAATGTCTGACGAGGCCAATCTCCTGTACCTGCTGGCGGCTCTGCTTTTCGGCTATCTCCTGGGCTCGATCCCGTTCGGCCTGATCTTCACCCGCATGGCCGGCCTTGGCGACGTGCGGAAGATCGGGTCCGGCAATATCGGCGCCACCAACGTGCTGCGCACGGGCCGCAAGGGCCTCGCGGCCGCGACGCTCCTGGCCGATGCCCTGAAGGGCACGGCCGCCGTGCTCGTTGCGGCGCAATGGGGGCCTCAATTCGCAACCATGGCGGCCCTCGGAGCCTTTCTCGGTCACCTCTTTCCGGTGTGGCTCGGATTCAAGGGGGGCAAGGGTGTTGCCACTTTCATCGGCGTTCTGATCGGCCTGAAGCCCCTGGCCGCGCTGATCTTCTGCGTGATCTGGCTCGGGGTTGCCTTCGCGTCGAAATATTCCTCGCTCTCGGCCCTGGTCGCCAGCGCGACGTCACCGATCATCCTCTGGCTGCTGGGCGAGCCCGGCATGGCCGGGATCGCCGTGGTGCTCGTGGCGTTGCTGTGGTGGAAGCACGGCCAGAACATCAGCCGCCTCCTTGCCGGAACCGAAGGCAAGATCGGGCAGAAGGGATGATCCCATGATCCTGACGGATGAGCAGCGTCTGGACTGGCTTCGCCTCATCCGCTCAGAGAACGTTGGCCCGCGCACCTTCCGCGCCCTGATCAACCAGTATGGCGGGGCCGGAGCCGCGCTGGACGCCCTGCCGGATCTGGCCCGTCGCGGCCGGCGCCTGCTGCTTAAAGTTTACAGCCGGGCCGAGGCCGAGAAAGAAATGGCCGCGGCCGCGCACCTCGGCGTGCGCTTCGTCGCCATGGGCGAGCCGGATTATCCCAAGACCCTCCAGGCCATCGATACCGCTCCTCCCCTGATCGCCCTGCGCGGCGACGCTGCGGTGCTGGCAAAGCCCTCCGTCGCCATCGTTGGCTCTCGCAACGCCTCCGCGTCTGGCCTGACCTTCGCCGAGCGCCTCGCGCGTCAGCTGGGCGAGGCCGGCTATGTGGTGGTCTCAGGGCTGGCGCGGGGCATCGACACGAAGGCGCACAAGGCGACGCTCGAGAGCGGCACGGTGGCGGTGCTCGCCGGCGGGCACGACCGGATCTACCCGGCCCAGAACGAGCCGCTGCTGCAATCCATTATAGACCAGGGCGGGGCGGTGATCTCCGAGATGCCCATGGCCTGGGAGCCGCGCGGACGCGACTTCCCCCGCCGCAACCGCATCGTCTCCGGCATGTCCTACGGGGTCGTGGTGGTGGAGGCGGCGCGGCGCTCCGGCTCGCTGATCACGGCGCGTTTCGCCCTGGAGCAGGGCCGCGAGGTCTTTGCCGTTCCGGGCTCCCCGCTCGACCCACGGGCCGAGGGCACCAACGATCTCATCCGCGACGGCGCCACCCTCTGCGCCGGAATCGAGCATGTGACGAGCGTTCTGGAGCCGCTTCTCGCCTCGGTTCCCCGCCTCGACCGGAGCGCCGAGGCGCCGCACTACACCCTTGGGTCGGAAGAGCTCTGGGACGAGCTCGACCTGCCCGACACCGCCCGCGCGCCGGTGCGGCCCGTCATGCCCTATGCCGAGGAGGCGGAGGAGGGGCAGGCCGATCTGATCACGCTCCTCGGCCCATCGCCGGTCGCCATCGACGATCTCGTCCGGCAATCCGGCCTGTCGATCCGCTCGGTCCAGACAGCCCTGCTGGAACTCGAAGTTGCCGGACGGCTTGAGCGACATGGCGGCAATGCGGTGTCGCTGCTTAGGACTTAACTGTCCTTGTTGCCGGATTGTAGCGCTCGAATGGCCTCCAGTCGGGCCATGTCAAGCAGATAGGCCAGAAGATTGAGATTGGCCTCCCGGGCGAGATAGGACAGCTCCGCCGAGAACTCGGCCACGTACTGGGCGGTTTCCACAGGGCTCATCTTGAGGCCAAGGTGGACGCTGTCCTCAGCGCCCGAAGTGTTATTCGTGGACGGTGCTTTCCCGGAGGGGCGGAGGGCTTTGGTCATGAGGGATGAAGCTGTCTCACTGTTGCAATTCGCCTAGTTGGCAGCACAACCCCTAATAAAACAAGTCGCGATATTATACCTTAAATTGCAGAACGGTGCCTCGCGATCAACCCAGGAGGGAAATGAGCACCGGCATGGAGAGCAGGGCCAGCAGGGTCTGCAGGGTCAGGATCTCGGCCATGAGCCCGGCATTGCCTCCCATCTGGCGCGCGAGCACATAGGCGGCGCTGGCCGAAGGCACGGAGGCGGCGATGATGGTGACGGTCATGTCGTCTCCGGTCACACCCGCGAAGCGAGCCAGGGTTCCGGCCATGACCGGCAGGAGCACGAGCTTGAGGCCTGTCGACAGGGCATGGGGCAGGCCGGGGCGGGCGAGGCGCCGGATGTCCAGGCCCGCGCCGACGATCAGGAGGCCCGCCGCGAGCGCCGCCCGGCCAATAACCTCGATATAAACGGCCAGCGATTTGGGCAGCGGCGGCGCCAGGAGATTGAGGGCGAGCCCCACCGCGCAGGACCAGATGAACGGGTTGGTCACGAAGGAGCGCAGGATATCGAAAGGACTGCGCCGGGGCTGGCCGGCAAAGCGGATGAAGACATAGAAGGCGAGCAGGTTGAGGAGCGGCACCATGGCGGCGATGGCCACCGCGATCAGCGCGATGCCGCGCTGGCCGAACAGGCTGCCGGCGACGGCGAGGCCCACGAAGGTGTTCCAGCGCGTCGCACCCTGAAAGATCGACGTGAAGCTCGGGCCGTCGATGCCGAAATGGCGCTCCAGCAAGGGGCGTAGCGCCAGCACCAGCACCGCCATGGTAAGGATCGCGCCGATCAGCGCACCGCCGACGCCGAGCACCGGCACGGAGGAGAGGTCGGCCCGCGACAGTGTGTCGATGATGAGCGCCGGGAAGAAGATCACATAGGTGACGCGCTCCGTGCCGGCCCATTGCTGCTCGCTCACGAAACCCGTGGCCCGGCACAGCCAGCCGGTGGCGATGATCAGGAAGGTCGGGATCAGGCTGGCGAAGACGGCGGACATGGGAACCCGGGGCGGGAGGGAGCGGGCAATCCGGCGAAAGCAGGGTGCATGAGGGGCTTAAAGCCTGCCGGTACGCTCGACAAGCGCCGGATAAGCTTGCATTGGATTCCGGTCCCGATGCTCCACTTGTCTGTGTTCGGGTTCCGCCAGAGGCCCCATGATCCAGGTGACGAACTCCATCGCGCTCGATGAAGCGGAACTCCAGGAAAGCTTCATCCGCGCCTCCGGCCCGGGCGGGCAGAACGTCAACAAGGTGGAAACCGCCGTCCAGCTGCGCTTCGACGTGCGCAACTCGCCCTCGCTGCCGGACTACGTGAAGGAGAAGCTGGAGCGGCTCGCCGGCAGCCGGATGACCAATGACGGCGTGCTGATCATCACGGCGCAGCGCTTCCGCTCGCAGGAGCGCAACCGGGAGGATGCGGTGGAGCGGCTCGTGGAGCTGGTCCGACAGGCCACCGAGCGGCCCAAGCCCCGCCGGCCCACGCGGCCGACGCTTGCCTCTAAGAAGCGCAGGCTGGAGGCGAAGGGGCGGCGTGCCGAGATCAAGAAGGGGCGCAGCGGCAAGCCCGGCCTCGACTGATCCGATCACCCCTGAAGAACGATGCCGCCGAAGCCGAGAAGATCGGCAAAGACGGCAAGCACGACGCCAAGACCCACAAGGATAAGGCCGGTCAGGAAGAAGCGTATGGAGCGGTTGTCGCGCTTGACCTCGAGGGACGAGACCAGCAGCAGATCGGCCAGGGACTTGACCTGAAGAGCAAGGCCAAGGGTGATGAGCGCGACCGAGACGAGATCGCTGTGCATCCATTCGCCAGGAAGAGCCGACCAGCGGCTCAGGAATCCCACGGAGAAGCCGACGACGACGCCAATGGCCGTGACCGAGCCGTTGCGGAACGTGGAGTCGATGCGCTGCTGCTCTTCGCGTTGGGCCGTCTCACCCGCATCCCTTGTCATCGTCCGGCTCCGATCCAGAGCTATTCTCAGACGATCTTACCTCAGCGTGCAACAATCCCATGCGTCATCACCGGCCTTGTGCCGGTGATCCCGATTGCATGAGGCGCTGTGCTCTTCCGATCGGGATGGCCGGCACAAGGCCGGCCATGACGTGGTGGGGTGTCATCCCCGGCGGCCGTAGGCCGGGAAGGGGATCCACTCACACGCTCGGCACTAAAGTTCCCCTTCCTCTCCGCTGCACGTCCTTCCGGAATGACACCCTCCCGGTTCCAACATCCTGCTCGTCATCCCCGTCCCCGGACTTGATCCGGGGATCAGTCCCGGGGATCCATGTCTCAAATCCGCTCAGAGACGTGGATGGCCGGAACAAGTCCGGCCATGACGTTGAGCATGACATGGCAGGGGCGGCATGGATAAAGGCACCGCACCCTTATCACCGTCACCCTGAGGGAGGATAGACGTGCTCGGCGCCCCTGAAATCGGAGACCGTGTGGCAGCCTCCGTTCTCCCGGATTGCATCCGGGCCGATCACGGCCTTTCCATGCCCGCCCGGAATATCGAGGATGTAGGTCGGCTGGCACAGGCCGGAGATGCGCCCCCGCAGGCCGGCCACGAGGGTGCGGCCTTCTTCGATTGACAGGCGGAAATGGCTCGTCCCAGGCGCAAGATCGGGATGGTGCAGGTAATAGGGCTTCACCCTCGTCTCGACGAAGGCGCGCATCAGGGCTGCCAGCGTGTCGGGGTCGTCGTTGACGCCCTTGAGCAGCACCGACTGGCTGATCATCACGATGCCTGAATCCACCAGCCGGGCGCAGGCTGTCCGCGCTTCAGGGGTCAGCTCGCGCGGATGGTTGGCGTGAAGCGCCACGTAGGCGGTTTTGCCGCTCGCGCTGAGAGCCGCGATCAGCGCCTCGTCGATCCGCTCCGGCTCCACCACGGGCACGCGGGTGTGGAAACGGACGATCTTCACGTGATCGATCGCGGAGAGCCGCTGCATGATCTCGGCGAGCCGGCGCGGAGAGAGCACCAGCGGGTCGCCGCCGGTGAGGATCACCTCCCAGATCTCCGGATGATCCGCGATATAGGCGAAGGCCTTGTCCATGGCAGGGGCTGAGAGCGTACCGAGGCCCTGTGGCCCCACCATCTCGCGGCGGAAGCAGAAGCGGCAATAGACCGGGCACATATGCACGGCCTTGAGCAGCACCCGGTCGGGATAGCGATGGACGATGCCCTCCACTGGGCTATGCGCCAGATCGCCGATGGGATCGTCCCGCTCCTCGGCCGTGGTGATGAGTTCCGTCGCGTCGGGCACGAACTGGCGGGCGATGGGATCGTTCGGGTCGTTGCGGTCGATGAGGGCGGCCATGGCGGGGCTGATGGCGACGGCATAACGCTCGGCGACCGCCTCAATGCCCGGGAGTTGTTCGGGCGTGACGAAACCGGCCTCAGTCAGTTCGGCCGGGGTCCGCAGGGGGCGCAGGGCGTTCACCGGCTGGTCTCCGGCACGGGCGCCCAGAGCACCTGGTCGATGCGGGAGGCACCGGTGGCGAGCATCACTAAGCGGTCGAAGCCGAGCGCAATGCCGCTCGCCTCGGGCATGTAGGCCAGGGCCGCCAGGAAATCCTCGTCCACCGGGTAGCTTTCGCCATAGACCCGCATCTTTTCCGCCATCTCTGCCTCGAAGCGGCGGCGCTGCTCGGCCGCATCCGTCAGCTCGCCGAACGCATTGGCGAGTTCCACCCCGCAGGCATAGAGCTCGAACCGCTCCGCCACCCGAGGGTCGTGGGCGGTCGGGCGTGCAAGCGCTGCTTCCGCCACGGGGTATTCGTCGAGGATCGTGGCGCGGCCGAGGCCGAGATTGGGTTCGACCCGCTCCACGATGACGCGGCTGAACAGGTCCGCCCAGGTGTCGTCCTCGGCCACCCGAAGGCCTGCCGCCTTCAGGCTGGCGGCGAGGCTCTCCCGGTCGGTTTCGCCATTCCGCCCGATCGTGCCGAGAAGGTCGATCCCGGCGAAGCGCTCGATGGCCTCGGCGACGCTCAGGCGTTCGGGCTCCCGGAACGGGTCGGTTTCGCGGCCGCGGAAGGTGAGGGCGCGGGTGCCCGCCGTCTCGGCGGCAAGGCCGATGATCTCCCCGCAATCCTTCATCAGCATCTCATAGCCCTCTCCGGCCCGGTACCATTCGAGCATCGTGAATTCCGGATGGTGCAGGGGGCCGCGCTCCCGGTTTCGATAGACATGGGCGAAGCACGCAATCCGGGGCTCGCCCGCTGCCAGCAGCTTCTTGCAGGCGAATTCGGGTGAGGTATGGAGATACAGAGGTGCCCGTGAGCCGTCGAGGCCGATAGCTTCCGTCGCGAAGGCATGGAGATGCGCCTCGTTGCCCGGCGAGGTCTGGAGCGTGGCGGTGTCGACCTCCACGAAGTCGCGGGCGGCGAAGAAGCCGCGCAGGGCCACCTGGATCCGGTTCCGGCCCATGAGGAAGGGCCGGCGGTCCGCGTGGACGTGGGGCGTCCACCAGGGTGAGGGAGCGGGCAGAGGCTTATCCATTCCAAAGGGTTCCGCGAGGTCGGGCTGGCGATTTGCGCCAAGATAGGCTACTTGCGGCACCGAAAGCGTTTTCGGTGCCACTGGGGCTCGGGCGACCCGACCCTCACGACGCGCCTCTATCTGTCACAAGGAAAGCCTCCCGTGAAGGTCATCGCCTCTACGCTCCGCAAAGGCAACGTCGTCGATATGGACGGCAAGCTCTATGTGGTTCTCACAGCCCAGAACATCCACCCCGGCAAGGGCACGCCGGTCACCCAGCTCGACATGCGCCGCATCTCCGACGGCGTGAAGGTCTCCGAGCGCTACCGCACCACCGAGCAGGTCGAGCGCGCCTTCGTCGAGGACCGCGAGCACACCTTCCTCTACCAGGACGGCGAAGGCTTCCACTTCATGAACCCCGAGACCTACGACCAGGTCGTGGTTCCCGAGGATATCATCGGCGACCAGAAGGCCTACCTCCAGGAAGGCATGGCCGTGATGCTCTCGATCCATAACGGCATCGCCATCGCCATCGAGCTGCCGGCCCGCGTCACCCTCGAGATCACCGAGACCGAGCCGGTGGTGAAGGGCCAGACGGCCTCCTCGTCCTACAAGCCCGCGATGCTGTCGAACGGCGTGCGCACCCTGGTGCCGCCCCACATTCAGGCCGGCACCCGCGTGGTCATTATGACGGAAGACGGCTCCTACGTGGAGCGCGCGAAGGACTGAGGCCCCCTACACAGCACCGCCAAGCCCTCATCCTGAGGAGCGAGCTTGCTCGCGTCTCGAAGGACGAGGGCGTATCCAGTGTTCACTGGAGCATCCTTCGAGACGCCACTTCGTGGCTCCTCAGGATGAGGCTGGTGTAAGTGAGATGGCTCAACACACCTTGCAGGGCAGGCGGTTTCGGTGAAGGCTCACCGGGCGTCCTGCCCTTTCTCATTTTTGCGGAGTCGAACGGTTTCATGACGAGCGGTCCTGCCCATCCCATCAATCCCCTCGTCGCCGATGTCGGCAGCCCTCCCATCCCGGAGGCGCAGGCCTGGACCAGGCGCTATGATGGGTCGTACGGGCCGCTGATCAACCTCTCCCAGGCCGTTCCGGGCAATGCGCCTCATGCGGAACTGTTGGAGCGGATGGCAGCCGTCGCTGGCTCGCCCACAGGCTCGCAATACGGCCCGATCAACGGCGATGCGCCGCTCAAGGAAGCCTACGCGGCCGAGCTGTCCCGGATCTACGAAGGCCGGATCGGGCCGGAGGACACGGCCGTGACCGGCGGCTGCAACATGGCCTTCTTCGCTGCCATGATGCTGCTCGCCCATCGCGGCGAGGCGGTGCTGCTGCCGACCCCCTGGTACTTCAATCACCAGATGACGCTGGACATGCTCGGCATTGAGCCGCGTCCGCTGCCGTGCCGGGCTGAAAACGGATTCGTGCCGCGCATCGAGGATTCCGAGGCGCTGATCGACGAGAAGGTCAGGGCCATCGTTCTCGTCACGCCCAACAATCCGACCGGCGCCGTTTATCCGGCCCACGTGATCGAGAGCTTCGCGCAGCTCTGCGCCAGGCGGGGCATTTATCTCGTCATCGACGAGACTTATCGGGACTTCCTGCCGCAGGGCATGAACCGCGCCCATGGGCTCTTCACCCGTGAGGGTTGGCGCAGCACGGTGATCCAGCTCTATTCCTTCTCGAAGTCCTACGCGATCCCGGGTCACCGCACGGGCGCGATTACGGCGGATGTGAAACTCATCGAGCAGATCGCCAAGATTCTCGACTGCATCCAGATCTGCGCCCCGCGCACCGCCCAAGGCGCGCTGCCCTGGGCCATCGACGGGCTGCGTGACTGGCGCGAGGACAACCGGGCCGAGATCAACCGCCGTGCACAGGTTTTTCAGGAGGCTCTCGCGCCGTTGCCGGAATGGACAATCGAGTCGGTCGGCGCCTATTTCGCGTATCTGCGCCATCCGTTCCTTGGCCGTCAGGCGCAGCAGGTCGCTGAGAAGCTCGCGACCGAACGGGGCGTTCTGTGCCTGCCCGGAAGCTATTTCGGCCCCGGTCAGGAAGGTCATCTGCGGGTGGCCATCGCCAATGTGGGCACGGACGTTTTGAGTGGGCTCACGAGGCGCTTCCAAGCCCTGTCACTCTAGTCGCTCCTTCGTACCTCCTTGGAGGCAAAACCATAAACTCCGGGGGGTGCCCTTGGCAGGATGGTGGTGCGACGGTTACTCTCTTGGTCAAACAGGCACCCGAACCGGGTGCTGCGGGGACTTAGGTTTTGACCGTCAAAGCGGACGTGACAGCAGAAGGTGACCGGCTTGCCGAACCGCTCAGCGGCTCGGCAAACGGCGCGTCCTGGGTGACTGACCGTCCCGCGCAGACGGCCAGGATGGAGGCGCGGCGGCGCTCGTCGAGAAGCTATGCCGCGCTCGATCTCGGCACGAACAATTGCCGCCTTCTCATTGCAGAACCTGCACATTTCGGCTTCCGGGTCGTGGATGCCTTCTCGCGGATCGTGCGGTTGGGCGAGGGGCTCGGCCTCGGCAACCGGCTGAGCGACGGTGCCATCCATCGCACCCTCGATGCCCTGCGCGTGTGCCGGGAAAAGATGGCCGCGAAGGATGTGCGGCGTGCGCGACTCGTCGCAACGGAGGCGTGCCGACTCGCCGAGAACGGCCCCGCCTTCATTGAGCGTGTGCGCGAGGAACTCGACCTCGACCTCGAAATCGTTGACCGCAAGACGGAAGCTTATCTCGCCGTCACGGGCTGCGCGTCGCTGGTCGATCCCAAGGCGCAGTCCGTCATCGTGTTCGACATCGGCGGCGGCTCCACGGAGATCGCCTGGCTCGACGGCCGGGCGCCGCATGCCTTTGCCGATCCGTGCAAGCGCATCCGCGCGTGGGATTCGCTGCCCGTGGGCGTGGTGACCCTGGCTGAGCGCCACGGCGGCATCGATGTCACGCCCAAGATCTTCGAGGGCATGGTCGAGGAGGTGTCCGAACTCCTCATGGACTTCGCCCTCGTGGCGGCTCCGGCGGGACGGGCGCATAACTTCCATCTGCTCGGAACATCGGGAACCGTCACCACGGTCGGCGGCATTCACTTAGGGTTGGCGCGCTATGACCGACGCCGGGTCGACGGGATGTGGATGCGCCACGGCGAGATCTCGACCGTGATGGATCGGTTGCTGCATTCGGATTTCAGCCAGCGGGCCGAGAACCCCTGCATCGGCAAGGAGCGGGCCGATCTGGTTCTGGCCGGCTGCGCCATCTTGGAAGCGATCCGGCGCGCCTTCCCGTCGGAGCGCCTGCGCATCGCGGATCGCGGACTGCGCGAAGGAATTTTGATGAACATGATGCGAGAGGATTCTGTGTGGCGAGGGGGCAGCCCACGGTGAGTGCCAAGTCCGGTTCGGGGGTCCGCAATCTCAAGCAGCGCGTGAAAACCGCCAACAAGCGGTCCCTCTCTTCCCAGAAATGGCTGGAGCGCCAGCTCAACGACCCTTACGTCGCCCGCGCCAAGCGCGAGGGCTACCGCTCCCGCGCGGCGTACAAGCTGCTGGAGATCGACGAGAAGTACCGCATCCTGAAGCCCGGCCAGCGGGTGGTCGATCTCGGCGCCGCCCCCGGCGGCTGGTCCCAGATTGCCGCCAAGGTGGTTGGGCCGAAGGGCAAGGTGGTGGGCATCGACCTCCTGCCCATCGACCCGATGCCCGGCGTCGAGTTCATCGAGCTCGACTTCCTGGACGAGAGCGCCCCCGGCCGGCTGATCGAGATGCTGGGCGGTCCCGCCGACGTGGTGATGTCCGACATGGCGGCCAACACCACGGGCCACAAGAAGACCGACCACCTGCGCATCATCGGCCTCGCCGAGGCAGCAATCTACTTCGCCCGCGAGATCCTGGCCCCCGGCGGCGCCTTCATCGCCAAGGTGTTCCAGGGCGGCACCGAGAACCAGCTTCTCGCCGATCTCAAGCGCGACTTCGCCGTGGTGCGCCACGTGAAGCCTGCCGCAAGCCGGGCCGACTCGGCGGAACTCTATGTGATGGCGACCGGTTTCCGGGGACGGGCGGACGAAACGCCTGAAGCCTGACGGCTTCCACTCAAGCGTCGGATACCAGGGAGCCACGACCATGGCAGTGCACCGCATCGGCATCATCGGCCTCGGCAAGATCGCGCAGGATCAGCATCTGCCGGTGATCAAGGCCAACCCGGATTTCGAGCTCCTCGCCGTTTCGAGCACGCGGGGGCTCTCGCACGAGGATGCGAAATACACCTTTCAGGACTACCGCGAGCTTCTGAAGCTGCCGGAGCTCGATGCGGTGTCGATCTGCACGCCGCCGCAGGTCCGGCATCAGATCGCCCGCGAGGCGCTGCTTGCCGGCAAGAGCGTGCTGCTGGAAAAGCCCCCGGCCGCCACCTTGAGCGAACTCGAGGATCTGAAGGCGCTGGCCGTGAAGACCGGCAAGGTGGTCTTCACCACCTGGCACGCCCAGTACAACAAGGCCGTCGAGGAGGCGAAGAAGGCGCTCGCCGGCTGGTCGATCAAGCGCCTCCTGGTGACGTGGAAAGAGGACGTCCGGCACTGGCATCCGGGCCAGCAATGGATCTGGGAGGCAGGCGGCTTCGGGGTCTTCGATCCCGGCATCAACGCGCTCTCCATCGTGACCCGCATCATGCCGGAGCCGGTGTTCATCAAGTCATCCAGCCTTGAATTCCCAGCCAATCGCGATGCTCCCATCGCCGCAAACCTCGCCTTCTCCATGAGCCACGGGCAGGGCGATCTCCAAGCAGTCTTCGACTGGCGCCAGACCGGCCCGCAGACTTGGGACATCGAGGTGGAAACAGAGGCCGGCCTGAATCTGAAGCTCACCCATGGCGGCAGCTGCCTGGAGATCAACGGTCGGCTGATGGTCCAAGAGGAGCCTGCCGAATACCAGGGCATCTACCAGCGCTTCGACGCCCTGCTGACCATCGGCCATTCCGAGGTCGACGACGCTCCCTTCCGCCTCGTGGCCGATGCGTTCATGGTCGGCAAGCGGGTGCAGGTGGACGCGTTCGAGGATTGAGCTTTCACCCCTTCCGTCGTCATGGCCGGGCTTGTCCCGGCCATCCCGATCCGAAGAGCACAGCGCCTCATGCAATCGGGATTACCGGCACAAGGCCGGTAATGACGAGCGAGGTAGGAGTTAGGCGTTTAGTTCTTCATAGAGATCGCGCCATGTCGGGTTCATCTCAAGAATCAGGTTTGTCTTCCAGGCGCGAGGCCAGCGTTTAATCGATGTCTCGCGCTGAATAGCATCCGCAATGTTTGGGTAGCTCTCGTAATAGACGAGCCGATCGATCTTATAGCGGAGGGCATGATCGCTGCCGCGTCCGGTTTTGTGCTCCCATACCCGTCGTGCCAGATCGTTAGTGACACCTACATAAAGAGCGCCACCGGGCCGACTCGCAAGGATGTAGAGGTAATAGAGTCTCATGAAGAGAGACTTATCCACTCTCCGGACAAGGGCAAGCCGTTACCGGCCCTCCACGTCATGGCCGGGCTTGTCCCGGCCATCTCGATGTTGAAAGGCGCTGCGCCCTAATTAAACGAGATCACCGGCACAGGGCCGGTGATGACGAAGCGGGGGCGCACCGCGACCCGGAATGACAGTGCTGTACGGTCCTAACCTAAATTCTTCTTCAAGAACGCCACCGTCCGGCTCCACGCCAGATCGGCTGTCGCCTTGTCGTAGCGCGCTGCGTTGGTGTCGTTGTTGAAGGCGTGGTTGGCACCCTCGTAGACGTGGATCTCGTATGTCTTGCTGGCCTGCTTCAGCGCTGCTTCATAAGCCGGAATGCCCGCATTGATGCGCTCGTCCAGACCGCCGTAATGCATCATCATGGCGGCTTCGATCTTCGGCACGTCCTCTGCCTTCGGCTGGCCGCCGTAATAGGCCACGCCGGCATCGAGGTCCGGTTCGTTGACCGCAAGGTTGTTCACCGCGCCGCCACCCCAGCAGAAGCCTATGGCCCCGACCTTGCCGTTGCTGTCCGGGCGGCCCTTCAGGTAGGCCACCGCCGCCTTGCCGTTGGCGATCACGTCCGGCTGCTTGAGCTGGCCGATCATCTCGCGGCCTTTGTCCTCGTCGGCGGGCGTGCCGCCCATGGGCGAGAGATAGTCCACACCGAGCGCAATGAACCCTTCCGTCGCCATGCGACGGGTCACGTCCTTGATATGCGGATTGAGGCCCCGGTTCTCGTGGATGACGATCACCGTCGGCAGCTTGCCGGCGGCATCCTTCGGCTTCACCAGATAGCCCTTGAGGCCCTGAGCGCCGGGTATGTCCACGGTCTCAGCGGTGATCCGCGGATCGGTTTCGGGCACGGTCTGGGCGTGGGCGTAGTTGTTTTGCAGGATCGGCAGGATGGCCGCCGCGCCGGCTGCGCTGCCGGCGAGAGCTGCGAGCTTGTCGAGGAAGGAGCGGCGGCTCATACCCCCATGGGTGAAGTCGTCGTAGAGATCGATGATGCTCTGGTCCATATGGTCCTCCCGGTCCTTGCCGGATGCTAGCGCAGCTTAGCGGCCCGACGCACCGTCCCCGAGCCCGGTGGAGGGCGGCCGGTCCTTCACAATCTTGTGTCCCGACATCTCGGCGCCCGCATTCGGCGAAAGACCCGCGAAGATGAAGCCCGACAGAGCCGAGATGGCGGCGACCGCCCAGAAAGCCGGACCGAAATCGGCCGCCGTGATCCCGGGCGTGCCGTCGTAGGTGGAGGCCATTTCCAGCACGAAGGCGCCGAACGCCACGCCGATGCTGAGCGAGACCTGCTGGATGGCGCTCGACAGGCTCGTGGCGTAGCTCATCTCGCGGTTGGAGATCTCCGCGTAGCCGATGGCATTGAGGCTGGTGAACTGCAGCGAGCGGAAGCAGCCGCCGACCAGCAGAAAGATCATGATGATCCAGTGCGACGTCTCGGGGGTGAAGAACCCGTTGGCTGCCACGAAGGCGGCGCCGATGAAGGCGTTGATGGTGAGCAGCCGGCGAAAGCCCGTGCGCTCGAGGATGCGCTTGGCCATGGTCTTCATGAACAGCGCGCCCACGGCTGCGATGAAGGTGAGGGAGCCTGACGCCAGGGGACCCAGGCCGAAGCCCACCTGCAGCATCAGCGGCAGCAGGAACGGAATCGCCCCGATGCCGATGCGGAAGAGCGAACCGCCTACGACGCTGACACGAAAGGTCGGCACCTTCAGAAGGCTCAGCTGCAGGACCGGGTAGGCGGTGCGCCTGGCATGAAAGACATAGAGAGCCAGGCTGATGGCGCCGATCACCGTGCACCCGAGCGAGATCTCGGCCGGGATGAGATGCTGCCCGGTGGTGGAGAAACCGAGCATCAGCAGGGAGAACCCCACCCCGGTCAGCAGGAAGCCGATGAGGTCGAGCGGCGGCGTGTCGTCCTCCCTGATGTTCGGAACGAACATCAGAGCGCACACGATCCCAAGGATCCCGATCGGGATGTTGATGAAGAAGATCCAGCGCCAGTGGAAATACTCGGTGATGAATCCGCCGAGCGGCGGCCCGATGATGGGTCCTATGAGGGCCGGGATCGTGAGTGTTGCCAGCGCCTGCACGACCTCGCTGCGGGCGACACTGCGTAGGAGCACCAGGCGTCCCACCGGCACCATCATGGCCCCGCCCGCACCTTGAACGAAGCGGTAGAACACGAAGCCTTCGAGGGAATTGGCCCAGGCGCAGGCAAGCGACCCCGCCATGAACACGCCGATGGCGGCGGTGAAGATTGTCCGGGCCCCGTATTTGTCGGCCATCCAGCCGGAGATCGGGATGAAGATGGCGAGGCTTACCAGATAGGAGGTCAGTGCCAGCTTGAGGGCGATGGGCTCCGTTCCCAGATCCTGCGCGATCATCGGCAGCGACGTGGAGATCACGGTCGAATCCATGTTCTCCATGAAAAGGGCCGTCGCGATGATCAGCGGGAGAAGGCGGGATTGACGCATGACCGCCGGACTTAGCGCTCTGTAGTGTCATTGCAAAGGGTAAACAGACGCATTGCAGATCTTCTGGGGATGCGGCTCTGAACCCTTTGCGAAATCGAAACGCCGTGCTACGGACCCGTGCCAACTCGCCAAAGCGTTATTTCTTCATCCGCGCAGCACTTCAAGGAGTTGGCCATGGCCTCTGTATTCGCCGATAAGATCATCGAGGGACTGACCTTCGATGACGTGCTGCTCCGGCCCGGACGCTCCGAAGTCTTGCCGAGCGACGTGGATGTCGCCACCAAGCTCACCAAGACCATCCGCCTCAACATGCCGATCATCGCCTCCGCCATGGACACGGTGACGGAAGCCCGCATGGCCATCGCCATGGCCCAGAACGGCGGCCTTGGCGTGATCCACCGCAATCTCGAGCCCGACGCCCAGGCCGAGCAGGTGCGCCTCGTGAAGCGCTATGAATCCGGCATGGTGATGAACCCCATCACCATTCATCCGGACGAGACGCTCGCCGATGCGCTGTCGATGATGAAGCATCACGGTATCTCGGGCATTCCGGTGGTCGAGCGTGGCCCCGGCGGCGCCAAGGGCAAGCTCGTGGGCATTCTCACTAACCGCGACGTGCGCTTTGCCAGCAATCCCGGCCAGAAGGTCTCGGAGCTCATGACCAAGGACCGGCTCATCACGGTCCGCGAGGGCGTGAGCCAGGACGAGGCCCGCCACCTCCTGCACCAGTTCCGCATCGAGAAGCTCCTGGTCGTCGACGATCACTTCCGCTGCATTGGCCTGATCACCGTGAAGGACATCGAGAAGCAGGTGGCCTATCCGAACGCCGCCAAGGATTCTCAAGGCCGCCTCTTGGTCGCTGCCGCCACCACCACGGGCGAGCAGGGCTTCGAGCGCGCCGAGCGCCTCATCGATGCGGGCTGCGACGTGGTGGTGGTCGACACCGCCCACGGCCATTCCGTGAAGGTGCTGGAGAGCGTCACCCGGGTGAAGAAGCTCTCCAACGCCGTCCAAGTCGTGGCCGGCAACGTGGCAACCCGTGAAGGGGCCCAAGCCCTCATTGATGCCGGTGCTGATGCGATCAAGGTCGGCATCGGACCGGGCTCCATCTGCACCACGCGCATCGTGGCGGGCGTGGGCGTGCCCCAGCTCACGGCCATCATGGAGGCCGTCGAGGCTGCGGCTCAGGCCGACATTCCGGTGATCGCCGACGGCGGCATCAAGTTCTCGGGCGATCTCGCCAAGGCCCTCGCCGCCGGCGCCTCCTGCGCCATGGTGGGCTCCCTGCTCGCCGGCACGGACGAAACCCCCGGCGAGGTGTTCCTGTACCAGGGCCGGTCCTACAAGTCCTACCGCGGCATGGGCTCTGTGGGCGCCATGGCGCGCGGCTCGGCCGACCGCTATTTCCAGGCGGAGGTGCGCGACACCCTCAAGCTCGTGCCGGAGGGCATTGAGGGGCAGGTGGCCTACAAGGGTCCGGTGGCGGGCGTGCTGCACCAGCTCACCGGGGGGCTACGCGCCTCCATGGGCTATGTGGGCGCCGCGACCCTGGCTGAATTCCGCGACAAGGCGCAGTTCATCCGCATCACCTCCGCGGGCCTGCGCGAGAGCCACGTTCACGACGTGACGATCACGCGGGAAAGCCCTAACTATCCGACTCGCAGCTAAGCTTTACGCGAGTCAGAGTATATGAGCATCTCCGCCGTCATCCTGCCCGTCCTCGTCCTGGTCGGGCTCACCCTCATCCTGCTTCTCTCCCTCGGCAGATCCCGCCTGAGCGTTCTTCGGGCCGGCGAGGTGAAGGTGCGGGACATCGCCCTCGGCGAGCGCAACTGGCCCAAGCGCATTCTGCAGCTTCAGAACGCGTATCATAACCAGTTTGAGCTGCCGGTGCTGTTCTATGCCCTGGTGGCCCTGGCGCTGATCACCCGCAAGGCGGATATGCTCTTCGTGGTGATGTCGTGGATGTTCGTGGTGAGCCGTCTGGTTCATGCGGCCATCCACGTCACTTCGAACAAGGTGCCCTGGCGGTTTCAGGCCTTTGTGGTCGGGGTGCTGATCCTGGCGGCCATGTGGATCATCCTCGCCGTCCGCATCTTTGTGGCGGAGGCCGGCGTTTAAGGGCAGGAGAGTTATACGGGATCGCCTGTGAGCCCTCATCCTGAGGAGGCTGGCTCATGAAGGACCGGCAGCCCTGCTCCCGTCATCACCGGCCTTGTGCCGGTGATCTTGATGGCCTGAAGCGCCGTGCTTGTCAGCATCGGGATGGCCGGCACAAGGCCGGCCATGACGAAAGCCGAGGCGTGTTCCTCTGTATGAGCCAGCCTCTGAGGAGGCCGACAGGCCATCTCAAAGGACGAGGGCGTTTCCGGTGCTTTCCGGATCATCGTTCAAGACGCAGCTGCGCTGCTCTTCAGGATGAGGTTCTTGGAAGTTTAGTACCTGCGGCCGCTTTCGAGCTGGGTCTTGGCGTCAGTCTGCTTCATGGGGGGCGGGGTGAGGTCGGCAGCGGGTGCCGTGGCGCAGGCGGCAATGGCGAGGGTCAGGCCGACGGCAACCAAGCCGCGGGTCAGTCGGGTCAACATGGAAAGTGGCTCCAAAGAGGAATCGTGCTGAATGCACGCACCCTCACCATCCACTTTCAATGAGGACGGAAAATAGGAAACATTGTGTCGTATCTACGGCCAAGCTCGAGTGTGCTTTTCTCATGACACCTGCCGCCCGCATCTCCGCCGCCATCGAAGTCTTGGCTGATATCGACGCCCGGCGCCGCCCGGCCACCGACGCCCTCAAGGATTGGGGCCTGTCGCACCGCTTCGCCGGCTCCAAGGACCGCGCCGCCATCGCGAGCCTCGTCTACGACGCCCTGCGCAGGAAGGCCTCCGCCGGCTGGATCATGGGCGACAACACCCCGCGGGCTGTCCTGCTCGGCATGCTGCGGCTGCAGCGAGGCCTCCATGTGGGTGCCATCGCGGCCCTCTGCTCAGGCGAGCGCTTTGCACCGGAGCCGCTCTCAGACGTCGAGCGTGAGCGGCTGGAGAAGGCCGATCTTTCCGGCGCCCCCGCCCATGTGGCTGGCGATTACCCCGATTGGATCGAGCCCTCGCTCCAGCGTCTCCTGGGTGACGAGCTCGTGCCCGAGATGCAGGCGCTTGCCACCCGCGCCCCTCTGGACCTGCGGGTGAACACCCTGAAGGTTTCCTCCCGCGACGAGGCGCATGATGCCCTGCCGCATCTCGGCGCCGTCGAGACGCCGCTGTCGCCGTTCGGCTTGCGGATCCTGCCGGGCGAGGACGGGCGCGGTCCCGCCGTGCAGTCGGAGCCTGAGTTCCTGAAAGGCTGGATCGAGATCCAGGACGAGGGCTCGCAGCTCGTGGCGCTGCTCGCCGATGCCAAGCCCGGCGAGCAGGTGGTGGATCTGTGCGCGGGCGGCGGCGGCAAGACCCTGGCGCTCGCGGCCCTGATGGAGAACCACGGCCAGATCTACGCCACCGACAACGACGCCCGCCGTCTTGCTCCGATCCACGACCGCCTGACCAGGGCGGGCGTCCGAAACGTCCAGGTGCGCACGCCGAGGGCCAAGGCCGATGCGGTGTCGGACCTCGACGGGCGGATGGATTGCGTTCTCGTCGACGCGCCCTGCACGGGCGTGGGCACCTGGCGGCGCAACCCGGATGCGAAATGGCGCCTCAGGCCCGGCAGCCTGGAGCTTCGGTGCAATCAGCAGGCGACGGTGCTCGACCGGGCGGCAGCGCTCGTGAAACCCGGCGGCCGCATCGTCTACATCACATGCTCGATTCTGCCAGAGGAGAACGACGACGCGCTCTCGGGCTTCCTGGAGCGGCATGAGGGCTTCAAGCCGGTTCCCCGTGAGGAGCTGCTGGGCAAGACCGATCTCGGCTTCCTCAAGAACGCCACCCGCCGGACCGCCTATGGGCTCCAGCTGACGCCACAGCAGACTGGCACCGACGGCTTCTTCATCGCCGTGCTCCGCCGAGGCTCCTGAGCGGACGCTTCACTCTTCGGAATTACCTCCGAGCCAGGGGGCAAAGCGTACCCATGCGTCGTGCCGCAGTGTCTGAACACGCAGATGGGAATTTCATCCGTCGGTGGGATGCGAATGCCCGAAGATCGCATGTGCTCAATATGCTTAGGCATTAAGAGATGTTGCCGGCTCTTCAAATGCATCTAAGCTCGCCGCAACAAAACAATTCTGGGAGGGGGCGACTGCCAAAGGAGAACAACAGTGGCGGTGCGCACAGGAACCAATCGCGGTGATGCTTTGAGGGGCACGAGGGCAAGCGACGCCCTGAACGGCCTTGCGGGAGACGATACCATCGTTGGCGGGCGTGGGAACGACACTCTGAACGGCGGATCGGGCGACGATCTTCTGCGGGGCGGGCAGGGTCGTGACCGTCTCATCGGTGGGCTCGGGGACGACTGGGCCGATTATAGGGACGCGAACGCGCCTGTCACGGCAAGCCTCGCAAACCGGGCGAGCAACCGGGGCGAGGCCGCAGGCGACTCGTACCTGTCCATCGAGCGCGTGCGCGGAGGGCGTTTCGACGATACGCTGATCGGAAATTCCCGCAGCAACGTGCTCGAGGGCGTCACCGGCGCCGACATCCTCGACGGTCGCGGCGGCTTCGACTTCGCCCGCTACAAATCGGCTCCAACAGGCGTTACGGCGAGCCTGGAAAATCCGACCATCAACACGGGCCATGCGACTGGCGATACGTACATCTCCATCGAAGGGCTCCAGGGCAGCGATTTCAACGATGTGCTGGTGGGTAATGGCGGTGCCAATATCCTAGCCGGCGGACGGGGTGCGGACGCCCTCGACGGCCGGGACGGGTTTGACTACGTCCGATACGACATCGGGAATTTCGGCAGTCGCGGGGTCACGGCAAACCTCGCCGACGCGACGGGCAACACCGGGACGGCGGCGGGCGACACATACACCTCCATCGAAGGGCTCGTCGGTACCCGCTTTGCCGACCGGCTGACAGGCAACGACGTCGCGAACACACTGCAAGGCCAGGCTGGCAACGATAGGCTCAACGGAGGCTTGGGCAACGATACAATCACCGCCGGTTCCGGTAACGACCGACTGAATGGCGGATTGGGCAACGATCGGCTCAACGGAGAGTCGGGACGGGACATCTTCATCTTCGACACAGCCCTGAATACTACGGAGAATGTCGACACCATCCGCAATTTCTCGATCAAAAACGATACGATCAGCCTCGATGATGCGATCTTCGCCGGTCTGAACGCGGGAATTCTCTCCGCTTCCGCTTTTTACAGGGGAGCGGGAGCTCACGATGCCGACGACAGGATCATCCACGACCGGTCGACAGGTGCCGTGTATTATGACCCCGACGGTATAGGAGGGCAGGCACAGATCCTGTTCGCCCGGGTCGATCCCCGGCTGAACTTGAAGAACTCGGATTTCTTCGTGTTCTAAGACGGCTGGCCTGCGCCATATGTGATCCAAGCCCCTCGACCAGATGGTCCGGTCGAGGGGTTTCTGCATTCGGAAGAGGTCGGCTCCGCGAGACGGGACTCAAAAAACATGACATCCGGGCCGATATGGGGGTAAAGCACGGGGGCTTTTTCGCTCCTCCGCTCAGGGCCCGCGCGACACACCATGACCCAGACCCACGACAAGATCCTAATCATCGATTTCGGCTCCCAGGTGACCCAGCTCATCGCCCGGCGCGTACGCGAGGATGGGGTCTATTCGGAGGTGGTGCCGTTCCAGAAGGCGGCGGAAGCCATCCGGACCATGAAGCCCAAGGGCGTGATCCTCTCTGGGGGGCCGGAATCGGTCACCACGGATGCATCGCCCAGGGCTCCGAAGGAGGTGTTCGAGGCGGGCCTCCCGGTCTTCGGCATCTGCTACGGCCAGCAGACCATGGCGGCCCAGCTCGGCGGCGAGGTCGAGGGCGGGCACCATTCCGAGTTCGGCCGGGCCGAGATCGAGGTGCTCACCGAGAGCCCGATCTTCCAGGGTGTCTGGCAGGTCGGCAAGAAATATCCCGTGTGGATGAGCCACGGCGACCGGGTGACCAAGCTGCCCGAGGGCTTTGAGGTTCTGGCGGCGTCCGAGAACGCCCCCTTCGCGGTCGTGGCCGACGAGGAGCACCGGTTCTACGGCGTTCAGTTCCACCCGGAGGTGGTCCATACCCCTCAAGGCGCGCAGCTCATCCGCAACTTCGTGCGCGACATCGCCGGCTGCCGGGGCGACTGGACCATGAAGGCTTTCCGCGAGGAAGCCATCGAGCGCATTCGCGCCCAGGTCGGCACCGGCCGGGTGATCTGCGGCCTCTCCGGCGGCGTCGACTCGGCGGTAGCGGCGGTGCTGATCCACGAGGCCGTCGGCGACCAGCTCACCTGCGTGTTCGTCGATCACGGGCTGCTGCGCGCAGCGGAAGCCGAGCAGGTGGTGACGCTGTTCCGCGACCACTACAACATCCCGCTGGTCCACGTGCAGGCGCAGGATCTGTTCATTGGCGCGCTCGAGGGCGTGTCGGACCCGGAGGTCAAGCGCAAGACCATCGGCCGGCTCTTCATCGACGTCTTCGACGAGGAGGCCAAGAAGATCGGCGGCGCCGACTTCCTGGCTCAGGGCACGCTTTATCCCGACGTGATCGAGAGCGTCTCCTTCACGGGCGGCCCTTCCGTCACTATCAAGAGCCACCACAATGTGGGCGGTTTACCTGAGCGCATGAAAATGAAGCTCGTGGAACCCCTGCGCGAGCTGTTCAAGGATGAGGTGAGGGTGCTCGGCCGCGAGCTCGGCCTGCCCGACGCCTTCGTGGGCCGCCACCCGTTCCCGGGTCCGGGCCTCGCCATCCGCGTGCCCGGCGAGATCACCCGCGAAAAACTCGACATCCTGCGCAAGGCCGATGCGATCTATCTCGAAGAGATCCGCAATGCCGGCCTCTACGACGAGATCTGGCAGGCCTTCGCCGTGCTGCTGCCGGTGAAGACCGTGGGCGTCATGGGCGACGCGCGCACTTACGATCATGTCTGCGCGCTGCGCGCCGTCACCTCCATCGACGGCATGACGGCGGATTTCTACCCCTTCGACATGACCTTCCTCGGCCGTGTTGCGACCCGCATCATCAACGAGGTGAAGGGCATCAACCGCGTCACCTACGACATCACCTCGAAGCCGCCCGGCACCATCGAGTGGGAGTAGGCGATGGCGGCGACGCTCTATGGCATCAAGAACTGCGACACGATGAAGAAGGCGCGCGCCTGGCTCAATTCCAAGGGTGTTGCGTACACATTTCACGACTACAAGGCGGACGGTATTGACCGGGTACGACTTGAATCCTGGTCGCAAAAGGTCGGATGGAAGACGCTTCTCAACCGTGCCGGGACAACGTTCCGCAAGCTTCCTGACGCCGACAAAGCAGGTCTCGATGAGGGCAAAGCACTGGCGCTCATGCTCGACCAGCCCTCCATGATCAAGCGCCCGGTGCTCGACCTCGACGGGCGTATTCTCGTCGGCTTCAAGCCGGAGATGTATGAGGTTGCGGTTAGATAAAGGGCGCTCAGTCCTGAGATCTCTCGTCATGCCCGGCCTTGGGCCGGGCATCCACGTTTTAGGAGTGAGGAATACTGCAACCTCATCCTGAGGAGCCGCGCAGCGGCGTCTCGAAGGAGCTTCCAGAGAGCACAGAGTCCTCCTTCAAGACGGGCGCTCAAGCGCCCTCCTCAGAGGCTGGCTCATCAAGGACCGGCAGCCCTCATCCCGTCATCACCGGCCTTGTGCCGGTGATCTCGATGGCTTGAAGCGCCGTGCTTGTCAGCATCGGGATAGCCGGGACAGGCCCGGCCATGACGAGAACTGAGGCGTGTTCCTCTGTATGAGCCAGCCTCTCAAAATGAGATTGAGTGGGAGATAAAGACGTGGATGGCCGGGACGAGCCCGGCCATGACGAAAAGGGTGTCATCCCGGGGCCGCGGAGCGGAGCCCGGGATCCATAACCGCTGACGGTGCAGGATAACACGCAGCGCTGATCGCTCTTTCCTGAGACGCCGTGGCTATGGATCCCCGCCTTAGTGGGAATGACAGCGTGTGCGCTTCAGCAGCGGTGAGCGAAAATCAGGTCAAACAAAAAGGCGGGCCGCAAAGCCCGCCTTTGTCGTGTCTGGGACCAGCCGTCTTACTGGATCTTCGGCGGCTCGTCGAAGTTCAGGCCGGGGAGGCCACCGGGTTCGCTGCCGGGGGCGCCGAGGCCGGGCACGAGAAGCTGGTCGAGCTTCTGCTGCACGGCCGCCGGATCGACCACGGGGCCGGCCGACTTGTAGTGCATCACGATGTTCGGGAAGAGCACCACGATCGCCACCATGATGAGCTGGATGATCACGAAGGGAATGGCGCCCCAGTAGATCTGGCCCGTGGTCACCGGCTCCATGCGCTTGCCCGTGAGGCGGTCGGTATACGGCACCTTCGGGGCCACCGAGCGCAGGAAGAACAGCGCGAAGCCGAAGGGCGGATGCATGAACGAGGTCTGCATGTTCACGCCCAGCATGACGCCGAACCAGATCAGGTCGATGCCCAGCTTCTCGGCCGCGGGGCCGAGCAGGGGCACCACGATGAAGGCCAGCTCGAAGAAGTCGAGGAAGAAGGCCAGCAGGAACACCATGGCGTTGACCACGATCAGGAAGCCCACCTGGCCGCCCGGAAGCGAGGTCAGCAGGTGCTCGACCCAGACATGCCCGTTCACGCCGTAGAAGGTGAGCGAGAACACGCGGGCGCCGATCAGGATGAAGAGCACGAAGGCGGAGAGCTTCGCGGTCGCTTCCGTGGCCTGACGCACGATGGTGAAGTTGAAGCGGTTGGGATTGTTGTCGAGCCGGCGCTTGATCGCCGCCAGGATAACGGAGCCCAGCGCGCCCATGGCGCCGCCCTCGGTCGGCGTGGCCAGACCGATGAAGATGGTGCCGAGCACGAGGAAGATCAGCAGGAGCGGCGGCACCATGACGAAGGTGGTCTGCTGTGCCATGTTCGACATGAGACGAAGGCCGGTGAACCGCTCCACGATGCCGACCACCAGCGCATAGACCGCGCCGGCAATCACCAGCTCCAGCGTCAGCGCCAGATTCTCGTAGCCCTGGTTGTTCAGAACCACATAGGCGCCGACGAGAAGAGCGGTGAGCACCGCGGAGATCGCAATGCGCTTGGCGCCGAGCACCTTGTTCATGAGGGCGCAGATGAGGGCCACCACAGTGCCGACGCAGATCGTCAGGATGACGAAGTCCGCACCGGCCTTCGTGTTGGTCTGCGACAGGATGTAGTAGCCGACGAGGCCGGAGAACACGACCAGCACGCCGAGCTGCCACACGCCGCGCGAGCCGTTGGGCTCGCGGAAGCCGACGGCTTCAAGCGGCAGGCCGGGAGCAGCCTTCGGGTCGATGAGCGAAGCAAGCAGCACGTAGCCGGCATAGAGGCCGGCGAGGATGATGCCGGGCAGGAACGCGCCCTCGTACATGTCGCCCACCGAGCGGCCGAGCTGGTCGGCCATGACGATGAGGACGAGCGAGGGCGGGATGATCTGAGCGAGCGTTCCCGAGGCTGCGATGACGCCCGAGGCGAGACGCCGGTCGTAGCCGTAGCGAAGCATGATCGGGAGCGAGATCAGACCCATGGAGATCACGGAGGCGGCGACGACGCCGGTAGTGGCGGCAAGCAGCGCGCCCACGAAGATCACCGCATAGGCGAGGCCGCCGCGCAGCGGCCCGAAGAGCTGGCCGATGGTGTCGAGCAGGTCCTCCGCCATGCCGGAGCGCTCGAGGATGTAGCCCATGAAGGTGAAGAACGGAATCGCGAGCAGCACCTCGTTCGACATGGTGCCGTAGATGCGGTCCGGCAGGGCCTGCAGGAGCGGCCAGGACAGGTTGATGTTGGCCGGCGCATAGGGAGCGAGCTCCACAGCGATGAAGAAGAACAGCAGGCCGTTGGCCGCGAGCGCGAAGGCCACCGGGTAGCCGAGGAGAAGGAAGATCACCAGCGCGCCGAACATGATCGGTGCGAGGTTCTGGGCAATGAATGCAGCCATGGACGTGAGACTCCGGAATTCTGATCAGGCGAGGGGCTTCAGCGGATGCCGTCGCCCGGAGGCTCGCCGCCCTTGGTGGTGCTGGCATCGGCCAGCTCCGCGATCAGCCGCTCGGCCTCGGCCTCGGCGGCCGCATGGGCGCCCGCATGATCGTGCTCGTCGACCAGCTGGCCGTTCATGATCGCCACGCGCTTGATGAGCTCGCTCAGCCACTGGAAGGCAAGCGAGATGAAGCCCAGCAGGATAAGGCCCTTGGCCGGCCAGATCAGCAGGCCACCCGCATTGGAGGAGACCTCGCCGGAGCGGTAGGAGTTGAAGAAATACGGGAAGGCCAGATACAGCATCAGGGCCACGAAGGGCAGCAGGAAGAACAGATGGCCGATCAGGTCGATCGTGTCCCGCCCGCTCTTCGTGAGCTTGTTCGAGACGATGTCGATGCGGATGTGCTCGTTGGCCTTCAGGGTCCAGGCCGCGCAGAGCATGAAAACGGCACCGAACAGGTACCATTGCAGCTCGAGCCAGGCATTGGACGAAACGCCGAAGATGCGCCGGATGATGGCATTGATGGCCGAGACCAGTATGGCCACCACGATGGCCCAGGCGGCCACCTTGCCGAGGCGTTCGTTGATCGAGTCGATGACACGGGATAGCCCAAGAAGTGCCGTCACCTGTCTCCCCCTTAGAACCTGTTGGTTGAAATCTTGCGGCCTAGCTAACGGACTTGAAGCGGCCCCGCCAGTGCCGTTTTAGTCGTATGCAAGGTTTTGAGGCGTCCTAGCCGGGAAATTTTCGTGCGACAAGGGGCGGCGTTGTTAAAAGTTTAGGCAGCCCAAGGCTTTGAGGACGAACGGAAACTTGCAACCTGCGACGTTTAGGCATTTTTGCGGACGCACCGATCTTCCCAAAGGCTACGGTTGGTTTATTCCATGGGGACTGCGATAAGTTCCTAGCCTTGGAGGCTCCCTGTGACGCTGCTCGTTCTCGGCCTTGTGATCTTTCTCGGCACCCATGCCTTCAGCATGGCGCGGGGGCGCCGCGCGGCACTTATCGGCAGGATCGGGGAGGGGCCGTACAAGGGGCTCTACTCCCTCGTGTCTCTGGCCGGCATCGTGCTGGTCTCCATCGGATACGGCCAATACCGGGCCAGCGGCTACATCCCGGTGTGGGACCCGCCGGTCTGGACCCGCCACCTGGCGCTGCTGCTCGTCCTTATCGCCTTCATCTGCTTCGTGGCGGCCTACCTGCCGGGCCATATCAAGGCTTGGCTCAAGCACCCCATGCTGGCCGGCGTGAAGATCTGGGCGCTGGCGCATCTACTCGCCAACGGCGATCTCGGGTCGATCCTGCTTTTCGGCTCGTTTCTGATCTGGGCGGTGCTGGCCCGCATCAGCGTCAAGCGCCGGAACGTTGCGGCCCAGCACGGCGGCACGGCGGCGCCCGCGGGCTGGCGCAACGACATCCTGGCCGTCGCGATCGGAACGGCCGTGTACCTCGCTTTCGTGTTCTGGCTCCATCCCTGGCTAATCGGCGTGTCCGTTCTCCCCATGCGGGCATGAAGCCTCTCGCCTTGTGCAGGCGTGTGTGTTAGGCGACCCCCTTGGAAGATTGGAGGCGGCCCCTTGAGGCCGCGTGAGAGACACGATGGCTCAGAACGACGAGTTCATTCGCGAAGTCGATGAGGAATACCGCCGCGACCAGCTCGCCAAGGTCTGGGAGCGCTACAACGGCATCATCATTGCGGTGGTCGTTCTGATCGTGGCCGGCGTCGGCGGCTGGCGCTTCTGGGAGTACCGGCAGCAGACTCTCGCCCAGGAGGCGGCCGTTCGCTACGAGGAGGCGCTTCGCCTGTCCTCCGAGGACAAGGGCCAGGAAGCTCAGGCCGCCCTCGAGAAGGTCATAAAGGAGGATTCCGGCACGGGTTATGCCATGCTGGCCCGCTTCCGGCTTGCCGCCGAGCTCGGCAAGCAGAACGCCGAGAATGGCGCCTCGGCCTACGATGCTCTGGCCAACGACGCCGCCCTGCCTGCGATCTGGAAGGATCTGGCCCGCCTGCGCGCCGCGTGGCTGCGCCTCGACACCGCCGAGCCCACCGCCCTGCGTCAGGCCATCGAGCCGCTCGCGGCACCCGCGAATGCGTGGCGCCATTCCGCAAGGGAACTCTTGGGGCTATCCGGTCTTAAGGCCGGTGACATGGATTATGCCGGCCGCTGGTTCGACCAGATTGCCGCCGACCGCGAGACGCCGTCAGCCCTGAGGCAGCGCCTTGCCGTCTACACGGCTCTCGTGGCGGGCGGCCCGGTTCAGGCCACGCAGTAAGATAGGACAAGACATGACGCCCACCGTCGCCATTGTCGGGCGGCCGAATGTCGGCAAATCGACTCTGTTCAACCGTCTCGTCGGCAAGAAGCTGGCGCTCGTGGACGACCGCCCGGGCGTGACCCGTGACCGCCGCGAGGGCGAGGCGCGCCTCGGCGACCTCGAATTCCGCATCATCGACACGGCAGGCCTGGAGGAGGCGACGGAGGAGTCGCTCCTCGGCCGCATGCGCGCCCAGACCGAAGCCGCTATCGGCGATGCCGACGTCATCCTCTTCGTGATCGATGCCCGTGTGGGCATCCTGCCCGCCGACCGGCCCTTTGCCGAGATGGTGCGCCGCTCCGGCAAGCCCGTGATCCTCATCGCCAACAAGGCCGAGGGCGCCGGCGGCATGGCGGGCGCCTATGACGCGTTCTCGCTGGGCCTCGGCGATCCCGTGCCGCTCTCCGCCGAGCACGGCGAGGGCATGGCCGACCTCTTCGAGGCCCTGATGCCTCACTTCCCCCATCCCGACGAAATGGACGACGAGGACGACCCGAACAAGCCCCTGCAGGTGGCCATCGTCGGGCGTCCCAATGCGGGCAAGTCCACCCTCATCAACCGCATGGTGGGCGAGGACCGCATGCTCACCGGCCCCGAGGCCGGCATCACCCGCGACTCGATCTCGCTCGATTGGGAATGGCGTGGGAAATCGATCAAACTGTTCGACACCGCAGGCATCAGAAAGCGCGCCCGGGTCGAGGACAAGCTCGAAAAGCTCTCCGTGGCCGATGCGCTGCGCGCCGTGCGCTTCGCCGAGGTCGTGGTGATCCTGCTCGATGCCACGATCCCGTTCGAGAAGCAGGACCTGACCATCGTCGACCTGGTGGAGCAGGAGGGCCGCGCCCTCGTGATCGGCCTCAACAAGTGGGACCTCGTGGCTGACCAGAAGGGGCTGCTGGCCGACCTGAAGGAAAAGGCCACCCGCCTGCTGCCGCAGGTGCGCGGTGCGCCTGTCGTTCCCCTGTCGGGTCTTGCCGGCAGCGGCATCGATCCGCTCATGAAGGCGGTGCTGCACGTTTACGAGAAGTGGAACACCCGCATTTCGACCGCGCGGCTCAACCAATGGCTCTCCGAGGCCATCGACGCCAATCCGCCGCCCGCCGTGTCCGGCCGCCGGATCAAGATCCGCTACATGACGCAGATCAAGTCGCGCCCGCCGCATTTCGCCATCTTCGGCAACCAGCTCGACGCCCTGCCGAAGAGCTACACCCGCTATCTCGTCAACGGCATCCGCGAAGCCTTCGACCTGCCGGGCACGCCCATCCGCGTGTCCCTACGCATGGGGTCGAATCCGTTCGACAAGGACAAGCGCGGGTAAGGGCACAAGCGCGGTGTCATCCCCGGTGCACGAAGTGCGGGAAGGGGATCCACTTGCACGCGCTGCGGTTATGGATTCCCTTCCCCTCCGCTGACGCGTCCTTCCGGGAATGACACCCTCCATCGTCATGGCCGGACTGGTTCCGGCCATCCACGTTTTATGGGCACCGACGGGGAGGCGAAACGCTTTGCCCCCGCCACGCAGCCGATCACCGCGACGTTGACCGCGACCATGCCCCAGCCGACCGCCTCATTGAGAAGCAATGCGGCCAGCATGAGCCCGAAGAAGGGCTGGAGCAGCTGGAGCTGCGACACGCCCGCGATGCCGCCGAGCGCCAGGCCGCGATACCAGAACACGAAGCCGATCAGCATCGAGAACAGGGACACGTAAGCCAGCGAGAGCCACGCGGGCGTGCCGATCCCGCTCCACGAGGCGGGCAGGTTGAGCAGCATCAGGCTGGCCGTCAGCGGCAGGGAGAGAACGAGCGCCCAGGAGATCACCTGCCAGCCGCCCAGGCGGCGCGAGAGCGTCGCGCCCTCCGCATAGCCGAGGCCGCAGGCCACGATGGCGCCGATCATGAGAAGACTGCCGACCGGGGAGGCGGAGCCTCCCTGGAGCAGGGCAAAGCCCGCCACCATGGCACCGCCGAGGCCGGAGAAGATCCAGAACGCGGCTCTGGGCCGCTCGCCGCCGCGCAGGATGCCGAAGATCGCGGTTGCGAGCGGCAGCAGGCCGACGAAGCAGATGGATTGAGCCGAGGTGATGTGCTGCAGGGCGAGCGCCGTCAGCAGCGGAAAGCCGACCACCACGCCGAGCGACACGATGGCGAGCGGCAGGAGATCATCCTTTGCCGGCCGCTTCTCGCGCAGCAGCAGGAGAAGTGCCCCGCCTAAGAGCCCGGCAACTGTGGCCCGCGCCAAGGTCAGGAACAGCGGGTCGATGTCGAGCACGGCGATGCGGGTCGCCGGCAAGGAGCCGCTGAAGATCAGCACTCCGAGAAAACCGTTGATCCACCCCTCGGTCGTCCTGTCCATGCGCGATCCTCCGCCGTGGTGCAATCTCACCGGGAACCGCATGGCTTTTCCAGGGACGGTGCAGTACGGTTGAGCCAAACTGTCATGGAATGACGGGCGGTACAGTGGACGATCTTCCTCTCATCAATCGCGACGGCACCCTCGTCGAGCACGTCATGACGGCGATCCGCCAGCGGATTGCCGGCCGGTCCCTGGCGCCGGGCGGAAAGCTCCCGTCCATCCGGGCGCTTGCCGCCTCCATGCAGGTGTCGAAATCCACCGTGGTGGAGGCTTACGACCGGCTTGCCGCCGAGGGCGTCATCCGCTCCCGGCCGGGCTCCGGCTTCTACAGCGCGGCCACCCTCGCGCCCCTGTCTCTGGCGGAGCTCGCTCCGCGCCTCGACCGGGCGGTCGATCCGTTCTGGGTCTCACGGCAATCGCTGGAGGCGCGAGGGGCAGTGCTGAAACCCGGCTGCGGCTGGCTGCCGGATGCCTGGATGCCCGACGACGAGATCCGCCGCGCCCTGCGCGGTCTGGCGCGCACCAAGGACGCGACGGGCCTCACCGATTACGGCACGCCCCTGGGGCATCCCGCCTTGCGCGGCTTCCTCTCGCGCCGTCTGGCGGAGCAGGGCGTCGAGGCCGCGCCCGACCGGATTCTGCTCGCGGATTCCGGCACGCAGGCCATCGATCTCGTGTGCAGGCTGCTGGTCCAGCCCGGCGACACAGTGCTGGTGGACGATCCCTGCTACTTCAACTTTCTGGCCCTGCTGCGCGCCCATCAGGTGAATGTGGTGGGCGTGCCGATGACCCCAACCGGGCCTGACCTCAGCGCCTTCGAACAGGCGCTCATCGCGCAAAAGCCGCGCCTCTACATCACCAATTCCGGGCTGCACAACCCGACCGGCGCGAGCCTGTCCACCGTCACGGCGCACCGCCTCCTGAAGCTCGCCGAACGGCACGGGCTCACCGTCGTCGAGGACGACATCTTCGCCGATTTCGAGCACGAGCCCGCGCCGCGTCTCGCCGCCCTCGACGGCTTGGACCGGGTGGTGCGCATCGGCAGCTTCTCGAAAACCCTCTCGGCCGCGTTCCGCTGCGGCTACATCGCCGCGCGGCCCGATTGGATCGACAAGCTCACGGACCTCAGGATCGCCACCAACTTCTCCAGCAACCGCCTCGCGGAAGAGCTGGTTCTCGCCGTTCTCGGCAGCAGTGGTTATCGTAAGCATTTGGACACCCTGCGCACGCGCCTTGCGAAGACCATGGCGTCTGTCATCCCGCGCCTAGGGCGCTTACGCATCACGCCCTGGATCGCGCCGAAAGCCGGCATGCTCCTCTGGTGCCGCCTGCCCGACGATCTCGACGCCGCTACAGTCGCGCGCCACGCGCTGAACGAGGACGTGGTGCTCGCGCCCGGCAACGTGTTCAGCCCCGCGCAATCAGCCAGGAGCTACATGCGCTTCAACGTGGCCCAATGCGCGGACGAGCGGGTGTTCGCGGTGCTGGAGCGGGCGATGCGGTTATAAAACCCTCATCGTCATGGCCGGATTTGTTCCGGCCATCCACATCTTCAATCCCTTACGTCTCCCTCAGCCCTCATCCTGAGGAGGATAGCGTAGCAATCCGTCTCGAAGGAGGCTCCAGTGCTCTCCTGACCCTCCTTCGAGACGCAGCTGCGCTGCTCCTCAGGATGAGGCTGGAGAGGCGGACAAGCAAAGACGTGGATCCCCGGAACAAGTCCGGGGATGACGGGAGGGTGGTTACTTTCCATCATCCATGCCGATCCGGCGGGCGGCCTTGCGGAACAGGGCCTGGTCGTTCGGTCCGAGCTGCATGGCGCTCAGGAAATGGCTCAACCCGTAGCCGGGCAGGGTGGCGCGGATGCCCGCGAGGGTGTTGCGCGCCTCGTCGAGCCGCCCGGCGAAGGACAGGGCGATCGCTGCAATCCCCGCGATATGCGCGTGCGCGTTCGGCCGGCTCGCCGCATTCACGCCTGCGTCGGCCGCCTCGTCGAACCGGCCGAGACGCATGAGCGCCATGGCGCGGGAGCCGAGCATGCCGAACAGCAGCGGATCGTAGGGGCTCAACCGGCGCGACTGGTCTGCGGCCGCAATCGCCGTCTCCGGATCGCCCGCCTGCGAGTGGACGAAGCCCAGGGTGTAATGGCCCATGGCGAAATTGGGCGAGAGATCCACGCTCGTCTCCAGCTCGCGCAGGGTCTGGTCGTAGCTTCCACGCAGCCACAGGGCTCGGCCCATGGCGAGGTGCGCGGCCGGGTCGCGGTCGTCGATCATCAGGCCCTGGCCCGCGGCCCTGAGCGCGTTGTCGACTTCCCCGTGGCGCTCGGTCCAGCCCTGGAAGGCGTTCTGGAAATGGGTGAAGGACAGGCCCGCATAGGCGCGCGCAAAAGTCGGGTCGATGCGGAGTGCCTGCGCGAAGAAGTGCTGCGCCGCATCGTTGTCCTTCTTGTTGAACCGGTACATGTGCCAGAGGCCGCGATGATGCGCCTCCCAGGCGTCGAGCGAGTTGGGGGCTTTAAGGATGGCGCGGTTGCGCTCCACCGTCTCGATCTCGCTCGCCACCGTTGCCACGATCCAGTTGCCGATCTCGTCGAGCACCAGAAACGCATCGTCGATGGAGTGGCTGAGGATGTCCGCCCAGACGATCCGCCCCGTGCGCACCTCGGCGAGCTCCACCTGCACGGCAAGACTGCCCGGGCTGCGGCGGATCGAGCCGCTCACCACGTAATCCACGTTGAGCAGCCGCCCGGCCTCGTCCGGCGCAATGTTTCTGTCGTGCAGCGCGAAGGTCGAGCCCTGCGAGATGACGAAGAGGCTGCGCAGCTTGGCGAGTCGGGTGATCACGTCATGCACGAGCGCATCCGCCACGCCGCCACGCAGGCGCCGCGCGCCGGATTCATCGGCAAACGGCATGACCGCGATGGAGCCGTGATGGGGCGCAGCCGGGACGCCATCGGCTGCTGCCGGTGCCGGTGGCTCGGCAACGATCACCTGGGCCGGAGCCGGTCGAGGGGGCTGCACCATCGCCTCCCGCCACACCGCGCGCAGCGACGCGCTGCTGAGCCCTTCCTGGTCGAACAGCCGGATGACCGCATCGAGATGGCTCTTGCCTTCCTGCACACGCTGCTGGCGGGCCAGCATGCGCAGCAGCCGCGCATGCACGCGCTCGTCGAGGGGGCAGAGCGCCGCCCAGCGTTCGAGATAGCCGCCGGCTTCGGCTTCGCCGAGGTGATCGACCAGATGCTCCAGCACCCCGGTCTGCAGGCCGCGATAATGGCGGCGCTGCGCCACGAGCCAGGCGTTGAACGCGGGGCTGCGGTCCAGCGCGAAGCCGTCGAGAAACTCACCTGCGAAGCCGTCGGCCAGTTGGCGCAGAGCCGGCAAGGACTGCACCGCGATGCCCTGCCGGGCGATTTCATCGAGCTGCAGGGCATCCACATGACAGCCCGAGAGGTCGAGGCTCACCGTGTCGCCATCAGGTCTGATCCGCCCGGCCTCGCCGATGAGGCGGCGGATCTTGCTCAAAGACCAGCGCAGCTCGCCGCGCGGATCGTTCGGCACGTCCCAGAGCAGCTCGCAGAGATGGCTGCGTGTGACCGCATGGGGCGCGAGCGCGAGATAGGCGAACAGGCCGCGCACCTTGCGCGAGGCCGGCAACGCCACCGGCACACCGCCGTGCAGGATGGTGAGCGGCCCGAGCATCCGCACGGTGACGGGCGCAGCGCCAATTGGGTCTGCGGTCTCCGTCGTTTCCACGGCCGAACCCACGCTGCCTCCCACGCTCACCTCCACGTGTGGCTGCTACGGTCTCACCAATGGGCCAGACGTCTGAAGCGCGATGAAAGCCGAAGGGCGGGCCCATCCACCTCAGGGAGGCCGTCATGGCTGATGCCGCTGTCACGATAAACCAGGAACCCCAGACCGTCCAACCGGACCTCGCCGCGATCAAGACCCGCCAGCAGGGCGCATGGTCGTCGGGCGATTACGCGGTGGTCGGAACCACCCTTCAGATCGTCGGTGAGGAATTGTGCGAGGCCCTCGACCTCCGCGCCGGCCAGCGCGTGCTCGATGTGGCGGCCGGCAACGGCAATGTCTCGCTCGCCGCCGCCCGCCGCTGGTGCGACGTGGTCGCCACCGATTACGTGCCAGCCCTCCTCGTCCGCGCCCGGGAGAGGGCCGAAGCCGAACGTCTGCCCCTCACCGTCCAGGAGGCGGATGCCGAGGCCCTGCCGTTTGCCAATGGCAGCTTCGACGTGGTCGTGTCCACCTTCGGGGTGATGTTCACCCCCGACCAGGAGCGCGCCGCCTCCGAACTGCTGCGCGTGTGCCGGCGGGGCGGCAAGATCGGCCTCGCGAACTGGACGCCCGACGGCTATATCGGCCAGATGTTCAAGACCATCGGCCGGCACATGCCCCCACCGGCCGGCATCCGCCCGCCCTCCCTGTGGGGCCAGCGCGAGCACCTCGACCACCTGTTCGGCCACGGCGTCACCTCCATCCAGGCGCGCCGAAAGCACTTCGTGTTCCGCTACCGCTCGCCCGAGCATTGCCTGGAGGTGTTCAAGACATTCTACGGCCCGGTGCTCAAAACCTTCGCAGCCCTCCAGCCCGAGGCCCAGGAAGCCCTGCGCAAGGACCTGCTCTGGCTCATCTCCGAGTTCAACCGCTCGGGCGACGAGACCATGGTGGTGCCGAGCGAATATCTCGAGGTGGTGATCACGCGCTAGGCGCGGTGGGGAGGGGGCGCCTACGGGCGCCTTCCTCGGATCATCCGTTCGCGAGAACACGCCTCCAGATGCCGCCCATACCACCCCGTCATGGCCGCACTCGTTGCGGTCATCCACGTTTCACTGGCTCGCACAAACCTCACCGTCATACCCGGCACAAGGGAGGACGATGTCAGCTTGGAGGCCGAGCGGCTCGCCGTCCAGGTGCGCCGGGAGATGGTTGGGCGCTTCGGGTGATTCAAGCTGGCGGCTGTGGCTCGATGACTTTGCCACCTTGAGTGAAGTCGTAGATCTTGCCGGTCTGATCCCAAGCGGGCAGAGCGAGCTTCACGATATGCGGGGCGAGTTCTTCCGGCGTCTTGAGGGTCAGCGGATCCTCGCCCGGCATGGCGGTGCGGCGCATGTTGGTGCGCAGCGGACCGGGGTTGAGCAGCATGACCTTCACCGGCGTCGTCACCGTCTCGGCTGCATAGGTGCGCACCAAAGCCTCCAGCGCGGCCTTCGAGACCGCATAGACGCCCCAATAGGCCTTGTGCTTGTGGGCGGCGCCCGAGGTGATGAAGATCGCGCGGCCGGCGTCCGAGGCGCGCAGCAGCGGGTCGAGGGAGCGGATCAGCCGGTAATTGGCCGTGACGTTCACCGCCATCACCTCGTCCCAGACCGGCTGGTCGATATGGGCGAGCGGCGCCAACTCGCCGAGCTGGCCCGCATTGCCGAGGAGGATGTCGAGCTTGCCCCAGCGCTGGTGGATCGCGGCCCCAAGCCGGTCGAGCGCCTCGAGGTCCTTCAGGTTCACCGGCACCAGGGTGGCCGAGCCGCCCTTGGCGCGGATCTCGTCGTCGAGGGATTCGAGGGCTCCTTGCGTGCGGGCGAGCGCAATCACATGCGCGCCGGCCTCGGCGAGCGCAAGCGCCGCCGCGCGGCCGATGCCGCGCGAGGCGCCGGTGACGACCGCGACGCGATTCTGGAGAAGCTTGTCCATGGTTCCTCAGTCGGCTTCGGCGAGAACCGCGAGACGGCGCGGGGTGGCGACGGTGAGGTCCGTCAGCGGCGTCGGGTAGTCGCCCGTAAAGCAATGGTCGGTGAATTGCGGCTGCGCGGCATTGCGGCCCGTCTCGCCCATGGCGCGGTACACGCCCTCGATGGACAGGAACGCCAGCGAATCCGCCCCGATATACTGGCGCATCTGCTCCAGGTCATGGGTAGCGGCGAGCAGCTTCTCCTTCTCCGGCGTGTCGATGCCGTAGAAATCCGGGTGCGTGATCGGCGGGCTGGAGATGCGGAAATGCACCTCCTTGGCGCCGGCCTCGCGCATCATGCGGACGATCTTCACCGAGGTGGTGCCGCGCACCAGGCTGTCGTCCACGAGCACGATGCGCTTGCCCGCGATGGCCGCGCGGTTGGCCGAGTGCTTCATGCGCACGCCGAGCTCGCGCACCGACTGGGTCGGCTGAATGAAGGTGCGGCCGACATAATGGTTGCGGATGATGCCGAGCTCATAGGGCAGCCCGCAGGTCTGGGCATAGCCGAGCGCGGCCGGCACGCCAGAATCCGGCACCGGGATCACCACGTCCGCATTGGCGGGAGACTCGAGGGCGAGCTCCCGGCCCATGCCCTTGCGGATCTCATAGACGCTGCGGCCGTTCACGATGGAATCAGGTCGGGCGAAGTAGATGTACTCGAAGATATCGGGGCGGGGCGCCACCGCCGGCGCGTAGCGGAAGGATTCGATGCCCTCATCCGAGATCACCACGCATTCGCCGTTCTCGATGTCGCGGACGAAGCGGGCGCCGATGATGTCGAGGGCACAGGTCTCGGAGGCGAGGATGTAGCGGTCGTCGAGCTCGCCAAGCACCAGCGGGCGAATGCCCAGCGGGTCACGGGCGCCGATCAGCTTCTTGTTGGTGAGCGCCACCAAGGCAAAGGCGCCCTCGATCTTCTGGATCGCCTCGACGAAGCGGTCGATCACCCGGTCCCTGCGGCTGCGGGCGACGAGGTGGACGATCACCTCCGTGTCGGTGGTGGACTGGCAGATCGCGCCGTCGCGGATCAGGTTGCGGCGAAGGGTGAGGCCGTTGGTCAGGTTGCCGTTATGGGCCACCGCGAAGCCGCCGCCGTCCAGCTCGGCGAAGAGCGGCTGCACGTTGCGCAGCACCGTCTCGCCGGTGGTCGAGTAGCGGGTGTGGCCGATGGCCGAGAGGCCTTCCAGGCGCTCGATGGTGGCCCGGTCGGAGAAGTTGTCGCCCACGAGGCCGAGCTTGCGCTCGGAGTTGAAGACCGACCCGTTGAAGGTGACGATGCCGGCTGCTTCCTGGCCGCGGTGCTGCAGGGCGTGGAGGCCCAGCGCGGTGATTGCCGCCGCGTCCGGGTGCCCGTAGATGCCGAAGACGCCGCATTCTTCGCGCAGGGTATCGCCGTCGAGGTCGAGGTTCACCTGTTTCGGGGTGACCTGCCACGTCTCAGACAAAGCAGACATCGATCATACCTTTGGGATCCGCGCCCGCACCGGCGCCGCCCCTATGTAGTCATCCTTGGCCCAAACGCCAACGTCTATTCTGACGCTGCCGAAAACGTGATGGCGGACGCCTGGCGCATCGGCTTGGTCCCAAAAGTGCATTCCACTTTTGGGGCCGATGCTCAGCTGCGCCGCTGGGGCGGCTGTGGTGCTGCGGGAGCGGCAGGCGCCGCCGGGCGCTGCGGATCAGGCTCGGCCGGCTCTGCTTCCGGCGTGGCATCCTTGTTGCGCAGACGCTGGATCAGGGCCTCGGCGTTCTCCGGCAGCATGGCGATGATGTTGTCGCGGGTGTTCTCCATGGCCGGGCGGGTCTTGGAGGCGGTGGCCCATTCGGGCTCCTTGCCCTGCAGCAGCCAGCCCAGGAACGCCCAGCCGATCACGCAGATCAGGAAGCCGCGGGCGGCCCCGAAGAACAGGCCCAGCGTCCGGTCGAGAGCGCCGATCCGGGAGTCGAGGATCAGGTCGGAGATCTGCACCGTGATGATCGACACGATGATCAGGGTGATGACGAAGATCGCCCCGATGGAGGCCACGAGCGCCACCGTGTTGCTGCTGATGTATTGCTGGGCGATCGGCAGGGCGGTCGGGTGCAGGTACCAGGCGGCCGCAGCGGCAACCACCCACGCCACAATGGCGAGCACCTCGCGGGTGAAGCCGCGCACGGCAGCAAGAAGAGCCGAGATCAGGACGATACCGATAACGACGAGGTCCAGAACGGAAAAGGGCATGGGCCGGGCCTACGCAGGTGAACAGGAGTGGAGCCGCCTTCGCAGCTTCGAAGCCTGGCTCTATAGCGTTAAGAAAGGCTTTCGTCACCCCAGGGAAGCTTGGTGGACAATGCTCAAGGTGTCATTCCCGGCCGGAGCGCAGCGGAGGGGAAGGGAATCCATAGCCACAGCACGTGTGTGTGGATCCCCTTCCCGCACTTCGTGCGCTGGGGATGACACAGAGCAAATCAGGCGACCTGCACGATCAGCTTGCCGAAATTCCGCCCCTCCAGCAGGCCGATGAAGGCTTCCGGCGCGCTCTCCAGCCCCTGGACGATATCCTCCTTGTAACGGACGCGGCCCTCCGCGATCCAGCCGGCCATCTCCCGGTAAAAGGCGGGACGCTGGTCGCTGAATTCTCGCTGGATGAAGCCGCGGATGGTCAGGCTCTTGGTGAGGACGTCGCGCATGAGGATCGGCAGTCGATCCGGCCCTTCGAAGGCGCCCGTGGCGTTGTATTGTGCGATGAGACCGCAGACCGGAATGCGAGCAAAGGTGTTGAGCAGGGGAAAAACCGCATCCCAGACCTTGCCGCCCACATTCTCGAAATAGACGTCGATCCCGTCCGGGCAGGCCGCCCGAAGATCCTCGGCAAAGGTGGGCGAGCGGTGGTCCAGCGCGGCATCGAAGCCGAACTCGTCGCGCACCAGGGCGCATTTGTCAGCACCGCCGGCGATGCCGATGGCCCGGGCGCCCCTGATCTTCGCGATCTGCCCGACGGCCGATCCGACGGGTCCGGTCGCTGCAGCCACCACCACGGTCTCGCCCGGCTTGGGCTGACCGAGGGTGAGCAGCCCCGCATAAGCGGTGAAACCCGGCATGCCGAGGACACCGAGGGCCGTCGTGACGGGCGCCTGGTCCGGATCGAGCTTGCGAAGGGCCACGGGGTCCGCAACCGCATAGGATTGCCAGCCGGAATAGGACAGGACCATGTCGCTGGGCCTGTAATCGGGATGGCGGCTTTCCAGCACCTCGCCAACGGTGCCGGCCTCCATCACGTCGCCGATCTCCACTGCAGCCGCGTAGGATTTCGCGGCGCTCATGCGCCCCCGCATGTAGGGATCGAGCGAAAGATAACGGATTTTGAGCAGCACCTGACCTTCGCCGGGAACGGGAATGGGCGTGCGCACGAACTTGAAATTGTCTTGGGACGGGCGGCCGGTTGGACGTGAGGCGAGGAGGATCTGGAGGTTCTGTTCTGTCACCGATGAGACTCCTGAGGTGGGGCTCGCACGCTACGCTGCCGCGGGCGTGCTTGTATCGTCTCATCACGGTCGACGCGTCGCCTTGCCCCGTCAAGTCTAAGCCCTTGCCTCCCATGGGCCGTACAGAAAAAGAAAGGCCCCGGCGTTGCCGCCGGAGCCCCTCGGGTCTTACAGGTATGTGGGCTTACATGAACAGGAAGTCGTCGGCGGTGAGTGCCGTTCCGGGCTTTACCTTGAGGATCTCGATGCCCTTGCCTTTTCCAGAGCCGTCCACGTCCAGGTAAACGAAGCCGTTCTTCTTGTTGTAGAAGATGTAGTCGTTGGAGCCATCCGGGGTGTCGTTGAGCTTGGTGCCCACGTTGCAGAACATCTTCTCGAGCTTCTGGCCCTTCTTGAAGAGCTTGTCGAAGCCGACAGACTTGGTCGAGCCCTTGTCGTCCGGCTTGGTTTTGTCGTCGGCGCCTGTCTTGGGCAGCACGTCGCTCTTCTTCGGGCCCTTCACCTTGAAGGCCTTGAGAGCCGCCAGGCTGATTTGGATCGTGTCGTCGGACGGCTTGAAGTCCATGATCTGGTCGAAATGGCCCTTCTTCACGGCTGTGTCGAACACGAAGGTGTCCTGACCCGCGCCGCCGTAAAGCTTGTCCCTGCTCAGGCCGCCGTTGAGAACGTCGTTGCCGTCTCGGCATAGAGGGCGTCCTTGCCCGCTCCACCCAGCAGCGTGTCGTTCCCGGAGTAACCGTAAAGCTTGTCGTTTCCGGCGGCGCCATTCATGCTGTCGACGACGGCCGTGCCGGTAAGCCTGTCGTTCGCTGACCTGCCAGTGACAATATTCACAGACTCGCCAGTATCCGTGATGGTGAGCATGATCTGTTTCACTGCCCACATGTCCGGTTCTTCCGTTTGATTGTTGTTGTCGAAGGCCCGAACCCAAAATGTATAAGTGCCGGCCTTGGCATCCCCAGGCTGAGATTTAAGCCCGACCATATTGCCGACAATCTCGAAAAGCGGATCTGTCGTGACTGTTCTGCCGCCTGAGTTCGTCACGAAATCATATGAGAGATTTTCCTGATCTCCCGCATCCTCGTCGATCGCATTCAATGTGGCGACGACAGTACCCGCAGCTGCATCCTCTCCGACAGTACCTCCGCTCACAGTCAGGTTCTTGGGCGCTTCTTCTCCGCTGATGACCTTAGTAGTAAAGACAGCTTCAATCGGAGAATTGCTTCCGAGCTTGGCTGTGACCTTGATAGTAAAAGAGTTTAAGCTTGGGTCTTCAAAATTGCTAAATTTGCCCTCTGGAAATCTTACAAATAGCTTATGGAATCGTAATAGAAGTGTCCATTGACATCTTCAATCCGAATTTCGTAGCCGGTAAGCTCAGTTCCTTCATCATCCCGAACAGTAAGATCACCAATACCTACTTCTGTGCGGTTTTCCCTTATAGAGTCGGAGGAAAGTATGATATTAGACATATCGTGGTCCCGTCTGAAGGGTACCCGTCTGAAGGGTAACCGGTCTGAAGCCAGTACTAAAATGGGTGTTTGCGCATAGCACACGATGCAGCATTAGATTTTTAATGTTATTAAATTGCAAATTTTGTCAACTAGGCTTTATGATATTTACGATTTTTAGGATGGAGCTTTTCCTAAGATGCCTTACGGCGACGAGCGGCAATGTTAGCGACTAGATCGGTGATGTGCCCAATAGAGGCTGTTGCAAGGGAGGGCCTTTCCTTCTTTCCCTTGTCGTTGCGCGCCGCGGGGGCAACAGCACTGGAAAACCCGAGCTTTGCCGCCTCCTTCAGACGCGCCTGCTCCTGGGCGACGGGGCGGATGGCGCCGGAGAGGCCCAGTTCGCCGAAGTAGACCGTATCGGGCGGCAGGGGATTGCCCGACAGGGAGGAGACGAGGGCGGCGGCTGCCGCAAGGTCCGCCGCAGGTTCGGTGATGCGCAGGCCGCCGGCGACGTTGAGGTAGACGTCGTGCATCCCGAGCTTCAGGCCGCCATGGGCCTCCAGCACGGCCAGCACCATCGAGAGCCGGCTCTGATCCCAGCCCACCACGGCACGGCGGGGCGTGCCCAGCGACGAGGGAGCCACGAGGGCTTGGATCTCGACGAGGAGCGGGCGCGTGCCTTCCATGCCGGCGAAGACCGCCGTGCCGGCGGTCGCCATGTCGCGGCCGGCGAGAAACAGCTCAGAGGGGTTGGGCACCTCGCGCAGACCCTGGTCGGACATCTCGAACACGCCGATCTCGTCGGTGGGACCGAAGCGGTTCTTCACCGCGCGCAGGATGCGGAAATGGTGGCCGGTGTCACCCTCGAAGGAGACCACGGCATCGACCATGTGCTCGACGACGCGGGGACCGGCAATCTGGCCGTCCTTGGTCACGTGGCCGACGAGAATGACGGCGGTGCCGGTGGTCTTGGCGAAGCGGATCAGCGCCTGGGCCGAGCCGCGCACCTGCGTGACGGTGCCGGGGGCGGATTCCACCGTCTCGGTCCACATGGTCTGGATCGAGTCGATGATGGCGAGCGCCGGTGGGCGGCCCTGGCTCAAGGTGGCGATGATGTCCTCGACATTGGTCTCCGAGGCGAGCTCGACGGGCGCCTGGCCGAGGCCGAGGCGCTCGGCGCGCAGGCGCACCTGGGCCACCGCCTCCTCGCCCGAGATATAGGCCACGCGCTCGCCGCGCATGGCCAACGCGGCCGACGCCTGCATCAGGAGGGTGGACTTGCCGATGCCGGGATCGCCGCCGAGCAGGATGATCGAGCCATGCACGAAGCCGCCGCCGGTGACCCGGTCGAGCTCGGCGATGCCCGACGGAGTGCGCGGGGCTTCCTTGGTCTCGCCCTGGAGGCCTTCGAGGGGGAAAATCCGGCCCTTGGCGCGCGAGGGACGCGTGGCTGCCGGTCCTGCCATGGGGCTGGCCGCGCCTGCTTCCTCCACGATGGTGTTCCAGCCGCCGCAGGCCTCGCACTTGCCTTTCCAGCGGTTATAGACCGCGCCGCATTCCTGGCACGTGAAGGCGGGGTGACGCTGCTTGGCCATCAGCCTTCTCCCCCGCGATAGGCACGGGCGTAGCGCGCACCGAGATTTGTGAGGATCTCGTAACCGATGGTGCCGGCGCGGCGGCCCACCTCGTCTATCGTGAGTTCGCCGCCGATCAGCGTGACCGTATCGCCGCGCTTTAACTGACCTTCGGGTACATCCGTCACATCCACGGTGATCAGGTCCATCGAAACGTTGCCGGCGAAGGGGCAGGTTTGTCCGGCGACCAGTGCCATGCCGGCCAACAGTTCCTCGCCGCTCTTGCCCCGTGCGCTCGATGAGCGCGGATAGCCGTCCGCATAGCCCACGGAGATCGTCGCGATGCGGCGCTTCTCCAATGCGAGCCAGCGGCCGTTATAACCCACAGTATGCTCCGCCTCGACCCAGCGCAGCTGCACGATGCGGCCCTCGAGGCCGACGACCGGGCGCATCGGGTTGTCGCGGCTCGGCGTCGGGTTGCCGCCGTAGAGGGCATAGCCGGGGCGCACCAGATCGTAGCCGGGCTTATCACGCAGGAAGATGCCCGAGGAGTTGGGCAGCGAAGCCGGAATGCCGGGAAGCGACGAACGGACGGCCTCGAAGGCCTCGATCTGCTGAGCGTTCAGCAGGTTGTCGCTCTCCTCGGCACTCACGAAATGGCTCATGAGGAGTGCCGTATCGAAATCCTTCAACTCCGCGCGGTCCTTCAGCGTCAGGCCCTGCGGCACTGTGAGGCCCAGGCGGTTCATCCCGGTATCGACATGGATCGCGGCCTTCCGCTGGCCTTCAGCCCGGCAGAACCCGGCCCATTCCTCGATCTCCTCGAAGGAGCCGAGAACCGGGCGTAAATCGAATTGCGCGTAAGTGGGGCAGGTGCGGGCGAAGAGCCCGTTGAGCACATAGATCGTCGCGTCAGGGGCAACCGCTCGCGCGCGGATTGCCTCGCTGAGATGCGCCACGAAGAAGGTGCGGCAGCCCGCGCGGAAGAGGGCCGGTACGGCCTTCTCGATCCCGCTGCCATAGGCATTCGCCTTGACCACGGCGGCCGTCTCGGCGGCGCCCGCATGGTCGCGCAGGGTGCGCCAGTTCGAGGCGAGGGCGTCGAGGTCGATATGGAGGATGCCGCCGGCGGCGCTCTCGGGAATGCTGCCGGTGCTGATAGTCGAGTTAAGCTTGGTCAATCGCCAATCCGTTCGGGAAGTTTGTCTTCATCCGCAAGGTCGGTGAAGCGGGTGATGTCGGCCTGGAAGGCGAGCTGCACGGTGCCGGTGGGTCCGTGACGCTGCTTGCCGATGATGACCTCGGCCTTGCCGTGAACCTGATCCATCTCCGCCTGCCACTTGAAGTATTCTTCGGTGCCGGGCTTCGGCTCCTTGTTCTTCAGATAGTACTCGTCGCGGTAAACGAACATGACCACGTCGGCGTCCTGCTCGATCGAGCCCGATTCACGAAGGTCGGCGAGCTGCGGCCGCTTGTCGTCGCGGGATTCCACCTGACGGGAGAGCTGGGACAGGGCGACCAGCGGGACTGACAGTTCCTTGGCCAGCGCCTTGAGGCCGGTGGTGATTTCGGTCAGCTCCTGCACGCGGTTCTCGCCCTTCTTGGACGAGCCGGACAGGAGCTGGAGGTAGTCGACAATCACCACGTCGAGGCCGCGCTGGCGCTTGAGGCGGCGCGCACGGGCGGCGAGCTGGGCAATCGAGATGCCGCCGGTCTGGTCGATATAGAAGGGGATCGACTGCATCTCGCGGGCGGCTTCGGTGATCTTGTAGAAGTCATCCTCGCGCATGTCGCCGCGGCGGATCTTGTAGGAGGGCACGCCCGACTGTTCGGCGATGATACGGGTGGCGAGCTGCTCGGCCGACATTTCGAGGGAGAAGAAGCCCACGATGCCGCCGTTGACGGTTTTCAGGTTGCCGTCCTGCTGCTTCTCGGCCCGGTAGGCCTTGGCGATGTTGAACGCGATGTTCGTCACCAGCGAGGTTTTACCCATGGCCGGGCGTCCGGCCAGGATGACAAGGTCGGAGGGCTGCAGGCCGCCAAGGGCCTTGTCGAGGTCCTTCAGGCCCGTGGAGATGCCCGACAGGGCGCCCTCGCGCTTGTAGGCGGCGGCGGCCATGTCGATGGCGGCGGTGAGCGCATCGGAGAAGCGCTGGAAGCCGCCGTCGTAACGGCCGGTTTCGGCAATCGCATAAAGGCGCCGCTCAGCCTCCTCGATCTGTTCGCGAGGCGAGGAGTCCACAGGCGCGTCGAAGGCGACGTTCACCATGTCCTCGCCGATATTGATCAGGTTCCGGCGGATCGCGAGGTCGTAGATGGCGCGGCCGTAATCCTCCGCGTTGATAACGGTGGTCGCCTCGGCGGCCAAGCGCGCGAGATATTGCGAGACGGTGATGCCGCCGAGATCCTGATCCCCTAAGAACGTCTTCATGGTGATCGGGGTCGCGACCTTGCCGGCCTTGATCAGGCTGGTGGCGACCTCATAGATGCGCCGGTGCAGGTCCTCGATGAAATGGCCGGCTTCGAGGAAGTCGGAGACCCGGTAGTAGGCGTCGTTGTTGACCAGGATTGCGCCCAGCAGGGCCTGTTCGGCCTCGATGTTGCTGGGGGGCGTCCGAAACTGCGGTTCGGCGGTCTCAAGACGGGCGATCAGGGCGTTGGCGGTGGCCATCCGGCGCTCCGGGAAACAGGAGAAGGGTTAGAGTCTCTTAGACCGCAATTGGTGTCCTAAAGGTTGCCGTGCGGACACGAAGTCGGAGTTGCGTCCGAACTGTCCTCGCTGTCCTCGATTCTCACACCATCCATCTTTTCGCGGGCATCGCGGCTTGACTCTCCCGCAAGCCAGAATCCCAAAGAAAAAACGCTCCCCGTCGAATCGACGGAGAGCGCCATTTTAGAACAAAGCAAGAACTAGAGCAACCGCTCGAGCTTGCCCCCGATTGTCATGGCCGGGCTTGTTCCGGCCATCCCGATCCTCTCAAGCGCCGAGCCTTTCAGGATCGGGATCACCGGCACAAGGGCGGTGATGGCGAAAGAGGGGCTCATTCCCGGCAGCCGGGAATGACAGAGATCTTAGAGTTCGTCGTCGCCGCCAGCCTCGGCCAGGGCCGCGCCGACCTCAAGGCCGAGATCGTCGAGGTTGGTCTCCTCGCGGGTCGTGACCGCCTCGCCACGAGCCTGACGCTCGGCTTCCTCGGGGCTGCGGGCGACGTTGATGGTCACCTGAACCTCGACCTCCGGATGGAGGGCGACCGGCACATTGTGCAGGCCGATGGTCTTGATCGGCTGGTTGATGGCGATCTGGTTGCGGTCAACCGTGAAGCCGTTCTGGGTCATGATCTCGGCGAGATCGCGGGTGGAGACCGAACCGTAGAGCACGCCGGTCTCGCCGGACTGGCGCAGGATGATGAAGCTCTGGCCGTTCAGCCTCTCGCCGACGGTCTCGGCTTCCTTGCGGCGCTCCAGGTTGCGGGCCTCGAGCTGGGCGCGCTGAGCGTCGAAATGCTTCTTGTTGGCCTCGGTGGCGCGCAGAGCCTTGCCGCGCGGCAGGAGGAAGTTGCGGGCATAGCCCGAGCGGACCTTCACGGTCTCGCCCATCTGGCCGAGCTTTGCGACGCGCTCGAGAAGGATCACTTCCATGGTTGTCTCCTTTAGGTTCGTGATCAGGTGGAAAGGGTTGGAGGAGGATTCGGCCGCGTGCCGAAACGGCGGCGCAGGCCGAAGGCGGAATCGGCAATGCCGAAGAGGGCCAGGGCGACCAGAAGGATGCCCTGGGTGACGAAGATCAGGACGTACATGGCGCTCAAGAGGAAGGAGCGGCCCGACCGGCCCCGGGTACGGTCGTGGATGGCAGCCAGACCCTGCAACGCGAAGGCCATCAGAAACGCACCCGACAGGGCGAGGCCCAGCGCGCCGATGAAGCCGCCCAAATTCGCCAGGATCAGCGCGCCGACCAGGATCAGCCCGGCGGAACGCGGCATCACCAGTTCCGGCACAGGCGGCCAGGGACGCGGCAGGCGCTTGGACGCCAGGACGATCCGTCCGGCGGCCCAGAGATAGAGCGCCAGAATGGTCACGAAGCCTTGGGCCGACAGGAAGGATGTCAGCCGGGAGAAGATGGAGATCAGCTGCTCGCGGGTTTCCGCATCGAGAGCCTCGGCTCCGGTGGCGAACTGAGCGTTCACGAAGGCCTCAGCCACCTCGCGGGTGTTCTGCTCAAAGGCGCCGTAGTCGCCGCCCGTGGAGATCACGCCGGCGGCGATGATGGTGAGCGCGGCCGTCGCGGCGGCCCAGGCCAGGAGCCGTCCGACCGGATACCATTCCATGGTGCCGTCAGGTCCGGGGCGGCCGAGCAGGGACAGATAGGCCAGCCACCAGGCGGGCAGGGCGGTGATGAGCGCAAAGCCGAGGCCGCTCAGGGGCGACAGGATCAATGTGATGGCGAGGCCGCCGACGAGGGCGGCCACGAGGCCGGAGCGATGGTCCCAGCCGAGGGACACGATCAGGACGGGAATGGGGGCGAGCAGATACAGCATGGCCGCCAGCGGTGTCGCCTTGACGATCACTGCGGTCAGGAGGGCCGATACGAGCCCTGCGCCTATGCCTGTTGCTACAAAATTCATCGTCTCGCTGTCCCGCTGCTCACCGGCAGGGTTAGAGGCATCCGCCTCAACTGACCCGGCGGGATTCCACCGCTGGGCGAAAGATTGAAAAACTCTCGACCTCATCCTGAGGAGCAGCGCAGCTGCGTCTCGAAGGAGACTCCAGAGAGCACTGGAACCGCCATCCTCTTCCTTCAAGACCCCGCCCATGGCGGCTCCTCAGGATGAGGATGGCTGATGTTGGAGCCAGCCGACCCGCAGGCCGGCTGGCTTTGATCTTAGCGGATCACGTAGGGCAGCAGGCCCAGGAAGCGGGCGCGCTTGATCGCCTGGGCGAGCTCACGCTGCTTCTTGGCCGACACGGCCGTGATGCGGGACGGGACGATCTTGCCGCGCTCGGAGATGTAGCGGGACAGGAGCTTCGTGTCCTTGTAGTCGATCTTCGGCGCGTTGGGGCCCGAGAACGGGCAGGTCTTGCGACGACGGAAGAACGGACGACGGCCGCCGCCAGCGGCTCCACCGGTTGCACCAAATGCCATGATTAAGCCTCCTCGCCTTCGCCGGCGCCATCGAAGCCGCCGCCGTCGCGCTCACGGCGCTCGCGGTCCTTGCGCTCGTCGCGGTCGCGCTTCTGCATCATCACGGACGGCTCGGTCTCGAGCTCTTCGACCTTGATGGTCATGAAGCGAAGGATGTCTTCGTTGATGCGCATCTGACGCTCCATCTCGGCCACGGCCGGAGCCGGAGCGTTGAGGTTGAACATCGTGAAATGCGCCTTGCGGTTCTTCTTGATGCGGTAGGCGAGGGACTTCACGCCCCACATCTCGGTCTTGTCGACGCTGCCGCCGTTCTGCTCGATGACGCCCTTATACTGGTCGACCATAGCCTCGACCTGCTGCGGGGTGACATCCTGGCGAGCCATGAAAATATGCTCATAGAGAGGCATAGTGGGCCTTTCTCAGGGTTTGAGGACAAGCCTTGCACTGTTTTGACGAGTGTCTCGGCCGTTTCGCGCATCCGATCGGCGCCAAGCCCTTCGAGCCTGCAAGGCCCGAGCGATTGTCGAAGGCGGAGACACGGGACGACGGGTTCCTAAAAACCCTGCATGGCCAAGCCATGCCGTCCGTTCAGCCCCCGGCCGGAGCGAACGCGAAGCGGGGGCTATAGTCGATTTGAGCCGGGAAGGCAAGGGCTGGCCATGTTCGCCCACTACCCTATCGTCATGCCCGGGCTTGTCCCGGGTATCCACGTTTTATGGCGCCGTGGTCAAAGACGTGGATGGCCGCAACAGGTGCGGCCATGACGTGGCGGCTGTCATCCCGGCGGTCCGCAGGACCGGAAGGGGATCCATGGCGCTGAGCGTGCGGGTGGATTCCCTTCCCCTCCGCTGCGCTCCGGCCGGGAATGACACCACGAGACGGTTTGACGTTGATAGCAACGTTGGGATGCTGAAGGACTCTGGTCAACCGGCCACCTTAAGCTAAAACACCCTTATGAACGCTCCTCCTCTGCGCCTCGGCGTCAACATCGACCACGTCGCCACCGTCCGGAACGCCCGCGGCGGCACCCATCCTGACCCGATCCGGGCCGCCCATCTGGCGGTTCTTGCCGGCGCCGACGGCATCACGGCCCATCTGCGCGAGGACCGGCGGCATATCCGCGACCATGACATGGAGCGGCTGAAGCGACAGCTCTTCGTGCCGCTCAATTTCGAAATGGCAGCGACCTCCGAGATGGTGGGGCTCGCCACACGGCTTCGCCCCCATGCCGCCTGCCTCGTGCCGGAAAAGCGCGAGGAGCGCACCACGGAAGGGGGGCTCGACATCATCAGCGGCCATGCCCATCTGCGTCCGGTGATCCAGGAACTGAAAGGCGAGGGCATCCGCGTGTCCCTGTTCGTCGAGCCGGAGATCGAGGTCATGGACGCCGCCTGCGACCTGCAGGCTCCCGTGGTCGAACTCCACACCGGCACCTATTGCGAGGCCGTCGTCGAAGGCGACGAGGCAAAAATCGCCCATGAGCTGGAGCGCCTGCGCCGGGCGGCCGAGCATGGATCAAGGATCGGCCTTGAGATCCATGCCGGCCACGGGCTCGACCTCAACTCGGTCCGGCCGGTGGCGGCCATTCCGCAGATCGTGGAGCTCAATATCGGCCATTCGCTGATCGGCGATGCGATCTTCATGGGTCTCGACGAGGCCGTGCGGGCCATGCGTGCCGCCATGGACGAGGGCCGGGCCCAGGTGCCCGCATGATCATCGGCATCGGATCGGACCTCTGCGACATCCGGCGGATCGAGAAGTCCATCGAGCGCTTCGGCGACCGCTTCACGCACCGCATCTACACGGAAGGCGAGCGGGCCAGGAGCGACCGCCGCGCCGCGCGGGCTCCATCCTACGCCCGCCGCTTTGCCGCCAAGGAGGCCTGCGCCAAGGCTTTGGGCACGGGCCTCAGCCATGGCGTCTTCTGGCGCGACATGGAGGTGGTCAACCTGCCTGGCGGCCGCCCGACCATGCGCCTGACGGGAGGCGCGCTGGAGCGCCTGCAGGCGATCACGCCGGAGGGACATAAGGCCGTGGTCCATGTTTCCCTGACGGATGATCCGCCCATGGCCCAGGCATTCGTGATCATCGAGGCGCTGCCGGCGTGAGAAGAGGGGCTGCGTTGCGGCAGGACGCGGCTTAGGTTAGAGCAAGGCGCGGCAAAGCGGCCTTCCCGGTCGCAATCAGGTGCCGCAACGACGATATCGAGAGAGGCTTGCACCCGGGGCTGAGTGCAAACCCCTCTCGACTGTCACAGCACAGGAAGGCGGCAGATGCCGCCTGATCCAAAAAAGCATAGGTCGAGCGACGTGAGCGAAAAAACCGGCAAATACGTAGGTAGCACCGTGAAGAACGAAGAAGGCGGCCTCTGGGAAACGATCAAGGTCATCATCCAGGCCCTTCTGATTGCGGTTGTCGTCCGCACCGTGCTGTTCCAGCCCTTCAACATCCCGTCGGGCTCTCTCATCCCGACCCTGCTGATCGGCGACTACCTGTTCGTCTCGAAGTATTCCTACGGCTACTCCAAGCACTCGGTTCCCTTCAGCCCAGGCATCTTCTCGGGACGCATCTTCGGCTCCGAGCCCAAACGGGGCGAGATTGCCGTGTTCAAGCTGCCGAAGGACAACTCGACGGATTACATCAAGCGCGTGATCGGGCTTCCTGGCGACAAGATCCAAGTGATCAGCGGCGTGCTGCACATCAACGGCCAGCCGGTGCAGCGCGAGCGTGTCGAGGACTACAAGACCACCGACCTCTACGGCCGCACCATCAGCGTTCCCCAGTTCCGGGAGACGCTCCCCGGCGGCGTGACCTATAACGTCATCGAGCGCGACGTCGACCGCGGCTACTGGGACAACACCAATGTCTACACGGTGCAGCCCGGCCACTTCTTCATGATGGGCGACAACCGGGACAACTCCACCGATTCCCGCGACGAGGCGAGCGTCGGGCAGGTGCCGTTCGAAAATCTGGTGGGCCGCGCCGAAATCATCTTCTTCTCGATCGACGAGACCGCGTCCCTCTGGCGGCCCTGGGAATGGCCGCAGAAGATCCGCTGGAACCGTCTCTTCGAGGGGATCCGCTGACCCGTGGCACGCCGCAAGCCGAACCTCGATGAGCTTCTGAGCAAGCTCGGCTACCGCTTTGAGAATCCTGAGCTCCTGGACGAAGCGCTGACTCATGTCAGCGCTCCCAAGGCCGACGGGCAAAGCTATCAGCGCCTGGAGTTCCTGGGCGACCGGGTGCTGGGCCTTGCCATCGCCGACCTGCTTTACCGCACTTTTCCGGGCGCCCCCGAGGGCGAGTTGTCCCGGCGCCTGGCGGAGCTGGTGCGGCGTGAGAGCTGCGCCGAGATCGCCATCGCGTGGGATGTCGGGCCTTATCTCAAGCTCGGCGCCGGAGAGGCGCATGCGGGCGAGCGGCGCAACCAGACGATCCTGGCGGATGTGTGCGAAGCGATCATCGGCGCCGTCTTCATGGATGGCGGTTACCCCGCCGCCCGCGGCGTGATCGAGCGCGCGTTCCAGCCGCTGCTGGAAGCGCCCCGCCGGCCGTTGCGCGATCCCAAGAGCGCCCTGCAGGAATGGGCGCAGGGACGCGGATTGCCGCCGCCCACCTACTCGATCGTCGAGCAGACCGGGCCGGACCACGCGCCCAAGTTCCGGGTGATGGTGAAGGTCAAGGGAGCGGAAACCGAGTTCGGCCTCGGAACATCGAAGCGCATCGCGGAACAGGCGGCGGCGCGGAGCCTTCTCTTGAGAGAGGGCGTCTGGACGGAGGAAGAGCATGGAACAGCCTGAGCAAACCACCACCAAGGCCGGTTTCGTCGCTCTCATCGGCGCCCCGAATGCCGGCAAGTCGACGCTGCTGAATTCGCTCGTTGGCTCCAAGGTCTCGATCGTGTCGCGCAAGGTGCAGACAACCCGCGCTCTTGTGCGCGGAATCGCCATCGAGGGTGAGGCGCAGATCGTGTTCGTGGACACGCCCGGCATCTTCAAGCCCAAGCGCCGCCTCGACCGGGCCATGGTCACCTCGGCCTGGGGCGGGGCAGGCGACGCCGACGTGATCGCCCTCCTGCTCGACGTGCGCAAAGGCGTCGACGAGGAGGCCGAGGCGATCCTCGCCAAGCTGTCCGAACTGAAGCGCCAGAAGGTCCTGATCCTGAACAAGATCGATCTGATCGAGCGCTCGAGGCTTCTGGAGATGGCCGCAAAGCTCAACGAGCAGGTGCCGTTCGCCCATACCTTCATGATCTCGGCCCTCAAGGGCGACGGCATCGAGACCATGAAGCGCCAGCTCGCGCAGATGATGCCGGAGGGTCCCTGGCTCTATCCGGAAGACCAGATTTCCGACGCGCCCCTGCGCATGCTGGCGGCCGAGATCACCCGCGAGAAGATCTACGAGCGCCTGCACGAGGAACTGCCTTACGAGTCCACGGTCGAGACCGATCAGTGGCAGGTGCGGCCCGACGGATCGGTGCGCATTGAGCAGACCGTGTTCGTGGAGCGCGACAGTCAGCGCAAGATCGTGCTCGGCAAGGGCGGCCAGACCATCAAGGCCATCGGCCAGGCGGCCCGCAGGGAGATTGCCGAGATCGCCGAGACGCCCGTGCACCTGTTCCTGTTCGTGAAGGTACGCGAGAACTGGAGCGACGATCCCGAGCGTTACCGCGAGATGGGCCTGGAGTTCCCCCGAGGAGGCTAAGCTCGATACGCCGTCCGCAAGCCGCCCCAGTGGCGGCCGAGAACGCGGACGGGAGCGTCCACCTCCTGCATCATCACGATCTTGCCGCCACCCATGTCGCGGGCATAGGCCTGCACGATGAAGGGCCGGGTGGAGCGGGCCGCCGTGATGCCGGCACGGTCGTCGAAGATCCTCTTGTTACGGGCATTCGCAGCGTTCCACACGGGATCGCCCGCCCGCTGCGGCTGCGAGTAGACCCGGTTGTGAACCGGGATATAGCCGTTACGGTCGATGGCGAGGCAGAAGGCCATGGTTGAATCCGTGGTCAGCACCTCCTCGATGATCGGCGGCAGGAGCTTCTCGAAGACCGGGAGATAGGCCGTGCCGTACTGGACGGGGTCCGTGCCCGGAATCAGCCGGTAGTCCGTGTCGAAGACGCTGTCCCGCGACACTCGCCCGTCGGCGACGGCCTGCTCGATCAACACCTCCACCTGACGGGCCGTTTCCTGCGCCAGCAGGATGCGGGGGCGGTAGCGTGCCTCCACCTGCGCCACGAAGCTGTCGATGCGAACACGGGCCTCGTCGTTGAGCCTGTCGAAGCAGCAATGGATGCCCATGGGGCTGAGAGCAGAGATCCTGGCGCTTACGCGGCCCAGATGCTGGATGTCGATCTCGACCGGCGCACCGGGCCTTGCATCGATGCCCGGAGCGGCCGCGATGAGCAGGCCGCCGGAGCTGACGTCGATCAGCCGTGAGGAAACACTGCGCTGAGAGATCCACAGCGTCGCCGCGCGCTCGACGGGAAACCGATCCGCCCGACGCCTGTCGCCGATCTCGCTCTGGCGGATGACGGTGACGAAACGCTGCCCGAGGGCCTTGGCCAATCCGTCAGCCTTCCGGGTGGCCTGATCGGCCTCGTGGGCCCTGGCGCTCCCATTCAGGGAGATGGAATCCACGTCGCTCGCGCGGTCGCTCACCTTAGCGACGCTGGCGGAGGTCACGCCGGCAAGGCGTGATGCCTCGCTGATGGCGGAGTTCTGCTCCCCGACGGCGCTGCGCACCGTATTAAAAACGGGGCGAACGCCCTCAACCGCCTCCACCACCTCCGTCACGGCGCCGGTCGAGGCCTGGGCCGTTTCGCGCAGGCGGTCGATGCGCTGGCGGATGTCGTCGGCAGCCTTGCCGGTCTGGGTGGACAGCACCTTCACTTCGCTCGCCACCACGGCAAAGCCCTTTCCGGCCTCGCCGGCCCGTGCGGCCTCAATGGTGGCGTTGAGAGCAAGGAGGTTCGTCTGGCGCGCCACCGCCGAGATCGTGTCCACGATGCCGACGATTTCTGCCGTAGCAGTGGACAGTTGCATGATCAGCGCGCTGGCCTTCTGGGCAGCTTGGATCGCGTTGTCGATTTGCGCGCTCGCATGCTCCATGGAGCGGCCGATCTCGGACGACGTGACGGCGAGCTCCTCGGTCGATGAGGCCAACGAGAGGCTCTCGGCCGATGCTGTTTTGCCCGAAGAGGCCAACTCGCCGGCATGGCCCCGGATCTCGGCCAGATCCTTCTCCACCGCAGCCACGTCGGATGCCGCAGCCGCGATGGCCCGCGTGACGCCCTCGATGGCTTTCAGAACATCCGCCTCGAGCGAGTCCACCACCTCGGTGTCGAGGCGGCTCTCGCGGGTGACCGGGGGCGTCTCTTCCTCCGATGCGGCCTGAACCGTCGCGTTCAGGGCATCCGTCTGTGGAGCAGGCCGCAGAATACCAAACATCGCCGGGCTTCCATTCTTTTCATGCTTAACCCAGCGTCAGCCGGAAACATTAAGGAAGAGACAATACTTCACGATGTTTCATCTCTTTTCGCCACAACTTGTGCATGGACGAGCGCGTGGGACACGGCTTTTGAGTTCGCGCTGACAGGAAACCGTTATTTTACGAGGCTTTCAGCGCTTTCCTGACGCAACCAGATGAACCCCAGGGCTTTATCATGAAAGTTGATGGAAAGCCGGTTCGTCTCCGGACAGAGCCTTACTGGTGTTGCGTTCAGCCGTTTCAGCGTCGACCGTCCCGGAGTGGCCATGAGCAGCCCTTCTGACCAAACGGCGCAAAGGCGTCTCGCAGCTGTCCTCGCCGCTGACGTGGTGGGCTATTCCGATCTTATGTCCAAAGACGAGGAGGGCACTCTCAGCCGCCTCAGGGATCTCCGGCGCCAGCTTATCGAGCCCCGCATTCGCATCCATCACGGAAGGCTGGTGAAAACCATCGGGGACGGGTTCCTGGTCGAGTTTGCAAGCCCCGTCGCGGCCGTGCGCTGCGCGGTCGATCTGCAGGAGGCACTTACGGCAAGTTCCAGGAAGGGGGATTCCAAACCCCTTCAGATGCGGATCGGCATCAATATCGGCGACATCATGGTCGAAGAGGACGGCGACATCTTCGGTGACGGCGTGAATATCGCATCCCGACTGCAGAAGATGGCGCTGCCCGGCGGCATCTGCCTTTCGGGGAAGGTCTATGACGAGGTCAGAGGCAAGCTTCCTTACGATTTCGAGGACAAGGGGGAGCATCAGTTCAAGAATATCGGGCGGCCAATCAGGGTTTTCTGCCTCCTGGAGGGTATGGATACAGGGCAGCGGTCGGGAGAGCGAAAGCCCTCCGGCTCCCGCCAGGAAGGGCCTTCCATCGCGGTTCTGCCTTTCCTCAACATCAGCAAGGATCCCGAACAGGAATACTTCGCCGACGGCATCGTCGAAGACATCATCGCGGCGCTGTCGCGCTTCAAGTCGTTCTTCGTCATCGCCCGAAATTCCACCTTCGCCTACAAGGGCCGCAATGTAGCCGTCCAGCAGATCGGCCGCGAACTCGGCGTCCGCTACGTGCTGGAGGGCAGCGTCAGGCGTTCTGGCCCGAGAATCCGGATCACGGCGCAGCTTGTCGATGCGAGCACGGGAGGGCATCTCTGGGCCGAGCATTACGACGGCGTGGTCGAGGATGTGTTCGATCTCCAGGATCGGATCACGGCCAGCGTCGTAGGGGCGATCCAGCCGTCGATCAGGGCGGCCGAGATCGAGCGGGCCAGACGCAAGCGACCTGAAAATCTCGATGCCTACGACCTTGTGATGCGCGCGCTACCCTATGTCTGGGCCCTAGAATACGAAGCCAACAAGGAGGCGGCCCGACTCCTGGACAAGGCGCTTCTCCTCGATCCGGGTTACCCACTCGCTATGGCCTTGGCCGCTTGGTGTCGTGGCCAGCGGATCGTCTACAACTGGTCGAAGAATCTTCAGGAGGACAAACGCGAGACCCTGCGCCAAGCGCAGGCGGCTGCGTCCTTGGCCCACGACGATCCCTTCATTCTCACGGTTCTCGGCGCAGCCCTGACGATCACGCATGAACTCCAGCGCGCCGCATCGATGCTGGAGCGTGCGCTGTCGCTGGATCCGAACTCAGCCTGGGCCTGGAACCGCAGCGGCTGGCTGCACAATTACCATGACGACCCGGAGGTCGCGATCGAGCATTTCGAGCGGTCCCTGCGCCTGAGCCCGTTCGACCCCATGGCGTTCAACTGCGAGATGGGAATCGGCTGCGCCCACTTCATTGCAAGGCGCTACGATCTTTCCGCGCAATGGCAGGAAAAAGCGCTCATGAGCAAGCCGAAGACCGCCTGGATTCATCGCACGCTCGCACCTGCCTATGCTCTGGCGGGGGAGCTCGACAAAGCACGGGAAAGCGTCGACGAACTGGTGAAAGGATATCCCGGGATCCGCATCCTCGACATCCTCCAGGCGATGGCCTTCAGCAAGGAAGTGATGGGCCGGTTCGCGGAGGGGCTGCGGCAGGCGGGCCTGCCGGAGTGAGGATTAACCAAATGAAAACCGGGAGGGTGAGCACCCTCCCGGTTTTTGGCGTTACTGCTGCTGGGCCTGGCCCTGGAGCAGCGGGGTGATCCGGCGCAGGGTCACGCGGCGGTTCTGCTGCTCGGGAGCTTCCGTCGCCACCTTCAGATACTGCTCGCCGTAGCCCTGGGTCGTCAGGTTCTCGGCCGGAATCTGGAAGCGCTCCGTGAGGATCGTGGCGATGGTTTCAGCGCGACGGTCCGAGAGGGTGAGGTTGTCGTCGTCCCCGCCGACCGCGTCGGTGTGACCTTCCACGAGGAAGATCTCGTTCGGGTTGCGGGAGATCGCTTCACGCAGACCCTCGGCGATCACCCTCAACTGATCGATCTGATCAGCAGGCAGCTCCCAGGAGCCGAACTCGAAGGTGATCGTATCGAGGTCCACCCGCGGCATGCGCTGGCGCAGGGGCTGGCTGCGGCGGATCTCGTCGAGGGTGTAGGCCCGTTCCACGCGCTCCACCGGCGGCGCCGTGAAGGCCTCGACGATGTCAGCCCGCGAGGCGCGCTCCGTCTCGACGATGTAGCGCTCGCGCGGGATGCGCACGTTCGGAGGCGGCAGGCGGACGACCTCCTCCTCCACATAGCCGTAGCCCGGGCGGCGCTCGATGCCGGCGCGGCGGTTCTCGATCAGCACGACCTCCCGGCCGGCAGGCTCGCGCCGCACGCGGCGGACGAGGTTTCCGTCCTCGTCGCGCACCGTGAGGATCTCGGACCCGTCGGGGCGGCGCACGATGGTGACCTCCTCGTTGCCGCCGCGCCGCTCAACGCGGATATCGGCGTCGCGGTAGGTCCGGCGGAAGCGCTCGGTCTCGTCGCTTCGGATGATCACCTCATTGCCTTCGCGGATGATCGTGCGGTTGCCCGGCTCCTCGATGATCACCCGGCCGCCCTCACGACGCTCCCGCCGCTCGCGGCGCAGGTCCTCGATGCGGACGCGGGAGGCATCCAGCGGCTGGGTCGCGGCAGGCGCTGCCTGCTGAGGTGCCGTCTGGGCCGGTGCAGCCGGGGCTGGTGCCGTCGGCTGGGCTCGCGTTGCGGGCGCCGGAGCCGCGGGAGCGGCCGGAGCCGGCTGGGTCCGTGTTGCGGGAGCCGTTGGCGCAGGCGTCGGAGCCGCAGGTGCTGCGGGAGCCGCTGTGGGAGCGGCCGGTGCAGGCGCCGTCGGGGCAGTGGTCGTAGTAGGCGCATCCTCGCCGGGACGCTGGTCACGGGCGCGCTGGCGATCCGGGCGCTCCGTGTCACCCGGCCGGGCGGGGCGCTCCGCATCGGTCGGGCGGGGCGCGCCTGCGGCAGGCCGCTGCTGGGCCGGGGCCGGAGGCGTTGCGGGCTGAGCCGCCGGAGCCGGAGCTGCCGGGGCCGGCGTGCTCGGAGGCGTTTCGGCGGCGGGGGACTGCTGGCGCGGACGCTCGCGCTCGCCGGCGGGACGATCGCGATTCCGTTCGCGCTCCTGGGCAGCCGGGCGAGCCGGGCGCTCGGGCGTCTCGGCGGACGGCCGGGCGCGTTCAGCAGGCTCGCCCTGGGCAGGCCTTGCCGGAGTGGCCGGTGTGGTGCCGGAGGGCGGCACGGGCCGCTCGGCGGGTTGGGCCGCGCCGCGACGCGGAGGCGGAGCATCCTCGGATTCGGTGGCGCGGGAGCCGCGCGGTCCGTCGGGACCGCCACGCTCCGCCGGGCCTGCGCCGCGCGGTGCACGCGGGCCGCCATCTTCGGAGGCGCCGGGGCCGCCCGGATCCTGAGCGCCCTGGCGGCGTTCCTGCCCCTGGCCGCCGCGGCGGGGGGCGTCACCCTCCTGCTGACCCTGCCGTCTCGGCCGGGCGCCGGGCGGGAGCTCTTCCTGGGCGCTCGGTCCAGCCTGGGCGACAACAATGGGCGCTGCGGCTTCCGGCTGGAGCGCCGACACATTCGCCGGCAGCAGCATCAGGGGAAGGGCGGTGCTCGCAAGAAACAGGTTGGAGAGTTTCATGGTTCTCAATTCATCACTAGACACACTAAGGTGTTCGACAATGTGAAGAGGGAATTTTGGTTCCCTCGGGGCGGATTCTGCTTTTGCAACAGAATTTTAGAAGTTGCCGGATATCGTTGAAAAACATGGCTGAATGCCCCCTGAATGCTTACATCAGGATTCCGGCAGATCTCTTTTCTGAAGGCCACCGCGACCGATGCACTGGACTGACGAAGGCGTCGTTCTCGGCGTCCGCAAGCACGGCGAGTCGAGCATCATCCTCGAGCTGATGACGCGCGAGCACGGCCGGCATCTGGGGTTGGTCCATGGCGGGCGCTCCAAGAGCCTTCAGGCCGTTCTCCAGCCCGGCAACACCGTGCAGGCCACCTGGCGGGCGCGGCTCGACGAGCATCTGGGCACCTATCAGGTGGAAGGCCTGAACCTCCGCGCCGCCCGGCTCATGGGTTCTTCCATGGCTCTTTATGGCCTGTCGACGCTCGCCCATCTCCTGCGCTACTTTCCCGAGCGCGATCCGCATTTCGCGCTCTTCGAGACGCTCACCGTCCTGGTCGACCACTTGGACGATCCCGACCTCGCCCCGGCTTTGTTCGTGCGCTTCGAGCTCGCCATTCTCACGGAGCTCGGCTTCGGGCTCGATCTCACCAGCTGCGCCGCCACCGGAACCGAGCGGGACCTGACATATGTGTCGCCCCGGAGCGGGCGGGCGGTCTGTGCGGAGGCGGGAGAACCCTACAAGGACCGGCTGCTCAAGCTGCCTGGCTTCCTGATCGGCCAGACCCGGGAGAACCGGCCTCGGGAGGAGGACATCCGGGCCGGATTTGCGCTCACCGACTTCTTCCTGCATCAGAACGTCTTCGGGCCCCAGGGGCAGCGGGCGCCGGAGGAACGGGCGCGTTTCGTCGCACTGGCCACGGCTGGGGACGAATGAGGTTTGTTTCTGTTATGTTCTCTTTTCAGATGATAAGAAGCGATTCGCTAGCGAGGATTTCGAGTTATGGGTAAGCCGGTCAATCCGCCGTCAGGGGGCGAGATCGAGAACATCAATCTCAAGGACGCCCTGGAGGAGCGGTATCTCGCCTATGCGCTCTCCACCATCATGCACCGGGCCCTGCCGGATGCGCGCGATGGGCTCAAACCCGTCCACCGGCGCATCCTGCACGCCATGCGGCTCCTGCGGCTCGACCCCAAGGCGGCCCCGAAGAAATGCGCCCGCATCGTCGGCGATGTCATGGGTCAGTTCCATCCGCACGGCGACCAGTCGATCTACGAGGCCCTGGTGCGCATGGCGCAGGATTTCGCGCAGCGCTACCCGCTGGCGGACGGGCAGGGCAATTTCGGCAACATTGACGGCGATGGCGCCGCGGCCATGCGCTACACCGAAGCGCGCATGACGGAGGTGGCGCGCCTCCTGCTGGAAGGCATCGACGAGGACTCGGTCGACTTCCGCGAGACCTACGATCAGGCCAACGAGGAGCCGGTGGTGCTGCCGGCCGCCTTCCCGAACCTGCTGGCCAACGGATCGCAGGGCATCGCGGTCGGCATGGCGACCTCGATCCCGCCGCACAACGCCGCCGAACTCTGCGACGCCGCCCTGCACCTGATCGCGAAGCCGGGCGCCACCTCCGAACAGCTGATGCAGTACGTGCCTGGGCCGGACCTGCCCACCGGCGGCATCATCGTCGACACGCCGGCCGCCATCGCCGAGACCTACCGCACGGGCCGCGGCTCGTTCCGCGTGCGCGCCCGCTGGGCGAAGGAAGATCTCGGCCGCGGCAACTGGCAGATCGTCGTCACGGAAATCCCGTACGCAGTGCCGAAGTCGCGCCTGATCGAGAAGATCGCCGAGCTGCTGCAGGACAAGAAGCTGCCGCTTCTGGCCGACGTGCGCGATGAATCGGCGGAGGACATCCGCGTGGTTCTGGAGCCTCGTGCCAAGACGGTCGATCCGATCATCCTGATGGAATCGCTGTTCAAGCTCACGGAGCTCGAGAGCCGCGTTCCGATGAACGTGAACGTGCTCGCCGGCGGCAAGGTGCCGAAGGTCCTGAGCCTCGCCGAATGCGTGCGTGAATGGCTCGACCATCGCCGCGAGGTGCTGATCCGCCGCTCGGGCTTCCGCCTGGCTGCCATCGACCGGCGCCTGGAGATCCTGGGCGGCCTGCTCATTGTCTATCTCGACCTCGACCGGGTGATCAAAATCATCCGCGAGGAGGACGAGCCGAAGCAGGAGCTGATGCGCGTCTTCAAGCTCACCGAGGTGCAGGCCAACGCCATCCTCGACACGCGCCTGCGCAGCTTGCGCAAGCTCGAGGAGATGGAGCTCAAGCGCGAGCAGAAGAACCTGCAGGACGAGAAGGCCAAGATCGAGGAGCTGCTCGGCTCCGAGAAGGTGCAGTGGAAGACGATTTCGGCCGAGATCAAGGAGGTCCGCAAGACCTTCGGGCCGGACACCCCGCTGGGCAAGCGCCGCACCACCTTCGCCGAGGCGCCGGACACCTCCGACATCGACTTCGCGGAAGCCATGATCGAGCGCGAGCCGATCACGGTGATCGTGTCCGAGAAGGGCTGGATCCGCGCCATGAAGGGGCACCAGGCGGATCTCTCCGCCGTCCAGTTCAAGGGCGACGACGCCCTGAAGACGGCCTTCTTCGCCGAGACCACGTCGAAGATCGTGGTGGCGGCGGATAACGGGCGGTTCTTCACGCTCGAAGCTTCCAAGCTCCCCGGCGGCCGCGGGTTCGGCGATCCGATCCGCCTGATGGTCGACCTGGAGGAGGGCGCCGACTTCATTGCGGCCTTCCCGTACCGGGCCGGCTCGAAGCTGCTCGTTGCGGGCACGGACGGTCGCGGCTTCATCGTGCCCACCGAGGAGATCACGGCGAACACCCGCAAGGGCAAGCAGATCCTCAACCTCGATGCGCCCGCAAAGATGGTGGTCTGCACCGAGGCCGAGGGCGACCATGTCGCGATCATCGGCGAGAACCGCAAGCTCCTGATCTTCCCCGCGAAGCAGGTGCCGGAGATGACCCGCGGCAAGGGGGTGCGCCTCCAGCGCTACAAGGACGGCGGCGTCTCCGACGCCAAGGTCTTCAAGCTGAAGGAGGGCCTCACCTGGAAGGACACCTCCGGCCGCACCTGGACGGTGGCTAGGGAAGACCTGCGCGACTGGATGGGCGACCGCACCGAAGCGGGTCGTCTTCCGCCGAAGGGCTTCCCGAAGTCGAACAAGTTCGGCGAATAAGTCTCAAAGAGAAGTCATCCCGGACGGCGCAAGCCGATCCGGGATCGTTTTCAGGATGTGGCGCGGGAATCTCAACCCTGTCATCCCCGCGAAGGCGGGGATCGATAACCATAACATCTCAGGAAAGCGCGAGCAGCGTTGGGTGCTTGTGCGCTCTGTCTGGCATGACGTGTTGAGGATTGATCCGCCGATTTGCACCGACGAGGCTAACATCCCTATCGTCGACGTCGAATGACAGAGCCGGTCGCCGTGGGCGCCTGGAGTTGCGGGGCGGTCTGACGCCGGCTCGGGCTGTCAGAGGCCTGTCTGTTGGCCTGACCCTCGGCGATGAGCTGCTGCCAGCGTCCATCCCGCTGCATGGCTTCCACTTCACGATTGACCCGGTCGCGGTCCGTACCTCCGCCCGGCTCTGCCAGCGCCGCGCCCGAGAGGGATGCAAGGCCAAGAACCGCAATGGGGATCGTGCGCATAACGTTCTCCCTGAACTGATCGGTCAGCTCTCAGAAGAGAGATTTAGCCATCCCGTATGGTGTTTGAGAGGTTGCGGGGGCGCACTTTTTTGTGAGTGCGCTGGCGTCAGATATGCGCCCGCCGTCCGCAAGCCTTACTCCACCCGCGCCCAGCCCTGCGCCAGCAGCCGCTCCTGCGGCTTGAAGCGGGCCTTGTAGCCCATCTTCTTCGAGCCCTCGACCCAGTAGCCGAGATAGAGGTAGGGCAGGCCCATCGCCTTGGCGCGGCGGATGTGGTCGAGGATCATGAAGGTGCCGAGGCTGCGGTCGTGCATCTCCGGGGCGTAGAACGAATAGACCATGGAGAGGCCGTCCCTCATCTCGTCGGTGAGGCAGACGGCGATCAGGTCGCCCGAGCCCTTGCCGGTGATGCCGCTGTCGATGCCGCGCCGGCGGTACTCGATGAGCCGCGTGTCCACATGGCTGTCCTCGATCATCATGGAGTAGTCGAGCACGGTCATGTCGGCCATGCCGCCATCCGCGTGGCGATTGTCGACGTAGCGGCGGAACAGGGAATATTGCTCGGAGGTGGGGCGGTTGGGCAGGGCGTTGCCGATGAGGTCGGCATTGTCCTTCAGCACGCGCTTGAGATTGCCCGAGGGCTCGAACTCATCCACCAGAACCCGCACCGACACGCAGGCCCGGCAGGAATCGCAGGCCGGCCGGTAGGCGATGGTCTGCGACCGGCGAAAGCCCCCTTGCGTAAGGATCTCGTTCAGCTCCCGCCCGCGCCGTCCCACGATATGGGTGAAGACTTTCCGCTCCTCCTTGCCCGGCAGGTAGGGGCATGCGGACGGGGAGGTGAGGTAGAACTGCGGGGCGTCGCGGGGCTGGCTCGTCAATCGGGAAAGCCTTGTGGAGAAACCTTGAGCGCTTCGTCAACGCTTGAAGGATAACATTGGTGTCCCGCACGTCCAGGAAAAGAGGGCGTATGTCACAGGGGTGTGTTTTCAGGATGCTCGCACACTGCTGTCATCCCCGGCGCACGAAGTGCGGGAAGGGGATCATAATTCACGCGCGGCCTTGTGGATTCCCTTCCCCTCCGCTTTGCTCCGGCCGGGAATGACACCCTCCGCGTCATGGCCGGCCCTGTGCCGGCCATCCCAATCCATGAAGCGCCGCGCCTCCCGTATCGGGATCACCGGCACAGGGCCGGCCATGACGGGTGTGGGTTTGAAGCCCGACGGCTCAGGCCCGAACGACCATCATCCCCGTAAGCAGGTCGCGGATGAACCGCCGGTCGTCGCGGACGAAGCCGACGAACACGTCGCAGGCCCAGAGCAGGAAGGTCGAGATCGCCACGTAGAAGAACAGCGCGTGCACGGCGGCCGAGAGCGGGGACGGGCCGCGGCCGGTGCGGGGATCGATCACCCGCAGACCCATATAGCGCATGCCCACCGTCGCCTGCGCTGCGCCGCCGATGGTCACCGCGTTGTAGACGATGAAGATCAGCGCCGTAAGCGGGAGTGCGAAGAACAGCCCCCAGCCGAGGCCGAGCGTGATGATACCGAGAAAGAAAATGCCGATGGAGATCAGCACGACCCAGAGGGCGATCACCACGAGGTCGATCAGGTAAGCCCAGAAGCGGCGGCTGATGACGCCTTCCGTCACCCTGTCGACCTCGTAGGACGGATAGTTCAGGGTCGGCGGGTAGGGACGGTTGACCATCGTTGTCTCCTCAATCTGGCTCGCTATCCATTGCGAGATTCAGGCGCGTATCTCCCTCCCCCTTGTGGGGAGCGGTGGCCGCGACAGCGGCCGGGGTGTGAGCGCAGGACTGGACCAGCGAAGCGCCGGCACCCCCACCTCCAACTCCTCCCCACAAGGGGGAGGAGGGTTGTTGCGTCGAGCTGCTCGACTGACGCCTTCTCAAATCAGACGATCAGAAGGCAGTTGCAGGCAGGCTGCGGGACACGATCCGCTGCGGAGCGAGTCCCTCGGCCGCCAGAACCTCGAACACCTCCAATGTATGTTGTCTGTCGCGCGTTTCGATAGTGATGTCGATGGAAACGCCCTTGGCCGGCACGTCCAGGAACAGGCGGCCGTGCGACACCTCCAGGATGTTGGCCCCGAGCTGGCCGAGCAGGCTCGCCACGCGGCCCAGCAGGCCCGGCCGGTCGTTGGAGGTGATGCGGAAGGAGGTGATCCGGTCGTCCCGCTCCAGTTCGCGCACCATGACGGAGGCGAGGATCCGGGCGTCGATGTTGCCGCCGCAGAGCACGAGGCCCACGCGCTTGCCCTCGAACCGTTCCGGCTGCGCCATCATGGCGGCGAGCCCCGCGGCGCCCGCGCCTTCCGCCATGGTCCGCTGCAGGGTGGCATAAGCGTTGACCGCGCGCTCGATCACGGGCTCCTCGACGGCGATGATATCGGACACGAGGTCGCGCACGATGGGCAGGGGAAGCTGCCCGACGGTCTTCACCGCGATGCCTTCGGCCAGCGTCGCGCCGCCGATGGGCTGGTTCTGGCCCAGGATGGCGTTTCGGAAGGAGGGATAGAGCGCAGCCTCCACGCCAATAATCTCGATGCCGGGCTTGAGCGCCTTCACCGCCACCGTAATGCCGGAGATGAGCCCGCCGCCGCCGATGGGCACGATGATCTGGTCGAGATCCGGTGCATCCTCCAGCATCTCCAACCCGATGGTGCCCTGGCCGGCCATGACCTTCGGATCGTCGTAGGGATGCACGAAAACGAGGCCCTCGGCCTCTGCAATCTCGCGGGCGCGGGCGGCCGATTCATAGAGCGTCTCGCCGAACAGGATCACCTTGGCCCCGTAGGAGCGGGTGTTCTCCGCCTTCACCAGAGGCGTGCCCTCCGGCATGACGATGGTCGCCGGGATGCCGAGGCGCCGCGCGTGGTAGGCGACGGCCTGGGCATGGTTGCCGGCCGACATGGCGATGACGCCGCGGGCGCGCTCGTCGGCTTTCAGGCTCTCCAGCTTCGTCACCGCGCCGCGCTCCTTGAAGGAGCCGGTCGGCTGCATGTTCTCGTGCTTCACGCACACGGTGGCGCCGGTGAGCTGCGACAGGCGAGGGGCGGGAACGAGCGGTGTGCGCAGAACCTGGCCCCGGATCGTCTCCGCAGCGCTGGTCACATCGTCGATGGTGATGGCGTAATCGGCCACGATTTCCTCCGGAGACTTATTATACGCCTTCATACAGGCCTTGGTGTTGGATCCTTGAAGCCCAGCAGGCCGCCGGGCCGGAAGATCAGGAACACGACGAGCGCTGCATAAAGCGCCATGTCGCGAATCTCGATGGGGAGATACGCCGACCACAGGGTCTCGAACAAGCCCACGGCGAAACCTCCTAACATCGCGCCGGGGATAGAGCCAATCCCGCCGATGATGGCGGCGATCAGCGCCTTCAGCCCGTACTGGAAGCCTCCGGCAAATCCCAAGCCGCCATACTGGGCCACGATCAGCATGCCGGAGAGCCCCGCCATGGCGCCGGCAAGGCCTAGGGTCTGAACGAGAAGGCGCGGGCCGTTGACTCCCATGAGCGCTGCGGCTTTCGCGTCATCCGCATAGGCCCGCCAGGCTCGTCCGAAGGCGGTCGCCTGGACGAGCCAGAGGAGGCCGAGGGCTGCGATCAGGCCGATGCCGCTGGTGATGGCGGTGATCGGCGTGAGGCTGACAAGGAAATCCTGTGCACGAGCAAGCGGCCAGGCCTCAGACCAGATCGGCGGCAGCCAGACGGTCACGGGACTCTGCACGATCCGCAGGTATTCCATGAGGAACAGCGAGAGGCCGACCGTGGCGATCAGGCTCGGCTGCGGGCTCTGGGCCTCGATGCGGCCGAAGGTGAAGTATCCGCCGACCGCGCTGTGGATTGCGCCGGCGAAAAGCGCGGCGGCAAGGCCCGCTGCCAGTCCAAGCACAGGCGCGCTGGTGCCGGAGGCCAGCACGACCGAAGCGCCCGCAATGGTGGCCGCCGATCCGATTGCGGCGAGTTCCCCGAAGGCGAGGTTGATCCGACCGCTCAGGCCGAACACCAGGGCGAAGGCAACCGACAGCAGGGCGTAGATGGCGGTTCGCGGCAGGCTCACGAGGATCTGCTGCAGCCAATAGGCGGCGGCCATCGGTATCTCGGCTACGTCGACTTCGGACCGGCCGCCGGGATCGCCGGCCGCGCCCTCGGGCGTGTCGAGATAATAGCGCTTGAGCATGTAGAGGCTGGCGCCGGAGAGCGGACCCTCCTCGGTGCGGAGGCCTGTCAGCTCCGCCTTGTTGGGCGAGAGTCCCTCGGCGGCGAACTGGCAGATGGCGAAGCGTTCGAGCACCGGGCGGTCTGGATATTGCGCGATGTAGTCGATCCGCAGGCTTTGCGCGACCGGCCCCGCGCGCACCCTCTCGACCGCGATCACCGCCCCGGGATTGAGGGCCGGGAGCGCCGAGCGGCAGACCCGCGCCTGCTCCGCATCGGTGGTGATGCCGCAGGCGGTGAGGAGGCAAAAGCCCAAGAGGAGAAAGGTGAGCCGCAAAAAGCTGGGAAGCTGGCTCATGATGAGATGCGCCGACGCTTGCCTCCCCCTTGCGGGGAGTGGGAGGGGTGGGGGTGGAACGACCGGGTGAGTTGGTTCTCGTAGCGGCGCTTCTCCCTCTCCCGTGCGGGAGAGGGTTGGGGTGAGGGCAGGCCGGTGCCGGATGAACTGCAGCACATGATATGCTGCAGCGGAAGCGGCGTCGCCAGGCCGGTAAAGCCGCACACCCTCACCCCTGCCCCTCTCCCGCACGGGAGAGGGGGTGCCGTTGCAGCCTCAACACTCCCTGGATCATACGCATCGTTCTGACTTTGCGACCCCACCCGACCGCTGTCGCGGCCACCCTCTTCGCACGGGGGAGGCAACTACGCACGCCGCATTTGAAGGGACAGCCCCTGAAAGGCGGTGAACCTGACACGGGCGGGCCTCGGTTGTTATCGAAGGGTCAGCCCTGGTGCTTCAGCTTCTCCGCGACCCGGGGGGCGAAGTAGGTGAGGATGCCGTCCGCGCCTGCACGCTTGAAGGCCAGGAGGCTCTCCATCATCGCCCGTTCTCCGTCGATCCAGCCATTCGCGGCTGCGGCCTGGATCATGGCATACTCGCCGGAGACCTGGTAGGCGAAGGTCGGCACCGCGAAGGTGTCCTTGGCCCGGCGCACTATGTCGAGATAGGGCATGCCGGGCTTGACCATGATCATGTCGGCGCCTTCCTCAAGGTCGAGGGCGATCTCGCGCAGAGCCTCGTCGGAATTGGCCGGATCCATCTGATAGGTGCGCTTGTCGCCCACGAGGCAGGCGCTGGTGCCGATGGCGTCGCGGAACGGGCCGTAGAAGGCGGAGGCGTATTTCGCCGCATAGGCCATGATCTGCACGCCCTGGAACCCGGCTCCGTCGAGGCCTTCGCGAATTGCTGCCACGCGGCCGTCCATCATGTCGGAGGGCGCAATGATGTCGGCCCCGGCCTCGGCCTGGAGCAGGGATTGGCGCACGAGCAGGGCCACGGTCTCGTCGTTGAGGATGCGCTCGCCCTCCAGCACGCCGTCATGGCCGTGGCTGGTATAGGGATCGAGAGCGACGTCGCAGATGATGCCGATGTCCGGCACCGCCTTCTTGATCTCGCGCACGGCCCGGCAGACGAGATTGCGGCTGTTGAGCGACTCGGATCCGGTCGGATCGCGTAAGGACGGGTCGGTGTAGGGAAAGAGCGCAATGGCCGGGATGTTGAGCGATGCGGCCCGCTCGGCCTCGCGCACGGCCTCGCCGATGGTGAGCCGCTCGACGCCCGGCATCGAGGCAACCGGCGTGCGGCCGCTCGCGCCCTCGACGATGAAGATCGGCCAGATCAGGTCGTTGACTGTGAGCACATTCTCGCGCACCAGCCGCCGCGCCCACTCGGCCTTGCGGTTGCGCCGCGGGCGGTGGGACAAGCTCAGGGAAGACGAAAGGGCTTCCTCTGAAGCGGGGCGGGGGAACGGCGACAGCTTCGACATGATCCTCATCCAGTCCCGGCTTCGCTGCGCCGGCGGCTTATCTGAGGGTTAGCACATTTAAATCGCTCTAAAAAAGGGTTCGAGGTCGCAGTTCCGCAGGATCCGTGGAAGATTGGCCTCAACCCGGCCATGCATCGAGGGCAGCGCTGCTCGTCCACTTTCCGCGTCATGGCCGGGCTTGTCCCGGCCATTCCGATTGGAAAGGTGCTACGATCTCGTATCGGGATCACCGGCACAAGGCCAGTGATGACAAGGAGGGTGTCGGCTTCGACTGCGCTCCGGCTGGGAATGACACGTGTGCATTGACGGCCGGGCCTGGCCTTGTTTTAAACCGGGTCGAGATGAAGGAGTGTTCCATGGACGAGAGCGTCGAAGTCGTCTGCGAAAAGCAGGGTGAGGCCGGGCTCATCACGCTCAACCGTCCCAAGGCTCTCAATGCCCTCAACCTCGCCATGGTCCGCGAGATGCGCCGGGCGCTGGATGCCTGGGAGCAGGATCCGTCGGTCACGCGGGTCATCGTTCAGGGTGCTGGCGAGAAGGCCTTCTGTGCCGGCGGCGACATCCGGCAGCTCACCGAGGATCTGAAGGCCGGAAAGCGCGAGGACGCGCTCGCCTTCTGGCGCGAGGAATACCAGCTCAACATCCGCATCAAGCGCTACCGCAAGCCGTTTATCGCCCTCATCGACGGCATCGTCATGGGCGGCGGCGTCGGCGTGTCCCTGCACGGCTCGCACCGGGTGGCGGGCGAGCGCTACCTCTTCGCCATGCCCGAGGTCGGCATCGGCTTCTTTCCCGATGTGGGCGCCACCTATGCTCTGCCGCGCCTGCCGGGCGAGGCGGGCATGTACCTTGCCCTCACGGGCGATCGGGTGAAGCGGGCGGATGCGGTGATGCTGGGGCTGGCAACGCACGCGGTCGCGGGCGCAGGCATCCCCGCCTTGCGCGAGGCGCTCATTGCCGGCGAGCCGGTGGACGAGGCCCTTGCCCGAGCCGCCGCCGATCCCGGCCCTGCGCCGCTGGAGGCACAGAAGGCGGTTATCGACTCCTGCTTCTCGGCCGAGAGCGTCGCAGCTGTGATGCAGCGCCTCGACGAGGCTGCCGCCAAAGGCTCGGACTTCGCCGCAAAGACAGCCGCCGGCATGCGCACCAAGTCGCCGACCAGCATGAACCTCGCCTTCGACCAGGTCCGCCGGGGCTCCTCCCTCGACTTCGAGGAGGCCATGAAGGTCGAGTTCCGCATCGTGTCGCGCATCGGCGATGGCCACGATTTCTACGAGGGTGTCCGGGCGGTCATCATCGACAAGGACAACCAGCCCCGCTGGCAGCCCGCCGCCCTTGAGCAGGTGGACAGGGCCGCCATTGAGCACCACTTCGCGAGCCTCGGACCGCACGAACTGGAGATCGTCTGATGCCCCGCAGCGGCAGCCAGTCGTCCGGCCATGCGGCCCGGGAGTATCTCTCCGACCGGATCGAGGAGCGCCCAGCACCCCAGGGCTTCATGCGCTGGAGCTTCGTGCTCACCTGCTTCATGCGCATCCTGGCGGTGCTCTGGATCATGAAGGGCCTGAGCTCCTGGGCGGTGATCCTAGGCATCTGGACCCCGGTCGGCCAGTTCGAGGCGCGCTCCACGGGCTACCAGGCCACCATCATCTACTTCGCACTCATCGACCTGATCGCCGCCGTGGGCCTGTGGATGGCGAGCACCTGGGGGGGAATCATGTGGCTTCTCGCCATCATGAGCCACCTGATCCTGGCGGCCTTCTTCCCAGGAATCCTCGCAAGCGGCATGATGACCGTGGCGTTCTTCCTCACGCTCATGGCGGTCTATTTGGGCATTTCCTGGCTGGCGGCCCGGGAACGGCACTGACCCGCCGCTGAAGGCGGAGCCCAACGGCCAAGCTCCTCACGCAGAAGTGTATCCTCACGACAACAGTTCAGGGTTACATCGCCTTCAGGAGCGGTTCCGAGGCGCGAGGGGCGTCCCGTTGGCCGGATTGCCATAAAACGGCCCCGATGTTCCTCGTTTTCGATACCGTTCTTTAATCCTATCCCGGCACTTATCGCTGGGAGAGGGGGCAGACGGGCGCCAGTCCGCCGCTCCCGCCATGACCACACCTAACCGGGAAGAGCCTGCGCTCATGTTGTCTCGCCGTACCCTACTGACTGGATCGCTCGCCCTGATCTTCACGCCGGCCACCGGAGCCCTGGCGCAGCAGTTTGCCCAGAACCAGGCCGAGTGGTCGCAGAACTACGAGGCGGTCTCCCGCACCCGCGTCCAGCGGACCTCGACCCCCATGCTCTCGGCCGAGTCTCTCGCTGCTACCGAGCAGATGATCGAGTACTACCGCAACATCGCTGCCCGCGGCGGTTGGCAGCCCGTGCAGGGCGCCCAGGGTCTGCGCGTCGGCTCCAAGAGCCCGGCCGTCATGGCCCTGCGCCAGCGCCTCATCATCACGGGCGACCTCGATCCGGCTGCCGGCGAATCGCCGATCTACGACTCTTACGTCGAGTCGGCCGTCCGCCGCTTCCAGGCTCGCCACGGCATCAGCTCCACGGGCACCATGACGGGCCCGACCGTGGTCGCCATGAATGTGCCGGTCGAACTGCGGATCCGCCAGCTTGAGATCAACGTCGCCCGCCTGCGCAGCCTCGTCGGCACCGGGCTGCCCGGCCGTTATGCGGTTGCCAACATCCCGGCCGCTCTCGTCGAGGCGGTGGAGGGCGGCGTCGTCCACTCCCGCCACGCGGCCGGCGTCGGCAAGATCGACCGTCAGTCGCCCCTGCTGAACTCGAAGGTGGTCGAGGTCAATTTCAACCCGTTCTGGACGGCTCCTGCCTCGGTGGTCAAAAAGGACCTCATTCCGAAGATGCAGAAGGAGCCGAACTACCTGACCGAGAACAAGATCCGCATCTTCAATGCGGCCGGCCAGGAGATTCCCTCCAGCCAGATCAACTGGTTCTCGGACGAGGCGACCCGCTACCGCTTCCGCCAGGATCCGGGCGGCGATCTCAACTCCATGGGCTTCGTGCGCATCAACATCCCGAACCAGCACGGCGTCTACATGCACGATACGCCGTCGAAGGGCATCTTCGGCGACGATTTCCGCTTCGTCTCCTCGGGCTGCATCCGCATCCAGAACGTGCGCGACTACATCGAGTGGCTCCTGAAGGACACACCCGGCTGGAGCCGCGAGCAGATCGACGCGGTCTTCAAGTCCGGCGAGCGCATCGACGCCCGCCTGGCTCAGGCCGTTCCGATCCACTGGATCTACGTCACCGCCTGGGCGACCCCGGACGGTCTCGTGCAGTTCCGCGACGACATCTACAACAAGGACGGCCTCGGCAACGCCATACCGGTCGCCAGCCGCGTGCCCACCGAGCCCGACCAGGAGATGTTCCTGCAGAACTGAGGTTCTTGGTGATCCTGATCCGGTTCTCACCGTCATCCCCGGAATTGTTCCGGGGATCCACGTCTTAAAAGCGCTTGAAGACGTGGATGGCCGGGACGAGCCCGGCCATGACGAAGAGATTGTTATTCCCGCAGCCTGCCATCCGGCGGGCTGTTGCATTCCTGAAGCTTAGTAGGCATGTCCTGCGGGCGGGTTGGCGCGGTGAAGCCAGCCATGATAAAGCCCAGGGCAATCAGGTTCAGCGGCCCGCCTCCAGCGGGCTCCCAGGAAGGCGAGGGTACCCATGAGCGCGAGTGAAGCGGCACACAGCCATCTCTCCAACAGCTTTTTCTCGGCAAGCCTCGCCGACAGCGATCCCGAGATCGCCCGAGCCATCGGGCTGGAACTCGGCCGCCAGCGCGACGAGATCGAGCTGATTGCCTCCGAGAACATCGTGTCCCGCGCCGTTCTGGAAGCCCAGGGCTCGGTGATGACCAACAAGTATGCGGAAGGCTATCCGGGCCGCCGCTACTATGGCGGCTGCCAGTTCGTCGACATGGCCGAGGAGCTCGCCATCGAGCGCGCCAAGCGCCTGTTCGACTGCCGCTTCGCCAACGTTCAGCCGAATTCCGGCTCTCAGGCCAACCAGGCCGTGTTCATGGCCCTCATGAAGCCGGGCGACACCTTCATGGGCCTGGATCTTGCGTGCGGCGGCCACCTGACCCACGGCTCCCCGGTCAACATGTCCGGCAAGTGGTTCAACGTGGTGAGCTACAAGGTGCGCGAGAGCGACCAGATCATCGACATGGACGAGGTCGCCCAGCTGGCCCGCGAGCATAAGCCGAAGGTGATCGTCGCCGGCGGCTCGGCCTATTCCCGGTTCTGGGACTTCGCCCGCTTCCGCGAGATCGCCGACGAGGTCGGTGCCTACTTCATGGTGGACATCGCGCATTTCGCCGGCCTCGTGGCCGGTGGCGCCCACCCATCGCCGTTCCCGCATGCTCACGTGGTCACCACGACCACCCATAAGACTCTGCGCGGCCCTCGCGGCGGCATGATCCTCACCAATGAGGAAGACCTGGCGAAGAAGTTCAACTCGGCCATCTTCCCTGGCCTTCAGGGCGGCCCGCTCATGCATGTGATCGCGGCGAAGGCCGTGGCGTTCGGCGAGGCCCTGCGCCCCGAGTTCAAGCTCTATGCCCGCTCCGTAGTGGAGAATGCCAAGGTGCTGGCCGACACCATGCTGGCCCACGGTTATGCCATCGTGGCCGGTGGCACGGACAACCATCTCATGCTGGTGGACCTTCGCCCGAAGAAGCTCACCGGCAAGGCGGCGGAAGCGGCACTCGGGCGCGCTCACATCACCTGCAACAAGAACGGCGTGCCCTTCGATCCCGAGAAGCCGATGGTCACCTCCGGGGTCCGCCTCGGCACGCCGGCCGCCACCTCCCGCGGCTTCGGCGTGGCCGAGTTCAAGCGGGTCGGCGAGCTGATCGTCGAGACCCTGGACGGCCTGGCGAAGAACGGCGACGAAGCCAATGCCTCGGTTGAGGAATCGGTCAAGAACCGCGTTCACGAGCTGACCCGCCGCTTCCCGATCTATGGGTGAGCGAGAGGCTATCGTGTGTGGCCGGACATTTACCTCCTGCGTCATCACCGGCCTCGTGCCGGTGATCCCGATGTGAGAAGCGCAATGCTTCACATCATCGAGATGGCCGGGACGAGGCCGGTGATGACGAAGCGAGCTGTGCGAAACAACCCCGATTTCGAACTTCGAGTGGAAGGCTGATGCGCTGTCCCTATTGCGGGAGCCTGGACACCCAGGTGAAGGATTCCCGCCCCACGGACGATTCCTCGTCCATCCGCCGCCGCCGCATCTGCCCGGATTGCGGCGGGCGGTTCACGACCTTCGAGCGTGTGCAATTGCGCGAACTCACGGTGGTGAAGCGCTCCGGCCGGCGCGTGCCCTTCGACCGGGACAAGCTCCAGCAATCGGTGGACGTCGCCCTGCGCAAGCGGCCGGTGGAGCCGGAGCGCGTCGAGCGCATGATCAACGGTATCGTGCGCCAGCTCGAGAGCATGAGCGATGGCGAGGTCTCGAGCGAGCAGGTGGGCGAGCTCGTCATGGAGGGGCTGAAGGGTCTCGACGATGTGGCCTATGTGCGCTTCGCCTCCGTCTACAAGAACTTTCGTGAAGCCAGGGACTTCGAGGAGCTTCTTGGCAAGTTGGCCGAAGGCGAAACCGAGGTGGACTTGCCGCCTCCGCCGAAGAAAAAGCGCGCCGCGAGCGAGCCATGACCGACCCTGGCGCCAGGGGGCTGCCGCCTGACCGGACCCGCCAGGACGAGCGCTTCATGCGCCTCGCGATTGCGCTCGGGAACCGCCATCTCGGCCTGACCTGGCCCAATCCGTCCGTGGGAGCCGTGCTCGTCAATGAGAGTGGCGACCCACCCGTGATCGTTGCACAGGGAATCACCCAGGCGGGCGGCAGGCCTCATGCGGAACGCGTGGCCCTGGAAGCTGCCGGAGCGCGGGCCCGTGGAGCGACACTCTATGTCACCCTCGAGCCCTGCGCTACCCGCAGCAGCCGGAACCATGGCCCGTCCTGCACCGATCTCATCGTGGCGGCCGGAATCGGCCGATTGGTGGTCAGCGTGGCCGATCCGAGTCCGCACGCCGCCGGCCAGGGACCGGAGCGCTTCAGTCATTCGGGTATCCCGATGAAGGTCGGCTGCCTGGCCGAGGAAGGCGCGAGGCTCCATCGCGGTCACATCACCCGAGTCACGAAGGGGCGCCCTGCCGTGACCGTGAAGCTGGCCCGGAGCACGGAAGGCTTTGCGGGGTCGCGCCAGGGTCCGCGGCTGATGCTCACGGGAGAGATCACCCAGGCGAAGGTCCACCTGATGCGCGCGCACGCCGACGCCATCATGGTCGGCGTTGGGACGGTGCTGGCGGACGACCCGCTCCTGAACGTGCGCCTGCCCGGTCTGGAGAGCCGTTCGCCTGTTCGCATCGTTATCGATTCCCGCTTAAGGACGCCAGTGACATTGAGGGTTGCAGCCGGTGCACGGGAGATCCCGACCTGGATTCTGACGACCGTCGAGGCCTCCGTTGACGCCGAAAGGGCGCTGACCGCGCAGGGTGTCGAAATCCTGCGGGTGTCTGCCGATGAAACCGGCCGCGTTTCGCTGCCCGAGGCTCTGCAGCTTCTCGGCACACGCGGCGTCACGCAGGTGTTCTGCGAAGGCGGCCCGGATCTGGCAGACGCACTGGCAAAGGCCGATCTCATCGACGATCTGGTCCTGATCACGGGCCGCTCCGCGCGGGGCCTGGGCAATGTTCCGGCGCTCGGCCTGTCGCTGCAGGACTGCATGGATCATCTTAGCTTATGGGCCGAGGAGCAGATCGGCCCCGATCTTTTCATGTTCTGGGAGAGACCCTGATGTTTACGGGTATCGTCACCGATGTCGGTGAAGTGGCAGCGGTGGAGGGGTCGCGAGGCACCCTCAAGCGCCTGCGCATCCATTCATCCTATGATCCCGCCACGATCGTGCTCGGCGCCTCCATCGCCTGCGGCGGGCCGTGCCTCACGGTCGTGGCCTTCGGGGAACGGGAGGGCGGGTGCTGGTTCGACGTGGATGCCGCGGCCGAGACCCTGGACCGCACCACCGTCGGCGAGTGGCAGGCGGGCACGAGGGTCAACCTGGAGCGCTCCCTGAAGATCGGCGACGAGCTCGGCGGCCATATCGTGACCGGGCACGTGGACGGTCTGGCCACCATTGTGGCCAAGGAGGCGATCACCGCCGGTGACGATCCCTGGGGCCCGACGGCCCGCTTCACCCTCAAGGTGCCGCCGGCGCTTGCCCCGTTCATCGCCGAGAAGGGATCGGTCTGCCTCGACGGCACGTCGCTTACGGTGAACGCGGTCAACGACGACATGTTCTCCGTGCTCATCATCCCGCACACGCTGGCTGTGACGACGTGGGGCGACCGGCAGGTGGGCGACAGGCTCAACCTGGAGGTCGACCTCATGGCCCGCTATGCCGCGCGGCTTGCGGACGCGCGCCGGGCGGGGTAGGGAAACGCTCAACAATTTCCCAGATTCAGCAAGGAGCCCTCATCCTGAGGAGGTCGCGAAGCGGCCGTCTCGAAGGACGAGGGCGTCTCCAGCGCGCACTGGACCCTCCTTCGAGACGCAGACTTCGTCTGCTCCTCAGGATGAGGGGTGATGCTTACAAAGGTTTCAGAGATCCCGATGGTCGCCCATTCCGCCAAGCCGCAAGGCTCCCGTCCGCCGGTTCCCGGTGCCCGCATTCTCGTCGTCGAAGCCCGCTTCTACGACGATATCGCCGATGAGCTTCTGCGCGGTGCGCAAGGCGCCGTCGAGGCGGCGCAGGCCAGCATGGACGTGCTGACCCTGGACGGTGCGCTTGAGATCCCGGCCACCATCGCCATCGCGCTCGATGCCGCCGAGAAGGCCGGCAAGCCTTACGACGCCGTTGTGGCCCTGGGCTGCGTCATTCGCGGCGAGACCGGCCACTACGACATTGTGGCCGGCGAGAGTGCCCGCGCCCTCATGGACCTGTCGGTCGAGCGCGGCATCCCGCTCGCCAACGGCATCCTGACCGTCGAGAATGATCAGCAGGCCTGGACCCGTGCGAGCGTGAATGAATTGAATAAGGGCGGGGGCGCGGTCGAAGCGGCGCTCGCCGTCCTGCGCATCAAACAGCAACTGGAGGCCTGATCATGACGAAGCCAGCAGAGCGCTCGGCCGCTCGCCTCGCTGCCGTCCAGGCGCTCTACCAGATGGACATCTCCGGCAAGACCGTGATCGACGCGCTCGCCGAGTTCGAGGCCTTCTGGATCGGCCGCGAGGTCGAGGGCATCGAGTTCAAGCCGTCGGACACCACCTTCTTCCGCGACATCCTGTCGGGCGTGGTCAAGAACCAGCGCGACATCGACGTCAGGATCGACAATGCGCTGGCCACCGACTGGCCCCTAAAGCGTATCGAGGCCGTGCTGCGCGCCATCCTGCGCGGGGGCGGCTACGAGCTGATGTTCCGCAAGGATGTGCCGGCCCGCGTCGTGATCACCGAATACGTGGACGTGACCCACGGCTTCTACGGCGACGACGAGCCGGGTCTCGTCAATGCGGTGCTCGACAAAGTGGCCCGCGAGGTTCGCCCCGGCGAGCTGGAGAAGAAGGCCGCCGGGCAGGGCGGGCGGTAACCTCAACAAGAATTGCTCGGGAACTCTCCTCCCCCTTGTGGGGAGGAGGTGGAGGAGGGGGTGTGAGCGATAGCCTGTCCACGTATGGCGCCAACACCCTCACCCTCGATCCCTCCCCACAAGGGGGAGGGAGGGAGTCGCATCCGCTATGAGTGTGCACCGACCTTCGGAAGACAACCTCATCGCTCGATTCTTCGCCCCCATTGCCGGAGACGGCGCCTTGGGCCTCAACGACGATGCCGCCTGTCTGACGCCGAAACCCGGTCACGACCTCGTCCTCACCACCGACGCTTTGGTCGAGCGCGTCCATTTCCTGCCCGAGGATGCCCCCGGCTCCATCGCCCGCAAGGCGCTGGGCGTGAATGTTTCCGATCTCGCCGCCAAAGGTGCCGATCCGGCCGGCTTCCTCCTGAGCCTCGCCCTGCCTGACGGCTGGACCGAAGGCTGGCTCGCCGACTTCGCCGCCGGACTCGGAGAAGCCTCCCGAGATTTTGCCTGCCCACTCCTCGGAGGCGATACGGTGAAGGCGAGGGGGCCGCTGACCCTGTCGGTCACCGCCGTTGGCCAGGTTCCGACCGGCCGCATGGTCCAGCGGACCACGGCCAAAGTGGGCGATCTCATCTGCGTCACCGGCACCATCGGCGATGCGGCCCTGGGGCTCAAGCTCCGCTCCGCGCCGGTCTGGAGCGAGGGCCTGTCGCCGGAAGAGAAGGCGCATCTCGCCGACCGCTACCTCCACCCTCAGCCCAGGCACCAACTCGCCCCCGCCCTGCGCAAGCACGCCAGCGCCGCCATGGACGTCTCGGACGGGCTTGCAGGTGACCTCGCCAAGATGATGAAGGCCAGCGGCGTCTCGGCTATGGTCGAAGCAGACCAAGTGCCGCTGTCGGCTGCAGTCTCCAAGGCTGTCCAGGCCTCGCCGGAGCTGTTCGACCTGGCCGTCACCGGCGGTGACGATTACGAGATTCTCTGCACTGTCCCGCAAAAGGCTCTCGACAGCTTCCGCCAAGGGGCCGATAGCATCGGCATTCCCCTGTCCGTCATCGGCCGAGTCGTCTCAGGGTCCGATCGGCCGGTCTTTCGGATGAACGGTCTCGAAAGACGCTACGATGTCGGCTCCTACCAGCATTTCTGATACCTCCTTCCAAACGCCTTCCAGCGACAGCGTCGCCAAGCACAACGCTGTTGTCCTGGCGGTCGCCATGGCGCTCGGCGGGTCGAGTCCGGCTATCGTGGTCTCGCTCGGCGGCCTCGTGGGGCAGGCGCTTGCCTCGAACAAGGAACTGGCGACCCTTCCCGTGAGCCTGCTCAACCTCGGCCTGGCCATCGGCACGATCCCGGCCGCCATGCTGATGCGCAAGGCGGGGCGCCGCATCGGCTATGTGGTCGGCGCGGGCATCGGCCTCGCCGGCGGCTGCCTCGCGGCTTTCGGCATCGCCTCCTACAGCTTCGTGCTCTTCTGCCTCGGCACCCTGATCATCGGCAGCTACGGCTCCTTCAACCAGAGCTACCGCTTTGCGGCCACCGACGCGGCTTCCGAGGCCTTCAAGCCGAGAGCGATCTCCTGGGTCATGACCGGTGGGCTGATCGCCGGCGTGGTCGGTCCTCAGACCGTCATCTGGACCCGGGATGCCGTTGAGGCCGCTCCCTTCGCCGGAGCCTTCCTGGGACAGGCAGCCCTTGCCTTCCTGTCGATGATCGTCGTGTGGTTCCTGCGGCCCGCACCGGTGAGCATCGCCTCCACCAGGACGGGAGGCGGCAGGCCTTTGCTCGAAATCGTACGGCAGCCCCGTTTCATCGTGGCGGCGGTCACGGGCCTGGTCTCGTATAGCCTCATGACCTTCATGATGACGGCGGCTCCCCTGGCGATGATCGATTGCGGTCATTCGGTTGGAGCCGCCGCTCTCGGCATCCAGTGGCACATCCTGGCCATGTTCGGCCCGAGCTTCTTCACCGGCCGGCTGATCTCCCGTTACGGCAAAGGGGCAGTGACGGCGGCGGGACTCGTGCTGATCGCGCTCTCCGCCGTGATCGGTCTATCGGGCATCACCGTCGCTCATTTCTGGATCACGCTGATTCTCCTCGGCCTCGGCTGGAACTTCGGTTTCATCGGAGCGACCGCCCTCGTGACCGACTGCTACCGTCCGGAGGAGCGTGCCAAGGTCCAGGCCGCCAACGACTTTCTGATCTTCGGCTCCGTTGCGCTGGCCTCGTTCTCGTCAGGGAAGCTCCTGAGCGCCAGCGGCTGGGAAAGCGTGAACTGGCTGGTCTTCCCACCGGTCGCCATTGCCCTAGCTCTTCTGGCTTGGCAGCAGAGAACGAAGGTGGGCGCACCCGCTAAAGTATAAAAGGCTTCCTGTGGGTTCTCTCTGCAGGATTGTTGCGAACTTCCTAGTTTTTTGCCACCAAATATAAAGTTCGCTGGGGGTAGGGGCCGCTCAAGGCCAGAAAACGAGCCTTGAGGAGCGGCTTTCTGCTTTCCCATAATAAGGATGGCATGATGGCACTCACCCTAATTATCTTGGGCGGGCTTCTTTCGATCGCGTATGGCTTCTGGGCCATCAGCGACGTGATGAAGCGGGACGCCGGTTCTCAGCGTATGCAGGAAATCGCCGGGGCGATTGCCGAGGGCGCGAAGGCTTATCTTCGCCGGCAATACGTCACCATCGCAATCGTCGGCGTCGTCCTGTTCGCCGTGATTGCCTATTTCCTCGGCATCCGGGTTGCCATCGGTTTCGCCATCGGCGCCATTCTCTCAGGGATGGCCGGCTTCATCGGCATGAACGTCTCCGTCCGCGCCAATGTCCGCACGGCTCAGGCCGCAACCCAGTCCCTGGGCGGAGGTCTCGACGTAGCCTTCAAGGCGGGTGCCGTCACGGGAATGCTCGTCGCCGGCCTCGCGCTCCTCGGTGTGGCTCTCTACTACGGCTATCTCACCCGGATCGACGGTCTGGCTCCGTCTGACCGTGTGGTCATCGACAGCCTCGTGGCTTTGGGCTTCGGCGCCTCGCTGATCTCCATCTTCGCCCGCCTCGGCGGCGGCATATTCACCAAGGGCGCCGACGTGGGCGGCGATCTCGTGGGTAAGGTCGAAGCTGGCATTCCGGAGGACGATCCGCGCAATCCGGCGACCATCGCCGACAACGTGGGCGACAATGTCGGCGACTGCGCCGGCATGGCGGCCGACCTGTTCGAGACCTATGCGGTGACCGTGGTGGCCACCATGGTTCTTGCGGCGATCTTCTTTGCCGGACAGGCGAATCTCGACACCATGCTGATGTATCCGCTCGGAATCGGCGCGGCCTGCATCGTCACCTCGATCCTCGGCACCTTCTTCGTCAAGCTCGGTCAGAACGAGTCCATCATGGGCGCGCTCTACAAGGGGTTGATTGTGACCGGCGTTCTGTCCGCCATCGCCATCGGCCTCGTGACCTGGCAGATGATCGGCTTCGGTACTATTACGGGAGCGGAGTTCACCGGCCAGCACCTGTTCTGGTGCGCCATCATCGGCCTCGCCGTGACGGCTCTCATCGTAGTCATCACCGAGTACTATACCGGCGTCGGCTTCCGCCCCGTGCGGTCCATCGCTCAGTCCTCGGTCACCGGCCACGGCACGAACGTGATCCAGGGCCTCGCGGTCTCGCTGGAATCCACCGCGCTTCCGACCATCGTCATCATCGCGGGCATCATCGTGGCCTTCAAGCTGGCTGGCCTGTTCGGTATCGCCATTGCGGTGACGGCGATGTTGGGCGTTGCGGGCATGATCGTGGCCCTCGACGCCTTCGGACCTGTGACGGACAACGCCGGCGGCATCGCCGAAATGGCCGGTCTGCCGAAGGAGGTCCGCAAGTCCACTGACGCTCTCGACGCGGTCGGCAACACCACCAAGGCGGTGACCAAGGGCTACGCCATCGGCTCCGCGGGTCTCGGTGCCCTGGTGCTCTTTGCGGCCTATACCTCGGACCTGAACTACTTTACCCAGAATGCAGCCCAGTACCCGTACTTCCAGGGCGTGGCTCCGAACTTCTCCCTGACCAACCCTTACGTGGTGGTCGGGCTCCTGTTCGGCGGCCTCATCCCCTTCCTATTCGGCGGCATCGCCATGACGGCGGTGGGCCGGGCAGCCGGTGCGGTGGTTGAGGAAGTGCGCCGTCAGTTCCGGGAGAAGCCGGGCATCATGGCCGGTACCGACCGTCCCGATTACGGGCGCGCCGTCGACATGCTGACCCGGGCGGCGATCAAGGAAATGATTGTGCCGTCGCTCCTGCCGGTGCTGGCACCCATCGTGACCTACTTCGTGGTCTACTGGGTGGCGGGCAAGTCGGAAGCGTTCTCGGCCGTCGGCGCCATGCTGCTGGGCGTGATCGTGACGGGTCTCTTCGTCGCCATCTCGATGACCTCGGGCGGTGGCGCCTGGGACAACGCCAAGAAGTCCTTCGAGGATGGGTTCACGGATGCCTCCGGCACGACCCACCACAAGGGGTCTGAAGCCCACAAGGCTTCCGTGACGGGCGATACTGTCGGCGACCCCTACAAGGACACGGCAGGTCCTGCCGTGAACCCGGCGATCAAGATCACCAACATCATCGCCCTGCTTCTCCTGGCGATCCTAGCCCATTCCTAGGAACGGGAGTCCTGAGAGCACAAAAAACCCGCGGTGAGAGCCGCGGGTTTTTTGATGAGACGTTCGATATGAAAATGGTCGGGACAGGCCCGGCCATCGAGAGTTCGAGAAGTTCCGGCTCAGGTGCCGAACGGGTTGAAGCCGCTCGCGCCGCGGAAGAGCTGTCCGAGGAAGCTCGACTCCTCGCCGCCGGCAGGGGTGGTGCGGCTGATGAAATCGAAGACCCGGCCATCCTGCAGGCCATAAAGGGCAACACGCTCGACCCGAAGGCCCTTGTCGAAATAGACCGCCGTCACCTGCTGATCCACAACCTGCTCGCCCATGAACTGCAGGGAGCGGCGGGACTTCTGGCTGATATAGTACCAGTTCCGGTTTCCGACGGTGGACACGGTCGAGGGGGTTCCGAGGGTCTGCAGAACTTGCTCGGCGCTCATGCCCTTCCGTACCTGGGAAATAGCACGCTCATCCACGACATAGCCGCGTTGGAATTCCTCGCCCACGCCGGTGCAGGCGGCAACGGACGAAGCGAGAAAGGTTGCTGTAGCCAGGCGCACCAAAACAGGATGATATCGACGCATCGTACGGTTCTTCCAGAAAATGCGGCGCGGATAAGCTTGCGCCTATGGACCGTGATGGCGTAACCCGAGGCTACGATTTTGACAAGCTTTGGAAGGGCAGGGCTGTGATCTTCAGTCTCTTCCGCAAGGATCCCCGGCGCACGATCATCGCAACTCTCTACAAGAAGGTTGCGACGGCATCCCGTGAGCCGGGGCTCTACGCGTCACTTGGCATCCCGGATACCGTCGAGGGACGGTTCGAGGCTCTGTCGCTCCACATGATCCTGGTGCTCCGGGCCCTGCGCGAAATGCCGCCGCCGGCCGATGAGGTGGCCAAGGACCTGACCGACGCCTTCTTCAGGGACATGGACGCTTCCTTGAGAGAGATGGGGGTGGGCGATACGGTAGTCCCCAAGCGGATGAAGAAGATTGCCGAGTCCTTCTACGGGAGGGCCCAGGCTTACGATGGGCCGCTCAACGCCTCCGACGAGGCGGATCTCGCCTTGTCTCTTGGCCGGAACGCCTATGGCGCAGAGGCACCGGCGACTGCCCTTGCGCGTTATGCTCTCGCGGCCGATCGGGAGCTCAAGACGGTCAGCCTCGACGTGCTTCTGGAAACGGGGCCCGTCTTCCCCAGGCCCGAAGCTTTCGCATAAGGAGGGAAACCCATGACACCTGAAACCGTGGGGCCATTGTCGCGGCTCATCGACGTCATGAAGATCCCGCCGCGTGGGCAGGACGTGCATGTGGAAGCATCGGCTGAAGAATGCGCGGCCCTCGCCCGGGACTTCGGGCTCCCGGCAATCCGGTCGCTCAGTGGCGACTATCACCTAAAGACCTCAGCCAAGGGGATCAATGTGACAGGGGTCGTCAAGGCCTCGATCACCCAGATCTGCGTCACCACCCTCGAGCCCTTCGACTCCGCCGTGGAGGAAGAGGTTGAGGTGGATTTCGCGGAATCTTCAGGCATGCCGGCCGAGCCGCCGACCGACATCAACGAGTATGAGCCCCCGGATGAGATCGTGAACGGCCAGATCGACCTGGGCGCCCTCACGGCTGAGTTCCTGGCGCTCGGGCTCGATCCTTATCCGCGCAAGCCGGGTGTCGACTTCGACTATCGTGATCCGTCCGATGAGAAGGATTCGCCGTTTGCCGCCCTGAACAAGCTCCGTGAAGGCAAATAGAGGGCGGTCCGGAGGTTCCAGCGTCACGGTTAATCGCTTCTCGCCGACCTCTTCTGGGGTTCAGAATTCAGTTGCGGAGCCCCCGCAAACCGCTATTTTCCGCCCCCTGTTGAATGACTTAAAAGAAAGAATAACCGTTCATGCCGAAGCCGGTGCGTATTTCGCTTGATGCGATGGGGGGCGACCACGGTCCATCCGTTGTGATCCCGGGCGCTGCCTTGGCCTTGGAGCGCCACCCCGACCTGCGCTTCCTGATGTTCGGCAACGAGACGGTGGTCGCACCTCTTTTGGACGCGCACCCCCGGCTGAAGACATCCACGGAGCTGCGTCATACCGATATGGCGATCTCCATGGACGAAAAGCCCAGCCAGGCTATCCGGATGGGGCGGGGCAAATCCTCCATGTGGCGCGCCGTGCAGGCGGTCCGCGACGGGGAGGCGGATGCGATGGTATCCGCTGGCAACACCGGGGCCCTCATGGCGACTGCCAAGGTCTGCCTGAAGACCATGGCGCATATCGAGCGTCCGGCCATCGCCGCCATGTGGCCGACCATGCGGGGCGAGAGCATCGTGCTCGATGTTGGCGCGACGATCGGCGCCGATGCCGGGCATCTGGTCGATATGGCCATCATGGGCGCGGCCATGGCCCGGATCGTCTTCGATCTCGAGCGGCCGACTGTCGGGCTCCTCAACGTGGGCACGGAGGAGATCAAGGGAATCGAGGCGGTCAAGGAAGCCGGCCGGATCCTCAAGGAGACGAGCCTCCCGAACCTCGACTACCGCGGCTTCGTCGAAGGGGACGACATCGGCAAGGGCACCGTCGATGTGGTCGTGACTGAGGGCTTTACCGGCAATATCGCCCTGAAGACGGCCGAGGGCACCGCCAAGCAGATCGGCCAGTATCTCCGCTCGGCCATGAGCCGGACCCTGATGGCCAAGATCGGCTATCTTTTCGCGAAACAGGCTTTTAACGCTCTCCGGGACAAGATGGACCCCCGCAAGGTCAATGGCGGCGTTTTCCTGGGCCTTGAGGGGGTTGTGGTGAAAAGCCACGGCGGAACCGACGATCTCGGCTTCGCCAGCGCCATCGATGTCGCCTACGACATGGCGCACTTTGAACTGATGAACACAATCCGGAGCATGCTCGATCATGATCCGGTCGGGCAGACTGCTTAGAGCATGGACATGCTCTTAAACATTTGGAATAGCATGATCTTTTCGGGTACCCGGTTCCCGCTTGCCCGGATCATGCTGTAGGAAGGCGCATCTTGAAACGCACCCGTTCCATCGTACGCGGCATCGGCTCCTATCTGCCGAGACGCAAGCTGACGAACCAGGATCTCGAGAAGCTGGTGGATACCTCGCACGACTGGATCGTGCAGCGGACCGGCATCGAAGAGCGGCACATCGCCGAAGATGACGAGACCACTTCGGTTCTCGGCATCAAGGCGGCTGAAGCGGCGCTTGCCGATGCCGGGCTGACGGCCAACGACATCGACCTGGTCATCTGCGCGACCTCGACGCCCGATTATACATTCCCGTCGACGGCCACCATGATTCAGACCGGCATCGGCATGACCCATGGTGCCGCCTTCGACCTGCAGGCGGTCTGCACGGGCTTCGTCTATGCCGTGGCCACCGCCGACAAGTTCCTGCAGTCCGGCGCGCATAAGCGCGCTCTTGTCATCGGAGCCGAGACCTTCTCCCGCATCCTCGACTGGAACGACCGCACTACCTGCGTGCTCTTCGGCGACGGTGCGGGCGCTCTCGTGCTCGAGGCCCAGGAGGGGGAGGGCACCTCCGCCGACCGGGGAGTCCTGACATCCCACCTCCGCTCCGACGGGCGCTACCGGGACAGGCTCTATGTGGATGGCGGCCCGGGCTCCACGAAGACCACCGGTGTGCTCAAGATGGAGGGCCGCGAGGTCTTCAAGTTCGCTGTCGGCATGGTGGCGGACGTGGTGCACGATGCCTTCAAGGCCACGGGCACGAGCGCCGAGGAGCTGGACTGGTTCGTCCCACACCAGGCCAACCGGCGCATCATCACGGCGAGCGCCGACAAACTGGGGATCGCCCAGGAGAAAGTGGTGATCACCGTGAACAAGCACGGCAACACCTCGGCGGCCTCGATCCCGTTGGCTCTCGACGCAGCTCGAAAGGACGGCCGGATCAAGGACGGCGACCTCGTGATGATCGAGGCGATCGGCGGTGGCTTCACCTGGGGAAGCGCCTTGATCCGCTGGTAGGATCAAGGCAATTGAACTCTGGTGGTATCGATGGATCACACCTTGGCGGTTGACCATAGGGAGCCATCTGCATAGCGTCGTCACACGGCGACAGGACCAACGAACTCAAGTGCGCTGGGGAGCTCAATGGCTGGCAAAACGATAACGAGAGCGGATCTGAGCGAGGCGGTTTACCAGAAGGTGGGCCTTTCCCGGACAGAATCAGCGGAGCTGGTGGAGCGGGTCCTGGCTGAAATCTGCGACTCCCTGGCCGCCGGCGAGACGGTCAAGCTGTCTTCCTTCGGCTCGTTCATCGTGCGCAGCAAGGGCGAGCGCGTCGGCCGCAACCCCAAGACCGGGGTCGAGGTTCCGATCGATCCGCGTCAGGTCATGGTTTTCAAACCTTCAAACGTCTTGAAGGCGCATATCAACGGTGAGACCTTCGAAGGCGAGGATTGATCCGGATGGCGAGCGGCGTCATGGACAAGAGCCCCGACGCATTCCGCACGATCAGCGAGGTCGCCGACGATCTCGACGTGCCGCAGCATGTGCTGCGCTTCTGGGAGACCCGGTTCAATCACATCAGGCCGCTGAAGCGCGGCGGCGGACGCCGCTACTACCGTCCGGACGACGTCGACCTGCTCAAGGGAATCCGCCACCTCCTCTATGGTGAAGGTTACACGATCAAAGGGGTTCAGCGGATCCTGAAGGCGGAGGGTGTTCGCTTCGTCCAGGGCGTTGGCCGGGGAGAGCAGACCCTTGCCGAGCTTGGTCCCGAGCGCGACGCTGCTCATCCCGATGAGGACGCTCCGGTCTCGGAGGGCATAGCGCCCGAGGAAATCGATTTCCCTCTTGCTCCACAACGCGAACTGTCCCGGGAGGCGCTCCGCGGGCTCAAAGGAGCCCTGGAGGAACTCTATGAATGTGACCGGGTGCTGACGTCCTTGAAGAGCCTCGGAGATGCTGTGATCGCGGAGTAGCCCTCCAGTCGCGATCCGCTTCGGACTGCAATCGGGCCTGCATCGTACCCGTTTTGGCCTGGCAATCGAAAATGAGCGTGTTGCACCCTTGACAGGGTGATGGGCGGCTCTTAAACCGCACCCACACCGCTTCGGCGGTCCGATGCGCGGGCGTAGCTCAGTCGGTTAGAGTGCCGGCCTGTCACGCCGGAGGTCGCGGGTTCGAGCCCCGTCGCCCGCGCCACTTCTCCCCATACGAAAATCACAATGCCCAATGAGCCCCTCGGGGCTCCTGTCGTTGCATCGGCTTGGCGCTCCTTCGATAGGCTGCTCCCAAGCGGGGCTTACGGCCTGGCGATGCATTTCCCCATCCGAACTGGAATGGTTTGGCGAAGCTGGACGTTATCAGGAGGAAGGTGAGAGGCTTAGTTCATGTCAACGTCCAGATGGTTTACCAATTTTCCATTTGGGTTGCTCAGGTCACCGGCCGACCGATCACATTCGGGTTTTGTCTCCTGGTGATCCTGGTTTGGGCGTTTTCGGGTCCATTGTTCGGCTTTTCCGATACCTGGCAGCTGATCGTGAACACTGGGACGACCATTATCACCTTCCTGATGGTTTTCCTGATCCAGAATACCCAAAACAGGGACGGCGCAGCGGTCCAGGCCAAGCTTGATGAACTGATCCGGGCCAGTGCCGCCCAGAACGTGTTCATCGGTATCGAACACCTGACCCAGGAAGAGCTGAACGAGATTCGGGCCAAATGCGAGGCGAAGGCCAAGGCGGAGACGGCAGCCAGCCGCGCGGAGGCCGCAGCCAACCGAAAGGCGGCCCAAGCCGCCGAAGAGGCTACATCCTAGATTGGAATGGTTCTTTTTGCGGCAGTGCAAACACTTGTCAGGGAAGGGGATCTCGGCTAAGGCTCCGGCGCAATCAGCTTGATGTCGCAGGGGGGTGTTTTGGGCCTTTCTGAGGCTTAAATGCGTTGCAGATTGCCGGCCCCGGGCCGGATTCCTGTCCTTCTAGGTGTCGTATGACGAATCTCCTCGCCGACTACCTGCCTCTTGTCATCTTCATCGGTGTCTCGCTCCTGATCGGGGTGGCGCTGCTCGTGGCCCCGTTCATCGTCGCTTACAGCCGTCCAGACCAGGAGAAGCTGTCCGCTTATGAGTGCGGTTTCAATGCGTTCGACGACGCCCGCATGAAGTTCGACGTACGGTTCTATCTCGTGGCCATCCTTTTCATCATCTTCGACCTTGAAGTGGCGTTCCTGTTCCCCTGGGCCATTACGTTCGGGAATCTCGGCTGGTTCGGCTTCATTTCCATGATGCTCTTCCTTGGCGTCCTGACGGTCGGCTTCATCTACGAGTGGAAGAAGGGAGCCCTCGAATGGGATTGATCTCCGACAACCAGTCCACCCTGGTCGCTCCTGCTCCTCGCGGCATCGTCGACCCGAACACCGGCAAGCCGGTTGGCTCGACGGATCCTTACTTCGTCTCCATCAACGAGGAACTGTCCGACAAGGGCTTTCTCGTCACCTCGACCGAGGATCTCATCACCTGGGCGCGCACCGGCTCGCTCATGTGGATGACCTTCGGCTTGGCCTGTTGCGCCGTCGAGATGATGCAGATGTCCATGCCGCGCTATGACGCCGAGCGCTTCGGGTTTGCGCCGCGCGCCTCGCCTCGCCAGTCCGACGTGATGATCGTGGCCGGCACGCTCACCAACAAGATGGCTCCCGCGCTCCGCAAGGTCTATGACCAGATGCCGGAGCCGCGCTACGTCATCTCCATGGGCTCCTGCGCCAATGGCGGCGGCTATTATCACTTCTCCTATTCCGTGGTTCGTGGCTGCGACCGCATCGTGCCGGTGGACATCTACGTTCCGGGCTGCCCGCCCACGGCTGAGGCACTCCTCTATGGCGTGCTCCTTCTGCAGAAGAAGATCCGCCGCACCGGTACCATCGAGCGCTGAGCAAAGGTCATTGTATGAGTGCTGAGCTCCAAGCCCTGAGCTACCATATCGCCTCGTCCCTCGGCGGGCCGATTGTGGACCGGGCTATCGCCTTCGACGAGTTGACCATCGTGGCGCGTCGCGAGGACATCGTGCCTGTGGTGACCTTCCTGCGGGACGACCCGCAATGCCAATTCGTCTGCTTCATCGACATCTGCGGGGCGGATTATCCGGCGCGCGAGGAGCGCTTCGACGTGGTCTACCACTTCCTGGCGCCGCATCATAACCGGCGGATCCGCGTGAAGGTGATGACTGACGAGGCAACGCCTGTGCCGTCGCTTGTCGGACTCTTCCCGGCGGCGAACTGGTACGAGCGCGAGGCATACGATCTCTACGGCATCCTGTTCTCGGGGCACCCGGATCTGCGCCGCATCCTCACGGATTACGGCTTCGAGGGGCACCCGCTCCGCAAGGACTTCCCGATGACCGGCTACGTCGAGGTCCGCTATGACGATGGGCAGGGCCGCGTGGTCTACGAACCTGTGAAGCTCAGCCAGGAGTTTCGCAACTTCGACTTCCTCTCGCCCTGGGAGGGCACGGATTACGTGCTGCCCGGCGACGAGAAGGCCAAGGCTTAAAGGAGCGGAAAGGGCGACCCATGGGCGAGCATAATATCCGCAACTTCACCATCAATTTCGGCCCGCAGCATCCGGCTGCGCACGGCGTGCTGCGCCTCGTGCTGGAGCTGGATGGCGAGGTGGTCGAGCGCGTCGATCCCCATATCGGCCTGCTCCACCGCGGCACCGAAAAGCTGATCGAGTACAAGACCTACGTTCAGGCCAATCCTTATTTCGACCGGCTCGACTATGTTGCGCCGATGAATCAGGAGCACGGCTACTGCCTCGCGATCGAGAAGCTCCTCGGTATTCAGGTGCCCCGGCGTGCCCAGCTGATCCGCGTCCTTTTCTCGGAGATCAGCCGCCTTCTCTCGCATCTCCTCAATGTGACCACGCAGGCGATGGACGTCGGCGCGCTCACGCCGCCTCTCTGGGGCTTCGAGGAGCGTGAGAAGCTCATGATCTTCTATGAGCGCGTCTCCGGCTCGCGGATGCATGCGAACTACTTCCGGCCCGGCGGCGTCAACATGGACATCCAGCCGGAGCTGATCGACGACATCGAGGCCTTCTGCGATCCGTTCCTGCAGGTTCTCGACGATCTCGATACCCTGGTCATCGGCAACCGCATCTTCAAGCAGCGCAACGTCGACATCGGCACCATCACCCTTGACGACTGCTTCCGTTGGGGCTTTTCGGGGCCGATTATCCGCAGCTGCGGCGTCGCCTGGGACCTGCGCAAGGCGCAGCCCTACGAGTGCTACGAGGAGATGGAATTCGACATTCCTGTCGGCAAGAACGGCGACAACTACGACCGTCAGGTCATCCGCATGGAGGAGATGCGCCAGAGCGTCCGGATCATGCGCCAGTGCCTCGACAAGCTGCGGGCGCCGGACGGGCAGGGTCCCGTGACGACGCTCGACGGCAAGGTCGCGCCGCCGTCGCGCAAGGACATGAAGCGCTCGATGGAGGCGCTGATCCACCACTTCAAGCTCTACACGGAAGGCTTCCATGTCCCCGCGGGCGAGGTCTACGCCGCCGTCGAGGCTCCGAAGGGCGAGTTCGGCGTGTACCTCGTGTCTGACGGCACCAACAAGGCCTATCGCTGCAGAATCCGCGCTCCGGGCTTTGCGCATCTGCAGGGCATGGATTTCATGTGCCGCGGCCACATGCTGGCCGACGTCGCAGGCGTCCTGGGTTCCCTCGACATCGTATTCGGCGAGGTCGACCGCTAACGAATACCTGTTCTGCCCACGGAGCAGGAAGCCACGCTCCATGAAGCGTGCTGAATTGGTTCAAGTCGTATGGCCAGGCCTCGAGACCGGCCATGACGATGAGGAGAAGAGTGTATGGCCGTTCGCAAGCTCGCGCCTGAAGACATGCAGCCCGAAAGCTTCGTTCTCTCCCCGGAGACCGAGGCCTTCGCGGACAAGGAAATCGCCAAGTACCCGCCGGGCCGGCAGGCCTCGGCCGTGATCGCTCTCCTGGGCAAGGCTCAGGAGCAGGCGGGCGGCTGGCTGCCGCGCAAGGCCATCGAGGCGGTAGCCGCGAAGCTCGACATGCCGGTGATCCGCGTGATGGAGGTGGCAACCTTCTACACGATGTTCAACCTGGAGCCGGTCGGAAAGTATTTCATCCAGTTCTGCGGCACGACCCCCTGCATGCTGCGCGGGGCCGGCGACATCCGGAAGGTCCTGGAGAGCCGTGTGGGCGAGCAGAACCATGTTTCTGCCGACGGCACCTTCTCCTGGCTGGAGGTCGAGTGCCTTGGCGCCTGCTCCAACGCCCCGATGGTGCAGATCAACGACGACTATTATGAAGACCTGACGACTGAGAATTTCGAGAAGCTTCTCGACGATCTCGCCGCCGGTCGGCCCGTGAAGACAGGATCGCAGATCGGTCGCAACCGGTCCGAGCCTTTCGAGGCCGTGAATACCCTGCAGGATCCGACGCTCTATGACGGCTCGCTCGTCGGTGCTTGGCGCAAGCGCTTTGATGAGCAAGCGAAGGCTGCCGAAACCGGTGAAGCCGCAGCCGCTGTCGCGAGCGTCCCGGAGCAGGCCAGGGCTGCCAAGCCTGGTGCAGGGCGGGCTATCGAAACGAGCGCTGCCGATACACCGGCCAAGCGGGCCAAGGAAGGCGAGACGCCGATCAATCCGACGGACCGCAAGGAAGCCGCCGATCCGTCGACGGCCACCAAGGGCAAGTCGCATACGGAAGAGGGCGCACGGCCTGCTCCGCAGAGCAGCAAGTCTTACGTGGCATCCCCAAGGAAGGACGGCGAGGCTGTGCCCAACAGCCCGACGACCCCGGAAGCCGGTACGCCGCCTGCCCAAGCCGACACACGCCGCGACGGCAGCGAGAGCAAGCCGGGCGTGACCGTCGACAAAGACAACATGACGTCCTGATGGAGTGATCGGGAATGCTTCAGGACAAAGATCGTATCTTCACCAACCTCTATGGCTTCCACTCGCCGGACCTGAAGGCTGCGCAGATGCGCGGCGCCTGGGACGGAACCAAGTTCCTCCTGGAGCAGGGCCGCGACTGGATCATCAACGAGATGAAGGCGTCCGGTCTGCGCGGCCGCGGCGGCGCGGGCTTCCCCACGGGCCTCAAATGGTCCTTCATGCCCAAGCAGTCGGACGGTCGTCCGCACTACCTGGTCGTGAACGCCGACGAGTCGGAGCCCGGCACCTGCAAGGATCGCGAGATCATGCGGAACGATCCGCATCTTCTCGTCGAGGGTTGCCTTCTCGCGTCCTTCGCCATGGGGGCTCACGCAGCCTACATCTATATCCGCGGCGAGTACGTGGCCGAGCGGTTCGCGCTCCAGCGGGCGGTGGACGAGGCCTATGAGGCGAAGCTCATCGGCAAGGACAACATCCACGGTTATCCCTTCGACCTCTATGTCCACCACGGCGCAGGCGCTTACATCTGCGGCGAGGAGACGGCGCTCATCGAGAGCATGGAAGGCAAGAAGGGCATGCCGCGCCTGAAGCCGCCGTTCCCGGCCAATATGGGCCTCTACGGCTGCCCCACCACGGTCAACAACGTCGAGTCCATCGCGGTCGCCGGCACGATCCTGCGCCGCGGTGCCTCCTGGTTCTCCAGCATCGGCCGTCCGAACAATGTGGGCACCAAGCTCTTCTGCGTCTCGGGCCACGTGAACAAGCCCTGCAACGTGGAAGAGGCCATGGGCCTCACCTTCCGCGAGCTGATCGACCGCCATTGCGGCGGCATCCGGGGTGGCTGGGACAACCTGCTCGGCGTCATCCCCGGTGGCTCGTCCGTGCCGATCGTTCCGGCCCATGAGATCGCTGACGCCTATATGGATTTCGACACGCTGCGGAACCTGAAGTCCGGTCTCGGCACCGCCGCCGTGATTGTCATGGACAAGTCCACGGACATCGTTCGCGCCATTGCCCGCCTCGCTTATTTCTACAAGCACGAGAGCTGCGGCCAGTGCACTCCGTGCCGCGAGGGCACGGGCTGGATGTGGCGCGTGCTCAACCGCATGGCCGAAGGCCGCGCCCAGAAGCGTGAAATCGACATGCTCCTCGAAGTCTCGACCCAGATCGAAGGCCACACCATCTGCGCGCTCGGCGACGCGGCGGCTTGGCCGGTTCAGGGCCTGATCCGCCACTTCCGTCATGAGATCGAGAAGCGGATCGACGATTACGCGGCGAACCCGCATTCCGAAGCCGCCCTGATCGCGGCGGAGTGAGATTGAAGATGGCGAAAATCATCGTTGACGGCGTCGAGGTCGACGTTCCTGCGGAATACACCCTGCTTCAGGCCGCTGAAGCGGCCGGGGCGGAAATTCCGCGCTTCTGCTACCACGAGCGGCTCTCGATCGCCGGCAACTGCCGCATGTGCCTCGTCGAGGTGAAGGGCGCGCCCAAGCCGGTCGCCTCCTGCGCCTGGGGCGTGCGCGACTGCCGTCCGGGCCCGAATGGCGAGCCGCCGGAAATCTCCACCAAGTCGCCGACGGTGAAGAAGGCGCGGGAAGGGGTGATGGAGTTCCTCCTCATCAACCATCCGCTCGATTGCCCGATCTGCGACCAAGGCGGCCAGTGCGACCTGCAGGACCAGGCCATGGCCTACGGCGTCGACAGCAGCCGGTTCCATGAGAACAAGCGCGCGGTCACGGACAAGTATCTCGGCCCGCTCGTGCGCACCTCCATGAACCGGTGCATTCACTGCACCCGCTGCGTGCGCTTCTCGGCCGAAGTGGCCGGCGTGCCGGATCTCGGCGCCCTGTGGCGCGGCGAGGACATGGAGATCACGAGCTATCTCGAGAAGGCCCTCGGCTCCGAGCTGCAGGCCAACGTGGCGGATCTCTGCCCCGTGGGCGCTCTGACCCACAAGCCGGAAGCCTACCATTTCCGTCCCTGGGAGCTCACCAAGACCGATTCAGTCGACGTGATGGATGCGGTCGGCTCCTCGATCCGCGTCGATTCCCGTGGCCGCGAGGTCATGCGCATTCTGCCGCGCGTGAACGAAGCGGTGAACGAGGAGTGGATCACGGACAAGACCCGCCAGATCGTGGATGGTCTGCGCCTCCAGCGCCTCGACCGCCCCTTCGTGCGGGAGAACGGCCGCCTGCGCCCTGCCTCCTGGCAGGAGGCCTTTGCCACCATTGCCAATCGCGTGAAAGGCACGGACCCGAAGCGCATCGGCGCCATCGTGGGCGATCTCGCCGCTGTGGAGGAGATGTACGCCCTGAAGCTCCTCATGGAGAGCCTCGGCGTCACCAACGTCGACGCCCGCCAGGACGGCAGTGTGCTGACCCCGGTCTATGGCCGCGGCTCCTACCTGTTCAACACCACCATCTCCGGCATTGAGGATGCGGACGCGATCCTGATCGTGGGTTCGAACCCGCGCATCGAGGCCTCGCTCGTCAACGTACGCATCCGCAAGCGCTGGCGCGCGGCTCCGCCGCCGATTGCGCTGATCGGCGAGCATGCGGATATCACCTACCCCTATGAGTATCTCGGCGCCGGGCCGGAGACGCTCTCCGAACTCGCCGGCGGACGCCACAGCTTCATCGGGAAGCTCCGTGGCGCCGAGCGTCCGCTGATCATCGTGGGGCAGGGGGCCCTCTCCCGTCCGGACGGTCTGGCGGTCCTCTCCACTGTCGCTCAGCTCGCCCGTGATGTCGGTGCGGTGAAGGACGGCTGGAACGGCTTCTCGGTTCTGCACACCGCTGCGTCCCGCGTCGGCGCCCTCGACCTCGGCCTCGTGCCGGGCGAGTGGGGCCTGAACGCTCAGACCATGGTGCAGGGCGAGGTGGACGTGCTGTTCAATCTCGGCGCGGACGAGATCGACATCGCACCCGGCGCCTTCGTGATCTACCAGGGCACCCATGGCGACCGCGGCGCGCACCGCGCCGACGTGATCCTGCCGGCCGCGACCTATACGGAGAAATCCGGCACCTATGTGAACACCGAAGGCCGGGTGCAGCTCGCCAACCGCGCTGCCTTCGCGCCGGGCGAAGCCCGGGAGGACTGGGCGATCCTGCGGGCGCTCTCCGACGTGCTGGGTCATCGACTGCCGTTCGACTCGCTGAACGCCCTGCGGGCAAAGCTCTACGCGGCTTATCCGCATTTCGCCGCGGTGGAGAGGGTTCAGCCGGCCGACGGTCTCGCGGCCATCCAGGCGCTCGCCAATATCGGCGGCACCCTGGGACGCGAGCCTTTCGTGAGCCCCGTGAAGGACTTCTACCTGACGAACCCCATTGCCCGCGCCTCCGGCGTCATGGCCGAGTGCTCCGCGCTCGCCCGTGAGCTGAAGCTCGAGGCGGCTGAGTAAGAGGAACGGATCATGGAATTTGGGGACATCCTCCTCGCCGTCGCGATCATGCTGGGCAAGAGCCTGCTCATGCTGGTCGCGCTTCTCATCTTCATCGCCTACGCGCTCTACGCCGACCGCAAGGTCTGGGCTGCCGTGCAGCTGCGCCGCGGCCCGAACGTGGTGGGTCCCTGGGGGCTGCTCCAGTCGTTTGCCGACTTGCTCAAGTTCGTCCTGAAGGAGCCGGTGATCCCGGCGCCGGCCAACAAGGGCATGTTCCTGCTGGCGCCGCTGGTCATGTGCACCCTGTCGCTCGCAGCCTGGGCGGTCATCCCGCTCAATGCCGGCTGGGCCATCGCCGACATCAACGTGGGCATCCTCTACATCTTCGCGATCTCGTCCCTCGGCGTCTACGGCGTGATCATGGGTGGCTGGGCCTCGAACTCGAAGTACCCGTTCCTCGGTGCGCTCCGCTCGGCGGCCCAAATGGTCTCCTACGAGGTCTCCATTGGGTTCGTAATCGTGACGGTGCTCATGTGCGCCGGAACCCTGAACCTGTCGGCCATCGTGGAATCGCAGAACACCCGCCTCGGCATCCTGGGCTGGTACTGGCTGCCGCTCTTCCCGATGTTCGTGGTGTTCTTCATCTCGGCCATGGCCGAGACGAACCGCCCGCCCTTCGACCTGCCGGAAGCCGAGTCCGAGCTCGTGGCCGGCTACATGGTGGAGTATTCCTCCACGCCGTACCTGCTCTTCATGCTCGGCGAGTACGTGGCCATCATGACCATGTGCGCTCTCGGCACGATCCTGTTCCTCGGCGGCTGGCTGTCGCCGATCCCGTTCGCGCCCTTCACCTGGGTGCCGGGCGTGATCTGGTTCGTGCTGAAAGCTAGCTTCCTCTTCATCCTCATCGCCATGGTGAAAGCCCTGGTTCCCCGCTATCGCTACGATCAGCTCATGCGCCTCGGCTGGAAGGTTTTCCTGCCGCTCTCGCTTGCCATGGTCGTGATCGTGGCGGCTGTCCTGATGGCGACCGGCAATGCGCCGGGCGTCCGCTAAAGGAGATCGGCCATGCAGCTCGACCGCATTGCCCAGTCCCTCCTGCTGAAGGAGTTCATCTCAGGGTTCATCCTGACGGTGAAATACTTCTTCAAGCCGAAGGCGACCCTCAACTACCCGTTCGAGATGGGCCACCGCGGCCCTCGCTTTCGCGGCGAGCACGCCCTGCGGCGCTATCCCAACGGGGAAGAGCGCTGCATCGCCTGCAAGCTCTGCGAGGCCATCTGCCCGGCCCAGGCCATCACCATCGAGGCGGGCCCGCGCCGGAACGACGGCACCCGCCGCACGACCCGCTACGACATCGACATGGTGAAGTGCATCTATTGCGGCATGTGCCAGGAGGCCTGCCCGGTGGACGCCATCGTGGAGGGGCCGAACTTCGAGTTTTCCGTGGAGACCCGCGAGGAGCTCTACTACGACAAGGCCAAGCTTCTCGAGAACGGAGAGCGCTGGGAGCGCGAGATCGCGAAGAACCTCGCGAAGAACGCCCCCTACCGCTAAGACAGTCTCTGGCCTGGCGAGGGCAGGGGGCAAGCAGCTCCGGCGGGTTGTACCCGCCGGATTCGGAATTTATAGACAGGTCGCCGGATTCTCCGGGGCCACGTCGGAAGGGGCCGCTCTTCAGCGGCTGAACTGAGCATGACGGTTACCGCCGCCTTCTTCTATCTGTTCGCGACGATCACGATCGCCTCCGGGTTCATGGTGATTGCCTCCCGCAATCCCGTGCAGTCGGTGCTGTTCCTCATCCTGGCCTTCGTGAATGCCGCGGGCCTGTTCCTGCTGATGGGGGCCGAGTTCCTGGCGATGATCCTGGTGATCGTCTATGTGGGCGCGGTTGCGGTGCTGTTCCTCTTCGTCGTCATGATGCTCGACGTGGACTTCGCGGCGCTCCGCCAGGGCTTCCTGCAGTACCTGCCCATCGGGGGCCTGATCGGGTTGATCCTGCTGCTGGAGCTGATCCTCGTGGTGGGCACCTACACCATCGATCCGGGCTTGGTCCGCTCCCCGGCGGTGCCGATCCCGTCTGCGGACGTCATGACCAACACCGAGGCTATCGGCCAGGTGCTCTACACCCGCTACTTCTACTTCTTCCAGGCCGCCGGCCTGATCCTGCTGGTCGCGATGATCGGCGCCATCGTCCTCACCCTGCGAGAGCGGGTCGGCGTGCGGCGTCAGGACATTTCCAAGCAGAACGCCCGGACGCAGGAAACCGCCGTCGAGGTGCGGAAGGTTCCCTTCCGCCAGGGCATCTAAGGAGGCACGCCATGGTTATCGGACTGGGTCATTATCTCACCGTCGCGGCCGTGCTCTTCACCCTCGGGGTGTTCGGCATCTTCATCAACCGGAAGAACGTGATCGTCATCCTGATGTCCATCGAGCTGATCCTGCTCGCCGTGAACATCAACATGGTGGCCTTCTCGACCCACCTGAACGACATCGTCGGCCAGGTCTTCGCCATGCTGATCCTCACGGTGGCGGCGGCGGAAGCGGCCATCGGCCTGGCCATTCTGGTGGTCTTCTTCCGCAACCGCGGCTCTATCGCGGTTGAAGACGTCAACATGATGAGGGGCTAAGGCATGATTCAGAAAAGTGGGAACCGGTTTTCTGAACAAATTCATGCAGCCATGAGCCAAGCACGATCGGCGAAGTAAACGCACATGTATCACGCAATCGTCTTTCTGCCGCTCGTCGGCTTCCTTATCGCAGGCCTCTTCGGCCGCGTGCTCGGCCCCCGTCCGAGCGAGATCATCACCACGGCGCTGCTCTTCGTGGCGGCTGTACTGTCCTGGGTGTCGTTCATCCAGGTCGGCTTCGGCGAGGGTGCCACCCGGGTTCAGGTGGCTCAGTGGATGTCGGTCGGCGACCTGCAGGTCGATTGGGCGTTCCGGATCGACACGCTGACCGCCATGATGCTGGTGGTGGTCAACACCGTCTCGGCCCTCGTGCACCTCTACTCCATCGGCTACATGCACGAGGATCCGCACCGCTCGCGCTTCTTCGCCTACCTGTCGCTCTTCACCTTCACCATGCTCATGCTGGTGACGGCTGACAACCTCGTCCAGATGTTCTTCGGCTGGGAAGGCGTGGGCCTCGCAAGCTACCTGCTCATCGGCTTCTGGTACCAGAAGGATTCCGCCAATGCGGCGGCCATGAAGGCCTTCATCGTCAACCGCGTCGGCGATTTCGGCTTCCTGCTCGGCATCTTCACGGTCTTCGTCCTGTTCAACGGCGTCACCTTCGACGCGATCTTCCCGCGTGTGGCCGAGCTGGCGAATGCCAACTTCACCTTCTTAGGCATCGAGTGGCATGCCCTGACGATCGCCTGCCTGCTCCTCTTCATGGGCGCCATGGGCAAGTCGGCGCAGTTCCTGCTCCACACCTGGCTGCCGGACGCGATGGAAGGCCCGACCCCGGTCTCGGCGCTCATCCACGCAGCCACCATGGTGACCGCAGGCGTGTTCATGGTCGCGCGCCTGTCGCCGATCTTCGAATACGCACCGGCTGCGCTCACGGTCGTTACCGTCATCGGCGGCATCACGGCCTTCTTCGCGGCCACCGTCGGTCTGGTCCAGAACGACATCAAGCGCGTCATCGCCTATTCGACCTGCTCGCAGCTCGGCTACATGTTCGTGGCGCTCGGCGTCGGCGCCTACAGCGCTGGCGTGTTCCACCTCTTCACGCATGCCTTCTTCAAGGCCCTGCTGTTCCTGGGCGCCGGCTCGGTCATCCATGCCATGCACCATGAGCAGGACATGCGCCACATGGGAGCGCTCCGCCGCTACATCCCCCTCACCACCGCTATGATGGCGATCGGCACGCTGGCGCTCACCGGCTTCCCGTTCACGGCGGGCTACTACTCGAAGGATGCGATCATCGAGGCGGCCTATGCGGCCCACTCGACCGCCGGCTCCTTCGCGTTCCTGGCGACGGTCGTGGCCGCGTTCATGACATCCTTCTACTCCTGGCGTCTGTTCTTCCTTACCTTCGAGGGCACCGCGCGCTGGGGCTACGGCCATCACGGCCATGCGGCTCACGCCCCGCACGACCACGAGGGTGTGGAGCATGACGATCACAGCCGGGATGTGGAACCTGCGCATCATGCCCAGCACGATCATGGCCACCATGGGGACCACACGCCTCATGAGAGCCCGCTGGTGATGCTGCTGCCGCTCATCGTGCTCGCCATTGGCGCAGTCGTGGCCGGCATCGTCTTCCACAACGCCTTCATCGGCGAGGGGTATCAGGAGTTCTGGAAGGGTGCCTTGTTCACCCGGCCCGAGAACCACATCCTGGAGGAGATGCACCATCTCCCGGGCTGGGTGCCGCTGCTGCCCACCGTCATGATGGCTCTGGGCTTCGTGCTGGCCTATTACATGTACATCGTCGACGCCAAGCAGCCGGCGAAGCTCGCAGCCGATCACCCGATCCTGTACCGCTTCCTTCTGAACAAGTGGTACTTCGACGAACTCTACGATGCGATCTTCGTGCGCCCTGCCATGGCGATCGGCCGCTTCTTCTGGCGGACCGGCGACCAGCGCATCATCGACGGGCTCGGCCCTGACGGCATCTCAGCCCGCGTCCTCGACGTGACGCGCGGCGTGGTGCGGGTGCAGACCGGCTACGTCTATCATTATGCCTTCGCGATGCTGATCGGCGTTGCGGCTCTCGTGACCTTCTATCTTTTCAGGGGAGCCCAATAATGCTCGGCTTCGGCATCCTCTCCGGCCTTCTCGTTCTCCCCCTCGTCGGGGCAGCCTTCATCCTGACCTTGCGCGGCGACAGCGAGGCTGCTCGCTCCAACGCCCGCTGGGCGGCGCTTGCCACGACGATTGCCACTTTCCTGCTGTCGCTCGTGGCCTGGGTGCGGTTCGACACGGCCACGGCATCGTTCCAACTTGTGGAAAGCCATGTGTGGCTGACCGAAACCATTCGGTTCAAGCTGGGCGTGGACGGCTTCTCCATGCCGCTGATCCTGCTCACCACGTTCCTGATGCCGTTCTGCATCCTGGCTTCGTGGGAATCGATCGGGCACCGGGTGAAGGAATACTTCGTCGCCTTCCTGGTCCTTGAGACCACGATGATCGGCGTGTTCTGCGCCCTCGATCTCGTCCTGTTCTACCTGTTCTTCGAGGCAGGCCTGATCCCGATGTTCCTCATCATCGGAATATGGGGCGGCAAGCGGCGCATCTACGCGAGCTTCAAGTTCTTCCTCTACACGCTGCTCGGCTCGGTGCTGATGCTGCTCGCCATCATGGCCATGTACTGGCAGGCGGGCACCACGGACATTCCGACCCTGCTGGCGTTCAAGTTTGCGTCGAACCTGCAGACCTGGCTGTGGCTCGCCTTCTTCGCTTCGTTTGCGGTGAAGATGCCCATGTGGCCGGTCCATACCTGGTTGCCGGACGCCCACGTGGAGGCGCCGACGGCAGGCTCCGTGATCCTGGCAGGCGTGCTCTTGAAGATGGGCGGCTACGGCTTCATCCGTGTGTCGCTGCCGATGTTCCCCGAGGCTTCGGAGTACTTCGCTCCGCTGGTGTTCGCCCTCTCGGTGATCGCGATCGTCTACACTTCCCTGGTCGCCCTGATGCAGGAAGACATCAAGAAGCTCATCGCCTATTCCTCGGTGGCGCATATGGGCTTCGTGACCATGGGCGTGTTCAGCATGAACGAGCAGGGCATCCAGGGCGCCATGTTCACTATGATCTCCCACGGCCTGATCTCGGGCGCGCTCTTCCTTTGTGTCGGCGTGATCTACGACCGGATGCACACCCGCGAGATCAAGGCCTATGGCGGCCTCGTGAACCGGATGCCCATGTATGCGGTGGTGTTCCTGATCCTGACCATGGCCAACGTGGCCCTGCCGGGCACCTCGGGCTTCATCGGCGAGTTCCTGACCCTCATGGGAGCCTTCCGCTCGAACACCTGGGTGGCGTTCTTTGCCACCACGGGCGTGATCCTGTCGGCGGGCTATGCGCTCTGGCTCTACCGTCGCGTGGTTTACGGAGAACTCGACAAGCCGGCGCTCCAGACGATCACCGATCTGAACCGTCGCGAGATCATCACCTTCGCGCCGCTGATCATTCTCATCATCTACTACGGCGTGCAGCCCGGTCCGATCCTCGACGTCTTCGCGGCACCGACGGAGACGCTTCTCAACAACGTCCAGGCTGCGCTCGCCACCGTGAAAACGGCCGCTGTCGCCGCACACTGAGGTCACGATGAACCCCGCCCTCACCATTCCCGCATTCGGTCCCGTGCTGCCAGAGATCCTCATGGCGGCCGGCGCCCTCATCATGGTTCTGTTCGGCGCCATCCGTGGCGAGCGTCCCGGCTATGCCATGAACATCATCGCCCTGGCGCTTCTCGCCGTCACCTTCGTGGCGGTGCTGATGCTGCCGGGCGAGCGTGTCGAAACCATGGGCGGCTCCTTCGTGGTCGACGGCTTCGCCAAGTTCATGAAGGCCCTGACGCTTATCGCCTCCGCCGGCGGGGTCATCCTCTCGCTGGACTACATGCGTCGCGAGGGCATCAGCCGCTTCGAGTACCCGATCCTGATCGTGCTCTCGACCATCGGCATGATGATGGTGATCTCGGCCAATGACCTGATCGCCCTCTATATCGGCCTCGAGCTGCTGAGCCTGTCGTCCTACGTGATCGCCGCCTTCGACCGCGACAACGTCCGCTCGACCGAGGCCGGACTGAAGTACTTCGTGCTCGGCTCGCTCTCGTCCGGCATGCTGCTCTACGGCTCGTCCCTGGTCTATGGCTTCTCGGGAAGCATCTCCTTCCCGGCCATCGCTACGATCCTTCAGGGCGATGTGGGCATCGGCGCCATCGTCGGCCTCGTCTTCGTGGCCGCCGGCATCGCGTTCAAGATTTCCGCCGTGCCGTTCCACATGTGGACGCCGGACGTCTATGAAGGCTCGCCCACACCGGTCACCGCCTTCTTCGCCGCCGCGCCCAAGATGGCCGGCATGGCTATGGCCACCCGCGTGTTCATCGATGCCTTCCCGGGCATTCTGATCCAGTGGCAGCAGATCATCGTCTTCATCTCGATCGCCTCCATGGCGCTCGGCTCCTTCGCGGCGATCGGCCAGCGCAATATCAAGCGCCTGATGGCCTATTCCTCCATCGGCAACGTGGGCTATGCGCTCATCGGCCTCGCGGCCGGCACGGCCGAGGGCATCCAGGGCGTCATCGTCTACATGGCGATCTACCTTGCCATGACGCTCGGCACCTTCGCGGTCATCCTCGGCATGCGCCGCGGCAACGTGATGTACGAGACGGTGGACGATCTCTCCGGGATGGCGCGGACTCATCCGGTGCTCGCCTTCTGCCTCGGCATGATGATGTTCTCGCTCGCGGGCATTCCGCCGCTCGCCGGCTTCTTCGCCAAGTTCGCGGTGTTCAACGCCGCTATCGAGGCCGATCTGGTGGCGCTTGCCATCATCGGTGTCGTGACGAGCGTCATCGGCGCCTATTACTACCTGCGCATCGTGAAGGTGATGTATTTCGATGAGCCGGCCGAGCGCTACGATGCCATGCCTGCGGGGGTGAAGTTCGTGCTCGCCCTCTGCAGCATCTTCGTTGTTCTCTTCGGCATTGTTCCGGCGCCGTTGGTGGCAGCCGCACGCGCTGCCGCGAGCTCCCTGTTCTGATCGTGCACCTGGCGCCCGAGACCGAGTCTGCCGGATACAGGCTGCTCTCCCTTGAGGCGACAGGCTCGACGAACGACGATGCCCTCCAGGCAGCTAAGTCCGGCGATCCGGGTCAGCTCTGGATCACCGCCGCCGAGCAGCTTGCGGGCAGGGGACGGCATGGCCGTCAATGGTCGTCGCCTCAAGGCAACCTCTATGCCAGCCTTCTTCTGATCGATCCCTGCGATGTGGCCTCTGCGCCGCAACTCGGCTTCGTGGCCGGGCTGGCCCTGCATGAGGCGGTCGAGGCCGTCACGGGCCTTGGTGCACCGCGTCTCGCCCTCAAATGGCCAAACGATCTTCTGCTCGACGGAGCCAAGATTTCGGGCCTTTTGCTCGAAGGGCACAGGCTTCACCCCGAGGGGCCGCTCGCCATCGTGATCGGCTTCGGAGTGAACGTATCGTTCGCTCCGTCCGGAACACCGTATCCGGCAGCAAGCCTGCAACAGGTAAAGCCCAACCTGAACCGAGATCAGGTTTTCCTTGCTCTCTCGTCCGCTTTCGCCAGTGCGTTCGCGGCGTGGCGGGCCTCATTCCGCATGAATGTGTCCGATCCGTTCGGCGCCATCCGCAAGCTCTGGCTCGAGCGCGCCGCCGGACTCGGGCAGGAGGTCACCCTCCGGCTGCCCTCGGGTGAGAAGCGAGGCGTCTTCGAAGGACTCGATCGGTTCGGGCGCCTGCAGCTCAAGGGCGCCGCCGGCGTGGAACTCATCGACGCGGGCGACCTTTATTTTCCCAATTTGCTGCACGATATAGCCAAGCCGGACGCTGGCATGAAAAGGTCTCAAACTTAATGGCATCCCACCAGGACGAATTGGTTTTCCTCCCTCTTGGCGGTCTCGGCGAGATCGGCATGAACGCTGCCCTCTACGGCTTCGGGCCGGAGGACGACCGTCAGTGGATTCTGGTCGATTGCGGCATGGGCTTCGGCGGTGAGGAGAACCTGCCTGGCATCGACGTCGTCTATCCGGATCTGCGCTTCATCGAAGAGGAGCGCCACAACCTTCTTGGCATCTTCATCACCCACGCCCACGAGGACCATATCGGCGCTCTCGTCGAGATGTGGCCACGCCTGCAGGCGCCCGTCTACGCCACAAAATTCGCTATCGGCCTGCTCGAAACGCGTCGCCTGTCGGAGCCCAACGCGCCAAAGGTCGATCTCAACGAGATCGTGCCGGGTCAGCGCCTGAAGCTTGGTTCCTTCGACATCGAGTATGTGCCCGTCGCCCACTCGATTCCGGAGTCGAACGCGCTGGCGATCCGGACCCCGCACGGCCTCGTGGTGCATACCGGCGACTGGAAGCTCGACAGCACGCCTTATCTCGGCAGCCTGACATCGGAAGAGACCTTCCGTGCCCTTGGCGACGAGGGCGTGCTCGCCCTCGTGTGCGATTCCACGAACGTGGTGCGCGAGGGCACGAGCCCCAGCGAGGCCGATGTCTCAAAGAACTTGGCTGCATTGATCAAGGATGCGCCGCACAGGGTTGCGGTCACGACCTTCGCGTCCAACGTTGCTCGCATCCGATCCGTAGCAGAAGCCGCCCGTGAGTGTGGCCGCGAAGTCATCGTTGTAGGCCGAGCCATGGACCGGGTCGTCGACGTGGCGAAGGAGTGCGGCTACCTCGAAGACCTGCCTGAATTCCGCTCGGCGGAGAACTTCGGCTACATGCCGCGCGACAAGGTCGTCGCCATTCTCACAGGCTCCCAAGGCGAGCCGCGCGCGGCTCTCGCGCGCATCGCCCAGGACGAGCATCCGGACATCGCGCTGTCAGCCGGCGACCGGGTGATCTTCTCCTCCCGGGCTATTCCGGGCAACGAGAAGGCGGTTGGCTCCATCATCAACAGCCTGATCGAGCAGGGTATCGAGATCATCACGGATCGTACCGAGCTGGTTCACGTCTCGGGCCATCCGCGCCGTGGCGAACTCGCCCAGATGTATCAGTGGACCCGTCCCCGCATCGCGATCCCGGCTCACGGCGAGCCGCTTCACCTCAGCGAGCATGCAAAATTCGCCCGTCAGCAGGGCGTGCGGGAAGTTGTTCGTGCGAAGAACGGAAGCCTGGTGCGCCTCGCGCCCGGGTCCGCCGAGATCGTCGACACCATTCCGGCCGGACGTCTCTATCGCGACGGGAACCTCGTGATCGGATCAGGGGACCGGGCGCTCCCGGAGCGCCGCAAGCTGGCCTTCGCCGGCATCGTGACGGTTGCGATCGCCATTGATGACCGGGGCGAACTCGTGGGCGATCCGGTGATCGACGCCATGGGCCTGCCCGACAAGAACCGGCAGGGCAGGGATCTGACCGACATCATCGCCGATACGGTGGCGGACCTGCTCGATGGGCTGCCGAAGGCCAAGCGCCGGGACCCCGAGGCTGTGGAGAATGCCGTCCACCGGGCTGTGCGCGCGGCGGTGAACCAGGAATGGGGCAAGAAACCCGCCTGCCATGTTCTCGTGATCGAGGCATAGGGCATCGAGCCCTGGGAGAGCCAGATGATCGGACGTCTCAATCATGTTGCCATTGCCGTACGCGATATCGCTGCGGCTTCCGAGGTCTATCGCAACACCCTGGGCGCCCAGGTCTCCGCGCCCGATCCGCTTGAGGAGCACGGTGTCACCGTCGTGTTTATCACGCTGCCCAACACCAAGATCGAACTGCTGGAGCCCTTAGGCTCGGATTCACCGATTGCCCGGTTCCTGGAAAAGAACCCGGATGGTGGCATGCACCACATCTGCTACGAGGTTGAGGATATTGCGGCAGCGCGGGACCAGCTTGTGAATTCCGGGGCCAGGGTGCTCGGCACCGGCGAGCCGAAGATCGGAGCTCACGGGAAACCCGTGCTTTTCCTGCACCCGAAAGATTTCAATGGTACTCTGATCGAGCTTGAGCAAGCCTGAGGACAAGCTGTTGATAAATGTTGTGAAAGCCCTTTCCTGCTCGTTCTGGTCCACCTTGGCCGTGGTGGTGGTCGTCTCCGCGATTGCCGTAGCCGTCGCGGTCAACGGCTTCGACCTGCGGGTGAGCGGCGGTCTAGCCCTCTATTTCGTGATTTGGTGGATTCTGCTCTTTGCCGTTCTGCCCTTCGGCGTCCGCAGTCAGGCGGAGGCCGGCGAGGTGATTCGGGGCAGCGAGCCGGGGGCGCCAGCGCTTCCCGCCCTGCGTGAGAAGGCGATCTGGACGACACTTGTCGCTTCGGTGGTACTGGTGATCGTCGCGGCGGTCTTTCCTCTGGCAGGACTCTAAAAAGCCTTCGCAGGGAGCCCAAAAGAAAAAGCAAGGCTTTCGCCTTGCCTGAACTGCCTTTTGGCAATTTTTACCCCTGGCTTTCTTAGGCCAGCGCCTGTCTGGCGCTTGAGGGTCTTGTTCCTCCCGAAACTCGGACCGCAGCCTCTGACCTTTGAAGGTCTAAAGACGTTAGGACTTTGTTTATAGTCACCTTCCGTTGGGGTGTCACCTTTCTGAGGCTGCCGATGGTGCAAAATTCGGCATTTCCGGTATTCATCTTTGGTCTAATTTATCTCGCCGCTGGCCTTGCGAACCGATGACAGCTTGTCTTTTGCCCAGGGCCTGTGTTGTGTGCGAGAAACGAGTCGTTACTCAGCTTCTGTTCAGATCGAGACCTTAAAAGGCGTCCCATGCGTTTGAGCCGCTACTTTCTCCCCATCCTCCGCGAGACGCCGAAAGAGGCGGAGATCGTCTCCCACCGCCTGATGCTGCGTGCGGGCATGATCCGCCAGGAATCGGCGGGCATCTACGCATGGCTCCCGCTGGGCCTGAGGGTTCTGAACAAGGTCAATGCCATCGTCCGCGAGGAGCAGAACCGCTCCGGCGCCGTCGAGCTTCTCATGCCGACGATCCAGTCGGCGGATCTCTGGCGCGAGTCGGGTCGCTATGACGCCTATGGCAAGGAGATGCTGCGCATCCAGGATCGCCACGAGCGCGAGATGCTGTTCGGCCCCACCAACGAGGAGATGATCACGGAAATCTTCCGGGGCTATGTGCGTTCCTACAAGGATCTTCCGCTGAACCTTTATCACATCCAGTGGAAGTTCCGCGACGAGGTGCGTCCGCGTTTCGGCGTGATGCGCTCGCGCGAATTCCTTATGAAGGACGCCTATTCCTTCGATCTCGATCAGGCCGGCGCCGTCCATTCCTACAACAAGATGTTCGTGGCGTACCTGCGCACCTTCGCCCGGATGGGCCTGAAGGCTATCCCGATGCGGGCCGACACGGGGCCCATTGGCGGAAACCTGAGCCACGAGTTCATCATCCTGGCCTCGACGGGCGAGAGCGAGGTGTTCTGCCACGCGGATTACCTGAACTTCGACATCCCGGCGGCCGACACGAATTTCGATGACATTCCCGGCCTTCATAGCACCGTCGACAAGTGGACGTCGCTCTATGCCGCAACGTCCGAGATGCACGATGCGGGCGCCTTCGATGCGGTGCCGGCCGACAAGAAGATGTCGGCCCGTGGTATCGAGGTCGGTCACATCTTCTATTTCGGCACCAAGTACTCCGAGCCCATGGGCGCCAAGGTGATGGGGCCGAACGGGCAGGAGAGACCGGTCCACATGGGTTCTTACGGCATCGGCCCGAGCCGGCTCATCGCTGCAATCATCGAGGCGAGCCACGACGAGAATGGGATCATCTGGCCTGAGGGTGTGGCGCCGTTCGATGTGGCGATCCTCAATCTGAAGGCAGGCGACTCCGCAACCGACAGCGCCTGCGAGAAGCTCTATCGCGAACTCTCGGCCGCCGGCCGCGACGTTCTCTACGACGATCGCGACGAGCGTCCGGGCGGGAAGTTCGCCACCGCCGACCTTATTGGCATACCGTGGCAGGTGGTGATCGGCCCGAAAGGTCTCGCCGAGGGCAAGGTGGAGCTGAAGCGCCGCGCCACTGGCGAACGAGAGACGCTGTCCCTCGAGGACGTGGCCGCGCGGCTGAGCGGCCACAAATAAGCTCCATGGCCAAGGCACCGGACACCAAAGCGGCACCTGCAGGGACGAAGCCCTTCTCTCAGTTCGAGTGGATGCTCGCCGGGCGCTACCTGCGCACCCGGCGGCGGGAAGGCTTCGTCTCGGTCATCGCCGGCTTCTCGTTCCTCGGGATCATGCTCGGGGTCGCCACGCTGATCGTGGTGCTCTCGGTCATGAACGGTTTCCGGAAGGAGCTGCTCGACAAGATCGTCGGCATCAACGGCCATATCTTCGTGGCACCGATAGAAAGCCCGCTGACCGACTACCCGGAGGTGGCTGCGCGCATCGCCGCCGTTCCGGGCGTCCGGCGCGCCATTCCGTTGGTGGAGGGGCAGGCCTTCGGCTCCTCGCAATATAACGGAAGCGGCGTTCTCGTGCGCGGCATTCGCCCTGAGGACCTGCAGAAGATCCAGCACATCTCGGGCAATATCCGCCAGGGCACGCTTGATGATTTCGATGAAGGCGAGGGGGTGGCGATCGGCCGGCGTCTCGCCGATGCCCTGTCGCTCCAGGCCGGCGACACCTTCACGCTGATCACGCCTCGTGGGGCCTCCACGCCCTTCGGCACGGCACCGCGGGTGAAGGGCTATCCGGTCAAGGCGATCTTCGAGATCGGCATGTCGGAGTTCGACTCCACCTTCGTGTTCATGCCGCTGACGGAGGCGCAGAACTATTTCAACCGTCAGGGTGACGTGCAGCTGATCGAGGTCTATCTCGACAATGCCGACCGGGTGGACGATGCGCGTGCGGCCATCGACGAGGCGGCGGGCCGGCCGATCTTGATGACCGACTGGCGCCAGCGCAACCGAACCTTCTTCGGCGCGCTGGAGGTCGAGCGCAACGTGATGTTCCTGATCCTAACGCTGATCGTGCTGGTGGCGGCCCTCAACATCATCTCAGGCCTCATCATGCTCGTGAAGGACAAGTCGGAGGACATCGCGATCCTGCGCACCATGGGCGCCACGCGCGGCGCCATCATGCGCGTCTTCCTGATCACAGGCGCCTCCATCGGCATCGTCGGCACCATCGCGGGCTTCAGCCTCGGGTTGCTGCTCGCGCTCAATGTGGAGACCATCCGCGATGTCATCTCGCGTCTCACGAGCACGAACCTCTTTCCGGCGGAGCTCTACTTTCTGAGCCGTCTGCCGGCCGATGTGAACCCCACCGAGGTGGCGACCATTCTCATCATGGCGATGGTGCTCTCGCTGCTCGCGACCCTCTATCCCTCCTGGCGGGCCGCCAAACTCGATCCCGTCGAGGCGTTGCGTTACGGATAAATATGTCGCCAGCCCAGTCCCAGCCCGCCCTGTACCTGTCGAAAGTCGAGCGTCGCTACCCGCAGGGCGACAGCTTCCTCCAAGTGCTGCGCGGGGCAGACCTCGCGATCTGGCCGGGCGAGATCGTGGCGCTCGTGGCGCCTTCAGGCACGGGCAAGTCGACCCTGCTTCATGTGGCAGGCCTGCTGGAGAAGCCGGACGGCGGCGAGGTCTTTGTCGGCTCGAAGCAGACGGCCGCCATGAACGACCAGGACCGCACCCGCGTCAGGCGTGAAGAGCTCGGTTTCGTCTATCAGTTCCACCACCTCCTGCCGGAGTTCTCTGCCCTGGAGAACGTGGTGATTCCGCAGCTCATCCGCGGTCTACCGAAGGCCGAAGCACAGGATCGAGCGAAGCAGCTCCTGACCTTCTTAGGTTTAGGCAAGCGCCTCGATCATCGCCCCGGTGAACTCTCAGGCGGCGAACAGCAGCGTGTCGCCATCGCCCGCGCGGTTGCCAACGCCCCACGCCTGCTACTCGCGGACGAACCCACCGGCAACCTCGATCCCCACACAGCCGACCGGGTTTTCCAGACCCTCGTGGCTATCGTCCGCGCCTCGAAGCTCGCGGCCCTCATCGCCACCCACAACATGGATCTCGCCGCTCGCATGGACCGGCGCGTGACTATCCGCGATGGGCTGATCGTTCAGCTGCCCTGAGAGGCTGGCTCATCAAGGACCGGCAACCCTTCTTACGTCATCACCGCCCTTGTGCCGGTGATCTCGATCGCTTGAAACGCCGTGCTTGTCAGCATCGGGATGGCCGTGACTGATCCCCGGATCAGGTCCGGGGACGGCCATGACGGAAACAGAAGCGTGTTCCTGTTTATGAGCCAGCCTCTGAGGTTTCACTCTCTCACCGAGACTGCGACAGACGCCTCCTTGGCGTGCCTGTCTGCGCCTGATTGCGCCTTAACCCTTCGTTGACTCCGTCTCGAAGGCAGGCTCTGCACATGCTTTACACAGAACATCCAATGAACAAAAATGAACATATTGGGAACACGGAGATCAAACAATGCTTCGCTTCATCATCGAGACCACCGCCGAAATCGCTTCGCTCGCCGTGTTCGGCTCGGCCGTGGCAATCTGGGCTCTGGTTCTTTCTCCCATCGCTTGATACCGGGAATCCACAACAACCCACCGCGATTCACAGGAACATAGTCCTCGACGTCCCGGGTTAGGATTTCTGAGGAAAGAATCGTGTCACTATGCGTGCCATTGAGTGAGTAGAGTTTCATGGCGCGCATTCTCCAGGATATCGGTTTCGTTCATCTGCACGTGCATTCCTCGTACTCGCTACTTGAGGGTGCCCTGAAGATCGCGCAACTGGCGAAACTCGCCGCCGCCGACAAGCAGCCGGCGCTGGCTCTCACCGACACCAACAATCTCTTCGGCGCCCTCGAATTCTCCGAGAAAATGGCGGGCTCCGGCATCCAGCCCATCGCCGGTGTCCAGCTCTCGGTCTGCTTCGAGGAGGCCGACCCGGTGGCCCGCGTGGTGCCGCAGCCTGCCAATGTCGTGCTGCTCGCGCAAAACGAGGATGGCTATCGCAACCTCATGCGCCTCGTGAGCCACGCCTATTTCGGCGTGCCGCTCGGCGAGGATCCGCGCGTTGCCGCTCCCATCCTGTCGGCTCACAGCCAGGGGATCATCGCCCTGACGGGCGGCTTCTCGGGACCTCTGGACTCCGCTCTGCGCAACGGTGGACGCCAGGATCTGGCGCAGGCTCGGCTCGATATCCTGAAAGAAGCCTTCGGCCACCAGCTCTATGTGGAGATCCAGCGCCACGGATTGGAAGACGAGCGCCTGATCGAGGGCGAGTTGCTGACGCTTGCCGACCGCAACGGATTGCCGATTGTTGCAGCGAACGAACCCTTCTTCTCCTCGTCGAAGGATTATGAAGCGCATGATGCGCTGCTCGCCATTGCGGAAGGTCAGATCGTCTCAAACCCGGATCGCCGCCGCCTCTCGCCGGAGCATCACTTCAAGACCCGCCAGCAGATGATGGAGCTGTTCGCGGATCTGCCGGATGCCCTGCAGGCGAGCGTCGAAATCGCCATGCGCTGCGCGACGCGCGTGAAAACCCGCAGGCCCATCCTGCCGAGTTTCGGCACCGGCGCTGACGCCGCCACTCTCGACGAGGGGGAGGAACTGCAGCGCCAGGCGGAGGAAGGCCTTGCCAAGCGTCTTGCCGCGCACGGACCGGCGCCCGGCCTGACGGATCAGGTCTATCGCGATCGCCTCGCCTTCGAGGTCGGGATCATCCGAAAAATGCAGTTCCCCGGCTACTTCCTGATCGTGGCGGACTTCATCAAGTGGGCGAAGGATCACGACATTCCGGTTGGCCCGGGCCGCGGTTCCGGCGCGGGTTCGCTCGTGGCCTATGCGCTCACCATCACGGACCTCGATCCGCTGCGATTCAGCCTGCTCTTCGAGCGCTTCCTGAATCCGGAACGCGTGTCGATGCCTGACTTCGACATCGACTTCTGCGTCGACGGGCGCGAGCGCGTGATCGAATACGTGCAGCAGCGCTACGGCGAGGAACAGGTCGCCCAGATCATCACCTTCGGTACGCTCCTCGCCCGCGGCGTGATGCGCGACGTCGGCCGCGTGCTGGAGATGCCCTACGGCCAGGTGGACAAGCTCACCAAGCTCGTGCCGCAGAACCCGGCTAACCCCGTGACTTTGGCACAGGCCATCGAAGGCGAGCCGAAGCTGCAGGCGGCGATCGACGAAGAGCCTGTGGTCAAGCGCATGCTCGACATCGCGCAGAAGCTCGAAGGCCTGCACCGGCACGCATCGACCCACGCGGCCGGCGTTGTGATCGGCGACCGTCCGCTGCAGGAACTGGTGCCGCTCTACCGAGACCCGAAGACCGGCATGCGCGTGACCCAGTTCAACATGAAATGGGTCGAGCAGGCGGGTCTCGTGAAGTTCGACTTCCTGGGCCTCAAGACGCTCACCGTCCTGCGCACGGCAGTCGATCTCATTCGCCGCAAGGGCATTGAAATCGATCTCTCGGCGCTGCCTCTCGATGACCGCAAGACCTACGAGATGCTTCAGCGCGGCGAAACGGTCGGCGTGTTCCAGGTGGAATCCGCGGGCATGCGCAAAGCCCTGGTCGAGATGGAGACCGACCGCTTCGAGGATATCATCGCCCTTGTGGCGCTGTACCGTCCGGGCCCGATGGCGAACATCCCGGTCTATTGCGCCCGCAAGTTAGGCAAGGACGATCACAACAAAAAGGACTGGTACCCCCACGACAAGCTCGAGCCGATCCTGCGCGAGACCTTCGGCATCATCGTCTACCAGGAGCAGGTGATGGAGGTGGCAAAGGTCCTCTCAGGCTATTCGCTCGGCGACGCCGACCTTCTGCGCCGCGCCATGGGTAAGAAGATCAAGGCCGAGATGGACGCCCAGCGCGAGCGCTTCGTCTCGGGTGCGAAGGAGGGCGGCCTCGACAAGGCAAAGGCCAACGAGATCTTCGACCTGCTCGCCAAGTTCGCGGACTACGGCTTCAACAAGAGCCACGCGGCCGCCTATGCGCTCGTCGCGTTCCAGACCGCTTATCTGAAGGCCAATCACCCGGTCGAGTTCCTGGCCGCGTCCATGACGCTCGATCTCGACAACACCGACAAGCTGTCGGAATTCCGCCGCGAGGTCCAGCGCCTCGGCTTCAAGGTCATCCCGCCCTCGATCAACCGGTCGGGCGTGGTCTTCGATGTGCAGTACGATGCGGAAGGCCAGGGGCAGATTCTCTATGCTCTTGCTGCCGTGAAAGGCGTTGGCCGGCAGGCGATCGAGAGCGTCGTCGAGGCCCGTGGGGACAAGCCCTTCAAGGATCTCGCCGACTTCGCCCGGCGCATCAATCCGCGCATGCTCAACAAGCGTACGCTGGAGAACCTCATCGCTGCCGGCGCCTTTGACGAGCTGGAGCCGGACCGGGCCAAGGCCTGCGCCTCCATCGACGCCATGATGAGCTTGGCTCAGCAATCCCATGAGGCCGCCAATGGCGGCATGATGGATATGTTCGGAGGCGTTGCTTCAGCCGACGTCCAGCTGCGGATCGGATCTTATGATCCCTGGCCTGCGGCCGAGAGGTTGCAGCGGGAGTATGACGCGGTCGGCTTCTTCCTGTCGGGGCATCCGCTCGACGAATACGGCGACCTTCTCAAGAAGCTGCGGGTGCAGACCTGGGTCGAATTCTGCCGCTCGGTGAAGGCGGGCAATTCCGTGGGACGGGTTGCCGCCACTGTGCTCGACCGGCAGGAGCGCCGAACCAAGACCGGCAATAAAATGGGCATTCTCATGCTCTCCGATCAGACCGGGCAGTTCGAAGCCATCATCTTCTCGGAGGGTCTTATGCGCTTCCGAGAGGTGCTGGAGCCAGGCTCCGCTGTTGTTCTGATGCTGCAGGCCGGGATGGAAGGGGAGGAGGTGAGGGCGCGGATCGGCATCGCCGAGCCGCTGGAAGAGGCGCTCGCCAAGCACCAGAAGGGCATGCGGATCTTCCTTCGGGACGAGAGGCCCATATCAAGCGTGCAGGAGCGCCTGAAGGTGAGGGGCGAGGGCGAGGTGTCCCTGGTTTTGATTCTCGACGATGGCGATCGGGAGGTTGAGGTCAAGCTTCCCGGCAAATACATGGCCTCACCCCAGATCGCCGGTGCTCTTCGGGCCGTGCCAGGGGTGGTGGACGTGCATATGAATTGAGGCGGTGCGGCAACCCTCGCCCGCACGGGGAGAGAGGCGGCAGACACGCCATGTTCTCACTTTGTTCTTGAGTGTTGCCGCAAGCTCGCATATAACATAACCTTAGATCTGCTCCTGTGAGGGGCGCTCGCGAGGCGTCGCAGTGTGGGAGCAGACACGGTCTCGCAGGCTCGCCTCGCAAGCGGGTCTGGCGGGAGGCCCAGGCTGGGTGCCGGTGGTCGGAATCGGTTCAAGGCGTCCGTTGAGCAGACGGGCCACGCCTTGAGCGGTCACCGGGCTGGCACCGCTTGTCCGCCTAAACAAGCCGTGCGCGAAAAGGCACTCCGGCTCTTCCATTTCACACCACACCATCGAGCCGGGCTGCCATTCGCGCCACCCTCGATCAACCACAGGCTCGCAGCACCCGCTGCGGGCCACAAGGCGCTGGCTCTTTGACAATCCCACCACCAGCGTCATCCCGGACGAAGCGCAGCGCAGATCCGGGATCGTGCAAACCAGCCCAGCCCTGTCATCCCGGGGCGGCGCAGCCGAGCCCGGGATCCATAACCGCCGACGTCTCAGAAGAGGGAGAGGCGCGTTGCACCTCTGTCTGCACCGTCAGCATTTATGGATCCCCGCCTGCGCGGGGATGACACCGGGGAGGGTACGGCGCCATGCCCCGACAGGAGAACGTCCTGCTTGCATTCCTTCCACTTTCCGCCTATATGCGCCCGCATCCCACACGCGGAATCCCCTCATAAGTCCATGAGGAACCCCCGGTGGCCGGAAGGGTCCGGTCCACTGTTCCGCGGAGGCTTAACCGGAGAATAGACTATGGCGCTTCCCGATTTTTCGATGCGCAGCCTGCTTGAGGCTGGCGCTCACTTTGGCCACCAGGCCCACCGTTGGAACCCGAAGATGGGTCAGTTCATCTTCGGCACCCGCAACAACATCCACATCATCGACCTCGCCCAGACGGTTCCGATGCTGCACCGCGCCCTCCAGGCCGTCAGCGACACGGTTGCCAAGGGCGGTCGCGTGCTCTTCGTCGGCACGAAGCGTCAGGCCTCCGATGCGGTTGCCGATGCGGCCAAGCGTTCGGCGCAGTACTACGTGAACTCCCGCTGGCTCGGCGGCATGCTGACCAACTGGAAGACCATCTCCGGCTCGATCGCCCGCCTGCGCAAGGTGGACGAGATCCTCGCCGGCGGCGGCCAGGGCCTCACGAAGAAAGAGCGCCTCATGCTCGCCCGCGAGAAGGAAAAGCTCGAGCGCGCTCTTGGCGGCATCAAGGACATGGGCGGCACGCCCGACCTGATCTTCGTCATCGACACCAACAAGGAGCAGCTGGCGATCCAGGAGGCCAAGCGCCTCGGCATCCCGGTGGCGGCCATCGTCGACACGAACTGCGACCCGGACGGCATCACCTTCCCGGTCCCGGCCAATGACGACGCCGGCCGTGCGATCTCGCTCTATTGCGATCTGGTTGCCCGCGCTGCCCTCGACGGCATCTCCCGCGGCGCCGGCGACATGGGCATCGACATTGGTGCCTCCGAGAACCCGATGGCTGAAGAGCTTCCGGCCAACGACACGGCTGCTGTTCCCGCCTATGAGGGCGAGCAGTTCGAGCGTCTGGCGGCTCCCCGCGGCGCCCCAGATGACCTGACCAAGCTCAACGGCGTTGGCCCGCAGCTCGAGAAGAAGCTCAACGAAGCCGGCATCTTCCACTACTGGCAGCTCGCTGCCATGCAGCCGGCCGATGTTGCTCAGCTCGACAAGGACCTGAAGCTGAACGGCCGTCTCGAGCGCGATGGCTGGATCAACCAAGCCCGCTCGATGATCGAAGCCGCTGCTGCGTAAGCCTTACGGCGCCGCACCCTGCAGCGCCGCTTGAACGAATGATCGAGCCCGGCGTTCCACGAGCGCCGGGCTCCCTCTATGCGTTAACCTTTGAAAGGAACAGCCATGGCGAACATTACCGCTGCGATGGTGAAAGAGCTGCGCGAGACGACCAGCGCCGGCATGATGGACTGCAAGGCCGCCCTCGCCGAGACCAACGGCGACATGGAGGCTGCGATCGACTGGCTCCGCAAGAAGGGCCTGTCGAAGGCTGCCAAGAAGGCTGGCCGCGTGGCCGCCGAGGGCCTCGTTGCCGTCGAGTCGTCCGGCCATACCGCGACGATCCTTGAGGTCAACTCCGAGACCGACTTCGTCGCCCGCAACGACCAGTTCCAGGCTTTCGTCCGCGAAGCCGCCAAGATCGGCCTCATGGGCAACGGCACCATCGAGTCGCTCGAGGCTGCCCACTTCCCGGGTTCGCAGACCACCGTGAAGGACCGCCTGCAGGAGCTCATCGCCACCATCGGCGAGAACATGACCCTGCGTCGCGTTGCGAAGCTCGAAGTCTCGAAGGGCGTGATCGCCACCTACGTCCACAACGCCGTCACCGAAGGCCTCGGCAAGATCGGCGTGCTCGTGGCGCTCGAGTCTGAAGGCGACGTGACCGTTCTCGGCACGCTCGGCCGTCAGATCGCCATGCACGTGGCTGCCACCAGCCCGGTGGCTCTGGACGCTTCCGGCGTCGATCAGGCGACCATCGAGCGCGAGAGCGCCATTCTGCGCGACAAGAACGCCGGCAAGCCCGACAACGTCATGCAGAAGATCATCGAGAGCGGCCTGAAGAGCTACTTCAAGGAGGTCACCCTCCTGGAGCAGCCCTTCGTGCACGACCCGTCCAAGACCGTGACCCAGGTGCTCAAGGAAGCCGAGTCCAAGGCCGGCAAGCCGGTCACCCTGAAGGCCTTCGTCCGCTATGCCCTCGGTGAGGGCATCGAGAAGGAAGAGGCTCCGGACTTCGCGGCGGAAGTCGCTGCCCAGGCCGGTCTCAAGGCCTAAGTCGAACCTGTCAGAGCATCGAACCCAAAAGTGGGCACCACTTTTGGGATCCATTTGATGCTCACTCTCTTAAGCAGCGCATCGTGTGGGCCGGAAAACCGGATCCACTTTTCCGCACGATGCGCTAAAACGGCGGCTCTCGGGCCGCCGTTTTCATGAGAGGGTTCGAAAAGAAAGGTCTGATGATGGCAACGTTCCGGCGCATCCTGGTGAAGCTCTCAGGCGAGGCCCTCATGGCCCCCGACGGCTACTGGCTCGATCCCCAGACTCTGACTTCCCTGGCGGAGGACCTCGCTCAGGCCACCCGCGCCGGCTTCGAGATCGCCGTGGTCATCGGCGGCGGCAACATCATTCGCGGAGCCCGCATGAGCGCGGCCGGCTGGATCGACCGCCCGACCGCCGATTCCATGGGCATGCTCGGCACGGTCATGAACTCGCTGGCCATCGAGACGGCCCTGAACGCCGCCGGCGTTCCGGCCCGCACCATGTCGGCGGTCTCCATGCCGACGATCTGCGAGACCTATGCCCGCCAGCCCGCCCTGCATCACCTGGACAAGGGCCAGGTGGTGGTTCTGGCCGGCGGCACCGGCAACCCGTTCTTCACCACGGACACCGCGGCTGTCCTGCGCGCGGCCGAACTGCGCTGCGATGCGGTGCTCAAGGCCACCCAGGTGGACGGCGTCTACTCGGCGGACCCCAAGAAGGATCCGACCGCGGTCCGATTCGACCGCCTGACCCATGACGAGGCCATCGCAAGGGACCTGAAGGTGATGGATACGGCCGCCTTCGCGCTGGCTCGCGAGAGCAGATTGTCGATCATCGTGGGCTCGGTGCATGCTCCCAGCTCGGTGACGGCTCTTCTCCAGGGGAAAGTGCCCTCCACGGTCGTCGCCCCTTGATCCAGGGGTCTTGATGCTGGACCCTGGGCGGCGTAAGCCCGTTTAGATAGTTCGCGTAAGGACAAAACCGATGGCTACGACCTTTGATATCGCCGATGTGAAGCGCCGCATGCAGGGCGCCATCAACGCATTCAAGAACGACCTGGCCAGTCTCAGGACGGGGCGCGCCTCTCCGAACCTGCTCGACCCGATCCAGATCGATGCCTATGGGGCGTCGATGCCGATTTCGCAGGTGGCTACCGTCAACGTGCCGGAACCGCGCCTGCTCAGCGTCCAGGTCTGGGACCGGGGCATGGTGGCTGCGGTGGAGAAGGCGATCCGCGAGTCCGATCTCGGTCTCAACCCTCAGACGGAAGGCCAGGTGATCCGCCTGCGCATCCCCGAGATGAACGAGCAGCGCCGCAAGGAGATGGTGAAGGTCGCGCATAAATATGCCGAAGAGGCCAAGGTTGCCGTTCGTCACGTACGCCGCGATGGTCTCGACCTTCTCAAGAAGCTTGAGAAGGACAGCGCGATCAGCGAGGATGACGGCAAGCGTCATGCCGACCAGGTACAGAAGGCGACGGATCAGTTCGTGACTGAGATCGACAGCATTCTGGTCGCCAAGGAAAAGGAAATCATGCACGTCTGATCCTTCAGGCGTGCATTGGAACAGGACATCATGAGCGGCGAAGCCAAACGGGTGGATCCAGGCTTTGCCTGCAGGGAAGCAGGCGAGGGGATGCCTGCCCACGTTGCCATCATCATGGATGGGAATGGCCGCTGGGCTGCTCAACGGGGGCTGCCTCGCTTCGAGGGGCACCGGCGTGGAGTCGAGGCGATCCGCCGGGCCGTGCGCACGGCGGGAGCCTTGGGGATCCGATATCTGACCGTCTACAGCTTCTCCGCCGAAAACTGGCGGCGCCCGGCTGAGGAGGTCTCCGACCTGATGGGGCTCCTCAAGCGGTTCGTCAGGCATGACCTGGCCGAGCTTCATGCCAACAATATCCGGGTCCGGATCATCGGCGAGCGGGAAGGGCTGGCCTCAGATATCCGCCTGCTCCTGGACGAGGCCGAGCAGCTCACCCGTTCCAATACGGGTCTGACCCTGGTGATCGCCTTCAATTACGGTGGACGGCAGGAGATCGTGAGCGCCATGCGGGCGCTGGCCCGGCGTGTGAAGGAAGGCAGCCTCGATCCGGCGGACATCGACATGGATTCCGTCGGGGCGGCTCTCGACACCCGTGGCATCCCGGACCCCGATCTGGTCATCAGGACGTCCGGGGAACAGCGGGTTTCAAACTTCCTGACGTGGCAGACGGCCTATTCCGAGTTCGTGTTCCTGCCCTGCTACTGGCCTGATTTCGATGAAGCGGCGTTCAAATCCGCCATCGATGAGTATTGCAGGCGCGACCGTCGGTTCGGCGGGCTGAGCGCCCGGGCTGTCTGACGATGGTTGCGGACGAAGGCTCATCGCCGCCTCACCCCAAGCCGGTCCCATCCAAGGAGCTGTCGGCCAGAGTTCTATCGGCCCTTGTCATGGTGGCCGCCGCGCTTTTGACAGCCTATCTGGGCGGCTGGCCCTTCGCTCTGTTCTGGCTGGCGGCCGGGATTGCCATCGTGGTGGAATGGACCGACATGACCGGGATCGAGCCCCGGCGTCCTGTGCAGGTGATCCTCGGCATCGGCCTTACAGCCTTGACGCTCCTCTTCCTGCTCGATGCCGGAGCTTGGCTCTCCCTTACCGCAAGCTTCGCCGTTCTGTCGTTTGCTGCCTTTGTGGTGTCGGGTGCGCAGAAACGAGTTTGGGCTGTTTCCAGCTTCATATATGCAGCGCCGATCGTCCTCGTCCCGCCGATCGTGCGCGCTAACCCGGATTTTGGAATCATCGGTCTGCTCTGGATGTTTGCCGTGGTCTGGGCAACCGATATCGCAGCCTACTTCACGGGTCGGACCTTCGGAGGCCCGAAACTCTGCCCACCCATCAGCCCCAAGAAAACCTGGTCGGGCTTCATCGGCGGGGTCGTTGCAGCGACATTGTGCGGGCTCCTGGTGGCCTGGATCGGCCAGCTTTATGACGTAACCCTTCCTCTGACTTTCACCGGCATCGCCGCTCTTTCCATCGTGGCGTCTGTTGCGAGTCAGGTCGGTGATCTGGGCGAGTCGGCTCTCAAACGCTATTGCCAGGTCAAGGATTCGAGCCACCTCATTCCGGGCCATGGCGGAGTCATGGATCGGCTCGATGGCTTTTGGGCCGCCTGCCTCATCATTGCCCTCGTTCTGCTGACCCTTGGCTCCACCATATAGGCCCTGATGACCCGTTCCCTCACGATCCTTGGAGCAACCGGCTCGATCGGCCGTTCGACGGCGGATGTCGTGCTGGCTCACCGCGACGAACTTAGGGTCGAGGCAGTCGTGGGCGGCCGCGATGCCCTGGCCCTGGCAGAGGTCGCCCGCCGTCTCGGAGCAAAGTTCGCGGCCCTAGCCGATGAGCGCGGAGGCGCAGCCTTGCGGGAGGCGCTCTCCGGAACGGGAATCGGGAGTGGAGCAGGGCAGGCTGCCGTCCTGGAAGCCGCCGAGCGCGAGGCCGACATTGTGCTCGCCGCCATCAGCGGGACCGCGGGCCTCGCGCCAACCCATGCTGCCTTGAAGCCGGGGCGGCGGATTGCCCTGGCCAACAAGGAAAGCCTCGTCTGCGCCGGCGATGCCTTCATGGCCGATGCTCGCCGCCTCAACGTCAAAATCATGCCGGTCGATTCCGAGCACAACGCCCTCGACCAAGCCCTCGCGGCTGGCCTCGATCGGGATGTCGAAAAGGCAATCATCACGGCCACCGGCGGGCCGTTCCGTAACACTCCGAGAGAGCAGATTGCGAATGCCAGTGCCAAGGAGGCTTCGGCCCATCCGGTCTGGTCCATGGGATCGAAGATCAACATCGATTCCGCCACCTTGATGAACAAGGGCCTCGAACTGATCGAGGCTCATCATCTGTTCGGTCTCGAGCCGGAACGCCTCGATGTGCTGGTGCATCCGGAGGCCATCGTCCACGGCCTCGTCCAATGGAGCGATGGCGCCGTCACGGCAGGCCTCGCCTTGCCGGACATGAAAGTCCCTATCGCCAATGCGCTTCGCGGAGACGGGCGCCTGAGGATGGAGCTGCCTCGTCTCGATCTTGCCGCGATTGGCCGTTTAAGCTTCGAGCGGCCCGACGAGGACCGTTTCCCGTGCCTGTCCTTGGCAAAGGCGGCACTCCGGGCCGGAGGGGCGATGCCCACGATCTTGAATGCCGCCAACGAGATCGCGGTCGAGGCCTATATGGCAGGTGCCATCGAATTTTATGATATTTCCGAGATTGTTGAGAGAGTTTGCTCGACTTTCTCTGGAAGACAGATCCTAACGCCGTCGACCGTCGTCGAGGCCCTGGCTATCGATCAGGAGGCCCGGGAGACGGCGCGTAGGATCATTCCAGCCCCTGTCGAAGCCGCACAGGCCCGATAAGGCGCGAAAGGGACACAGATGGACTTTCTCTCGATGATCGGCGATGCAACAGGCTCCCTGTTTCTGACCCTGATCGCTTTCCTCGTGGTGCTCACCGTGGTCGTTTTCGTCCACGAGTTCGGCCACTTCTGGGTGGGCCGGCTGTGTGGGGTTGGCGTGACGGCCTTCTCCATCGGATTCGGACCTGAGCTGATCGGCTGGACGGACAAGAAGGGTACGCGTTGGAAGATCTGCGCTATTCCTCTTGGAGGGTACGTCAAGTTCGTCGGCGATCTCAACGCCGCCAGCGTCCCGGATCAGGGCCAGCTCGATCAGATGCCGGTCGAGCAGCGTGCCATCAGCTTCCCTCACCAGAACGTCGCCAAGCGGGCTGCCATCGTGGCCGCGGGGCCGATCGCCAACTTCATCCTGGCGATCGCGATCTTCGCAGGGTTCAACTACTTCAATGGACGGGCGGTCCTGGAGCCGCGGATCGAAGCCGTTCAGCCGGGCAGTGCGGCCGAGAAGGCCGGCTTCCAGCCCAAGGATCTGATTCTGACCGTCGACGGCAGGAGCATACAGACCTTCGCCGACATGCAGCTCATCGTGAGTTCCAGCGCGGGCGAAACCTTGGCGTTCACGGTGGAGCGCAATGGTCAAACAGTTGCCCTAACGGCAACGCCGAACTTCGTCGAACGGACCAGCCCATTCGGGAAGCAGCGGATCGGCCTGCTCGGTGTGGAGGCGTCCCGTGACCCCTCGGCGATCAAACGTCTGACCTATTCTCCCTGGGGGGCCTTGAAGGCTGCCGTTGTGGAGACTTGGAACCTCGTGGAGCGGACGATCAATTTCATCCGCCGTCTGGTGATGGGGGTGGAATCGGCCGATCAGCTCTCCGGGCCCATCGGAATCGCCCGAGCTTCCGGGACTGCCTTCGACATCGGCGGGGTCTACAGCCTTGTGAGCCTGATCGGCTTCATGTCGGTCTCCATCGGCCTTATTAACCTTTTTCCCATTCCCCTGCTGGATGGCGGGCATCTCCTGTTCTATGCCATCGAGGCCGTGCGCGGCCGTCCTCTGAGCGAAAAAGCCCAGGAAATCGGCTTCAGAATCGGGTTTGCCTTGGTGGCGATGCTCATGTTGTTCGCCACTTGGAATGATCTTGTTCACCTTGGCACCAGTTTTATGAGCCCGGGATCGTGACAAGGACGCCACGCAGGATAAAAATCGCTACTCTGTTGTGGACGCGCCGTTTGCAATAGCGGCGAAAGTTTGTACAAGCGCTTCACATGGATAAGGTTGGGGGCACTCGTCTCCAGCCTGCGGGGATACCCTCGCTAGGGATATAAAGACAAAGAACGGGCCAGTTGATGATGTCGACGACCACGCCTCGCCGGAAGAAGCCGGCCACCACCGCCGTTATCGCGATCAGCGCGCTCATGGCCGGGATTACTGCCGCGGAGAGCGCCTTCGCGCAGCAGGTGGCGCCAAGGAACCGCCGTGCTTCGGCCGCGCAGGGCCCCATCGTGAATCGCGTGGTGATCGAAGGAAACAAGCGGGTCGAAAGCGCGGCCTTCCAGGATCAGCTCCAGGCCCGCGCCCGTGCTCCCTACAACCAGGCTGCCGTGGATGCCGACGTTGGTCGCATCCTTGAGATTTACCGGCAGTCCGGCCGCGGGCTTGCCCAGGTTACGCCCCGGGTGGTCGATCTCCCCAACGGCACTGTGGACGTGGTGTACACGGTCGTCGAGGGCGACAAGACGGGCGTGAAGGAAATCCGTTTCGTCGGCAACAATCAGGTCTCGTCCAGCCGCCTGCGCGGCGTCATGCAGACCACCGAGACGAATCTCCTGAGCTTCCTCAAGAGCACTGACGTTTATGATCCGGCCCGCATCGCCAATGATCTGGAGCTGATCCGTCGCTATTACCTGAAGAACGGCTATGCGGACTTCCGCATCGTCTCCAGCGATGTTGCGTTCGACGCCAATGGTGGCGGCTACGTCATCACCATCGCGGTGGAAGAGGGCGAGCAGTACCGAGTCGGCAGCGTGAGCGTCGATCCTCGGCTCCCTGGGGTTGATCCGGAGGTCCTGCGCAGGGGGATTTCGACCTCGGAAGGTTCCGTCTACAATGCGGAAGCCGTCGAGAAGTCGGTTCAGAATCTGACCGCCAACGTTGCGCGTCAGGGCAATCCATTCGCTCTCGCTCGCCCTGTGGGTGCCCGCGATCCTTCGACCCGCACGATCAGCCTCACCTACGTGGTCGAGGAAGCGCCGCGGATCTACATCGAGCGCATCAACGTGCGCGGCAACAGCCGCACCCGCGACTACGTTATCCGTCGTGAGTTCGAACTTGGCGAAGGCGATGCCTACAACCAAGTTCTGATCGACCGCGCCGAGCGTCGCCTGAACAATCTCGGCTACTTCAAGCAGGTTCGTGTCTCCAACGAGCCCGGATCCTCGGCCGACCGTGTGGTCGTGAACGTGGATGTGGAAGATCAGTCCACCGGCGCTTTCTCGATCTCCGGCGGCTACTCGACGGCCGACGGCTTCATTGGCGAAGTGTCTGTCACGGAAACCAACTTCCTGGGCCGCGGCCAGTTCGTGCGCCTTGCGGGCCAGCTCGGCCAGCGCGCCCACGGCATCGACTTCTCGTTCACCGAGCCTTACTTCCTGGGCTACCGGATGTCCGCGGGCATCGACCTGTACTCGAAGTTCAGCGATCAGACCCGGTACTCCCGGTACGAGAACCGCATGACCGGCGGTACGCTGCGCCTGGGCCTTCCATTCACGGAAGAGTTCACGATCACGGCACGGTACTCGCTCTACCAGCAGGAAATCACCATCCCGAACGATGAGGATCGGCCGTATAACGACTGCTCGTTCCCGATCCCAGGATTCACCACCCCTCTGACCTGCGAAACGAATGGCGAGGCGTCTCTTGCGATCAAGAACGCGCAGGGCGAGACGATCACGTCGCTGGCGGGTCTGACCTTCAACTACAATACCCTCGACAGCACGCGTAATCCCCGCAACGGCTTCTATGGCGAGGTGAAGACGGACTTTGCCGGTCTTGGTGGTGATTCCCACTATTTCCGCGTGACCGGCGACGCTCGCTATTACCGCGAGCTCTTCGAGGACGTGGTCGGTATCGCCCGCGTTCAGGGCGGTCACATCATAGGCTTCGGCGATAATGGTGGAGAAGGTGGTGATCTCCGTATCATCGACCAGTTCTTCATGGGCCCATCCCTAGTACGCGGTTTCGCGCCTAACGGCATCGGTCCACGTGACATCTCGACTGCTGACAGCCGGGCAAATGCACTCGGCGGCACCACCTATTTCGGCGGTTCGCTCGAAGTGCAGTTCCCAATTCCCGCTCTGCCGCGTGAACTGGGCTTGAGAGGTGCGGTCTTCGCCGATGCCGGTACGCTTTTCGGTTATGATGGGCCGGTCACGTTCGACGGCGAGACGATCGATGTCTTCGACAGCAGCAAGCTGCGTTCATCGGTTGGTGCTTCGATTCTGTGGACCTCGCCGCTTGGCCCGATCCGCTTCGACTATGCGTTCGCCCTCACCAAGGAAGAAGGTGAACTCAGGGATGGGGTTCGGGTCGGTGGCGACCGCACCCAGGCCTTCCGGTTCACGGGCGGAACGCGCTTCTAATCGGGGAGGGCGCCTAAAGGCGCCCTCACTTATTCTTCATGGCTGAATCAAATTTCTTCCCGCAAAGCCGGACGCTGAATCTGCGTCAGGTAGCGGAAATGGCCCATGTAGCGCTCCCCGACGGCACCGACGGGGAGTTTTTGCTTCGTGGGGTGGCTCCTCTCGAGAGCGCGGGTCCTGGCGATCTCGCCTATATGGACAATCCTGCCTATGTCGAGGCACTGGCGGCGACTAAAGCCACAGCCTGCCTGGTGACGCCACGCTATGCCGCCAAGGTGCCGTCCGGCACGGTCGCTTTGATCACGCACCAAGCTTACCGGGTTTTCGCTCAGGTTCTGGCCATCCTGTTCCCGTCCGCCATGCGGCCGGAATCCTCCTTTGCTGCAACCGGAATCTCCCCCGGCTCCTTCGTCCATCCCTCTGCACGGCTGGAGCATGGGGTGCGCGTCGATCCAGGCGCCGTCGTTGGGCCGCATGCGGAGATCGGATCGGGGACCCTGATCGGGGCCCACTCGGTTATCGGACCTAACGTCAAGATCGGCCGGGACTGTTCCGTTGCCGCCAACGTGACCGTCACACACGCTTATCTCGGCAACCGGGTTATTCTTCATCCAGGTGTCAGGATCGGACAGGACGGATTCGGCTTCGCCATGGGCCCGCAGGGGCATCTGAAGGTGCCGCAGGTCGGGCGCGTTATCATCCAGGACGACGTGGAGATTGGGGCGAACACGACGGTCGACCGGGGTGCGAGCCGCGATACGGTCATCGGCGAGGGCACCAAGATCGATAACCTCGTCCAAATTGCCCACAATGTGGTCATCGGCCGCCATTGCGTGATCGTGGCCCAGGTCGGCATCGCCGGCTCGACCACCATCGAGGATTACGTGGCCATCGGCGGCCAAGTGGCCGTCAAGGGCCATGTCCGGATTGGCATGGGCGCCCAGATTGCAGCCACCAGTGGCGTCAACGGCGATGTTCCGGCAGGAGCTCGCTGGGGCGGGATTCCAGCGCGTCCCATGCGTGAGTGGTTCCGCGAGATCACGGCGCTGAAAAAGCTTGCATCCGGGGGCGATTCCGCCAAAGACGACGATGCGTCTTCATAACGTTTGCTGAAGGCATTCTTACCGTTCGGAGTTCTCGTCATGTCCGAAGCGCCCACCACGCTTCAAACCGCCGATATCATGGAGATCCTAGAGCTTTTGCCGCACCGGTATCCCTTTCTCCTGGTCGACAGGATCATCGAGATCGACGGCGACAATTCGTGCATCGGCATCAAGAACGTCACCTTCAATGAGCCACAATTCACGGGCCATTTCCCCTCGCGTCCGATCTTCCCGGGCGTCTTTCTGATCGAGGCGATGGCTCAGACGGCGGGCGCCATCTGCGTGAAGGCCAAGATGGCCCAGATGGCCAAGCCGAAGCAGGTGTTTTTCATGACGATCGACAAGGTGAAGTTCCGCAAGCCGGTGGAGCCGGGCGACCGGGTTGAGTTCCACATGCGCAAGCTGAACAACCGCCGCAACATGTGGTGGTACAAAGGCGAGGCGAAGGTCGATGGTGTCCTCGTCTGCGAGGCCGAAGTCAGCGCCATGCTGGTGAACGACTGATGGAAGCGGTAATTCATCCGAGCGCCGTCATCGAGGACGGCGCCAAGATCGGTCCGGGCGTGAAGATCGGCCCGTTCTGCACGGTTGGGCCCGAGGTGGAGCTTGGCGAGGGCTGCCAGCTCATCAGCCATGTGGCTCTGGCAGGGCGCACCACCATCGGCCCGCGCACGAGGATCTTTCCGTTTGCATCCATTGGCCACATTCCGCAGGATCTGAAGTACAACGGCGAGGCCTCGACGCTCGAGATCGGCGCCGATTGCATGATCCGCGAAGGCGTGACGATGAATCCCGGCACCGAAGGCGGAGGCCTTCGTACGGTCATCGGCGATCGCTGCGCTTTCCTGGCCGGCTCACATGTGGGGCACGACACCAAGGTCGGGAGCGACTGCATCCTGTCCAACAACGTCATGCTGGCCGGCCACGTCACAGTCGGCAATTTCGTGATTTTCGGCGGCGGCTCCGCGGTGATCCAGTTCGCCCGCGTCGGGTCCCACGCCTTCGTGGGCGGCATGTCGGGCCTGGAGAACGATCTGATCCCGTACGGCATGGCCATGGGGAACCGGGCGCATCTGGCGGGCCTCAACATCATCGGCCTGCGCCGCCGCGGCTTCACCCGCGAACAGATCCACGACATTCGCCGCGCCTATCGCCTGCTGTTCGCTGATGAGGGCACGTTGTCGGAACGTGTCGAGGACGTAGCCGGCGAGTTCGACGATCATCCCTTCGTGCACGAGATCCTGGACTTCATCCGCGAGGGCAAGGATCGCGCCATCTGCACGCCGCGGGATCCCGTCAGCTCCGCCGGATGATGCCCCAGGGCCCCATCGCAATCCTCGCCGGGGCCGGGCAGCTTCCCATCCTGCTCTTGAGCCATCTGGAGCGGACGGGACAGGACGTTCGGGTCTTGGCCTTTCGCGGCTTCGCGGAAGCCGACCTGCAACGCCGTGCCCACGCCACGGTCGATCTTCTTGATCTCAAGACCATCATGAGCACCCTCGAGGGCTGGCGGCCACAGGCCGTCTCCCTTGTTGGAGCCGTGCGCCGTCCCGGATTCTCAGCACTGCTGAGCGCCTACTCCCTGCTTCGCAACATGCACGAGGTGAAGGAGGTCATCGCGCGGGGGGACGATCAGGTGCTGCGCGGCGCCGTGATGCTCCTGGAGGGGCGGGGACATCGGGTCGTCGGCGCCCATGAGCTTGCCCCTGATCTCGTAGCCTCCCATGCGCTCACCGGGGTGCGGCAGCCGGGAGCCGACGATCATGAGGCCATTGCCTTCGGGCTGGAGCTTCTCGCCTCCCTGTCAGACTTCGACATAGGGCAGGGCGCCGTCGTCGACCGCAGGCATGTTCTGGCCATCGAGGGGCCCGAAGGCACCGATCGGATGATCCGGCGGGTGAAGGGCCTGCGCCAATCCTGGTTCGGCCTTCGCCGTCGCGAGGAGGGCGGAGTGCTGATCAAGGCGGCCAAGCGCGGGCAGGACCTGCGGGTCGATATGCCGACCATCGGCCCCCGCACTGTGAGAGAGGCTGCCAGGGCCGGACTTGCAGGCATCGCTATCGGTGCGGGATCCACCTTCGTGCTTGAGCAGGAGGAAACGCTCCGCACGGCCGATCGCCTCGGTCTTTTTCTCATGGCTGTCGATCTGCCTTGGATGGAGAAGCCTCTTGGCTGAGAACGAGCCGCTGACGATCTGGATCGTGTCGGGCGAGGAATCGGGCGACCAACTCGGGGCCAAGCTGATGCGCTCTCTCAAGGCACGGCTCGGAGCCGAGCGCCTGCGCTTCGGCGGTGTCGGCGGGCACGCCATGAGGAATGAGGGCCTTAATTCCATCTTCCCCCTGGAAGAGATCGCCGTGATGGGCATTTCCGCCGTGATCGCGCGGCTGCCGGCCATCTTGAAGCGCATCCGGATGACAGTGGATGCAGCGGTCGCGGCAAAACCCGATATGCTGGTGATCATCGACAGCCCGGATTTCACGCACCGTGTTGCGAAGGCTGTCCGCCGGCGTTCGCCGCACATTCCCATTGTCGATTATGTCAGCCCTTCGGTCTGGGCATGGCGTCCTGGACGCGCTCCGAAGATGCGCGCCTATGTCGACCACCTTCTGGCGCTTCTGCCCTTCGAGCCCGAGGCGCATCGTCGCCTCGGCGGCCCGCCGACAACCTATGTCGGGCACCCGCTCATCGAGCGTCTTTCCGAGATCAGGCCTGCTCCCGGGGAGCGCGGTGGCAGAACGGGTGAGCCAATCAAGCTGCTCGTCCTGCCTGGCAGTCGCCGCTCCGAGGTGAGCCGTCTCATGGAACCGTTCGGCGCAGCCCTGGACCTTTTGAAGGAGCGTTCGCCGCGCCCTTTCGCGGTCACCATCCCGGCAGTGTCCCATCTCGCTCAAGAGATCCGAGCGCGGGCGAATTCGTGGAGCGTGAAGCCGCGGATCGTCGAGGGAGAAGCAGGCAAATGGACTGCTTTCCGGCAGGCAGACGTGGCGTTAGCCGCTTCCGGCACCGTCACCCTGGAGCTTGGGCTCTCGGGTGTGCCGATGGTCGTGGCCTACCGGGTCTCGAAGATCGAGGAAGTGCTGAAATATCTGATCAAGGCACCCTCCATCGTGCTCACGAATTTGGTGCTCGGTGAGCATGTCGTCCCCGAACTGATCCAGTGGGACTGCACGCCGGAGAAGCTGGCCGATGCACTCCTGCCCCTGCTCAGCGACACTCCGGAACGTCAACGGCAGATGGAAGCCTTCGGCAAGCTCGACACTCTGATGAAGATCGGAGATGAGGCTCCAAGCGAACGCGCGGCCCGGATTGTCGAAGAGGTGCTGTCCACTCGCATCTGAGCTGCTCTAAGCTAGCGGCAGATGGTGCTGACACCTGCTGCCAGACATGAAAAAGGGGCCGAGAGGCCCCTTTTCTGTTCATCATTGCGGACAGTTCTTACCCGCGCTGTGCGACCGTCACATAATCGCGCTCCGGCGAGCCCGTGTAGAGCTGGCGCGGACGCCCGATGCGCTGGGACGGGTCCTCGATCATCTCGCTCCACTGGGCAATCCAGCCGACCGTGCGGGCGAGCGCGAACAGCACGGTGAACATGGAGGTCGGGAAGCCCATCGCCTTGAGGGTAATGCCCGAGTAGAAGTCGATGTTCGGATAGAGCTTCTTCTCGACGAAGTACTCGTCCTTAAGCGCGATCTGCTCGAGCTCGACGGCCACGTCGAGGAGCGGATCGTCCTTGATGCCGAGCTCGTTGAGAACCTCATGGGTGGTCTTCTGCATGATGCGTGCGCGCGGGTCGTAGTTCTTGTAGACCCGGTGGCCGAAGCCCATGAGGCGGAACGGATCGTTCTTGTCCTTGGCCTTGGCGATGTACTCCGGAATGCGGTCGGGCGTGCCGATCTCCTCCAGCATCTTCAGGGCCGCCTCGTTCGCGCCGCCGTGGGCAGGTCCCCACAGGCAGGCGATGCCGGCTGCGATGCAGGCGAACGGGTTCGCACCCGACGAACCGGCAAGACGCACGGTCGAGGTCGAGGCGTTCTGCTCGTGGTCGGCGTGCAGGATGAAGATCCGATCGAGCGCGCGGGAAAGAACCGGGTTGACCTTGTACTCCTCGGCCGGGACCGCGAAGCACATGCGCAGGAAGTTGGACGTGTAGTCCAAGTCGTTCTGCGGATACACGAAGGGCTGGCCGATGGAGTACTTGTAGGCCATGGCGGCGAGCGTCGGCATCTTGGCGATCATGCGCATGGACGCAATCATGCGCTGATGCGGATCCGAGATGTCCGTGGAGTCGTGGTAGAAGGCCGAGAGGGCGCCGACACAAGCGACCATGATCGCCATCGGGTGCGCATCGCGGCGGAAGCCGGTGAAGAACCGGTTCATCTGGTCATGCACCATGGTGTGGCGCGTGACGCGGTAATCGAAATCGGCCTTCTGGGCGGCGGTCGGCAGCTCTCCGTAGAGGAGCAGGTAGCACGTCTCAAGAAAGTCGCCATGCTCGGCGAGCTGGTCGATCGGGTAGCCGCGATAGAGCAGGATACCCTTGTCGCCGTCGATATAGGTGATCTTCGACTCGGTGGCCGCCGTGGAGGTGAAGCCCGGGTCGTAGGTGAACATCCCGGTCTGGCCATAGAGCTTGGAGATGTCGACGACGCTCGGGCCGATCGTGCCTTCTTTGACCGGCAGCTCCACGGACTTTCCGTCGACAGAAATGGTGCTGGTGCTGGAACTCATGCGTCATGGCCCTTTCAAAAGGAGGCCGGGCAGAACCTAGAGCAACCGGGGGAGCGGAGTAGGCCCTCGGGGCTGCCGAACCAGGGTTTGCCGGTCGGTCGGTTTTATGGCGCCTTCGGTAGCTTATCCGTAGAGAGGGGGCAAGCACGTCTAAAGGCGAGATTCACCCGCTATGCAGCGGGCGCATCCTTGATCTGATCACGAAGCCGCAACAGGGTTTCCTCCTTGCCGAGAACCGCCATGACGTCGAAGAGACCCGGCGATGTCGCCCGGCCGGTCAGAGCCGCCCGAAGAGGCTGCGCCACCTGGCCGAGCTTTGCCCCGAGAGCGTCTGCATGCTCGCGCACGACGGCTTCCACGGTCTGGGCCGACCATTCGGAAACAGCCTCGAGTTTCTCGGCAATGCCGTTGAGGCGGGGCCGTCCGTCAGTGAGGAGGCCAGCGGCTTTCTCATCCAGATGAAGCGGCCGTTGGGCATAGAGATAGTAGGCGCTATCCAGCAGCTCTACGAGGTTCTTGGCACGCTCCTTCAAGCCCGGCATGGCGGCAATCATCTTGTCGCGCAAGCCAGGGGGCAAGGTGGAGCCGATGCCGCGCTCCAACCCAAGCTCCGGCAGGATCTCCTCGATCGCCTTCACGAGGCTTTCATCCTCCGTCTGGCGCATATAGTGCCCGTTGAGGTTCTCCAGCTTGGCGAAGTCGAAGCGGGACGGGGAGCGCCCAATGTTCTTGAGATCGAAAGCGTCGATCATCTCCTGGGTGGAGAAGATCTCCTGGTCGCCATGGCTCCAGCCGAGGCGCACGAGATAGTTGCGCATGGCCTCGGGCAGGTAGCCCATGCTGCGATAGGCTTCGACTCCAAGGGCGCCGTGACGCTTGGAGAGCTTGGCGCCGTCCGGTCCGAGGATCATCGGAACGTGGGCCATCTTGGGCACGTCCCAGCCCAGGGCCTGATAGATCTGCGTCTGGCGCGCTGCATTGGTCAGGTGGTCGTCGCCTCGGATGACATGCGTCACGTTCATGTCGTGATCGTCCACCACCACGGCGAGCATGTAGGTGGGCGTGCCGTCGGAACGCAGGAGCACGAGGTCGTCGAGATCCTTGTTCTGCCAAACCACGCGGCCTTGGACCTCGTCCTCGACCACCGTCTCGCCCTCGGTGGGCGCCTTCAGGCGGATCACCGGCTTCACGTCCTTGGGGGCTTCAGATGGGTCACGGTCGCGCCAGCGGCCGTCATAGCGCAGGGGCCGGCCCTCCTTGCGGGCGGCCTCGCGCATCTCCTCCAGTTCCTGCTGAGAGGCATAGCAGTAATAGGCGCGGCCCTGGGCCAGCAAGCTCTCGGCCACCTCCTTGTGACGGGCGGCGCGGGAGAACTGGTAGACCACGTCACCGTCCCAATCGAGGCCGAGCCATTGCAGGCCATCGAGAATGGCCGCGATGGCGGCGTCCGTTGAGCGCTCCCGGTCCGTGTCCTCGATGCGCAGCAGCATCTTGCCCCCATGCCGCTTGGCATAGAGCCAGTTGAACAGGGCCGTGCGTCCCCCTCCGATATGGAGAAAGCCGGTGGGAGAGGGGGCGAAGCGGGTGACGACGGTCATCGCAGGGGAACCTTGACTAAAGAAACCTGGGGTCGCGCGGCCGTGCTGCCGCAGCCTTCCGACTCAATCCACAGGGTGGCTTAGGGCGGCGCGTGCGGTCGTCTAGCATGCAACCGAACCCGCGTTAAGCCGAAGCCGTAATGGAAGACAACCGAGGAAAGACTTGGCCGATCCCGCGCAGTGCAGCGCGGGTCATGGCTTTGCCTCGGCTCTGGAGCACCAGCATCGAATGGAGGCTTCTCGATGGGCGCGGCTGGCTGTCGAAGGCCATCGTGCATGAGATCGAGCAGCGCCGGCTCTTCCCCTGGATCCCTGTCTGCTTCGGCGGCGGCATCCTCCTGTTCTTCCAGGCCGATGGCGCACCCACCCTCTGGGCACCTTTGGGCGCCTTTGCCATCTGCGGTGCAGCCGGTATCGGCCTGCGCCGGAACATGACAGCTTTTGTTGCCATGATCGCGCTGTCGGCCGTCTTCGCAGGCTTTTCGGCTGGCTTGATCCGTACCCGGAGCGTCGCGGCTCCGGCTCTTACCCGCATCACCATCACGACGATTTCTGGGTTCATCAAGGCGGTGGAGGATCGGGAGGAAGGGCAAAGGCTCGTCATTCGGATTTCGGAGATGAAGGACGTCAACGAGAGTGAACGTCCACGCCTCGTGCGCGTCTCAGTGCGCGGTGGGGGAATGACGGCCGGACAGTTTGTCACCGGCACCGCCCGCCTGCTGCCGCCACCGGAAGCGGCGTGGCCCGGCGGCTACGATTTCGCTCGCGACGCCTATTACAAAGGGATTGGCGCCGTCGGCTCCATGGTGGGGCAGGTGGGGCGTCGAGGTTTCGGAGCGAGCGGCGGAAGCGGGTGCGTGTCTTGACGACATGCTCAAAGGGGCTGCCCGTGTATGAGCCTGTCGCCAACATAGTGCGGGGGACAGCGTACTCCTCGGCTCCCGACCCGCGCACCCAAATCACGCCCCACGCTCCAATGAGAGGATTGGCAAGGCGCTGGCCGACGCGTACCCGAAAGAGCGGCACGTCAGAAGCCAGCAGCCTTTCGCAGTATCCTGCAACGATCTCGACTGGAGTGAGCCCAATGCGGGCTGGCCCGGCCAGCCATCGAGCCAGGTCGAGGACGCCAAGGGAGTGTTGAGGCTCTTGGAGCATATGTTCCCCCACCTTACAGGCTGCTGAGCCTGTCACGGCAGAGCAATCCAGCAACAAATCGGCGGTTCCGCAGCGGAGAGCCTGCTACCGGCTGAGGCGCTTCTCTGGGCGGTGGGCAGTATCTCTGCTGGAGGGTGGAAGAGCCTGCAAGGACCCATCTTCTGGGTGCTGATGCTCATGCGATTGAGGAACAGCCATGAGCCGCAACGTGGCTGCAATCAGCACGACCGAGACAGGCTTCACCAGCGTCTCCCAAGCCAGGACGCTGTCCCCCGTGGCGAGATCGGTCGCAAAGTCGACCACGAGGTAAACGATGATCACCTCAATCAGCGCGTGCTTGAGCTCGCTGACGTTCTCAATCTGCATCCACCCCGGCACCCTCTCACGTGCACGGCTATTCAGCCGGAACACGAAGCCAAAGGTGATCGCGTAGGCGAAGATGATCAGCACCACGCCGAACAGGGAGGCGTCCGTTGCCCCCATGACAGCAGCCGTAATTGTTTTTGCCTGTCCAAAACCGCCCAGCCACAGAGCCTCGGCGGCATGTTGGAGCTTGGCGCCAGCAAGGCCGAACATCAGGATCGCCCCAAGCAGGGCCCAAAGACAGGCCAGCAGCATCAGGAAGCGGAGCGGGAGAAGATATCGGACCATGGTGATCAACCCTTCCTGCTATCGCCGGGATGAGCCGGTAGGGACACGTTGATGCCTCATGCCGCCAATCAGGTCTCGGTGGCGGCTCGCTGCCCGCCAGCGGGGGCTTGCATTAGCGTGGTGTGAGTTCACTGATGAGGTCATTGACCTCCTTGGCCATGGTCATGGCGGCCGGCAGATTGAACCGGTTGATCGCGACAAACACGCCGATGTCTCGGGCCGGCGAGAAGGCCGTGTAGGTGAAGACGCCCTGCAAGCCGCCGGCCTTCTGAAGGATCAAAGGCCTGCTGCCCTCAGGCTGCATGATGATCCAGCCGAGCCCCACCGCATCCATGTGACCGGACTCGTCCAGCCCTGAGACGGGATGCAATCCATCGCGCGCGACGTAGGCCGCATGGTCGAGAAGGCGGACCTCGGCATCGGTCGCATCCGTTCGATCCAGATGCCAGGCCAGCCAGCGCAGGATGTCGTTGGTTGAGGAGTAGAGGCCGCCCGAGCCAACAGCCATCGGACTTGTGGGAACCACCGGCATGGGGCTGCCATCGAAATCGTGGCCCTGCAACAGCTTAGGCCGTTGCGGCTCGGTGATAGAGAATGTCGTTGTTGTCAGTCCAGCAGGCTGAAGAACGCGCTCGCGCAGCAGATCCTCATAGGGGCGCTTGGCCGCTGAGGACAGGGCTGTCGCGAGCAGATCAAAAGCGAAGTTCGAGTACAGTGCGCCTGTTCCCGGGGTGAACAGAAGCCGGTCCCGTCGCAGATTGGCGACGAACTCGTCTTTCGTGAGGGTTCTCATCGGATCTTCCGGTGGGCTCGGGGGCCGCTCGATCTCCCGTGGCAAGCCGCTGGTATGCGTGACGAGGTCGATGAGACGGATGGTCCGACCATCCTGAGCCGGAACGGATACGTTCCAGCCGAGATGCTTGTCGAGCGGGTCTGTCAATTGCACTGTCCCGTCAGCCACCATGCTTGCCAGAACCGTGCCGGTGAAGACCTTCGTAATCGACCCTATGCGCATCAGGGTGTCGCCATCGGGAGCCTGATCCACCTCGTCACTGACCCGCCCAAAGCCGGCAACGGCGGTCTCGCCGTTGCGCACGGCTCCGATGACGAGACCGGGAACGCCAAGGCTGTAGTAGAGGATGGCCCCCGTGAAGTTGACGGTCTCCTCAAGGAGCGGGTCCTGTGCCTTGGCAGAGGGAGCTAGACTGATGGCAACTGCCGCAATGGCGATGGAGATCCACATCCTCATGGCAATCATCCTCTCAACCCGAGGGCAGCCACGTTAGCAGATGCCAGTCGCTTGAGCTTGTGAGGAGGGGTTGGGCCTATCCCGAATTGCCAGAATAGGCCGCCGCTTCAGGTCTCCATGTGGCACAAGGCGGAAGTGATGCGTTGGTCCGCTCGTTGTGCCTAAGCGGATGTTCGTGAAGGGCACAGAGCATCGGTTCATGACCCAGAGCCGACTCTAGCGGTTCCGATTACATGGTAGGCAGGTGGATTATCGAGAGACCACGCAGGGCCAAGTCATTCCGCGCTGGGATTGTGACTGCCCCACCAAGCCCATGAGATCAGGAGCAACGGGGAAGACGATGTGTGTGCGGGCCTGGCCTCCGGCTCTCAGGCGTCCAGGCGTTCGAGAGCGTCCTTGTTGCTCAACATCACCCGCCGCGCGGAGGGAAGCTCGATCACACCCTGCCGTTCCAGTTGGGTGAATGACCGGGAGACTGTCTCGATGGTCAGTCCGAGGTGGTCCGCAATGTCACTGCGCGACATCGGCAG